>PVBE011400994.1_pt1 | contig 220111 bp, 204 predicted proteins | sample 1631181 | NCBI WGS metagenome assembly PVBE01 (sample SAMN08397723, study PRJNA350692) | Marine metagenome, whole genome shotgun sequencing project. | isolation source: water | place: Pacific Ocean | collected 2012-04 | reverse complement strand
GGGCCGGACCAACGCCCTCAAAAAGAAGGGATTAAGACCCCTCTGGCGAGAGGTCGACAACGCCCTGGCTTTTTTGCCGGACCAACGCCCTCAAAAAGAAGGGATTAAGACACGTCCAGAATGTCACTGGAGCGCCGGGGCGCCCGAGCCGGACCAACGCCCTCAAAAAGAAGGGATTAAGACCCGTACCCACTGATGCCGAACACCCCATCGTGCCGGACCAACGCCCTCAAAAAGAAGGGATTAAGACGATGCTACTCACTCGGCTCGATCGCCTTCATGGGCCGGACCAACGCCCTCAAAAAGAAGGGATTAAGACCGATTAGTGGCGACATTTAGGAGCGCCCGCGAGGCCGAACCACCGCCCCGAGGAACTCGCGTCAAGATCCGCCGTCGCGTGTTGGATCGGGAAATGGCGTATCGCCCCGCGGCCTCGAAAAAAAAGGAATCAAGACACGGCAGTGAGGTCGTGCCTCTCCGGCCCCGCGGGCGCAAGAGCGACGTGGGCAGCGACGTGGGCAGCGACGTGGGCAGCGACGTGGGCAGCGACGTGGGCAGCGGCGGGAACGCGGCCGGCGCGCCGCCGGAGCTCCGGTGCAGCAGTGCTGGCGGAGGTGTGCCGCGGCGAAGACCGCGGCAAATTCAGCCTCCGTGCCGCAATGCTACGCCCAGCCTTCCCCGCCGCGCGGCAAAGGCCGGCAGGATGGGGCGCGGCCTGTGAAGCTTGAATCCCTGGCGGAGCAGGCATCGCGCGTATCGGTCTCCACGCCGGGCAGGACGTCGATCGTGCTGATGCCGGCAACCTCGTCCGTGTTGCGCAGTACGCCGCCGCAGCAAAGCCGCTCGGCGCGCCCGTCCAAATGCTCGATGATGAAGCCGGTGTGCGCGTTAGCCATCAGCCAGCCGCAGAGCCGGCAGCTGGGCATTGCTTCCTTGGCGATGACGCCGGCCGCGCCGAACGATGCCGGGCCACACCGGCCACAGCGAACAGGATCGACCGGCCGCGACATCGGCCGGGCCATCATGCGGTACGCCTCGGCGGCCACGGCACAGCGCCCACCCGGAAGTCGACCCCGATCAGGCCGCGCAACGCGGTTCGGCGGCAGTACAGGCCGTTGCCCTGCGCACCGCTCAGAACAGCAGCAGCAATCCCGCGCTGAGCAGGCCGGCGATGGGCGGCAGCAGGAGCGAGGCCGCCAGCCGACGCAGACTGAAGGCGACGCCCACCAGCGGGATCTCGAACGCCAGCACGCGGTGCAGCGCCAGGACGGACCACGAAGTCAGCAGCGCCACCATCTGCGGCGTTCCCGCGCCGGCATCGAACAACACCACCACGATGGGGAAGGTGACCATCGGTCCGCCGGGCAGGATGCTGCCGATGAGGCTCGCGATCAGAATGCCGCGCAGCCCGGAGCCGCCGCCGACCAGCGCCACGACCCTGTCCTCCGGAATCAGCGCGCCCAGAAAGCCTGCCGCCACCAGCGCGACCGGCAGCACCAGCAGCAGGCCGCGCAGCTGCGCAAGGCCCTGCTCCGCCGCCTGGCGATGCAGGCTGGGGTCGCGCTGCTGTGCCCACAGCGCCGCCGCCGCGAGCAGGACGGCCAGCAACGCCGTGGCACCGAGCATTACCTGCCGCCCTCGCCCGCCAGATGCCTCGCCAGATAGCCGGCGAGCAGCGGCAGCGGCAACGACACCAGCAGGCGCACGAGCACGAAATCGCGCCCCAGCAGCGGCACCTCGAACACCAGCACCCGCGTCAGGCCGAGCACCGACCAGCTGGTGACGTAGGCCACGCAGGTGCCGAAGCCCGCGCCAGCCTGGTACAGCGCCAGCACCAGCGGAAAGGCGGCGAACGGTCCACCGGGGGTGATGGCGCCGGCCCCGGTGGCGATCAGCAGGCCGCGCAGCCCGCTCTGCTCGCCGAGCTGGCGGCGCATGCGCTCACGCGGCACCAGCACCTGGAAGTAGCCGGCCAGCAGCATGGCGAAGACGATGATCGGCAGGATCTGCAGCAGCAGCAGCAGGCTGTCGTGCAGCTGCGCCCAGAACATCGCCGCGCCCTGCAGCTGCCACACCGCTCCGCCGCCGACCCCTGCCAGCAGCACGAACAGCCACAGCATCCAGTTGCGGCGCCGCGGTGCGCCGCCGGCCGGCGGGCGTGACATCAGCGCGGCGGCAGGGCCGGTCGCTCAGCGCCCCCGGCGCGCGCCAATGGCCAGGCGCAGGCCGTTCAGGCGGATGAACCCGGCAGCATCGCGCTGATCATAGACGCCGGCATCGTCCTCGAACGTGGCGATGTTGGCATCGAACAGACTGGCTTCGGACTTGCGGCCGACGACGCTGACGGCGCCCTTGTAGAGCTTCAGGCGCACGGTACCGTTCACCCGCCGCTGCGTGTGATCAATGGCCTGCTGGAGCATCTCCCGCTCCGGGCTCCACCAGTAGCCGTTGTAGATCAGCGAGGCGTAGCGCGGCATCAGCTCGTCCTTCAGGTGGGCCGCCTCGCGATCGAGCGTGAGCGACTCGATGCCCCGGCGTGCCTTCAGCAGCAGCGTACCGCCGGGCGTCTCGTAGCAGCCGCGCGATTTCATGCCGACGTAGCGGTTTTCCACGATATCGAGCCGGCCGATGCCGTGCGCCCCGCCGAGCCGGTTGAGCTCGGCCAGCATCGCGGCCGGGCCGAGCGCCTGCCCGTCGATGGCGACCGGATCGCCGCCGGCAAACTCGATCTCCACATACTGCGGCGTCTGCGGCGCCTGCTCGGGGGCCACCGTCCAGCGCCACATGGCCTCGTCCGGCTCGGTCCAGGGATCCTCCAGCTCGCCGCCCTCGTAAGAGATGTGCAGCAGGTTGGCGTCCATTGAATAGGGCGACTTGCGCCCGCCGCGCTCGATCGGAATCTCGTGCCGGCCGGCATAGTCCAGCAGCTTCTCGCGCGAGTTCAGGTCCCACTCGCGCCAGGGCGCGATCACCCGCAGCGAGGGCGCCAGCGCGGCCACGCCAAGTTCGAAACGCACCTGATCGTTGCCCTTGCCGGTGGCGCCGTGGGCCACCGCATCGGCGCCGGTTTCTGCGGCGATCTCCACCAGCCGGCGGGCGATCAGCGGCCGCGCGATGGAGGTGCCGAGCAGGTATTCGCCCTCATAGATCGCGTTGGCGCGAAACATCGGGAAGACGAAATCCCGTACGAAGGTCTCGCGCAGGTCGTCGATGTAGATCTGCTGCACGCCCATGGCCTCGGCCTTGCGCCGCGCCGGTTCGAGTTCCTCCCCCTGGCCGAGATCGGCCGTGAAGGTGACCACCTCGCAGCCGTAGGTTTCGGTCAGCCAGCGCAGGATCACGGAGGTGTCGAGGCCGCCGGAATAGGCCAGCACCACCTTGCGCACAGGGGAATCGGACGCGCTCATCGTATTTTCGCCACGGCAGATGCAGATAAACCCGCCATGGTAGCAGACGCCAATGCGCCCTATTCCTTGGGCCGGCGCGGCCGAGAATGATAAGGTGCACGCGAATTCGAGACCGGCTCCAGATGCAGGCAGCTCCCATCCTCGTCACCGGCGGCGCCGGCTACATCGGCAGTCATGTCGTCCGCCAGCTCAGCCAGCAGGGCCGGCGGGTGCTCGTGCTGGACGATCTGTCCACCGGCCACGCCGGCGCCGTGGGCCAGGCGCAGCTGGTGGTCGGCGAGGTCGGTGACCGGGCGCTGGTCGAGCGGCTGCTGCGCGAGCACCGCATCACCAGCGTGCTGCACTTCGCCGGCCACCTGGACGTCTCGACCTCGCTGCGCGAACCGCTGCGCTACTACGGCAACAACGTCAGCCAGATGCGCAACCTGCTCGCCGGCTGCCATCAGGCCGGCGTGCGGCAGTTCATCTATTCCTCCACCGCCGCCGTCTACGGCCGGGTCGAAACGGGCATCGCCCGCGAGAGCGACCCGCCGGCGCCGATCACGCCCTATGGTCGCAGCAAGCTGGTCGGCGAGTGGATGCTCGCGGATCTCGCTGCCGCCGGCGAGCTGCGCTTCGTCACCCTGCGCTACTTCAACGTGGCCGGCGCGGCGGGCGACTGTGAACTCGGCCCGCAGCCGGGGCTGGGCCGGGCGCTGGTGAAGGTCTGCTGCGAGGCCGCCGCCGGGCTGCGCAAGCATGTGGAAATTTTCGGCACCGACTACGACACGCCCGATGGCACCGGCGTGCGCGACTACATCCACGTCGACGACCTGGCGCGCGCCCACCTGGACGCGCTGGTCCATCTCGAGTCCGGCGGCGGCTCGGTCACACTGAACTGCGGCTACGGCCACGGCACCAGCGTGCGCGAGGTGATCAAGGCGGTGGAGCGGGTCACCGGCCAACCGCTGGCGGTGCGCGAGATGCCGCGCCGGCCGGGCGATCTGCCGCACGTGGTGGCCGATGCCCACCGCATCCGCGAGGTGCTGGGCTGGCGACCACGCTACGACAACGTGGAAGAGATGATCCGCACCGCGCTGGCCTGGGAATGCCGGCAGCTGGAGGTCAGTCGCGCCTGAGTCCGCCGCCCGGGGTCAGCAGGCGCGCGTACAGCGCCAGCGTCTGCGCCACCACCTGCGGCAGGGCGAACTGCGCCAGCACCCGGGCCCGGCCGGCGGCGCCGAACTGGGCGCACCGCGCCGGATCGGCGAGTAGCGCCGCCAGCGCCGCCACCAGCGCCGGCGTGTCCTTCGGCGGCACCAGCAGGCCGTTGTGCCCGTGCTGCACGATCTCCCGGCAGCCCGGCGTGTCGGTGGTGACGATCGCCACGCCGCTGGCGGCCGCCTCGATCAGGATCTTCGGCACGCCCTCGCCGTAGGCGGACGGCAGGCACACCACCTGTGCCTGGCGCAGCAGCGCGGGCATGTCGTCCCGCCGGCCTAGCCATTCGACCGCGCCCTCCGCGTGCCATGCCTGCAGCTGCGCCACCGGCACGGCGCCCGGATTGCCGGCATCGGGCTCGCCACACAGCACGAAGCGGGCCTGCACGCCCTCCGCGCGCAGGCGCCGCGCCGCCTCCACATAGCCCGCCACGCCCTTGTCCCAGAGCATGCGCGCGGCGAACAGCACCAGTGCCGGCTCGCCGCTGCGAGCGGCAGGCGGCGCCGGGTAAAACTCGGCGGGATCTACGCCGGAGCCCCGGATCAGCACGGCCCGCTCCGCCCCGAGCAGGCCGGTGTCGACGAAGTAGGCCAAATCGTCCGGGTTCTGGAAGATCACCTGCCCGTTCGGATGGGCCAGCGCCCGCCGGTAGGCCTGGCGCACGCCGGCGCGCAGCACCGCCGCCGCCCGGCCCTGCCGCGTGAACACCGTGCCGCGGCCGGGTACGGCGGCCACCACCGCCGGCACGCCGGCGGCGCGGGCGGCCAGTCCACCGTAGAGCACCGGCTTGATCGTCACGTGATGGGCCAACTCCGGCCGCAGCCGGCGATACAGCCGGGCCAGCGCGGCCACCGTACCGGCCTCGCCCAGCGGATTCATGCGCCGGCGCACGAGTGCAAGCGGCACCAGGTCGATGCCCTGCGCAGCAAGGGCGGCGGCAGGCCCCTCCCCGGCACCGGGGGGCGCCGCCAGCTGGACCTCGGCACCCGCGGCGATCGCCGCCTGCGCCACCGGCAGGCGATGGGAGAGGAAGTAGCCGATATCGTTGTGCACGAACAGCAGCCGCCGTCCGGCCAGGGTCGGTCGCCAGCGTGCCGCCAGGGCCGGCAGGGCCGCTGCCCAGCTCTCCGGCAGCGGCGGCTCAGGCACCATCATCGGCAGCCTCGCGCAGCGCGGCGATCAGCGTCGGCGCCTGCGCCTGCACGCTGTAGCGCGCCGCTACCTGTGCCCGGCCGATGCGCCCGGCGCGCATGCGCAGCGCCGGGTCGGCCAGCAGCCGCTGCAGCGCCTGGTGCCACTGCGCCGGCTCGGCGGCCAAAAGGCCCGCGCCGGTGGCCAGCAGGCTCCGGTTCACGCCCACCGGGCTGGCCACGCAGGGCACGGCGCAGGCCATGTACTGGATCAGCTTGTAGCCGCACTTGCCGCGTTCGAAGGGCGCATCGGGCAGCGGCATGATGCCGATGTCGAAGCGCGCGATCTCCTCCGCCTCCGCGGCCTCCTGCCAGGGCCGGCATTCGGCGCCGCAGTCGGCCAGCGTTCCGGGCGGCGCGCCGATCAGCACCACCGCCGCTCCGTCCGCCGCCGCGGCGCGCAACGCCGGCACCACCGCCTGCAGATAGCCCGCGGTGGCCGGCGTGCCGATCCAGCCGATGCGCAGCGGCCCCGCGGCGCGGCTGGCGGCCGGCGGCGGGTAGCGCTGCAGGTCCACCACGGTCGGCAGGGCCACCACCCGCCGCGCACCGGCGGCCTGCGCCCGCGCGGCGAGATAGTCGTTGCCGGCGAACACCGCGCGGGCGTGCGCCATCACCACGTCGATCTTGCGCCCCAGCAGGCGACGCACCAGCGGGCGGCGGTGGCGATCGTAGTTGTGGAACACGGCATCGTCGTAGTCGACTACGTAGGGCACACGCAGGCGCGCCAGCAGGCGCTCCGCGCCGGCCGGCAGCAGGGGAAAGAGCTCCTTCTCCACCCACAGCAGATCGAAGCGCCCCGCCGTGGCCAGCTGGCGCAGGCGTGCCAGATAGCGCACCGCCACGTGCGGCCAGTCGGTCGCGCGGCCGGCGTAGAGGTCGCCGAGGTAGGCGGCATCGAGCAGCGGCGCCACCTGCACCTCGATCCCCGCGGCCGCCAGGGCCGGCAGGTACTGCAGCGAGCGCACCCGCGAGCTCGCCCCCTGGCGGGTGTAGCGACTGAGCAGCAGCACGCGCATCAGCGCCAGCCGCCGCGGCAGAGAGCGGCGCGCAGATCGCCGGCCACTGCCGCGTAGAGCAGCCGGTAACCGCGCAGCACCTGGCCGGCGCCCGCGGCATCGGCCCGCACCGCCGCCTGTCCCAGGCGCAGCAGCGGCTCGACGCCCAGGGTCGCCAGCGCCACCAGCAGCGCGCCCGGCCGACTGAAGTGCTTGCCGGCATAGCGCAGGCGGCTGTGCAGGTTGTAGCTCAGCCGCCGGTCCTTCACCTGCCGGGAACTGCCACCGCCGGCATGCTGCACATGCGTGCTCGCCAGAAAATAGCTGGTGCAGCCGCGGGCCAGCGCCCGCTGCGTGAAGTCGACCTCCTCGTAGTAGACGAAGAAGCGCTCGTCGAAACCGGCCAGAGCATCGAACAGCGAGCGCCGCACGAGAAAGAACGCCCCCATCACCTGCCCGACCGGCCGGGAAACGTCGTGACCGAAGCGGCGCAGATAATGGCCGGGGTAGAGCCAGGACGGCAGCTGCTCCAGCCCGAGGCTGCGCCCCAGCAGCCTGGCGAGGTTCGGCAATCGGGCGCAGCTGCGGGCGATGCGCCCGTCGGCATCCCGCAACTGCACGCCGAGAATGCCGACCTGCGCCGGCGCCGGCCCGGCGAGGAAGCCAGCGGCCACCTCCAGCGTGTCGGGCGCCAGCACCGTATCGGGATTCAGGAACAGCAGCAGCGGCGAGGCGTCCGGGCCGCAGGCGGCGGCGCCCTGGTTGCAGGCGCGGGCAAAGCCGAGGTTCGCGGCATTGCGCAGCACCCGCACCGGGGCGCCGGCGAGCATCGCCGGCAGCTCATCCGCCGAGGCATCGGTGGAGGCGTTGTCGACCACCACCACGCGTCCCAGGCGCACCCGTGACAACCGGCTCGCCGCCATGGAGGCCAGGCAGGCGCGCAACTGCTCGCCGCTGTTCCAGTTGACGAGCACCACATCCAGCGCCGGGCCCTCGGCGGCGGGCGAGGCGTTCATCGCACCCCGGACCCGCGGTAGTAGAGCGCCGGCAGGGAGCGCCCGAGCAGAGCCTCGAGCTCGGCGAGCTGCGGCGCGTAGTAGGCCGCCAGTCGCTCCGCCGCGGCGGTGGGGATCGGCGGTGGCGGCTGCTCGCGCAGCAGCAGACGCCGCAGCGGCGCGGCGAACCCGGCCGGCAGGCGACGGCGCAGCGCCTGCGCCGGCCCGACCCGCAGCAGCGCGGCGGCCAGGCCACCGCGTGGCGCGGCATGCGCGTTGCGCCGCGGCGCAGCCGCGGGGAAGCCGGCGACATCGATCTCAAGGAACGCCGCCAGCCCGGCGGCCAGCGCTGCCGGGGCTCGGGCCAGATCCGCCTGCAGTCCGACCCAGAGCCGCTCGCGCGGCACCTGCGTCAGCACCGCGCGCAGCTGCTCGGCATAGCAGCCCATCTCGATGCAGTCGGCCGCGGCGCTGCGCGGTGGCAGCGCCGGCGCCGCGGCAACGATGGATTCGAAGCTGCGCCGCAGCTGCCCGGCCCGCTTCGCCATCAGATAATGCGACCAGGCCCGTGCCACCGGCTCGCGCAGCAGCACCAGAAAGCGCGCCTGCGGCGCCAGGCGCAGGATCGCCGGCACCACCACGGCCCCATGGTGCAGGTAGGAGGCGCTGGCTTCGCCACGCCAGCGCTGCGCGGCGCCGTCGGCGAACAGCGCCAGATAGGCCGCACGCGCGGTCACCGCGCCGGGCACCGGCCTGCCATCCGGCATGGCCGGCGTGAAGTGGTGCGGCTCCTTGACCGGCGACATATAGACCTGCGGATGCGCAGCCAGCCAGTCGTAGAGCGTGCTGGTGCCGGCCTTCGCCGCCCCCAGCAGGAACAGGTTCGGCGCCGCCGGCGCCATCACCTGCCCCGCCCGCGCCGCCACCGCCGACGGAGCTTGTCCAGCCGGTGCGCCACCCGCCGGTACTGCCGCCAGCCGCCGTGCGCCAGCGCCGGACAGCGCTCGACGAGCAGCAGCAGCAGCAGTCCGCCGATACCCGGGCGCAGGCTCGGATCGGCATCCCGCCAGCGGCCGAACCAGCGCGCCGGCAGAAAGCCCAGGTGCAGCAGCAACAGCATCGCCGGGCCCGGCCGCGCCCCATGACGCGCGTGCCGGCTCACGATCGCCACATCTGTGCCAGGCGCAGCGGGTAGCGCGGCAGCGCCGGCGAATGGGCGGCCTCGCCATAGCGCCAGGGGGCGGCACGCACGCGCGCCAGGCGCCGGCGCAGGCCGCCCCCGGGCGGGGTGGCGGCGTCCTGCAGCCCATCAGCGCCGAAGTCGTCCGCGTGCGCCAGCGCCCCGAGCGCCGCCGCCTCGCTCGGGGCCGGATAGACGACGGCGCGCTCGATCAGGCTCAGCATGTAGGGCTTGAGCTCGGCGAAACGATAGCCGGTGAGGCGCCGTGCCGGCTCGAAACGCTCGGCGAACTCGAGGATGCCGGCCTGCAGCTCGGCGATATGCGGATTCGCCGCCCGTTCGGCCAGTCGCGCGGGATGGTCCGGCTCCCGCAGCACCGGCTGCATGCGCCCGTCCGCCGCCGGTGCATAGTCGATGGTGGTGGCGTGGGCGGCGCGCGAGGACTCCTCGAACAGCTCCTCGAAGAACAGCACCGCCTGCTCGCGCACCCGCCGACGCGGCCGGTCGAGCATGAGCCCCTCGGCCCGCGAGCCCGGACCGGGGGTGAAGCCGAGGCCACCGCGAAAGCCGAAGTACAGCCCGGTCAGCCGCGGCAGGTCCTCGCGCCCGGCGAAGCCCTGCGCCAGGGCGTGCTGGATCTTGCCGTTCCAGCCGATATCCACCAGCGCCGCATGGCCGCCGGCGAAGAAGCCCGCCGCCTCCAGATACGCCGCCAGTCGCGCCTTCACCGGCGCGGTGTGCCGGTGCACCTCGGCCTGCACCTCCGGGTCGGCCAGCCAGGCTGCCAGCCGCGGATCGCCGGGCTGCCCGGCCTGCGGGCTCAGCGCGAGCGGCGCCTCCAACGCGAGGCCATGGCGGGCGGCAAGCGGGGCGAAGGCCGGCGCCGGCAGGCCGAAGCCGGCGAGGATGCCGGCGAGGTGACGCTGGCGCGGATTCACCAGCGGCAGTCGCGCCAGCGCCCAGTCCAAGCCGCCCGCGGCCTGCGCGGTGAGCGCCACGCGCCGCGAGAGGTAGAGATAGCGCTGCGGCAGCGCCGCCAGCGCCGGCGGTGCCAGCCGCCTGAACAGCTGCTGGAACAGCCAGCCGTCGCGGGCGATGAAGCAGACCTGGTCGCACTGCAGCTGCTGCAGGCGCTCGATCAGCCCGAGCATGTAGGTGCAGTAGACCGGGCCGAGCAGCTGCTCGCCGTAATGACGGTAGCGCGCCGACGCGGTGGCGGGCGCCGGCGCGGCGGCGCGCCCCGCATCCGCCACGCCGAGCAGCTGGCGGCCACGCCAGTAGGGTCGGCGCGCCGCCAGCATCTGTTCGGTCCGCGCCCGCACCAGCCGACGGGCCGCCGCCGGATCCGCCAGCTGCACGGCAGCGATGCCGAGCCGGCGCGGCGTGCGGGCGTCGGCCACGGGGTGATCGCCGGCATGCACCAGCTGCGCCGCCGTCAGCCCCTCGCGCGCCATCAGCGTGTGGAACAGCCGGCCGCTGCGCTTGCTCTGCCGATGGTCCGCCGAGACGTAGAGCCCGGCGACGTGCGCCATCAGCCCAAGGCCCTCCAGCAGCGCGCCGATGCGCCGGGCGCCGAGATACATGTCGGAGAGCAGGTAGATACGGCGACCATCGGCGGCCAGCGCCGCCAGCAGTGCGGCGGCGCCGGGCAGCGCGAACAGCGCCGCGTGCTCCAGCGCCATTTCCGCCGCATCCAGCCGCGCCGCCAGCGCGGCCTGCGCCGCCGGCGAGTCCTGCGGCCGCAGCGCCTGCGCCCAAGCGGCCAGCAAGGCATCGAGATGACATTCCGGATCGCAGCCCGCGCTCGCGCCCGCCGCGGCCCGCAGCCGGGCCTCGCACTGCTGGCGCGCATGCAGCACCGCCTGCCAGTCCGGATGCCCGAGCCAGCCGGCCGCCTCGCGCGCCAGCGTCTGCAGCAGGCGTTCAGGCGGCAGCAGCCGCCGGCTCACCAGGGTGTCGAAGACATCCAGCGTGACCACCGGCCGATCTGCCAGCGGCCCGCACAGCGCCGCCTGCAGCGCCGGCAGATCGGCCACCCGCCGCGGCGCGCGGGCGCTGCTCACGCGCCGCGGCGGCGCCAGCGGCTCAGACGCGGCAGCACGCCGGTGCGCAGCAGCCGGTTGCCCTTGAGCCGGCCGCGCAGCCCCTGCTCGCGCAGGGCGCGCTCGTGCAGGGCCTGCAGGTGTGCCACCAGCGCCTGCACACGGGCGATCGCGCCGTGCCGGCAGGCGTCCGGACCCAGCTCGCACAGCAGGGCGAAGCACTCCTCCCGCGGCGCCACGGCATCCTCGAAAATCGTGTTGCGACCGTGCAGGCGGTAGGCCATCAGCGGCTCGTCGGCGAGAAAGCCGAGGCGCAGGTCGCCCTCGCCCAGCGCCCGCAGCAGGAAGTCGTAGTCGTGCAGGTAGCGCCAGTTGCGAAAGCCTTCGAGCCGGTTGAGCACGCGGCGGCGAAAGAGGAAGTTCGAGGTGGTCATGAACAGGTTGTCGTGCAACAGCGCCACGCCGATGTCGTGGTTGGCGCGCAGCTGGCTCTTGAGCCTCGCGAAGCCGACGTTCCACCAGTGCTGCGGGTCGTCGATCGGCTGCGAGGCGGCGTCGATCAGCGCCACGTCGCTGCCCACCAGGTCGTAGCCCTCGTCCTCCAGCGCCGCCGTCAGCCGGCTCAGGCGCGCCGGCGCCCAGACGTCGTCCGAATTGATGATCGCCAGAAACGGCGCCCGCGCCTCGGCGAGGCCGCGATTGATGGCTGCATGCGCGCCGAGGTTGGTGTCGTGGCGGATCAGCCGCAGCCGCGGATCCTCGATCCGGGCCACGTGCGCCGCGGTACGATCCGGCGACGCGTCATCGACCACGATGAGTTCGAGATCGGCCAGATCCTGGTCCAGCACGCTGCGCACGGCCTCGCCGACCCACGCCTCGTGGCGAAAGGCCGGCATGACCACGCTGACGCGGGGGGAGCGCTCACTCATCGGTTCCCTCAAGCTCTCGTTCTTGTGTCGTTGATCCGCCTGCGGTCGCGGATACGGCCGGCAGACAGCCGGCAAGCTTACCCGCCCCGGCGGCCGCGGCCCAGCCGGCGCAGGCGAGCCGCCAGCCGCCCGAGCCGGCTCGGGCGGCGTCCGGCCTGCAGCTGCTCGAATACCGCCAGCAGCTCCGCGCCGCTCCACTGCTGCCGCCATTTCTCCAGCAACTGCGCTCGCCCGGCGCGGGCCCGCTCGGCCTGTGCGGTGAGCAGGCCGGCGCCGGAGCCGCCGGCACTGCGATAGATGGCGGTGACATGCTCGCCGCGCACGAAGGCGGTGTGCTGCGCGCACTGCAGCCAGAAGTCCCAGTCCTCGTAATGGTCGAAGGCGGGATCGAAGCGGCAGCCGGCCCCGAGCAGCGTGCGGGAGAAGAGCACCGCGTGGATCGGCAGGTAGTTCTCGTGCCGCAGACGCACCGGATCGAAGGGCTCGTGCAGCACGCGGCTGGCGCCGTCCGGCGTGTCCACGCGGGTGCCGCTGTAGTACGCCGCCGGACCCTCGGGCGGTGGCGGGTTGGCCTGGACGAGCGCCATGAGCCGGGCGAGGTGATCGGGCTCGATCAGGTCATCGTCGTCCAGGAACAGCAGCCACTGCCCGGTCGCAGCCTCGAGCGCGGCATTGGCGGCCACCGGCCGACTGGCCACGGCCAGCTCACCCACCCAGCGCACGGGAAAGCGGCCGCACTGCGCCGGCGGCGGCGGGTGCGCCGGGCCGGCGGCGTTCACCAGCACCACTTCCACGTGCGGCCAGGTCTGCAGGGCGATCGCCCCCAGCGTCTCGGCCAGGCTCGCCCGGCCGCTGCTGCGTACCAGCACGCTGATCCGCGGCACCGAGGCCGGCGGCCCGGCGCCGGCGCGGCCATCGGCGAGGCAGGCATCGGCGAACAGCGGCAGGAGCGGATCGGCCCGCAGCGCGGCCGCGTCCCAGACGCGGTAGGCCTCGGCCGCCCGGACATCTGGCCCGAGCGTGTAGCTGCGAAAGCGATTCAGGCCGGCGATCTGGTCGTCATAGGCCTGGCCCTGGAGCTGCGAGGCGAAGCAGCGCATCGCCGCGGCCTTGTGCTCGATCCAGGGCGTGAGGTCCAGCAGCCGGTTCGGCGTCTGCGGCATGCCGACCTCGTAGCTGGCCAGCACGCACTGCTGGTCGCGGCGCACCGCCTCGCAGGCGGCCCGCGCCAGCGCCCGATGATCGGGGTGGACCTCCTGCAGCGAGGGCGCATAGAGCACCGCCGGCCGATGCTCGGCCAGGGCGGCGAGCAGGCGCTCGACCAGTGCCTCGTCGTAGCGCAGCGAGCGATCGGCAAGGCCCCAGAAGCGCGGCGGCGGACAGCCCAGCACGGCCGCGGCGGCTTCGCTCTCGGCCTGGCGCACCGCCGCGGGCACCTCGCCTGCCGCACCGTCGGTGAGCACGATCGTCTGCACTGCCTCGCCGCGGGCCCGGTGAGCGAGGATCGCGCCCGCACAGCCGAAGATCTCGTCGTCCGGGTGCGGCGCCAGCACCAGCGCACTGCCCGGCGCCACGTGATCGACCGCGCGGTAGGGCAGGTAGTGCCACTCGGGCTTGGAGGCAGGCTCGTTCATCGCCTCAACGAAAGTCCGTGTCGCCGCCGGTCAGCCACCAGCGATGCTCCAGCGCCGCCGGCGGCACGCCCCGGCTCCAGGCGTTGGCCACCGTGACGATGCCCAGTTCGATCTGCCGCGCCTGCGGCAATGCCAGCTGCGCCGCGTGCTGCCGGCTGGCCCACAGGAACGCGCCCCGCCGTGCGCGCCGCGCGCCGTAACCGGCCGCAGCCTGCAGCAAGCCCGGCAGTTCGGCAAGCGCACCGAGCACGTCGAGGATCTCCACGCTGCGCCGGTGCAACCGCACCGCCACCACGCCCGGCCGATCGCGGCCGATCGCCAGCAGGCGGTAGGTGTGGCGGGGGTGCCGGTCGTAGCGCCGCTGCAGATAGCCGACATCCCGCACGTCGATCGCGGCGCGCGGCAGGTCTGCCGCCAGCCGCGCCCACGCCTGCTGCGCCAGGGCCGCATCGGCGGCGCGGCGGAGGTCGAGCCGGCGCACCGGCCCGGCGCCCGCACCGTGCCAGGGCCGCGCCGGCCAGCGCAGCTCAATCACCTCGCCGACCGGCGCATACAGTCCCAGCCGCACCCCCAGGCGCGCGGCACGCGCATTCGGAAAGCCGACGCCGAACTGCAGCGGGCGACCCTGCCCGACCTGGCTCTCGATCAGCGCCGCGGCCGCGCGCTGGAACGGGCCGCGCCGGGTCAGCACCCCACGCACCTGCGGATCGACCATGACATCGCCCACATGGCAGCCGGCCAACCGCTCACCGGCCAGCAGGGTGTCGCGCCGCTCGATGCCGTAGTGGGCGATCAGCCGGTCCTGCGCCCAGACGCCGACGTTGTAGCCGCGGCCCTGGCCGTACTTCCACTGCCACAGGCCGGCGTCGAAGGGCACATCGAAGGCGCGGGTGAACAGGCTCGCCAGCGCGTCCAGATCCTGCTCACCGAGCGGCGCAGCACGCCAGCGTACAGCGGGCTCGCGCTGCCAGCGGGTCAGCTCCGCGCCGTCGATGCGCTCCAACTCACCGCACGCCGTGAAGCCGGCATAGCCGGCGACGCTGTGGCGGGTGAAGCCGTTGCCCTGCGCCGGCGCGCACGGGGCATGGTCGACCAGCAGCAGCTCGCCGCCGGGCAGCAGCCGCGTGAAGGCAGCGGCGAAGGCGGCGAGCACATCGTCGGCCGCGCGGCAGTGCACAGCGAGCCCGGCAAAGCCGGTGCCGAGCCCGTGCAGCGGGTCGATGCCGGCCGGCGCCGCCACGGCCACCGCCGACGGCCGCGCCCGGCGGAGGAAGGCCGCCACCCGCACCTGCACCGTCACGAGGACGCCGCCCGCCGCTGCCACAGCAGCCGCGCCTGCGCGAGATCTTCCCGCCGCAGCGCCAGCAGCAGGCCCGCGTAGCAGACGACGCCGAAGGCGATGGCAGCGCACAGGGCGGCCGGCCCGTCGCCCAGCAGCCCCAGCGACAGGCGCACCAGTACGGCCATCGCGCCGGCAATGAGCACCGCCGGCGCGATGCCGGCGAGCCAGGCCCGGCCACAGGCGCCGAGCAGCCGGCGCACCAGCAGCCGATAGCTCGCCAGCGTGTAGAGCGCCTGCAGCAACACCACCGCCAGCGCCAGCCCGGTCGCGCCGCCGAGACGGGCGCCGAGCCAGAGCGCCGGCAGGTGCAGCGCCAGCGCGGCGAGGTTCGCATAGAAGCCCCAGTCGGCCCGGCCGCGGGCCAGCAGCAGCGGCCCGAGCGGCGTGCCGAGGCTCAGCAGCAGGGCATAGAGCGCCAGCAGCTGCACCAGCGGCACGGCCGGCTGCCAGCCGGCACCGAACAGCGTCGGCACCAGCACCGGCGCGACGGCGGCCAGGCCCAGCAGCAGCGGCGCGTTCACCGTCGTCAGCAACCGCTGGATCAGCAGCCAGGCCCGGCGCAGGCGCGGCGTGTCCTCCTGCATGCGGGCCAGCAGCGGATAGGCCACGCGGGTGACGATGGGGTTGATGCGGTTCACCGGCTGGATGATCAGCTGCCAGGCCAGGCGGTAGTAGCCCAGCACCTGCGGCCCGAGCAGCAGGCCGAGCAACAGCTGGTCCAGATAGCCGCTGAGGAAGGTGATGCTGCGCTCGCCGACCTGGAACAGGCCAAAGCCGACGTAGCCGCGCAGATCGCCGCGCGCGAAGTGGCGCTGCGGCCTATAGCGGCGCCAGCCGATCGCCGCCAGCCCGCCGCTGCGGACCGCCGCGTTCACCAGCTGGGCGATCACCAGCGCCCACACGCCCGCGCCGGCCAGCCCCGCGCCGATCGCTGCCAGTGCCGCCACCAGCGCGGCGGCCGCTTCGATGAGCGCCAGCGGGCGGAAGTCGTGATCGCGCTGCAGCAGGATCTGGAACTGCTGGCCGATCGGCAGCAGCAGGAAAACCGTCGCACTCACCTGCAGCAGCGGGCCGAGCGCCGGCGTCGCGAACAGCCGCGCCACCAGGGGCGCGCCGGCCACCACCAGCACGAACAGCAACGCGCCGGCGGCAAGGTTCAGCCAGTACAGGCTCGACAGGGTGCGGCCCGAGGTCTCCTGCCGATGGATGATGGCGTTGCTGATGCCGGCATCGGCATAGGCGCTGCCCAGCGCGATCACCACCATCGCCATCGCCATCAGACCGAAGTCGGCCGGCGCCAGCAGCCGCGCCAGCACCACCAGCTGCAGCAAATGGGCGGCCAGCACCACCAGGCTGCCGAGCGCGCTCCAGCGCAGGCCGGATACGGCCGATCGGCGCAGTTCGCTCACTGCCTAGCGGGCGCCCTTGCCGAACATCACCACGTCCACCGTCTGCAGCAGAATCAGGAAGTCGAACAACAGACTCGGGTGCTTGAGGTAATACAGCTCGTACTGCAGCTTCTCCAGCGCGTCGCGCTCGCAGCCGCCGTAGGGATAGTTCAGCTGGGCCCAGCCGGTAATGCCCGGCAGCACGCGGTGGCGCTCGCGATAGTAGGGAATCCGGGCGGCGAGCTGCTCGACGAATTCCGGCCGCTCCGGGCGCGGACCGACGAAGCTCATCTCGCCACGCAGCACGTTGAACAGCTGCGGCAGCTCGTCGATGCGGTACTTGCGCAGCACGCGGCCGGTACGGGTAATGCGCGGATCGTCGGTGCTGGCCCACTGCGGCGTCTGCCGCCGCTCGGCGTCGACCACCATGCTGCGGAACTTGTGGATGCGGAAGATCCTGCCGTGCCGGCCCACCCGCGCCTGCGCGTAGAAGATCGGCCCGCCATCCTCCAGCCGGATCGCCAGCGCCGCCAGCAGCATCACCGGCGCGGCGGCGATCGCCAGCACGCTCGCCATCAGCAGGTCGAACAGGCGCTTGCCGAGCGGGTAGAGCGGCAGCATCGAGAAGCCGCTGTTGAGGATGATCCAGCTCGGCTGCAGCAGCGCCAGCGGCACCTTGCGCGCCTCGCGCTCGATGAACGCCAGCGCCTCGGTCACCGCCACGCCGCGGAGCTTGCACTCGAGCAACGCATCCATCGGCAGCCGGTCGCGGCGCTCGTCGGCGGCCAGCACGATCTCGTCGATCTGCAGCGAGGCCACCAGTGCCGGCAGGTCCGTCTGCGCCGACAACAGCGGCGCCGGCAGATCGGCGGCGGGCGCCGCCTCCCCCAGCGGCATGAAGCCCCGCAGTTCGAGCGTGCGCCCGAGTAGCGGCGCCGGCAGATAGGCCAGCAGCTGCTGCGCCCGCTCGCCGGCCCCCAGCACCAGCAGCGCGCGGCGCGGCACCGCCCTGTCCAGCGGCCGGCGCAGTGCGATGTGCAGGGCGAGCACCAGCAACAGGCCAAAACCGACACTGAGCCCCAGCACCCCGCGCCCGAGGTAGAGCGGCGGGATGGCGTAGAACAGCAGCGCCAGCAGCAGGCCGGTGAACGCGAAGGCCAGCGCGATGCGCGGGGCGGCGGCACGTGTGGGTACCGGCGCCCGGCTCTGATAGAGCCCGAGCGCCGTCAGGCTCAGCAGGGTCAGCCCGGCGAAGACCAAAGCCCGGATCCACAGACTGCCAACGCTCGCCACGCCGGCGGCGCCGATCGCATTCAACCGCAGGAAGGCCGCACCATACATCGCCAGCACACAGGCCGCCGCATCCAGCACCACCAGGGTGCTGGTGCGGGTGGACAGCTGCAGGTTCAGCAGACGCAGGGCCATGCTCGCCCTCAGGCCGCGCGCAGGCTGCGCTTGAGCATTTCGTCCAGCGCCTGCTCCAGCTGGGCCAGCGTGCCCGCCTGGCGGACCAGCTCGCAGAAGGGCCGGTAACGGTCCATCTCCGAATCGCCCGTCCCCCAGTCGAGCTCGGGCTCCGGGTTGAGCCAGATCAGCTCCCGGCTGCGCTGGCGCAGCAGCTTCAGCGCGCCGGCACCGGGATCGAGATGATTGTTGCGGGCATCGCCGAGGATCAGCACGGTGGTGCGCGGCGTGAACGCGTCCAGATGCCGCTCGACGAGCGTCTGCCAGAGCCGCCCGTAGTCGGTGCTGCCGATGGGCGCGGCCGCCTGCGCCGCAGGCAGCGCCTCGGCCATCGGCTGGCGGGTGAAGATGTCCGTCACCTCGGCCACATCGCCACAGAAGGTGAAGCTGCGCAGCCGCGAGAGCGCATCGCTCAGGCTGTAGAGGAACAGCAGCAGGAACTGCGAATAGTCGGCAACCGAACGGCTGACATCGCAGATGGCCACCACCCGCGGCCGGTCGATGCGCGAGCGGCGCCAGTGCAGCGTGGCGATGTCGCCGCCATGACCCATGTTGTGCCGCAGCGTGCGGCGCAGGTCGAGCACGCCCCGGTTGGCGCGCAGCGCCCGCCGCGCGTGGACGTTCGCCAGTCGCCGCGCGAGCTGCTGCACCAGCTCGCGCAGGCGGGTGTGATCGGCCGGATCGATCTGCGCGAGCGGCCGCTCGCGCAGCGCCGCCTCGCGCAGCGACTTGCCGGCGGCGCCGGTGTAGAGCTCCACCTGCCGGCGCATGTAGGCCTTCAGCTCGTTCAGCATCCAGCTGCGCCCGGCCCGCAGGGCGGCCGCCTCCTCCCGCCGGCCGCCCTGCGCCAGCGCCTCGATGCGTGCGTTCAGCTCGGTCATGCCCAGCTGGCGCATGATTCGCTGCATGAACACGCCGCGCTGCGAGACCATGCGCATGGCCGCGATGTCGGCGCCCGCGGCGGCCCGCTGCACTGCCTGCTGCAGCGCCAGCGTGTCGCGTTCGAGCAGTACCCGCGCCAGGCCCTCGGCCGGCGGCCCGGCCTCGGCCGCAGGGGCCGGGCCGGCCTCGGGATCGGCATCGGCGTCCGCCTCGGTCGCAGGCGCCGTCGCCGGCGGGACGGGCGCGAAGAAGCGTTCGAAGCACTGCTCAAAGCGCCGCTGCTCCGCGGCGCTCTTGGCGAGCACGGCGCCGAGCCCGTCCTTCAGCCGCTGGCGATCCTCGAAGCCCAGCAGCGCCATCGCTGCGTGCGCCTCGAGTGCCTCGCTGACCGAGACGCGGATGTCGGCGCCGCGCACGGCCTGGATGAAGCGCTCAAACGTCTGCTGCATGGGCCGGCCCGTCCGCCGCCTTGTCGGCGCTGCGCAGCAGTCCGGGCAGCTCGGTGCGCACCCGGCGGATGTCTTCCTCAAACTTCAGGAAGATGTTGAGCGTGTCGCGCACCACCGCCTCTTCCAGCGCGTGCGCGTGCAGCAGCACCAGCACCCGCGCCCAGTCCACGGTCTCACTGACCGAGGGATGCTTTTTCAGGTCGATCTGGCGCACCTGCTGGATGAAGCCGACCAGCTGCTCGCGCAGAGCCTGTTCGATGCCCGGCACCTTGACGCCGACGATCTGGCTTTCCAGCTCGCGATCCGGGTAGGGAATGTACAGATGCAGGCAGCGCCGCTTGAGCGCATCGCTCATCTCGCGGGTGTTGTTGCTGGTGAGCACGACGAAGGGCCGCTCGGTCGCGGCGATGGTGCCGATTTCCGGCACGGTGACCTGGAAGTCGGAGAGGATCTCCAGCAGCAGCGCCTCGAACTCGTGATCCGCCTTGTCGACCTCGTCGATCAGGAGGACGCAGCCCTTCGGCGCCATCAGCGCCTTCAGCAGCGGCCGCGGCTCGAGAAAGTTCTCGGAGAAGAACACGTCCTCGTGCGCGTGCAGGCGCTCCATCGAGGCCTCCAGCCCCTGGGCGCCGGCCAGCACGTCGTTGAGCTTGTCCTTGAGCAGCTGGATGTAGAGCAGCTGCTTGCCGTACTTCCATTCGTAGATGGCGCGCGATTCGTCCAGCCCCTCATAGCACTGCAGCCGGACGAGCTCGCGATCGAGATAGCGGGCGACGGTCTTGGCGAGCTCGGTCTTGCCGACGCCGGCCGGACCCTCGGCCAGGATCGGCCGGCCGAGGTGATGGGCCACGAACAGGCAGGTCGCGATGTTGTGGCTGCAGATGTAGTCCATTTCTGCAAAGGCCTGCTGGATCGCAGGCACCGATTCGAAAGCTGTCATCGTCCCCTCATTGTTTTCGGCCGCAGCGGCCTTTCAGTTGTCGCTGCCCGCATCCTGCAGCAGCGTGCGCAGCTTCGCCTCGCGCCGTTCGCCGCCGCGCGCCGCCATGGCCAGCGCGGCGCTGGCGGCGGTGTAACCCGGCGCGCCAGCCAGCCGGAAGGTCGGAACCTCGGCCGCGGTCCCCTTCAGCGCCGCCTGCAGCGCAGCGGCGGCGGCGGCCAGCTCGAGATCGGCGGCCAGCAGCGCCGCGCCGGCGGCCGGTGCACGCAGCTCGGTTTCGGCGGCATCGGCCCAGACCTGCAGCGCGCCCTGCACGCGCAGCGCCGCCCGCAGGCAGGCCGCGCGCCCCGCCGTGCCGGCTGCCAGCAGCGGCGCCACCGGCCCCAGCAGCGCCGCAGCGCCCGCCGCCTGCAGCAGGCCCGTCTCCAGCCAGCGGAAGGCCCGGGCCGCCGGCAGCGCATCGCCAGCCGGATGCAGACAGGCCCAGGCAGGCACCACACACTGCGCCAGGGTGAGCTCGGCATGATCCGCCGGCGCCAGCAGCGGCGGGCCCGCCACCTGCCGCCGCGTCAGTCCCGGTGCGTTGGCGGGCAGGCAGAACAGCGCGAAGCGCCGGTGCCCGTCCTGCTCACCGACGATGGCGAGCACCAGCAGCCAATCGGCGGTGAGCCCGAGACTCACCACGCCCTTGCGCCCGCTGAGCTCCCAGGCACCGTCCGCGCGCCGCTGCGCCCGCGTCTGCAGGCGTCCGGGGTGCGCGCCGACGCCAGGCTCGGAGGCCGCGACCGCCACCAGCGCCTCGCCCGCCCGAACGGCCGCCGCCACCTCGGCGACCGGCGGTGCGGCGCCAGCCAGGTACTGACGCAGGATCAGCCCCTGCAGCACCCAAGCCAGCACCGGGCCGAGCCGGCCCGCTGCCAGCAGCGCCGTCGCGGCTGGCACCAGCGCACCGGGGCGCACGTCGGCCAGCGCCCCGCTCGCGCCCAGCGCGCGCCAGCCGGCCCGCGGAAAAGCGTCCCCGGGCGCGGCCAGCGCGGTGATGGCCGCCGCCTGTGCCGGAGCCAGCTCGAGCTGCGCCTGCCATGGCCACATGCCGCGTTCGTCCTGCCAAAACGCTACATTCTAGCAGTCGCCGGAGCCGCGCCCGGGTCACCGGCGAGCTGGCGGGATGAGCGCCTATTTGCTGCCGGCCCGCCGGCATTGCACACTCGCCCACCCGAGCGCCGCCGCCGTTGCGATGACCGATCTTGTCCTGACCCAGCCCGACGACTGGCACCTGCACCTGCGCGACGGTGCCGCCATGGTGGACGTGCTGGCCCACAGTGCCCGCGAGTTCGGCCGCGCCGTGGTGATGCCGAACCTGCGCCCGCCGGTGACCACGCTGGCCGCGGCGCTCGCCTATCGCGAGCGCATTCTGGCGGCGCGACCGGCCGGCAGTCCGTTCGAGCCGCTGATGACGCTGTACCTGACCGAACGCACTGCCCCGGCAGAGATCGCCGCGGCCGCGGCGGACCCGCGGATCATCGGCGTGAAGCTCTATCCGGCCGGCGCCACCACGCACAGCGACGCCGGCGTCACCGACATCCGGCGGGTGGAGCCGGTGCTGGCCGCCATGGCCGAGTCCGGCCTGCCGCTGCTGGTGCATGGTGAGGTGACCGACCCCGCGGTGGATGTCTTTGATCGCGAACGGGTGTTCCTCGACCGCGTGCTGGCGCCGCTGTGCCGGCGCCTGCCGGCGCTGAAGGTCGTGCTCGAGCACGTGACCACGGCCGAAGGCGTGGCGTTCGTGCGCGAGGGCGGGGCGAACGTCGGCGCCACCATCACGCCGCAGCACCTGCTCTACTCCCGCAACGCCCTGTTCGAGGGTGGCCTGCGCCCGCATCGCTACTGCCTGCCGGTGCTGAAGCGGGAGCGGGATCGCCAGGCCCTGATCGAGGCCGCCACGGCCGGCGAATCCCGTTTCTTCCTCGGCACCGACAGCGCCCCGCACGCCCGCGGCGCCAAGCTCGCCGACTGCGGCTGCGCCGGCTGCTTCACCGCACACGCGGCGCTGGCGCTGTACGCCGAGGTTTTCGAATCGGTCGGACGCCTAGCGGCGCTGGAGGCCTTCGCCAGCCACAACGGGCCGCGCTTCTATGGCCTGCCCGTCAACACCGGTCGCGTGCGGCTGGTGCGGGCACCGTGGACGACGCCCGCCACCCTGCCCCTGGGCGGCGATGTGCTGGTGCCGCTGCGGGCGGGGGAGACGCTGGCCTGGCAGGCGCAGCCGGAGCCGACGCCATGAGCACGCCGCCGCGGCTGTGCCAGCGCTTTCGCGGCTTCATGCCCGTGGTGGTGGACGTGGAAACCGGCGGCTTCAACGCCGCGACCGACGCGCTGCTGGAAGTCGCCGCCGTGCTGCTGGAGATGGACGAGCAGGGTCGACTGGTGCCGACCGCCCGTCACCGCTACCACGTGGCGCCCTTCGCCGGCGCCAACATCGAGCCGGCCTCGCTGGAGATCACCGGCATCGACCCCTACCACCCGCTGCGCCCGGCGCTACCGGAAGACGAAGCGCTGCGCCGACTGTTCCGGGAAGTGCGCCATGCGCTGCGCGCCCAGGACTGCAAACGGGCGATCCTGGTCGGGCACAACGCGCACTTCGACCTCGGCTTCGTCAATGCAGCGGTGGCACGCTCGGGGGTCAAGCGCAACCCGTTCCACCCCTTCAGCTGCTTCGACACCGTGACGCTCGCCGGCGCGAGCCTCGGCCAGACGGTGCTGGCGCGGGCGCTGGCCTGCGCCGGGTTGGACTACGACAAGCGCGAGGCACATTCGGCGGCTTACGACGCGCAGTGTACGGCGCAGCTATTCTGCCACCTGGTAAACGACCTGCAGCCGAACTACCAGCGCCTGGCGCCACCCGCGCCGACGTCCGACGCGGACTGAAGCGGCCGGCAGCCGCGCCGCCGTTCAGGCCGGGGCGGCGCCCTCGCCCTGCAGCAACGGCTGCAGCTCGCCGCTCTGGTACATCTCGGTGATGATGTCGCAGCCGCCGACCAGCTCGCCCTCGACGTAGAGCTGCGGATAGGTCGGCCAGTTGGCGTAGGTCTTCAGCCGCTCGCGCAGCTCCGAATCTTCCAGGATGTTGACGTAGCCGAAGTCGGCCTTGCTGGCCTGCAGCAGCTGCACCACCCGGCCGGAGAAGCCACACATCGGAAAATCCGGCGTGCCCTTCATGTAGAGCACGACGCGGTGGCTGCCGAGTTGTTCGCGGATGCGATCGTCGATGTCCATGGCGTCCTCCTGCAGGCGCAATCAGGCAATGGCGCAGTATATCAGCAGGCTGCCGGGCGCCATCGTTCAGTCCTCCGCCGGCGGCGGCGGGCCGAAACCGCCGCCGCCGGCGCTGGCGAGCTCCAGTACATCGCCGGGTGCCAGCCGCAGCGCGGCCTTAGCCGGCAGTGGTTGCCCGTTGAGGCGGTTGTAGCCGGCGGCGCCAGGCTCGCCGCCGGCGAGCCCCCAGGGGGCAAGCGCCCGCCGCTCGGTCAGCAGGGTGGCCTCGGCGGGGGCGAGCAGGCGCAGGCACCGGTACAGGCCGTCACCGCCACGACGCTGGCCCGCCCCGCCGGTGCCGCGCCGCAGGGCGTAGCGCTCCACGCGCAGCGGATACACGCTCTCGAGCAGTTCCACCGGCGTGTTGCGGGTATTGGTCATGTGCGTCTGCACGCCGGCCAGGCCCCCACCGGTGGCGCCAGCGCCCATGCCGCCCCCCATGGTCTCGTAGTAGCTCCACGCACGCGGGTGCCGGCCGCCCATGGCGAGGTTGTTCATGCTGCCGTGGCTGGCCGCCGGGATGCGGTCGGGCATGGCCTCGGCCAACGCGCCGAGCACGACGTCGACGATGCGGCTGCTGGTCTCGACGTTGCCGGCTGCCACCGCCGCCGGCGCCCGCGCGTTGACCAGCGAGCCGGGCGGCGCGGCGATGTCGATCGCCTCGAAGGTGCCGGCGCAGGCGGGCGCCTGCGGCGGCATCAGGCAGCGCAGCACGTAGTGCACCGCGGCCGCGGTGACCGGCAGCGGGCAGTTGAGGTTGTTGGGAGCCTGCGCCGCGGTGCCGGCGAAATCGACCCGCACCCGATCGCCATCCCGCTGCAGGGCCACACGGATCGCCAGCCGCCCGTCCGGCCCGGCCGGATCCTCCAGGTAGTCGACGAAGCGGTACCGCCCCGTCGGCAGTTGCGCCAGCGCAGCCTGCGCCAGCTGCCGGCCATAGGCATCCCGCTGTGCCAGCGCCTCGCCGAACGCCGCGGCCCCCATGGCGTTCACCGTGGCCGCCAGGCGCTGCAGGCCGCGGCGGTTGGCGCTCGCCTGGGCAGCGAGGTCCGCCAGCAGGCCGTCGGCATCGGCACAGGCTGCACGAATGCGGGCGAGCACCGGCGCGCACCACTGCCCGTCGCGCCACAGCACCGTCGGCGCCAGCACCAGCCCCTCCTCGTCCAGCCGGCGGCTGAGCGGCATCGAACCGGGCGCCTCGGCGCCGACGTCGGCATGGTGGGCGCGGTTGGCGACGAAGGCGAGGCAGCGCCCCTCGTGGAACAGGGGCGCGATCACCGTCACGTCCGGCAGGTGGGTGCCGCCGCTGTAGGGATCGTTGACCACGACCTGATCGCCGTCGCGCCAGTCGATGCCGCGCACCAGCCCCTGCATGGCGAAGCCCATGCTGCCGAGGTGCACGGGGATGTGCGCGGCCTGCGCGATCAGCCGGCCGGCGCCATCGAACAGCGCGCAGGAGAAATCCAGTCGGTCGCGGATGTTGGGCGAGAGCGCCGCGCGCTGCAGCGCCGCGCCCATCTGGGCGCAGATCGCCTCCATCCGATGGCTGAACAGGGCCAGGGAAATTCCGTCGGTCACCGCTGCGCTCCCTCGCTTGCTGCCGCTGATTTTGGTGAACGTAGCCGCGGCGTCTTACCATGGGCACTCGCCGCAGCGATGGGCCCGCGGAATTGTGTCCGCAGGCGACGGTCCCAGCCAGCACGGCGCGCACACGCCGCCGCTCGTTTCACGCTCAACGTCAGGAGACGACCATGCCCTTCAAGCTACCTGATCTGCCCTACGCCAAGGATGCGCTGGAGCCGTATATTTCGGCCGAGACGCTGGAGTATCACCACGGCAAGCATCATCAGAAGTACGTCGACACGCTCAACGAGCTGATCGAAGGCACCGAATACGCGGACATGCCGCTCGAGGACATCATCGGCAAGGCCTCCGGCAAGCTGTTCAACCAGGCCGCGCAGGTCTGGAACCATACCTTCTACTGGAACTGCATGAGCCCGAACGGCGGCGGTGAGCCGGAAGGCCAGCTGGCCGAGGCGATCAAGAACAGCTTCGGCAGCTTCGGCGACTTCAAGAAGCAGTTCACCGATTCGAGCGCCGCGAACTTCGCCTCCGGCTGGGGCTGGCTGGTGCGCAAGGCCGACGGCGGGCTGGAGATCGTGCAGACCGATGATGCCGACAACCCGCTCACCAAGCCGGGGCTGAAGCCGCTGCTGACCTGCGATGTCTGGGAGCACGCCTACTACATCGACTACCGCAATGCGCGGCCGAAGTACCTCGAGGCGTTCTGGAACATCGTGAACTGGGACTTCGTGGCCAAGAACCTGTAAGGTTCGCGAACACGACCCTCGACGGCCCGGGGCTGCCTGCCGGCAGCCCCGGCGTCGTTTCGTGGTTCGCCACCCAATAACCGACCGCCATGTCCGACACCGCCCACAGCAGCCTGATGCCCACCTACCGCCGCCTGCCCGTGGCCTTCGAGCGCGGCGAGGGCGCCTGGCTGTTCGACGCCGCCGGCGAACGCTATCTGGACGGCCTGAGCGGCATCGCCGTCTGCGGGCTGGGTCATGCGCCGCCGGCGCTCGCGCAGGCGCTCGCGGCCCAGGCACGCACGCTGCTGCACTGCTCGAACCTCTACGGCATCCCCCTGGCCGAAACCCTCGCCGCGCGCCTGTGCGAGCTGACCGGCATGCGGCGTGCGTTCTTCTGCAACTCCGGTACCGAGGCCAACGAAGCCGCGATCAAGCTGGCACGCCGCCACGGACATGCCCGCGGCGTGGCAGAGCCGCAAATCGTGGTCTTCGAGGGTGCCTTCCATGGCCGCACGCTGGCCGCCCTTGCCGCCACCGGCAACGCAGCGGCGCAGGCGGGCTTCGAGCCCCTGCCGACGGGCTTCCTGCGCGTACCCTTCGGCGATGCCGAGGCCGTGGCAACACTGGCCGCGACCCGCCAGGACGTGGTGGCCGTGCTGGTCGAGCCGGTCCAGGGCGAGGGCGGCATCCGCATCCCCGACGCCGGCTTCCTGCCGGCCTTGCGCCGCCTGTGCGACGCCCACGGCTGGCTGCTGATGTGCGATGAGATCCAGACCGGCATGGGCCGCAGCGGCCGCTGGCTCGCCAGCCAGCACGGCGGCATCGTGCCGGACGTGGTGACACTGGCCAAGGCGCTGGGCAACGGCGTGCCGATCGGCGCCTGCCTGGCCGCCGGCGCTGCCGCCGAGACGCTCGGACCGGGCAGCCACGGCAGCACGTTCGGCGGCAACCCGCTGGCCTGCCGTGCCGCCCTCACGGTGCTGGAGCAGATCGAGGCGCAGGAGCTGACCGCGCGCGCCGCCGTGCTGGGCGGGCGTATCGCCGGCCATCTGCATGCGGCGTTCGCTGACCATCCAGGTGTGGTGGAGATTCGCCATCTCGGCCTGCTGATCGGCGTCGAGCTGGCACACCCGGCGCCGAGCCTGCCGACACGGGCACTGGCTGAGCGGGTGCTGCTGAACGTGACGGCCGAACGCGTCGTCCGCCTGCTGCCACCGCTGACGCTGACCGACGCCGAGGCCGACGAGCTCGCCCATCGCGTCATCCGCAGCATCGAAGGCGTACTGGCGCCGACTGCGGCAGGGGCGGCGCCGACGGCCGTGCCGGGAGTGGCCCGATGAGCGCACCACGACACTTCCTCAGCCTGCTGGACTTCAGCGGCGAGGAGCTCACCGCGCTGCTCGATCGCGCCCAGGCCATGAAGACCACCCACCGCGCCGGCACCGCCCAGCCGCTGCTGGCCCGGCGGACGCTGGCGATGGTGTTCGAGAAGGCCTCGACGCGCACGCGGGTCTCGTTCGAGGCGGGCATGGCCCAGCTCGGCGGGCAGGCGCTGTTCCTGTCGCCGCGCGACACCCAGCTCGGCCGCGGCGAGCCCGTGGAAGACACCGCGCGGGTGCTGTCGCGGATGGTGGATATCGTCATGATCCGCGCCGATGCCCACGCGATGGTCGAGAACTTCGCCGCCCACTCGCGTGTGCCGGTGATCAATGGGCTGACCGACCTGCTGCACCCCTGCCAGCTGCTGGCGGACGTGATGACCTATCAGGAACACCGCGGCAGCATTCACGGCAGAACGGTGGCGTGGCTCGGCGATGGCAACAACGTCTGCCGCTCGTTCGTCAACGCCGCGGCCCGCTTCGGCTTCGCCCTGCGGGTCGCGACGCCAGCGGGCTATGCGCCGCCGCTGGACGGGCTGGCCGAGGCCGAGCTGACGCTGACCGACGATCCGGACGAGGCCGTCCACGGCGCGGACCTGGTGGTCACCGACGTGTGGGCTAGCATGGGGCAGGAAGCCGACGCCGGGCGCCGGCTGGCCGATCTCGCCGACTATCAGGTGAACGCCGCGCGGATGCGGCGGGCCGCCGGGGATGCGCTGTTCATGCACTGCCTGCCCGCCCATCGCGGCGAGGAGGTGAGCGCCGAGGTCATCGACGGCCCGCAGAGCGTGGTCTGGGACGAGGCCGAGAACCGCCTCCATGCCCAGAAGGCGCTGCTCGCGACCCTGCTCGGCGCCTGAGCCGGGCGATGCCGCGCCGGCACCCTATAATCAGGACCTTTTTGGGCCGACTTCCCGCAGCTTCCGGGCCGACATGACGCAGCACGACAACCTCGTCGAACTCTCCCGCGTGCGCTTCCTGCGCGGCGACCGGCCGATCTTCGACGGGATCGACCTGAACGTCGCGGCCGGCAGCGTCACCGCCTTCCTCGGCCCCAGCGGCACGGGCAAGACCACACTGCTGCGACTGATCAGCGGCCAGCTGAGGCCGGCCTCGGGCAGCGTGCGGGTAGACGGCCAGGAAGTGCCGCAGCTGCGGCGCAAGGCGCTGTACGCGCTGCGCCGGCAGATGGGCATGCTGTTCCAGAGCGGCGCGCTGCTGACCGACTACAACGTGTTCGAGAACATCGCCTTCCCGCTGCGCGAGCACACGGATCTGCCCGAGTCGCTGATTCGCCACCTCGTGCTGATGAAGCTCGAGCTGGTCGGGCTGCGCGGCGCCCGCGCGCTGATGCCCGACGAACTCTCCGGCGGCATGGCCCGCCGGGTGGCACTGGCCAGGGCGCTGGCGCTCGATCCGGCAATGATCATGTACGACGAGCCGTTCGTGGGCCTGGATCCGATCTCCAAGGGCATGATCGTGCGGCTGGTCCGGCTGGTGAACGATGCGCTCGGCCTCACCTCGATCGTGGTGACGCACGATCTGGAGGACGTGCTGCAGGTGGCCGACTACTGCTACCTGATCTCCCAGGGCAAGGTGATGGCGCACGGCACGCCCGAGGCGCTGCGGGCGGACGACTCGCCCTGGGTGCGCCAGTTCATGCGAGGCGAGCCCGACGGGCCAGTACAGTTCCATTATCCGGCCTCGACCTACGCCGAGGATCTGCTCGGAGAGCGCCGATGAAGCTGCCGATCGGCCTGCAACATGGGGTGCTCGCCGGCCTGCTGGCGGGCATCGGCAGCGCCACGATCTTCCTGCTGCGCGTGCTGCGCAGCCTGCCGCTGGTGGCCCTGCGCCCCGGGCTGGTGGTGCGGCAGGTCTATCTGGTCGGCGTGCTCTCGCTGGTGATCATCATGATCTCCGGGCTGTTCGTCGGCATGGTGCTGGCGCTGCAGGGCTACAACAACCTGGTGCGCTTCGGCGCCGAGGAATCGCTCGGCGTGATCGTGGCGCTCTCGCTGATGCGTGAGCTCGGCCCGGTGGTGGCGGCGCTGCTGTTCGCCGGCCGCTCGGGCTCTGCAGTCGCGGCGGAGATCGGCCTGATGAAGGCCACCGACCAGCTCTCGGCAATGGAGATGATGGCGGTCGATCCCATCCACCGGGTGGTCGGCCCGCGCTTCCTCGCCGGGCTGATCTCGCTGCCGCTGCTGGTGGCGATCTTCACCACGCTGGGCATCTTCGGCGGCTACGTGATCGGCGTGCAGCTGCTCGGCGTGGACGCCGGCAGCTACTGGGGGCAGATCGAATCGGCCGCGAGCTTTCGCGAAGACGTGCTCAGCGGCATCATCAAGAGCATCGTCTTCGGCCTGCTGATCAGCTGGATCGCGGTCTTCCAGGGCTACACGGCGACGGCGACGGCCGAAGGTGTCAGCCGGGCCACCACGCAGACCGTCGTCATTTCCTCGCTCGCCGTGCTGGCACTGGACTTCGTGCTGACCGGCCTGATGTTTTCCGGAGACTGAAAAGATGGCGCAGACACGCCTGCTCGAACTCGTCGTCGGCCTGTTCGTCTGCCTGGGGCTGGCGGCACTGTTCCTGCTGACCCTGCAGGTCAGTACCGCCAACGGCCTCAGCGGTGGCGACACCTACCGGGTGACCGCCCGCTTCGCCAACATCGGCGGACTCTCCACACGTGCACCGGTGGCCATGGCGGGCGTTGATATCGGCAGGGTCGAGTCGATCGCGCTGGACGAGAAGAGCTTCGAGGCCGTCGTCACGCTGGCGCTCGACACGCGCTACGACGAGCTGCCGGCCGACAGCAGCGCGAAGATCCTCACCGCCGGACTGCTCGGCGAGCAGTACATCGGCATCGTGCCGGGTGGCTCGCTGGACAACCTGCAGCCCGGTGACGAAATCACGTTCACCCAGGGCGCGCTGGTCCTGGAGAACCTGATCGGCCAGTTCGTGACCAACATGCAGCGAGAGGAATGAGGGAGCACCGGACTATGCGAATGATCACAGCCCTACTGGCTTTTCTGATGCTGGCAGCCAGCGCTGCCCTGCCGGCACAACAGATGCCGGCGCAGTCGCCGGAGGCGTTCGTGGAGACCATCGTCGAGGACGTCCTGACCGACGTCGAGGCGCGGCGCACCGAGCTCAAGTCGCAGCCCGAGAAGCTGCGCGCGCTGGTGATCGACGGGATCCTGCCGCACGTCGACTTCCCGTACGTCTCCCAGCTGGTGCTCGGCAAGTACTGGCGCACGGCGGACGAGGCTCAGCGGCAGCGGTTCATGCGCGAGTTCCAGCGGCTGCTGCTGCGCACCTACGCCGATGCGCTGTTGGCCTACGACGACCAGGAGATCCGCTATCTGCCGAGCCGGCGCGACGAGAGCCGGCGTGATGCCCGGGTGCGCACCCAGGTCGTGCCGCGCGGTCAGGATCCGATCGCCGTCAACTACCGGCTGTATCGCACCGATGCCGGCGAGTGGAAGGTATTCGACGTGGTGGTCGAGGGTGTGAGCCTGGTCACCAGCTACCGCGATACCTTCGCCCGCGAGATCGAGCAGGATGGCCTCGACTCGCTGATCGCGAACCTCAAGAACCACGAACCGCCGGCGGCCCTGCAGGATGTCGCCTCCTGAGGCAGAAGCACCCAAAGTGGTGCACGATGGCGCCAACACTGTGCGTATTTCGGGCGATTTGACGTTCGAAACCGTTCCTGATGCTATAGACGCGGTGGCGGACCGGTTGTCCGCCACCCGCGCCCTGACAGTGGATCTGGCGGGCGTCGGTCGGAGCGATTCGGCCGCCGTGGCGTTATTGATCGAGTGGTATCGGCTGGCGCGGCGGGACGGCGGCTCCATCCGTTTCGTCAACATGCCCTTCCGCATGCACGAGATCGCGCGCGTCAGTGGCGTCGAGTCGGTCCTCTCCATCGACTGATGCCGCCGCCCCCGGCGGCCCTGCCGGAGGCAACGATGAGCCAACAGGCCGATTCCCGTCCTGCCGAGAAAGACGCCCCGCTTTGGGACGATGTCCATGTGCTCAGTGAGCTGGTCGACGCGGTGGTCGTCGACCAGGTCGGCGAGGCGCTGCAGACGGTGGTCGATCAGGCCCATGCCGCGGCGACAGCCAGACGATCCGGCGATGCCCAGGCGCAGGACACGCTGCAGCGGCGGGTCGGCGAGCTGACCGCGCAGGAAGCGGTCGATATCACCTACGCCTTCTCCACCTACTTCCAGACCGTCAACACCGCGGAGAAGGTGCACCGCATCCGCCGCGGGCGCGCCTACGCCCGCACGCCTGGCGCGGCGCAGCCGTTCGGCCTGGAGGCGACCTTCCGCCAACTGCGCGAGGCAGGCTGGAGCCTGGAGCAGACGCTGGCGCTGCTTGCCCGGACGCGGCTGGAGCCGGTATTCACCGCTCATCCGACCGAGGCGCGCCGGCGCACGCTGCTGATCAAGCAGCAGTGGATCGCGCAGCGCCTGGTCGAACGCCTCGACCCGCAGCACACACCACGGGAAGAACGGGCGCTGCTGGCGAACATCCGCACCCACATCACGGCCGCCTGGCAGACCGAGAGCGAGCCCGATTCGCGCCCGACGGTGAACGATGAGCTCGAACACGTGCTCTTCTTCCTGCTGACGGTCATCTACCGGGTGATTCCGCCGTTCTACGAGGGCATCGAGGAGGCGCTGGTCGCCGTCTGGGGTGAGCAGGCCCGCGCCCATCCGCTGCCGAACCTGCTGCGCTTCGCCTCGTGGGTGGGCGGCGACATGGACGGCAATCCGAACGTCGGGGCCGACACCCTGCGGGCGACGCTGGAGCAGCAGCGGCGCGAGATCCTGCTCGCCTATCAGCAGGAACTGCGCCCGCTGTACCGCGAGCTGAGCCAGACACGCAGCCGCATCGGTGTCAGCGAGGCGATCGAGGCGCGCATCGCCAGCTACGGCGAGCAGTTCCCGAAGCGGCTGGCGAGCCTGCCGGCACGCCACCGCGACATGCCCTATCGGGTGCTGCTGCATCTGATGGGCGCACGCCTGGCGGCGACGCTGGCGGACCGGGACGGCGGCTATCCGGATGCGGAGACCTTCGCCGCCGACGTGGCGGCGATCCACGACAGCCTGCGCGCCCATCGTGGCGAATGGGCCGGCGCCTTCTTCGTCCACCGCCTGCTGCGTCGCGTGCAGACCTTCGGTTTCCATCTCGCGACCGTGGACGTACGGCAGGATTCGCTGGTGCACCGGCGGGTGATCGGACGGCTGCTCGACATCCCCGACTGGCTCGAGCGCAGCGCCACGGCACGCCGCGAGCGGCTCGAGCAGGCGCTGGCCGAGCATCAGGAGCCGATAGCCGTGGACGATGCGGAATGCCGGCAGACATTGGCGGTGTTCGAGGCCATACGCGAAGCCCATGCCCGCCACGGCCGCCAGGCGATCGGCCCCTACATCATCAGCATGGCGCAGGCCGAGGACGACGTGCTCTCCGTGCTGCTGCTCGCCCGCTGGGCCGGCCTGCAGGACGAGCACGGCATCGTGCCGCTGGATGTGGCGCCGCTGTTCGAGACCGTCACCGACCTCGCCAACGGCCCGGGTGTGACCGCGCGCCTGCTCGAGCATCCGCACTACCGCGACCACCTGCAGGCACGCGGCGAGCGGCAGGTGATCATGGTCGGCTATTCGGACAGCAACAAGGATGGCGGCTTTGCCGCCTCACGCTGGGCGGTGCACGAGGGCCAACGCCAGCTCGTGGCCGCCACGGCCGGCACCGGCGTGGAACTGGTGATCTTTCACGGCCGTGGCGGCACCATCAGCCGCGGCGGCGGCAAGACCCCGGGTGCGGTGCTCGCCACGCCCCGCGGCGCGACCGACGGCGGCCTGCGTGTCACCGAGCAGGGCGAGATGATCAACGAGAAGTACGGCCTGCGCGGCATCGCCACGCGCAGCTTCGAGCAGACCCTGAGCGCCGTCTGCACCGTGATCGCCCTGCCCACCGCCGATCACGGGGAGGCCGAACAGCGGCTCATGGACGGGCTGGCGGCCCGCAGCCGCGCGGTTTATCGCGACCTCGTCTACGAGGACGAGCGCTTCATGCCCTTCTTCCGTCACGCGACGCCGATCGACGTGATCGAGCGCATGCAGATCGGCTCGCGGCCCGCCTCGCGGCGACAGCAGCGGGGCGTACAGGACCTGCGCGCCATTCCCTGGGTGTTCTCCTGGTCACAGTCTCGCGCGCTGATGACCGGCTGGTATGGCCTCGGCACCGGACTGGAAGCGGCGCTCGAGCAGGCCGGCGAACAGACGCTGCGGGAGCTGGCCGGGCGCTGGCGCTTCTTCGGCAACCTGCTGGCCGATGCCGAGATGGTGCTGGCCAAGACCGACCTGGGGATCGCGGGGCTATACGCGGCGCTGGCACCCACCGAGGCGCAGCCCATCTTCGAGCTGCTGCGCGCGGAGTACGAGCGCACTGTGGCCGCGGTGCTGCGCATACGCGGCACCGACACCCTGCTGGCGGGCGATCCCACGCTGCAGCGCAACATCCGCCTGCGTAACCCCTACCTCGATCCGTTGAATTTCCTGCAGGTGGAACTGCTCGCGCGCTGGCGGGCCGGCGAGCGCGAGGATGAAGCCCTCTTCCGGCCGCTGCTGCTGAGCGTCAACGGCATTGCCCAGGGCCTGCAGAACACCGGGTGAACGGCGCTTGACCGACGTCCATCGCTGCCGCAAGCTCGGAGTTTGACTGACCGTTCAACCGGCCGCCAGGCACCGGCTGACGGCGAAGCCAAAAAAACTATTAGAAATATCAATGAGCCGCGGCACAGCGGCCGGAGGAGAGATGACCACACTGACCCAAGGCGCGGCGAGCGTCTGGCGCTATGGCGCCTACGCGCTGCCGCTGCTGCTGGCGCTGGGCGCCACCTACCTGATCTGGATCGGCGCCGACAGCGGCTGGGCCGCCCTGCTAACCGTGCTGATCGCGCTCTCGGCCGCCGAGCGGATGAGCAGCGACGACTACGAGACCAAGCCCTTCACGCAGCCGCGCGTATTCGTCTGGATGATGTGGGCGTTCCTGCCGGTGACCCTGCTCGCCTTTCTCGGTTTCGTCTGGACGCTGGCGCACGGCCACAGCGGCGGCGACCTGCTGGGGCTGGCTGGCCTGCTACAGGCGACGACCGGCTTCGACATGCTGGCGGCGCACGCCGACGACGGCGTGCTGACCTACCTGCTCTCGGCGGTGCTGTTTTCGACCATCACCGGCATCGGCTCGGTGTCGATCGGCCACGAACTGGCGCATCGCACCTGGGAGCCGCTCTCGATCTTTGCCGCCCGCACCTGCTCGCTGTTCGGCCTGTTCACCTACTACGCGATCGAACATCCGCACGGTCACCACCTGACCGTCGGCACGCCGGTCGACTCCTCGACCGCCCTGCGCGGCGAAAACATCTACCGCTATTCACTGCGCACCACGCCGCAGGACTACACCACCGCCTGGGCCATCGAACGCGACCGCCTCGCCAAGCTTGGCCTGCCGGCGCTGCACTGGCGCAACCGCCTGCTGCGCGGTTGGGCCGCCGAGCTGACGCTGATGGTGCTGATCACGGCGGTGAGCGGCCTGCTCGGCCTGTTCTGGTTCCTGGTCTCGGCGCTGAACGCGCATTTCACCTACAAGCTCGGCACGTACGGGCAGCACTATGGCATCGTGCGGGTGCCGGACTCGGAGATCCGCGCCCATCATTCGTGGGACTGCTACAACCGGTTCACCAACTGGTTCGTGGACGGTATCGGCCGGCATTCACAGCATCATCTGGAACCGCTGCGGCCGTTCTGGGCACTCGAGCACGTGCCGGAAGCGCCGACCTACGCCCACGGCTATCTGAAGACGATGGGCTTCACGGTGATCCCGCCGTTGTGGCACCGGCTGATGAACCCGAAGCTGATCGAGTGGGACGAGCAGTACGCAAGCCCGGAAGAGCGGGCACTGGCACGTGAGGCGAACCTGCGCAGCGGACAGCCGGCGCTGGTGGCGCAGGCCGCGCGCATGGCCGTGGCGGCAGATCGCGTGTCGCCGACCGGGGCGGCGCTGGCCTAGGGACCGAGCCGCAACAGGCGTCTTTGGACGCGACGGTCGCCGGTACCGGCCGCGAGAGGCCGGCTGGCGACTTCGCCCGGGGCCGCGTAAGCAAACAGGGGCGCTGATGCGCCCCTGTTCCGTTCAGCCCCTGAAACCGCTCACTGCCTCGCTGCCGCGGGCGTGGAGGCGGTCCGACGGCAGGCTCGGCTAGGCGGAGGCGGCAGCCGGTAACGTCGCTGCGTGCTCGGCATCGGCTGCGGCTGCGGCTGCCTCACCGGCAGGGGTCTCGCCGCCGGCCGCTGTCGAGGTGCCGCGGCGGGTCAGGGGCCTGCCCATCGCCTGCTGGCCGAACTCGGGGGTGAATGCCTCGCCATCCCAGGCGATTTGCCCGCCGATGATCACGCTGCGCACCACGCCGTCCGAGCGGTTGACCATCTGCGGATGATCGAAGATCTCCCGATGGATCAGCCGGGTGCAGGCCTCCGAATCGTAGCTGGCCAGCGCCTGCGGGTCGATCATCACCAGATCGGCGCGCGCGCCGATCTCGATGCGCCCCACGTCCAGGCCGAACAGATCCGCCGCGTCGGCCGTGAGCCGGCGCACGGCGCGGGCCATCAGTGTCGGCGACCCGTCCTGCTGCGCCAGCTGCAGCGTGCGCAGATTGCCGTCGAAGAATGCCATGTTGGTCAGATGGGCACCGCTGTCGTTGAACCCGGGCAGTGTCTGCGGGTGGAAGACCAGCTCCTTCAGCACCTCCGGCCGCTGGTTCGCCGTGATCACCGACCAGCGGAACTCCCGGTCGTAGCTGCGCAGCAGATGCAGCAGGAAGTCGGCCTCGTCGGCCGGATCCGGGAAGCGGCGGAAGGCTTCCGCCTCGGCGCCATCACGCGCGCCCTCCCGGCCGCCGGTATGCTGGAACTGCCGCAGGCGCTCGTAGAGTGACTGCAGGTTCTCGCCATTCCACCGCGACTCTGGGCAGCTGACCATCGTCATCTCTTCGAGCTTGCGCGCGAACAGCTCCGGCTCGATCTGCAGCCGCCGGCGCAGATGCGCGAGCGTCCAGCCGAATTTGCCAGCCATCCAGTCCTGCCGGAACTGCTCGCAGAAAGCCGGATCATTGAGCAACTGCTGGCGAGCCTGTCGATCGTCCAGATCGATTGCCGCCAGCTGGCGGAAGGACGGCTTTTCCTCCATCACCGGCGCCGTGGCACCGTCGCCGTACATGACAAACGGGGCCGACAGCGCCTGAAAGCGGAAATGGCCGCGCATGAAATCGCTGTTGATCAGCTTCGACAGGCCAAGCAGTGCCTTGTAGGCACGTGGCGCACTGTTGAGGTCCATGGCGGCGGTGGCCGTCATGCGCAGCGGCTTGCCATGCAGGCGCCCACAGCTCATGAACAGCAGCTGCGCCGTCGCCAGGCGATTCTCTGCATTCGGCGTGAACTGCACGATGCCCTCGTGCCGGCGCACGATCTCGCACAGCGCGGCCAGTTCGGCGCGGCTGGCGTGCTGGGCGGGAATGGCCACCTCCCGGTAGGGGTCGTTCGCCAGGAAGTGCAGCGGCAGCCCGTCGGTGGACATACCGACGTAGCCGCGTTGCATCGCCCGCTCCAGCGATTCGCACATCCGCGCGACTTCCTCGTCGGTCGGCGCCCGGCGCACCGCCGCCTCCATGCCCATCACGGCGATTCGCAGCATGCTGTGCGGGATCATCGGCACCACGTTGGCGCCCAACGGCAAGGTGTCCAGATGCTGGAGATAGGCACCGGGCTCGTCCCAGTCGACCCGTTCGCCGAGGGCAGCGGCGAGCACCGACTTCGGCATGTTTTCCACCCGGGCGAAGCAGTTGACGATGGCATTGTCGTCACGCCCACCGGCTTCGTCGGGCAGCAGGCCATAGGCCAGGCCAAGGCTGCAATTGCTCATGACCACCGTGGTCGTGCCGTGGCGCACGGCTTCCGGCAGCCCGGGCTCGACCTCCACCTCGAGATCGAAGTGGGTATGGATGTCGAGCAGACCGGGCAGCAGCCACTGGCCGGCGCCATCGAGCGTGTGGGCCGCCTGATGGCGGTCCAGCCCCTCGCCCAGCGCGGCGACTCGTCCATCGCGCACTGCCACATCCAGCCGGCGCGGCAGCCGGCCGCTGCCATCGTAGACGAGCGCGTCGTGAATCAGCAGGTCCCAACCCGTCCCCGCGGCCTCGGACGTTCGCTTGGCCATGTCGTCCTTCCCCCCGACCGGTCGCGTGTGGCGTCCGGTCAACTGTTCTGATTGCTGACCTGCAACTACAGACCTCAGCCCGCGTTGTGTCAATACGCAATATAGATGCGGCTCACCTATGCTCGCCAGGCGCGGCCGGCAGGGCGGCGCGCAAGGAATGACAAGCAATAAGGGAGACCCGCCATGGATGGAACGATCACGAGGCTACGCCGCGGCAGCTGGCAGGCGCTGCGGCCGGCCGGACTGCTGGCCCTGGCATGGGCCGGCACGGCCAGCGCCGGCTACGGCGATATCACCGCCGCCGAACTGAACCGGCACATCGAGGCCTATCGCGACCAGCCGACCTACCTGCACGATCATCCGCAGGTACTGAGGAACCTGACCCCGCCGCAGCTGGCGCAGGCGATCGAGGCGCTGGAACTCACCCACTACAGCTATCTGCATCCGGTGATCGCCGAGGCCGACACCCTGCCGACGGCCGCGGGCAAGGCAATCGATACGCTGTCGGTTGCCGCCGTGCGCGGCGGCGAACTGGTACCGATCCCCTTCCAGATCGACGAGCGCGACACCGAGGGCTGGGCCTATATCGAGGGGGCCAGCGAGGCGCCGCCCGTCGGCACCCCCGGCGTCTTCGACGCACAGGACGAGCTGGTCTTCATGTACCGCGACACGGGTGAGGACGCCTACGATGCGGCGCACCACGGGGCGCCGGCCGGGCAGATCCTGCATGAGCTGCGATTCACGCACGAGGGCCGCACGCGCTATGCCTATCTACTGCAGGGCGACGACCGGCGCAGCACGGCGGATTACGTCTCGTTCGATGCCACGACCGGCCAGTCGCGCAACACCTACTACCAGTTCGCGGTCTCGCCGCAGAACTTCCTGGACTTCAAGGACTTCCGCGCGAATGTCGGCCCGACGCAGGATGCGCGCGTGCTCGACACGATCTACGTCGAACTGGCCACCGGCGTCATCTCGCCCTGGCCGCGGCTCTCGTTCGACAGCGTCGACAACATCAAGGCCGAGCTGGTGCGGGTGAAGGATGGCCCGGTCCGGGCGTTGACGCTGCTGAAGCTGCGCATCGTGGTCGCCAACATACCGGTGTTCAACATCTGGAGCGAGGTCACGGTCTACGATCAGGGCATCGTGCTGCCGGTGTCGATCCGAATCCCCGGCGGCGAAGTGCTCACCCGCGTCCTGAACAAGCCGCGCTTCTACCTCGCACTGGACTTCAAGGACATCCAGGGCGGGCACGTGAACGCGGCCGGCAGCGCCGATCCTGCCAGTTACGCCGTGGTCGACGGCAAGCTCAGCGCGCTGGAGAAGACCGTGACGATCTCGCACGAGAAGAACTGGCTGTGGCTGGCCAGCCAGCGCGGCTGGGACCTGTGGGCCCGCTTCGATCTGCCGCCGGACTGGCCCGAACAGCTCGACCTGCGCTACGAGGACGACCCGGGCGCCACCACGGACTGGGAGAACTTCCCCGGCGCGACGCCGCGGGTGGGCGTCGATGCGCGCGGCTTCCCGGTCGGCAAGCTCGATATTTCCCTCGACGCCATGCTCTGGTTTCCCGATACGGTGGGAGCCGGCGGCCCTCTGGGCTTCGCACAGGAGGTGCGCAATCCACCGGCGCTGCAGGTCCGGGCGGCGCCAGGCGGCTGATTCGGCGGCAGCCGGGGTGAGCGGGTCCCGCCTGCCCCGGCTGCCGTCACAATGCCGGTGGCTGGCGCTCGCCGCCGCCTTGTACTAGCACTGGAGTCGGGGCGGCCAGGGAGTGCCGCTCGTCAACGATGCCGACAAGGAGGTCAGCATGCGCCATGTGATCGTCGTCCTGATACTGGGCTGGTGCCTGTTCGGAGCGCCTGTACTCGCGGCCGATTACGGCTCGATCGACGAGGCCGAATACCAGCAACTGCTTCGCACGATCGAGTCGGAGCCCGACTATCTCGCCCACCACCGCGACATCCCGCGCCGGCTCACGACCGAGCAGTGGGACCGGCTGGTCGGCGACCTCGGCCTGAATCCCTACACCTGGGTGCACCCGGTGGTCGTGAAAGGCAACAAGGCCAGTGCCGTGCTCGGCACGCCGATCGAGGACCTCGGCCTGATGGCGGTCCGCGCCGGCAAACTGGTGCCGATCCCGTTCCAGATCGACGAGAAGGACGAGGATGGCTGGGTCTATGTCGAAGGCGTCTCGGACGCAGGCGTCGCCGGCCGGGCCGGCACGCTCGACGCCGAGGACGAGATCGTCTTCATGCTGCGCGATGCCGGCACCGAAACCCTGCCGGCGGACCAGCAGCCGCCCAGTGGGAAACTGGTGCAGGAAATCCGGGTGGCGACCGAGCGGGGCGATCGCTACGCCTATGTGGTCACCGGCGGTCCGGTCCGCAGTCCGGCCCGCTATGTGCGCTACGACGAGAACCGCCGCCAGTTCGAGTCCACGTTCTACAACTTCGTGCAGTCGCAGGACAACCTGCTGATCTTCGACACCTTCCGCGCCAACGCCGGGCCGACACCGGATCACCGTGTGCTGGACGCGCTGATCCTGGACCTGTCCACCGGAGTGGTGACGCGCTGGCCGCGGTTGTCGGTCGGCGTGGAGAACCTCGAGGCGCGCCTGCTCGGCGTCAAGCATGGTCCGATCCGCGACGTACTGCTGATGCAGATCCGCGTGGTGGTGGCGAACATCCCGGTGTTCTTCATCCGCACCGACATGATGCTCTACGACCAGGGTATTTCTCTGCCGGTGCGGCTGAACATCCCGGGCGGCGAAATCCTGACCCGGGTGCTGAACCGGCCGGTCATCGACCTCGGCCTGGACATGCACGACCTGCAGGGCGGCCGTTTCGCCGCGGCGGTGAATCCGACCGGGCAGATGGGCAAGGTCGACGGCAAGATCAGCAGCGTCGAGCAGAAGATGAACATCGACATCCCGGAAGCGGCCTGGATGTGGCTGGAGAGCGGTCGCGGCTGGGACGTGATGCTGAAGGTCGACATCCCGCCCGACTGGCCGGTGCAGGCGGACCTGCTCTACGTCGACGCGGCGGATCCGGAGGTCACCTTCGATGTGGAGGACTTCCCCGGGGCCCTGCCTCGCTTCGGCGCCCGCGTGAACGAGCTGCCCAAGGGCAAGCTGAACATCGATCTGTCGGCGATCCTCTGGTTCCCGGCCACGGTGGGCGCACTGGGTCCCGATGGCTTCGCCCGGGCCTCCGAGCAGACCCCGACCGTGCAGGTACGCGAGCTCTGAGGCCGTCGGCCGGGAGCGGAGCACGTGCTCAGCGGGCGCTCGCCTGCGCCCGCTGAGCCGTCTGCCGCCCAAGGCCATCCTGCTCGAACACCGCCAGACCCGCTGGCGCATCCTTGAGATAGGCATCCCAGAACCCGCCGCCGACACGGCCCCAGATGGCGCCGCCCCCGCTGAGGTCAGGCGACAGCGACAGCACGAACGCATCGCCCGGGGCGTCGCCCGCGAAGGGGGTCAGGGCGGCCCGGCGTCGCGCCTCGCAACGCCAGCGGCAGCCACGGCGATCACTGGCCCACAGCGTCGGCACATCCGGCGCGGCAAGCACTGCCGGTGGATTGACCAGCACCAGCGCCAGCCGCGGCCGATCTATTGCGACGACCGGCAGCGGTGCGCTCTGCAGTCGGGCGGCGAGCGCTGCCATGTCGGCCGCGCCAGCGCCGGCGCCGAGCAGCCCCAGCCGCTCGCCATCCCAGCGTGCGGCGATCGCCGGCACACGCTCGGGCAGTGCCCAGAGCAGTTGCCACAGCCGTTCCCCTCGCAAGTCACGATGGCGCAGGGCGAACGGATTCGGCAGCGGCGCGTTGCTGGCATCGCGATGACGTGGCGTCACCACCACATAGCCGCGCGCGGCCCAGGCCGCGGCGATCGACGCCCACCAGCGCTCATCGGTGAGCAGCGGCGGGGAGAGCAGGATCAGCGGCACTGGCGCCGATGCCCGGGGCAACACGATCCGCACCGGTCCCTCATCGTCCTGCCAGTACAGCGTGTGGACCGGCTGGGCCAGGGCAAGCACCGGCGCCAGCTGCAGCAGGCCCAGCGCCAGCCAGCGCAGTCCTCGCCGCGCGCCCGGCCGGCTGACACCACTGCGCCGATTGCCTACCATGCCGAGGCCCATCCCATGCAGGAACCGACGCCCATGAAGCCAGACTGGCAGCGATTTCTCATCGACAACGGCGCGGAATTCGACGACGCACGCATCCTCCACTACGGCAATCCCGAACGGGAACGGCGCATGGTGATGAGCGGCAACATCATCTGCGACTTGTCCCACCTGGGACTGATCGCCCTGGAGGGCGAGGATGCGGCGGACTTCCTGCACCGCCAGCTCGCCGGCGAAGTTCGCGCGCTATCGGCCGGGCAAAGCCGGCTGAGCTGCCATCTCAATCCGCAGGGGCGGGTCATCTCCAGCTTCCGCGTCTTCCGGGATGCCCAAGCCTACTATCTGGCGCTGCCGCGGGAGAATCTGGAGCCGGCGATGCAGCGGCTGCGGCGCTTCGTGCTGCGTGATCGGGTGCGGCTGTCGGATGCGTCCGATCGCTTCGTCCGCATCGGCGCCAGTGGCCCGGGGATGGCGCAGGAGCTGCAGCAGGCGGGCGTGCCCGTCCCGGGCGCAGCGGATGAGGTTGCCAGCGCCGGGCAGTTGCTCGTGCTGCGCCTGCCCGGCCCGCATCCGCGCTTCCAGCTGCTGGGCGAACTCGCGCGGCTGCAGTCGGTATGGGAGCAGCTCAATGTGCGCTGCGCGCCGATCGGCCCCTCTCCCTGGCGGCTGCTGGACATCCTCGGCGGCATCCCGACGATCTATCCGGACACGAGCGAGCAGTTCCTGCCACAGAGCCTGAACCTTGATGCCCTGGGCGCGATCAGCGTGGAGAAGGGATGCTACCCGGGCCAGGAGATCGTGGCCCGCATGCATTTTCGCGGCACGCTCAAGCGGCGGATGTTCCGCGCGCTGGTCCGGCTGCAGGAGACGCCCGCCCGGCTGACGCCGGTCTACGACGGCGCCGGCCAGCCGATCGGCGAAGTGCTCGACGCCGAGCCGCATCCGGACGGCGGCAACGAATTGCTCGTGGTCGCGCGGCTGCAGGCGGCCGACGCGCCGGTGCATCTCGGTCAGCCGCAGGGAGAGACGATCACGCTGGCGCCGCCGCCCTACCCGCTGCCACCGCCGCGCCGGACTGCGGCCGACTGAGGCCGACGCCGCGCGATCTGCGCGGCTTCAGCCGCCGTCGCGCTGGCGCAACAGCGGGAACAGCAGCACGTCGCGAATCGAGGGCTGGTCGGTGAACAGCATCACCAGCCGGTCGATGCCGATCCCCTCGCCTGCCGTGGGCGGCAGGCCGTATTCAAGTGCCCGCACGTAGTCGGCGTCGTAGTGCATCGCCTCCTCGTCGCCAGCCGCCTTCTGCTCGGCCTGGCGCCGGAACCGCGCCGCCTGATCCTCCGCATCGTTCAGCTCGGAGAAGCCGTTGGCGATCTCGCGGCCGCCGATGAACAGCTCGAACCGGTCCGTGAGCGTCGGCTCGGCGTCGCTCGGCCGGGCGAGCGGCGAGACCTCGAGCGGATAGGCGGTGATGAAGGTCGGCTGGCGCAGACGGTGCTCCACGGTCTTCTCGAAGATTTCCACCTGCAACTTGCCCAGGCCCCAGACGGCCTGCGGCGCGATGCCGAGCCCTTCGGCCAGCATCCGCGCCGCGGCGGGATCGTCGAGCGCCGCGGCGTCGATCTGTGGATTGTGCGCCAGGATTGCCTGGTTCACCGTCAGGCGGGCGAACGGCCGGGCCAGATCGTAATGCTCGCCCTGATAGGTCAGGGTCGAGGTACCGAGTACCGATTGCGCCAACTCGCGCAGCAGGCCCTCGGTCAGGTCCATCAGCGCGTGGTGGTCCACGTAGGCCTGATAGAACTCCAGCATGGTGAATTCGGGGTTGTGCCGCGTGGACAGCCCTTCGTTGCGGAAATTGCGATTGATCTCGTAGACCTGCTCGAAGCCGCCCACGACCAGCCGCTTGAGGTAGAGCTCCGGCGCGATCCGCAGGTACAGCGGCATGTCCAGCGCGTTGTGATGCGTGATGAACGGCCGGGCCGCGGCGCCGCCGGCGAGCGGCTGCATCATCGGTGTCTCCACCTCCAGGAAGCCACGGGCATCGAAGAAGCTGCGGATCTGGCGGATCATCCGGCTGCGGACGCGAAAGACCTCGGCCGACTGCGGGTTCATGATCAGGTCGACGTAGCGCTGGCGATAACGCTGCTCCTGATCGGTCAGGCCGTGGTACTTCTCCGGCAGCGGACGCAGCGACTTGGTCAGCAGGCGCAGTCGCTCCACGCGCACCGACAGCTCGCCGGTGCGCGTGCGAAACAAGGTGCCGGTGGCGCCGAGGATGTCGCCGACATCCCAGCCCTTGAAGGCTTGATAGGCCTCGCCGAGGGCATCACGCTGCAGAAAGAGCTGGATGCGCCCGCTCATATCCTGCAGCTGGGCGAAGCTGGCCTTGCCCATGACCCGCTTGGCCAGCATCCGCCCGGCCACGCTGACCGGCTGCGGATTGGCCTCCAGCCAGTCGGAGTCATGCGCATCGTGAGCCGCGTGCAGCTCGGCGGCCAACGCATCGCGGCGGAAATCGTTGGGATAGGCCTGACCGGCTGCCCGCAGTTGCGCCAGTTTCTCGCGGCGCTGCGCGATCAGCATCTGCTCGGTGGACTCGCCGGCCCCCGGGTCGTGGCCGGCCGGGCCGGCTGACTGCTCGTTGTGCTCTGCTTCAGGCGTCATGCCTTGGATCCTGCGATGGGTGAGGCCGCCCCTGCCCGGCGGCCGGTGACGCGGCGCTACAGCCCCTGCTTGAGGCTCGCCTCGATGAATGGGTCGAGCTCGCCGTCCAGCACCGCCTGGGTATTGCCGATCTCCACCCCTGTGCGCAGATCCTTGATCCGCGACTGGTCGAGCACGTAGGAACGGATCTGGCTGCCCCAGCCGATATCGGCCTTGGCATCCTCCTGGGCCTGGGCCTGCTCGCGGCGCTGCTGCAGCTCCAGCTCGTAGAGCTTGGCGCGCAGCTGCTTCATCGCCGTGTCACGGTTCTGATGCTGCGACCGGTTGTTCTGGCACTGCACCACGATGCCGCTCGGCTGGTGCGTGATGCGCACCGCCGACTCGGTACGGTTGACGTGCTGGCCGCCCGCACCGCTGGCACGGTAGACATCCACCCGCAGATCGCTCGGATCGATCTGGATATCGATGTTGTCGTCGATTTCCGGCGAGACGAACACGGCGGCGAAGGAGGTATGGCGCCGCGCCCCGGCGTCGAACGGCGACTTGCGCACCAGCCGGTGCACGCCGGTCTCGGTACGAAGCCAGCCGTAGGCGTAGTCGCCACTCACGCTCAGCGTGGCGCTCTTGATGCCGGCCACCTCGCCGGCCGAGACCTCGAGGAGCTCGGTGGTGAAGCCATGGCGCTCGCACCAGCGCAGGTACATGCGCAGCAGCATCTCCGCCCAGTCCTGCGCCTCGGTACCGCCGGAACCGGCCTGGATGTCGACGAACGCGTTGGCCGCATCGTGCTCGCCGGCGAACATGCGGCGGAACTCGAGGTCGGCGACGCGACGCTCGGCCGCGGCGAGATCGGTGGCCAGCGCGCCCATGGTGTCGGCGTCGTCTTCCGCCTCGGCCAGTTGCCAGAGCTCGTCGGCATCGGCCAACGCGCCGGTCAGCTCATCGAGCGTTTCGACGATGCGCGCCAGCCGGACGCGCTCCTGGCCGAGCGCCTGCGCCTTCTCGGCATCGTTCCAGACGTCGGGATCCTCGAGCTCGCGCTCGACTTCCGCTAGCTGTTCGGCTGCACCTTCGTAGTCAAAGATACCTCCGCAGATCCTGGGTCCGGGCGGTCAGATCCCGGATCTGCTGGGCGATGGCATTGCGTTCGATGGCGGCGGACATGGAGCTGACTCCCGCGATTGCAAGCCGGCCAGTCTAGCGCATCTGCCGGTATGACTGGGCCGGCTCAGGCATCGTCCACGGACCAGGCTTTGGGCCGCACCGGCCCGTCATGACGCCGGCGCCACCAGCGTGCCCGCCGCCGAATGTGCCAGCGATCCGCGCCAGTGTAGAGTTCGAGAAGATCGATATCACCCTGCTGCAACGCCCGCTCCAGCGGGGCGAGCACCGTGGACTCCAGCGCCGCCACCGCCGCTTCATAGCCGCCCCAGTCGCCGGCCAGGGCCCAGTTCTGCGGTGCATCGGTGGCCAGCAGCACACCGGCGCCCGCCTCGGCGTCTGCCAGCGAGGTCACCGGCAGGGCCGCTGCATGCGCGAGCCCGCGCACCACGAGCTCATCGGCGCAGACCCGGTCGATACCGCGCGGGCCCGTCGGGGTATCGAGCGGCCCGGCGCCGTAGCACCACAGCGTGTTCACCGGTGCCAGACCCTGTGCCTCGCGCCGCTGATTGGCCGGCAGCTCGTGTAGCAGCATCTGCAGCTCGGTCAGCAGCCGCCGGGCCGCGGCATCCGGCGGCCAGGGCAGCGGCGCCTGCAACGTGGTGGGGGATGGCCCGGCAAGGACCTGCAACAGCGGCGGCGGCTGATCGATGGGCTGCAGCAGCCACTGATCCGACGTCGGCAGCGTGAGGCACAGCCCCTCGGCCCGCAGATGATCGGCCAGCGCATCCCGCAGCTCGCCGGCCGCGGCCGCATCCAGCGCCAGCGCCTGGCGCCGCAGCACCAGCGGCGCCTCGCCAACGAGCGGCAAATGCAGCGGTTCGGCCAGCAATACGGGCCCGCGCGCGGCGCCCGCCGCGTGCTGTGCGGCCACTGCCTGCCCCGCCGCCGACGTCCCGAAGAGCGCGCCCGCCAGCGCGGCCAGATCGCCGGTCGGCCCGCGCCGGATCCGCGCCCGCGCGCGCCAGCGGACGAGCGTCGGCGCAGGCAGCGGCGGCAACGAGGGCGCGCCGAGGCCCCGCAAAGGGCCGAGCAGGCCCGGCGCAAGCAGGATGGCCCGGCGGCTCATGCGCGCGGCCCGTCCACCGGGCGGCGGCTCAGGCGAGCCGCGTCTGGATGGCGTGGGCGATGGCGTCGAGCTGGGCGGGCACGTTCAGTACCGGCTCACTCAGCTCGCGGATGGCGATGTCCGGATCCTTGAGCCCGTGCCCGGTCAGTGTGCAGACCACCGTGCTGCCGGGCCGGATACGCCCGTCGCGGATCTCCGCCAGCGCACCGCACAGCGAGGCCGCAGAGGCCGGCTCGCAGAACACTCCCTCGCGGGCGGCAAGATAACGCTGCGTCTCCAGGATCTGGGCATCCTCGAACGCGCCGAACCAGCCTTCCGACTCCTGCTGCGCCGACCAGGCGTACTGCCAGCTCTGTGGATGACCGATGCGGATGGCGGTGGCCACCGTTTCGGGCTCGTCCACCATCTCGCGCGCCACGAACGGCGCACTGCCGGCGGCTTGGAAACCCAGCATGTGCGGTCGCTTGGTGATCAGCCGCCGCGGTGCGGGGTAGTCGACCCCGGGCGGAATCAGTGCCGGCAACTGCTCGCCGGCCAGTTCGCTGTAGCCCAGCCAATGCGCGGTGATGTTGCCGGCATTGCCGACCGGCAGGCAGTGATAGTCCGGTGCCCGGCCGAGCGCCTCGACGATTTCGAAGGCGGCGGTCTTCTGACCCTGCAGGCGGTAGGGGTTGATGGAGTTGACGATGGCGACCGGCGCGTGCTCGGCCACCTCGCGCACCAGGCGCATGCCCAGGTCGAAGTTGCCCTGGATCTGCATCACCACCGCGCCGTGCGCCATCGCCTGCGCCAGCTTGCCGAGCGCAATCTTGCCCTCGGGGATGATGACGAAGGCCGTGATCCCGGCCCGCGCGGCATAGGCCGCCGCGGCCGCCGAGGTGTTGCCGGTGGAGGCGCAGATGATGGCGCGGCTGCCTTCCGCCACGGCCTGCGTCACGGCCACGGTCATCCCGCGGTCCTTGAACGAGCCGGTGGGATTGAGGCCCTCGAACTTGACGTAGAGCACATGCTCGCCGCCGAGGTCCTGCTCGATGTTGTGCAGCCGGATCAGCGGCGTGGCGCCCTCGCCGAGGCTGATCGCCCGCGTGGTCGCTGCCAGTGGCAGCCACTGCCGGTAGCGCTCGATCAGGCCCGTGTATCGTTGTTCGTCGCTCATCTGACCCGCCTATTCGTCGAACTGATGCAGCCGCAGACGCGTGATCCGCTCGCGCACCACGTCGAGCTGGCCGATCCGCGCCAGCGCCGCGTCGAGCTGTGCCTCCTTGACCCCGTGCGTGAGCAGCACCAGCGTCGCCACGCCCTCCTCGCTCGGCGGCAGCTGGCGCAGGCTTTCGATGCTGACGCCGGCATCGGCCAGCGCCCGCGTGATCTCCGCCAGCGCACCGGGATGATCGATCACCGCCAGGCGCAGGTAGTAGGCGGTGACCACCTCGGAAACCGGCAGCAGCGGCTGCGGCTCGATCGCGCCGGCGCGGAACCCCAGGTGCGGCACGCGGTAGCGCGGCTCGGCCTCGATCACACGCATCACGTCGGTGATGTCTGCCACCACGGCCGAGGCGGTTGCCGCGGCGCCGGCGCCGGCGCCGTAGAGCAGGGCCTCGCCGATGGCGTCGCCGCGCACGAACACGGCATTCATCACGCCAGCGACGTTTGCCATCAGACGATGGGCCGGCACCAGCGTCGGATGCACCCGCAGCTCAATGCCCTCATGGTGACGGATGGCGATCGCCAGATGTTTGATGCGATAGCCAAGCTCGTGCGCGAAGCGGATATCCACCGCCGTGAGGTGCGAGATGCCTTCGGTGTAGACGGCATCGAAGGTAATCGGTGCGCCGAAGGCGATCGCCGCCAGGATCGACAGCTTGTGCGCGGCGTCGATGCCCTCGACGTCGAAGGTCGGATCGGCCTCGGCATAGCCGAGCGCCTGGGCCTGTGCCAGCGCCGTCTCGAACGAAGCATCGCCCTGGGCCATCTCGGTGAGGATGTAGTTGGAGGTGCCGTTGACGATGCCGATCACCTGATCGATACGGTTGCTGGCCAGGCTCTCCCGTAGCGTCTTGATGATCGGGATGCCGCCGCCGACCGCCGCCTCGAACGAGAGCGTGACGCCATGCTCGTCGGCCACCCGGAACAGGGCCGAGCCGTGCTTGGCGATCAGCGCCTTGTTCGCCGTGACGACGTGCTTGCCGGCGCACAGCGCCGCTTCCACGTACGTCCGCGCCGGCTCCAGTCCACCCATCAGCTCGACGACGATCTGGATCTGCGGGTCCTCGAGGATGTCCTTCGGCTCGAGCGTCAGCGGCACCGCCTCGGCATCCACCGAGCGTGCCCGCCGCAGGTCCCGCACCAACGCACGGCGCACCTCGATGCGGGCACCGCAGCGGCGCTCGATCTCCGCCGCACTGCGCCGCAACAGCGTGATGGTCCCGCTGCCGACGGTGCCGAGGCCGAGCAGGCCGACGGCCACCCGTCCGTCGGCGTCCTGCGTTGTCTGTGTCATAGCTGTGGTCCGTGACGCGCGAGGGGCGTTCAGATCCGGCTGAACGCCCGGCGTATTTCGCGCACCGCCTGCCGGGTACGGTGCTCGTTCTCGATGAGGCTGAAGCGCACGTGATCGTCGCCATACTGGCCGAAGCCGATCCCCGGCGAGACGGCGACCTTGGCCTCGCGCAGCAGCCATTTGCTGAATTCCAGCGAACCCTGCGCGGCGAACGGCGCGGGGATCGGCGCCCAGACGAACATCGTCGCCTTCGGCGTCTCCACCTGCCAGCCGAGCCGATTCAGGCCCTCGCAAAGGGTATCGCGCCGCGAGCGGTAGGTCTCGCGAATGCTGGCGACGCAGTCCTGCGGCCCCTCCAGCGCGGCGATGGCGGCGATCTGCACGGGCGTGAAGATGCCGTAGTCCATGTACGACTTCAGCCGTGCCAGCGCCGCGATCAGCGTGCGGTTGCCGCACAGAAAACCCACGCGCCAGCCGGGCATGTTGTAGCTCTTGGACAGCGTGTAGGACTCGACCGCCACATCCTTGGCGCCCGGCACCTGCAGGATCGAGGGCGCCTCGTAGCCGTCGAAGCACAGGTCGCCATAGGCCAGGTCGTGCACGATCCAAAAGCCGTATTCCTTCGCCATCTCGACCACGCGCTCGAAGAAGTCGAGTTCGACGCAGGCGGCGGTCGGATTGCCCGGGAAGTTCAGCACCAGCATCTTCGGCTGGGGCCAACTGTCGCGGATCGCCCGCTCGAGCTCGGCGAAGAAGTCGACGTCCTCGCGCATCGGCACATGGCGGATGTCCGCGCCGGCGATCACGAAGCCATAGGGATGGATCGGGTAGGCCGGATTGGGCACCAGCACCGCATCACCCGGCCCCAGCGTCGCCAGCGCCAGGTGCGCCAGGCCTTCCTTGGAGCCGATCGTGACGATGGCTTCCTCGTTCGGATCGAGCTCCACCGCATAGCGGCGCGCGTACCAGTTGCAGATGGCCCGGCGCAGACGCGGAATGCCGCGCGATTGCGAGTAGCGATGGGTATCGCCGCGCTGCACGGCCTCGGTCAGCTTGTCGACGATGTGCTGCGGCGTCGGCTGGTCCGGATTGCCCATGCCAAAGTCGACGATATCCTCGCCGCGCGCACGGGCGGCGGCCTTCAGCTCATTGACGATGTTGAAGACGTACGGCGGCAGCCGCTGGATGCGCTGGAATCGATCGATCAACGGACGGGTTCCGCCACGGGAAGGGCTCGCGCACTGCGCGCGAGGGAAAAGCGGCAACGTTAGCGGCCACTCAGAGGCCTGTCAACGCAGCGCCCACACCCGGTTGCCGGGGGCAGGCGCGGCTCGTAATCTGACGCCATGAAGCTGCATCTGGACGCCCGGACGGGCGAGAACCGCGTACGCGGCTACGACCGGACCAGCGTGCGCATCAACGAGACCACCTACCGGCGCAGCCTGCTGCTGATGCCGGAAGAGATCGTCGCGGACTGGCCACCGGCGACGCTGGCGGACCTGCGCGCCGAGCACCTCGAACAGGTGGCGGCGCTGGCCCCCGAAGTGGTGCTGCTGGGCACCGGCGCCCGCCTGTGCTTCCCGCCGCGGGCCACGCTCGCGCCCTTGCACCATGCCGGCATCGGCGTGGAAATCATGAGCACCGACGCGGCCTGTCGCACCTACAACATCCTCAGCGGCGAGGGCCGCCGAGTGCTGGCAGCCCTGCTGATCGCCGAGCAGGCCGCCGGCTAGTCCTGCAGCATCTCGCCGCTGACGCCCTCGGCCTCCAGGCACGCCCGCAAGCGGCGCAACGCATCCACCTGAATCTGTCGCACCCGCTCGCGGGTGAGGCCGATGCGTCCGCCTACCTGTTCGAGCGTCTCACGCTCATAGCCGCCGAGGCCGAAGCGGCGCTCGATCACCTCGCGCTGACGCCCGGACAGGCGATCGATCCAACGCCCCAGCACGGCGCACAGATCAGCATCCTCGATCGAACCGATCGGATCAGAGGCGGCGTCGTCCGCGACCGCATCCAGCGGCGTGCGCTCGTCATCGCCGGCGAAGGCCGTTTCGGTCAGGGTATGACTCTCGTGCAGCGACAGCGCCCGCGCCACCACCTCGCGCGGCCGCTCGACGAGCTCGGCGATCTCGTCGATCGTCGGTGGCCGGTTGAGCTGCTGCGCCAGGCGCCGCGACGCCCGCAGGTAACCGTTGATCTCCTTGAGCACGTGGATTGGCAGGCGCACCGTGCGCACCTGGTTCATCAGCGCGCGCTCGATGGACTGGCGGATCCACCACGTGGCATAGGTGGAGAAACGGTAGCCGAGTTCGGGGTCAAACTTGCCGACGGCGTGGATGAGCCCGAGATTGCCTTCCTCGATCAGATCGAGCAGCGGCAGGCCACGGCCGTTGTAGCGCCGCGCGATGGCGACGACCAGGCGCAGGTTGCTCTCGATCATGCGCGCGCGGGAGCGCGCGCAACCCCGCTGGGCCAGGCGGGTGAAGTGGACCTCCTCTTCCGCCGTCAGCAGCGGCGAATGCCCGATGTCGTTCAGATACAAGCGGGTGGCATCGACTCGCGGCGCGCTTGCCCCGTCGAGTACCGACTGCACCTCCAGGACTTCCTCCTCGTCGCGCTGCTCATCCAGGCGCTCGAAGTCATCCCGCCATTCCAGGGTTCCGTCAGACGACGGGCGACCCATCACCTCCGCTGCGGCGACAGCCATAGTCTCCTCCTGATCGGCCTTTGCGGCTCTGTCGTAGTCTGCTGTGCAGACGCTTCATCGGGAGACGATCAGCGAGCGGGCAGATAGGCCAGCGGGTCGACGGGGTTACCGTCCACCCGGATCTGGAAGTGCAGCGTGGGCTGGCCATCCCGGCCCGATCCCATCGATGCAATCGCCTGCCCGGCTTCGACTTCGTCGCCTTCCCTGACGAAGAGTTCTTTGTTGTAGGCGTAGGCGCTCAAGAACGCCTCGCTGTGCTTGACGATAATAAGCCTGCCAAATCCGGACAGTCCACTGCCGCTGTACATCACGCGACCACCGGCCGCGGCACGGACCGGCTGGGCCTCCTCGCCCACGATATCGATCCCCTTGCGGCCGGTGGCGAAATTACCCACCAGCCGCCCGTCCGTGGGCCAAAACCAGGCCGACGGGCCACCGTCGACCCGCCGTTGCGTCGGCCGCTCGGACACCGCCGGCGGCACATCGCCGGCCGGGCGACCGGCAACCGGTGGCGTACCGCCGACGGGCGCAGGCCGGGTGCCCTTCGGCGGCGGCGACAGGCGCAGCACCTGGCCGACGTAGATGCGATTCGGGTTGGCGAGGCCGTTCCAGCGCGCCAGCTGAGCCGGCGAGAGATCGTAGCGGTCAGCGATCAGCAGTAGTGTCTCGCCCGGCTGCACCCTATGCACGCGGTCCTGCCAGCGCACGGCGTTGCCGCCGCACGCCACCAGCAGCGAGGCGCAACACAGCGCCAGCAGCGCACTCGTGAGCGAACGTCGGGGCATGGGCAACTACAGCAGGATGAAGGCGAGAATCAGTGCCAACACGGTGCCCCAGCCGATGATCTCGACATAGTCGCGGATGTAGTCCTGTACGGCCGGGCCAAACCGGCCGACCAGCCAGGCCACCAGGAAAAAGCGCGCGCCGCGGCCGACGAACGAGGCCAGCAGGAACGGCAACAGCGCCAGGCCCATGAAGCCGCTGGCCAGCGTGAACAGCTTGTAGGGCACCGGCGAGAAGCCCGCCACCAGCACGATCCACACGCCCCAGCGGTCGAACATCGCCTGCACATTGGCGAACTGTGTGCCGTACCCTGCCCGCTCCAGCAGCGGCGCCACGCCGTCGAACGCCCACCAGCCGAGCAGGTAGCCGAGCAGACCGCCGGCAACCGAGCAGAAGGTGGTCAGCAATGCCAGCCACAGCGCCCGCTGCGGCCGTGCCAGCGACAGCGGGATCAGCATCACATCGGGCGGGATAGGGAAGAAGACGGCCTCCGCGGCACTGACACCGCCGAGGTAGAACGGTGCATGACGGTGGGATGCGGCACGCAGCGTGCCATCGTAGAGGCCGGTAAACAGCTTCATTGGGTTCCTTCCAGCAGCGGCACGAAATTCACCTCGCCCAGGTCGTGATACTCATAGCCCTGCGGTGTCCGCACCAGCTTGCGCAGGCGCTGCGCGGCACCGCCCTCGTGAACCGGCGCAATCAGCCGGCCACCGGGGGCCAGTTGGGCCAGCAGCGCCGGCGGCACCTCGACCGGCGCAGCCGTGAGCAGGATCGCATCGAAGTCCAGCGCCTGCGGCCATCCCAGGGTGCCGTCGCCATGGTGCAGGCGAATCCCGGCGAAGCGCATGCGCACCAGCCGGTCACGCGCCTGCCGGTAGAGCGGCTCGATGCGCTCGATGCTGCAAACCTCGCCTGCGAGCTGGGAGAGGATAGCGGTCTGATAGCCACAGCCGGTGCCGATCTCCAGTACCCGCGCCGGCTCCCCGTCCGCCAGCAGCGCCTGACTCATGCGCGCCACGACCGAGGGCCGGGAGATGGTCTGGCCGTAGCCGATCGGCAGGGCCACGTCGTCGTAGGCACGGCTGGCCAGGGCGGTGTCGACGAACAGGTGCCGCGGCATGTCGCGCAGCAGTCCCAGCACCTTGGGATGATCGATGCCCGCGGCCTGCAGCTGTGCCTGCAGCCGCAGCCGCGTACGCCGCGAGGTCATGCCGATGCCCGCCAGCGCGGCCTCGCTCACAGCGGCAGATCTTTCAGCCACTGGCCGACGCGCTCCAGCCCGCGGTATTCGGTGAGATCGACCTGCACCGGCGACACCGAGACGAAGCCACGCCGCACGGCGTGAAAGTCCGTACCGGGCCCGGCATCCTCCTCCGAGCCGGCCGGGCCCACCCAGTAGATCGGCCGCCCGCGCGGATCGCTCGCCCGCACCACCCGCTCGGCGCGATGGCGCCGCCCCAGGCGCGTGGCCTGCACGCCCTGTAGTTGCTCGAACGGCAGATCCGGCACGTTGACGTTCAGGATGGTGTCCGCCGGCAGTGGCGAGAGCCGCAGGTTCTCGATCAGTCGGCAGACGACCCGGCCGGCGGTCTCGTAATGCGACGGCGCCTCGCCACACAGGGAGATCGCCAGCGCCGGCAGGCCGAGGAAGCGCCCTTCCACCGCCGCCGCCACGGTGCCGGAGTAGAGCACATCGTCGCCCATGTTGGCGCCGTTGTTGATGCCGGAGATCACCATGTCCGGCTCGTCGTCCAGCAGGCCCGTGATCGCCAGGTGCACACAGTCGGTGGGCGTGCCGTCGACGTAGAGCACGCCGTCCTCGGCCTCATGCACGCGCAGTGGCTGGGTGAGGGTGAGCGAATTGCTGGCCCCGCTGCGATCGCGGTCCGGCGCGACCACCGTCAGCTCCGCCAGCGGCGCCAGCGCCGCCCGCAGCGCCTGCAGCCCCGGCGCGCGGTACCCGTCATCGTTACTCAGCAGGATGCGCAAGATCCTCTCCAGGCGGTTGGCTGCGCGCGCATGCGGCGGGGATTGTACTGCGCGCACGGCCGCCGCCGCAGCAGTCGCGCTACACTGACGGTCATTGCCTGCTTCGCACCGAGGGTGACCCATGGCCCGCCAGGATCTGCCCGACGAGGATCGCATCCTGTTTCGCGCCGCGACTGCCGATGCCGCGCCGCTGCCACCACCGGCGACGCATCACTTTCGCCACCCCGCTCCGGCCGCAAGGCCCGCGTTCCGCGCCGCCGACGAGGCCGAGGCACTCGCCGAGGCCTGCAGCGGCCGAATGGAGGAGTTCGCGCTGCCCGATCACGGCCGGGGCGATGAGCTCGTGTTCGCCCGCCCGGGCGTGCAACGCCGGCTGCTGCGCCGGCTGGGCCGCGGCCAGTACCGAATCGACGGTGAACTGGACCTGCACGGACTGACGGTGCCGCAGGCCCATGCGCAGGTGAATGCGCTGCTGCGCCAGCCGGGCGACCATCGGCCGCGCGTCGTGCGCATCGTGCACGGCAAGGGCCTGCGCAGCCGCCAGGGCCGGCCGGTGATCAAGCCGCATCTGGATCGGTGGCTGACGCATGCCGAGGCCGTACTGGCCTTCTGTTCGGCGCCACCACACGATGGCGGCACCGGCGCGCTCTACGTGCTGCTGCGCCGGCACCGCCGGTTGAAGTGAGAGAGCCGGTCGCGCCGGCTCCGTAAGGGGGTTAGCGCGGCAGACGCTGCACCAGGAACTGCAGGGTGTCGTTACCCGGTGTACCGACCGCGTACACCGCATAGTCGAACAGCGCCCGCACCGGCAATCCGGCAACGAGTACCGGCGCCGCATCCGCCGGCGCCAGGGTGGCCGCGAACAGCCCCGGCAACACGTTGACCTCGGCCGCCTCACCGTTGGTCAACCCCGCCACCGTGCGCGGCACCGGCAGGAAGATGCGCTGCAACCCCACATCAACGGCGCCGAAGGCCGCGGCGTGGCGCACATCCACCACGGGCACCGGCGACAGCGTGCCCCCCTGCGGATTGTCGAAGGCGGCGGCTACCGGGCTACCTGCCGCGTCGAGGTGAGCGGCGATCGACAGGCTGGCGCCAGCCTCGATGGCCAGCCCGTCGACGTCGATCACGCTCGCATTGCTGCAGGGTGCATCGGCATCGGCGAGCGAGACGTCGATGTCATAGTGCCCCGCCGGCAGCGGCAGCGGGCCGACGATCTCGGTGAAGGCGAGCGCCTCGATCGCGCATTCGCCATTGACCGCCACATCGACCGGCAGGGCGGCATCGGCATCCAGATCGAGCCCGGCAATGCCGTGCACCACGTAGACATCGGCCGCCTGGGCCATCGGCACGGGCAGCGTCTGGGTCAGGAGCGTGAAGGTGTCGTTGGTCAGCGAGCCGACAGCGTAGACGAACTGCGCGGTCTGGGCCGCTAGCGGAAGTTCGGCCGCGAACACGGCCGCATCGCCACCGGCCGGCAGCACGGCCGCATCCCAGCGCCCACGCCGCAACGGCGCGCTGACCTCATCGCCATTTTCCAGCCCTTCGAGCAGCGCTTCGGTACCGAGGCGCTCAAGCCGCACGTCGACGGCCGGTGCGGCGGCAAGGTGACGCACTGTCGTGAGCACCTCCTTATCGCCCAGGGTCTCGGTGGTGAAGGTGTTCTCGAAGCTGCTGGCGGTGATGTCGCCGTCCGCCTCGAGGTGCGCCACCACCGAATAGCTCTCGCCCGCCTCGAAGTCGATATCCGCCTCGATCAGCGTGCTACCGCTGCACGGCTCGTCGACGTTCGCCGGCCACACCATCACGTTGTAGCTGCCGGCCGGCAGCGACAGGGGCCCGGTGATGTCACCGAACATGAGGTTCTCCACGGCGCATATCGCCTCGCCGCCGTCAGGCTGGACGGAGACGTCCACCGGCAGCATCGGAGCCGCGTCGACGTCCTCGCCCGGAATGCCGTGTACCACATAGATCTCGAAACCCGTCTCGTCGGCGGCGGCGATGCCCGCCCCCAGACCCAGGCCGAGCGCCGCTCCGAAGGCGGCCATCCGGCGTTGCTTGTTCATCGCTCACTCCTCGATGTTGCTTGATCTGCTGTACATGATTTGTACAGCTACATACTTTATGTACCATCCAGGCGTGGCAAGCAAGCCTCACTTCATTGCCATCAGGTTATCTTCGTCACTCTGCGGCGAAACATTAGTTTGTGGCAAGTGAGAATGGCAGCACGACGGCCCGCACAGGCACGCCCGCACAGGCTGTATCTGATTGCATAATATTTGTAACGATTATTGGGCGTCGTCTGCGGCGTCGCGCAGGCACGATGGCGGTGCCCCGGGCTGCTCAGTCCGGCTGGCTGCTTTCCTCGAAGCGTGGCTGGAAAGCTTCGATGAAGGCATTGCGCAGGACGTTGACCAGCGTGGGCCACACCCCCACCTCGGCGTCGTCCAGCCGGCCTTCGATCGGCACGCGGGTCGCCAGCTGATCGCGCGGCTGATTCTCCAGTAGCTCGCCGAGCAACGCGGCGGCGGACTCGTACAGCCGGTCGAGCAGGGCCGGATCCTGCTGCGCACTGACCAGATCGATATTGCGCGCCATCGGCTTGAGATAGCCGGATAGTTCGCCATCCTGCGCCGTGAGTTCCAGCACCACGTCGAGTTCGCCGCCGGCCGCGTCCAGGCCCGTGTAGGCGCGTAACCAAGGGTTGAGCTCGGGCAGCTGCGTGCCCAGCAGCCGCGCATCGAGATCGAAGTCCGGCGGCTGATCCAGCGGATCGGCGGCGGCATCGAGCTCGAGGCGACCACTGTTCATCGCCAGCGCCTCGCCGCTGATGGTCGCCGGCAGTTCATCGCCCTTGCCGAGCGTATTGCGCAGGTTCCGCGCAGTCAGCTCGATCTGCTGCAGGTAGACATCCACCGGCGGCTTGCTCTGGAAGTTGCGCCAGTGCACCTCGCCATCGACGACCGCGAAATGATCGACATGCAGAGGCATCAGGTCGCGCGCCACCTCCTGCCAGGGCCGACCGGCACCGGTCTGGTCGGCCTCGCCGGGCACATCGACGAAATTCAGCACCGGCCGGCGCAGCATCACATCGCCCACCAGCGCGCCCCGCAGCAGCCCTCGCCAGGAGATCGACAGATCGATCACCTCGGCCTCGAACAGCGGCGCGCCCGCACTCGGCGGTTCGGTGCGGCGAATCGCCGGCCCCTCGATCTGGTAGGCGCCGCGCCACAGGTGCAGGTCGATGCCCTCTACCCGCCCCTCATAGCCCTCGAGCTGGGACAGCGTGCGGTTGACGTAGTCGGTAAGCCAGAACGGCAGGGCGATGCGCAGCCCGAGCAGAAGGAGGACAATCGCCGCCGCGACGATCAACAGACGGGATTTCATGCGCTAACGACCCTCTCAAGGCGCGGTCTGACTTCAGAAGCGCGCCGGCTACCGTAAGTTCCGCCGCCAGCAGGGTGAAGCCCTCGGGCCGGCAGACCGCAGTGCCGGGCGATGTACGCCTCCCACACCCCCGAAAGCCCCTCACGAGGAGCAGGTATGGCACGACGAAGTTTTGTGGTCATCGGCCTCGGCCGGTTCGGCAGCCAGGTGGCGAGCGATCTGACGCGCTACGGCGATCGCGTCCTCGGCATCGACCGCGACGAACAGCTGGTGGCGGCGGTGGCCGGGCGGCTGACCGAGGCGGTGATCGCCGATGCCCGCAACGAGGCCGCGCTGCGCGAGGCAGGTGTGGGGAGCTACGATGCCGCCGTCATCGCCATCGGCTCGAGCCTGGAGGCGAGCCTGCTCTGCTACATGAACCTGCAGGCGATCGGCCTGCAGGATATCGTCGTCAAGGCCTTCGATGATCGCCATGCCCGCATCCTCGGCAAGCTCGGCGCGCCGCGCATCGTCATGCCCGAGCAGCAGGTCGGTGATCATCTCGCCCAGCGCCTGCACAACCCACAGGTGCTGGAATACATGAGCCTCGGTGGCAATCAGGTAATTGCGCTGGTGCGCTGTACGCCGCGGCTGAACGGCACACAGCTCGACGCCCTCAAACTCAGCGCCCGCTACGGGCTGAACGGCGTCGGCGTGCTGCGCGGAGAGCAGTTCGTGACCTGCACGCCCGCCGCCGGCACGGCGCTGCGCACGGGCGACCGCCTCCTGGTGCAGGGCAGCCACGACGAGGTCCGCGCCTTTGCGCAGTCCCTTTGAGGCCGGAACCGGCAGCGGGGCAGGCCGCGGGCGGAGTGGGCTGATCGGGCGCACGCTCGGCATCCCGCCACCGCTGTTCCTGCTGCTGATCTACGCCGCGCTGGTCGCGGCCGGCGGCGCGCTGCTGAAGTTGCCGGCGGCCACGACGGCGGCGATCTCCTGGTCGGACGCCCTGTTCACCGCGACCTCGGCCGTTACCGTCACGGGGCTGGTGGTGATCGACACCGGCAGCACCCTGACGCTGTTCGGGCAGAGCGTGGTGGCGCTGCTCATCCAGCTCGGCGGCCTCGGCCTGATGACCTTCGCCACCCTGGTGTTCGCCTCGCTCGGCCTGCCGATCGGCCTCGGCCATCGCGACTACCTGCGGGAGGATCTGGGCCAGACCTCGGTCGCCGAGGTGCTATCGCTGGCGCTGGTGATCGGCCGGCTGGTGCTGCTTTTCGAGCTGATCGGTGCAGCCGTGCTGGCCGGCGTGTTCGTGCCCGATCTCGGCTGGCGCGACGGCCTGTGGAGCGCCACCTTCCACACCATCTCCGCCTTCAACAACGCCGGCTTCGCCCTGTACCCGGACAGCCTGACGCGCTGGTCGACCGATCCGGTGGTCAATCTGGTGGTGCCGGCGCTGTTCATCATCGGCGGCCTCGGCTTTGGCGTGCTGCGCGATCTGTCCCTGCGGCGGGCCTGGGCGCCGCTGACGCTGCACTCCAAGCTGATGCTATCCGGCACGGCGGGCTTGCTGCTTGGCGCCTTCGTGCTCATCGCGGTCATCGAGTGGAGCAACCCGGCCACGCTCGGCCAGTATGCAGAGGCAGGCGATCGGCTGTGGGTGGCCTGGTTCCAGGCAGCGACGCCGCGCACGGCCGGCTTCAACACGGCCGACTACGCCGGCATGCACGATTCCACCACGCTGCTGACGATGACGCTCATGGCCATCGGCGGCGGCAGCACCTCGACCGCCGGCGGCATCAAGGTCACTACCTTCGTGGTCCTGCTGCTGGCGACCTACGCCTTCTTCCGCCGGCGCGCCGCGATGACCGCCTTCGGCCGCAGCATCGGCTTCAGCGACGCGCTGAAGGTGATGGCGCTGGTCACGATTTCGATGATGATCATCCTGGCCAGCAGCTTCGTCATCACCCTGAGCCACGACGGCAAGTTCGTGGACCTGCTGTTCGAGGTCGTCTCCGCCTTCGGCACGGTCGGGCTCTCCCGCGGCGCCACCGGCGAGCTCGACCCGCTCGGGCGGATCGTCATCATGGGGCTGATGTTCGTCGGCCGCGTCGGGCCGCTGACGCTCGGCTTCTTTCTCGCCACGACCACGCCCTCGAACATCCGCTACCCGCAGTCACACGTGTATCTGGGATGAACCGGCGGGCGCCGTGGCGGCTGCGAGCCGCAGGGGGAGCGGCGGATCGACAGGAAGATGGCGCGCCCGGAAGGATTCGAACCTCCGACCACCTGGTTCGTAGCCAGGTACTCTATCCAACTGAGCTACGGGCGCAGCAAAGAGCGCGGAATTATCCTCACCGAGCGCGGGAGCGTCAAGCCGCCGAGGCGGAGAGGATCATCGCATGGAGGTGGCGGAGAGAGAGGGATTCGAACCCTCGATGGACCTTTTAAGCCCATACTCCCTTAGCAGGGGAGCGCCTTCAGCCGCTCGGCCATCTCTCCCGACCGACCGGCGCCGGGGCGCCGGGGTGCGTAAGGATAAAGGCGCGATGGCGCCGGGTAAAGGCATCAGCCTTTGCGTTCGCCTTCGGCGGCCTGCTCCTGCTCCTGTTTGATGCGCAGGTAAATCTCCTCGCGATGCACCGCCACGTCCTTGGGCGCATTCACCCCGATCCGTACCTGGTTGCCCTTGACGCCCAGCACCGTGATGGTGACGTCGTCACCGATCATCACGGTTTCGCCTATCCGGCGGGTGAGAATCAGCATCTCGAACTCCTATCAGCCGCACTGCTGTGACAGACGCCGGGCACGATGGTTGCGTCCCTGCAGTCCGTCCCATGTTAAGCCGGGGATCGATCGAGCGCGAACGCCTCGTGCAGCGTCCGCTGGGCGAGCTCCAGATACTTCGAGTGCACCACCACGGAGACTTTGATTTCCGAGGTGGAGATCATGCGGATGTTGATCCCCTCGGCCGCCAGCGCGCCGAACATGGTCGAGGCCACGCCGGCGTGCGAGTGCATGCCGACGCCGACGATCGAGACCTTGACGATGTCCGCATCGCCCCGCACCTCCCGTGCCCCGAGTTCGGTCTGGTTCGCACGCAGGATCTCCAGTGCCTTCTCGTAGTCGTTGCGGTGGACCGTGAAGGTGAGGTCGGTGGTGTCGTCCTGCCCCACGTTCTGCACGATCATGTCGACTTCGATGTTGGCATCGGCGATCGGCCCCAGCACCCGGTAGGCCACGCCCGGCTGGTCGGCGATGCCGGCCACGGTCAGCTGCGCCTCGTCGCGGTTGGCGGCGATGCCGGAGATGATCGGCTCTTCCATAGCTTCCCCTTCATAGGTGATCAGCGTGCCCGGCCCTTCCTCGAAGCTGGAGAGCACGCGCAGCGGGACGTTGTACTTGCCGGCGAATTCCACGGCCCGGATCTGCAGCACCTTGGTGCCGAGACTGGCCAGTTCCAGCATCTCCTCAAAGGTGATGCGGTCGAGCCGCCGGGCGCTCGGCACCACCCGCGGATCGGCGGTGTAGACGCCGTCGACATCGGTATAGATCTGGCACTCGTCGGCCTTCAGTGCCGCCGCCAGCGCCACGGCCGTGGTATCGGAGCCACCGCGGCCGAGCGTGGTGATGTTGCCCTCGGCGTCGCAGCCCTGGAAGCCGGCCACCACGACCACCCGGCCGGCGGCGAGATCGGCCTCGATGCGCTCGCTATCGATCCGCTGGATGCGGGCCTTGCTGTGGGCGGCATCGGTCAGGATGCGGACCTGGCTGCCGGTGTAGGAGCGGGCCGGCACATCGAGCTGTTCCAGTGCCATCGACAGCAGCGCGATGGTCACCTGCTCACCGGTGGAAAGCAGCACGTCCAGCTCGCGGGCCGACGGCTGCCGGCTCAGCTGGCTCGCCAGCTCGATCAGACGGTTGGTCTCGCCGCTCATCGCCGAGACCACGACCACCAGTCGATCCCCGCGCGCCCGGGCCTGCGCCACCTTGCGGGCGACCTGCGCGATCCGCTCCGGCGTGCCGACGGAAGTGCCACCGTACTTGTGTACGAGCAACGCCATGCCCTGCCCCTTCAACTGCTCAACGAGGGCGGCATTCTACGGCATCGCAGGCCCGCGCCCGCCGGCGCTGCCGGCTAGCGCGACGGGCTGCGCTCGGGCCAGCCATCCACGTCGGCCTGTGTCTCCGGCGCGGCGGCCTGGAAGGCGGCGAGGGTCGTGCAAGTGTGGTAGACCGAGCGCACGCGGGGAAAGGCGGACAGATCGTAGCCGCGCGCCAGCGCCCGATGCACCTCCGGCACCAGGCAGGCGTCGGCCAGCGTGGGTTGCTCGCCGTGACAGTAGCTGCCGGTCTCCGGCCCGCTGAGCAGATATTCCGCCGCCTCCAGGCCCTGCATCACCCAGTGTTTGAACCAGCGGTCGAGCTTGCCGTCATCGACGCCCACCCGGTCACGCAGGAAGCGCAGTACCCGCCGGTTGTGCAGCGGCTGCACGTCGGCGACGAACAGCTGCGCGAGGCTGCGCACCCGCGCCCGGCCCCAAGGATCGGGCGGCAACAGCGGCCGCACCGGCACGCGCTCTTCCAGATACTCCAGGATCGCCATGGATTGGGAGATGACATGCCCATCATCCACGAGCACCGGCGCCAGCCCCTGGGGATTCAGGCGGCGAAAGCGGTAGTCCTGCAGATCCTCGCCGGTGACGTCGACGTAGCGGGAGGTATAGGTGATGAGCTTGTAGTTCAGCGCGATCCGCACGCGGTGCGCCGCGACGCTGCGCGCGTAGGTGTAGAGTTCCACGGCTTTCGCCCCTGCGGTATCGGTAGCGTGCCCGGCCAGCGCCAAGGGGTCGCCTCGAGCGCCTGCGTCGCTGCCGCCGACGCGCCCGATGAGGGTGCGCGGGCCGCGGCGAGCCGGGAGATCGGCGCAGCTTGTCACAGCGTCGCGCGCGCCGACAAGCGGCGCCGGGGCAGCGTCCTCGCCTGCAACCGGGCCGGCGCCGGCTTGCGCTGTCTGCCGGCTTGACCTAGCCTGCGCGATTCGATCGCATCTTGATCCGGCGGGCCAAGACGGCCGCGGACGGGCGATCATGCGGTCACCATGGATGGGCACCGCAGCGTCATCCCGCTGCCGGCGAAAACCGCCTGCCATCCCGTGAGCGCAACTGGTTTCCGACACGACAGTTGAGCAACACGTATGGCTTACGATCCCGGATATGTGAGGGGCAAGGCCTGCATCGTCGGCGCTGCCGACGAGGTCTCCCCGACCGGCGCCCTCACGGGCATGACCGAGCGCGAGCTCGAGGTCAAGATGATCCACGCCGCGCTGGACGACGCGGGCCTCACGCTGGAGGACGTGGACGGGCTGTTCTGCACCGGCATGATGATGCCGTCGATGGAACTGGCCGAGCATCTCGGCATTCACCCCAAGTACACCGACTCCACCATGACGGGCGGCTCGAGCTTCGAGGTGCACGTCGAGCATGCGGCCGCGGCGATCGCCGCCGGCGCCTGCGAGGTGGCCGTGGTCGTCTACGCCCAGACCCCGCGTGCCAAGGGCGGGCTCACCGGCGGCATGGCCGCGATGATGAGCGCCATCGACCGCAAGAACCCGCCGCCGTTCATCGAGTGGGAGATGCCCTACGGCCTGCTGCTGCCGGCCGGCGCCTATGCGCTCGCCGCCAGCCGCCACATGGCGCTCTACGGCACCACCAGCGAGCAGCTGGCGCAGATCGCCGTGTCCACCCGGCAGTGGGCGGAGAAGAACCCGCGGGCGCGCTATCAGGAGCCGCTGACCATCGAGGACGTGCTGAACTCGCCGCTGGTCGCCGATCCGCTGCACCGCAACGACTGCTGCCTGGTCACCGACGGCGCCGGTGCCGTGGTGCTCACCTCTGCGGAGCGGGCACGCAACCTGAAGAAGAAGCCGGTCTACGTGCTCGGCACCGGCACGCACCATGATCACGCGATGATGATCAGCACCATGCCGGAGCTGACCGTGACGCCGGGCGCGGTTTCCGCCCCACGCGCCTTCGCGATGGCCGGCGTGAAGCCGACCGATCTCGACCTGGTGATGACCTACGACTCCTTCACCATCACCGTGCTGATGTCGCTGGAGGACATGGGCTTCTGCGAGAAGGGCGAGGGCGGCGCCTTCGTCGAGGACGGCAAACTCGGCCCGGGCGGCGCGCTGCCCACCAACACCAACGGCGGCGGCCTGTCCTACACCCATCCGGGCATGTACGGCATGTTCCTGCTGGTCGAGGCCACCCGGCAGCTGCGCGGCGAGTGCGGCGAGCGGCAGGTCAAGGATGCCAAGCTTGCCGTCGCCCATGGCGTAGGCGGTGTGCTGTCGGCCTGCTCGACCACGGTTCTGGGTACGGAGGAAGCACTATGAGCCGCATGACGATGGGCACCTCGCCCCACGCCGAGCCGTTCTGGAAGGCGACCGAGGAACGCAAGCTGGTCATCCAGTACAGCCCGGAGACCGGTCGCTACTGGCACTACCCGCGCGAGGCGGTGGTGGTCTCGCCCAAGACCGGCGAAGTCGAATGGCGCGAGTCCAGCGGCCGCGGCACCGTCTATGCCTGCAGCGTGATGCGCAAGCCCGGCAATCCCGGCATGGCCGCCGACGTGCCCTACGTCGTCGCCATCGTCGAGTTGGAGGAAGAGAAGGTCCGCATGCTGACCAACGTGGTCAACTGCGAGCCGGAAAGCGTCAAGGTCGGCATGAAGGTCAAGCTCACCTGGGACGAGCTGCCGAAGGGCCGCAACCTGCCGGTGTTCGAACCCGCCGAGTAGCCGACGAAGCCGGCACGATACTGAGGGCGGCCTGCGGGCCGCCCGTTTTCGTTCTGGCGCCGGAACCCCAGGCGGGGCTCCCTGGTCGATAGTCGACGCCCCCTCTAGCGCGGATCGCCCATGGCACGCCCCATCTGGCAGGGCCAGATCTCGTTCGGCCTGGTGAACATCCCGGTATCGCTATACGGCGCCGAACGCCGCGGCGATCTCCATTTCCGCCTGCTCGACGGCCGCAACCAGGCGCGCGTGCGCTATGAGCGGGTCAACGAGGAAACCGGGGAGGAAGTGCCTTGGGGCGAGATCGTGCGCGCCTTCGAGTACGACAAGGGCAACTACGTCGTGATCGAGCAGGAAGATCTCGAGCACGCCAAGGTCAAGGGCACGCAGACGGTCGAGCTCGAGCAGTTCGTCGCCGCCAGCGAGATCGACGTGCGCTATTTCGACAAGCCCTACTACCTGCTGCCGGGCAAGCGCGGCGAGAAGGGCTACGTGCTGCTGCGCGAAACCCTCGCCCAGCGCGAGCGCGTCGGCCTGTGTCGGGTGGTGATCCGTACCCGGCAGCACCTCGCTGCGCTGCTGCCCTGCGGTGACGCCCTGGTCCTGAACCTGCTGCGTTATCCGGAGGAGCTGCGCCCACCCGAGGAGTTCGAACTGCCACAGGGCGGCGTCGAGGACTATGAGCTCTCCGCGCGCGAGGTCCGTGTCGCAGGGCAGCTGGTGGACGCGATGACAGAGCCGTTCGAGCCGGAGGCGTTCCACGACGAGTACACCGCCGCCCTGCGCAAGCTGATCGATCAGCGCCTGGCGGCGGCACAGACGGTGCAGGCACCGGCCGCGCCCGAGCCAGCCGAGGCGGGGGCCGACAACGTGGTCGACATGATGGCGCTGCTCAAGCAGAGCGTAGCCGAGCGCAAGGCCAGAGGTGACGGCCCGCGCCCCGCGAGCGGCAGCCGCAAGCGGGCGCGCTGAGCGCATGGCCGATGCCCTGGACACCTACCGGCGCAAGCGCGATTTCAGCCGCACGCCGGAACCCGACGGCGAGCCGGGCCCGGCGGGCGGCGCGCCGCGCTTCGTCGTCCAGCAGCATGCCGCCCGGCGCCTGCACTACGACTTCCGCCTGGAGATGGACGGCGTGCTGCGCAGCTGGTCGGTCCCGAAGGGGCCGAGTTATGACCCGGCCGACAAGCGCCTGGCGGTGCAGACCGAGGATCACCCGCTCGCCTACGCCGACTTCGAAGGCATCATCCCCAAGGGCGAGTACGGCGGCGGCACCGTGATGCTGTGGGATCGCGGCACCTGGGAGCCCCTGGGCGACGCCGCCGCAGGCTATGCCGAGGGCAACCTCAAGTTCCGTCTGCAGGGCGAGCGCCTGCAGGGCGGCTGGGCGCTGGTGCGGATGGGCGGGCGGGCCGGCGCCGAGGGGCGCAACTGGCTGCTGATCAAGGAGCGCGACGAGCAGGCCGATCGCCTCCGGGACGTTACCGGCGACGCGCAGACCAGCGTCGCCACCGGGCGCAGCATAGCGCAGATCGCCGATGCCGCCGCGCCGGTGCCGGCCATGCCATCGGAGGAACCGCCGCCGCCGCCGTCACCGGCCGAGCCGGCCGCGCTGCCGGCGACGTTCGCCCCGCAGCTGGCGACGCTGGTCGAGCGGGCACCGCACGGCGAGGACTGGCTGTTCGAGGTCAAGCTGGACGGCTACCGGCTGCTGGCCCGGCGTGCGCAGGCTGACGATCCGCCGCAACTGCTCACCCGCAACGGCCACGACTGGAGCGAGCGCTTCGGCGCCATGGGCGAGGCGCTCGATGCCGTGCTGCCAGCGGACACCCTGATCGACGGCGAGCTGGTGGCGCTGGACGCGCGTGGCGTCAGTGACTTCCAGGCGCTGCAGAACGCGTTGGAAGGTGGCTCGGGCACGCCGCTGTACTACTACGCCTTCGACCTGCCGTTCTATCGTGGGCACGACCTGCGCGCCCTGCCCCTGCGCGAGCGCAAGGCCTGCCTGCAGGCCCTGCTGCAGGCACGGCCCCACCCGCGCGTGCGCTACAGCGATCATCTGGATGCCGACGGCGAGCTGATGCAGGAGCAGGCGTGCCAGCTGGGCCTGGAGGGCATCATCGCCAAGCGCGCGCAGGCGCCCTACCGGAGCCGGCGCAGCCGCGACTGGCTGAAGATCAAGTGCCAGCAGCGCCAGGAGTTCGTCATCGGCGGCTTCAGCGCCCCTCGCGGCACACGTACGGCCTTCGGCGCGCTGCTGGTCGGCGCCTACGCGGGAAAGCAGCTGCGCTACTGCGGACGCGTCGGCACGGGCTTCGACGAGGCGACGCTGCGCCAGCTGCACGCACGGCTGGCTCCGCTGGCCCAGCCAGAGCCGGCCTTCGAACCGCCCCCGGCACCGGCCGAGGCCCGGGGCGTCACCTGGAGCCGACCGGTGCTGGTGGCCGAGATCAGCTTCACTGCCTGGACCGCCGAGCGTCGGCTGCGCCATCCGGTGTTCGTCGCACTGCGCGACGACAAGCCACCGACGCAGGTACGCCTCGAACTGCCCGCACCGGCCCCCACGGCGCCAGCCCCCGCCGCGGACGCAGCCGGTGGGGGTCCCGCGCCCGCGGACGAGGCCGCCGCGGCGACCGAAACACCGCGACGAGTTCGCCGCGGCGGCGAGAGCACGATCGAGATCGCCGGCGTACGGCTGACCCATCCGGATCGCGTGCTCTATCCCGAACAGGGGCTGACCAAGGCCGATCTCGCCCGCTTCTATGTCGATATCGCCGAGCACGTGCTGCCGCACCTGCGCGAGCGGCCCCTCTCCCTGCTCCGCTGTCCCCGCGGCAAGGCCCGCAAGTGCTTCTTCCAGAAGCACATGGACGAGACGCTGCCGCCGGGCCTGGGTCGCGTGTCCGTCCCCGAGAAGAACGGGCGGGCCGAGTATGTCGTCGTGGAAGACATCGCCGGCCTGGTCGGTCTGGTACAGCTCGGCGTGCTGGAACTGCATCCCTGGGGCAGCCGCACCGATCGGCTCGAACAGCCGGACATGATGACCTTCGACCTCGACCCGGACCCTGGTCTTGATTTCACCGACGTGATCGCCGCGGCTCGCGAGGTGCGCGCGCTGCTGCTCGAGCTCGGCCTGACCAGCTTCGTCAAGACGACCGGCGGCAAGGGTCTGCACGTCGTCGTGCCGCTCACGCGGCGCGCGTCCTGGGACGAGGTCAAGACCTTCGCCCGGGCCCTCGCCGGCCGGCTGAATGCAGCGGCGCCGGCCCGCTATACCGACAGCATCCGCAAGGCCCAGCGGCAGGGCCGGATCTTCATCGACTACCTGCGCAACGGCCGCGGGGCGACCGCCGTGGCCGCCTACACCACCCGCGCCCGCACCGGCGCGCCGGTCGCCACGCCGCTGCGCTGGGATGAACTCGGCCGGCTGCGCAGCGGCGCGCAGTACGACGTCGGCAACCTGCGCCGGCGACTGGCGGCGCTGCGGGAAGACCCGTGGGAGGGCTTCTTCCGGCAGCGCCAGTCGATCACCCAGGCGGCGCGCCGGGCCGTGGGGCTGGCATGAGCAAACCGGCACCGCAGCGCGATCGGCAGGCACAAGGCGATGAGGATCCGGCGGCCCTCGCCGCGGCAGCGGACCTGGTCTACGTCAGCGACGAGACGCCCGGCATCTCCCGCATCAGACGCGGCCGGGGCTACAGCTTCTATCGTCCCGACGGCGAACTGGTCACCGATCAGGCCGAGCGCGAACGACTGAAGACGCTCGCCGTGCCCCCAGCCTGGGAGGCAGTGTGGATCTGCGCCCTGCCGAACGGTCATCTGCAGGCAACCGGCCGCGATGCCCGCCAGCGCAAGCAGTACATCTACCACCAGCGCTGGGTGACGCTGCGCCAGAAGGTGAACTTCGAGCGCATGGTGGCCTTCGGCGAGGCGCTGCCGGCCATCCGTGCCGGCGTCGATCGCGATCTGCAGCGGCGCGGCCTGCCGCGCGAACGGGTGCTCGCGCTGGTGGTCGAGGTGCTGGAGAACACGCTGATCCGCATCGGCAACCCGCGCTCGGCGCGCGAGAACCGCACCTTCGGCCTGACGACGCTGCGCAACCGCCACATCGAGCTGCGCGGCGACCGTATCCACTTCGCCTTCCGCGGCAAGAGCGGCATCGAGCGCGAGATCGACGTGCGCGATGCGCGGTGCGCCCGGGCGCTGCGGCGCTGCCAGCAGCTGCCGGGCCAGCGGCTGTTCCAGTATCTGGACGAGGACGGGGCGCGGCGGGAGGTCGACTCGCGCGACGTGAACGCGTATCTCAAGGAGCTGGCCGAGGGAGACTTCACCGCCAAGGACTTCCGCACCTGGGGCGGCACACTCCAGGCGCTGGAGTTCCTGCTGGCGCAGTCGCCGGCAGACGATCAGCAGGCCCGCCACCGCCAGTCCGTGGCGGCGCTGCGTCACGCCGCCGAACATCTCGGCAACACGCTGGCCGTCTGCCGCCGCCACTACGTGCACCCCGGCCTGATCGAAGCCTGGGAGTCCGGACGACTCGGTGACCTGGTGCGCCCGGCGATGGACGCCGCGGCGCGCACGTATCTCGACGAGAGTGAGCGCCGGCTGCTCGGCCTGCTGCGGCGCGTGCGGTGAGGCGCTACCAGGCGTGCGAGAGCGTGAGGCCGGCGACCGTCAGCACCCGCCCGGCATCGTCTACCGCACTGGTGCGCAGCAGGCCATCGCTGCGCCAGGCGGCGCTGAGCAGACCCCCGACCCGGATCTGTCCGTGCCGGTCCAGCGGCAGCGAGGCGCCCAGTCCCGCCTGCAGGAAGCCCGCCTCTCCCGCCTCGCCGCCGTAGTAGCCATCGACGCCCAGACCGGCGGTGAGCGGCACGGAGACGGTCACCGGGCGTGCGGCGGATGCGGCCACGGCTCGTCGGTACAGCAGGCCTCCGACCTCGCCATACCAGCCGCGCCCGCCGAGAACGCTGGAGAGCCTGGCCTGCGGCTGACGGGCGAAGCCGGCGCGCTCGTCCTGCCGCAGCAGCGAGACGGTGAGCTCCTGGCTGCGCGGCTCGACGCCGTTCGGAGCAAAGAAAATCCCGTAGGTGAAGCCCAGGCGCCAATCTCGTTGCCAGCGTCCGGTCAGGCCAACCACAGCATCGGTATCGTGCCAGGCGCCGTCGGCCCGCGCCGCCGGCCGTGGCTCGGCGGCCCACTCGTTCTCAGTGCCGAGCGAGAGTACCGGTGCCTCGAGTGCCAGCGGCCGTAACCAGTGCGCCGGCAGCTCACGTACCAGATAGAAGCTGCTAGCGAACATCAGCTCATTCGACCGTTCGCGTATGTTGTCGAAGGCGGCACGGGCGTAGTCGGCGGTGGCGACCGAGAAGACGCTGACGCCATGCGTCGGGGCCGACCGCCGGCTCTGCGTCTGGAAAATGCCGCCGAAACCGCCGAGATAGACGACCGGCCGCGCGCGCTCGACCGCTGCCGTGGCCTGTACTGCCGGTGCGGGCGCCGTCGGCCCGGCCGCCAGTGGTGCCGGGCCCGGGGCGCATGCCATCACCGCAGCCAGCAGGCAGGCACGCCACCACCGAGGGGTGCGGGCACGGACGGGCAGCAGACAGGAAATCGTTGGCGCGGCAGTGAACAAGCGTAGAATGATACGGGCATTGGGAATCGCTGACCGATGCCGATCTCAGGGAGGTGATCGCTGGCAGCCGTGACGGAACCGTCATGGCACCTGCCATCAGACACACCGACGGGCGCCAGGCCTGGGGGGAGAACCGATGGAAGGCGGACGAATCCGCTCGCTGATGCTGCTGCTCGGCATCGGCTTCGCGCTGGCGGCCCCCGTCACCGGCGCCGCACCGCGCCTGCTGCCACCGCTGCTCCCGGCGGCGAGTTGGGAGCGCGTCGTCGACGGCGTCGAACCGCCGCTGGCCACCGCGCGCGTCACGGCCCGCGCCGGGCTGGCGTCGGATTACCAGCGCTTCGCCCTGCAGCGCCGCTTCGGAGCCAATCGCTACACCATCGGCTATGTGGATCACGCCGATCAGTGGACGTCGGCCGGTACGGCGCTGGCGGCCGAAACGCTGTCTGCCGGGATCGACAACAGCTGGCGTGTGCCGGGCGGGGACGAGGCGCTGCTGCTGCCGACGATCGCCTTCAACGCCTCACAGGTGCGCGTCGAGGAACCGGAGATCACCGATGCCGACGATGCCGCCGAGGTGCTGGCCGGGCGGGTGGCCATCAACCTCGGCTGGCGGCGCATGCTCGGCACGACGCTGTTGCAGCCGGCGCTCGGCGCCAGTCTCACGCAGCAGCGTCTGAACCGGCTGGATGAGCAGGCGGACGCGCTGCTGCTGCCCCGGGAACTGCGCGAGGAGGGCCTGAGCCTGAGTGCCGGCATCTCGGCCCTGCTGCCGCGCGGGGTGTCGGCCTTCCTGCGGGCGGAGAGCTACGAGGCGAGCATGTTTGACGCTCAGTCCGTCGAGCTGGCCGCGGGCCTGCGCCGAAGCTTCTGAGTCCTCGCTAGCGGTAGTTGGCAGCAACGAACGGGTTGTGCCGACGCTCGTGGCCCAGCGTCGAGCGCGGCCCGTGGCCGGAAATGAAGGTCACCTCATCGCCCAGCGGCCAGAGCTGCTCGCGGATGGATGTGAGTAGCTGGGCATGGTTGCCGCCCGGAAAATCGGTGCGGCCGATCGAGCCGGCGAAGAGCACGTCGCCCACCTGTGCGATTCGATCGGCGCGATGGAAGAAGATCACGTGGCCGGGCGTGTGTCCGGGACAGTGGCACACTTCCAGCGTCTCGCCGCCGACCGTCACCTCATCACCCTGCGCCAGCCAGCGATCGGGCAGCACGGCGCGGCCGGTGAAGCCGAACATCTGCGCCTGCTGCGGGATCATGTCGAGCCAGAACTTATCGCCTAGATGCGGCCCCTCCACCGGCACGCCGTGGTGCTCGGCCAGCTCGGCCGCGGCACCGGCATGGTCGAGATGTCCGTGGGTGAGCAGGATCTTCTCCAGCTCGATCCCTTTGTCGGACAGGAATCTCTCGATCCGCGGCAGGTCGCCGCCCGGGTCGATGATCGCACCGCGCAGCGATTGCGGCTGCCACAGCACCGTGCAGTTCTGCTGGAACGGTGTGACGGGTATGACGGCGTACTGCATGGGCGAGGAGGAGCGGCGGGTTATCGACGCAGTTTACGCCTTCAGCGCTCGGTCAGTCGCGGCAGCAGCGACACCAAATTGCAGGGCCGGAACCGGGCGTCGAGCTGTTCGCGCAGGATGCGGTCCCAGGCGAGGCGACAGGCGTTGGTGGAGCCCGGCACACAGAAGATCACGGTGCCGTTGGCCGTGCCGGCAAGAGCGCGTGATTCGATCGTGGCCGAGCCGATCTCCTCGAACGAGAGCGTACGGAACAGCTCGCCGAAGCCGTCGATGACCTTGTCCAGCAACGGCACGATCGCCTCCGGCGTGCCATCGCGGCCAGTGAGCCCGGTGCCACCGGTGGTAATCACGACCTCCACCGCCGGTGCAACGATCCACTGCGAGATCTGCGCCCGCAGCCGGTAGCGATCGTCCGGCAACAACGCCCGCGCCGCCAGCCGGTGGCCGGCGCCGGTCAGCCGCTCGACCAGCAGGTCGCCGGACGTGTCGTTGGCCTCGGTGCGGGTATCGGACACCGTGAGCACCGCACAACCCAGGGCGCGAAAGGGCGTTTCAGCCTTGCTCATCGTCTGCCTCCACGAGCCGTTGCAGCCATTGTCCCACGGCATCGCGGAGTGGCGGCAACTGACCGTGGAAGAAGTGCGAGGCCTCCTTGAAGGCAACGATCTGCGGCGGCGGCGAAAGCGCGCGGGCCGCCGCGAGCGCCTGCTCGGCATCGAAGACCTCGTCCTGCAGGCCCTGCAGATAGAGCCAGGGGAGCGCCGGACGCGGCAGACGATGGTCGAGATAGCCGGTCGGCAGCGCCACGGTTACCAGGGCACGGGCCGGCGCCTGGGCGGCACTGCACAGCGCCACGTAGGCGCCGAAGGAGAAACCGCCGAGCACCAGCGGCGCAGCGGGCCAACGCGCCGCGGCCCATGCCCGCACGGCGGTGGCATCCGCAATTTCACCGGTACCGCCGGCATGCTCACCGCCGCTGCGCCCGACGCCGCGGAAGTTGAAGCGCACGGCGGCCAGGCCAGCGGCCTGGGCTGCGGCGGCGAGGGTATAGGCCACCTTGTTGTCGAGCGTGCCGCCATAGAGCGGATGCGGGTGGCACCAGACCGCGGCAGCCCGTGCCCCGGCCGGAGCATCCACCTGGACCTCCAGCGGCCCGGCAGGGCCCTCGATCAGCTCCCGTACTCCACTCATCCGGGCAGGTCGGGCTTGGCGTTGCCCATCGCCATCTCCGGCGAGGCGGTCGGCTCGACCTTGTTGGCCTGGCTCGGCCGGCTGGGGGTGTAGGTCAGCAGGGTGTCGCCAGCCTTCGGCTGCAGCGGATGCTGCACCGATTGGAGCACCACATTGCCCTCGCCGGTCACGAGCAGCACCGGCATGTCGTCCGCCGAGGCCTTGGCACGGTAGTCCTCGAAGGTGAAGGTGTCGGTGAAGCGGGTCTTCTGGAACCGCCAGCCCAGATGATGCCGGCGCCAGAGTTCCTCGTACTTCGCCTCCGGATCGAAGGCCACGCGGCCCCGCACGCCGGCAGACATGCCCTTGGGATCGCCCTCTTCCGAGTCATACATCGGCAGCTGGTAGACGCGGTCCTGGCCGAGTTCGGGGGCAAAGGCGCTGCAGACCAGTGCGTTGTAGGCATCGTTGCTGGTGGCGGCCACCAGATGGGCGATGTCCTGGAACTGCAGCGACTCCTCGGCACGCTCGGACAAAATCTCGCCGAAGAACACCGAAATGCCAGCCAGCCGGGCCTCCCGCAGTCGATGCCAAGAGTTGTCGACGATGAGCACCCGCACGCCGAGCTCCTGGATGCGGCGGGCGAGTTCGGTCGTCCACGGCGAGGCACCGACGATCAGCACACCGTTGCGCGGGCCGGTGGAACTGAGCCCCAGGCGTTGGGCAATCAGTCGCAGGCTGAGTCCGTGCAGCACAACGGTGGCGAAGATCACCGAGAAGATCACCGGCACCAGCAGCGCCGCATCCTCATAGCCGGCGGCGACCATGTCCGGCGCGAAGATGCCGGCGACGGCGGCAGCGACGATGCCCCGCGGACCGATCCAGCCCACCAGCACGCGATCGCGCCAATCCATGCCGGCGCCGATCGTGGCGAGCAGAATCGCCAGCGGCCGCACGACGAAGACGATCAGCAGCACGAATGCCGCCGCATGCCAGTCCAGTTGCGCCAGCGTACTCGGCTCGAGGTTGGCCGTCAGCAGGATGAACACCGCCGAGACCAACAGGACCGTCATGTACTCCTTGTAGCGGCGCATCTCGTCGAAGCTCGGCAGACGCATGTTGGCGATCACGATGCCGAGCACGGTCACGGTCAGCAGACCGGCCTCGGCCTGCACCCAGTTGGACAGCACGAACACCGAGAACACCGCGGCCAGCAGCACCGGCGCCTTGAGAAACTCGGGCACATGGGCGCGGCGGAAGGCCTGCACGAGCAACCAGCCACCACCGCCGCCGAGCGCCAGTGCCACGCCCACGGCCTTGCCGAGGTCGAGGATCACGCCCTCGAGCGTGGCCTCGATGCCCGAGAAGACGAAATACTGGAACACCAGCACCGCCAGCAGCGCGCCGATCGGATCGTTGATGATCGCCTCCCACTTTAGATAGGAGGCGGTACGGCGGTTCAGCATCGCCTGGCGCAGCAGCGGCATGATCACCGTCGGCCCGGTGACCACCAGGATCGCGCCGGTCACCAGGGAAACCGGCCAGGACAGCGCACCGACGTAGTGCGCCGCCGCCGAGGCAAGCACGAAGTTGAACGCGGCGCCGAGCGTCACCAGCCGCTGCACACCGTTGGCCGCCTCCTTCAACTCGTAGCGGCGCAGGTTCAGTCCGCCCTCGAACAGGATGACGGCGACGCCCAGGCTGATGATTGTGCGCAGGCCCTCCTCGCCGAAGGCCTCGTCCGGATGGATCAGGCCGAAGACCGGCCCGGCCAGCAGTCCGGCCACGGAGAGCAGGATGATGGCAGGGAACTGGAAGCGCCAGGCCAGCCACTGGGAGATGACACCCAGAGCGACAACCAGCACGAAGACATCACTAAGACCATGTTCCACTTGGATTTTCCAGTATTTCGACAGGGGCGCCGGCTCAGCCGACGAAGCTCATGCTGCCATGTGCGATCAGGGCATTCGCCTCGTCCCGCACCATCACGAGGTTATGCACGAGATTCTCGCGCTGGGTGAGGCTGTGGCCGGATATCCGCAGGTCGCCATGCGCTTGGCCGTGCAGGGTCATCTTCAGGTCGATGGTGGAGGCGCGGGTGGGGTTGCGCAGCAGGCCGAACCCCGCAAAGATCGCGGCATTGTCCATCGCCAGCAGGATCAGCCCGGGGTCGATCCCCTCGCCGCTCGCCTGACGACCAGCGCTCGTGTCGGCCAGTGTCAGCAGGCAATAGCCGGGCTGCAGGCGCTCGATGGCAATGCCCGGCAGCCGCTTGGCCATGTTGGCATTGAACGCGTCGAGCAGGCGTCCGATGGGACTCGCCTCGGCCGCCGGTGCCGGCAGCGCCAGCGCCTGGTGCGCCCGGACCGGTGCCTGATCGATCTCCTCGGTGACCAGTACCCAGCTGGCATTGGCGAGCAGCACCTCCGGTCCGGTGAGCTTGGTGTCGATGACCGTGAAGCGACGCCCGGCCCGCCGAACCCGTGCACGGGCCTCGGCGCGACCGGCCTTGATCGACTTCAGGTAGTTGATCTGGCAATCGAGCACCCGCGTCTGCGGCGCCGCCGTCATGGCCGCGTGCAGCATCAGGCTGGCGATGATCCCGCCGTGCAGGACGCCGCCGTCGGCGTTGTAGTGCCGCGGCTCGACATCCAGCACCACGGCGTCGTCCCGCGCCGTCATGCCCACGAATTCGCTCCAGCTTCGTGCCGGCTGGTCCATGGGGTCTCCTCGGGTTGCGCTTTGGCGGCAGGCCACTGCCGGCGGCCGCGCCCTCAGTTGTAGTGTCGCACCAGACTCAGCAGGTGGAAGTCGATGCCATTGTTGGGCTTGACCAGCCCCGCATTGGATAGATGCTGCAGACGATAGCGGAGTTCCAGCGGCTGCGCGCCACGGCTGCGCCAGCCGAAGCCCACGTGATCGCCGAACTGGTAGGCCGAGCTCAGGTCCTGCTCACCGATGAAGGTGTCGCTGAGCAGGTAGGCGCCCACGGCGCCCTCCGCGAACCAGCCGTGACCGCTCCGACCCTGCAGCCGCCACACCGGCACGGCGCCGACCTCCCAGAGGGTTTCGTCCGCACCGTGCCAATAGCCGATGTCCAGCTCCAGGTCCAGATCGACCTCGAGTGAGCGACCCTGCCAGGGCTGCCAGGGAATCTCGACCCGCTGCAGCAGCCGGACCAGTTCGACATCGTCGGTGGAGCGGCCCGCCTCGACGCCGGTCTCAGCGGCCGCTGGCGTCGCCAGCGCCACCAGCAGGGCGGAAAACAAGCAACACGAAATCATGCGCAGCGTTGCGTTGCGCTCATCACTACTCAATGAACCACTCCGACATCGGGCGAGGGAACACTCGCCACGGATCGATACCGCCGCGGCACCCGCCATGGAGTCCGCGGCCGGCATCCGCTAGATTCCGAGCGGCGTGTTGCCGCCCTGGAGCCCAGTCCGTTGACTGAACTGTTCACCGATTATCTCCTGTTCGCCGCCAAGACGGGCACCGTCGTGGTTGGCCTGCTCGTGCTGCTGATCGCGGCGGCACTGGCCGGACCACGCCGGCGCCGGCCGCAGACCCTGCTGCGTATCCGTCATCTGAACGCGGAATATGACCAGATGCGCAGCGCGATGGAAGCCGCGTTGTTCGGGCGGCGTGAGCGCCGCCGCCGGCGCCGCGCCCACCGGCACGCGCGCAAGGTGGATCGCGAGGCAGAGCGCGGGCGGGTGTATGTGCTGGATTTCGATGGCGATCTGCAGGCGTCAGCGGTCGAACACCTGCGCCGCGAGGTCACCGCGATCCTGCAGATCGCGCAGCCGGGCGAGGAGGTCGTGCTGCGGCTGGAAAGCGGTGGCGGGCTCGTGCACAGCTATGGACTGGCCGCCTCGCAACTACAACGGCTGCGCGACGCGCAGCTGTCCCTGACCGTGGCGGTGGACCGCATCGCTGCCAGCGGCGGCTACATGATGGCCTGTGTCGGCGAGCGCATCATCGCCGCGCCCTTCGCCATCCTCGGCTCGATCGGAGTCGTGGCACAGCTGCCGAACTTCAATCGCTTCCTGCGCCATCGCGACATCGACGTGGAACTGCACACCGCCGGCACCTATAAACGCACGCTCACAGTATTGGGTGAGAACACGCCCGAAGGTCGGGCGAAGTTCCAGGCGGAACTGGATGAGACACATCAGCTATTCAAGACCTTCGTGCACGAACATCGGCCGACGCTCGATATCGACACCGTGGCCACCGGCGAGCACTGGTACGGTGCCCAGGCACTCTCTCACCGCCTGGCCGATGAGATCTGCACCAGCGACGATTATCTGTTGCGCCTGTCGGCCCAGCACGAGCTGTATGCGGTACGCGCCAAGCCGCCGCAGCCGCTCGGCCAGCGCCTGCTGCACCGCGCCCGCGCGCTGGGCAGCCGCCTGCACGACTGGCTTGGGCGCCTGTAGACGAGATTTCCGATGAACGGGCAGGACAAGGAGCGCGACAAGTCAGATCGGGCCTGGGCCGCCAGCGTGGAGGTGGTCGACGATTACGCCAGCTGGCGACGCCACATGGCCATCCTGACCATGCGCCGGCTGATCCAGATCGCGGCATTCGCCTGGGGCCTGGCCGCTCCGCCACTGATCTATCTGCTGATCAACGAACGCTACTCGCCGGCGATCCTGCTGTGGAATCTCAGCATCCCGCTGATGCTGCTGATACTGGGATACGTCGTCCGGCCCGCGCTCGCGCACCTGGACCGGCTGCTCTGCCTGGCGGTCGCGGCCGCCATCAGCGTGCCGATCACCCACATGCTGGCGTGGGTGGACCTGTACGACACCATTCTGCCGGCCGCCCTGGCCTTGCCGATGATCGCCATCTCGATCGTGCCGGTGAGCCTGCTGACGCAGACCCTCGCGCAGGCGCTGATCATTGGCTACGCCGTCCTCGTGCGGGTGCTCGACCCCACGGCCGGCACGCTCGCCATGGCGGATGCACAGGTGCTGATCGTCCTGATCGCGCTGGCGCTGGCCTCCAACATCGTCAGCTATTTCGGCCGTCAGCAGCAGTACCGGCAGTACCGTGTGCGGCGGCAGTTGCGGGCACTCGCCGAGCGGCTGCAACTGCAGGTTGGGCTCGACACCCTGACGGGCCTGGCCAATCGCGGCCGCTTCGATGAGGTGCTGCGGGCCGAATGGCAGCGCACCCAACGCCACGGCGGCCCCTTGGCGCTGGTGCTGCTCGATATCGACGACTTCAAGGCCTACAACGACCATTACGGCCATCCGGCCGGAGACGAGGCGCTACGCCGGGTCGCCAGCTCGCTGCTCGGCGGGTTGAAACGGCCCACCGACCTGGTCGCCCGCTACGGCGGCGAGGAGTTCGCCGTCGTGCTGCCCGACGTGGACGCCCGGGGCGCAGCGGTGCTGGCCGAGCGACTGCGCGCGCGCGTGCGGGCGCTGGCGATCCCCCATGCGGCCTCACGGACCGGGCCGGTACTGACCATCAGCTGCGGCGTGGCGGCAACGCGCCCCGATACCGATAAGGGCGCCCTGGCGCGGCTGGTTGCGGATGCCGACAGCGCGCTCTATCAGGCCAAACGCGCGGGGCGAGATCGCTGCATCACTCGCGAGACGGACTGAAGGCGACGCTTGTATTGCCGCTTCTTATCCTAAGGCGCCGAGTGGATTGACAACCTCGCGACAGCTGGTAATCTACGCGCCATCGGCTGAGCAGGCCGACCGAGTCTCCTCCTGAAAGGACTCCTCGTCCTTTCATACACTTGCCCCCTGTCCCCAGGGGGTTTTTTTTGCCCGGGCAAAAAAAAGGCCCGGTCATCGCCGAGCCTTCATCTCAGTTATTAGAGTCTCCTCCTGAAAGGACCCCCCCAGATCCTTTCATACTCTTGCCCCCTGCCCCCATGGGAGTCTCGTTGTTGTAGCCGGAGAGGACCTGCCGTTTCCTTGCTCCGGTCGTGCTACGTTAAGACATCCTCGGGACCGTGTAAACACTTTATTGACGCTACCTTCTTTTAGTATTTGCATGGGCAATTCTCCTGCGGCTGGACTATAACTTCGCCGGTGGATTAGGCGACGACCGCGGGACTGAATGCGTCAGGCATTGCTCCATTGGATGAAACGGGCCCGTCCGGCCAGGCTGTTCATGCTGGTAGTGCTGACGGCCGTGGCCGCCGCCGTGGCAATCGCACCCGTCATCTTCTTCTGGGTGGAAGGCAGTGATCCGCCCGGCGTCTACGTTGCAGCCGCGGCCACGGCGGCCCTGGTCGCCGCACCGCTGGTCGGCCTGTTCCTCCTGCTGCTGCGCGACGTGGTTCGCAGCGAGAACACAGCGGCGAGCATGAGCCGGCAGAGCGATCGCCAGAGCCGGATCTTCCGCTCGTTGCTCGAGGTGAGCCTTGCGCTGCAGCGCAAGGCGAGCCTCGAAGCCCTGCTGCACGAAGTGCTCATCCATCTGCGGCGGCTGTATCCGGAAACCGCCTTTGCCATCGTCGTGTTCGGCAATCGCTCCGGCGTGCTGCGCTACCTGGAGGCCGCCGGCATGGCGTATCGGGACCTGCAGCAGCTGTCGACCAACGCGCTGATGCTCGCCGAGGACGATCCGAGCAGGGCGCTCGATGCCCTGAGCGGGCCCGATGGCCGCGCCGGCAGGATCGGCTGGCGCCTGCTCCGCCTGCGCGGGCGAGAGGGCGACAATATCGGGCGGTTGATCCTGAAGGGACCGGCGCTGACGTCCGAGGAGATCGACGTGGTTCGCATCTTCCGCGACCAGATCGGCATCACCGTGGAGAACAAGCTGCTCAATCTCGAGCTCGAACGGCTCGCGAATACCGATTCCCTGACCGGCCTCTACAATCGCAGCCACTTTCAGCGGCAGTTCGAGCAGCAGCAGCGCCTGCGCGATCGGACGGCGGGGCCCGACTTCTCCCTGGTCCTGGTCGACATCAATGGCCTCAAGGGCATCAACGATACGCAGGGCCACCCGGCCGGTGATCGCTTGATTCAGGCGGCCGGCCAGCTCCTGCAGCGCTGCACGCGAGCCGACGACATCGTCTGCCGCATCGGCGGGGACGAGTTCATGATCCTTTGCCCGTCGACGACGCTGGGGGAGGCCGAGCGGCTGATCGCGCGAATCCGAGAGGCGGTTCCGGCGCTGGCCGCGTTGGTATCACCGGCGGGTAGTGTCGGCCTGAGCCTTGGCGCCGCCTCAACGACGGAGGTCGCGCCGGGCAGGCTCATGCAGTTGGCCGACAGCCGGATGTACGAGGACAAGCGCACGTTCTACGGGGACCGTCGCGCCAGTCGTTCATCGTAGGCGTCCGCCAGCCGGCTGCGGTACACCCGGCTGGCGGCAGGACCTCAGAGCAGCGATTCCACCGCGGCGCGCTCCTCACGGAGTTCGGTTTCGCTGGCCTGCATGCGCTCACGGCTGAAGTCGCTGATCTCCAGACCCTGCACGACCTCGTAGTCGCCGTTGCGGCAGACGACGGGATAGGAATAGATGATCCCCTCCTCGATGCCGTAGCTGCCGTCGGCCGGTACGGCCATGCTGACCCAGTCCCCCTCGGCCGAACCCAGTGCCCAGTCGCGCATGTGATCGATTGCCGCCGAGGCCGCCGAGGCCGCCGACGAGGCGCCACGCGCCTTGATCACCGCCGCGCCGCGCTGCTGCACCGTAGGAATGAAGTCCTGCTCGTACCAACTCTGATCGACCTGCGGAAGCGCCGCCTCGCCTTGCACCCGGGCATGATGCAGATCCGGATACTGCGTGCTGGAATGGTTGCCCCAGATCGTCATGTGTGAGACGTCGGTGACGTGCTTGCCGGTCTTCGCCGCCAGCTGATGAATGGCGCGATTGTGATCCAGCCGGGTCATCGCGGTGAACTGGCGCCGATCCAGCGACGGCGCGTTGCTGCTGGCGATCAGGGCGTTGGTGTTGGCCGGATTGCCGACCACCAGCACCTTTACATCACGCGAGGCCTTGGCATCGAGGGCCTTGCCCTGGCTGGAGAAGATCTTGGCATTGGCCTGCAGCAGATCGCTGCGCTCCATGCCCGGACCACGCGGCCGCGCGCCGACCAGCATGGCGTAGTCGGCATTCTCGAATGCCTCCTCGGCCTGATCGGACACCACCACGTCGACAAGCGTCGGGAAGGCGCAGTCCATCAGCTCCATGACCACGCCCTTCACCGCGTCCATCGCCTGCGGGATCTCAAGCAGCTGCAGGATCACGGGCTGATCGGGCCCGAGCATGGCACCCGAGGCGATGCGGAAGTTCAGCGCATAACAGATCTGGCCGGCAGCGCCGGTCACCGCAACTCGAACCGGGCTCTTCATTGCGTACACTCCTGTGGTCTGGTGGATACGGCCCGCACGGCCGCGGCGAGACCGGCAATTCTATCAGACGGCCGGCGGACTCCCCCGGCTGAACAGGCCAATCTGCGGCCCGCCCGGCACCTGCACCCGCGCATAGCATCCGTAGCCGTCGATCCTGCGGGGTGGGCAGCTGACCTCGGCGCCGAGCGCCGCCGCCTGTTCCAGCAGCGCCTCGAGCGCATCGGTCCCCAGATAGGCCCGGCACGCGGCCTGCGCCGGCCGGACGGGCGCGTCGCCCGTGCCCGCCTGCAGCAGCCCGATCCGCGGACCGGCGGCCGGCGCATGCTCGAGGAAGTTCGCCCCGAACGCCGTGAACTCCCAGCCAAGCCAGCGTTGCAGAAAGGCCTGGGCCGCCTGCAAATCCGCACACAGCCACTCCACATGCGTCACCGCGCCGACCCGCGGGGCGGGCCCGGGCGACTCAGTCGAGGTCGACACGGCTGACGCCATCACACTCGAGGATGAAGTCAGCGCCGTGAACGCGCGCCGGCGTCTGATAGCCAGGCTCGACGTGTCCTGCCAGGGCACGGCTGGCGAGCGTCCAGGCGCTCCAGCCGGTCAGGCTGTAGGCATTGGGGGTATGCAGGCGCGACTGCACGCAGCGCCCGGCGCCGTCGCACGCCTCGCCCCAGACCACGGCGCCGCCTCGGGCCCGCTGCGCCGATGAAGGGCCCGCTGGCTGACGCTGCAGCCACGCCTTCAGTAGCGACTGGGCAGGCGCGCTGGCCAACAGCCAACCGAACCAGCGTGAGCTGCGCATGAGGGGTACCAGCCGTGGCGGCACGACCGTGTAGGTCTCGATGTTCGGAATGCCGGTGGTGTGCCAGGCGGTGGCGACGTCGCCCCAAGGGATGGTGACGACCGTCTCCGGGCCGCTGCCGAGGTCAACCTGGCGCTGCCGATGCGCCGGGGGCACGCGCACCAGCTCGCCATCGCGGCGGATCATGCCACCCTGGTCGAGATTCTCGATGGCGGTGGTGGCCGTGCCGCGCGAGACCCGGCTCAGGCCCTTGAACGCCAGCTGCAACCGCTGCGCTTCGGGCAGCCGCGCCCGCAGGTGCGCCGCCATGCAATCGGTCGGCACGACATCGAAGCCGCTGCCCGGCATCAGCATGACGTTGGCGGCGCGCGCCGGCCCGTCCAGCGCCGCGAGCGCCTCGAAGACCTCGATCTCGCCGGTGATGTCGAGGTAGTGCACGCCGCGGCGGATGCAGGCCCGGGCCAGCGGCAGCGCGGTGCGCGCAAATGGTCCGGCGCAGTTGAGCACCACGCCGACGCCATCGAGTTCCCGCTCGATCACCCGCTCGTCGGCGAGATCGAACGCCCGTTGGGGGAAGCCTCGCCCGGCCGCCACCTCGGCCAGCTTCGTGGCATCGCGCCCGGCCAGCGTCAACGGCGCCCCGTCTGGCGCGTATTCCTCTATCAGCAGGCGCGCGGTGTAGCCGTAGGCGCCGTACAGGAGAATCGACCGTTCCATTATGCTGCTCCTTCGCAGCTCACGGTCGAGCTGCCCATCCAACGTGACAAGGGAGTCTTAGATGCGGATACGCCTGGTTCTGTTCACCCTGCTTCTCACCCTCGCCGCTCCAGCCGGCGCCTGGCAACTGCGCCAGGATGATGCGGGGATTCGGATCTGGACACAGCGCGCGGCCGACGGCCCGCACGAGGTCAAGGCCCAGATGACCGTTTCGGCCTCCCCGGACGCCGTACTCGCGGTGCTGCAGAACTACGACGACATCGCCTGGCGTGGCGACATGCTCGAGCGCATGGAAGTGGTCGAGCGGCCGAGCGAGGACGTCATGCTGCTGCAGGTCGAGGCCGATCCGCCGTGGCCGCTGTCGGATTCGACCAGCATCGTCGAAACCCGAATCAGCCGCGAGGCGGATGGCACGATCGTCTACTCCTACCGAGATCGCGATGATCTGTTGCCGCCGGATGCCTCTCGTCCGCCGGCCAGTCTGGAAGGCGAATGGCGCCTGGCGCCGGTCGCCGAGGGCACACAAGTCATGCACGTGGTCGAGGCCGAACCGAACGTGGCCATTCCCGGCTGGCTGCTGGACCGGCTGATCTATCGGCAGCCCCGCGACCAGTTCACCAACCTGCGCGAGAAGCTCGCTAGCGAGTAACCTGCGGCAGACTGAAGCGGCTGGCAGGCAGCGCCCGCTCCTCCAGCCGCACCAGCCGCATCTGCTGCTCATAGCGCAGCAGCGCCGTTTCCGGCAGCGCATCGAGGGCCGGCGGCAACTGCAAGCCGGGCAGGCCGGAGGCGAGCCGCAGCAGTGACTGCTGCAGTCGCAGCAGCTCAGGCGCATCACCCAACACGGCCTCGTGCACCACCGGCAGGCCGCGCGCGTCGGTCAGATGGATCCGGTAGACCTGCCCGCGCAGGCCCGCTACCGTTTCCGTCCGGCCCGTGGCCTCCAGTTGCGCCTGCGAATCGATCTGCGGCAACCGCTCGCCGCCGGGGAGCTGGCCGCGCAGGGCGTCGATGTCGGCATTGCCCAGCCAGCGCTGCAGCTGGGAGCGCAGCTGACCCACCTCGGTGGCCCGCCATTGCCCGCCCTGCTGGCGCTGCAGCAGGAACTCCCGTGGCCCATCGACCAGCAGCGCCAGATCCTCGCCGAGCGTCAGCCGCAGCGTGTCGGCATCCTCGTATTCCACCTGCAGTGCCTGGCCGTCGGCCAGCTGCCAGACCGCCACCGTCGCCGCCGGCACGGCGGCCGGCGCCAGCAGCATCAGCCCAAGCCAGGTAAACCATGCTCGCGTGCGCATCGCCCTACATCTCCTTGCGAAAGGGCGTGATTACGGTTTCAAACAGCCGCTGACCCAGCCCCCGCCGGCGCCAGGCGCCGGGCGTCACCGGCTCGGCATGCGCCAGATCGTTCTCGAAATCCCGCTGCAGCGTCGCGCACAAAACACGATCGACTGCGATCAGGCTGAATTCATCGTCCTTGCGGACCGAGCGCTGGTTGAAGTTGGCAGAGCCGAAGCCCACCAGCCGTCCGTCGGCCAGATAGATCTTGGTGTGCAGCATCGTGCGCTGGTACTGCCAGATCTGCACGCCCGCCGCCAGCAGTTCATCGTACTGACGCTCGCCCGCCACCTGCGAGACCCGCTTGTCATGGTGCTCGCCCGGCACCAGCACCCGCACCCTCACCCCCTCGCTCGCGCGCTTGCACAGTAGCCGCATGGTGGCGGCATCGGGGACGAAATAGGCGGTGGAGATGTCCAGCTGCGCGGCGGCGTTCTCGACCAGAAAGCGCAGCATGGTGGCCGCATCGCTCCAGCCGATCGAAGCGGTGGCGCGCACCGGATACAGCGGCGTGTTGCCCACGGGCTCGAGGTCGACGATGGCGTGCTGCACATCCTGCAGCGCGCCGCCGGACTCGAGCCAGTTGCCGAGAAAGGCAGCCTGCAGCGCATGGATCGCCGGGCCCTCGAGGCGAAAATGGGTATCGCGCCATTCACCGGCGTGGCGCGCATCGCCCTCCCACTCCTCGGCGATGCCGACGCCACCGACAAAGCCCACCCGGCCATCGCAGACCAACACCTTACGGTGGGTGCGATGGGCGTTTTCCCAGACCTGTAGCCGCCGCAGCGGCCGGAACCAGCGCACTTCGACGCCGGCCTCGGTCATCTGCTCGACCAGGCGCCGGCGCATGGGCTGCGCGCCGAAAGCATCCAGGATCACGCGCACGTCCACGCCCGCACGGGCGCGGGCAGCGAGCGCCTCAGCGAAGCGCTGGGCGATCTCACCCTTCCAGTAGACGAAGGTCGCCAGCTCAATGCTGCTCTGTGCTGCTGCCACGGCGGTCAGCATGGCGGGAAAGATCTGCTTGCCGTTGCGCAACGGCGTGACGCGGTTGCCCGCGAACGCCGGACTGCCGAGCACGCCGGCGAGCTTGACCTCGACGGTGTCCGGGGCCCGGCGGCGATCATCGACTGTGGAGCGGTGGTCGGCCATGGCGCGGGGGCGCGCCGCAGCGCGCCCGCCCTCTCCCCTCGGGTGCTTAGCGTTGTTCCTCGGGAGTGGCCACGTCGGCCTGCTTGCTCTGCTCGCTTTCGCCCGGCATCTCGATGTCGATGTCCGGCACGGTGATCTCGCGCTCTTCCGTATCCACATCCACATCCGGCACGGTCACGGTGGTCTTTTCCTGCTCCAGCTCGACGTCGGCCGTCTCGACCTCGTAGTTCGGCAGTTCGCCGCCGTCCACGCTGACATCGACGTCCGGCAGCTCGCCTTCCTCGGTCTTGTCGACGTCGCAGGCGGCCAGGCCCAGGGCGGCAGTCGATACGAATCCAATCATCCAGATGCTGCTGCGCGGCATTGCGTTTGCTCCTCGTTATGAGCCGAACGGCTCGGCAGCCGCATCATAACAGGGCGTGATCGGGCGAGAACTCCCCTGTCCCAGGCTGGTCCATGACTGCACAGCCTGCCGCCGCAGGCATCGCCCAAGGAGATTTCCACGCATGATGCGCCGACTGATCATCACCGCCGCCTTGCTGCTGCCGCTGACCGCCCATGCCGACTGCCGCGACCGGCTCGAGGAACTGGACGACGCCCGCGGCAAGGTTCAGCTGCAGTCCCAGGACGAGATGCAGTACCGCACGCTGCGGGCGGCCGCCGATGTGGCCGCCAAGCGCGAGCAGGAGGAAACCTGTGCCGCGCTCACCGAAAGCATGGACGAACTGCTCGAACAGGCGCGCCAGGCAGCGGCCGAGGCGGCCGCCAAGCGGCGCCTGCAGCAGGCACCGAAGTTCTCGCAGCTGCCCGAGGTGGTGCGCGCCTCGCAGCTGATGGAGGCCGTCGTGCGCAATGGCGACAACCAGCAGCTCGGCCGCATCGTCGATGTGGCCATCGACCCGTCCGGACGCACCATCGCCTATCTGGCCATGGAGCATGGTGGCTTCCTCGGCATCGGCGAATCGCTGATTCCCATTCCCATCAGCGCGGCCCGCTGGACCAAGGATCAGGTGGTGGTGGTCGATCTGACGCGCGAGGCGCTGAAGCAGGCACCGTCCTTCGACGAGGACGACTGGCCCGCACCGTCGGATGAGAAATGGCAGGCCGAGGTTCGCCAGTTCTTCAACACCGGCCGGCAGTCGCGTCCCGCCGCCAAGCCGTAGCGTCAGACGGCAGCGACCGGCCCGTCCCGTCGACGGCCGGTCGCCTCAGCCGGGCTTGGTGGCCGACAGAATGCCGTAGCGCCAACTGCCATCGCGCAGACAGCGGTACTGCAGATAGGCCGCCCTGACGTTCTGGTTCTGCACCCGGTTGCGGACCCGCATCCACTGGAGCAGCTTCGCCCCGGGCGCCAGATATTTGGCTGCCAGGTGCATCCGCCGGGCCGAGGGCATCACCCGCGGCGTGGCATCCTCCATCGCCACCTCGACGAAGCCGGCGTCGCGCGCGTCGCGCTGGATGCGGTCGTAGCCCCACAGGTTCGGCACCGCCCAACAGCGCAGCCATTCATCGTATTCAGCGCTGGCACCGCGCCGGGGATCGATGTCGTTTTCCCAGCCGTCGGTCAGCACCAGCCGCCCGCCCGGTTTCAGCAGGCGGAAGGCCTCGCGCAGGAAGTCGCGCTTGTCCTCGGCGTAGCTGACGCTTTCCATGCCGAAGATGCCCTCGTAGCCGGCGTCGGGCTCACCGGTATCGGTGAAGCTGCGCTCCAGGAAGCGGACCCGATCCGACAGGCCCAGCCGCGCCACCAGCCGCCGGCCGCGCTCGATCTGGAAGGCGGAGATGTTCACCGCGGTCAGCTGCGCCTGTCGCTCCCGCGCCATCCAGATACTGGTACCGCCGATGCCGCAGCCGGCGTCGAGCAAGTGCATGCCCGGCCGCACACGCAGCCGCTCGGCCACCTGCCGGTTCATGTTCAGTACCGCGGCGTTCAGACCCCGATGCGCCGCATCGTGATAGCCGTAGTGGAGCGCGTAGTGTCGAAACGTGCCCCAGATCATCAGGTAGTCGATGTGACTGTCGGCGTAATAATCGAGGATGGCCTGCCGTCGATCCATGAACCCTGCCCGCGCTGCGACGGCGGGAGTGTAGCAGCGGCCCGGCGCACGCGCCGGTGCCGTGAGGGCTAGAGCTCCACGCCCGGCTGCGCGGCTATGCCGCGCTCGAAGGCATGGCGGATCTGCCGCATCTCGCTCACCGTGTCGGCCAGCGCGATCAGGTCCTGCCGGGCGGCGCGCCCGGTGATCACCACATGCTGGGCCGGCGGACGCGCCTGCAGCGCCGCCAGCACCGGCTCGAGCTCCAGCATGTGGTACTTGAGCGCGATGTTCAGCTCATCGAGCACCACCAGATCGTAGGCCGGGTCGGCCAGCATCGCCGCCGAGCGCCGCCAGGCCAGTGCCGCCGCCTGCTGGTCACGCGCCGCGTCCTGCGTCTCCCAGGTGAAGCCCTCCCCCATCACGTGGTAGTCCACGTTCGGCTGCCGGCTGAAGAAGTGCTGCTCGCCGGTCGCGAAGCGGCCCTTGATGTACTGCACGATCCCCACCCGCTGCCCATGGCCGAGCGCCCGGGCCACCATGCCGAAGGCCGCAGTGCTCTTGCCCTTGCCATTGCCGGTGAACACCAGCAGCACGCCACGGCGGGTGTCGGCGGCGGCGATGCGGGCGTCGACGATCGCCTTCTTGCGCTCCATGCGTCGCCGATACTTCTCGTCCGCTGTTTCCTGTTCACTCATCTCCTGCCTCCTCATCGATCGCCGCGCGGGCCTCGTCAAGCTGCGCGCAGAGCTGTCGGGCGCCAGTCAGCAGCCGCGGCGTCGGCCGCTGCAGCAGGTCCGGTGGCACGAAGTGCAGCTGACCTGTGCGCACCGCCCGCAGCGCCGGCCAGGCCCGCCACGCATCCAGCCACTCCGGCCGGGCCGCCGCCATGCCACTGGCCACGATGGCCTGCGGATCGGCAGCCAGCACGGCTTCCACATCAACCCGCGGCGTCAGCGCGGCGAGTCCGCTGAAGACGTTGCGCCCACCGCACAGGGCGATCACCTCGCTGATGATGTGTTCACCATTCACCGTCAGCAGCGGATCAGCCCAGACCTGATAGAACGTCGCCACCGGCCGGTCCTCGGCGTGGGCCTGCCGCAGTTCGGCGAAGCCCGCCGCCAGCCGCTGCGCCGCCGCCTCGGCCTGCGCCCGCTCGCCGGTGAGCGCGCCAAGCCGGCGCAGCGCCTCGGCGATGTCGGTCACCGCCCGCGGCTCGCTCTCGTAGACGGCGAAACCCAGCGCCCGCAACCTCGCCAGCACCGTCGGCGGATTGCCGCTCGACCAGCCGACGATCAGCGCCGGCTCGAGCGCCACGATCCGCTCCAGGTCCAGCCGGCTGTAGCCGCCTACCCGCGGAATCCGGCGTGCTGCCGACGGATAGTCGCTGTGGCTGACCGTGCCGACGATCCGCTCGCCGGCGCCGATCGCGAACAGCAGCTCGGTGGCATGCGGCGCCAGGCTGACGATGCGCGCCGCCGGCTGCGCAAGCGTCACCGCCCGGCCGGTATCGTCCCGCACCGTGATGGCAGCCGCGCCGGGCGCGGGCCACCAGGCCAGCACCAGCAGGCCGAGCAGCCACCCGCGGTGGGCGAGGCGGCATCCAGCTTGGATCAGGCGCACATCTCCTCCTCCAGTACCGCCTGCAGACGGGCGAGCGCCGCCGGCCCCGCCGGCAGGCCGATGCGCAGGGCCGATGGCTGCACGAAGCGGCGCAACAAAATGCCACGCCGTGCCAGCCGCGCGGCCAGCACCGCCGCGCCGGCCGCCGGCGACGCATCCTCGGGCCAGCGACAGTAACGGAACAGCGAGGTCCCGCCGAGCACCGGTACCCCCGCGCGGTGCAGCACCGCATCGAGCGCCGCGGCCTGCCGCGGCAACCACTGCCGGGTTCGCCGCTGCCAGGGCACATCGGCCAGCGCCGCCGTCGCCGCCGCGCGCGCCGGCCCGGCCACGCCCCACGGCTCGGTCACCTCGGCAAGTGCAGCGAGCAGCGCCGGCCAGGCGAACACGAATCCGACCCGCGCGCCCGGCAGGCCGAAGAACTTGCCCAGCGAGCGCAGCACGATCAAGCCCGCCACGCCGGCGCGGCCGGCCAGGCTGAGCTGCGGCGTCGCATCCACGAAGGCTTCGTCGACGATCAGCCAGCCGTCCGTGGCCGACAGCCGGGCCTGCCAGCGCGCCAGCCGCGCCGCCGGGAGCACCTGGCCGGTGGGGTTGTCGGGCCGCACGCATACCACGACCTGGGGCGGCGTCGGCCCCGTCAGCGCCGCTTCCACACGATCGGCCGCCGCCACGAGTACCTCATGTCCGGCCAGGCGCCACTGCCGGGCATGCTCACTGTAGGTCGGTCCGACGATGGCGACCCGGCAACACCGGCGCAGGCGCGGCAACCAGGCGATGGCAGCCTGCGAGCCTGCCACGGCCAGCAGGTGAGCGCTGCCGTAATAGTCCGCGGCCCGGGCGTGCAGCGCATCGTCCGGCTCGGGCAGGCGATGCCAGTGGGATGCGGCAAGCACGGGCACCGGATAGCCGCGCGGATTGATGCCGGTCGACAGATCCAGCCATCGCGCCGGGGCGATGCCATGACGGCGTGCCGCCGCCAGCACGCGGCCGCCGTGCTGGCCGCTCATGCGAGCACGCTCAGCGCCGCCCAGCCCCAGAGCGCCACCAGCAGTGCCGCCAGCACGCGGCCGTTCAGCCGCAGCGCCCGGGCGATGTCCGTCGCGGCGGCCGGCGCCCCGGCACCCAGCACCGGCCGCTGCCGCCAGCCTTCGCCATACGGTGCCGGTCCGCCGAGCTGCACCCCGAGTGCGCCCGCCCCGGCCGCCATCACGGGGCCGGCGTTCGGACTCGGCCAGCCCGGTGCCTGCCGGCGCCAGCAGCGCCATGCCAGCCCGGGATGCGGGCCCAGCAGCACATGGCCCAGCGCTGTCAGGCGTGCCGGCAGATAACCCAGCACATCGTCCAGCCGCGCCGCTGCCCAGCCAAATTCCGCCCAGCGCGCCGTGCGATAGCCCCACATCGCATCCAGCGTGTTCGCCAGCCGGTGGACGAGCACACCCGGCAGGCCGGCGAGCGCGAACCAGAACAAGGAGGCGAAGACGGCATCGAGCCCGTTCTCCAGCACCGACTCCACCGTCGCGCGGGCCACGCCGTCGGCGTCGAGACGCTGTGCATCCCGGCTGACCAGCCGCCCGACCGCCTGCCGCGCCGGCGCCAGTTCCCCCGCCTCCAGCGCCCGCTGGACCGGCGCCGCATGCGCCGCCAGGCTGCGCCCGCCGAGCGCGAGATACAGCCCGATCAGGTTCGCCCAACCCTGGCCGGCCAGCAGCACGCCCAGCGCGGCCGGCGGACCGAGCAGCAGGCCGAGCGCGACCAGTCCGCGCCCGCGTCGCGCGCGGCCGTCGTTGAGCCGGTCGGCCAGCGCCCCGGCCAGCCGGCCGAAGCCAACCAGCGGATGCCAGCGGCGCGGCTCGCCCAGCGCCAGGTCGGCGAGCACGGCGAGAGTGGCGAGCAGCGCCAGCGCCGGCGGCGTCAGACCGGCCAGCATCGCCCCCCCGTCTGGCCGCGTCGCGCGCCGCGGCCCGGTCCGTGCGAGGATGCCCGCCGATGCAGGGCACGTTGATGATTCAGGGCACGACCTCGGATGCCGGCAAGAGCACGCTGGTGGCGGCGCTGTGCCGGCTGCTGCATCGTCGGGGGGTGGCAGTGGCGCCCTTCAAGCCACAGAACATGGCGCTGAACGCCGCCGTCACCGTGGATGGCGGTGAGATCGGCCGGGCCCAGGCGCTGCAGGCGCAGGCAGCCGGGCTCGCGCCGCACAGCGACATGAACCCGGTGCTGCTCAAGCCCCAGTCCGATCGCGGTGCTCAGGTCATCATCAACGGCCGGGTCCATGGCGTGCTCGATGCGGCGGCCTACCAGCGCTTCAAGCCGCAGGCCATGCAGGCGGCCATGGCCGCCTACCGGCGCCTGCGCGAACGCTACGAGGTCGTGCTGGTGGAGGGGGCCGGCAGCCCGGCCGAGATCAACCTGCGTCGCGATGATATCGCCAACATGGGCTTCGCCGAAGCCGCCGACTGCCCGGTCGTGCTGATCGCGGACATCGACCGCGGCGGCGTGTTCGCCCAACTCATCGGCACCCTGGCGCTGCTGGCCCCGAGCGAACGCGCCCGTACGCGCGGCGTGGTGATCAACCGCTTTCGCGGCGATCCGGCGTTGCTGCAGCCCGGGCTGGACTGGTTCACCGCAACCACCGGCAAGCCGGTCCACGGCGTGCTGCCCTTCCTGCCGGGGCTGATCCTGGATGCCGAGGACGCGGTCAGCGGGGTGACCGACGGTCCCCGGCGCACGGCAACCTGCCGGGTGGTCGTGCCAGTGGTGCCGCGCATCAGCAACCACACCGACTTCGACGCGCTGCGTGCCGATCCGCGGGTGGAGTTGCTGATGGTCGGACCCGGCCGGGCGGCTCCGCCGGCGGAGGTGATCGTGCTGCCGGGCAGCAAGAGCGTCATTGCCGATCTCGCCTGGCTGCGGGCCGAGGGCTGGCCGGCACACATCGACCGCCATCTGCGCTATGGCGGCCGGCTGATCGGGATCTGCGGCGGTCTGCAGATGCTCGGCCGGCACATCCACGATCCGGCCGGACTGGAAGGTCCGGCAACCCACGCGCCCGGGCTCGGCCTGCTCGACTTCGAGACCACGCTCACCCCCGGCAAGGTGCTGCGCCACCGCGAGGGGCGGCTGTGCGAGGCCGGCGGCGCGGCGGTCGAGGGCTATGAGATTCACAATGGCCGCAGCCACGGTCCGGCTCTGGACCGGCCGCTGCTCACGCTCGGCACGCGTCAGGACGGCGTGCGCTCGGCGGACGGCCAGATCCTCGGCAGTTATCTGCACGGCCTGTTCGACCGTGCCGCCGCGCGGACGGCGCTGCTGGGGCTTGCGCCGGACGCCGCGGCGGAAGATCACGACCAGCGGCGTGAGCGCGAACTCGACCGTCTGGCCGACAGCTGCGCGGCGCACCTGGACGTGGACGGATTGCTGGCGCTACTGGCAGTGCCGCCAGGGCGGTGAGGCGGCCAGCGTACGCGCATACACCGGGCAGTCCGGCCGGTGGGCGCCCGGCAGGTAGCCAAGGCTCAGGAGGAATTCGTTGACGATCTCGGGGCCGACGAAGACGAAGCGACGCCGGAAGGCCCGGACCCAGTCCGCCAGGCTGGCCGGATGCTGCGCATCTAGCCAGCCGGCGAAGCCGCCATGGGAGTCGCGCAGGGCCAGCAGCACGCCAGCGTTGTGGATCGCCGCCTCGATCTTGCGCCGATTGCGGATGATGCCGGCGTCGCCGAGCAGGCGCGCCCGCTCGGCGGCACCGAAGCCGGCCACCGCCTCCACCGCGAAGCCGGCGTAGGCCCGGCGCAATCCGGCCCGCTTGCGCAGCACCGTGAGCCAGGCGAGGCCGGCCTGGTTGATCTCCAGCACCAGCCGTTCGAACAACACCGCCTCCTCCCGCTGCGGGAAGCCGTATTCGAACTCATGGTAGGGCCCGTGCGCCGGGTGGCCCGGCGCGCTGAGGCAGTAGCCGCTCATCGCTCAGCGGCGGGCAATGATCCATACGGCATGCACGATCCCCGGGATGTAGCCCAGCAGCGTCAACAGGATGTTGATCCAGAACTGCGGCTTGATGCCGACTTCGAGGAACACGCCGAGCGGCGGCAGCAGGATGGCGAAGATCAGCTTGATGAGGTCCATGCAAGGCTCCACGTGATGAACAGGCTGGCTTGGACCGCCAGACGCCGCACTGGTGCCCTCAGTGTGCCTGCGTCAGCGCCAGCATCAGCAGCACGGCCAGCTCGGTCAGCTCGATCTGCGCGCCGACCAGATCACCGGTGAAGCCGCCAAGCCAGCGGCGGGCGCCGAGCGCGAACAGCGCCGTGCTCGCCAGCGCGGCGAGCACGGCCCAGCCACCGCTGCCGCCGGCGAGCGCGATCACCAGCAGCACGCTCACCCCCGCCACCCGGCCGATCGCCGCCGGCGAGGCCTGCGCCGCCATGGCGCTGCCGAGGCCAGCGGGGCGCAGATAGGGCAGCGTCGCGAACAGGCCCATGGCACCGGTGCGCGCCAGCACCACGGCCAGCACCAGGGCGCCGGCCAGACTGGCGCCGCCGGCCGGCGCCAGGGCATGCAGCGCGGCGATCTTCAGCCCCAGCACAAGCAGCAGCGTCACCACTGCGCCCGGCCCGCTGGCCGGATCCTGCAGGATCCGCAGCGCCCGCTCGGGCGCCTTGTGGGCGCCGAGCCAGGCGTCGGTGGTGTCGGCGAGACCGTCCAGATGCAGCGCGCCGGTCAGCAGGGCCCAGCCGGCCACCGTGATGGCCGCCACCAGCAACGGCGCCTGCCAGAGCCAGAGTGCCGCCAGGTGCAGCGCCGCCAGCGCCAGTCCCAGCAACAGCCCGGCAGCGGGAAAGCAACGCAGCGCCAGACCCGCCCGGTCCGCGCGCCAGGACGCGGCGGGCAGCGGCAGGCGGGTCAGCAGGCCGAGCGCCTGCCCCAGCGCCTCGACATACGGGCGGAGCGGTAACGACATGACGTCAGGCGCGGCCGTTGTGAAAGATCAGCCGCGGGAACTCCACGTCCGGCTGGTGCAGCACCTCGATGCGGCTGAGGCTGGCGTAGGGCACGTCGATGCGAAACAGGTTGTTCAGTGGCACACCGAGCACGTCCGCCAGGATCACGCGGATCACGCCGCCATGGGCGACGAGCAGCCAGTGCTGGCCCTGCGCCTGGGTCAGCAGCCGCTGCCAGCCGGCCCGCACGCGGGCGACGAAATCCCGCAGCACCTCGCCCCCCGGCGGCGCGTACGCGGCCGGGTCGCTCCAGAAGCGCAGCACCGCCTCGCGATCGCTGGCCAGCAGGTCGGCCGGGCTGCGCCCCTCCCAGGCGCCGAAATGCGCCTCGCGCAGATCCGCATCGTCGGCGAGCGGCAGCGCCAGCTCGCCGGCGAGAGTCTCTGCGAAGGCCGCACAGCGGCGCAGCGGCGAGGTCATTATGCCCTGCCAGGGCGGCTTCGCCGGCACCGCTGCCCGCAGCTGCGCCAGACCCCGCGGGCTCAGCGGGTCGTCGCGCCAGCCGCGCAGCAGTTGCCCGCCTTCGGGCTCGCCGTGGCGCAGCAGATCGATCCGGGTCAGTTCAGACATCAGGCTCGGTCAAATCCCCAGTTGCTCGATGGTAGCCATCTGCGCATGCAGCGCGCAGGCCGCCTGCAGCAGCGGCACGGCCACGGCCGCGCCGCTGCCCTCCCCCAGGCGCATGTCGAGCTCGAGCAACGGCACGGCGTCCAGCGCCCGCAGGACGCGGTGATGGCCGGGCTCGGCAGAGCGGTGAGCGAAGTGCAGCCAGGGCCGCACCGCCGGCTGCAGCCTGACCGCCAGCAGGGCTGCGACCGAGGCGATGTAGCCGTCGACCAGACAGGGCAGCCCGAGCTGTGCCGCGCGCAGGTAGGCACCGGTCATGGCGGCGATTTCCAGGCCGCCCAGCGCCGCCAGCAGGGCGAGTGGGTCATCGAGCGCCAGTTCGTGACGCCGCAGCGCCGCGGCCACCACATTCTGCTTGTGCTGCAATGCCTCGGGCATCAGCCCGGTGCCCGGTCCGGTCATCTCGCCGGCCCCGGCACCGGTCAGGGCGCAGGCCAGCGCCGCGGCCGCCGTGGTGTTGCCGATTCCCATCTCGCCGGCGATGAACAGCTGCGTGCCCGGCGCGGTGCGGGCGAGGCTGTCGTGCCCCACGGCCAGTGCCTCCAGGGTCTGCTGCACGCTCATCGCCGGGCCTTCGACCATGTCGGCGGTGCCGGGTGCGATTCGCGCCGACCGCGCGCCGGGGACCGGCGCCCCACAGGTGCCGACATCGACCACCTCCAGGCTGGCCCCGAGCCGGTTGGCCAGCACATTGATGGCAGCGCCGCCGGTTGCAAACAGCCGCAACATGGCCTGGGTGATCTCCTGCGGATAGGCGGAGACCCCGCGGCGCGCGACGCCGTGGTCGGCGGCGAAGACCGTGATTGCCACCGTATCCACCGACGGTGTCAGCCGGCGCTGCTGACCCGCCAGCGCTACCACCGCGTGCTCGAGCCGACCGAGCGAGCCGGGAGGCTTGGCCAGGCTGCGCTGCCGCGCCATGGCCGCCTCGCAGGCGAGCGCGTCGACGGCCGGGGGCGCGGTCAGCCACCATTTCATGCGCTGCCGCCCTCCTTGAGCCGCAACGGCAGGCCGGCCGTCACCAGGGTGACCCGATCGCAGCTGCGCGCCAGCAACTGGTTGAGTCGTCCGAGTTCGTCGACGAAGCGGCGGGCCAGCGGATTGATCGGCACCAGCGAGCCGCCCACCTCGTTCGATACCAGGATCAGCCGGCCAGGCAGCAGCGCCAGCATGCCGAGCAGTTCGTTGCGCTGCTCGCGCAGCACCGGCTCGCCCGCCTGCATGAGGTTGGACAGCCAGAGATTCATGCAATCCACGAGCAGACAGACGTCGCGATCGGCGAAGCTCTCCAGCGTCTGCGCCAGCGCGACCGGCTCCTCGTAGGTTCGCCAGCCGACCGGCCGTTCGCGCCGGTGGCGCCGGATCCGGGCATGCATCTCGGCGTCCTCCGCCCGCGCCGTGGCGATGAACACGACCTGCTTCATGCCGCTGTTCATGGCCGCATCGATGGCATATCGACTCTTGCCGGAGCGTATGCCGCCCAGCACCAGCTCACGCATGGCTCACTCTTCGATCGCCCCAATGAAAACGCCCCGGGAGTCCCGGGGCGTCCCAGTGTAGCCGTTCTCGCGCCTCTAGCTGGCGTCGACGAACCAGGTGAGCGCGCCCATGAACCAGGCGACGATACCGCCGATGAGCCCATAGACGAACGACTTGGTCGACTTCCACCAGTCCGGCGCCTGCTCGGCCTTGCGCGTCTTGTGGCCGAGCTTGGTCAGGTAGGCATGGATGGCCTCCACTTCCTCGGCCGTCAGCTTGGCGCCATGACCCGGCATGCCGCGATCGGACAGCGAGCCGCCGAGCACGATCGCCTGGAAGTTCTCGTGCGTCTGTGCGTCCATGTAGCGCAGATCCTTCAGCGCCGGCGAACTGATGCCGCCCGGGTCATGGCAGTACACGCAGTTGGCGTGATAGAGCGCATTGCCCTCCTTGATCGTCTTCCGATCGGCCGTCAGCGGCGGCGGCTCGGGCAGCTGCACCACCTGCTCGAGCGGCGGCAGCTCGCCATCGGCGCCGAGCTTGAAGGTCATGATGCGACCTTCCTTGTGCATCGGGTCCGGGGTGTCGGCGACCATGCTGAAGGACAGGCCCACGGCGCCGCCATAGCCCACCACCAGCGTGATGTACTGCTCGCCGTCGATCTCGTAGGTGACCGGCGGGGCGATCACGCCGGACTGCACGAAGAACTCCCAGAGCCGCTCGCCGTTCTCGGCGTCGTAGGCGCCGAAGATGCCCTCACCATTGCCTTCGAACACCAGCCCATCGCCGGTGCACAGGGTGCCGCCGTTCCACATGCCGGAATGCTGCACCTTCCACACCTCGCGCTGGGCGACCGGATCCCAGGCGGTGAGATAGCCGCTGGCGGCCTTCTTGGCCACGGCCTTGATCAGCTTCGGGTCGATCCAGGTCGGCACGACGATGTCCTTCATGACATTCATGCCGACGTTCCAGTACCCGGGGATGTAGGCGAATTCCCGGTCGTTGTCGTAGGCCATGGTCATGACCTGCGTCGGGAAGTACACCAGCTGGGTTTCCGGGTGGTAGCACATCGGCATCCAGTTGTGCCCGCCGAGCGGCGAAGGCTGCTGGATGACGGTGCGATCCTCGTAGCTGTTGTCGGTCTCGATCGGCCGGCCGGTCTGCTCGTCGATGCCGGTGGCCCAACTCACCGGGACGTAGTTGTCGCCGGAGATGAACTCGCCGGTCTCCCGATCGATGACGTAGAAGAAGCCGTTCTTCGGCGCCTGCATCAGCACCTTGCGCAGCTCGCCCTCGATCTCCAGGTCCGCCAGGATCATGTGCTCGGTGGCGGTGTAGTCCCAGCCCTCGCCCGGGGTGGTCTGGTAGTGCCAGGCATATTCGCCCGTGTCGGCATCCACCGCCACGATCGAGGACAGAAAGAGATTGTCGCCACCGCCAGGGCTGCGGATGTACTTGTTCCAGGGCGAACCGTTGCCGACGCCGATGTACAACAGGTTCAACTCTGGATCGTAGGCGAAGGAGTTCCAGGCCGTGCCGCCCCCGCCGACCTCCCACCATTCGCCGCGCCAGGTCTCGGCGGCCATTTCCATGGTGGGGCTCTCGAAGCCATCGGCGGGATTGCCCGGCACGGTGTAGAAGCGCCAGACCATCTCGCCGCTCTCGGCGTCGTAGGCGCTGACGTAGCCGCGCACGCCGTACTCCGCGCCACCGTTGCCGATCACGACCTTGCCGTTCACCACCCGCGGCGCGCCGGTGATGGTGTAGGGCCGGGCCAGATCGATGGTGAGCGTATCCCAGACGATCTCGCCGCTGAGGGCATCCAGCGCCACCAGCCGGCCGTCGATGGTGCCGACGTAGACCCTGCCCTTCCAGACGGCGACGCCGCGGTTGCCGACATCGCAGCAGGCGTACTGGCCGCGATCCTTGTCGACATCCAGATCGTTGCGCCACAGCAGCTTGCCGGTGCGGGCGTCGAGCGCGTAGACCTCGCTCCACGGGCCGGTGGCGAACATTACGCCGTCGACGACGATCGGCGAGGCCTCATGGGCACGGGTCACGTCTGTGTCCCAGTACCAGGCCAGCCCCAGATCCTCGACATTGTCGCGCCGGATCTGATCCAGCGGGCTGTAGCGCTGCTCGCCGTAGGTGCGCCCGTGCAGCAGCCAGTTCTGCGGCTCGGCGTCGGCGTTGACGAGTCGATCGGCATCCATGGCCTGCAACGACGGCTGCACCGCGGCCAGCGGCTGCGTGTCCAGCACCTGGCGCTCGGCCGTCGCCGCCAGCGGCAACAGCGCCATAGCCAGCGCCAACGCAAGATTTCTCATCGCTCTCTCCTGAAAGGGCGGTTCACTCGCCCTGCGTTCGTTCTTGATCCGGGATGCCGGCCGATCCGGCCGCGGCCCGTCGGCGGGGCCCAAGTATAGCCAGCGGGCGCTCTTAAACAATTGTTCACCTGCCGGCGCGGCTAGATCCGGATCATCTCGAACTCTTCCTTGGCCGCGCCGCAGTCCGGGCAGGTCCAGCTGACCGGAATGTCGTCCCAGCGCGTCCCCGGGGCGATACCGCTGTCCGGATCGCCCTTCGCCTCGTCATAGACGAAGCCACAGATCACACACATGTAGGTGCGATAGTCGTTCACGCGCCTCCCGAGCCGATGCCGCCGCGGCCGCTGCCGCCATCGGTCAAGAGGATACCCGTCCGGTGCTAGACTCGCGCAGATGAATCCGCCGCCTGTCGTGCTCTCCCTGGCTGGCCTCGATCCGAGCGGCGGCGCCGGCATGATTGCCGACGTACAGGCCATTGCCGCCAACGGCGGCCATGCGGCGGCCATCGCCACCTGCCTGACGGTCCAGAACACGCGCGATGCCAGCGAGGTCCAGCCCGTGGCCCTCGACCTGATCCGCCGCCAGTGGCAGAGCCTGCGGGCGGACCTGCCGCTCGCGGCCATCAAGCTCGGCGTCCTGCCCGATGCCGGCTGCGCGGCGCTGGTGGCGGAACTACTGGAGGAAGCCGGCGAGGTGCCGGTGGTGCTCGACCCGGTGCTGATCGCCAGCGGCGGCGGCCGGCTCGCCGAGCACGGGGTGCTCGACATCCTGCGTGCGCGCCTGCTGCCGCGGGCGACGCTCGTCACGCCGAACGTGCACGAGGCCGTCGCGCTGGCCGGCGACGATAGGCCGCAGTCCCTCCGGGCGCTCGGCGCACCGGCCGTGCTGGTCACCGGTGCCGACCGCCCCGGTCCCACGGTGCGCAATGGCTACGCCGGCCCGGAGGGCGAGCAGGTCTGGGAGTGGCCGCGGCTGCCCGGTCGCTATCACGGGTCGGGCTGCACTCTTGCCGCCGCGGCGGCGACCTGGCTCGCCCGTGGCGCCGGCCCGCAGGCGGCCGCCGAGCAGGCGCAGCGCTACGTGGCGCGCAGCCTCGGCGCCGGCTACGTGCCGGGCAGCGGCCAGCATGTGCCGCAGCGCGTGGCGCCGCCGTGAGCACCCGCGACCCGCGCATCCGGGGACTGTATCTGGTCACCGCCGGCGAGGACGACACCGACGCCCTGTGCCGGCGCGTGGAGGCCTGCCTGCAGGCCGGCGTCCGGCTCGTCCAGTATCGCGACAAGACGGCCGGCCCCGTCCGGCGCGAGCAGCAGGCGCGGGCGCTGGTGTCGCTGTGCCGGGCGCATGACGCCGCGCTCATCGTGAACGACGATCCGGCGCTGGCGGCGCGGATCGGCGCCGATGGCGTGCACCTCGGCCAAGGCGATGCCGCGCCGGCCGAGGCCCGCCGCCAGCTGGGCCCGGCCGCCATCGTCGGCGTCTCCTGTCACGAGAGCCTGGCGCTGGCGCGTGAGGCCGTGGCCGCCGGGGCGAGCTATGTGGCCTTCGGCGCGGTCTACCCCAGCGCCACCAAGCCGGATGCGCCGCGGGTCTCGCTGGCGACCCTGCACACGGCCCGCCGCAGGCTGGACTGCCCCATCGTCGCCATCGGCGGCATCCTGCCGGCGCACGTGCCGGGCCTGGCGGCAGCCGGCGTGGACGCCGTCGCGGTGGTCGGTGGCCTCGCCCGCTGCGCCGACCCGGCCGCCGTGGCCCGAACCTACCTCGCCGGCTTCGCGTCGGCGGGCGAACCGATACCGGAGAGCTGACCGATGACCGAAACCAGAACCGACTCCGCCACGCTGTTCGCGCAGGCGCAGCGCTACATCCCCGGCGGCGTCAATTCGCCCGTGCGGGCCTTCGGGGCGGTAGGCGGCGAGCCGGTGTTCATCTCCCGGGCCGCCGGTGCCTGCCTGTATGACGTGAACGGCAACGCCTACCTGGACTATGTCGGCTCGTTCGGGCCGATGATCGCCGGGCACGCGCACCCGGATGTGATCCGCGCCGTGCAGCGTGCCGCTGCCGACGGCCTGAGCTTCGGTGCGCCGACGCCGCAGGAGACGCTGCTGGCGCGACGTGTGCGCCAACTGATGCCGGCGCTGGACCAACTGCGGCTGGTCAACTCCGGCACCGAGGCGACGATGAGCGCCATCCGCCTCGCCCGCGGTCACACCGGTCGCGAACGGATCGTCAAGTTCGAGGGCTGTTACCACGGCCATGCCGATGCCCTGCTGGTGAAGGCCGGCTCCGGCGCACTGACCACCGGCACGCCCTCCTCCGCCGGGGTACCGGCCAAGGTCACGGCCGACACGCTGGTGCTGCGCTACAACGACCTGGACGCGGTGCGCGAGGCTTTCGCCAGCCACGGCGCGGAGATCGCGGCCGTCATCGTCGAGCCGGTGGCCGGCAACATGAACTGCGTACCGCCGGTCGAGGGCTTCCTGCCTGGCCTGCGCGCGCTGTGCGACGAGCATGGCAGCGTGCTGATCTTCGACGAGGTGATGACCGGCTTTCGCGTCGCGCCCGGCGGCGCCCAGGAACGCTATGGCGTCACGCCCGATCTGACCACACTCGGCAAGATCCTCGGTGGTGGCCTGCCGATCGGCGCCTTCGGCGGCTCGCAGGAGATCATGGCGCGGCTCGCGCCCTTGGGCCCGGTCTACCAGGCCGGCACGCTGTCGGGCAATCCGCTGGCCGTGGCAGCGGGCCTGGCGACCCTGGAGGCAATCCAGCAGCCCGGCTTCTACCATCGCCTGGAGGCCCTGACGACACGCCTGACGGAAGGGCTGGCGGCGGCGGCGCGCACCGCCGGCGTGCCCTTCCACGCCCAGTCCGTCGGCGCCATGTTCGGCCTGTTCTTCAGCGAGCAGGCGCCGGTGCACTATTACGAGCAGGTCATGGCCGCCGACCGCGAGGCCTTCGCACGCTTCTTCCACGGCATGCTCGCACGCGGCATCTATCTGGCGCCCTCGGCCTTCGAGGCCGGCTTCGTCTCCAGTGCGCACAGCGAGGGCGACATCGACCGCACCATCGCCGCGGCGAGCGAGGTGTTCGCCACGCTGGCGAGCGCCAGCCAGGGCCGGTGAGGCAGGGAAAGGGCGGCGGCGATCGTCCCTGATCGCTACCGCACCACTGCGGCCACCGCAGGAGGGTCGGCCACGGCGTAGTCGCCGCAAGCCCGATGCCGCAGTGGTGGCGCGGCTACGCCGCACCACCGGCAGCGATGATGGACGCCGGCGTAGACGATGGCCTTGATCCGGGTCAAACCGGCGACGGACAAACCCCGCAGGGCCGCACCCAACCCATCCGACACCGACAGCGCCCCACCGCCTGCCCGCAGAAACAGCTGCCGGCAGGCGCGGCGCCGACCCTACTCCGGCGTTTGCCCCCAGCGGGGTCCGAGCTGGTGCGGCACCCCGAGCTGATCGAGGATGCGGGCGACGATGAAGTCGACCAGCGCCTCGAGCGTGGCCGGACGCTCGTAGAAGCCGGGATTGGCCGGCAGCACGCAGGCGCCCAGGCGCGCCAGCTTCAGCATGTTTTCCAGGTGGATGGCCGACAGCGGCGTCTCGCGCGGCACCAGCACCAGGCGGCGGCCCTCCTTCAGCGCGACGTCGGCCGCCCGCTCGATGAGGTTGTCACTGGCGCCGGCGGCGATGGCCGCGAGCGAGCCCATGCTGCACGGGCAGACGACCATCGCGCCGAGGCGTGCCGAGCCGCTCGCTGCCGGTGCCCGCCAATCGCTCGCCGCATAGACCGAGAGCGCGCCGGGCGCGGCCGCGAAGCGCTCGGCCAGCGCCCGCGCCTGCCCCGCCGGCCGGCCGGGCAGCTGCAGGTCGGTCTCGCCGTTGATGACCTGCAGCGCGGTGGGCGAGCAGATCAGGTGCACCGGCAGCGATGCGGCCAGCAGGCAGTCCAGCAGGCGCAGGCCGTAGCCGGCGCCGGACGCGCCGGTCATCGCCAGCACGATCGGCAGCGCCGGCCCGGCGGCGGGCGTCATGCCCGCGCCGCCCGCGCCGGTGTGGTGAGCGCATCCAGCAGCCGCTGATGGATCCCGCCGAAACCGCCGTTGCTCATCGCCAGCACTGCATCACCCGGGCGCAGCGCCGGGCGGGCGAGCGCGAGCAGGTCATCGACCGTCGCCGCCAGTGCCAGCTTGTCGCCGAGCGGCGCCAGCACCGAGGCGACATCCCACGCCAGCGAAGCCGGCGCGTGCACGAACACCGCATCGGCGCCGGCCAGCGCAGCGGCCAGCCCGGCCTGATGAGCTCCGGCGCGCATCGAGTTGGAGCGCAGGTCCAGCAGTGCGATCAGCCGGTCCGTCGGCCGTCGCTGGCGCAGGCCCTCGATGGCAGCCGCAATCGCCGTGGGATGGTGGGCGAAGTCGTCGTAGACGGCGACGCCGCCGGCCTCTCCGCGCAGTTCCAGCCGACGCCGCACGCCCGCAAAACTCGCCAGCGCCTGCGCGCCCTGCGCCAACGGCACGCCGGCATGCCGGGCGGCGAGCAGCGCGGCCAGCGCGTTGGCCGCGTTGTGCGCGCCGAACTGACTCCAGCTCACCCGCACCGACGAGGCTGCCTCGCCGGCCGGCGGCTGCACGCGGAACTCGGAGAAATCCGCCGCCTCGGCCTGCAGGCGCCAGCACGAATCGTCGGCCGCCGCGCCGCTGGCATCGAAGCGCACCAGCTCGCTCCAGCACCCCATCGCCAGCGTCGCTTCCAGCGCCGTATCGCCGGCCGGGCAGAGGATCTGCCCGTTGCCGGGCACCGTCCGCACGAGGTGATGGAACTGCCGGCGGATGGCAGCCAGGTCCGGATAGATGTCGGCGTGGTCGAACTCGAGATTGTTCAGCACCGCCGTGCGCGGCCGGTAGTGCACGAACTTGGCGCGCTTGTCGAAGAACGCAGTATCGTACTCGTCCGCCTCGATCACGAAGAAGCTGCCCGCCCCCGCCCGCGCACTGATGCCGAAATTGCCCGGCAGGCCGCCGATCAGGAAACCCGGCGCCAGCCCCGCCTGCTCCAGCACGTGGGCGAGGATGCTGCTGGTGGTGGTCTTGCCGTGCGTGCCGGCCACCGCCAGCACCCACTTGCCCGGCAGCAGGTGATCGGCCAGCCACTGCGGGCCGGAGGTGTAGGGAATGCCGCGCTCGAGCACGTACTCCATCGCCGGGTTGCCACGGCTGACCACGTTGCCGACCACCACCAGATCCGGCGCCGGCGCCAGCGGCGCGGGGCCGTAGCCTTCGTGGATGTCGATACCGAGCGCGGCGAGCTGGTCGCTCATCGGCGGATAAACCGCGGCATCGGACCCGGTGACGCGGTGACCGGCGGCCTGCGCCAGCGCGGCGATGCCGCCCATGAAGGTGCCGCAGATTCCTAGAATGTGCAGGTGCATCGGTGCCGGCGAGCCAGAGGTTGAACGGTGAGCCAGAGCAGGCATGGCATCATAGCAGCCCGCCACCGCGCGCCCTGCCGCCGAGAAACCGCTGCCGATGGATCCGATCTACATCGATGACGACCGCGCCCTGGCCGACCTGTGCCAGTCGCTGCGCGCCGCACCCTACCTCGCGCTCGACACCGAGTTCATGCGGGAGCGCACCTACTTCCCGCAGCTGTGTCTGATCCAGCTCGGTGCGCCCGGCACCATCGCCTGCATCGATCCGCTGCGCGTCGGCGAGCTGTCGCCGCTGCGCGAGCTGCTGCTGGACCCCGGCATCGAGAAAGTGCTGCACGCAGCCCATCAGGATCTGGAACTGTTCTTCCATCGCTGGCAGGCCGTGCCGGCACCCGTGTTCGACACTCAGCTTGCGGCCTCGCTGCTGGGTCATGGCCATCAGCTGGGCTATGCCGCGCTGGTCCAGCAGCTGCTCGGCACCTCGCTGAGCAAGGCCCACAGCCGGGCCGACTGGAGCCGGCGTCCGCTCAGCGCGGCCGAACTCGCCTACGCGGCCGATGACGTCCGCTACCTGATGCCGGTGTACGAGCGCCTGCGTGCCGAGCTGGCCGCCCGGGATCGGCTGGACTGGCTGCAGGCGGAGGCCACGCTGGCCGCCGAACCCGGCCGCTACCGGCCCGATCCGGCGCAGGCCTGGCAGCGAATCGGCCGCACCGGCAGCCTCAAGCCCGCCTCGCTCGCCGTGCTGCAGGGCCTGGCAGCCTGGCGCGAGCAGCAGGCCGTCGACGCCGACCGGCCGCGGCAATGGCTGCTGAAGGACGACATCCTGGTGGACATCGCCCGGCGCCTGCCGCAGGAGATGAGCCAGCTGCAGCGTATCCGCAACCTGCCGGAGGCGACCCTGCGCAAGCACGGCCAGACGCTGCTGACGCTGGTCGAGCGCCATCGCCAGGTGCCGGCGCCGGAAATGCGCGCCCGCGCCCCGCTGGGACCGGCCGGCGAGGCGGCCGTGGACCTGCTGAACGCGACCCTGCGGCTGGAAGCCGCGCGACTGCAGATCGCGCCGCAGGCCCTGGCCGGACGGCGCGAGCTGGAGGCGCTGGCAGCCGGCCACCCGCCGGCCGAGATCCTGGACGGCTGGCGGGTGGCGGCGATCGGCCCGGCGCTGGAGGCGGCACTCGCCGGGCGTACCGCGCTGCGCATCGCGCCGCGACCGCCCGCCGGGCCGGCCACCGCGGAGCTGCTGGATATCGCCGGAGAGGAGACGCCCTAGGCGGCGTCGCCGGCGAGCACGCGCTCGATGCGGGCGGTGATCTCGTCGACCGGCCCGGTGCCGGGGATGGTCGTCAACAGGCTCTGCTGACCGTAGTAGGCGATCAGCGGCTGGGTCTGCTCGGTATAGACCCCCAGCCGGTTGCGGATGGTCTCTTCGTTGTCGTCGGAGCGCTGGATCAACTCGCCGCCGCACTTGTCGCAGACGCCCGCCTGCTGCGGCGGCGAGAGGTGCGTGTTGTACACCGCGCCACAGCTGCTGCAGGTTCGCCGGCCAGTCAGCCGCTTGATGAGCTCCGCCTCGGGCACATCGATGTGCAGCGCGTGCTCAAGCGGCTGCGTGAGCTGGGCCAGCATGCGATCGAGCGCATCCGCTTGGCTGAGGTTGCGCGGGAAGCCGTCGAGGATGAAGCCCGAGGCGGCGTCCTGCTCGCTCAGGCGCTCGCGGATCATGCCCAGTACGATCTCGTCGCTGACCAGCTCGCCGGCATCCATGGCCGCCTTGGCCTGCCGGCCGAGCGGCGTGCCGGCCTTGACGGCCGCCCGCAGCAGATCACCGGTGGAGACCTGCGGCACACCATGCCGCGCCACCAGACGCTGTGCCTGCGTCCCCTTCCCTGACCCGGGCGCCCCCAGGAGCACAATACGCATAGTGCAAATCCGCCTTCGATTTCGTCCCGCCCAGCCGGTCGGCTGGACCGCCGGCACCTTGGCGCCGGCAAAAGAATCAAAGCTACCCGCGCCGCCCGGACCCGTCAATCGAGGCCGCCATGCCGCGGCAGCACGAGGCGCCTATAATGTCGCGCCGAAACCTCTGCGGACCGCCCCCTGCCGCCGTCCGCAATCCGCCCCTAGTCAAGGAGAGCACACATGGCCTTTGCCAGCGTCACGCCCGGCAGCGATGCCCCCGCCGCCGTCAACGTCGCCATCGAGATCCCGATGCGCAGCGACCCGGTCAAGTACGAGGTCGACAAGGACACCGGCACGCTGTTCGTCGACCGGCTGATGGGCACCGCGATGCACTATCCGTGCAACTACGGCTTCGTGCCGCAGACACTGGCCGAGGACGGCGATCCGGTGGACGTGCTGGTGATCACGCCGTTCCCGCTGATCCACGGCTGTGTGATCAAGGTGCGACCGCTCGGCATGCTGAGCATGAGCGACGAGGCCGGCACCGATCACAAGGTCCTGGCGGTGCCGACCGACAAGATCGCCGGCGGCGTGTACGAGAAGGTGCAGTCGCTGGACGATCTGCCGGCGATCACGCTCTCGCAGATCGAGCACTTCTTCGATCACTACAAGGATCTGGAGAAGAACAAGTGGGTGAAGATCGAGGGCTGGGCCGACCGCGAGGCCGCCGAGCGCGAGATCACCGCCGGCATGGAGCGCTACGCCCGGGAAGGCTAGCCGGGTAACCCGGTCGACGCCGCGGGGTCGGCGCCGGGGATGGCAGCACCGTCCGCTGCGGCCGGGGTATTCGCCTCGACCCAGCGGGCACTGCCGTCGCTGAAGCACTCCCGCTTCCAGAACGGCGCCTCGTACTTGAGCGCCTCGATCATCTGCCGGCAGGCGGAGAAGGCCGCCGCCCGGCGTGTGGCCAGGGCCGCGACCAGCACGATCGGCTCGCCCGGCGCCACCCGCCCCACCCGATGCACGATGCGCGCAGCAAGCAGGTCGTGCGCAGCAGCGGCCATGGTCGCGATGCGCTGCAGCTCGCGCTCGGTCATGCCGGGATAGTGCTCGAGCTCCAGGGCCGTCAGGCGCGGGCCATCCGGCTCGGCCGGATCGGCGGCGTCGGCGCGCGCCGTGCCGAGAAAGATCGCACTGGCGCCCACCGCGGGCGCGAGCGCGCTCTGCAGCGCCGCGAGCTCCGCCCACGGATCGAACGGCACCGGCGCCAGCCGGATGCCGGCCTCAGCCACCGGTCACCGGCGGGAAGAAGCCGACCTCGTCGCCATCGGCCACCGGATCATCCCAACCCGCGTACTGCTGGTTGACCGCCATCAGCAGCTTGCCGGGCGGCGCCCGCTCGCCCACCGCCTGGTGCCAGACATCGCCGACCGTGCGCACGGCGGCGGCCGGCACTTCGGCATCCGTGCACTGCAGCAGCTCACGCAGCGACGCAAAGAATCGCACCTGCACACTCATCGTCTCTCTCACCGTCCGCCGACCGCCGGCGCGCGCCGGTCGTCGGCGCCCACTCCGAGCCGTTATGATCCCGCGCTCGGCCTTCGAGCGACAACCGGCCCATGAACGAGCAGTTCACACACCTCAACGCCGCGGGCGAGGCCCGCATGGTGGACGTCGGCGACAAGCGCGCGACCACTCGCAGTGCGCTGGCCGCCGGCCGGATCGTGATGCAGCCGCAGACGCTGGCGGCGATCCGCAGCCAGCAGGCCGCCAAGGGCGACGTGCTGGCGGTGGCACGCATCGCCGCGATCATGGCCGCCAAGCGCACCGCCGAGCTGATTCCGCTGTGCCACCCGCTGCCGCTGACCAAGGTGGAGATCGAATTCGAGCTGCAGGCGCCGGCGGCGGTGGAGTGCCGGGCCCGCGTCGCCACGCTCGCCCCGACGGGCGTGGAGATGGAGGCGCTGACTGCGGTGCAGGTCGCGCTGCTGACGATCTACGACATGTGCAAGGCGCAGGATCGGGCGATGTCCTTCCAGGACGTGCGCCTGCTGAGCAAGACCGGCGGTGCGAGCGGCGACTGGCACCGCCCGGCCGCCGACTGATGGCGCACGCCCACACCCACGCCCATGGCGCCCACGACGACGGGTCGGGCGTTGCCGGCAACGCGCGCACGCTGCTGCTGGCGCTGCTGCTGACCGGCGGCTTCGCGCTGGTCGAATTCGCCGGCGGCTGGCTGGCCAACTCGCTGGCGCTGATCAGCGATGCCGGTCACATGGTCACCGATACCGCCGCGCTGGCATTGGCGGCCATCGCCGCCCGCGTCGCCCTGCGTCCGGCCGACACGCGCATGAGCTACGGCCGCGGGCGTGCCGACGTGCTGGCCGGGCTGGCGAACGGCATCTTCATGCTGGTGCTGGTCGGGTTGATCGCGCTGAGCGCCGTGCAGCGCCTGTGGCAGCCGGCGCCGGTCGCCGGCGGCATGGTCATCGTGCTCGGCCTGCTGGGCCTGCTGGTCAACCTGGTGGTGCTGTGGGTGCTGCACGGGGGCGAGCAGAGCCTGAACCTGCGCGGCGCCATGCTGCACGTCATCGGCGACCTGCTCGGCTCGCTCGGCGCCACGGCGGCGGGCGTGGTCATCTGGCTGACGGGCTGGACCCCGATCGACCCGCTACTCTCACTGCTGATCTGCGGGCTGATCGTGCTGGCCAGCGTGCAGCTGCTGCGCGAGGCGATCAACGTGCTGATGGAGGCGGTGCCGCGCCACCTCGACCTGAGCCGGATCGGCTATGCCATGGCGGCGGTCCCGGGCGTGCAGTCGGTACATGACCTGCACGTCTGGACACTCGGCGCCGGCCGCTGCGCACTCTCGGCGCATGTGCAGATCGGCCGGCTCGAAGACTGGCCCGGCGTGCTGACCGGGCTGCAGGCGCTGCTGCGCGAGCAGTTCGGCATCGACCATGCCACACTGCAGCCCGAACCGGCGGCTCTGCCCCTGTACCGCATGCCCTACCCGCCGGCCACCGAGGGAGGCGCGCCATGAGCGACATCGAGATCGACCGCCAGGACCGCGTGCTGACGCTGCGCCTGACACGGCCGGCCAAGCGCAACGCGCTCACCGTGGCGATGTATCGCGCGCTCACCGCCGCCCTGGAGGCGGCGCCGGGGGAGGATGTCGGCGCCATCGTCTTCGGCGGCGATACCGAGTGCTTCACCGCCGGCAACGACCTGCAGGAGTTCCTGACCGATCCGCCCGCCGGGCCGGATGCGCCGGTGCTCTGCTTCCTGCGCGCCCTCGCCCGCTGCCCGTTGCCACTGCTGGCAGCCGTCAACGGCGCCGCGGTGGGCATCGGCACCACGCTGCTGCTGCACTGCGACTACGTCTACGCCGGCGAGAATGCCCGCTTCCAGCTGCCCTTCGTGCCGCTCGGCCTGGCGCCCGAGGGAGGCGCCAGTGTGCTGCTGCCGGCGCTGGTCGGTCCGCGGCGGGCGGCTGCGCTACTCTATGAGGGCGAACCGTTCACCGCCGCCCAGGCGCAGGCATGGGGGCTGGTGGATGCCGTGGTGGCGCCGGCGGACGCGCTGGGACAGGCACAGCGCAAGGCGCAGGCGCTGGCGGCGCTGCCGGGCGGAGCCATCCGCGCTACGCGCATGCTGCTGCAGGCGCCCCGTCAGGCCGAGATACTCGCCGCCATCGATCGCGAGGCGGCCCTGTTCGGCGAACGCCTGCGTTCGGCCGAGGCGCGTGCCGCGATGCAGGCCGCCCTGCGGCGCCGCTGAATCCCTCTCAACTCCAGCCAGAAGAAGCTCGAATCGTCATGCGTAAATCCCTCCACTGTCTGCTGCTCGCGGGCAGCGCATCGCTGACTGCCTGCAGCTGGGTGCCGCTGAACCCGGAGGCCGAGGCTGTGATGGTGCTGCCCCCGGAACGGGTGGCGCATTGCCAGCGGTTGGGTCAGACGCGCGTCTCCGGCCTGCAGAATCTTGGCGCGATTCCGCGCCGGCCGGAGATCGTGGACGAGGAATTCGCCACCATCGCCCGCAATACGGCGGCGCAGATGGGCGGCGATACGATCGCCCCGCTCGGCGAGCGGGTCGAGGGCCAGCAGACCTTCGGCATCTACCGCTGCCTGTAGCGTTGCTGCGAGCCGGCTAGCGCAGGCCTCGACCGGCCAGCAGGCGGGTCGGCAGCAGCGGCAGCAGATAGCGCGCCATCGCCCACGGCCAGGCGGGCACGACCGCCCGCGCACTGCGCCGCTCGATGTGCCGGGCGATGCGCTCGCCGCCATCGGCGGCGTCGATCAGGAACGGCCGTGAACGCAGGCCCTGGTTGATGGGTGTGTCGATGAAGCCGGGGTAGATCGCCGTCACCTCGATCGGCTCGGCCAGCGTCTCCGCCCGCAGCGCCTCCAGATAGGCGGCCAGACCGGCCTTGGAGGCGGAATAGGCAGCCGTGCCGGGCAGGCCGCGAAAGCCCGCCACCGAGCCGGTGGCGATGAGCTGGCCGCCCCCGTGGGCACGGAACCACGCCAGCGCGGCGTCCAGGGTCGCCATCGCCCCGAGCAGATTCACCTGCACGCAGCGCAGATCGGCGGCCAGCTGGCCACTGCCGACCCGCCCGCCGCTGCCGATGCCGGCGTTGGCGAACACCGCGTCCAACCCATCCAGCGCCTCGGCGGCCCAGGGGATGGCTGCCGCCACGGCATCCGGGTCGGTCACGTCCACGGCCCGGATCGTCACGCGGGCACCGGGCACGGCGGCCTCGATCTCGCGCGCCGCCTGCGCCAGCAGGGTCTCCCGCCGGGCCGTGAGCGCCAACCGGTAGCCGCGCCGGGCCAGCGCCATGGCAGTGGCCCGACCGATGCCGCTGCTGGCACCGGTGATCAGCAACGCGCGCCCCATACCGGCGCCCTAATCCGCCAGCGCGGCGATGATGGCGCGGCAGAACGCCGGCAGGTCCGCCGGGGTGCGGCTGCTGATCAGCTTGCCGTCCTGCACGACTTCCTCGTCCACCCACTCGGCGCCGGCATGGACCAGATCGTCCTTGATCGTGGCGTAGGAGGTGACGCGCCTGCCCTTGAGGATGCCGGCGGAGGCCGGCACCCAGCCAGCGTGGCAGATGAAGGCCACCAGCTTGTCCTGCGCCGCCATCCGGCGCACGAACTCGATGAACGGCGGGTGAGCGCGCATCTTGTCGGGCGAGTAGCCGCCGGGGACGATCACCGCGTCGTAATCCTCAGCGCGGGCGTCATCGATCTGCCCGTCCGGCTCGGCCGGCAGCCCGTGCTTGCCGTGGTAGACGGCATCCCCGGCACCGAGCAGATGCACCGTGGCGCCGGCTTCCAGCATCCGCAGCCGCGGGTAGTGCAGCTCCAGATCCTCGTAGACGTTCTCGGTCAGGATGGCGATGTGCTTGCCTTGCAGTTCCATCGATCGCTCCGGCAATGGGTGGGCCTTCACTGACGCCGCTCGGGGGCGACGAGTTCCCCGCGCGAGGTGGCCGGCCACAGCCAGGCGGCGCCGCGCACGCCGCTGCTGTCGCCATGCCGGGCCGGCCGCAGCGCCGTCGCCAGGCCCGCCCCGCCGCCGAAGACGTAGCGGCCCCAGCGCGCCGGTACCGCGGCGTACAGCGCCTCGACCCGCGACAGGCCACCGCCGAGCACGATCACCGCCGGATCGAGCACGTTGATGAGCTGCGCCAGACCCCGCGCCAGTCGATCCACATAGGCGGCGAACACCGCCTGCGCACCGGGCACGCCGGCGGCGAGCGCGGCCACCAACGCCGGCGCATCCGCGGCGACCCCCGCGGCCCTTGCCTGCGCGCCGAGTGCCGGCCCGGACAGACAGCTCTCCAGACAGCCCCGGCGCCCGCACCAACACGCCGGACCGGGCAGCTCATCGCCCTGCGCCCAGGGCAGGGGGTTGTGGCCCCACTCGCCGGTGAGACCGTTGGCCCCACGCAGCAGCTGCCCGTCCGCAGCGATGCCGCCGCCCACCCCGGTGCCGAGGATCACGCCGAACACCAGCCCGGCCCCGCGGCCCGCCCCATCCACTGCCTCGGACAGCGTCAGGCAGTCGGCATCGTTCGCCAGTCGCACCGGCCGCGCCAGTGCCGCGGCCAGCTCCGCCGCCAGCGGGCGCCCGTTGAGCCAGGTGGAGTTGCAGTTCTTCATGCGACCGTTCGCCGGGACGACCGTGCCGGGCGTACCGATGCCGACCGGCAGGCGCCGCGGCCCTTCCAGCGCCGCCACCAGGGCCACGATCGCAGCGAGCGTGGCAGCATAGTCATCGCGCGGAGTCGCCACCCGGCGGCGCGCCTGAACCTCGCCCGCCGGGCCCAGTCGAACGGCCTCGATCTTGGTGCCGCCCAGGTCGATCCCGATGCGGCAGTCCGGGTCAGTCATCCGCGCCCCTTCCTTACCTGCGGAGCCGCCGATGTTACCCCGCGACATGCTCCTGGCCACGCTGGTCGCCCTGCTCTGGGGCGGCAACATGGTGGCGATCAAGCTGGCCACCAACGCGCTGCCGCCGCTGTTCGTGCTGGTGGTGCGTTTTACGCTGGTGGCGGCGCTGCTGCTGCCCTTCCGGCTGCGGCCCAGCCGTCACCGGCTGCTGCCGCTGCTGGCGGTGGCGCTGACGCTCGGCACCTGCCACTTCGGGCTGATCTTCCTCGGTGTCGCGCGCACCGATGCCGCCACGGCGGCCATCGCCGGCCAGCTCGGCGTGCCGTTCAGCGCGTTGCTGGCGGTGCTGATCTTCCGCGAGCGCTTCGGCGGCGCGCAGCTGGCCGGGCTGCTGCTCGCCTTCCTTGGCGTGATTGCCCTGGCCGGCATGCCCCGCCTGGCGGGCAATCTCGGCGGGCTGGCGATCATTCTGGCCGCTGCCTTCGCCTGGGCCTGTGCCAATGTGCTGATCAAGCGGCTGGGTCCGTTCGAGCCGCTGACGCTGGTGGCCTGGGTGGCCCTGCTGGCGATCCCGCCGCTGGCGCTGCTGTCCTGGTCGACCGAGCAGGGCCAGTGGCAGGCGCTGATGCGCGCCGATGCGACCACCTGGCTCGCCGTGCTCTACACGGCGCTCGGCTCGAGCACACTGGCCTATGGACTCTGGTACGGCCTGCTGGCGCGCAACGAGGTCTCGCGGCTGGTGCCCTTCGCCCTGCTGAACCCGGTGTTCGCGGTCGCCGCCGCCTGGCTGCTGCTCGGCGAGCCGCTGGAGCCGCTGCTGATCGCCGGTGGGGTGCTGATTCTGGCTGGCGTGGCACTGGTGGAGGGCCTGGGCCGGCGCCGGTCGGTCAGGCCGGCAGACGACGCTGCAGGAACTCGAGGATCGCCGCGCTGAAGGCAGTGTTGTCGTCGCCCGCCACCATATGGCCGGCACCGGCGACGTCGACGAATTCCGCGTGCGGCACCCGCGCGCGGAAATCCGCCACGCCGCGCTCGCTGACCACGTCGCTGCGCTTGCCGCGGACCAGCAGCGTCGGGCAGCGCAGCGCCTCGGCGGCCTGGAACAGGCCGAGATAGTCGGCCATGGCGGTCGGCTCGCGCGGCGTGAGGAGCTGCGGATCCCAGTGCCAGTACCAGCGGCCGTCATCGCGCCGGCGCAGGTTCTTGCGCAGGCCCTGCAGGTCCGGCGCCCGCGCCGCGCTCCCTTGGGCCCGGCGGTAGGCCGCGACGGCCTCGGCGGCGGCGTCGAGATCGGCGAAGCCGTCCTGGTGCGCCTGCATGAACCGCACGATTCGCCGCACGCCACCGCCCTCCATCCGCGGGACCACGTCCACCAGCACCAGCCCATCGGCCAGTTGCGGGGCCGACCGGCCCGCGGCGTGCAACAGGCTCATGCCGCCGAGGGAGGCGCCGATCAGCACCCGGGGCGGCGACAGGCATTCGGCGATGGTCACGGCATCGCGGGCCAGCCGGGAGAGCGCATAGGCGCCCTGGGGCGACCAGGCGGAGTCGCCATGGCCGCGCAGATCGGGCGCCACGGTCTGCCACCCGGCCGCGGCCAGCGCCGCGCCGGTATCGCCCCACGCGTGGCGCGTCTGGCCCCCGCCATGCAGCAGCAGCGCGCTGCCCCGAACCGGCGCGCCGAACACGTCCGCCACCAGGGTGAGGCCATCGTCGGTGCGCCAATCGCGCCGATGCGGCGCCGCTGCCGCCGGGCCGGGCGCCGTCATCGCCGCGCTCGCCGGTTGCCGCGCCCGGTCACGTGGCCAGCGCGTGGCGGATGAGCCAGCCGGCGATGCTCATCTCGCCGGGCACGAGCGGCAGCTCGTCGGCGCCGAACCAGCCGGCCTGCTCGATCTCCACGCCGTCCGGCATCAGCTCGCCGCCGGCCCAGTCGCACAGGAAGGCCACCATCAGCGAGTGCGGGAACGGCCAGGGCTGGGAGCCGAAGTAGCGCAGATTCGCCACCCGCACGCCGACCTCCTCGTGCACCTCGCGGTGCACGGCCGCCTCCAGCGTCTCACCGGGTTCCACGAATCCGGCCAGCGCGCTGTAGAGTCCGGCTGGAAAGGCCGGCCCCCGCGCCAGCAGGACGCGCCCCTCGCGACGCACCAGCGCCATGATCGCCGGCGCGAGCCGCGGATACTGCTGCAGGCCACAGCGCGGACAGCTGCGCCGGCGCTCGCGCGGATGGGCCTCGGTGGCGCCGCCGCAGCGCCCGCAGTGCCGGTGATCGCGGTCCCATTCAAGGATCTGCACCGCCCGCCCGGCCAGCAGGTAGAGATCGAGCGGCAGGCGCCCATGCAGGCCGAACAGATCGACGAAGGCATGCGCCGGCGGCGGCTCGGCAGCGGCCGGCTCGGCCGGGCCGGTGGCGGCGGCCCAGCACGGCAGGCCGTCGAGCTGACCGAGATAGTGCCGGCTCGCCAGCGGCAGACCGAGATAGCGCGCATCGCGCAGCTGCGGCGGCAACCAGCCCGCTGGATCCTGCCGCACCAGCAGGCAGCGCCGATGGAAGATGAACCACCAGCCTGCGCCCTCGGCCGGCGGCGGCGTCACGCCCGGTTCGAACCGGCCGGCGAGATCGAAGGCGCCTGCGCTCATGCGCAAAGGCTAGACCCGCCCGTCGGCGAACGCCATGACTGCATCCAGCGACTCCGCCCCCTCCAGGCACAGCAGCAGGCGGTCCACGCCCAGCGCAACGCCCGCACAGGCCGGCAGGCCGTGCGCGAGCGCTGCGAGGAAGTGCGGATCGATCGGCATCACCGGCAGGCCGCGCACCTGCCGGTCGGCGTTCTCGGCGAGCATACGCCGGCGCTGCTCCTGCAGATCGGTCAGCTCATGGAAGCCGTTGGCGAGCTCGATACCCTGCCAGTAGAGCTCGAAGCGGGCCGCCACGACCGTACCGGCGGCATCGGTGCGCAGGCGCGCGAGCGAGGCCTGCGAGGCCGGGTAGTCATGGACGAAGCAGGGTCCGTCGCGGCCAAGCGCAGGGCCGACCACATGGCTCACGATCAGGTCCAGCCAGAGATCGCGGTCATGCGCCGGTCCGGTCAGCGGCGGCAGCTGCAGGCGCGCCGCGGCGCGGCGACAGGTGGCGACATCGGCGCGCATGGGGTCGAAGCCGGCGTGCCGGGCGAAGGCGTCGCGATAGCTGAGGCGGCCGGCCGGTGCCAGCGCCGGCACGAGCCGGCGCAGCAGGGCCTCGACTTCGTCCATCAGCGCGTGCTCGTCGAGCCCGGGCCGGTACCATTCCAGCAGCGTGTATTCCGGGTTGTGCCAGCGACCCACCTCGCCAGCCCGGAAGACCCGCGCCAGCTGGTAGATCGGACCACTGCCGGCGGCCAGCAGCCGCTTCATGAACAGCTCGGGCGAGGTGTGCAGGAAGCGCTGCCCGCCCGCGCCCGCGGCGCCGGCGGCGCGGAAGGAGGCCAGATGGGGCTCGGTGCTGGCGTGGCGGCTGAGCACCGGGGTTTCCACCTCGAGCACGCCGCGGGCAGCGAAGAAGGCGCGGATGCCGGCGAGCAGCGCGGCGCGCCGGCGCAGCGTCGCGATCCCGGCGCCGGGTCGCCAGGCCTCGCGATCGCTCATGCTATTCCTTGACGCGCGAGACGTACTCGGCGGTACGCGTGTCGACGCGGATGATCTCGTCCTGATCCACGAACAGCGGCACCCGCACCACCGCGCCGGTTTCCAGCGTCGCCGGCTTGCCGCCACCGCCGGAGGTGTCGCCGCGTACCCCCGGATCGGTCTCGGTGATGCGCAGGTTGACGAAGTTCGGCGGCGTGACCGAGATCGGGCCGCCATTCCACAGGGTGACCTCGCAGCTGGCCTCGGGCTGCAGCCACTTGGCCGCCTCGCCGACCACGGCCGTATCGGCGGCCACCTGCTCGAAGCTCTCGGGCGACATGAAGTGCCAGTGGTCGCCGTCGTTGTAGAGATACTGCATCGTCACGTCGACCACGTCGGCCGCCTCGATGCTGTCGCCGGACTTGAAAGTCCGCTCGATCACCCGGCCGGTCTTGAGGTTGCGCAGGCGAACCCGATTGAAGGCCTGACCCTTGCCTGGCTTGACGAACTCGTTCTCGATGATGGCCGCCGGATCGCCGTCCAGCATGACCTTCAGGCCGGCCTTGAATTCGTTCGTGCTGTAACTTGCCACGCGCAAAAGCTCCTTTCACAGGCCGGCACGATCAGGCCGGCCGCAGGGAAAACCACCGTAACCGCGCATGATATCCCGAACCCCCGACGCCCCGCAGCCGGCCCGCTGGCAACGGGAACTCGCCGCCGCCATCACCGACCCGGCCGAACTGCTCGCAAGACTCCAGCTCGATCCGGCCCTGCTCGAACCGGCCCGGGCCGCGGCCGCCACCTTCGCCCTGCGGGTGCCGGCGAGCTATCTGGCGCGGATGCGACCCGGCGATCCGCACGACCCGCTGCTGCGCCAGGTGCTGCCGCTCGGCGCGGAACTGACCAGCCCGCCCGGGTATCTCGCCGATCCGGTGGGCGACCTGCCGGCCGGCCGCGTGCCGGGCCTGCTGCAGAAGTATCGCGGCCGGGCGCTGGTGATCACGACCGGCGCCTGCGCCGTGCACTGCCGGTACTGCTTCCGCCGACACTATCCCTATGCGCAGGCACAGCTCACGCCCGGCCGGCGGGCGGCGATCCTCGCGGCGCTGGCGGGTGATCGGCAGATCCACGAGGTGATCCTGTCCGGCGGCGACCCCCTGTCGCTCGGCGACCACCGCTTGGCGGATCTGGTCGCTGCGCTCGGCGAGATCCCGCACCTTCGACGGTTGCGTCTGCACACGCGCACGCCGATCGTGCTGCCGTCGCGGATCGATGGGCAATTGTCAAAATGGCTGGCGGCCAGCCGATTACCGATGGTGTTCGTGTTGCATGCCAATCATCCACAGGAGCTCGATTCGACGGTGGCAAGCGCGCTCGCTCGATTGCGCCAGGCCGGCGCGACCCTGCTGAACCAGGCCGTGTTGCTGCGCGGCGTCAACGATGACGCCGAGACGCTCGTGCGCCTGAGCGAGCGGCTGTTCGAGATCGGCGTGCTGCCCTACTACCTGCACCTGCTCGACCCGGTGCGGGGCGCGGCGCACTTCGACGTGCCCCGGGCGCGGGCGCGGGCGCTGCTCGCCGAGATCAGCGGCCGGCTGTCCGGCTACCTGGTGCCGCGGCTGGTGCGCGAGATTCCCGGCGCACCAGCCAAGGTCCCGGTGGATCTGCAGCTCGCCGACTAGCATTGTGTCCATCCCGCGCCTGCTCCGCATCCTGATCGTCTCCCGCACGCCGGCAACGGCGGACGAGCTGGCCGGCCTGCTGCGCGGCGGCGGCCTGCACCTGCAGGAGACGCCGGTTGCCGACGAAGGCGCCCTGCAGGCAGCGCTCGCCGGCGGTGCGGTGGACCTGGTGCTGCATGCCGATGCCGAGGCCATCGAACCCGGCCTGTGTCAGCAGCTGGCACAGGCCGCCGGCACGCCGACGATCCTGCTGGAGCCCGCCGCGCCGGCAGGGCTCCAGCCTCCGCCGGCGCTGGCGACGCGGGCGACGCTGGCGCTGTGCGCCCATCGCGAGATCTACCTGCGCGAACGACAGGCCGAGGCCGACCAGGCCCGGGCGCAGGCGCACGAGCTGACGCAGCGCCTGGCGGGGCTGCTCGGCCAGGTGGGCGATGGCGTGGCGCTGGTCGTCGAGGGCGTGCACGTGGAGCTGAACGATGCCTACGCCGAGGCGCTCGGCCAGCCGCGCGAGGCGCTGCTGTCGGCGCCGGCGATCGACCTGGTGGCGCCGGCGAATCGGGCCGCGTTCAAGCGACTGATCCGTCACGCCGCCCGGCCCGAGACGCCGGCCGGAACCGAGCGGCAGGCGCCGCTGGCACTGCAGCTGCTGGGCGGTGACGGCCAGCCGCGGGCGGCCAGCGTCACCCGCCTGCCCCATGCCGCCACCGGCGCGCTGCAGCTCGTGATCGCCCGCGCCGCCGGCGCCGACACCCATCCCGCCACCGGCCTGCCCTACCGGTGGGCAGCGCTCGAGCGTTGGGCGCCGCTGGCCGACGAACGCCTGCTGGCCCTGCACTGGCGCGGGCTCGAGCACCTCGTCGATGATCTCGGCCCGGCCGACGCCGACGCCTGGCTGGCCGCCGCCGGTGGCCTGCTGCGGCAGCACTTCGGGCCACCGATCGACTGGGTGCAGGTGGATGAGACGCGGTTCGTCGGCCGCGTACCGGCCGAGGCCGCACTGGAACCGGCACTGGAGGCGCTGGAGGCGGCGCTGAGTGCGCTCGAACCGATCCAGCGCGTGCGGCTCGCCGCCGGCTTCTGCCAGGCCTCGGCGGCCCCGCTCGGCACGCTGGTCCGCCGTGCCCTAGTGGCGACCGCCAGTGCCGAGGAGAGCCGTGGCCGGCTGGTGGATGGCGATGTTGCCGGCGATGGCAACGAGGAGCGGGCCGAGCGGCTGCGCCGCGCGGTCGCCGACGGGCAGCTGCACCTGGCCTGCCAACCGATCGAGAAGCTCGGCGGTGGCATGGAGCAGCACCTGGAGGTCCGCTCGCGGCTGCGCGAGGCGGATGGCCGCGAACGGCGGCCCAGCGACTTCCTGCCGCTGGCCGAGGCCGCCGGGCTCATGCCCACCATCGACCGGGCCGTGATCACGCAGGCCGCGGCGCGCGCCCGGGCCGGCGAGAACTGGTACGTGAAGCTGGCGGCCGACACGCTCGCCGATCCGGCCTTCCCCGGCTGGCTGGGCGAGGTGCACTGGCCGGCCGAGAGCTGGCTGCACCTGCAGGTGGACGAGCGCGTCGCCACCCGGGCGCTGGCCGAGCTGCGGGCGCTGCTGACGCCCATGCGCCGGATCGGCGCCACCCTGGTGCTGGATGAGTTCGGCAGTGGCGAGCGCAGCCTCGACCTGCTGGCGCAGCTGCAGCCGAGCCGCGTGCGGCTGGCCGGCGCGCTGGTGGCGGAGCTCGGCGGCAGCGAGCGCCGTGTCGCCGAGCTGATCGCCCGCGCCGAGGACGCCAACGCCGAGGTCATGGCCGGGCGGGTGGAGAACGCCGCCACGCTGGCCACCCTCTGGCGACTGGGCGTGCACTACGTGCAGGGCAACTACCTGCGCGAGCCCGAGGTGGTACTGGCCTCCGACGCGCCCGCTCCGGGCATGAGCCGACGGGTCGCCGGCGGCTGATCCCGCCGGCGGGCGCGGCGCTAGGCGGCGCGGCGCAGGGCCTCGATGCGTTCCTCGATCGGCGGATGGCTCATGAACAGCCGCTGCAGCCCGGCGCCGACCCGGCCGTAGATGCCCAGCGTCTGCACCTCCCCCGGCAGATGCGGCGGCTCGCGCGTGCCGCCGAGCGTGGCCAGCGCACTGATCATGGCCTCGCGACCGGCGAAGCGGGCACCGCCGGCGTCGGCGCGAAACTCCCGCCAGCGCGAAAACCACATCACGATCATCGTCGCCAGGATGCCCAGCAGCACCTGCATCACCAGGCTGGTGATCAAAAAGCCGGGGCCGACGCCGCGCTCGGTCCGGAACACCACGCGATCCACCACGTAGCCGATCACGCGCGAGAGGAAGATCACGAAGGTGTTGGTCACGCCCTGCAGCAGCGTCATGGTCACCATGTCGCCATTGGCGATGTGTGCCACCTCATGGCCCAGCACGGCATCAACCTCCTGCCGGTCCATGCGCTGCAGCAGGCCGGTGCTCACCGCCACCAGCGCGGCGTTGCGGTTGGCGCCGGTGGCGAAGGCGTTCGGATCCGGGCTATCGAAGATGGCCACATCCGGCATGCCGATGCCGGCCTTGCGGGCATGCTCGGCCACCGCGTCCAGCAGCCAGGACTCGGTCGGGCCGGATGGCTGCTTGATCACCTGGGCGCCGACGCTGCGGATCGCCATCGTCTTGGAAAGCAGCAACGAGATGAACGAGCCGGCCATGCCGAAGACGGCCGAGAAGATCAGCAGCCCCGTGATATTCAGACCCTGCGACTGCATCAGGTAGTCGTCGAGCCCGAGCAGGTTGACGACAATGGAGAGCACCAGGATGACGGCGACATTGGTGCCGGCGAACAACAGCAGGCGCATCAGCATGTTACGAGTCTCCAGCGGAACGGATCGGGATCAAGATGGGGGCGGGAGGCGGGCGATCAATCGCCCGACAGCACATGGATGGCGCTCACCCGCTGCCAGCCACGCGGCAGGCGGCCCGGCGCCCGGCCGGGTTCGCGCCGGTATTCGTGCAGCTTGACCGGCGTCAGCGTCATCTCCCGCACGCCGCACTGCACGCCGAGGCTGACGCCCGGGGCGAGCGGGACGGCAGCCAGCAGCCGCTCATCGGGCTGCAGCCGCAACAGCCGCCGCCCCCGGCCACGGGCCATCTGCGGCAGGGCCTCGGCCGAGAGCAGCGCCAGGCGGCCGGCGTCGCTCACCAGCGCCAGCCATTCGGCCTCGGCCAGCGGCACCGGCGCCAGCAGACGTGCGCCCGGGCGCGGCGAGACGATCTGCTTGCCGCCCCGCTGGCGTGACTGCAGCGCCTCGAGCGGCGTGCGAAAGCCGTAGGCATCGTCGGCCAGCAGGGCGAACTCGGCCGCCGGCGTGCCGAGCGCCAGACCGACGAAGGCGGTCCCGGACGGTGGCTCCAGCCGCCCGGTCAGCGGCTCGCCGAAGCCGCGCGCCGAGGGCAGGCTGCCGGCCGGCAGCGAATAGGTGCGTCCGGCGGCATCGAGGATGACCAGCGTCTGCCGACTCTCGCCGCGGGCGGCGTGCAGGAAGTCATCGCCGCTGCGGTAGGACAGGCGCGCGCCGTCGACCTCATGCCCCTTCGCCGCACGAATCCAGCCACGCCCGGAGAGCACCGCGGTGATCGGCTCGGCCGGCAGCAGCGCGGCCTCGTCCAGCGCCCGCGCCGGCGCCGCGACCGCCAGCGGGCTGCGCCGGGGGTCGCCATGACGCTCGGCATCCGCCGCCAGTTCTTCGCTCACGTGCCGCCGCAGCGCCGCCGGCTCGGCCAGCAGCGCCTCGAGCGCCGCCGCTTCCTCGGCCAGCGTGCCCTGCTCGTCGCGGATGCGGATTTCCTCCAGCCGCGCCAGTTGCCGCAGGCGCAGCTCCAGGATTGCCTCGGCCTGCGCGGGTGTCAGCGCGAAGTGCTCGATCAGCGCCGCCTTGGGCTGCTCGGCCTCGCGCACCAGCCGGATCATCTCGTCCACGTTCAGGTAGGCGACCAGAAGGCCGTCGAGCACATGCAGCCGCTCGCGCACCTGTCCCAACCGGTGTTCCAGCCGGCGCCGTACGGTGTCCAGCCGGAACTCCAGCCAGCCCTGCAACAGCGGCCTGAGCCCCTGCACCCGCGGCCGGCCGTCGGCGCCAATCACGTTCAGGTTGACGCGATAGCTGCGCTCCAGATCGGTGGTGGCGAACAGATGCCCCATCAGTGCCTCGGCATCCACCCGCGGCGAGGCCAGCACCAGTACCAGGCGCACCGGCTCGGCGTGATCGGACTCATCGCGCAGGTCCTCGAGCATGGGCAGCTTGCGGGCGCGCATCTGCGCGGCGATCTGCTCGAGCACGCGGCTGCTCGGCACCTGATGTGGCAGGTGATGGATCACGATCTGCTCGCGCTCCTGCCGGTAGCGAGCGCGCAGGCGCAGGCTGCCGCTGCCGGTCTCGTACAGCGTGCGCAGCTCGGCGGCAGGCGTGACGATCTGCGCGCCGGTCGGGTAATCCGGCCCCGGCAACAGCGCCAGCAGCGACTCGAGCGGCAACGCGGGCTCGGCGAGCAGCGCCTGGCAGGCCCGGACGACCTCGCCGAGGTTGTGGGGCGGAATGTCGGTGGCCATGCCCACGGCGATGCCGCTGGCGCCGTTCAGCAGCAGGTTGGGCAGGCGCGCCGGCAGCAGCGTGGGTTCGCGCAGGCTGCCGTCGAAATTGGCCTGCCAATCGACCGTGCCCTGGCGCACCTCGGCGAGCAGCACCTCGGCATAGGGCGTCAGCCGCGCCTCGGTGTAGCGCATGGCGGCGAAGGACTTGGGGTCATCCGGTGCACCCCAGTTGCCCTGGCCCTCGATCAGCGGGTAACGGTAGCTGAACGGCTGCGCCATCAGCACCATCGCCTCGTAGCAGGCGGTATCGCCATGGGGATGGAACTTGCCCAGCACGTCGCCCACGGTGCGGGCGGACTTCTTCGGCTTGGCGCCGGCGCCGAGGCCAAGCTCGGCCATGGCATAGAGGATGCGCCGCTGCACCGGTTTCAGGCCATCGCCCAGCCGCGGCAGTGCCCGGTCGAGGATGACGTACATGGCGTAGTCGAGATAGGCCTGCTCGGTGAAGGCACCGACGCCCTGGCGGTCCGGGTAGTCCAGCATCTGCTCTCCGGCCATCGGCCTCAGCCCACCACGTCGGCGCGGTCGCCCTGGCGTTCGAGCCAGCTGCGCCGGTCGCCGGCGCGCTTGCGGGCCAGCAGCATGTCCAGCGTCGGCTCGGCGGCAGTCTCGGCGAGTGTGAGCTGCACCAGGCGACGGGTATCCGAGTGCAGGGTCGTCTCCCGCAGCTGCGCCGGACTCATCTCGCCCAGACCCTTGAAGCGCGTGAGCTGGGCACGCTTGCGATCACGGGCGGACAGCTGCGAGAGCAGCCGCTCGCGCTCCACGTCGTCCAGCACATAGTGCACCGCCTCGCCGACGTCGATGCGATACAGCGGCGGCATGGCGACGAACACATGGCCGTGCTCGATCAGCGGCCGGAAGTGGCGCAGGAACAGGGCGCAGAGCAGGGTCGCGATGTGCCGGCCGTCGGAATCGGCATCGGCCAGGATGCAGATCTTGCCGTAGCGCAGGCCGGCCAGCGCCGCCGCCTCCGCCGTGCCCATGCCCGGATCGACACCCAGCGCCACGGCGATGTCGTGCACCTCCTGCGAGGCCAACACTTCCGCCGCCGCGACCTCCCAGGTGTTCAGGATCTTGCCCCGCAGCGGCATGATCGCCTGGAACTCCCGGTCGCGCGCCTGCCGGGCACTGCCGCCGGCCGAGTCTCCCTCCACCAGGAACAGCTCGGCCCGGCGCGGATCGGTGGTCACGCAGTCGGCGAGCTTGCCCGGCAGCGCCGGCCCGGCCGTCACGCGCTTGCGGGCCACCTTGCGCGCGGCGCGCTGGCGGGACTGCGCCCGCTCGATGGCCAGCGCGGCAATGGCCTCGCCCTCGGCGGTGTGCTGCAGCAGATAGAGCGCGAAGGCGTCCTTCACCTGGCCGGCGACCTGCGCAGCCGCCTCGCGGGACGCCAGCCGCTCCTTGGTCTGGCCGGCGAACTGCGGCTCGTGCAGCTGCACCGCCAGCACGTAGGCCAGGCGGTCGAACACGTCCTCCGGCGCCAGACGCAGATTGCGCGGCAGCAGCCCGCGCACCTCGCAGAACTCGCGCAGCGCCTCCACCAGCCCGGTGCGCAGGCCATTCACGTGCGTGCCCCCGAGCGGGGTCGGGATGAGGTTGACGTAGCTCTCCGCCACCGGCTCGTCGCCGCCGGGCAGCCAGCACAGCGCGTATTCCACGGCGCCCGCCTCGCCGCGCTCGCTGCCGGCGAATGCCGGCACCGGCACCGCCTCCACCTCGCCGAGCCGCTCGGCGAGATAGGCCGGGAGTCCGCCCTGGTAGCACCACTGCTCGACGCGCTGCTCGCGCTCCTCGGTCAGGGTGACGGTCAGGCCCGGACAGAGCACGGCCTTGGCCTTGAGCGCGTGGCGCAGACGGGCAGGCGCGATGCGCGGGCTGTCGAAATACGAGGCCGCCGGCCAGAAGCGCACGTAGGTGCCGGTACGCCGGCCGGGCGCCGGTCCGGCATCGGCCAGCGGCTCGACGATCTCGCCATGCTCGCAGGCGAGCGTCCAGCGCCGGCCCTCACGCAGGATCTCGACCTCCAGTCGCTGCGAGAGCGCATTGACGACCGAGACGCCGACGCCGTGCAGGCCGCCGCTGAAGCGATAGGTGCCGGTACCGAACTTGCCGCCGGCGTGCAGCCGCGTGAGGATCAGCGCCACGCCCGGTACATCCAGCTCGGGATGGCGATCCACCGGCATGCCGCGGCCGTCGTCGCGCACGCTGATCGAATCGTCCGCGTGCAGCACCACGTCGATCCGGCTGGCATGGCCAGCCAGCGCTTCGTCGACGCTGTTGTCGATGACCTCCTGCGCGAGGTGGTTCGGCCGCGTCGTGTCCGTATACATGCCCGGCCGGCGACGCACCGGCTCCAGGCCGCTGAGGACTTCGATGTCCGCCGCGCTGTAGGCTTGGCTCATGGAACAGTTGTGCCTCGAAGGCATTCCGGCGACGGCCGCCGCTGCGGCCGCGGGCAGTCTAGCAGCCCCGGACGCTGGCCGGCCTGCGGCCGATGCGGCACCATGTACAGGCTCCCCCGACGCGACCGCCGAGACCGCCGTGAGTGCACCCGAGGATCTGCCCGATTTCGAAGCGGCCCTGGCCGAGCTGGAACAGCTGGTGAGCGCGCTCGAGCAGGGCGAGCTGAGCCTGGAACAGTCGCTGGCACAGTTCGAGCGCGGCATCGCGCTGACGCGCCGCTGCCAACAGGCGCTGCAGGCCGCCGAGCAGAAGGTCGAGCAACTGGTGCGCAACGCGCCGGAGGCCGAAGTCACCGATTACCCCCCGGTCGATTCCTCGGCGTGACCACGCATCTGGCGCGCTATCGCGAGCGCGTGGATGCGGCGCTGGAGCAGGCGTTGCCGGGCGCTGCGACGCGTCCCGCGCGGCTGCATGCCGCCATGCGCTATGCGGTGCTGGGAGGCGGCAAGCGCATCCGCCCGGCGCTGTGCTACGCCGCCGCCGAGGCGCTGCAGGTCCCGCTGGCGGCGGTCGACCCGGCCGCCATGGCGCTCGAGCTGATCCATGCGTACTCGCTGGTGCACGACGATCTGCCGGCGATGGACGACGACGACCTGCGGCGCGGCCAGCCCACCTGCCACCGCGCCTTTGACGAGGCCACCGCGATCCTGGCCGGCGATGCCCTGCAGGCGCTGGCGCTGGAGCTGCTCGCCGCGCCGCAGCCGCACTTTCCGGCCGAGGCGCAGCTGCGCATGGTGCAGCTGCTGACCTGCGCCTGCGGTTCGCAGGGCATGGCCGGCGGCCAGGCGCTGGATCTGGCCGCCGAAGGCACGCCGCCCGAGCACATGCCGCTGACCGCGCTGGAAACCGTGCACCGGCTGAAGACGGGCGCCCTGATCCAGGCCAGCGTGCGGCTGCCCGCCGAGCTCGCCGGAGCTGCGGCCCGGCAGCATCTGGGCGACTTCGGCGAGCTGCTGGGCCTGGCCTTCCAGATTCAGGACGACATCCTGGACGTGGCCGGCGACACCGCGGTGCTGGGCAAGCGCGCGGGCATGGACCTCGCCCATCGCAAGGCGACGTATCCCGCGGTATGCGGTCTGGCCGCCGCCGAGGCCCGTGTGGCCGCGCTGCACCAGCAGGCGCTGGCGGCGCTGACACCGTTCGGCGCACATGCCGATGCGCTGCGGGCCCTGTGCGGCTGGCTGCTCGAGCGCCGGCACTGAGCCACCGGCGCCTTGCAGGCGTCCGCGGCGACTGCGGATAATGTCAGGTTTCCCGCCCTGACCACACCATGACACGCAGCCGCTATCCCCTGCTGGAAAGCATCGACTCGCCGGCCCAGTTGCGCGCCCTGCCGGGCGGCCAGCTGCAGCCGCTGGCGGACGAGCTGCGCCGTTACCTGATCGAGACGCTGGCCGAATGTGGCGGTCACTTCGCCGCCAACCTCGGCACCGTGGAGCTGACGCTCGCCCTGCACCGGGTGTTCGACACGCCCGAGGACCGCCTAGTCTGGGACGTCGGCCACCAGACCTACCCGCACAAGATCCTCACCGGCCGGCGCGCCCGCCTCGGCACGATTCGGCGTCACCAGGGGCTGGCGCCGTTCCCCAAGCGCGCCGAGAGCCCGTACGACACCTTCGGCGTCGGGCATTCCAGCACCTCGATCAGTGCGGCGCTCGGCATGGCGCTGGCGGCCCAGGCGCAGGGCAGCAATCGACAGGTGGTGGCAGTGATCGGCGATGGCGCGCTCACCGCCGGCATGGCCTACGAGGCGCTGAACCATGCGGGTCACCTGAAGGCGAACCTGCTGGTGATCCTGAACGACAACGAGATGTCGATCTCGCCGAACGTCGGCGGGCTGAACAACTACCTGGCTCGTATCCTCTCCAGCCGGCTGTACTCCAACGTGCGCGAGGGCGGCAAACGCATGCTCGAGCCGGTGCCGCCGGTACGCGAGCTGGCACGCCGGGCCGAGGAGCACATGAAAGGCTTCGTCGGCGGCGGCACGCTGTTCGAGGAGATGGGCTTCAACTACATCGGCCCGGTCGACGGCCATGACCTCGACGTGCTGATCGGCACGCTCGGCAACCTGCGCCAGCTCGAAGGCCCGCGCTTCCTGCACATCGTCACCCGCAAGGGCAAGGGTTTCGGCCCGGCGGAGAAGGATCCGGTCGCCTGGCACGGTGTCACCCGCTTCGATGCCGCCGGCGGCAAGCTGCCGCCCAAGCAGGCCGGCGCGCCGGCGAGCTACAGCAAGGTGTTCGGTGACTGGCTCTGCGAGGCGGCCGAGGCCGACGAGCGCGTGGTCGGCATCACGCCGGCGATGCGCGAGGGCTCGGGCCTGGTGGACTTCGAACGGCGCTTTCCGGCGCGCTACTTCGACGTCGGCATCGCCGAGCAGCACGCCGTGACGCTGGCCGCCGGCATGGCGGCCGACGGGCTGCGCCCGGTGGTGGCGATCTACTCGACCTTTCTGCAGCGCGCCTACGACCAGGCCATTCACGACGTCGCGGTGCAGGACCTGCCGGTGCTGTTCGCGCTGGACCGCGCCGGGCTGGTGGGTGCCGATGGCGCCACCCACCACGGCGCCTTCGACCTCAGCTTCCTGCGCTGCCTGCCGAACCTCACGCTGATGACGCCGGCCAGCGCACAGGAGGCCCGGCAAATGCTATCGCTGGGCCTGGAGCGGGCGCATCCCGCCGCCGTGCGTTACCCGCGCGGCACCGCACCGGACGAGCCGCAGGCACCGGCGGTCGAGTTCGGCCGCGGCGTGCTCGAGCGGACCGCCGCCACCCGCCCGGGCCTGCCGCGCATTGCCCTGCTGGCCTTCGGCGCGATGCTGACGGTGGCCCGCGAGGTGGCCGGGCAGCGGGAGGCGAGCGTGGCTAACATGCGCTTCGTCAAGCCCTTGGACACTGGGCTGATCGATCACCTCGCCGCCGATCACGACCTGCTGGTGACGCTGGAGGAGAACGCCCTGGCAGGCGGCGCCGGCAGCGCGGTGCTGGAATACCTCGCCGGCGCCGGCGAGGCCACGCGAGTGCTGATGCTGGGGCTGCCCGATGCGTTCTCCGAACACGGCAGCCGGGAGGAGCTGCTGGCGGACGTGGGCCTCGATGCCGCCGGTGTGCTCGCCGCGATCGAACGGCGGCTGGCCGGCGCCGATCCCGCCGCCGCCCCGGCGGCGGGCTAGCCGGCGCCGGGCACCGGCCCGGGGCCGTTCAGGCCGCCGTCGTCCCACCGCCCGCCGCGCCGCCGCCCGGCGGCGGCTGCAGGCGCAGGCCGAGCTCCTGCAGCTGGCGTGCCGATACCGGCGCGGGCGCTTCGGTCAGGGGGCAGCTGGCCGTCTGCGTCTTGGGGAAGGCCATCACGTCGCGGATGCTGCCGGCGCCGGCCAGCAGCATCACCAGACGGTCGAGGCCGAAGGCGATGCCGCCATGCGGCGGCGCGCCGTAGCGCAGCGCCTCGAGCAGGAAGCCGAACTTCTCCTGCTGTTCGGCCTCGTCGATCCCGAGCACCTCGAAGGCCGCGGTCTGCAGCGCCGGGCGGTGGATGCGGATCGAACCACCGCCGATCTCGGTGCCGTTGACGACCAGATCGTAAGCGCGTGAGAGCGCCGCCCCCGGCTCGGCGCGCAGCGCCGCCGGGTCATCCTGCGCCGGCGCGGTGAACGGGTGATGCAGCGCGTAATAGCGCCCGTCCGCCTCGTCCCACTCGAACATCGGGAAGTCCACGACCCACAGCAGCGCCCAGCCCGGCTGCAGCAGCGCCAGATCGGCGGCCAGCCGGTCGCGCAGCGCACCGAGCGCCTCGTTGACGACCTTCGCCCGGTCGGCGCCGAAGAAGATCAGATCGCCCGCCGCCGCGCCCGTGCGCTGCAGGATGCCCTCGACCGCGGCGTCGGGCAGGAACTTCAGGATCGGTGACTGCAGCCCATCGCGCCCCGCGGCCGGATCGTTGACCTTGATGTAGGCCAGCCCGCGCGCGCCGTAGCGGCCGACGAACTCGGTGTAGCCGTCGATCTCCTTACGCGTGAGCCGCGCACCATCCGGCACCCTCAGCGCCGCCACCCGGCCGCGCGGATCGGCCGCCGGCTGAGCGAATACCTTGAAGTCGCTGTCCGCCACCAGGTCGGCGACGTCCACCAGCTCCAGCGGATTGCGCAGGTCCGGCCGGTCACTGCCGAAGCGGCGCATGGCCTCGGCGTAGGTCATGCGCGGCAGCGGCTCGGGCAGCGCCTCGCCGAGTACCTCGTGGAAGAGCATCCGGATCATGCCTTCCATCAGCGTCATGATCTGGTGCTCGTCGAGGAAGGAGGTCTCGATATCGAGCTGGGTGAATTCCGGCTGTCGATCGGCGCGCAGGTCCTCGTCGCGGAAGCAGCGCACGATCTGGTAGTAGCGGTCGAAGCCGGACATCATCAGCAGCTGCTTGAACAGCTGCGGCGACTGCGGCAGCGCGTAGAACTCGCCCGGATGCACCCGGCTCGGCACGAGGTAGTCGCGCGCGCCCTCGGGCGTCGCCCGCGTGAGCATCGGCGTCTCCACGTCGAGGAAGCCGTGCTGGTCGAGGTAACGGCGCAGCAGCTGCGTCACCTGCGCCCGCAGGCGGAAGTTCGCCAGCATCTGCGGACGGCGCAGGTCGATGTAGCGGTAGCGCAGGCGCACATCTTCCTTGACGTCCTCGTCATCGAGCTGGAACGGCGGGGTCTGGGCGGCGTTGAGCACCTCCAGACTGGTGGCGAGCACCTCCACCCGCCCGCTCGGCAGCCGCTCGTTCACCGTGCCCTGCGGCCGCGGTCGTACCCGCCCGGTCAGCCGGATGACGAACTCGTTGCGCAGTGTCTCGGCGAGCGCAAACATCGCCGCGTCGTCCTGGTCGAACACCACCTGCACCAGGCCCTCGCGATCGCGCAGGTCGACGAAGATGACGCCACCGTGGTCGCGGCGCCGGTGTACCCAGCCGGCCAGGCTCACGTTCTGGTCCAGCAGCCGCTCGTCGATCTCGCCGCAATAGTGGGTGCGCATTTGGGGGTCGCTTGGGTCGGGGAGGTGGGGGCCGCGCCGGGCGCGGCCGCGCGATGGCGCTAGTCGGCGCTCTTGGCGCTGCCGCCGGACTTGGCGCTGCCGGCGCTCTTGGCGGGCTCGGCCTTGGGCTTCGCCTCGCTCTTGCCGCCAGCCTTGCCCTCGCCCGCCTTGGGTTCGGCGGCCTTGGCATCGCCGGACTTGCCCTCGCCATCGCCGGCGAGGTTGCGCCGCTTGGCGGACTTGAAGTCGGTCTCATACCAGCCGGAGCCCTTCAGCCGGAAGCCGGCGGCGGAGATCAGCCGCACCAGTTCGTCCTGCTCGCAGGCCGGACAGGTCTTCAGCGGCGCCTCGCTCAGCTTCTGCAGCGCATCGAGTTCATGGCCACAGGCCTGACAACGGTATTCGTAGATCGGCATGGACTTCGCCTCATGAAAAACGGCGGCAACGCAGGCCGCGCAGCCGCCGGATTATACGAGCCCCGGCCGCAGGCGCACACCGCCGGCCGGGACATCCGCCGATCGCTCAGGCCTCGGTCACCGGCTCCGCCTGCACCTCGGCGATGAACCTCAGGCCCTGCGCGTCGGCCTCCACATGCACCGCGTCGCCCGGCTGGAACTCGCCGGCAAGGATACGGTTGGCGAGCGGATTCTCCAGCTGCTGCTGAATCGCCCGCTTGAGTGGCCGGGCCCCGTAGACTGGGTCGAAGCCAGCCTCGCCGAGCCGGTCGAGCGCGGCCACATCCAACACCAGGTCGAGCTCACGCTCGGCCAGACGCTGACGCAGATGCTCGATCTGCAGCTCGACGATGCGCCGGATCTGCTCGCGGCCGAGCGGGTGGAAGACCACCACGTCATCCACGCGATTGATGAACTCCGGCCGGAAGTGCTGACCCACGATCTCCATCACCGCCTGCTTCATGCGCGCGTAGTGCTCCTCCCCCGCCAGCTGCTGGATCACCTCCGAGCCGAGGTTGGAGGTCATGACGATCACGGTGTTGCGAAAGTCCACCGTCCGGCCCTGACCGTCGGTGAGCCGGCCGTCGTCGAGCACCTGCAGCAGCACGTTGAAGACGTCCGGGTGCGCCTTCTCCACCTCGTCGAGCAGGATCACCGAGTAGGGCTTGCGCCGCACGGCCTCGGTCAGATAGCCGCCCCCCTCGTAGCCGACATAGCCCGGCGGCGCGCCGATCAGCCGCGCCACGGAGTGCTTCTCCATGAACTCGGACATGTCGATGCGCACCATCGCCTCTTCGGTGTCGAACAGGAAGGCGGCCAGCGCCTTGGTCAGCTCGGTCTTGCCGACACCGGTCGGGCCCAGGAACAGGAAGGAGCCGTTGGGACGATTCGGATCGGCCAGCCCGGCGCGGGCTCGCCGGATCGCATCGGCGACGGCCTTGACCGCCTCGTCCTGGCCCACCACGCGCTGGCGCAGCCCGTCCTCCATGCGCAGCAGCTTCTCGCGCTCGGACTCGAGCATCCGCGAGATGGGGATACCGGTCCAGTGGGAGACGACCTCGGCGATCTCCTCGTCCGTGACGCGATAGCGCAGCAGCTGCATCTCCCGATGCTCGGCCTCGCCGGCCGCGGCGAGCTGGCGCTCGAGCTCGGGGATCCGGCCGTACTGCAGCTCGGACATCCGGCCGAGATCCCCCGCCCGGCGGGCCGTCTCCAGCTCGACGCGGGCCTGCTCCAGCGCCTCCTTGATGCTCTGGCTGCCCTGCACGGCGGCCTTCTCCGCCTTCCAGATCTCTTCCAGGTCGGAGAACTCGCGCTCGAGCTGGGCGATCTGCTCTTCGAGATCGGCCAGGCGCTTGCGCGAGGCCTCGTCGCTCTCCTTCTTGAGCGCCTCGCGCTCGATCTTCAGCTGGATCAGGCGCCGCTCCAGACGATCCATGGCCTCGGGCTTGGAATCGATCTCCATGCGGATCCGGCTGGCGGCCTCGTCGACCAGGTCGATGGCCTTGTCCGGCAGCCGGCGATCGCTGATGTAACGATGCGAGAGCGTGGCCGCGGCGACGATCGCCGGATCGGTGATCTCCACGCCGTGGTGCACCTCGTAGCGCTCCTTGAGCCCGCGCAGGATGGCGATCGTGTCCGCCACGCTCGGCTCGTCCACGATTACCTTCTGGAAGCGCCGCTCCAGCGCGGCGTCCTTCTCGATGTACTGGCGGTACTCATCCAGCGTGGTGGCGCCGACGCAGTGCAGCTCGCCGCGCGCCAGCGCCGGCTTGAGCATGTTGCCCGCGTCCATCGCACCTTCCGCCTTGCCGGCGCCAACCATCGTGTGCAGTTCGTCGATGAACAGGATCACGCGCCCTTCCTGCTTGGCGAGATCGTTCAGCACGCCCTTCAGGCGCTCCTCGAACTCGCCGCGGAACTTGGCGCCGGCGATGAGCGAGCCCATGTCCAGCGCCAGCACGCGCTTGTCCTTCAGGCCCTCGGGCACCTCGCCGTTGACGATGCGCTGGGCCAGACCCTCGACGATGGCCGTCTTGCCGACGCCGGGTTCGCCGATCAGTACCGGGTTGTTCTTGGTGCGCCGCTGCAGCACCTGCACGGTGCGGCGGATCTCATCGTCGCGGCCGATCACCGGATCGAGCTTGCCCTGCTCGGCGCGCTCGGTCAGGTCGATGGTGTACTTCTCCAGCGCCTGACGCTGCTCCTCGGCGTTCGGATCGTTGACCGCCGCGCCGCCGCGCAGCTGTTCGATCGCCCGCTCGACGGCCTCCCGGGTCGCGCCCGCCTGCGCCAGGGCATCACGCACCGGGCCCTTGTCCTGCAGCACCGCCAGCACATACAGCTCGCTGCTGATGTACTGATCGCCCCGCTGCTGGGCCAGCTTGTCGGTGATGTTCAGTTGCCGGCCGAGGTCGTTCGACACGTGCACCTCGCCGGCGGTACCGGCCACGGCCGGCACCTTGTCCAGCAGCTCGCCCAGACGCGAGCGCAACGCGTTGACCTGGACACCGGCGGCGTCCAGCAAATGGCGAACCGAGCCGCCCTCCTGGTCCAGCAGCGCCGTCAGCAGGTGCGCCGGCTCGATGAACTGGTGATCGCGACCGACGGCGAGGGACTGCGCGTCCGCCAGCGCCAGCTGGAACTTGCTGGTGAGCTTGTCCATCCGCATGGAACTCTCCTCGAAAACAGGTGATGAAGCGCGTGGCTTCGAGTGTTGCCGAGGAGATGGGGCCGCGCCCGATCCAAGTCAAGGATCAGGCGCGGCGCCAGATCAGGCTGGCCTGGCGCCCGGTCGGTGCCGTGCGGCGATGCGAGAAGAAACGCGGCTCGTCGTGGGTGCACCAGCCGCCGCCATGGATGCGCCGCAGGCCGGCCGCGCGCAGGCGCAGGCGCGCCAGGGCATAGAGATCGGCATGCCAGCGGTCCCCCTGCCCGGGGCGGAACGCCGCGGCGGCGGACGGCAGGGCATCGCAGAAGGCCGCGCGTACCTCGGGGCCCACCTCGAAGGCCGCCGGACCGATGGCCGGGCCGAGCCAGGCCAGCAGCGAGGCTGCCGGCACCGCCATGGCGGCGAGCGTCGCCTCCAGCACGCCGGCGGCCAGACCGCGCCAGCCGGCGTGCACCGCGGCGACGACGGCGCCATCCTCGCTGCACAGCAGCACCGGCAGGCAGTCGGCGCTCATCACCACGGCCACCTGCCCCGGTGCCCGGCAGACCAGCGCGTCGGCCGGGGCACCGGGTGTCCACTGCCCGGCCGCCAGTACCGTCGTGCCGTGCACCTGCGTCAGCCAGCGCGGCGCCTCGGGCAAGGCCAGCGCCAGCGCAAGCCGCGCGCGGTTCGCCGCCACCGCCTGGGGTTGATCACCCACATGGGTCGCAAGGTTCAGCGCCTGCCAGGGGCCTTCGCTCACGCCGCCGGCGCGGACCGTCGAGGCGGCGGCCACGTTCGCCGGCGCCGGCCAGTCGGGGATCAGATGCGGCAGGCTCACGCGCCGCCGGCGTGCGCTGCCAGGGCGACCATCAGTGCCGTCAGATCCGCCGGCGCCGGCGCCTCCACCTCGATCGGGGCGCCGGTCAGGGGATGGGCGAAGGCGAGGCGAGCCGCGTGCAACGCCTGACGGCGAAAGCCGCGCAGCGCCGCCACCAGCGCTGGCGTCGGCGCGGTCGGCAGGCGCACTCGACCGCCATAGAGTGCATCGCCGACCAACGGATGACCGCGATGCGCCATGTGGACCCGGATCTGATGCGTGCGCCCGGTTTCCAGCTGCACGTGCAGCGCCGTGTGCGCCGCATAGCGCGCCGCGAGCCGGTAATGCGTCCTGGCGGTGCGGCCTTGGGGCCAGACGGTGTAACGGGTGCGCTGCGTCGGGTGCCGCGCGAGCGGCGCATCGATCGTGCCGCCGCCGGTCAGCAGCCCGTTGACCACGGCCAGGTACTCCCGGCGGATCTCGCGCTGTTGCAGCGCCGCCACCAAGCGTGTGTGCGCCTCGACAGTGCGGGCCACCAGCAGCAGGCCGGATGTGTCCTTGTCCAGACGATGCACCAGGCCATGCCGGGGCACTTCGGCCAGCGCCGGATCGTGGTGCAGCAGCGCGTTCTGCAGCGTACCGGAGGGATTGCCGGCCCCCGGGTGCACCACCAGGCCGGCTGGCTTGTGCAGCACGAACAGCGCGGCATCCTCGTGGCGCACGTCGAGTGCGATCGGCTCGGCACGAACCGTACCCGGCGGTGCGGTGGGCGCCAGCTCGTGCAGGGTGATGCGCTCGCCGCCCTGCAGGCGATCGCGCGGTCGCGCGATGCGCCCGTCGATCTGCACGTCCTGCTGCTCGATCAGGCGCTTGAGACGACTGCGCGAGTGGGCCGGCAACAGTTGCGCCAGCGCCTGATCGAGCCGGCAGCCGGCCAGTGTGTCGGGAATCTGCAGCGAGAGGGGCTGCGGGTTGTGCGATCCGGCGCTTGCCGGCGAAGCATCGGCCACGGAGGACGCCTGCGAGTTGCTATACTCGGTTGTTGGCAACCGACTCCGGCAGTCTAGCATGCAGCGGATCCCCCGCTTCTCCCGCGCCTGGCGCCCCGCCCTCCTGCTCCCCGTCCTCGTCCTGCTCGGCGCCTGCGCCAGCAAGGATGACTCGATCGAAGTCACCAGTACGCCCGAGCAGATGTATGCCGATGCGCATGCGGCGGTCGAGGAGGAAAACTTCAGCGACGCGGTCAGCCGGCTGGAAGCGCTGGAGACGCGCTATCCCTTCAGCCGCTACGCGCAGCGGGCGCAGGTCGAACTGGTCTACGTCTATTACCGCCGACGCGAGTGGGAACAGGCGGCGGCCGCGGCGCAGCGCTTCCTGCAGGAGTATCCGCAGCATCCGGACGCGGCCTACGTACGCTACCTGCTCGGGGTGGTGAACTTCGAGCGGGCGCTGGGCTTTTTGGAGCGCAGCGTCCTGCCGGTCAGCAACGAGGAGATGGATCCGCGGTATGCGCGCGCGAGCTTCGATGCGTTCAATGCCCTGCTGCGGCGCCACCCGTACAGCGAGTATGGCCCCGACGCCCGCCAGCGCATGATCTTCCTGCGCAACCGGCTGGCAAACTACGACCTGCGCATCGCCGAGTACTATCTGGATCGGGGGGCGTATCTGGGCGCCGCCAACCGGGCGCAGGATCTGGTGACGCGCTACCCCGGTGCGGACGCGACGCTGCCGGCGCTGGAGATCATGGTGGAAGCCTACGAGCGGCTCGGCATGAACGCGCTGGCGACACAGAGCCGGCAGCTGCTCGAGGAGAACGAGAAGGCGCTGGCCGAGATCCGTCCGGGCGACTAGCACATCGCCAGCGCGCTGCCTCGCCCCCGCAACCGGAACGTTCGATGCTCGACTTCTTCCAGACCGTCCGCAGCCGCCACTCCATCCGCCGCTACCAGCCGGCGCGTCCCGTGCCGCGCGAACATCTGCACGCCATTCTGGAGACGGCGAGCGCGGCGCCTTCTGCCGGCGATCGCCAGCTCTACCGGATTGCCGTGGCGGAGAATGGCGACACGCGCGCCGCGCTGGCGGCAGCGGCGGAGCGACAGGATTTCGTCCGCCAGGCGCCGGTGTGCCTCGTCTTCTTCGCCGACACGGCGGCGGGCGAGCGGGAGTTCGGTGATCGCGGCCAGCGCTTCTCGCTGCAGGACGCCACCATCGCGGCGAGTTATGCGCAACTGGCCGCGGCAGCGACGGGCCTGGGATCGACCTGGGTGGGTCGCTTCGAGGCGGCGGGCGTGGCGGCCGCCTGCCGGGCGCCGGATTCGCTGGAGCCGGTGTGCCTGCTGAGCCTCGGCTATCCGGCCGAGCAGCCCGAACTGACGCCGCGGCGGCCCCTGCCGGAACTGCTGCTGTAGGCGCCGCGGGCGCGGGAGGCACCCGCGCCCTGACGACACAGCGCCGGCCAGCGCCTCAGCCGCCGAGCAGTTCCTGCATCCGCACGCCGAGTTCGGTGGGCGAACGCACCGTCGCCACGCCCGCCGCCTCCAGTGCCGCGTACTTGCCCTCGGCCGTGCCCTTGCCGCCGGTGATGATGGCACCGGCATGGCCCATGCGCTTGCCCGCCGGTGCGGTGACCCCGGCGATGTAGGCCACCACCGGCTTGCTGACGCGGCTGCGGATATATTCGGCGGCGTCCTCTTCCTCGCCGCCGCCGATCTCGCCGACCATGATGATGCCGCGGGTGCCCGGATCGTCCTCGAACAGCTCGATGCAGTCGATGAAGTTCATGCCATGCACCGGATCGCCGCCGATGCCGACGCAGGTGGACTGGCCAAGGCCGTTCTGCGTGGTCTGGTAGACGGCTTCGTAGGTCAGCGTGCCGGAGCGCGAGACGATGCCAACGCCGCCGGGCTGGTGGATCATGCCCGGCATGATGCCGATCTTGCACTCGCCGGGGGTGATCACGCCCGGGCAGTTCGGACCGATCAGGTGCACGCCCGTGCCGACCAGCGCCGCCTTCACCTTGATCATGTCCTGCACCGGAATGTGCTCGGTGATGCAGACGATGATGCCGATGCCGGCATCGGCCGCCTCGAGCACCGCATCGGCAGCATAGGGCGCGGGCACGTAGATCATGGTGGCCGCGGCGCCGGTCTCGCGCACGGCCTCGTGCACGGTGTCGAACACCGGGCGATCCAGGTGCTGCTCGCCACCGCGCCCGGGCGTCACCCCACCCACCAGCTGCGTGCCGTAGGCAATCGCCTGTTCCGAATGGAAGGTGCCCTGACGGCCGGTGAAGCCCTGGCAGATTACCTTGGTGTCCTTGTCGATCAGAATGCTCATGCCGCTCCGCCCTGTGCCGTTGCCGCCACGGCCTTGCGGGCCGCGTCGTCCAGATCGTCGGCCGGCGTGATCGCCAGCCCACTGTCCGCCAGCATCTGCCGGCCCTGCGCCACGTTCGTGCCCTCCAGCCGCACGATCACCGGCACTTTCACGTCCACCTCGCGCACTGCGGCGATGATGCCCTCGGCGATCAGGTCGCAGCGCACGATGCCGCCGAAGATGTTGACCAGGATCGCGCGGACCTGATCGTCGGCCAGGATCAGCTTGAAGGCGGCAGTGACCCGCTCGGCCGTCGCACCCCCACCCACGTCGAGGAAGTTCGCCGGCCGCCCGCCGCGCAGCTGGATGACGTCCATCGTCGCCATGGCCAGGCCGGCACCGTTGACCATGCAACCGATCTCGCCCTCCAGGCTGACGTAGTTCAGGTCGTGCTCGCTGGCCTCGTGCTCGCGCGCATCCTCCTGCGTGGGATCGCGCCACTCGGCGATGCGCGGCTGGCGGAACAGCGCGTTGTCGTCCAGGTTGATCTTGGCGTCCAGCGCCAGCAGCCGGCCCTCACCGGTCACGATCAGCGGGTTGATCTCCACCAGCGAGGCGTCGCACTCGGTATAGAGCTGGTAGAGGCCGCGCATGATCTCGACGAACTCACCGACCTGCTGCTTGTTCAGCCCCATGCCGAAGCCGAGCCGGCGGGCCTGATAGGGTTGGAAGCCGGCTGCCGGCGACACCGGCACCGTCACGATGCGCTCGGGCGTGCTGGCGGCGACTTCCTCGATGTCCATGCCGCCGGCGGCCGAGCCCATCATCACCAGGCATTCCTCGGCGCGATCGGTCAGCAGGCTGACGTAGAGCTCGCGCTCGATCGACAGGCCGGCCTCGACCAGCACTTCCCCGACCGGCAGCCCCTGCGCGTCGGTCTGATGGGTGACGATGCGGCTGCCGAGCATCTGCTCGGCAAGGCTGGCCACGGCCGCCGGACTGTCGCCCAGCTTGACGCCGCCGGCCTTGCCGCGTCCGCCCGCATGCACCTGCGCCTTGACCACCCAGCGCTCGCCGCCGAGTCGTTCTGCGGCCGCCTGTGCGGCGGCGGGCGTGTCGGCCACGGCACCCTGCGGGATGGGAATCCCGTAGTCCGCGAACAGCTGCTTGGACTGATATTCGTGCAGGTTCATCTGCCGGTCCTTGTGGCGGGGAGGCGGGAGCCCGGCATTCTGACCGATGGCCCGCAAGCGCGCAAAGCGTGACCGCCCTTGCCCCGCCGGACGATCGCGCCCGCCGGTGCGTCACGTGGTGGTTCAGAAATCGGCGGCGCGAGCGATAGCGAAAGGCGATGGCCGCTCTAGCTGCTCCCGTACTGCCCACGCGCCTGCCGCCGGTGCTCGCGCTCGCTCCGCCCAGCCCATGGCGCGCGCTCTGGCTGCTGGAGGCCTTCCGTGTCGGCTGGGCGCTGATGCTGCTGACGCTGTCGGCACTGCCGGGCGAGGAGGTCGCCAGGCCGCTGCCCGATGCGGCAGCGCTGGTCGTCGTTGCCGGCTATCTGCTGCTGGCGGCGGGCGTGGTGCCCTTCCTGCTGGCGCGTCGGCCCTCCGCCCGGCGGCAGATCCCGTATCACGTGTTCGCCGACGTGCTGCTGCTCACCCTGATCCTGCAGCTGACGGGTGGCCTGCGCGATGGCCTCGGCCTGATCGTGCTGCTGCCGGTAGCCATCACCGGCCTGTACCTGCCACCGCGTGCGTGCGCCGCGGTGGCAGCGGCGGCGACCGGGCTGATCCTGCTCGGCGAGCTCACCGGCGCGACGCTGGCCGCGCGCGCGCCGGCCTATCCGCAGGCCGGGCTGCTCGGTGCCTTCTGCTTCTTCGCCGCGCTGGGCACCAGCCTGCTGACGCACCGGCTGCAGCACGCTGCGGCGCTGGCCGCCGAGCGCAGTCGGGAGCTGGCCGAGCTGGGGCGGCTGAACGAGGCCGTGGTCCGCCAGCTGCCGGACGGGCTGCTGGTGCTGGATGCCGAGGATCGCGTGCGCCTGATGAACCCGCGGGCGGCCGAGTTGCTGGGTCTGCACGACCTGCATGGCGCCCGCAACGCGCAGGACCTGCCGCCGGCGCTGGGGGCCGTGCTGGGCCAATGGCGCCGCCAGCCGGCCGCCGTGGCCGAACCGCTGCGCCTGGCCGACGGGCGGGACGTGGAGGCCAGCTTCAATGCCCTGCCACTGAGCAGCGGCAACGGCACCATCGTCCAGCTGGAGGATGCGCACAAGAACCTGCAGCGCAGCCAGCAGATGAAGCTGTCCGCGCTCGGCCGGCTGACGGCCAGCATCGCCCACGAGATCCGCAACCCGCTGGGCGCCATGCTGCACGCGGCGCAGCTGCTGGCGGAGACGGCGCCGCCGGAGGAAGCCGAGCTGGTGGCGATTCTGACGCGGCACGGCCAGCGCATCGATCAGATCATCGGCGACATCATGAGCCTCTCGCGCACCCGCCCGAGCGCCGCCGAGGCCATCGAACTCAGCGCCTGGCTGACCGCCTTCGCCGCCCAGTTCCAGGCCGAGCACCCCGGCTCTTACCAGCTGAGCGTGGCGGGCGATCCGGTCGGCGCGGTGCGCATGGATCCGGGTCATCTACGCCAGGTGCTCGCCAACCTGCTGGAGAACGCCCTGCATCACGCCGGCCGCCCGGACGAGCCGCTGGTGCTGCGGCTGACCACCCGCCGGCGCGAGCATGCCGGCGGGCTGCTGCACGAGCTGGAGATCGCCGACAACGGCTGCGGCATCGCCGTCGGCATCGCCGGGCAGATCTTCGAGCCGTTCTTCACCACCAGCCACCGCGGCTCCGGATTGGGCCTGTTCATCGCCCGCGGGCTGTGCGAGTTCAACGATGCCCGCCTGGCGCTCGTGCCCAGCGACGGCGAGGGCACGACCTTCCGGCTCACCTTCGCCGCCGCGCCCGCGGCCGCCTCAGGATCTCAGCCATGACCGACAAAGCCCGCGTGCTCGTCGTCGATGACGAGCCCGACATCCGCGCCCTGCTCCAGCTGACGCTCAGCCGTATGGGGCTCGGCTCCGTGCTGGCCGACAGCCTCGCCGCCGCCCGGGCCCATCTGGCCGAAGGCAGCTACGCCCTGTGCCTGACCGACATGCGCCTGCCCGATGGCGATGGCATCGAGCTGATCCGCGAGATCCAGGGCCTGCCCGAGGAGCTGCCCTGCGCCATGATCACGGCGCACGGCAACGTGGAGCTGGCGGTCGAGAGCCTGAAGGCCGGCGCCTTTGACTTCCTCAGCAAGCCGGTGGACCTCAAGGCGCTGCGGACGCTGATCAGCAGCGCGGTCAAGGGCCAGCGCCAGCCGCGTGAGCGGCGCTCGCGCCATCTGCTGCTGGGCGACTCCGAACCGATGCGGCGCCTGCGCGGCATGATCGCGAAAGTGTCGCGCTCGCAGGCGCCGATCTACATCAGCGGCGAGTCCGGCACCGGCAAGGAGCTGGTGGCCCGGCTGATCCACCAGCAGAGCATGCGGGCCGATGGGCCTTTCGTGCCGGTGAACTGCGGCGCGCTGCCGACGGAGCTGATGGAAAGCGAGCTGTTCGGGCATCGCAAGGGCAGCTTCACCGGCGCGGTGGCGGACAACCCGGGCATGTTCGTCAGCGCCGACCGCGGCACGCTGTTCCTCGATGAGGTCGCCGAACTGCCGCTGCACATGCAGGTGAAGCTGCTGCGGGCGATCCAGGAGCGCGCCGTGCGCCCGGTCGGCGCGCCGCGGGAAGTGTCGGTCGATGCGCGCCTGCTGTCGGCGACCCACAAGCCGCTGGAGCAGATGGTGGGCAGCGGCGAGTTCCGCCAGGACCTCTACTACCGCATCAACGTCATCGAGTTGAAGGTGCCGCCCCTGCGCGAGCGCCGGCAGGACCTGCCCCAGCTGATCGAGCACATCCTGCGCCAGCAGGCCGGCGCCGGCGCGCTGCCCCGGCTGGATGCGGCTGCCCTGCAGGCGCTGCAGGCCTACCCGTTCCCGGGCAACGTGCGCGAGCTGGAGAACATCCTGCAGCGGGCCCACACGCTGTGCGAGGGCAGCGTCATCGGCCGGGAACATCTGCAGCTGCCGGACAGCCCGCCGACCCTGCCGGCCGGCCCGACCGCCATCGGCGCCAGCGCCCACGGCGCCGCTCCGACACCGCTGGAGGCGCCGCTGCGGGAACGGGCGATCGCCACCCCGGCGCCGGCCGATCTCGACCAGCACCTCGAGGCGATCGAGCGCGAGACGATCCTGCAGGCGCTGGAGGCGCATCGCTGGAACAAGACGGCGACCGCCAAGGCGCTGGGCATCAGCTTCCGGGCGCTGCGCTACCGGCTGAAGAAGCTGGAGATGGAGTGATGACGCTGCACGTCACTTTTCGCCGTGGCGTCAACGCGCCTGCACGGGGCGGGGCGGCTGGCGTGCGCGCAGTCGCCGCCGACCGGCCGCAATCGGCCGCACCAGCGGCCCATGGCAATGAATCCGTGGCTGGCACGGCCGTTGCTTCGTACCTGTCAGGGACCGTCCCCAGCCATCGACATGGCGGTCCTCAACCCAACGAGAACCGCCGGAGTAGAGAGGAAAACAGCATGCACAAGCAACAGGGTTTCACGCTCATCGAGCTGATGATCGTCGTGGCCATCATCGGCATTCTGGCCGCCGTCGCCGTGCCAGCCTATCAGGACTACACCACCCGCGCCCGATACAGCGAGGTCGTCCAGGCGACCCAGCCGTTCAAGCTCGGCGTCGAAGAGTGCTTCCAGGTTACGGCTGCTCTTACGAACTGTGACGCTGGCGCGCAGGGCGTCCCGGCGGCTATCGCGACCGGTGAGGCCGGCGGTGTCGTCGATACCGTCGGCGTAGCCGATGGCGTCATCACCGTGACGCCTGTCGCGGGCAACGGCATCGTCGCCGCAGACACCTACGTCCTGACGCCCACGGCGCAATCCGCCGGCAATCTGACCTGGGCGGCGAGTGGCGGCGGCGTTACCTCCGGCTGGGCTCGCTAAACCTGCAACGATGCACTCTCACGGGGGCTCCATTCGGAGCCCCTTTCTATTCCTGTCGTCGCATACAAGGGGTCAGGCCACTGATGCGTATACCCCCGATTCCCGGTGCGTTCTGCTGCGCGGTCGTCGCTTACCTGTTGGCATGCGCTTTCAGCAGTGCCGCCGCCCAACCCGGACTGTTCGTTCTAACGAACGCCATGCTGCTGCTACTGAGCACCTCATTGTTCAGAACACAGTCGGAAGGGTCGATCTCTCTGTCCCGGGGTCAGGCAGTGGCGGCGATGGGACTGAGCCTGCTGCTGGCGCACAGTCTGTTCTGGGCAAGCTACCAGGAGAGCGCGCTCTGGTTCACGCTGATTATTGGCTCCGGGCCGCTGCTGTATCTGGCTGCTCTGCGCGCCGAGCAGCGTCGCTGGGATCTCACATGGTGGGGCATGGCCGCCGCCGCCGCGGCAGCCGCCGCGCTGGGGGTCTGGGAGTTCCTCCTGGCGCCCGGGCAGCGCGCCAACGGCCCGTTCCTCGATTACAACGCCTACGGCGCGCTGTTCAACGTCTTCCTGTTGCCGGCCTATGCCCGCTACGCGGCGCTACCTAGCGGCCGCGGGCTCACGCCGCGCCTGCTCGAGGCGTTGATGGCGCTGTATCTGGTCGTGCTGCTGGCGACCTATTCGCGGGGCGCGATCGGCGCCCTGATGCTGCTCTGGCCGGCGCTGGCGCTGCTCATCTGGTGGGCCGGCCATCGGGCGGTCAGGCCGCCAGCCGTCTTCCTTGGCCTCGCCGGGCTCGCCTATCTGCTGACGCATGTACTGCCGGCGCAGGTCACGGACCGGCCGGTGTTGGCGCTGGGTGAGGATGCCTCCACCCAGGCGCGGCTGATGATGTGGCGCTCCACGCTGGCCGCCTGGCAGGAGCACCCCTGGCTTGGCACCGGCCTCAGCACGTTCAAGCTGCACTACCTGCGCTTTCGTGATCCGGCGGAGACCGGCAGTTCCGGCGACCTCGCGCACAACGATTATTTGCAGTTCCTGCTGGAGGGCGGGCCGCTGCTGTTGCTGGCCCTGCTCGGCACGCTGGGCTTCACGCTCTGGCTCGCCGGCCGGCTGATCCGGCAGCTCCGCGCGCGTGATGGCGCAGCGCTGCCGGCGTCCAAGGTCGAGGCGCTCGGCCTACTGGCGGCGCTGGGCGCGCTCTACCTGCAGGCAGCGGTCAACTTCATCTTCTACGTGCTGCCGCTGGCGATGGCCGCCGGCCTGTATCTGGCCCGGGTCCATCAGCTCGTGGCGCCGCCCCGGCCCATCACCCGGCCGCCGCCCTTCAGCGCCGGCTTTCGGCGGCTGCTGCTGGCCGGCGCGAGCGCCTTCGTGCTCGGCGCGCTGGCGCTGGATGGGCTGGCGGCGAGCCTGCTGCAGCGTGAGCAGCCGCCGAGCTGGGCGCAGCGCTGGGTGGCGACCCCGCAGGCGCGCTACGACACGGCCTCGCTATTGGCCGCCCTGCGCCCCCACAATCTGGCGGCGCATACGGCGATGACGGAGATCATGACCCAGCGCGCGCTGGCGCCGGACGCCATGTTCGGCCCGCTGTGGGCACAGACCGCCTTCGAGCATGCGCTGGCGACCCTGGCGATCTGCGAGGGGCACCCGTTCTCGTATCTGGCGCTCGGTCAGCTGACGCAACGCTACCCGGCGCTGCGCGAGCGGCCGATCCCGGCGCTTGCCGACGCCGAGCCGGCCACGCTGCTGGCCCGTGCCATCCGCAATCATCCCGCCAGTCCGACCGGTCATCTGCTGCTGGCCAAGCACCTGGAGGCGACGGGCGATCCCGCCGCCGCCTACCGGGTGCTGGCGGCGGCGCTGCCGTGGTCGCAGGTAAAGATGACCAGCGAGGACACCCTGCGGCGGTGGGAGACGCTGTTCACCACCACCCTGCGACTGGCCGATCAGCAGGGCGCGCGCCGACACGCGGCGCAGCTGGCCCCGACCGTGCTGCAGTTCGACCCGGACAACGACATCGCCCGGCGCGTCCTGCGCCGGGCCGCCGGCGCAGCCATCGCCGAGACCGGCAGCTAACGCACGCGGGACGATACCGCCCTGCCCAATGGAGCTGCCTGCCATCGGTTCGACCGAGCCGCTCGTCGCGACCTGCCTTGGGATATCCCGCCGCGAGAGCAAGCCGGGCTGGCCTCCGGACCTTGTTCGTCCAGCCGAGCGGCCGAACAGCCGCTGGGCCGCGGTTCGTCTGCGCCCCAATGCGGAAACAGCGCGGCGGCAGCGCAACAGCAGAAAATATGTCAAGGGACTCTTGTTGCGGCCGATAGGAGGCGAGAACGGCAAGGGGGTCGCGCGGCGCGAGACGTTTAGCAGCATCCCCGGGAATCGCGCCTATGCGACTGATAGTTAAATGCTAACGGCTTCGGTTAGTAACCTTGCCTATGTATAGCCTACAGCCGTTAGAGTGTGACTATAATGTCCATGTAATCTAACGTTTCGTGAGCTAACCTATGGTTCTACACTTCGCCGCCATGACAATCGGCGCACGTATCAAGCAGGCAAGGGAACGCATCGGCATGTCGCAAACGCGGCTGGCCGAGTTGCTGGGCGTCACACGCAGCGCGTGCAGCCAGTGGGAATCCGCCGGCGGCACCTCGCCGAAACGGGATCGCCTCGAGGAGATCGCCCGCCTGCTCGGCGTGAACTACGAATGGCTGGCCACCGGGGGCGGCCCCATCCAGCGTGGGGAGCGGTGGAGCGTCCGCGAGGGCGACTCGACACAGCGGCTAGCGCTCGCCGCGGATCATCTCGAAATTCTCGAAATCTACGACCGGCTCAGCCCTGAGCGACGCCACACGCTGGTCGCCTTCCTGCGGACGCTGCAATAACGGCGCCCGCCTCGTTCGGCCAGTCCGGACGCCTTCCCGACAATGTGTTCAAGGCAGCCACGGATCAGGCTGCCTCCTGTCGTGCGACGCGCTGCTGGCGCATCCTGCGCAACGTGCCGAAGTTGCGCAGGACCCACCACCAGCTGACGCGAAATCGGTAGTCATCGATCTTGTATTGCCCCTTCTCAGCGACCCAGTAGGTGGTCAGCCGACCGGGACGCAGCTTGTAGCTCGCCGTGTCGCCCTCGACCTCGACCGTCGCCTGCCGCAGTCCCAGCAGCGCCGGGTCGACCGGGTCGCCCCCGCCCATCATCGGCATGAGTTTCTGCACCAGGCGGAACGTCACCAGCTTCATCAGCTGCATCATGTCGTCCTTCATCGGACTGGCTAGCAGCGCCCCCAGCGGGTTCTCGTCCGGCGCCGTCTGCAGCCCGCCGGTCTCGTACATCTTCTCGACGAGGTTCGCCGCCGTCTGCAGCGCCAGCTCGGCGCGATCCCAGTCCAGTCCCTGTTGCATGTCGCTCACGACGTTTCCTTGAGCCAAGCCTGAAAGCCGCGATTCTACGCAAGCGCCCACGTCGCTGCCTGCGACGGGATGTGCCGGGGCGATCAGCCTGTCGGCGGAAGCTGGCCGCGGACCCAGTCGAGCAATGCACCGGCGGGCATGGCGCCGGCAACCCGCGCGCGCTCCTGCCCGCCGTGAAACAGGATCAGGGTCGGGATGCTGCGCACGTTGTAGTGCGCGGCCGGTCCCGGCGCGGCGTCGACATTCAGCTTGGCCAGCCGCACCCGCGGCCGCAGCGCCGCCGCCGCCTCGGTCAGCACGGGCGCCATCTGCCGGCATGGACCACACCACTCGGCCCAGAAGTCGACCAGCAACGGCAGGCGGTCGCGCGCCAGATGCCTCGCCAGAGCCGCCTCGTCCAGTGGCGGCAGGGCTGCGGGAAACAGCGGCTCATGACACCGGCCGCAACGCGGCGCGGCACCGGTCTGCAGGCGCGCCGCGTCGAGACGGTTGGTCGCCCCGCACGCGAAGCAGACGAGTTCGATATGCTCGCTCACCAGATTTCTCCGCCGATACGTGTGCTGGACATGGAGACGATCGGCCACCGCATCAAGGCCCGGCCCTTGAGCCTGCAGGGATGACGATGAACGAGACCGACAATACGATCTTCCACCGCGACGGCGATCGCTACCTGCCGACCGCCCGCGCCTCGAGCCCCTGGGATTCGCGCCTGCTGCACGGCGGCAGCATGGCCGGACTGCTGGCCTACGTGCTGGAAGCCCATGGCGATGGGCAGATGCAGTTCGTGCGCATCACCAACGACCTGTTCCGGCCCGGTCCGCTGGCGCCGATCGAGGCACGGGTGCGCACCGTGCGCCATGGCCGCCAGGTCCACGCGCTGGAGGCGACGCTGAGCGCGGATGGGGTCGACTTCGCGCGGGCCGCCGCCCTGCAACTGCGACCGACGCCGATCGATCTGCCCGCCCACGCGCAGCCCTCGAGCGAGCATCCCCCGGGGCCGCAGGACCTGCCCACGGTCGGCTTCCTCGGCAAGCGCGACCCCAGCAAGCCGCCACCACCGGGGCTGAACGCGGCGATGGAGATGCGCCTGGTCTCCGGCTTCCAGTTCAAGGGCGAGGGCTGCGCCTGGATGCGGCTGGCGGCGCCGTTCATGGATGGCGAGCCGGCCAGCCCGCTCGTGCACATGGGGGTGCTGTCCGACATGGGCAACGGGCTCGGTCAGATCTACCTCGGCGGGCAGGCGGCGTGCATCAACGCCGACATCTCACTGAACCTGCTGCGCCTGCCGCGCAGCGAGTGGGTCTGCCTCGAATCCGTGACGCAGCTCGGCCACCATGGGCTCGGCACCGTCTGTACCCGCTTCTACGACACCGAAGGGCCGATCGGCCAGGTGATGCAGTCGCAGGTGGCCCGCCTGCTCGCGCCTGCCCGCCGCCCCGAGGCGGGGTGAACCGTGGCGGATGAGGCCAGCCACTGGCAGAGCTTCTGGCAGGAGCTGTGGCTGCGCGAGAGCGCTCCGCCCTTCCACCTGCCGCAGGTCAACCCGCACCTGATCCGGCACTTTCCGCAGCTGCGGCTGGCCCCGGGCGCTCGCGTGCTGGTGCCCCTGTGCGGCAAGAGCGTGGATCTTGGCTGGCTGGCGGCGCAGGGCGTCGAGCCGGTGGGAGTCGAGCTGAGCCCGCAGGCGGCTGCCGCCTACTTCGCCGAGCAAAACCTGACGCCGCAGATCACCCGGCTGGGCCCGTTCGAACGCTACGAAGCGGGCGGCGTCGTCATCCTGTGCGGCGACTTTTTCGAACTGCAGCCGACCGTGGCCGGGCCGTTCGATGCCATCTACGACCGGGCCGCCCTGATCGCGCTGCCGGTCGGCCTGCGCCGCGCCTACGCAGCCACCCTCGCCCGGCTGCTGCGTCCCGGCGGCGTTCTGCTGCTGGTGGCACTGGACTACCCACAGGCGCAGATGCCGGGGCCGCCCTTCGCCCTCACCCCCGCGCAGGTCGCCGCGCTCTATCCGGATTGGCCGGCGCACGAGTGGCACCGGCAGGACATCCTCGCCCAGGAGCCGCGCTTCGCCGCCCGCGGCCTGACGCGGCTGGAGGAATACGTGCTGCAGCTGCGACACCCGTAGCGACGGCACGTCACGCACGATGCCCAGACTGAATCCGTCTGCAGCCGCAGACACCCCAAGACGCCCATGAGTGGCGCCGATCAGCACGACATGGAGGATTTGACGATGGCCCTCAGCATGGAAGAGGCAACTGCCCAGCTCACCCGCGCGGGCGGCATGTTCAGCACCGACCGAATCGACATTCGCGGCGTGACCACGACCGTCTGGAAGGCCGCCCCGCCCACGCTGCGCACCGTCCTGGACATGACGCGCGCCCACGGCGAGAAGGACTACATCGTCTTCGAGGACGAACGGCTGACCTACGCCGAGCACTACCGGCGCGCCGCTACCCTCGGCCAGCGGCTGGTGGCGGAGTTCGGCATCCGGAAGGGCGACCGGGTGGGACTGGCGATGCGCAACCTGCCCGAATGGCCGCTGATCTTCTGGGCCAGCGTCGCCGTCGGCGCGGTGATCGTGCCGCTGAACGCGTGGTGGACGGCGGACGAACTCGAATACGGCATCACCGATGCCGGCTGCCGGCTGCTGTTCGTCGATGCCGAGCGACTGGAGACCCTGGAGGGCAAGCTGCCGGCACTGGGCCTTGCCGCCACCATCGTCGCCCGGCCGGTCGGGCCGCTGCCCGAGGGCGTGCGCGAGTTCACCGAGGTGCTCGGCGAGGTCGACTCCAAGGCCACGCCGCCCAAGGTGGCACTGCAGCCGGACGATGAGGCCACCCTGTTCTATACCTCCGGCACCACGGGCCGGCCCAAGGGCGCGCTCGGCACGCATCGCAATATCTGCCAGAACCTCATCAGCGCCGCCTTTCTGCGCATGCGCGCGGCCCTGCGGGCGGGCAACGATCCGATGGCGGGCATGGGTGGCGCGGGCCCGAGCTTCCTGCTCTCGGTGCCGCTGTTCCATGTGACTGGCTGCCACGCCATCCTCTGCGGCACCACCGTCGCCGGCGGCAAGCTGGTGATGATGTACAAGTGGGATGCGCAGCGCGCCATCGAGCTGATCGAACGCGAGCGCATCACCACCTTCGGCGGCGTGCCGGCGATGGTCTGGCAGGTGCTGGAGCACCCTGCGCTGGCCGAGCACGACCTCTCCAGCGTCACCAACGTCGCCTATGGCGGCGCGCCGGCGGCGCCGGAGCTGGTGCGGCGCATCCAGCAGGCATTCCCGAAGGTGGAGTCGAGCAACGGCTATGGCATGACCGAAACCTCGGCGCTGTGCACCACCAATTCCGGCGTCGACTACCTGGAGCGGCCCGACAGCTGCGGCATGCCGGCGCCGGTGACCGAAGTCCGCATCGCCGGTCCCAACGGGCAGCCACTGCCCGCGGGCGAGGTCGGCGAGCTCATGGTCAAGGGGCCGAACGTCATCAAGGGCTACTGGAACCGCCCCGAGGCCGATGCGGACACCTTCCGTGACGGCTGGCTGCGCACCGGCGATCTGGCACGCCTGGATGCCGAGGGCTACCTCTACATCGTCGATCGCGCCAAGGACATGCTCATCCGTGGCGGCGAGAACATCTACTGCGTCGAGGTCGAGGATGCGCTCTACAGCCATCCGGCGGTAATGGACGCCGCCGTGATCGGCATCCCGCACAAGGTGCTCGGCGAGGAAGTCGGCGCGATCGTGCAGATCGCACCCGGCCAGCAGTCCAGCGAGGATGAGCTGCGGGCCCATGTGCGCGAGCGGCTGGCGCACTTCAAGGTGCCGGTGCGCATCGAGCTGCGGGACGAGCCGCTGCCGCGCAATGCCAACGGCAAGATCCTCAAGAATCAGCTGAAGCAGGAGTGGGCCCTGGCTCCTGCCGGCTGAGCGCTGCCGCGGCCGCGCCGGCTGCCGGCGCGGCCGCCCGGCATGACAGCGCCGCCCGACGGCGGCGATACTCGGCGGCACCTCAGGCAGGCAGAACATCTCATGGCCACCCCGCCGCTGGAACAGCTTCAATCCCGCATCTGGCAGCCGCAGATCGAGCAGCTGCCTGCCCGGCGGCGGGCGATGCTGCTGGCAGTACGCATCGCGCTGAATCTCGGCCGCGACTTCGCCTCCGGCCGGCTGACACTGTGGGCGACCAACCTCGTCTACACCACGCTGCTCTCCCTGGTGCCGATGCTGGCGCTCAGCTTCTCGGTGCTCAAGGCCTTCGGCGCCCGCAACACGCTGCAGCCGCTGCTGCTGACGCTGCTGGAGCCGCTGGGCTCGGAGGCCACGCAGATCACCGGGCGGATCATCGACTTCGTGGAGAACATCCAGGTCGGCGTGCTGGGCTCGGTGGGCCTCGGCGTGCTGGTCTACACCGTGATCTCGCTGGTGCAGAAGATCGAGGGCGCCTTCAACGAGATCTGGGGCGTGCGCGAGGCGCGACCCCTCGCCCGACGCTTCAGCGACTACCTCAGCGTGCTGCTGGTCGGCCCGCTGCTCTACCTGGCAGCGACCGGCGCCATGGCCGCGGTGCTGAACAACGAAGTGGTGCAGCAGATCCTGGCGGTGCAGCCGCTCGGGGTGCTGCTCTACCTGGTGACGCGACTGGCACCGCTGGTGATCCTGATCGGCGTGTTCAGCTTCGCCTACGCCTTCATCCCCAATACCCGCGTCAGCGCCCGCGCGGCGCTCACCGGCGGCGTGGTCGCCGGCCTCGCCTGGCAGCTCGCCGCGTTTGGCTTTGGCCGCTTCGCCGCCGGCAGCACCAACTACGACGCGATCTATTCCGGCTTCGCCATCATCATCCTGCTGCTGATCTGGCTGTACCTGAACTGGCTGATCCTGCTGCTGGGCGCCCAGATCAGCTTCTACGTCCAGCATCCGCGGCATCTGTCGCGCTACGACCGGGCGGCCTCGACCACCACCAGCGCGGCGCTGGAGGGCATGGCGCTGGAGGCGATGTATCAGATCGGCCGCCACTTCGCCCAGCGGCGCCCGCCGCCGACGCTGAACCTGCTGGCCAGCCAGCTGTTCGAGCCGGCGGACACACTGGAGCCGGTCCTGCAGGCACTGCAGGACCGCGGCCTGATCCGTGCTGCGGCCGGTGAGCAGGACGGCTATCTGCCCGCCCGCGAACTGGCCGATATCCCACTGAGCGAAGTGCTCGAGGCGGTCCGGCTGCCCAGCAGCCAGCCGCAGCAGGAGGCCCGTCCGCGGCTGTCAGCACCGATCCGGTCGCTGCGCGAGGAGATCGACGGCACGCTGCACGAGCAGCTGGCACGGCGCACGCTGAAAGACCTGGCGACGGCGGAGGCGCCAGCGTCCGCCGCGCCGCAAGAACCACAACCGGCGGCCACGACCGCCGGACCGGAGGAGACCAGCGGATGAACCACGCCTACCCGCACCTGCTCGCGCCGCTCGCGCTCGGCCCGGTGCAACTGCGCAACCGCATCATGATGGGCTCGATGCACACCGGGCTGGAGGAGGCGCGCGGCGGCCTGCGCGGGCTGGCGGCGTTCTACGCCGAACGCGCCCGCGGCGGCGTGGCGCTGATCGTCACCGGCGGCATCGGCATCAGCGAGGAGGGAGCGTTGGCCGTCGGCGCCCGGCTGATGTGCCGACCGGCCGACGTGGCGCCGCACCGGGAGGTCACCGACGCGGTGCATGCCGAGGGCGGGCGGATCGCGCTGCAGCTGATCCACGCCGGCCGCTATGCCTACAACCCAAAGCAGGTGGCGCCCTCGGCGATCCAGGCGCCGATCAACCCGTTCACGCCGCGGGCACTGTCGAGCGCGGAGGTCGATCGCACGGCGGACGACTTCGCCAACGCCGCCGCGCTGGCCCGCGAGGCCGGCTATGACGGTGTGGAGATCATGGGCTCGGAGGGCTACCTGCTGAACCAGTTCCTCGCCCCGCGCACCAACCGGCGCGACGACGAGTGGGGCGGAGATGCCGAGCGGCGCATGCGCCTGCCGGTGGAGGTGGTACGCCGGGTGCGGGCCGCGGTGGGCGAGGACTGCATCGTCATCTACCGCCAGAGCATGCTGGATCTGGTGCAGGACGGCAGCACGGGCGAAGAGATCATCGCCCTGGCCCGGCAGGTCGAGGCCGCCGGCGCCAGCCTGATCAACACCGGCATCGGCTGGCACGAGGCGCGGGTGCCGACCATCGCCACGCTGGTGCCGCGCGGCGCCTTCGCCTGGGCGACGGCGCGGGTGAAGGCGGCCGTCGGACTGCCCGTGATCGTCAGCAACCGCATCAACGATCCGGCCCTGGCCGAGGCCCTGCTGGCCGCCGGCGAAGCCGACATGGTCTCCATGGCGCGGCCGCTGCTGGCCGATGCCAACTTCGCCCGCAAGGCGGCGGCGGGCACACCGGCGGCGATCGACACCTGCATCGCCTGCAACCAGGCATGCCTGGATCACACCTTCTCCGGCAAGATGACCTCCTGTCTGGTCAATCCGCGCGCCTGCCATGAACTGGAGCTGACCTATCCGCCGACCACCGCGCCCCGGCGGCTCGCGGTGGTCGGCGGCGGCCCGGCCGGACTGGCCTGCGCCCACGTGGCGGCGCTGCGCGGACACGCGGTGACGCTGTTCGAGGCCCAGCCACGACTGGGCGGGCAGTTCGTGATGGCCGCGCGCATTCCCGGCAAGGCCGAGTACGCCGAGACGATCCGCTACTTCGAGCACGAACTCGCCCGCCTGCAGGTGGACGTGCGGCTGGGACAGCGGGCGACGGCGGCCGAGCTGGCCGGCTTCGATCACGTGGTGCTGGCGACGGGCGTGGTGCCGCGCACGCCGGCGCTGCCGGGTGTCGATCATCCCAGCGTGCTGAGCTATCAGCAGGTGCTGGGCGAAGGGGTCGAGGTCGGTGGGCGGGTGGCGCTGATCGGCGGCGGCGGCATCGGTGTGGACACCGCCCATTTTCTGGCCGACGCGCCGGCGCACGAAGCGCAAGCCGAAGCGGCGTTCTGCGCCGACTGGGGCGTCAGCCGCGATCTGCAGGTCCGCGGCGGGCTCACCACGCCGCAGCCGAGCCCCGGCGCGCGGCAGATCTGGCTGTGCCAGCGCTCGGCCGGCAAGGTCGGCAGATACCTCGGCAAGACCACCGCCTGGGCCCACCGGGCGCTCCTGGCCAAGCGTGGCGTGCAGATCCTGACCGAAGTGCAGTACGAGGGCGTCGACGATGCGGGCCTGCACCTGCGGGTGGGCGAGACGCCACGCCTGCTGCCGGTCGATCACATCGTGCTGTGCGCCGGGCAGGAAAGCGAACAAAGTCTGCGCGCGCCGCTCGAAGCGGCAGGCGTGGCCGTGACCGTGATCGGTGGCGCCGAGCGAGCGGCCGAGCTCGACGCCAAGCGGGCGATCGACCAGGCCTGCCGGCTGGCGGCCACGCTGTAGCGCGGCGTGGCGCCGACGCTGCGCTCCCAACTCTTTTCCCCAAGGCAAGGCGATGAGGTCATGAGCGAAAGACAGGCAGTCGAGCGGATCTGGCTCAAGCACTATCCCCAGGGCGTTCCGCCGGAGATCGATCTCGGCGCGTATCGCTCGCTGGTCGACCTGTTCGACGAGAGCTGCCGGCGCTTCGCCGACCGCCCGGCCTTCGCCAACATGGGGGTGACACTCACCTATGCGCAGGTCGATCGGCTGGCCGACCAGTTCGCCGCGTTCCTGCAGCAGAGTGCCGGACTCGCCAAGGGCGATCGCGTCGCCCTGATGATGCCGAACGTGCTGCAGTACCCGGTGCTGCTGCACGCGATCCTGCGGGCCGGCCTGGTGGTGGTGAACGTGAACCCGCTCTACACCCCCGCCGAGCTCGAGCACCAGCTCACCGATGCCGGCGCGAAGGCGATCGTGGTGCTGGAGAACTTCGCCCATACGCTGCAGCAGGCCCTGCCGCAGACGCCGGTGGAGACCGTCATCACCACGCAGATCGGCGATCTGATGCCACTGCCGCGCCGGCTGCTGGTCAACTTCGTCGTCAAGCACGTGCGCCGGATGGTGCCGGACTGGCAGATCGGCAACGCGATCGACCTGCGCAGCGCGCTCGCCCAGGGCCAAAACCAGCGCCTCTCGCGGCCGACGCTCGGGCAGGAGGATCTCGCCTTTCTGCAGTACACCGGCGGCACCACCGGGCGCTCGAAGGGCGCGATGCTGCTGCACCGCAACGTGCTGGCGAACGTGCTGCAGGCCGAGGCCTGGTGCCGGCCGGTATTGAACGAGGGCGAGGAGATCGTGATCACCGCCCTGCCGCTCTATCACATCTTCGCGCTCACGGCGAACTGCCTGTTGTTCAGCAAGCTTGGCGGACTGAACGTGCTGATCACCAACCCGCGGGACATCCCGGGCTTCGTCAAGGAGATCGAACGCTACCCCTTCACCGGCATCACCGGCGTGAACACGCTGTTCAACGCGCTGCTCAACAGCGAGGACTTCCGCGCCCTGGACTTCTCGGCGCTCAAGCTCTCGCTCGGCGGCGGCATGGCCGTACAGCGGGCCGTGGCCGAGCGCTGGAAGCAGCTGACCGGCGTGACCCTGGTGGAAGCCTATGGACTGACGGAGACCTCGCCCGCCGCCTGCATGAACCCGCTGGATCTGGTCGAGTACAACGGCAAGATCGGACTGCCGCTGCCGTCGACCGCGTGCGCCGTGCGCAGCGAGGATGGCAGCTGGCTCGGCATCGACGCCCCGGGCGAGCTGTGCGTGCGCGGACCGCAGGTGATGAAGGGCTACTGGAACCTGCCGGAGGAGACCGCGCGGGTGCTCGATGCCGAGGGCTGGCTCGCCACCGGCGATGTCGCCACGATGGATGCCGAGGGTTTCTTCCAGATTGTGGACCGCAAGAAGGACATGATCCTCGTCTCCGGTTTCAACGTGTATCCGAACGAGGTCGAGGACGTGCTGGCCGCGCATCCGGGCATCGTCGAGGCCGGCGTGATCGGCGTGCCGGACGAGCACTCGGGCGAGACGGTGAAGGCGGTGGTGGTGCGGCGCGACCCCGAGCTGGCCGAAGCGGACGTCATCGCCCATTGCCGCGAGCGGCTGACCGGCTACAAGGTGCCGAAGATCATCGAGTTTCGTGACGAGCTGCCCAAGACCAACGTCGGCAAGATCCTGCGCCGCGACCTGCGTCAGGATGAGGGCTGAACGTGGACGAGAGCGTACGCCGGGCGCTGGCGCGCTGGCCGAACGTGCCGGCGGCCTACGGCTGGCTGGCGCTGGACCGGCGCGGCACCTGGCATCTGGAGGGCCGGCCGCTGCGGCACGCGCGCACCATCGACTTCATCGGCCGCAACTATCAGGCGGACGAAAACGGCGCCTGGCACTTCCAGAACGGCCCGCAACGCGCCTACGTGAAGCTCGCTTACACGCCCTGGGTGTTGCACCTGCGGGCCGGCCGGGCGCCGGTCGCCGCTGGGGCCCTGGCCACGCACACGCAGCAGCCGGTCATGACGCTGCGCTCGGCCTGGCTGGACGAGGAAGGCTCCCTGCTGCTGGAGACCGCGGCCGGGATCGGCGTGCTGGATGACCGGGACCTGGCGGCGATGAGCGGGGCGCTGTGCGATCGCGCCGGCCGTCCGCTGGATGACGCCGCGCTGGCCGAGGGCTTCGCCGCGGCACTGGAGGGCGCGCCGCACGCACTGCATCTCGCCTACGCCGACGCCCTGCTGCCGGTCGCGACACTTCCCGCCGCCGAGGTGGCCGCGCGCTTCGGCTTCATCGCCGATCCGCAGCCGCCGGGCTGAGCCGGCGGCTGCACCCGACCGCTAGATCGTGAGGCCGCCGTCGGCGACCCACACCGCGCCGGTGCAATAGGCGCTGGCATCGGAGGCGAGGAAGACCGCCAGCCCGGCGATGTCCTCCGGCGTGCCGATGCGGCTGATCGGCGCGTGTTCCAGCGCCTGGCGCAGGATCTGCTCGTTTTCCCACAGCGCGCGGCTGAACTTGGTCTTGATCAGACCGGGGCAGATGGCGTTCGCACGCACACCGGCGCCGCCCCATTCCCGCGCCATCACCTTGGTCAGGCTGATCAGCGCCGACTTGCTGACGCTGTAGAGCCCGAGCATGCGTTCGGGATGCAGCCCGCCGACGCTGGAGATGTTGATGATGCTGCCGCCGCCGCGCTGGCGCATCCCCGGCAGTGCCTGCCGGCACAGCGCCAGCGGGCCCTGCACGTTCACGGCCATGATCTTCGCGAACGCGGCATCATCGGCGTTCACCAGCGGCCCGAACACCGGATTGGTGGCCGCATTGTTGACGATGATATCCAGCCCGCCGCACTGCCGGTTCGCCGCCTCCACGAGCGCGCTGACCTGCGCCGGATCGCCCATGTGTGCGGCGATCGCATGGGCCTGGCCACCGCGCTCGACGATCCGCGCGGCGACCTCATCGACCGCCTCCTGCCGGCGACTGCTCACCACCACCGTGGCGCCGAAGTCCGCAAGGCCCGAGGCGATAGCCTCGCCGATGCCCTTGCTCGCGCCCGTCACCAGGGCGACCTTGCCCTGTAGATCGAAGCGCCGTCGCAGCGAGTTCTCATCCATGGTCACGCCTCCCGGGGTTTTGCCATCATGCGCAGGCTAGAGTGCGGCGGGCCCGGCCGCCAGCGCCGTCGCGCCCGCTTCTCTGCATCCCGCCGCCGCGGTATCTTGCCTGCAGCACGCCTGAACCCCCGCCTGTCGGCCACTACCGCGGAAACGCCACGATGAGCGTCGAGATCGACCGCTACCCCCGCACGAATGCCTACGACGAGCTGATCGGGCCGCAGGGCCCGCGCTCCGCCTGCGATCTGCTGCTGCGTCACCTGCAGGGTCTTGCGCCCGAGGAACTGCGCGAACGCCAGCATGCGGCGGAGTTGGCCATCAAGGTCATGGGCATCACCTTCACCGTCTACAGCGAAGGGCAGATGATCGACCGCGCCTGGCCGATGGACATCATCCCGCGGGTGATCTCGGCGCGGGAATGGCGCGGCACCGAGGCCGGCCTGAAGCAGCGCGTGCAGGCGCTGAACCTGTTCATCGACGACCTGTACGGCGAGCAGCGCATCGTGCGCGACAAGGTCTTTCCGGCCGAGCTGCTGGCGAACTCACGCAACTTCCGCCCGCAGTGCCGGGGCGTGAAGCCGCCGCTGGGCGTGTGGGCACACATCTGCGGTTCGGACCTGGTGCGCGACGAGCACGGCACGATGTACGTGCTGGAGGACAACCTGCGCGTACCCTCCGGCGTCTCGTACATGATGATGAACCGCCTGGTCATGAAGCGCGTGCTGCCCGAGCTGTTCGAGTACCAGAGCATCCTGCCGGTGGACGAGTATCCGGCGCAGCTGTTCGACATGCTGGCCTCGCTCTCCCCGCGCCCGGCGGACTTTCCCACCGTGGTCGTGCTCACACCGGGCATCTACAACTCGGCCTATTTCGAGCATGCCTACCTGGCGCAGCAGATGGGGGTGGAGCTGGTCACCGGCGCCGACCTGATTGTCTGCGACGACGACTGCGTCTACCTGCGCACGATCGAGGGACTGGAGCGGGTCGATGTGATCTACCGGCGCATCGATGATGCCTTCCTTGACCCGGAGGTCTTCGAGCCGGGCTCGATGCTTGGCGTGCCGGGGCTGATGCGCGCCTGGCGGGCCGGCAACGTCGCGCTGGCCAACGCGCCCGGTGCCGGCGTCGCCGACGACAAGGTCGTCTACGCCTACGTGCCGGAGATCATCCGCTACTACCTCGATCAGGACCCACTGCTGCCGAACGTGCCGACCTATCGCTGTGTCGATCCGGTCGAGCGCGACCACGTGCTGGCCAATCTCGCCGAGCTGGTCGTCAAGCCGGCGAACGAATCGGGCGGCTACGGCATGCTGATCGGGCCACGGGCCAGCCGGCAGGAGATCGAGACCTTCGCCGACCTGGTGCGGCAGGATCCGCGCAACTACATCGCCCAGCCGACGCTGAAGCTGTCGACCGTGCCGACGCTGACCGATCACAGCGCCGAGCCGCGCCACGTCGACCTGCGCCCGTTCATCCTCTCCGGCGTCGACACCTACGTCACCACCGGCGGCCTCACGCGCGTGGCGATGCGGGCGGGTTCGCTGGTGGTGAACTCCTCCCAAGGCGGCGGCAGCAAGGACACCTGGATCGTCGAGGAGCCATCGGCATGAGCGGCCTGCTTTCCCGCGTCGCGGACAACATGTACTGGTTCGGCCGCTATGCCGAGCGCGCCGAGAACACCGCCCGGCTGATCACGGTGCACACCAACCTGGAGCTGGACCTGCCGCTTACGGTCACCTTCGGCTGGGAGCCCCTGGTCGCGATCACCGGCAACGACCAGATCTACCGTGACGTCGTCGGCGAGTACGCGGAGTCGGCGGTGGTGCATTTTCTGCTCGCGCATGCGGAGCATTCGGGCGCGCTGCTGCACTCCATCGCGCTGGCGCGCGAGAACCTGCGCACCACGCGCGATGTGGTGCCGCGCGAGGTCTGGGAAGAGATCACGGATCTGGACCTGTTCGCCCGCGAGCGGCTGGACGCCGGCCTCAGCCGGCGCGGCCGGCACGACTATCTGCAGGGCATCGTCGGGCGCTGCCAGCGCATCGCGGGACTGCTCTCCGGCACCATGAGTCACGATGCGGCCTACGAATTCGTCCGCCTGGGCCGCAATCTGGAGCGCGGCGACATGACCAGCCGGATCCTCGACGTGCGCAGCGAGGATCTGCTGGCCGACCGCGAGGGCCAGCTCTCGCCCTACGACAGCATCCAGTGGATGAGCCTGCTGAAGTCGCTGACGGCCTACCAGATGTACCGGCGTCACGTGCGCAGCCGCGTCACCGCGCATGACGTACTGCGCTTTCTGCTACAGGACCGCGACTTCCCCCGCGCGCTGCAGTACTGCCTGACCCGCATCGAGGGCTGCCTGCACCGGCTGCCCGAACGCGAGTCGCCGCTGCGGCAGGTCGCGCGGGTCAGCCGGCAGGTGCAGCAGGCGAATGTACGTCAGCTGGCGGCCGATGGCGCCGCACTGAACGTCTATCTCGACGACCTGCAGCTAAAGCTCGCCGCGTGCCACAACGCGATCCACGAGGCCTACTTCGGCAACGAGGCGCTGGTGCCGGCGGAGCCGGCCGCGACGCCGTCGCAGTCGCAGTCGCAGTCGTCCTGACCTCACCACAAGGCGCTCCCCCCCGATGAGCATCCACGTCGCCCTGAATCACTGGACCGAGTACCGCTACGACCGGCCGGTGCGCCTGTCACCGCAGACCATCCGGCTGCGGCCGGCGCCGCACTGCCGCACGCCGATCGAGAGCTACGCCCTGCGCATCGCGCCCCAGCCGCACTTCATCAACTGGCTGCAGGACCCGTTCGGCAACTTCGTCGGCCGGGTGGTGTTCCCCGAGCCAGTGCGCCGCTTCGCCGTGACGGTGGATCTGGTCGCCGACATGACGGTGATCAACCCGTTCGACTTCTTCGTCGAGGAGTACGCCGAGCGCTATCCCTTCGACTATCCGGACGCGTTGGCCCGACAACTGGCACCCTACCGGCATGCGCCGACGCCCGGCCCGCGGCTCGCCGACTACCTGGCGACGGTGGCGGTCCCGCACGAGACTCGCACGATCGACTTCCTGGTCGAGCTGAACCAGCGGCTCAGCAAAGAGGTGGCCTACACCGTCCGCCTGGAACCGGGTGTGCAGAGCTGCGAGCAGACGCTCGAGCGCGGCGTCGGCTCCTGCCGCGACAGCGCCTACCTGCTGGTGCAGATCGCCCGGCACCTCGGCCTGGCCGCGCGCTTCGCCTCGGGCTATCTCGTGCAGCTCAAGAGCGATGTCGCCGCGCTCGACGGCCCCAGCGGCCCCGAGGCCGACTTCACCGATCTGCATGCCTGGGCGGAAATCTTCCTCCCCGGCGCGGGCTGGATCGGCCTCGACCCGACCTCGGGGCTGCTCGCCGGCGAGGGCCACATTCCGCTGTGCTGCACGCCCGAACCGGCTGCCGCCGCGCCGATCGAGGGTGCGAGCGACCCGGCCGAGGTGGAGTTCGCCTTCCACAACGAGGTCCAGCGCCTGCGCGAGCGTCCACGCGTGACGCTGCCGTACAGCCAAGCGCAGTGGGAAGACATCGACGCCCTCGGCGCCAAGGTGGACGCCCGGCTGCAGGCGGCGGACGTGCGCCTGACGCAGGGCGGTGAGCCCACGTTCGTCTCCATCGACGACATGGACGGCGCGGAGTGGAACACGGGCGCGCTCGGGCCACACAAGCGGCAGCGGGCGGAGGATCTGCTGCGCCGGCTGCGGGCGCGCTTCGCGCCGGGGGGCATGCTGCACTACGGCCAGGGCAAGTGGTATCCCGGCGAGCCGCTGCCGCGCTGGTCGCTCGGCTGCATCTGGCGCAGCGACGGCCAGCCGGTCGTCAAGGACGATGCGCTGCTGGCCGACCCCACCGTGCCGGGCGATGCCGACGCCGCCGCGGCGCAGCGGCTGATTGCGGCCATCGCCGCGACGCTTGCGGTCGATCCCGCGCCGATCGCCCCGGCGTACGAGGATCTCTACTACTACCTGTGGGTGGAGCGGCGCCTGCCCGACGACGTCGGCCCCGGCCATCCGGCACTGCAGGCGGATGCCGATCGTGCCCGCCTGGCGAAGCTGCTCGAACCGGGCCTGGGCACCGTCACCGGCTATCTGCTGCCGCTGCAGTGGCAATGGGAGACGGCGCAGACCGGCCGCTACGTCAGCGGACCCTGGCACGTGCGGCGCGGCCACATCTACCTGCTGCCCGGTGACTCACCGATGGGACTGCGCCTGCCGCTGGACAGCCTGCCCGCCGGTGCGGGTCAGGGCGAAGCGCCGGTGCCGGCCGATCCGTGGGGCCCACTCCGGCCACTGCCGGCACCGCCTGGGGGAGAGATCCGCCTGCAGCGCCCGGGCGTGGCGAACCCGGCCTCGCCCGATCCGTCGGCCGAGCCGCCCGCCGCCACGGCGCTGTGCGTGGAGCCGCGCAACGGCGTGCTGCATGTATTCCTGCCGCCGACGGCCGATGCCGCGCAGTATCTGCAGCTGGTGCACGCGGTGCTCGCCGCCGCCGCCGCCGAGGGCCTGGCGGTGGCGCTGGAAGGCTACGAGCCGCCACCCTCGCCGCAGCTACGGCACTTCCACGTCACCCCCGATCCGGGGGTGATCGAGGTGAACGTGCAGCCGGCCAGCGACTGGCAGGGCCTGCGCACGATCACCGAGGGCCTGTACGAGGACGCCCGCCTGGCCAGGCTCGGCGCCGAGAAGTTCATGCTCGACGGCCGCCATACCGGCACCGGCGGCGGTAATCACGTCACGCTCGGGTCGGCGACGCCGGCGGACAGTCCGTTCCTGCGTCGTCCGGCGCTGCTGCAGAGCCTGATCACCTATTGGCAGCATCACCCCAGCCTGTCCTATCTCTTCTCCGGCCTGTTCGTCGGCCCCACCAGTCAGGCGCCGCGGCTGGACGAGGCGCGCACCGACAGTCTGTACGAGCTGGAAATCGCCTTCGGCCAGCTGACCGGCGCACTGCCGGAGGACACCGCGCTCGCCCCGTGGCTGGTGGACCGTCTGCTGCGTCACCTGCTGATCGACGTGACCGGCAACACCCACCGCGCGGAATTCTGCATCGACAAGCTCTATTCGCCGGATTCGGCCACCGGCCGGCTCGGCCTGCTGGAGCTGCGCGCGTTCGAGATGCCACCGCACCCGCACATGAGCCTGGTGCAGATGCTGCTGGTACGGGCGCTGATCGCGCGCTTCTGGGATCAACCCTATCGTGGCCGGCTGGTGCGCTGGGGGACCGACCTGCACGATCGATTCATGCTCGAACACTTCGTCCGGCAGGACTTCCACGACGTACTGGAGGAACTGCGCGGCGCCGGATTCGCCTTCGAGGATCGCTGGTTCGAGCCCTTCTTCGAGTTCCGCTTCCCGGTGCTCGGCCAGCTCAAGGCGCGTGAGCTCACCCTCGAACTGCGCCAGGCCATCGAGCCCTGGCACGTACTGGGCGAGGAGGCGACCGGCGGCGGGACCGCACGCTATGTGGATTCCTCCGTCGAGCGCCTGCAGGTCCGGCTGACCGGCGCGGCCGGCGATCGCTACCACGTCAGCTGCAACGGGCGACCCCTGCCGCTGCACCAGACCGGCCGGGTCGACGAGCGGGTCTGCGGCGTCCGGTTCAAGGCGTGGCAGCCACCCTCGGCGCTGCACCCGCGGATCCCGGCGCAGACCCCACTCACCTTCGACCTGCACGATCGCTGGAACGGCCGCGCCATCGCCGGCTGCCGCTACTACGTGGCGCATCCGGCCGGACGCAACTACGAGCGCTTTCCGGTCAATGCCAGCGAAGCCGAGGCGCGGCGGCTGGCGCGGTTCGAGCGCTTCGGGCACACGCCCGGCCGCCACGACGCCACGCACCTCACGCAGCCACAGGCGGCACTCGCGCCCGAGCATCCGTATACGCTCGATCTGCGACGACATCCGGTGCTCGGCGGATCGTGAGCGTCGCCGCGCCGCTGCCGGCACCGGCGCTGCCCTTGCTGCGCGCCTACAGCCCGCCATCCGGCGCCTACGACGAACTGCGCGAGCACGATGGCAGCCTGCGCCCGCACTGGCGCCAGCTGCTGCCGGCGCTGGACGCACTCGGCGCCGAGGGGCTGCAGCAACGTGCCGCGGATGCCTCCGCGCTGTTGCAGCACCACGGCCTGCAGGGCGGGCCCCGCGGCCAGCGCTGGCGGCTCGACCCGGTGCCGCTGGTGCTGCCGAGCGATCAATGGCGGCTGATCGAGCGGGGCCTGCAGCAGCGCGGCGAGCTGCTCGAGGCGCTGCTGCGGGATCTCTACGGGGAGCAGCGCCTGCTGCGCAGCGGCCAGCTGCCGCCGGATGCGGTCTTCGCCCATGGCGGTTTCCTGCACCCCGTGGTCGGACTGCGACCACCCTCCGGCCGCTGGCTGGTGCACTACGCCGCCGATCTGGTGCGAACGCCGGATGGCCAGTTGCTCGTCGCCCGCGATCGCGCCGATGCGCCGGCCGGGATGGGTGCGGCGCTGGCCGCCCGGGTGGCGCTCTCGCGCCAGCTGCCGAGCCTGTTCCGGGACTGCCATCCGCATCGGCTGCGACTGTTCTTCCAGACGCTGCGCGAGACGCTGGCGAGCTTGGCCGACGATCCCTCCGGCGCGGCCGTTGCCGTGCTGAGCGGCGGTCCACGTGATCCGGCCTACGCCGAACAGGCCTACCTGGCGCAGTACCTCGGCTACATGCTGGCCGACAGCGGCGAGCTCGTCGTGCGCGACGGGCGGCTGTGGCTGGGCGGCGTGGAACGGCCGCAGCCGGTGCATGCCGTGCTGAGGACGCTGGCGAGCGTGCAGATCGATCCGCTCGAACTCGACCGACGCTCGCATCATGGCGTGCCCGGACTGCTGCAGTTGCTGCGCCAGGGCAATCTCGTGGCGGCCAACCCGCCCGGTGTGCGGGTGGTCGAGAACCCTGCCCTGCACGCCTATCTGCCCTCGCTGTGTCGTACGCTGCTGGGGCAGGACCTGCTGCTACCCTCGGTGCCGACCTGGTGGTGCGGCGATCCGGCTGCGCGCCGGCACGTGCTCGCCCACATCGACCAGCTGCACCTGCAGAGCCTGGATGAACGCCTGCGCCAGCCCGCCATGGATGCCGCCCGGGATGCCCGTCGGCGTCGGCGCCTGCGGGCACGCATCGAGGCGCAACCGCACCTGTTCGTCGGGCGCGCCGCCTATCCGGTCGCCCATGCCCCGGTGGCCACGCGTGTGGGGCTGGCGGCACGGCCAATCTCCCTGCGCTGCTTCGCCGTCGCCGACGCCGACGGGCACTACGTGATGCCGGGCGGCATGGCGGCCAGTCAACGGCCCGACAGCGCGACGACCGGCGCCGGGCGGATCCACAAGGACGTCTGGGTGCTGGCCTCCGAGCCGCAGCCGCAGGACCCGCTGGCCGCCGTGCTGCGCCGGCCGCTGCCCTTCGCGGCACCGACGACCGGCATCTCGCGCCGCCTGGCGGACAACCTCTGCTGGCTGGGCCGTTATCTGGTGCGGGTGGAGACGATGTGCCGGACGTTCGACGGCGCGTTCACGCATCGGGCTGCCCCGGGTGCGGCCTTCCGTCCAGTCGATCAGACCCTGCTGGCGCTGCTGATCGGCAGCCCCGCCCCGGACCCGAACGATGCCGACGCGCAAGTGCTGCTGCGGCAGCTGGAGCGCACCGATCCGCAGGGCCTGCCGGCGACGCTGACCGCGCTCGCACGCGCAGCCCAGGCAGTGCCGGAGGTGCTGCACGGTGAGCTTGGCGCCCTGCTTGGCGCGCTGCCGGCGGCTTTCGAGATCACCGCGGGCACCGAGGCGCTGCACCGGCAGCTGCGGACGCTGCGCCTGCAGCTGGCAGCCGCGCGCGCCCTGCTGCTGGACGGGCTGCCGGTCGGCCAGACACGTGCCTATTTCGAGGTCGGGCTGCGGCTGGAACAGGCGTTGCAGGGCCTGCGTCTGCTGGCGCAGGCACCGGCGGCGCATGCGGAGGCGGAAAGCGATGTCGCCACGGCGCTGCTCGACGTCGCCGGCGTCAACGCCCGGCTGTATGCCGGCGGTCAGGAGCCCGCGCAGACGCGCCACGGCGTCATCCAGCTGCTGCTGCTGGAGACCGCCAATCCTCAGTCGCTGCGCCATCTGCTGCTGCGCCTTGATCAGGACTTCGACGATCTGGCTGGGCGCAACGGGCCGAGCCTGGCCCTGCCACGGGCGCAGCGCCAGCTCGCTCGGGTGCGCGACCGGGTGGAGGGTGTGGCCGCCCGGCGGCTCGACGATGCCGGGCTGACCGCCCTCTGCGAGCAACTGACGCAACAGCTGCGGACGATCGCCGAGCTGGTCGCGCGAGACATCCGGCCCCGTTCCCACCGCGTGCGGCAGCTCTCGGAGCTGCGGCCGTGAGCGAGCGCACCTATCGGGTCACCCATCTCACCCGCTATGAATACAGCCAGGCAGTCGACTACGGCCACAACGAGGCGCGGCTGCACCCGCGGGATGAGGGGCGGCAGCGCTGCCTCGAAGCCGAACTGCAGATCCTGCCGGAACCTGCACGCCTGCATCATCGGCGGGACGGCTTTGGCAACCAGATCGCCTACTTCGCGGTCGAACAGCGGCATCACGCGCTCGAAGTCCGGGCGGAAAGTACCCTCACAACCCGTCCACCCGCCGGCATCGACCCCGAGCGCTCGCCCCCATGGGAAGAGGTGGCGCGATCATTGGCCGCGACCGGCACGGGCCGGGTCGGCTCGACCGATCAGCTGCTGGCCAGCACGCTGAGGCTGAGTTCGCCGTTCGCGGGCACGGGTCGCGAATTCGCCAGCTATGCGGCGCCGAGCTTCACGCCCGGGCGCCCGCTACTGCAGGCGGCGCTCGAGCTGATGGCGCGCGTGCATCGCGACTTCACCTACAACCCCACCGCCACCAACATCGCCACGCCACTGCGGCGCGTGATGCGCGAGCGCCACGGCGTCTGCCAGGACTTCGCGCATCTGATGCTCGCCTGCCTGCGCAGCCTCGGGCTCGGTGCGCGCTATGTCAGCGGATATCTGGAGACGCTGCCGCCGCCCGGCCAGCCAAAGCTCCGCGGCGCCGACGCCTCGCATGCCTGGCTCGCGGTGTTCTGCCCGGCGCATGGCTGGGTGGACCTCGATCCGACCAACGACCAGGTACCGCAGACCCGGCATCTGACGCTGGGCTGGGGCCGGGACTACGGCGATGTCATGCCGCTGAACGGCGTCATCTTCGGCGGCGGCCGCACCACCCTCAGTGTCGCGGTGGACGTGCAGCCGCTGCCGGCCGTACCGCCAATGCCACCGATGCGGGCGTGAACGCCTCCCCGCCGTCGGCGCCCTGGGCGCCACGCCGGGCAGCCGACAGCGTGGCGTATTCGATCAACGGCCTCCACTACCACACCTGGCAATGGGGGCCGACCTCGGGGCCGGCGGCCTTGCTGCTGCACGGCTGGATGGATGCCGGCGCGAGCTTCCAGCTGCTCGCCGACGCCCTGCCCGGACACTGGCGGCTGATTGCCCCGGACTGGCGTGGCTTCGGCCGGACGGCGTGGGCGCCGGGCGGCTATTGGTTCGCTGACTATCTCGCGGACCTCGATGGCCTGTTGCAGCATCTGGCGCCGGACGCGCCGGTGCTGCTGATCGGTCACAGCATGGGCGGGAACATCGCCGGCCTGTACGCGGGTATTCGGCCGGCGCGGGTCAGCCGGCTGGTCAATCTCGACGGCTTCGCCATCCCCGGGGCGCAGCCACGGGAGGCACCGGCCCGCTACGCGCACTGGCTGCGCAGCCTGTCGACACCGCCCGAGCGGCGCCAGTACCCCGATTTCGCTGCGCTGGCAGCACGCTTGCGGCAGCGGCATCCATTTCTCTGTGCCGATCAGGCCCGGTTCATCGCCGAGGCCTGGGCCGAACCCAGCGGAACCGGCGTGCGATTGCGCGCCGATCCGCGCCATCGCCGGCCGAATCCGGTGCTGTTCCGTCTGGAAGAAGCGCGCGCCTGCTGGCAGCGCGTGACGGCCGATACGCTCTGGCTCTCTGGCGCCGGAACCTTCCTGGCCAACGGCAGCCTGGCCGAGGAGAACGGCGCCTGCTTTCGCTCCCTGACACGCCTTGAGATCGACAACGCCGGCCACATGTTGCATCTTGAACGGCCGGTCGAGGTGGCCGCGCGCATCGTCGATTGGCTGGAACCTTCAGGCGGTTGGCCGGTCCAATAGACTGAACGGTCAGCCGATGATCCCGCCTTGCCGGACGTCGGGTGGCATTCTCAGCGAGAAGTCCAACATGAACGTTCGTTCAAGGGTTGAGCGATCGTTCAGGTTGGCCGACAATATATCTCCATCTGCGGAGGAGGATTGTTATGAGTAGTGTGGCCGAAACTCACAAGACCCCCGTTGCGCAACCGCAACAGGCGGGCATGTTCGGCGGCATCCTGAGCTGGCTCGGCGTGGCGCAGGACGAAACCAAGGCGCCGTCGCCGCCGTGGCGCGCGGCCTTCATCGGTGTGTTCCTGGCACTGGTGCTCTTCGGCGTCTACCGCTGGTATCAGCACGCCTATTCATTCACAGTGGGCTTGGACTACTTCGAGCCGGAGTTCGGCGTCTACTGGATGCGGCTGTTCTACATCCAGATGGCGCTGATCACCCTTGCAGGCGCGATCGGCGTGCCGCTGCTGTGGTTCACCCGTCCGAAGGATCCGATGGCGATGTCTCCGCACAAGGAGCTGTCGATCTATTATCTGATCCTGTCGTTCATCGCGGTGGCCAGCGTGGTGGTGGTGGCCATCTTGGGCCTGTTCGTCGAGGCCGATGCGGCCTGGCATCAGGTGACGGTGCGTGACACCGACTTCACGCCGACGCACATCGGTCTGTTCTACTTCGCCATTCCGCTCGGCATGGTGGCGCTGATTCTGGGCTTCGTGTGGATGCACACCCGCATGCCAGACTTCGTCAACCGCGTGTCGCTGCCGTTGGCGCTCGTGGCGGCGGCACCGATCCTGATCATGCCGAACCTCGGCCTGAACGAGTGGGGTCATACGTTCTTCTATGCGGAAGAGCTGTTCGCCGCACCGATCCACTGGGGCTTCGTGCTGCTGGGTTGGGGCCTGTTCGGTATCGGCGGCTTTCTGGTTCAGTGCCTGAACCGCATGCGTAAGCTGACGGCGGTCACGGACGAGGAGCGCGTTGCCGCTATCTAACGGCGGACGTCGCTAGACCCGCGCCGATGGCGATGGGCAAGAAAAAGGGGCCTTCGGGCCCCTTTTTTAGTCGGTTCGTCTGTTGCCGCCTGTGGGCATCCCGCCCTCAGCCATATTCCGCTCGAATCAAGTCAGCCTCGCCGGATAAGCGCTTTGCGATGCGTCCTGATCAGTCGTGGGAGTCAGGGCCCGATCGCCCTACGGCCGCAACCGGCGAGGCGATGAAGCGCGCCACCTCTTCCTGCACCACGCGGGCCTGAGGTGACAAACCCAGCAGGGCCGTGAGGATCCGGAAATGTCCCAGCCGCTGCATATAGACGAGGCGGGCGCCGCTGGCCTTCATGTCGTTCAGCCGGCGCCACATGCGCTTGCTCTGGCCCGGGCCGACGACCCTGTCCCGGCCACCATGAAGCAGCAGAAACGGCGGCGCTTGCGGGTGCACCCGCCCCAGCGGCTGCGCATCGGGCTGGCTGCCTGCCTCACCGAAGATGTCCTGTAGCAGGGGGTCACGGATCGGCAACAGATCGTAGGGGCCTGCCAAACCGACTACCCCGGCAACAGCGACCTGGTGGCGCTCCCCGTTCGCGGGTTCCGATGCCGTAACACCCCCGAGCGCCGCCAGACTTGCCAGGTGGGCACCGGCAGAGTGGCCGATCAGGAAGACGCGACGGGGATCACCGCCGTACTCGCTTGCATGCGCCCCGGCCCAGGCAAGCGCCGCCTGGGCGTCCTGGACGAAGGTCGGAAATCGCACCTCGGGATACAGCCGATAGTCGGGCAGTACCACCACCCGGCCGGGCGCTGCGAGCACCCGCGCGAGCAGGCGATATTGCCGACGCGACCCACTGCGCCAGCGGCCACCGTAGAAGAAGATGACGACGGGCAGTGGCACGGTCTCGCCGCGCGGCCGATAGATCTCCAGCTGCTGGCGGTCATGCGGCCCATAGGCAGCCACTCCCGCGCGACGCACTGCCGCGGCCTGCAGCCACGGCGAGAGGGTCATCCGGACAGCGCCCGCAGCCCGTTGTTCAGACCATCCAGCGTGAGTGGGTACATCTGCCCTTCCATCAGCTCTCTGGTGATACCGATCGAGGGCGTGCTGGTCCAGCGAGCGACCGGCTCGGGATTGAGCCAGATCACCTTGTCAAAGTGCTGCCGCAGCCGCAGCAGCCACAAGGCGCCAGGCTCGGCATTATGGTGTTCGATGCTGCCGCCCTCATAGACGATCTCGTACGGGCTCATCGTCGCGTCACCGACGAAGATCACCTTGTAGTCGCGCCCGAAGGTATGCAGCACATCCATGGTCGGGGTGCGCTCGGCGCGGCGGCGGCGGTTATCCTTCCATAACCATTCGTAGATGAAGTTATGGAAGTAGTAGTACTCCAGGTGCTTGAGTTCGCTGCGGGCGGCCGAGAACAGCTCTTCGCACAGGCGCACGTGCATGTCCATGGAACCGCCGACGTCGAAGAACAGGAGCACCTTCACCTTGTTCTGGCGCTCCGGCACCATCTTTACGTCGAGTAGCCCGCCCCGCCGGGCGGTGGAGCGGATCGTATCGTCCAGATCCAGCTCGAGATCGTTGCCCTCGCGCACGAACTGACGCAGCCGCTTCAAGGCCACCTTGAGGTTGCGCGTACCGAGTTCGACGGTGTCATCGAGGTTGCGAAACTCCCGCCGATCCCAGACCTTGACGGCCGATCGATGCCGTTCGCCACCTTGGCCGATTCGTACGCCTTCCGGGTTGTAGCCGTGTGCGCCGAACGGTGAACGGCCCGCTGTGCCGATCTGGCGATTGCCGCCTTGGTGACGCTCCTTCTGGTTCTCGAGCCGGTCGCGCAGCGCCTCCATCAGCTTGTCCAGCCCGCCCATCGACTCGACGAGGCGTTTCTCCTCCTCGCTCAGCTCGAGGGAAGCACGCTTGGCCAGCCATTCGGCCGGGATCTCCCCCCGCCCGATGGCTTCCTGCAGACGCTCACCGACCGCCTCGATTCCCTTGAAGTAGGCGCCGAACACCTGGTCGAACCGATCGAAGAGCTTCTCGTCCTTGATCAGCGCGCTGCGCGCGAGGTAGTAGAACTCATCGAGGTTCGGCCCGATGACACGCCGCTCCAGCGCCTCGTGCAGGGTGAGAAACTCGGTCAGGCTGACCGGCAGCTTTGCCTCACGCAGCGCATAGAAGAAGTCGACCAGCATCGGCGGCGTCTAGCCCTGCTCGCGTCGCGCCATGAAGGCCAGGCGCTCGAAGAGCTGGACGTCCTGCTCGTTCTTGAGCAGCGCGCCGTGGAGCGGTGGGATCACCTGCTTGGGATCCCGGCTGCGGAACACCTCGGCTGAGATGTCCTCGGCCAGCAGCAGCTTCAGCCAGTCCAGCAACTCGGACGTCGACGGCTTCTTGCGCAGCCCGGGCACCTCGCGCAGGTCGAAGAACGTCTGCAGGGCCTCGGCCAGCAACGCCTTCTTCAGCTCGGGGAAGTGCACGTCCACGATCTGCGTCATCGTCTCCTTGTCCGGGAAACGAATGAAGTGAAAGAAACAGCGCCGCAGGAACGCATCCGGCAGCTCCTTCTCGTTGTTGCTGGTGATGATGATGATCGGCCGGTGACGCGCCTGCACCATCTGCTGCGTCTCGTAGACGAAGAACTCCATCCGGTCGAGCTCGCGCAGCAGGTCATTGGGGAATTCGATGTCCGCCTTGTCGATCTCGTCGATCAGGAGCACCGGACGCCGGTCGGACTCGAACGCCTGCCAGAGCGGCCCGCGCTTGATGTAGTTGGCGATGTCGTGCACCCGCTCGTCGCCGAGCTGCGAGTCGCGCAGGCGGGAGACGGCGTCATACTCATACAGTCCCTGCTGCGCCTTGCTGGTCGACTTGATGTGCCACTGGAACAGCGGCGCATCCAGTCCCCGCGCCACCTCCTCGGCCAGCATCGTCTTGCCGGTGCCGGGCTCGCCCTTGATCAGCAGCGGCCGCTCCAGCGTGATGGCGGCGTTGACGGCCATCATCAGGTCGTCCGTGGCGACGTAGCTGTCGGTGCCTTCGAATCTCGTCATGTTCAGTTTCCGTTGGAGCCGGCGGGGCGTCAGGCCGCCCGGGCCTCTAGCACCGCCACTGCCGGCAGCGTCTTGCCTTCGAGAAATTCCAGGAAGGCCCCGCCGCCGGTGGAAATGTAGGACATCCGCTCGGCGAAACCATACTTGTCCAGCGCCGCCAGCGTATCCCCGCCCCCGGCGATGGAGAATGCGCCGCTGCCAGCGACTGCCTCACCGACCACCCGGGTGCCCTCGCCGAAGGCGTCGATCTCGAACACGCCGACCGGGCCATTCCAGACGATGGTGCCCGCCCGGGCCAGGATCTCGCCGTAGCGCGCCGCCGTGCGTGGCCCGATGTCCAGGATCATCTCCTGCTCACCGACCTCTTCGATGCCGATCGTGCGCCGCGGCGCTTCGGCGCTGAGTTCAGTGGCCACCACCACATCCACGGGCAGCGGCAGCTCGCCCTCGCGGGCGGCGAGCTTGTCCATCAGGGCGCGGGCGGAGGACAGCAGATCCGGCTCGTGCAGCGACCTGCCCACACCATGGCCAGCCGCGGCCAGGAAGGTGTTGGCGATGCCGCCGCCCGGGATCAGCCGATCGACCCGATCCGCCAGTGCATCGAGCACCTCGAGCTTGGTCGAGACCTTGGAACCGCCGACGATCGCCACCAGCGGCCGTTCGGGGGCGCGCATGGCCTTGCCCAGGGCGTCGAGCTCGCGCGCCAGCAACGGCCCGGCGCAGGCGATGGGCGCGAAGCGGGCGACCGCGTGGGTCGAGGCCTGCGCCCGATGCGCGGTGGCGAAGGCGTCCATGACGTAGACGTCGCACAGGGCTGCCATCTTCCGGCCGAGCGCGTCATCGTCCCGCTTCTCGCCGGACAGGAAGCGCACGTTCTCCAGCAGCACCAGCTCACCCGGCGCCACCGTCACGCCATCGACCCAGTCCTGCACCAGCGGTACCTCACGCCCCAGGCGCTGGCCCAGTGCCTCGGCCACCGGCGCCAACGAGTACTGCGGGTCGTATTCGCCTTCCGTCGGCCGGCCGAGGTGGGACATCACCATGACCGCCGCACCGGCATCGAGCGCGGCCTGCAGCGTGCCGAGCGCGGCATCGATGCGGGCCTGGCTCGTCACCCGGCCGTTCTCCACGGGCACGTTCAGGTCCTCGCGAATCAGCACCCGCTGCCCGCGAAGCTCGAGCTCCTCCATCCGCCGGAACGCCATTGCCGCCCCCTAGCCGGCGTGCGCCAGCGCGATCGCCGTATCGATCATGCGGTTGGAGAAGCCCCACTCGTTGTCATACCAGGAGCAGACCTTCACCAGCCGGCCGTCGATCACCTTCGTCAGGCTCAGATCGACGATCGAGGACAGCGGATTGTGATTGAAGTCCACCGAGACCAGCGGCTCGCTGTTGGTGCCGAGCACCCCGGCCAGCTCGCCCTTGGCGGCGGCGGTGAGCACGTCGTTGACTTCCTCCACGCTGGTTTCGCGGGCTGCCGTGAACGTCAGGTCGACCATGGAGACGTTGATGGTCGGCACCCGCATCGCGAAGCCGTCCAGCTTGCCGTCCAGCTCAGGCAGCACCAACCCCACCGCCGCGGCAGCGCCGGTCTTGGTCGGAATCATCGAATGCACGGCCGAGCGGGCGCGGCGCAGGTCGGAGTGATAGACGTCGGTGAGCACCTGATCGTTGGTGAACGAGTGGATCGTGTTCATCAGGCCATGGACGACCCCGATCTTCTCGTGCAGCGGCTTGACCAGCGGTGCGAGGCAGTTGGTGGTGCAGGAGGCATTGGAGACGATGCGCGCCTCGCCCGTCAGCGACTTCTCGTTGACGCCATAGACGATGGTCGCATCCACGTCCTTGCCGGCCGGCGCCGAGATCAGCACCTTCTTCGCCCCCCCTTCGAGGTGGGCCGAAGCCTTGTCACGCGAGGCGAACAGGCCGGTGCACTCCAGCACCACGTCCACCTCCAGCTCGCCCCAGGGCAGCTCGGCGGGATTGCGCTGGCTCAGCACCTTGATGCGATCACCAGCCACCACCAGGTCGCCGTCCTCCACGCTCACCTCGCGGCCGAAGGGACCGTGGGTGCTGTCGTGCCGGGTGAGGTGGGCATTGGTCTTGGCATCGCCGAGATCATTGATCGCCACGATCTGCGCCTCGCCCTCGCGTCCCTGCTCATAGAGCGCCCGCAGGATGTTGCGCCCGATGCGGCCGTAGCCGTTGATCGCCAACTTGATTGCCATCTCTGATCTCCTTGATAAATGTCCGGCCCGCCGAGCCGGAGCATGCGAAGTGCCAGCGGGCGCCGGTCCGGCTCTAGAGCAGGCCGCCGACGATCTCCTGGATATTGTCTGCCGTGAAGCCGAAGTGTTCCATCAACACATCACCGGGGCCGGACTCGCCGAAGCCGGTCATGGCGACCACGCGGCCACCCGGGCCGACCCAGCGATACCAGCCATCGCCGATCCCGGCCTCCACCGCCACACGGCGGCTGACCTGTGGCGGCAGGATGCGGTCCTGGTATTCCTGGGACTGCTGCGCGAACAGCCGCTCGTTGGGCATCGAGACGACCCGGATGGCGTGCCCGGCCGCGTTCAGTGCCTGCGCCGCCGCCAGCGAGGGCGCAACCTCCGAGCCAGTGGCGAGAATGATCGCCTCCGGCTCCTCGCCGCCCGACTCCACCACGTAGGCGCCACGGGCGATGTCATCCCGCTGCGCCGGCCCCTGGCCGAGCGGCGGGCAGTTCTGCCGGCTGAGCGCCAGACAGGAGGGCCCGGACGCCGCCAGCGCCGCCTGCCAGGCGACCGCCGTCTCCAGGGCATCGGCCGGCCGCCAGACCGCCAGACCGGGGATCAGGCGCAGGCTAGCCAGATGCTCGACCGGCTGATGCGTGGGGCCATCCTCGCCGAGACCGATCGAGTCGTGCGTCAGCACGTAGACCACGCGCTGGCGCATCAGCGCACTCATGCGGATCGCATTGCGCGCGTAGTCGGAAAAAACCAGGAACGTGGCCACGTAGGGCAGCAGGCCGCCGTGCAGCGCGAGGCCGTTGGCGATGGCGGCCATGCCGAACTCACGTACGCCATAGTAGACGTAGTTGCCGCCAGCATCGTCGGCACTGACGGGCTTCGAGCCTGACCACCAGGTGAGATTGGAACCGGTAAGGTCCGCCGAGCCACCCAGCAGCTCCGGCGCGTGCGGCGCATAGGCCTCCAGCGTCTGCTGCGACGCCTTGCGGGTCGCCACCGTCTTCGGCGAGGCCATCAGCGCCGCTTGGTAATCCTCGATCGCCGGCGCGAGGTCGGCCGCCGGTTCACCTGCCAGCCGGCGACGCAGCTCCGCCGCCAGCTCCGGGAACGCCGCCGCGTAGGCATCGAACCGCGTCTGCCATTCGGCATGATGCCGGGCGCCCCTCGCCCGCGCATCCCAGGCGGCGCGAATATCCGTGGGAATCTCGAACGGCGGCTCTGACCAGCCCAGCGCCTCGCGCGTCGCCTGCACCTCATCAGCCCCGAGCGGCGCGCCATGCACCACTTCCCGGCCCTGCTTGCCCGGCGAGCCCTGACCGATCACCGTGCGGCAACAGATGAAGCTCGGGCGCCGGGTTTCGGCCCGGGCGGCGGCCAGCGCGTCGAGCACGGCGGCGCGATCATGCCCATCCACGCCGCGGATCACATGCCAGCCGTAGGCCTCGAAGCGGCTGGCGGTGTCGTCGGTAAACCAGCCGGCGACCTCGCCATCGATGGAGATGCCGTTGTCGTCCCAGCAGACGATCAGCTTGCCGAGGCCCAGGGTGCCCGCCAGGGAGCACACCTCATGGGAGATCCCCTCCATCAGGCAGCCATCGCCGGCAAAGACATAGGTGTGGTGATCGATGACCTCATGGCCTGGGCGGTTGAACTGCGCGGCCAGCACCTTCTCGGCCAGCGCCATGCCTACCGCATTGCCCAGGCCCTGCCCCAAGGGGCCGGTGGTGGTTTCCACCCCGGGCGTGACGCCATGTTCGGGATGACCGGCCGTCCGGCTGCCCAGCTGCCGGAAGGCCTTGATGTCGTCGATCGAGAGGTCATAGCCGGTCAGATGCAGCAGCGCGTAGAGCAGCATCGAGCCGTGTCCGTTCGACAGCACGAAGCGATCGCGATCCGGCCAGTGCGGGTCGGCGGGGTCATGCTTCAGCACCTCACGCCATAGCGCCTCGGCCATATCGGCCATGCCCATCGGCGCCCCGGGGTGTCCGGAATTGGCCTGCTGGACGGCGTCTACCGCGAGCATCCGGACGGCGTTGGCGAGTCGGGCCGAAGACATGGGCAAGTTCTCCTGGACGGCGCGTGGCGGCAGACGGGCAAGTCAATGGGTCATTGTCTCCCAGCCGGGAAACACGCAGCAACTCGGCGGCAGCGTAGCGAACGGTTTCGGTCCTCTTGCCTGCGGCGGTATGATCGGCACCATCGATGCCGGCATGCATGTCCGCCGGCGTCCTCGGAGCCGACCTACACCACGGAAGCCGCATGCCCCAGGGACATCTTTTTACCTCCGAGTCGGTCTCGCCCGGCCATCCGGACAAGATCGCCGACCAGATCTCCGACGCGATCCTCGATGCCATCCTGGCGCAGGATCCCCGGGCTCGGGTGGCATGCGAGACGCTGGTCAAGACCGGCATGGTGATCCTCGCCGGCGAGATCAGCACCGACGCGGTGATCGACTACGAGGGCCTGGTGCGCCAGACCATCTCGGAGATCGGTTATCGCGGCGCCGATCTCGGCTTCGACTGGCAGACCTGCGGCGTGATCAACGCCGTCGGCAAGCAGTCGGTGGATATCGCCCAGGGCGTGGACCGCGAGCACGAGGATGCCCAAGGCGCGGGCGACCAGGGGCTGATGTTCGGTTACGCCAGCAACGAGACCGACGTGCTCATGCCGGCGCCGATCACCTATGCACACCGACTGGTGCGCCGCCAGACCGAATTGTTCCGCAACGGCACGCTGCCCTGGCTGCGGCCCGACGCCAAGAGTCAGGTGACGCTGCGCTACGAGGACGGCAAGCCGGTGGCGGTCGATACCATCGTGCTTTCCACCCAGCACGCGCCGGAGGTCGGCCAGGCCGACCTGCACGAGGCGGTGATGGAGAGCATCATCAAGCACGTGTTGCCTGCGGCGTGGCTGCAGGGCGATACCAAGTACCTGATCAACCCGACCGGCCGCTTCGTGATCGGCGGCCCTGTGGGCGATTGCGGGCTGACGGGGCGCAAGATCATCGTCGACACCTACGGCGGCATGGCGCGTCACGGCGGCGGCGCCTTCAGCGGCAAGGACCCCTCCAAGGTCGACCGCTCTGCCGCCTACGCCGCGCGCTACGTGGCCAAGAACATCGTCGCGGCCGGCCTCGCCGATCGCTGCGAGGTCCAGATCTCCTACGCGATCGGTGTGGCCGAGCCTACCTCGATCAGCGTGGAAACCTTTGGCACCGGCCGCGTGTCGGAGGCACGGCTGGTACAGCTGATCCGGGCGCATTTCGACCTGCGCCCACGCGGCCTGATCCGCATGCTCGACCTGCTGCGCCCGATCTACCAGCTCACCGCCAGCTATGGGCACTTCGGTCGCAACGAGGCCGACTTCACCTGGGAGCGCACCGATCGCGCTGCCGCCCTGCGCGACGACGGCTGAAGCCGGCGCACCCGAACGCACGCACACCCTGCAGGAGTCCACCATGAGCAGCCAGCCCATCAGTCCTCCCACGCCGAACGGCGGCGAAGATTTTCGGGTCGCGGACCTCGCCCTGGCCGACTGGGGCCGGAAGGAAATCGCGATCGCCGAAACCGAGATGCCCGGGCTGATGGCGCTGCGGCGCGAGTTCGGCGACAGCAAGCCGCTGGCGGGGGCACGCATCGCCGGCTGTCTGCACATGACCATCCAGACGGCGGTGCTGATGGAAACCCTCGTCGCCCTGGGCGCGGAGCTGCGCTGGTCCTCGTGCAACATCTTCTCCACCCAGGACCACGCCGCTGCCGCCATGGCCGCCGCCGGCATCCCCACCTTCGCCTGGAAGGGCGAGAGCGAGGAAGAATTCTGGTGGTGCATCGAGCAGACGATCTTCGGCCCGGACGACTGGCGGCCGAACATGATCCTGGACGACGGCGGCGACCTGACCCAGCTGATGCACGACAAGTACCCGCAGTTGCTGGCGGACGTACGGGGCGTCTCCGAGGAAACCACCACCGGTGTGCTGCGGCTGACCGAAATGATGCGCGACGGCACGCTCAAATGTCCGGCGATCAACGTCAACGATTCGGTCACCAAGTCCAAGTTCGACAACCTCTACGGCTGTCGCGAGTCGCTGGTGGACGGCATCAAGCGGGCCACCGACGTGATGGTGGCCGGCAAGGTCGCCATCGTCTGCGGCTATGGCGATGTCGGCAAGGGCTCGGCGCAGTCGCTGCGCGGCCTCGGCGCCACGGTCTGGATCACCGAGATCGACCCGATCTGCGCGCTGCAGGCAGCGATGGAGGGCTATCGCGTCGTCACCATGGACGAGGCCTGCGACAAGGCGGACATCTTCGTCACTGCCACCGGCAACGTCAGCGTCATCACGCATGAGCACATGCGGCGCATGAAGGATCAGGCCATCGTCTGCAACATTGGCCACTTCGACTCGGAGATCGAAATCGGGGCACTGCGCCAGTACACGTGGGAGAACATCAAGCCCCAGGTGGACCACGTGATCTTCCCCGACGGCAAGCGCCTGATCGTGCTGGCCGAGGGTCGGCTGGTGAACCTCGGCTGCGGCACCGGCCACCCGAGCTTCGTCATGTCCAACTCCTTCACCAATCAGGTGCTGGCGCAGATCGAGCTGTGGACCAATCACGGCCAGTACGAGAAGCAGGTTTACGTGCTGCCCAAGCACCTCGACGAGAAGGTCGCTGCGCTGCACCTGGAGCGGATCGGGGCCCATCTGACCCGCCTCACCGACGCGCAGGCACGCTACATCGGGGTGCCGGCCGAGGGGCCGTACAAGCCCGAGGCCTACCGCTACTAGGCGGGGCGATGCCGCAGGTCAGCTTCGAATTCTTCCCGCCGAAATCCCCGGCGGGGCTGGAAAAGCTGCTGCAGACCGCCCGAGAGCTCGCGACGCTGGCGCCGGAATACCTGTCGGTGACCTACGGCGCCGGCGGCTCGACGCGTGAGCGCACGCTCGCGGCGGTCGAAGCGCTGCATCGCGCCGACCTGGCCGAGGTTGCGCCGCATCTGTCCGGGATCGGCGCCGACCGCCATGGCCTCGGCGAATTGCTGCACCATTACGAGGTGCTCGGCATCCGGCGGGTCGTCGCGCTCCGCGGCGATCTGCCCTCGGGCATGGTGCAGCATGGGCCTTTCCCGTATGCCGAGGATCTGGTCCGCTTCATCCGTGAACAGACCGGCGAGCGCTTCCATGTGGAGGTGGCCGCGTATCCGGAGATGCACCCGCAAAGCCCCTCGCCCAGCGCCGACCTGCAACGCTTCGTGGACAAGGTTCGCGCCGGCGCGGATGGCGCCATCACACAGTACTTCTACAACGCCGATGCCTACTTCCGCTTCTGTGAGGAGGCGCAGGGCGCCGGCATCGACGTCCCGATCGTCCCCGGCATCATGCCGATCACCAATTACACCCAGCTGGCCCGCTTCTCGGACGCCTGCGGCGCGGAGATCCCCCGTTGGATCCGCCGCCGGCTGGAGGACTTCGGTGACGACATGACCAGCCTGCGCCGCTTCGGCCAGGATGTGGTGAGCGAGCTGAGTGCGCGCCTATTGGCCGGCGGCGCGCCGGGGCTGCACTTCTACACGCTGAACCAGGCGGCACCCACGCGCGAGATCTGGCAGGCGGTCGCCAGCGGCTGAGGCCGCCCCCTTCAGCCCGCCACGTCGGCTGCCGATCTCTCCGGCACCAAGGTGGATGGATGAGGTTGACCATGATCGCGCTCCTTTGCGGCATTGGTGGAGCCCTGCTCGGACTGGCGGGCGGCTGGCTGCTGGGCCGGCAGGCGAAGCGGCCCATCGAGGCCACCGCGGCGCCGATGCCCGCGCCATCCCCGGCGAAGCTCGATCACGGAGCGGACCTCGCTGTCCGCCGGGCAGCGCTGGCTGCCGCTGCGCAAGGGCAGGCGTCTGCCGCCAGCCACCTGCTGCGGCAGGCGATCACTGCCCGGAGTGCCAGTCGCGACAGCTGGCTCATGCTGCTGGACATCCAGCACCGGGCGGGGCAGCGCGAACAGTTCGACCGCCTGGCACAGGAGTTCACGTCCACCTTCGCCGAGACGCTGCCGGACTTCACCGCCTGGACCCGCACCTTCGAGCCGGCCCGGGAGCTGGCGCAGGCGGTGCCGGAAATCTTCAGCGGCCGGACCGAGGGGGATTATCCGCGCGAGGCACTGGACGGCCTGATGCGGGAGGTCGGCCGGATTGGGCGGCCGGCCTTCACGGTGCCGCAGGTCCTGGCGCTGCAGCGGCTGCTGGAGCAGCGCGCGCAGGCGCGCCCGCCGCACGAGGCCGGGGCTGGGGTTGCGCAGGTGGCGGATCGCCCGCCCTCGCCGACCGCACAGACTGCACAGGCCGCGCCGGATGATCCGCATGCGAGCACGCTGGAGCGGCACTACGCACGGCTGGTGAACCGGCTGACAGATGAATGGCCGCATGCCGGACGCGCCAGCCGCTTCCTGGAGTCGCTGATCATCGATGAACAGGGTGGCAGGCAGGGTTTCCGCCCTGCCGCGATGGAGGAAATCCTGTTCCTGCAGGAGCTGCTGGCAGTGCGCGACCCGCTGGACAAGGACGCCTGGGATGCGATGCTGGGGCGATGAGCCCAGCCCGGCTGATCCAGATCACCGACACACACCTCGGCGGCCCGGATGCGACGCAGGCGGCGCGCTGGGCGCAACAACTGCGTGATGTGCACACCGCCGCCGCCCCGCGCCCCGGAGATCTGCTGCTGGCGACGGGCGACATCGCCGAGGACGGGTCGGCGGCAGCGTACCGGCAGTTCCGCGCCCTGACCGAGCCACCCTGCCCGGTGGTCGTGCTGCCCGGTAACCACGATGACCCCGCCGTACTGGCATCGACGCTCGGCGCCTGGCCGGCGGCCCGGCTCGGCGATGACCACCACTTCGGCGGCTGGCGGCTGCTGAGCCTGAACAGCCACCTGCCCGGACGGATTGAAGGCCGCCTCGGCGCCGAGCGGCTGGCACGACTGCAGGCAATGCTGGCGGCAGAGCCCGCGACGCCCACAGCGCTCGCCGTGCACCATCCCCCGCTGCCCCTCGGCGCCGACTGGATCGATCAGACCCGGCTCGAAGACGGCCCGGTGCTCCTGCAGCTGCTGCAACGCCATCCACAGGTCCGGCTGGTGCTCTGCGGGCACGTGCACCAGGCCCGGCGCCAGCGGCTGGCGGATCTGACTGTGCTGACCACGCCAGCGACGTCACGTCAGTTCGCGGTGGCCAGCGACACCTTCGCCCTGGACCCGCAACAGGGGCCGGGCTGGCGGGAAGTGCACCTGTACCCGGACGGGCACTGGCAAAGCGTGGTGCACCGGCTGCCGGCGGCGGCCTAGCCCGCCATACCGGTCGTTCAACTGGGCGCCGCCTGTGCGCCGTGCTATGTTCGATGGGTCAGCCTGCGGCCGGAGACCGAACGGCGCCACAGCCTGTGGCCGGCGGGGCATGGAGACATTCGCAGAACAAGATTCCTCAGGAGGTGTGCCATGAGCAACCCGGAACCCATCGTCGATAGCGCGGCGGCCGCGAACGAGCCGATCACGCTCGCGCCGAAGTCGCTGCACTCGGACCAGAGCAATCCGCTGCTGCCGCTGCTGGAACGCCAGCGGCAGGCCTTCCTCGATCGGGGCATCTCCGATCACCGCCAGCGGGCAGAGATGCTGACCCGGCTCAACGAGGCGACCGCAGCCTACGCCGATGAGCTCATCCGGGCGGTCCAGGCGGACTTCGGCCATCGCTCGACGAACGAGACGATCGTTACCGAAGTGCTCGCCACGATGGCGGAGATCCGCCAGACCAAGGGCAAGATCAAGAAGTGGATGAAGCCCAAGCGGGCGGAGTTCAGCCTGGCCGGACTGCCCGGCAGCGGGCGGCTGGTCTATCAGCCCAAGGGTGTGGTCGGCATCATGGGCGCGTGGAACTACCCCGTGTTCCTGGTGCTCTCGCCGCTGGTCGGCGTGCTGGCGGCCGGCAACCACGCGATGATCAAGCCGCCCGATGTCACGCCGCGCACCTCGGATGTGCTTGCGGAGATGATCGGCAAGTACTTCGAACCCGAATACGTGACGGTGGTCACCGGCGAGGTGGACACGGCCATCGCCTTCTCCGAGCTGCCGTTCGATCACCTCATGTACACGGGCAACACCGAGGTCGGCCGCAAGATCATGATGGCGGCGGCGAAGAACCTGACGCCGGTGACACTTGAGATGGGCGGCAAGTCGCCCACGATCGTCGGCGAGGACTATCCCGTGGAGCAGGCGGCCAAGCGGATGCTGCTCGGCAAGTGCGTGAACTCCGGTCAGACGTGTATCGCACCGGACTACGTCATGGTGCCGAAGGGACAGGAGCAGGCGTTCGCCGACGCCTGGCAGGCGCTGGTGGCCAAGCGCTATCCGACACTGGTCGACAACGACGATGTGACCTGGATCGTCAACGAGCGCCATTACCGGCGCATCAACGGGCTGATCGAGGATGCCAGGGCCAAGGGCGCGAACGTCCATCAGGTCAACGCGGCCAACGAGCAAATCCCGGAGGGCCAGCGGATCATTCCGCCGACCGTCATCACCAACGTCAATGACGACATGAAGGTGATGCAGGAGGAGATCTTCGGCCCGGTACTGCCGGTGATGGGCTACGACAGCCTGGACACCGCCATGCGCTACGTGAAGGAGCACCCGCGGCCGCTGGCGCTCTATTACTTCGACAACGATCGCAAGCGTGCCGACTATGTGATGAGCCAGACGATCTCCGGCGGCGCCACCGTGAACGACACGATGCTGCACATCGCCCATGAGAATCTGCCGTTCGGCGGCTCGGGCCCCAGTGGCCTCGGCGCCTATCACGGCTTCCATGGCTTCAAGGAGTTTTCCCACGTCAAGGGTGTGCTCTACCAGCGCAACTGGTTCTCGCCATCGCTGTTCATGGCCCGGCCTTATCCGAAGCGGGCGCAGAGCGTCCTGCGCCGTGCCATCAAGCTGCTCAGCTGACAATTACCGCGTCAGCACCGACGAACGACGCCGGCTACATGCCGGCGTCTTTTTTTAGTGGTTGAATGCTGCGCAAGAACAAGAGCTACAATGCCCGGACTGGCCGTCAGAGCCGGGACCCAGAGGAACGCGCATGGATCTTGCTAGACACCCCCCATCGCCATCGTGATCGCTTGATGGCTTCCGCTCCAGGAGGTATCTGCCGTGGGAACTGCCGTTTTCTTCAACCTGCCCGGCGCGACAGGCCATATCAACCCCTCGCTAGGCATCGTCTCCGAGCTGATTCGCAGCGGCGAACGCGTGGTCTACTACGCGGGGCCTGACAGCCACGACAAGCTGGCGGCTCTGGGCGCCGTGCCGCGACAGTATCAGCCACTGTTCGACTATCACCACGACTTCGCCATCGCCTCGGATCTGGTCGCGTTGTTCACGCGTCTGTTCCAGATCAGCGAGGAGGCGACGATCGGCCTTGCCGCTCGCGTAGCCGCCGACAAGCCGGACTACATCATCTACGACTCGTGCACGCCCTGGGGCAAGCTGGTTGCACAACGATTGGGCGTGCCGTCGATCTACTTCGTCACGCACATCATCACCACACCCTGGATGCTGGCCTCGCGGCTGGTCTGGTCGCCGCGCCTGTGGCAGATGGCGGCAAGCTCCACCTCGCCTCGCTCGGTCCTGCGGGCGATGGGCGTCGGCATCGGCATTCGACGGCGGGTGATGGATCTGGTGGCGGGCCTCGGCCTGCCCTATCGCGGCTGGCGCACGCATCTGCACGAGATGTTCAACGGCGGGGATGATCTGAAGATCGCCGTGACCTCACCGGATTACCAGCCCTACAGCAACCGCCTCGGTCACACCTACCGCTTCGTGGGTGCGTCCATTCCCGCGGCGCGGGACGACAACGACCTGACTTTCGATCGGGCACCAGGCCAGCGGCTGATCTACGTCTCGCTGGGCACGGTGCACAATCTCAACAACGGCTTCTACCAGCTGTGCATGCAGGTGCTGGGCAACGGACCGCACCGCGTGCTGATGTCGGTCGGCCAGAATACCGATATCGCCGACCTCGGCCCGATTCCGGCGAACTTCACGGTGCGCAACAACATGCCGCAGCTGGAAATCCTGAAGCAGGCCGACCTGTTCATCTCCCACGGCGGCATGAACAGCATCAACGAAAGTCTGTACTTCGGCGTACCGCTGGTAATGGTGCCGCAGCAGGTGGAGCAGGCCTTCAGCGCCTTCCGGATCGCGCAGTTCGGCGCCGGTCAGGTGATCATCCCGCGGCAGCTCACGGCCCAGCGTCTGCACCGGGCGGTCGAGGAAATCTTGGGCGAGTCGGCCTACAAGACGCGGGCCGCGAGCTTCGGCGCCACGCTGAACCAGGGCGGGCACCGGCGGGCCGCTCGGGAGATTCTGGCGCAGGTGCGGGACGAAGCCGTCGAGCCCCGCCAGGACATGGTGGCCTGAGCCAGCGCCACCGACAACGGACGTCAGTGCCTGCCAAGCTTCACAACCGACTCGCCGACAGCGCCAGTCCCTACCTGCGTCAGCACGCCGCCAACCCGGTGGCGTGGCAGCCATGGGATGCCGCGGCGCTCGAGGCGGCGCAGTCGCTGCAGCGGCCAATCCTGCTGTCCATCGGCTATTCGACCTGTCACTGGTGCCACGTCATGGCACACGAGTCGTTCGAGGATCCGGCGACCGCCGCAGTCATGAACGCGCGCTTCGTGAACATCAAGGTGGATCGTGAACAGCGGCCCGACCTGGATCGCCTCTACCAGCAGCTGCACCAATTGATGCGCCACCGCGGCGGTGGCTGGCCGCTCACCGCCTTCCTGCATCCGGACTCGCAGGTGCCCTTCCTGATCGGCACCTACTTCCCGCCCGAGCCACGCCACGGCCTGCCGGCGTTCAGCGACCTGCTGCAGCAGGTCGCCGATTTCCATGCCGAGCATGCCGAAGAAATCGCCGCCGAGAAGACCGCCGTCCAGGCGCTGCTGACCCGCATCGAACCGCAGCAGCAGGCACTGCCGCAGCATGACCTCATCGCGCGGGCGCTCGCCGACTACCGACTACAGGCGGATCGTAACCATGGTGGCCTGGCCGGTGCGCCCAAGTTCCCCCAGGCGCCGTTGCTGCGGGGGCTGTGGGCACTGCGGACGCATGATCGACAGAGTGCCGCGCTGGTGGCGGAGGCCCTTGCCGGCATGGTGCACGGCGGGCTGTTCGACCAGTTGGGCGGCGGCTTCTTTCGCTATGCCGTGGATGCCACCTGGACCATCCCTCACTTCGAGAAGATGCTCTACGACAACGCGCAGCTCCTGCCGCTGCTGGCCGAGGCGGGGCAGGATGCGGCGCAGCAGGCAGCCTTCAGCCGCGCCGCCACCCTGACCGCTGCGTGGCTGGCGCGCGAGCTGTCCACCAGCGACGGGGACTTCTTCGCCGCGCTGGATGCCGATACGCCGGCGGGAGAAGGCGCGTATTACGTCTGGACGCCGGCGCAAGTCGAGGCCGCCCTGCCTTCACCGGCAGCCACCGCCGCGATTCGTGCCTTCGGTCTGGACGGGCCGGCGAACTTCGAGGGGCGTTGGCACCTGACGTACCGGCAGGCGCTCGAGTCGCCACCGTCCGAAGCACTGGAGCAGGCACGACAGGCGCTGTTGCAGCGACGTCAGCAGCGTCCGGCGCCGGCCCGCGACGACAAAGTGCTCTGCAGCTGGAACGCCCTGACGATCACCGGCCTGACACATGCCGCCGCCCGGCTGCAGGCACCCGGCCTCGATGCACTCGCCGCCGGCGCCCATCGGGCCGTGCGCGCGCGTCTGTGGGACGGTGAGAAGCTGTCGGCGGGCTGGGCCTATGGCGAGTGCCAGCAGGAGCGCTTCCTGAACGACTACGCCTATTTGCTGGAAGCAACTCTCGCGCGCCTCGCGGCGCACTGGCAGGATGCCGACCTGCAGTTCGCGCTCGCCCTAGCGGACCAGCTGCTGGCGGACTTCGAGGACACCACTCGCGGCGGCTTCTTCCAGACGCCCGCCACGCACGAGCCGTTGCTGCACCGGGCCCGGCCCTTCGAGGACGAAGCGCTGCCCAGCGGCAACGGCATCGCCGCCATCGCGCTCTTGCATCTGGGGCATCTGCTGGGAGAGAGCCGCTATCTGGACGCGGCGGAACGTACCCTCGCCGCCGCCGGTAGCGCCATGGAGGCCGCGCCGCTGGCGCATGCCACACTGCTGCGGGCGCTCGATCACTTCCTGCGTCCGCCGCCGGTGGTGGTGGTACGGGTTGCGCCCTCAGAGGCAGCCCCCTGGCAGCGCGTGCTGACAGAACACGGCGCGCCGGGCTATCTCATCCCGCCGCAGGCCACGGCACTGCCGGGCGCCCTGGCCGCGCGCGCGCCGCGCCAGCATGCGGTTGCCTACCTGTGCCGCGGCCTGCACTGCGAAGCTCCGACCAGCACACCAGAAGCGCTCGCCGCGGCGCTGGCGGCGCCGGTAGGCGATCAGCCGGCCGGCAGCGCGGCACCGAACGCGTCGCGGTAGCGGCGGTCAATCTCGGCGAAGGTGAAGCGGTGATTCTGCGTTCCGTGCACCGCGACCTTCAGACTGCCCAGCAGCGACGCTAGCCGGCCGGTGGTCGGCCAGTCATACCCCTGTTCGAGTCCGAACAGCAGTCCCGCCCGATAGGCATCACCACACCCCGTCGGATCCGCCACCCGCACCGGCGGCACCGGCGGGATCTCATGGCGAGCCCCCCCGGCGAGGATCTGCGAGCCCTTGCCGCCGTGCGTGATCACCAGGGCCTCGACCTCTCCCGCCAGCCTCTCGAGCGACCAGCCGGTACGTTCCTGCATCACCGCCGCCTCATACTCGTTCAGCGCCAGCCAGCTGGACTGCTGCACCAGCTGCCGCAGCGCCTCGCCGTCGAACATCGGCAGCCCCTGCCCGGGATCGAACAGGAACGGGATGCCGGCCTCGGCGAACTGGCGCGCGTGCGCCAGCATGCCCTCACGACCATCCGGCGCGATGACGCCGCGGGCGATGCCCTCGCGTGGTACCTCGTTGAGGTGAGCGAAGTTCATGGCACCGGGATGAAAGGCAGTGATCTGGTTGTCGTCGATGTCAGTGGTGATATAGGCCTGTGCGGTGAAGGCATCCTCGATGGTCCGCACGTAGCGCGTGTCGATCTGCTGCTCGGCCAACCAACGCGCGTAGGGCGCGAAGTCGTGGCCGACGGTGCCCATCGGCACACCGTGCCCGCCCAGCAGCTGCAGATTGTAGGCGATGTTGCCGGCGCAGCCGCCGAACTCCCGGCGCAGCTCGGGCACGAGGAAGGCCACGTTCAGCATGTGGACCTTCTCGGGGAGTACATGGTCGCGGAAGCGCTCGGGGAACACCATGATGGTGTCGTAGGCGAAGCTGCCGCAGATCAGGGCCGTCATGCATCATCCTCGGTCGTGGGGTCTGCTGGTAACGGCCGATGGCGCAGGTCCAGCGTGCGCGCCGCCCGCACCTCGTCCAGCCGGCGCACCGGCAGCTGTTCCGGCGCCGCCTGCAGGCGCGCGAGATCCGACTGCGCCAAGGCCAGCAGCGCCTGCATCGCCTCGATGAAGCCGTCCAGCGTCTGCCTGTCCTCCGTCTCGGTCGGCTCGATGAGCAGGCATTCCGGCACCAGCAGGGGGAAGTAGATCGTCGGCGCATGGATGCCAAAGTCGAGCAGGCCCTTGGCAAAATCGGTGGCCGTGGCGCCAGTCTGCTTGTGCAGCGCGCTCAGGGTCAGCAGGAATTCATGCGTCGCCCGGCGCCTCGGCAGCGCCGGCTGAAAGCCGACCTCCTGCAACCGCGCCAGCAGATAGTTCGCGTTCAGGGTGGCGTAGTCGGCAACCCGGCCCATGCCCTCGCGGCCAAGCAGCCGGGCGTAGATATAGGCCCGCAGCAGCACTCCCGTGTTGCCCATGAAGGTGGACAGCCGGCCGATGCTGGCCGGCAGATCGTCCTCCCCGGCCAGCCGATAGCCCGCAGCCGCCTCGATGACGTGCGGCACCGGCAGGAAGGGTCGCAGACGCTCGGCGACGCCGACCGCGCCGGCGCCCGGCCCGCCGCCACCATGCGGCGTGGAGAAGGTCTTGTGCAGGTTCAGGTGCAGGACATCGAAGCCCATGTCGCCCGGGCGCACCTTGCCGAGGATGGCGTTGAGATTCGCCCCATCGTAATAGAGCAGCCCTCCCGCCTCGTGCACCAGCCGGGCGATCCGCTCGATCTGCCGCTCGAACACCCCGAGTGTAGACGGGTTGGTCAGCATGATCGCCGCCGTCTGCGGACCGAGCGCCGCAGCCAGCGCCGCGAGATCGACATCGCCGTCGGCGCCGGTCGGAATCTCGCGTACCCGATAGCCACACATCACCGCCGTGGCGGGGTTGGTGCCATGGGCGGCATCCGGCACCAGCACCTCGACCCGCTCGGTGTCGCCGCGCGCCTGGTGGTAGGCGCGGATCATCGCCATGCCGGCGAACTCGCCCTGGGCCCCGGCCATCGGCGTCAGGCTCACCGCCGCCATGCCGGTAACCGCCGCCAGCAGCTCCTGCAGCTCGAACAGGGTCTGCAGCAGACCCTGCATCGAACTCGCCGGCGCCAGCGGATGCAGCTCAGCGAATCCCGGCAGCTGCGCCAGCGCGTTCGCCGCCCGCGGGTTGTACTTCATCGTGCACGAACCGAGCGGATAAAAGTGCGTGTCGATGCTGAAGTTGCGCTGCGACAGACGGGTGTAGTGGCGCACCACCTGCAGCTCGGAGACCGCCGGCAGCGCGGGCACATCCTCGCGCAACGCCGCGGCGAGGTCGGCCGTGTCGCCGGTCCGCTCGGGCCGCTGCGGCCACTGCGACCGCGCCTGGCGCCCGGGGGCGCCGAGCTCGAAAATCAGCGGCTCGCCCGCCTGCCGCGCCACGCTCATGCCAGCGCCTCGCGCAGGGCCGTGCGATAGCGGGCAAGATCCTCCGCCTCGCGCTGCTCGGTGGTGCAGGCGAGCAGCGTCGGGCCGAGCTCGGGGTACCACGCATCCAGCACCACCCCCCCCAGCACGCCGGCGGCCAGCATGCCGTCGCGTACCATCGCCGCCGGCTGTGGCAACGCCAGCGCAGCCTCGTGGAAGTGCGGCCCGGTGAACCGCGGTCGAACGCCCTCGGGCGCCAGCAGATCCAGCAGCTCGCGCAGTCGTGCATGACTGGCCACGGCCACGCGGCGCAGACCCTCGCCGCCCATCAGCGCCAGGTAGATCGTCGCCGCGGTCACCATCAGGCCCTGGTTGGTACAGATGTTGGAGGTGGCCCGGCCGCGGCGAATGTGCTGTTCGCGCGGCTGCAGCGTCAGCGTGTAGCCGACCCGGCCCTCCAGATCGCGGGTGCGCCCCACGATGCGCCCTGGCATCTGCCGCACATGCGCCTGCCGCGCCGCCATGAAGCCGAAATAGGGGCCGCCGGCAGCGAGGGGCACGCCAAGCGGCTGGCCCTCGCCGACGACGATGTCAGCCCCCGGGCCGCTACCCCAGCGGCCGGGCGGCTGCAACAACGCCATGGCGATCGGATTGACTGCCGCAATCGTCAGTGCCTGCCGTTCCTGCGCCCAGTCGACCAGCGCATCGACCGGCTCGATCACCCCGAACACGTTCGGCTGCGGCACGACCAGTGCGGCGATGGGCGTGGCATCGAGCGCCGCCAGCGCTGCGAGGTCGACCTGCCCGGTCTGCCGGTCGTAATCGACCTCGACCAGCTCGATCTGTTGTGGCGCCGTCAGCGTGCGCACGGCCTGCCGATAGTGTGGGTGCAGACTGCGCGGCAGCAGCACGCATCCGGGCCGGCGCGCCAGCCGCACGGCCATCAGCACCGCCTCGGCCAGCGCAGAGGCGCCGTCGTAGAGGGAGGCGTTGGCGACTTCCATGTCCAGCAACGTGGTCAGCATGGACTGGAACTCGTAGATCACCTGCAACGTGCCCTGGCTCGCCTCGGCCTGATAGGGGGTGTAGGCACTGTAGAACTCGCCCCGCGTGGCGATCTGCCAAACCGCCGCCGGCACGTGGTGATCGTAGGCACCGGCACCGGCGAAGCACACGGGCAGCTCGTTCCGGCCCGCCCGCGCCCGCAGCAGGCGCGTGACGCCCGCCTCGTTCAGCCCGGGCGGCACCGCGTCGAGCGGCGGCGCCCGCAGCGTCGCCGGCACCTCGTCGAACAGCGCTCCGATCGAGTCCACGCCGATCGCCGCCAGCATGGCGGCCGTGTCGGCCTCGGTGTGCGGGATGAACGGCATGCTCAGTCGGCGAGGCTGGCGCGGTAGCCCTCGGCGTCGAGCAGGCGCTCCAGCTCCGCCGTATCGTTCGGCTGCAGGCGGAAGATCCAGCCCTCGCCGTAGGGCGACTCGTTCAGCCGCTCGGGAGCATCGCCCAGCGCCTCGTTGACCTCGACCACCTCACCGGCGAGCGGCGCGTAGATGTCGGAGGCGGCCTTCACCGATTCCACCGTGGCGCACGGATCGGCCGCGGCGACCTGCGCGCCGACGGTCGGCAGCTCCACGAAGACGACGTCCCCGAGCGCCTCCTGGGCGTGATCGGTGATGCCGACCGTGACCGCGCCATCCTCGTCCTGCCGCGCCCACTCATGCGTGCGGGCATAGCGTAGCGATGCGGGCATCTCGCTCATGAAGATTCCTTGCACTGACTGCCCCGCGACGGGGCGTGGATCATGGGTTTCTCAGGCCGACATGGGCGCCGGCGCACGCGGTGCTCGGCGCACGAACGGCGGCCGGACTTTCAGCGCCGGCAGCCAGCGGCCGCGCACGCTCACCTCACAGGCACCATCGGCAGCGTCTGGCACCTGGGCCAGCGCGATCGACTGCGAGAGCACCGGCGACCAGCCGCCGCTGGTGATCCGGCCTTCGGCGCCATCGGCAAAGCGCACGTGCTGCCCCGCCCGCATGACGCCGGGCGCCTGCAGCACCAGGCCACACTGATGCGTGATGGGCGTCACCGTCTCGAGCGCCTGTCGACCGACGAAGTCCCTCGCCGGATCGTCCAGATCGACGGTCCAGCCCAGGCGCACCTGGGCGGGCAGCGTCGCCTCGTCCATGTCCGCCCCGTACAGGTTCAGCCCGGCCTCCAGCCGCAGCGTATCGCGGGCACCGAGCCCGGCAGGAACGGCGCCGGCCACGACGGCGCGCTGCCACAGCCCGCCGGCCTCGGTCGCCGGCAGAATGATCTCGAAGCCGTCCTCACCCGTATAGCCGGTGCGGCCGAGCCACCAAGGCTCGCCCTCCCCCGGCTGCGACTGACCGGTGAAGGGCCGCCAGCGATCGACCTCGCGGCCCAGCAACCCGGCCATGATGCCCGCCGCCGCCGGCCCCTGCAGCGCGAGGATCGCCACGTCGTCCCGCAGGGACCAGCCACTGGCCGGCAGCAGCGCCGCGTACCGCTCGGCGACGCGCTCGCGCGTGCCGGCGTTGGAGACGACACGAAAGCCCGCCTCGCCGCGATGGTACAGGATCAGGTCATCGACGATGCCGCCGCGCTCGTTCAGCAGGCAGCCGTACTGCGCCTGGCCAGGCGTCAGTCGGGCGATGTCGAAGGCGAACAGCGTGCGCAGCGCCGGCGCCAGGGTCGGGGCGAAGTCGGCAACCCGCATGTGCGAGACATCGAACAATCCGGCGCGCTCCCGCACCGCGTGATGCTCATCGAGCTGTGAACCGTAGTGCAGCGGCATCTGCCAGCCGGCGAAGGGCACCATGCGGGCACCGGCCGCGGTATGCCGCTCGTACAGGGGCGTGCGCCGCATGGCTGGCTCCTCAGACAAAATCGATTACGTCCTTCAGGCGCGCCGGATCCGGCGCCGCCAGGCTCGGCAGATCCCCGCTGAAACCGCTGGCCTCATTGACGATGCGGCGCTTGAGCGGCCCGAGCCGGTCCGTGGCCGCGAGCCCCGCGCGGCGGATGCGCCGGGTCCAGGGCGCCGAGGTGCCGAACAGCCGCTTGAAGCCATCGAGAGTGAGCGAGACCATCAGGTTCTCGCCGCGTCGCCAGCGCGCGTAGCGCGCCAGTACCCGCCGATCCGCCCAATCCTCTCCCGCCGCGCGCGCGGCCACCAGCACGTCGGTCAGCGCCGCGGCGTCCATCAGACCGAGGTTCGCCCCTTGGCCGGCCAGCGGATGCACCGCATGCGCGGCATCGCCGACCAGGGCGACGCGCGGGCCGACGTAGTCCACCGCATGGCGATACTGCAGCGGGAAGGCCGCCCGCGGCCCGGCTCCCGTCAGGCGGCCCAGACGCCCGGCGCTGGCTGCCTGCAGGGCGTTCAGGAAGTCGTCCGGCGATGCCGCCAGCAGGCGTTCGGCAGCCGGTTCATCGTTGCTCCACACCACGGCGCAGCGCCCATCGGCCAGCGGCAGGAAGGCGAGCGGCCCGGTCGGCAGGAAATGCTGCCAGGCCGTATCCCGGTGGCCGCCGCCCGGATGGATGCCGCAGACGATCGCCCGCTGCCCATAGGCATGACCCACGCTCGCGATCCGCGCCATGCCGCGCACCCGCGAGGTGGCGCCGTCGGCACCGACCACCAGCCGCGCCCGCCAGCGCCGACCCGCGGCGTCGACCTCGACCGCCCCGCCCGTCCAGTCAATGCGCCCGAGCGGCGCGTGTTCGTGCAGTTGCACCGTCTCGTGGGCGGTAGCGGCGTCCACGGCCGCCCGTTGCAGCGCCTGATTCTCCACAATGCTGCCCAGTCGGTCCGCCGGCAGGGCAGCGGCATCGAAGTCGATGCTCGCGGCGCCGTCCCAGACGTGCATGTGCCGATAGCCCGCCACGCGGCCGGTACGCGCCATGGCCGGCCAGATGTCGAGCCGGCGCAGCATCCGCTCGCTGGCGAGCGAGAGCGCCGTCACCCGGGTGTCGAGTTCGCCCTGCGGGGCCGGGGGCACCGCGCCGGCCTCCAGCAGCGTGACGGCGAATCCCGCCTGCCCGAGCGCCGCGGCAAGGCTGGCGCCGACCATGCCGGCGCCGACGACGAGCACATCCGTTGCGGCCGCGTTCATGCCGGCAGATGCTCGGGCAGGCCGATCGCCGGGCGGGCGAAGGCCCGCTTGGCCGCCGGCGCCAGATCCAGCCCCAGCATGCCGAGGCTGCGCAGATGACCCAGCGTACCCGGCGCCCGCTCGAACAGGCGCGGCAGCCAGTGGGTAAAGCGGGTGACTGCCGCGCGACGCGGCGCAGTCAAGGCTGCGTAGCGGCGTACGAGGGCGGCGGCGCCGGGGTCGCCCGGCTGCTGGCGCATCACCTCGGCCAGCCGCATGGCCTCGAACAGGCTGAGATTGAAGCCCTGCGCCGCGATGGGATGCACCGCGTGCGCGGCGTTGCCGGTCAGCACGACGCGCTCATCCACCAGCCGTTCGGCGTGCAGTCCCTGCAGCGGCCAGCGCGCCAGCCGGCCGATCTGCGTAAACCCGCCGAGGCGCTGCCCGAAGGCGGCGGAAGCCGCCGCCGCCAGCGCCGCTGGCGGCTGTGCCAGCAGCGCCGGCACGGCTGTGTTCGGCACGGTCCAGACCACGGCGACCCGCCGCTCCAGCGGCAGGACCGCGAGCGCGCCACAGCCGGTGAATCGCTCATGCGCCCAACCGGCGGTGTCCTGCCGCGGCGTGGCATTGAACACCAGTGCCGTCTGCTCGTAGTCGTAGCGGCGCACCGGGATCCCGAGCGCGGCGCGCAGCGGCGACTCGGCGCCATCGGCCACCACCAGCAACCGCGCCATCACGGTATGTTCCCCATCGGCTGCACTCAGGCGCAGCGTGACCCCGTCGGCGCGCCGCAGCGGTGCCTGCACCTCGGCAGGGTTGAACAGGTGCACGTTGTCCAGCGACTGCACCCGCGCCTGCAGCGCACGGCCGAGCACGCGATTGGGCAGCGTATAGCCGAACGCGGCGAGCTCGTGATCGGCCGCGTGCAGGCGCACCACGCCGAGCTTGCCGCGCTCACTGACATGGATGTGCCGGATCGGCCGGGCGGCTTCGGCCAGCGCCGGCCACACCCCGAGCCGGGCCAGCGACACCGCCGATGCCAGACTCAGCGCAGAACTGCGCTCGTCGTAGTGCGGCGCCTGCTGCGCCTGCACGGGCACCCGCTCGACCAGGGCGATGTCCAGCCCGGTGCTGGCCAACGCGCAGGCGAGGCTGCTGCCGACCAGACCGCCGCCGGCGATCAGCACATCGAACCGCAACGTGGATGAACTCATGGCGGGCTCAGCGGCGGCAAGCCGCCGTGACCTCGGCGACGGTCTTGGGCGCCTCGGCCGTGAGCACCTGCGCACCCCGACGCGTGACGAGCACGTCGTCCTCGATGCGCACGCCGATGTTCCACCAGCGTTCGTCCAGCGCCGGCCCCTGCTGCAGGTACAGGCCGGGTTCGACCGTCAGCGTCATCCCCGGCTCCAGTTCGCGCCACGCCTCGTCGATGCGATAGCTGCCCACGTCGTGCACGTCCCGACCGAGCCAGTGACCCGTACGATGCATGTAGTAGGGTCGGTAGAGCTGCCGGTTCACCACGTCGTCGAGCGCCTCGGTGAGGATACCGAGGTCGATCAGGCCCTGGCTCAGCACCTGCACCGCCGCCTCGTGAGGCGCATTCCAGTGCGCGCCGGGGCGCACCGCCTCGATCGCGGCCAGCTGCGCCGCCAGCACGACCTCGTACACCGCCTGCTGCGCTGGGGAAAAGCGCCCATTGACGGGGAAGGTGCGGGTCACATCGGCGGCATAGCCGGCGTACTCCATGCCGGCATCGATCAGCACCAGCTCGCCATCGACCAGCGGTGCATCGTTGCGCACGTAGTGCAGGATGCAGCCCCGCGGGCCACCGCCGACGATGGGCGGATAGGCGTGTTCGCCGCCGTGGCGGGCAAAGGCCGCGGTGAACACGGCGGCGAGCTCGTATTCATGCTGGCCGGGGCGGCAGACGGCCATGGCCTCGGCGTGCGCGGCGGCGGTCCAGGCGCCGGCCCGGCGCATCAGCGCCTGCTCCGCGGGGTCCTTGTAGAGGCGCATCTCGTGCAGATGCGGCTCGAGCGCGACCAGCGCGCCGGGGGCCCGTCGACCCGCCCGCGCGCCCTCGCGCAGCTCCCGCAGCCAGCCGATCAGGCGCTGATCGAGGGCCGCATCGTTGCCGAGCGCGTAGTACACCCGCTCCGCCCGCAGCAGCAGCTCCGGCAGCACCTCGTCCAGCTCCCCGATGGACCAGGCCGCGTCGGCACCGAATTCCCGGCAGGCGCCCTGCGGCCCGGCGCGGTAGCCATCCCACTGCTCGCGCTCGGGATCCTTCTCGCGCACGAACAGCAGGTATGGCCCGCCCTCCCGGTCCGGCGCCAGCACGGCCAGCGCGTCGGGTTCGGGGAAACCGGTCAGGTAGTCGAAGTCACTGTCCTGGCGGAACGGATAGTGCACATCCCGGTTGCGCCGCCGCTCGTGCGCGGCCGGAATGATCGCGATCGAGCCGGGCTCGAGCAGCTGCAGCAGTTCCTGGCGCCGCCGCGCGTGCGCCGTGAGGGCGCCCTGCTCCGCGCTCATGCGCGCCCCGCCGGCTCGTGCGCCTGCAGGAACAGCAGCAACGCCGCGACGCGCAGATGTTCTTCCAGCATGGCCAGCGAGTCCTCGTCCGCATCGTCCTCGACCACCGGTTCGAGCTGCGCCATGGCCGCCAGGTCCGCCAGCGCCTCCTCGGCCTGCTCGCCCGCGGCCCGCGCATCGCCGAGGCCGAAGCCGGAGAGAAAGCCCTCGCACCAGCCCGCCATCGCCGCGGCCCGCTCGCCCGCCGCGGCGGCATCGGCCGGCAGCAGCGGCGCGAACTCGAAGCTCTCGCTGGCCAGGCTCTGCCGGCTGTGGGCAATCAGCGCCTGCAACAGGCCCTGCGCCGCCGGCGGCAGGGCCTCGGCGTCCCAGGCATGGCGCGCCAGTAGCGGCTCCACCGGCGCCGGCCCGCACAGCAATCCGCACACCAGCCCATGCAGTTGCGCCGGATCGAGCGCCGCGTCGGTCTGGTGCAGGGCATCCTGCAGCGGTCGGTAGAGTTGCGTCACACTGGTCATGGCTGGGGCTTCGACCCTGCGATTGCCGGGCTCTGGCGCGGAACCTATAGTCTCGTGGCGCCGCCAGCCGGGCAATACCCGCCGCCCAACCCGATGCGGATGTCGCTATGCAAGATGCCGATTGCCTCGCCAGCCTGGAACGGCAGATCCAGCGCCTGATGTCGCTGAGCGCCCGCCTGGCCGAGGAGAACCGGTCGCTGCGTCGACGCCTGGATGCGCTGGCGCAGGATCGGGCGCAGCTGATCCAGAAGAACGAGCAGGCGCGCAGCCGGCTGGAGGCGATGATCGATCGGCTCAGAACGCTCGAGCATGGAGATTGACCATGAGTCAGGTTCGCGTGGCGATCCGCGTCATGGACCACAACTATCAGGTGATGTGCGATGCGGCCGAGCAGGACGCGCTGCGCGCCTCCGCCGCCTTGCTCGATGCGCGGATGCGGGAGATCAAGCAGACCGGCAAGGTGATCGGCGCGGAACGCATCGCAATCATGGCGGCGCTGAACCTCGCCAACGAGCTGCTGGCCGCCGAGCAGGCCCGCGAGCGGGTCACGGCGCTTGAAAAAAGGCTCGCCGCACTGAACGATAAGGTGGAGTCATTTCTGCGGGCGCAGACGGACCCGGCGGGTTCCGAGGCGCCATCGCCGGAGTGAAGCAACGGTCCGTGCAGGCCGTTAACAGTCAGACGTCTCCTGCGGTGTTCGAGGCGGGCCGGGTGGTACTCTTGAGCCTAATCTTTCACCCGGGGCCGCAATGTCCGCCGGCATGCGCAGGTCCGTCCGAGAGCGGAAAGCCTACGCCGCGGACTAGCTGCCCCACTTGAACCGCAGGTTCAAGGTCGAAGGCACGCCACGGCACATGCGGGAGACGTCCCCAACAACCGCGCCGGCAGCGCCCGGCGAATCGCGCCGGGCGCTGCGGCGCCGGCTGCGCGATCGACGCCGGGCGGTGCCGGCCGCCGCGGCGGCACGAGCCGCCCGGCGGGCGAGCCGGCGACTGCTGCGCAGCCCGCAGTTTCGCCGTGCCCGGCACGTCGCGCTGTTCCTGTCGGCCGATGGCGAACTGCCGACCGAGCCGTTCGCCACCGCGGCCCGCGCCCACGGCAAGCGCCTGTATCTGCCGGTCGTGCGGCGCGACGGGTGCCTGGCCTTTTGTCGCTGGCATCGCCACAGCCCGCTGCGCAACAACCGCTTCGGCATCGCCGAGCCCACCCGGGCACGGCGCCGGGCGGCGGGACGGCTGGACCTGGTGCTGGTGCCACTGGTGGCCTTCGACGCCACCGGCGGCCGGCTCGGCATGGGCGGCGGCTTCTACGATCGCAGCTTCGCCTTCCGCGTCCGGCGCGGGCGCCGTCAACCCTGGCTGGTGGGCTGGGCCTACGAATTCCAGCGCCTGCCCGTGGTGCCGATGGCGCCCTGGGATGTCGCGCTGGATGCGGTGGCCACCGAACGGCGCGTGTGGCGCGGCGCCCCTGCAGACGAAGAGACCCCGTCATGGCCTACTGGCTGCTGAAGTCCGAACCCTCCACCTTCGGCATCGACGATCTGGCAGCGAAGCAGATCGATGGCTGGGAGGGTGTGCGCAACTATCAGGCGCGCAACATGATGCGCGACCAGATGCGCCGCGGCGATCAGGCGTTCCTGTACCACAGCAACTGCGCCGAACCGGCCATCACCGGCCTGATGGAGATCGTGCGCGAGGGCTATCCGGATCCCACCGCGCACGATCCGGAGTCGAAGTACTACGACCCGAAGTCCTCGCCGGCGCAGCCGCGCTGGTTCCAGGTGGACGTGCGCTACCTGCGCCATCTCTCGCGCCCGATCACGCTGCGGGAACTGCGCCAGCATCAGGCGCTGGACGGGCTGCTGCTGCTCAGGCGGGGCAACCGGCTGTCGGTGACGCCGGTCGAGCCCGCGCACTGGGACTACATCCTGACACTGGAATAGCGCACCATCACGGCGCAGGTCGCCTCCTGATGCGGCGCCGCGCCGGCGCCGCGCCGCCACCGCGGGCGACAGCGACTGCGGCCGATGCGTGATTGCCTGGTGGCTCGGAACTTGCTAAACAGTAAGGCCGTGCCGTTGCCACAGCGGCAACCGTCGACGGAGAGATCCCGGATGATCACCCATCTGCAGGCCACGAGTTGGAACAACGTGCTGCTCAAGCTGAACGGGCAGGTCCCGGTCTACCTGGGCGGCCGCGGCGCCAAGGCGGAAACCTACGAGCACTATCGCGATGAGATCCGTCGCTTTGCCGCCGAGATCGCCGACCCGTTGCGCCGGCTGGCGGCAGAGGACACCGACGGTGTGCTGCTGCAGGAGACGATGACGGCGCTGGTGGCACGCTATCCATTCGCAGAGCTGCTCTACACGCTCAACGGCGAGGGCATCCAGTCCAGCGAGAACGTGCTGGTGGGGCGGGATCTGCAGGTGCGCACGCGACCCTCGCACCGCGGCCGCGACCGCAGCGCCCGGCCCTACTACCAGCAGGCCAAGGGCGGTGCGGATGACGTGGTGGTCACGGCGCCCTACGTGTCCACGGCGACCGGTGAGTTCTGCCTGTCGATCGCTGTGCGGGCCCATGACAACGACGCCGGGACGCGCGGCTACACGGTGCTGGACGTGCACTTCGACGAGCTCATCGGCCATCTCGCCCGCCGCCGCCGCCGGCCGCTGCGGCTGCTCGCCCTCGCCGCCGGCGGGGCGGTGGCAGCCTCGCTGGTGCTGGTGCTGGTCCTGCTCTAGCAGGCTGGGCGGCTAGCCGCCAAGAAAGAAGCGGTACGCCGGGTTGTCGCTCTCCTCGACGAACGGGTAGCCAGTCTGCGCCAGCGAGGCCTCGAGGGAGTCGGCCTCACCCGCCGGCCCCTGCAGCGCGACCAGCACCCGGCCATAGTCCGCGCCGTGGTTGCGATAGTGGAACAGGGTGATGTTCCAGCGCCGGCCGAGGGTGGTCAGGAACTGCAGCAACGCGCCGGGACGCTCGGGGAATTCGAAGCGGAACAGACGCTCCGGGCCGCTATGGGGGGCGTGGCCGCCGACCAGATAGCGCAGGTGCAGCTTGGCCATCTCGTTGTCCGTCAGGTCGACCACGGCGTAGCCCTTGCGCTCGAGCAGACGCAGCAGACGCTCCCGCTCGTCACCGCCGCGCGTCAGCCGCACGCCGAGGAACACGTGGGCCTGCTCGGCATCGGCGTAGCGATAGTTGAACTCGGTGATCGGCCGCGCGCCGAGGGCCCGGCAGAATCGCTGGAAACTACCGGGCCGCTCCGGGATGGTGACCGCCAGCAGCGCCTCGCGATGATCGCCGAGCTCGGTGCGTTCGGCGATGTGACGCAGCCGGTCAAAGTTCATGTTCGCGCCACAGAGCACGCCGGCGAGCTGCAGCCGGCGATCCTCGCCCCGCCGCGTCGCCAGCCAGCGCTTGATGCCCGCCACCGCCAGCGCCCCGGCCGGCTCGGCGATGCAGCGCGTGTCCTCGTAGATGTCGCGGATGGCGGCGCAGATCTCATCGGTGCTGACCAACACGTGCTCGTCCACCGCCTCGCGCGCCAGCGGGAAGGTCTGCCGGCCGATCTCGCGCACTGCCACGCCATCGGCAAACAGTCCCACCTGCTCCAGCCGCACCGGGTGGCCCGCCTCGCAGGCCGCCTTGAGCGTGGGCGCATCGGCCGGCTCGACCGCGATCAGCCGGATATCGGGCTGCACGTAGCGCAGGTAGCTGGCCATGCCGGCGAACAGCCCGCCGCCGCCGACCGGGATGAACACCGCGTCGAGCGAGCCCCGATGCTGCTGCAGCATCTCCATGGCGATCGTCCCCTGCCCGGCGATCACCTCGGGATCGTCGAAAGGGTGGATCATCGTCAGGCCGCGCTGCACGGCCAGTTCCTGGGCATGCGCCGAGGCGGCATCGAAGTTGTCGCCGTGCAGCACGATGCGGGCCCCGAGCCGGCGCACCGCGCGCACCTTGATCTCCGGCGTCGTGCGCGGCATGACGATCACGGCCTGGCACTTCAGCGCGCCGGCCGCCAGCGCCACCCCCTGGGCGTGATTGCCCGCCGAGGAGGCGATCACGCCCGCCGCGCGCTCGGCGGCCGTCAGCTGCACCATCTTGTTGTAGGCGCCGCGCAGCTTGAAGGAGAACACCGGCTGCAGATCCTCGCGCTTGAGGTGCACGGCGTGCCCCAGCCGCTCGGACAGACGCGGCATGTAGTCAAGTGGCGTCTTGACCGCGACATCGTAGACGCGGGCCCTCAGGATCTTGCGGACGTATTCGCTGAACATCGCGGCGGCTGGCAACGGCGGAAGGCGGAGCCTAGCACCGACGGCGCCGAGCGGCAGCGGCGGTATCATGGCCGGCCGTTCTGGAGGAGCAAGCCATGGATCAGCAGGCGCTGAAACGAGGCGCGGCCGAGGCCGCACTGGCAGAGGTCGAGGAACACGGCATCGTCGGTGTCGGCAGCGGCTCCACGGTCGATGCGTTCATCGACGTGCTCGCCCGCTCGATGCTGCCGGTCAAGGGCGTGATCGCCGCCTCTGCGGCCAGCGAGCGGCTACTGCATGCGCGCGGGCTGCCGGTGCTGGGACTGGCCGACATCGACCGCCTGCCGGTCTACATCGACGGTGCCGACGAGATCGACCCGCAGCTGAACCTGATCAAGGGTGGCGGCGGCGCGCTGACGCGCGAGAAGGTGCTGGCCGAACTGAGCGAACGCTTCATCTGCATCGCCGACGCCAGCAAGCGCGTCGAGCGGCTGGGCCGCTTCCCCCTGCCGATCGAGGTGGTGAGCTATGCGCGCAGCTTCGTCGCCCGCCGGCTGGTGGCGCTCGGCGGCCAGCCGGTGTGGCGGCAGGACTATCTGACCGACAACGGCAATCCCATTCTCGACGTACACGGCCTGCAGCTGGATGCGCCGCTGCAGATCGAGCGCACACTGGAGGCGCTGCCGGGCGTCGTGACCGTCGGCATCTTCGCCCGCCGGCGCCCGGAGCTGGCGCTGATCGCCGCGCCCGAGGGCGTGCTCGCGCTGCCGCGCCCGGCGGCTGCGAGCGCTGCGCCGGCCGCTGGCGGCTAACTGGCGCAGTGCTTTGAACTGGGGCAGGTGCGGCAGGTCCTAGCAGTGTCCGGACCCGGCCGGATCGTTGTCCCGCCTGCCAGCCGGTCCATCAACCAAGGAGTTTCCTGTGCCGCAACGCAAGCGTGAGGTCTGGCCCGGTGACCCCTACCCCCTGGGTGCCACCTGGGACGGCCGCGGCGTCAATTTCAGCCTGTTCTCCGAGAATGCGGAGCGGGTCGAACTGTGTCTGTTCGATGCCTCCGGCCGACGCGAGGTCGAGCGGATCAATCTGTACGAGCGCACCGACCAGACCTGGCACTGCTATCTGCCCGATGCCCGACCGGGCCTGCTCTACGGGTACCGAGTCTACGGCCCGTACGCCCCGGCCGAGGGACACCGGTTCAACCCCAACAAGCTGCTGCTCGATCCCTACGCCAAGCTGATCCGCGGCGACATGCGCTGGCACGACGCCACCTTCGGTTACCGCGTCGGGCACCGCGAGGCCGACCTCAGCTTCGACAAGCGCGACAGCGCCCCCTACATGCCCCGCTGCGAGGTGGTGGATACCGCCTTCACCTGGGGCGATGACCGCCCGCCCCGCACGCCCTGGCACGAGACGGTGCTCTACGAGACACATGTGCGCGGCTTCACGATGCAGCACCCGGACATTCCGCCCGAGCAGCGCGGCACCTACGCCGGATTGGCCAGCGCGCCCGCGATCGAGCATCTGCGCCGGCTCGGCGTGACCGCGGTCGAGTTGATGCCGGTGCACAGCTTCTTCGATGACCGGTTCCTGGTCGAGAAAGGCCTGCGCAACTACTGGGGCTACAGCACGCTCGGCTACTTCGCACCGGCCTCCCGCTATTCCTGCAGCGGCCAGCTGGGCGAGTTCAAGAGCATGGTCAAGGCCCTGCACTCGGCCGGCATGGAGGTGATCCTGGATGTGGTCTACAACCACACCGCCGAGGGCAGCGAGATGGGTCCGACGCTGGCATTCCGCGGGATCGACAATGCGGCCTACTACCGCCTGAACCCGCAGGATAGTCGGTACTACATGGACTACACCGGGACCGGCAACACCCTGAACATGATGCACCCGCGCGTGCTGCAGCTGATCATGGACAGCCTGCGGTACTGGGTCATCGAGATGCACGTCGACGGCTTCCGCTTCGACCTGGCCTCCACGCTTGCGCGCGAACTGCATGAAGTGGACCGGCTGGGCGCCTTCTTCGACATCATCCATCAGGACCCGGTCATCTCGCAGGTGAAGCTGATCGCCGAGCCGTGGGATCTCGGCGAGGGCGGCTACCAGGTCGGTCAGTTCCCGGTCGGCTGGACCGAGTGGAACGGCGAGTACCGGGACGCGGTACGCGCCTACTGGAAAGGCGAAGGCGGACAGATCGGCGAGCTGGCCTACCGTCTGACCGGCTCCTCGGACCTGTACGAGGACAGCGGCCGCAAGCCCTACGCCAGCATCAACTTCGTCACCGCCCACGACGGTTTCACGCTCACCGACCTGGTCAGCTACAACGACAAGCACAACGAGGCGAACGGCGAGAACAACCGCGACGGGCACAATCACAACCTGTCGTGGAACTGTGGTGCGGAGGGCCCGACCGACGACCCGACGATCCTGATCACGCGTCGGCGGCAGCGGCGCAACTTCCTCGCCACGCTGCTGCTCTCGCAGGGCGTGCCGATGCTGCTGTCCGGCGACGAGATGGGCCGCACCCAGTTCGGCAACAACAACGCCTACTGCCAGGACAACGAGATCAGCTGGCAGGACTGGAGCCGCTCCGAGCAGGAAGGTCAGTTGCTGGAGTTCACCTCGCAGCTGATCGCGCTGCGACGTGCCCACCCCGTCTTTCGCCGCCAGCACTTCTTCCAGGGCCGCCAGATCCGGCGCGGGGACCTCAAGGACATCACCTGGCTGCGGCCCGACGGGCAGGAGATGGAAGACGAGGAGTGGAATCATGCCTTCGCCCGCTCGCTCGGCGTCTTCCTGGGCGGTGAGATGCTCGGCGAGTACGATCGGCGGGGCCGTCCGGTCCGGGACGACAACTTCCTGCTGCTCCTCAACGCGCACCACGAGCCTGTCCCGTTCACGCTGATCACGCCGCCGTCCGGCACCTGGTCGCTGGTATTCGACACCTATGAGGAGCCCGCCTTTCCCCGAACACCACGCGACCTGAATGGCGGGCATGTCTACGACGTCCGAGAACGCTCCATCGTGTTGCTGCGGGAGGTGGGAGACGATCATGGCACCTGAATCTCATCCGATGCCTTTCGGTACCCGGCTGCTCGACGACGGCCGCACTGCCTTTCGCCTGTGGGCGCCCGGCGCCGGCCGCGTCGAGCTCGAACTCGGCGAGCAGCGCCACGCCATGCACCCGCGTCGCGACGGCTGGTTCTCGCTGATCCGCGACGATGCGCCGGCCGGCAGCCGCTATGCCTTCTGTATCGACGGGGGCCTCGTCGTACCCGATCCGGCCTCACGCTTCCAGCCGGATGACGTGCATGCCCCCAGCGCCGTGGTGGATCCGGCGAGCTATCGCTGGCAGCACACTGACTGGCGCGGTCGGCCGTGGGAGGAGGCGGTGCTCTACGAGCTGCACGTCGGCACGTTCAGCGAGTCCGGCACCTATGCCGGCGTCGAAGCCCATCTGGATGCGCTGGTCGAGCTCGGCGTCACTGCCATCGAGCTGATGCCGCTGGCGGACTTCCCCGGCGAGCGCAACTGGGGCTACGACGGCGTGCTCCAGTTCGCGCCCGATGCCAGCTACGGCACACCGCACGAGCTCAAGCGGCTGATCGACGCCGCCCACGGACGCGGGCTGATGGTGCTGCTGGACGTGGTCTACAACCACTTCGGGCCGGACGGCAATTATCTGCACGCCTACGCGCCGCAGTTCTTTACCGACAGGCACGACACGCCCTGGGGCCAGGCGATCAACTTCGATGACACCGGCTGCCACTGGGTCCGGCGCTTCTATGTCCACAACGTACTGTATTGGCTGCAGGAATTCCGCTTCGACGGTCTGCGCTTCGATGCGGTGCATGCCATTCGCGACGACTCGAGCCGCCACATACTCGAGGAAATCGCCGCCGCCGTGCGCCACCGCCTGCCGGCCGACCGACACGTGCATCTGGTGCTGGAGAACGATGCCAACCAGTCACGCTTCCTGCGGCGCGATCAGGCCCACCGGCCGCTCGCCTACACGGCCCAGTGGAACGATGACAGCCACCACCTGTTCCACGTGCTGGCCACTGGCGAATCCGGCGGCTACTACGCCGACTACATCGACCAGCCCGCACGGCTCACGGCCCGCATGCTGGCCGAGGGTTTCGCCTATCAGGGCGAGCCCTCGCCCTATCGCGACGGTGAGCGGCGCGGCGAGCCGAGCGCGCAGCTGCCGCCGCCCGCGTTCGTCAACTTCCTGCAGAACCATGACCAGGTCGGCAACCGGGCGCTCGGCGAGCGGCTCGTCGCACTCACCGAGGCCGACGCGCTGCGGGCGCTGACGGCGATTCTGCTGCTCTCACCGCCGCCGCCGATGCTGTTCATGGGCGAGGAGTGGGCGGCGCCGGAACCGTTCCTGTTCTTCTGCGACTTCGAGGGCGAACTCGCCGACGCCGTCCGCGAAGGACGCCGTCGCGAATTCGCACGCTTCCCGCAGTTCAGCGACCCGCAGGCCAGGGCCCAGATTCCCGATCCGAACGCGCCGGAGACCTTCCTGCGCAGCCGCCTGGACTGGCGCACCCGCGGGCGCGCCGAACACGCGGACTGGCTGGCGCTGTACCGTGACCTCATCGCCCTGCGGCACGCGCGGATCGTGCCGCTGCTGAAGTCCGTGCCGCAGCCGGGGGCGCGCTTCGAGGTGCTGGGTGAGCGCGGGCTCGAGGTCGGCTGGCCGATCGGCGATGTCGGTGAACTGGTGTTGACTGCCAACCTTGCCACCGTGCCCGGCGCGCCGCTGCCCGAGGCCGGCGGCGAGGTGCTCTACGAGCGCATACCGGGCAGCCCGATGCAGCCGATGCCGCCCTGGTATGTGCGCTACGCGCTGCGGGAGGCCGGCTGATGGCGACGCCCGCGCCCGAGGACGCCGGCCCGGGTCGGCCGCTCGCGACCTACCGGCTGCAGCTCAACAGCGGCTTCACCTTCACCGATGCGGCGGCGCTGGTGCCCTATCTCGCCGAACTCGGCGTCACCCACCTGTATGCCTCGCCCTACCTGAAGGCGCGGCCGGGCAGCACGCACGGCTACGACATCATCGATCACCTGGCGCTGAACCCGGAGATCGGCACCGAGGCCGAGCATGCAGCACTGGTGCGCGCGCTGCAGGATCACGGGCTCGGCCACATCCTGGATATCGTGCCCAACCACATGGGCATCATGGGAGCGGACAACCGCTGGTGGCTGGACGTGCTGGAGAACGGCCGCAGCTCGCGCTATGCCGGCTTCTTCGACATCGACTGGCAGCCGCTCAAGCGCGAACTCGCCGGCAAGGTGCTGGTGCCGGTCCTGGGCGACCAGTACGGCACAGTGCTCGAGCGCGGCGAGCTGCAGCTGCGGTTCGATGCCGAGGCCGGCGAGTTCTCCGTCTACTACTACGAGCACCGCTTCCCCATCGATCCACGGGAATATCCGATCATCCTCGGTCCGGGCATCGAACGGCTGCGGGCAAGCGCAGGCGAGGCCGAGGAGGTGCCGGAGCTGGAGAGCCTGTGCGCCGCCTTCGGCCATCTGCCGCCGCGTGATGCCCGCGAGAGCGCCGCCATTGAGGAACGTCAGCGGGACAAGGAAATCCACAAGCGCCACCTGGCCCGGCTGTGCGAGCGCAGCGGCCCGATCCGTCGCCACATCGAGGCCCGAGTCGAGGCGCTGAACGCCTCGCACACAGAACTGCTAGCGGATGAGGGCCTGCATGCCCTGCTGGAGCGGCAGGCCTGGCGGCTGGCTTTCTGGCGGGTGGCGACCGACGAGATCAACTATCGGCGCTTCTTCGACATCAACGATCTGGCGGGCCTGCGCACCGAACGGGCCGAAGTCTTCGAGACGACTCATCAGCTGGTGCTGGACATGATCGCGCGTGGCGATCTCGACGGCCTGCGCATCGATCATCCGGACGGGCTCTATGATCCGGGCGAGTACTTCGCCCGCCTGCGCGCGGCGGTGCGGGAGCGGCGGCCGCAGGCGCATTGCTACATCATCGCCGAGAAGATCCTCGCCGAATACGAGCACCTGCCGGAGGAATGGCCGATCGAGGGCACCACCGGCTACGACTTCGCGGTGCTGCTGAACGGGCTGTACGTCGACCCGGAACGCACGCCACAGCTCGAACGGACCTACCGGCGCTTCACCGGCCAGAGCACGGACTTCGCCGAGCTGCTCTACCAGGCCAAGCAACTGATCATGCAGACCGCACTGGCCAGCGAGCTGGCGGTGCTGGCCAACCACCTCAACCGCCTGTCCGAGTCCGATCCGAGGACCCGCGACTTCACCATGAACGCCCTGCGCGAGGCCCTGCGCGAGATCGCCGCCTGCTTCCCGGTCTATCGCACCTACATCAACGCCACCGGGGCGAGTGATGCGGATCGACGGTATCTGGCCTGGGCCGTGGCACAGGCGAAGAAGCGCCAGACCAGCGGCGAAACCTCGGTTTACGATTTCATCCACGATGCGCTGCTGCTACATCTACCGGAGGGACCGGCCCGTGCCGCGCGGCGTCTGCTGGTCGACTTCAGCATGAAATTCCAGCAGTTCAGCTCGCCGGTGATGGCCAAGGGCATGGAAGACACGGCCTTCTATCGCTACCTGCCGCTGGCCTCCGCCAACGAGGTCGGCGCCGAGCCGGACCGGCCAATCACCACGCCCGCGGCATTTCACCACCAGAACCTCGAACGGCTGCGGCGCTGGCCGGACAGCATGCTCGGCAGCACCACGCATGACACCAAGCGCAGCGAGGACGTGCGTGCGCGCATCAACCTGATCTCCGAGGTACCCAAGCTCTGGCAGCGCAAGCTGGCGCAGTGGGCGCGGATGAACGCCTCGCGCAAAACCGAGCTGGACGAGGGCCCCGCCCCCAGCGCCAACCACGAGTACCTGCTCTATCAGACGCTGCTGGGAACCTGGCCCCTGACGCCGCCGGATGCCGCCGGCTGGGACGACTACCGTGCCAGGATCGGCGCCTACCTGCTCAAGGCGGCGCGCGAGGGCAAGCGCGAAACGTCCTGGATCACGCCGAACGAGGCCTACGAGCAGGCCCTGACGCGCTTCATCGAGGGCATCCTTGAGCGTCGCGACACCAACCTGTTTGTCGAGGACTTCGCCGAGTTCCAGCGCACATTCGCCCAGGCCGGCATGCTGAACAGCCTGTCGCAGACGCTGCTGAAGCTCGCCACGCCAGGCGTGCCGGACATCTATCGCGGCACCGAGCTGTGGGACTTCAGCCTGGTGGATCCGGACAACCGGCGGCCGGTCGACTACAACGCCCGGCGCCACATGCTGCACCGGCTGCGCCACAGCCGCCAGCCGCGCGCCGTCCTGACGCGCCAGCTCTTGGCGCACCGGGAAGCCGGCTGGCCGAAGCTGTATCTCATCGAGCGCATGCTGCATCTGCGACGGCAGGCGCCGGCGCTGTTCCGCCGCGGCGATTACCTTCCGCTGGAGGCCAGCGGACCGTATGCCGAGCACGTGGTCGCCTTCGCCCGGCTCGGCGCAGACGGTTGCTGCGTGGTGGTGGCGCCCCGGCTGCTGTACCGGCTGACCGATGGCGGCCGACGCCTGCCGCTGGGCGACGTCTGGGCCGGCACGACCCTGCGGCTGCCGGCAGAGCTGCCGATCAACTTCCGCAACGTGTTCAGTGGCCGGGATATCACCACCCTGCGCCAAGGCGATCAGCGCGAGCTGGACGTGGCGAGCGCGCTCGACAGCTTCCCGGTCGCCGCCCTGGCGTTCCCGCCCCGGCTGGCGAACGGGCCAGGCGACTAGGCGCCGGGTCTAGGCAGCGCCGCCGGTCGCCTTCTCGGCACCGGCAGCGGCCTCGGCCACGTCCGGATAGAACCGGGCCAGCGGGTAGTGCCTGCCGGCCAGGCGCTGGCGGCAGAAGGCGTTGATATAGGCGCGTTCGGCCGGCGTGGTGTCCTGGTGGCGGTGCAGGGTGCCCGCCTGCATGAAGCGTACCTTCGGCGTGGAGACGCTGAAGACATTCGGCGCGAACATCTCGAACTGGTGCTCGTGCTCGCGCATGTACTCGAAGCTCGCCTTGTGCGCCACCCTGTCCACCTGGGCCTCGTCCAGCGGGCAGTCGAGAAATCCGGCGATCCGACGAACCTGCCCCGGCAGATCGCGCTTAAGTGCCTCGTAGTGCACGAACAGGACGTTATCGTGCGCCTCACTGCGTCGCCACCAGCTCTCCACGTGATCGGGCCACGAGCCCCACAGCATGTCGTCGCTGCAGTACCAGCGCAGCAGATTCTCTCGTGTCGGGGTCAGCGGCCCCCCGAGCAGATACACGAAGTCCAGGCAGCTGGCGAAACAGCTGACCGGATGGCGGGTGACGTAGACATAGCGGGCGGCGTCGCTATGGCGAATCAGCTGCGCAGGCATATGGGTCTTGATGATGCGGTGGCGCCCCGGCCCCACCAGCGGAGCCCGTTCCATCGGCACGCTGGAGGTCGGACTGGTCTCGATCCAGGGGCTGACCGCATACATGTGCCGATAGCCCTCGTCGGACAGATCGCCCTCGCCGCCATGCAGGATCTCGAACACGATCTGCTGCATCCAGGTCGTCCCGCACTTCATCTGCGTGGCGACGAAGATGTCCTCCGGCCGTGGCTCGTAGTGCTTGGTGGCGGCATAAGCCCGCTTGCTGCTCATGATCGGCGGGCCGGCGACGCCGTCGTAGTGAAACACCGGCATCGACTTCATCCGCCAGCACCGGGCAATGCCCTCGAAGATCGGGCGGATCAGGCTGGCGATGACCTGGACACGGCGCACGAATTGCCGGCGCTGTGCCAGTGGGCGGGCGAAGTAACGATCGCCGCGCCGGGCGTATTCCACCCAGGCGAAGGCGCCGGCGAGCGCCAGCACCAGCAGCAACGAAATCCAGCCGATCACCTCGAGCATCCTTCCACCCGCCCCTCGTGCATCCCTTCTGGGTATCGGCGCGCAGTCTAGTCAGCACAACCGCCTCGCGCCACGTCCCGCCTTCCAGCAGAGGGCCGGGGCAAAAAAAAGCCCGCTTCTCGCGGGCTTTTTTTCGGCCTGATCATCGATCGGACCACTGATGGCTGGGGGACTAGGATTCGAACCTAGGTTGACGGAGTCAGAGTCCGTAGTCCTGCCGCTAGACGATCCCCCAATGGCAATCCGGGTTAGCGCTTGGAGAACTGCGGTGCGCGGCGGGCCTTGCGCAGACCGACCTTCTTGCGCTCCACTTCGCGCGCGTCCCGGGTCAGGAAGCCTGCCCGACGCAGCGCGCCCCGTAGCGACTCGTCGTATTGCGTCAGCGCCCGCGCGATGCCATGGCGGATCGCACCGGCCTGACCGGTACCGCCACCGCCGGCGACGGTTACCCGCACGTCGAAACGATCCAGCGCCTCGACCAGCTCCAGCGGCTGACGCACCACCATGCGGCTGGTGTCGCGACCGAAGTACTCGGCGAGCGGCTTGCGGTTGACGATGATGTTACCGGTGCCCGGCTGCAGGAAGACTCGCGCGGTGGAGCTCTTGCGTCGGCCGGTACCGTAGTAGCTGGGTGCTTGCGCCATGGTTATCGCTTCTGGTTAGACGCGCAGTTCCTGCGGCTGCTGGGCCGCATGCGGATGTTCCGCCGCGGCGTAGATCTTGAGCTTCTTGAGCATGGCCCGGCCGAGCGGGTTGCGCGGCAGCATGCCCTTCACGGCAAGGCGCAGCACTTCCTCGGGCTTCTTCTCGATCATCTGCTCGAACGAGGCGCTGCGCATGTTGCCGATATACCCGGTGTGCCGGTAGTACATCTTCTGCTGACGCTTGTCACCGGTGACCGCGATCTTGTCCGCATTGACCACGACGATATAGTCGCCCGTGTCGACATGCGGCGTGTAGATCGCCTTGTGCTTGCCGCGCAGCCGCCGGGCGATTTCGCTGGCCAGCCGACCCAGCGTCTGATCCGCCGCGTCCACGACGTACCACTGGTGAGCGACTTCCTGCGGTTTGGCAGAAAACGTTTTCATGCGCACTCCGAATCTGCGCGCCGCGGCAAGGTGGACCGGTAAGGTCCCGGCCACGGCGAAGGCGCGAGAGTCTAGCGAAGGCCGCCCGCGGATACAAGCGCGACGCTCACAACGAGACGCCGAGGGTGATTGTGGTGTATCGATCGGTGTTGACACGATCGTCCGGCACGTCGCCGTTGCGCCGCAGCACGTAGGACAGGCGCGCGAAGATCAGCTCGTTGAGATCCAGCCGCAGGCCGGTCTCTGCCTCCAGCAGGGAGGTCTGGGCGCCGCGCTCGTAGAGCAGCCGCTGCTCGACGGCGCCGTTGTCCAAGAAGTTCCAGGCGAAGTCGCCCCGGGTCCTGGCGATCGGCTCGCTGGTCGCGCGCTCGCCGTCCACCGGCTCCAGATAGCGGATCTGCTTGAGACCGCCGCCAAGCTCGAGCCTCAGCTCCAGCGCCGGACCGTCGAGCAGCCGCCGGCCGTAGCCGAGCACCTCGCTGGTCTGGGAGTCGATGCCGCTGAAGCGGTCCTTGTCGTAGGCGAGCGCGCCGAAGATGTAGTTCGCCCCGCCGATGGTGTAGTCGCTCTGCCCCGTCGCGGCATAGCGCTCGCGGATGGTTTCCTCGTCCTCGCTCGAATTCAGCGCCGTCGCCGCGAGCCGGTGCCGCCACAGGCCGCGCCGCAGGGCCCACTCGGTGTCGAAGGTGAGCGTCTCCTGCTCGGAGTTGCCGGAGCTGGCGACATAGCCGAATTCGAGCGTGCCCTCGGTGCCGTCGACCGCCTCGCGCGGCGTGGACAGATCGACGCCTGGGTTGAAGATCGTGCCGGGCTCGAGCTGGGCCAGCGCCGCGAGCGGCAGGAACAGGAGGCTAAGGCAGAGCAGACGGCAGGACACGGGGGCCTCGATCGATGGCGCTGGGACAGGGGGGCCGTATGATAGGGCCGGCCGGTACCAGAGGACCACCCGATGCGACGTTACAGCCTGTTCGACCAGCTGCTGATCACCGCCGATCGCGCCGTGAAGACGCTGGTCACCCGGCCGCCGGCACCCGCACCGCGGCCGGACGCCGCCGTGCGCGAGCAGCCGCTGACCGAGCAGGAGAAGAGCGTCTCCGCCCGCCTGATGCGGGTCAACCATGCCGGCGAGGTCAGCGCCCAGGCGCTGTATCACGGCCAGGCGCTCACCTCCCGCAGCCCGGCCACCCGGTCACTGCTGCTGCAGGCTGCCGATGAGGAATACCAGCATCTGTCCTGGTGCGAGGGGCGCCTGCGGGAACTGGGCGCCCATCGCAGCCGGCTCACGCCGGTCTGGTATACCGGCTCGCTGACGATCGGGCTGGCAGCGGGGCTGGCGGGCGATGCCTGGAGCCTCGGCTTCGTCAGCGAGACCGAGAACCAGGTGATCCGCCACCTGCAGGGGCATCTTGAGCGGCTGCCGCCGCTGGATGAGCGCAGCCGCGCGATCCTTGAGCAGATGCGTTATGAGGAGGCCCATCACGGCGAAACCGCCCGCCGCGCCGGCGGTCGGCCCCTGCCGCTGTCGGTTCAGCTGCTGATGCGGGCCACCTCGCGGGTGATGACGACCGGCGCCTACTACCTCTGACGCCCCCGCCGGCGGGGGGCGCGCCACGCTCAGCGCGGCAGGTTGCGGCCGGAGAAGATCTCTGCCATCTCGTGCTGCAGCCGCCCGCGGATCTCCTCGCGGCGGGCATCGGTCAGCGAGGCCTCGTCGATGCCGAACAGGTACTCGCCGAGGTGGAAGTCGCGCAGGATCATCTTCGTGTGGAACAGATTCTCCTGGTACACGTTGACGTCGAACATCCGGTAGCGCTCGCGCGTGTCCTCGGAGAGGAAGTTCTGGATCGAGTTGATCTCGTGATCCATGAAGTGTTTGGTGCCATCGACATCGCGCGTGAAGCCACGCACCCGATAGTCCACCGTGACGATGTCCGAATCGAAACTGTGGATCAGGAAGTTCAGCGCCTTGAGCGGCGAGATCACGCCGCAGGTGGCCACGTCGATATCCGCGCGGAAGGTGCTGATGTGCTCGTGCGGATGCGTCTCCGGGTAGGTGTGCACCGTGATGTGGCTCTTGTCCAGGTGCGCCAGCACGGTCTCCGGTAGCGGGCCGGGCGACTCGCTGGCATCCCGCGCGGCCGGCGCCACCGGCTCCTCCGCGATCAGGATCGTGACGCTCGCACCCTGCGGCTCGTAGTCCTGCCGGGCGACGTTCAGCACATTGGCGCCGATGATGTCGGCGACGTCGGTCAGGATGCCGGTCAGGCGCTCGGCGTTGTAGACCTCGTCGATGTAGTCGATGTAGTCGCGACTCTGCTCCGGGCTGGTGGCATAGCAGATGTCGTAGATATTGAAGCTGAGCGCCTTGGTCAGATTATTGAACCCGTGGAGCTTCAGCTTGCTCGGCGGCTGGGGCAATGGCGCAACCCTCTGCTGGCAATGACGATGATCGCGGCCCGGCGGGCCGCGGGCGCGCAATGGTAGGAGATCACCCGCAGCGTGTCGATCTCAAAGCGGCGGGCGGATCTCGAAGTCGTAGGTGATCTCCGCCGTCTTGCCCAGCATGATCGAGGCCGAGCAGTACTTCTCCGCCGACAGCTGCACCGCCCGGGCGACCTGCTTCTCCGAAAGCCCCTCGCCGGTGACGATGAAGTGCAGGTGGATGCGCGTGAACACCTTCGGCTCGGTCGGCGCCCGCTCGGCCTCCAGCAGCGCCTCACACCCGGCCAGCGGCTGGCGCGCCCGCTTCAGGATGTGCACCACATCGAAGCTCGCGCACGAGCCCATCCCCATCAGCAGCAGTTCCATCGGTCGTGTGCCGAGGTTGCGCCCGCCGTGCTCGGGCGGCCCGTCCACCACGATCGCATGGCCGCTGCCGCTCTCGGCGATGAAGGCCGCCGCCCCGTGCCAACTGATGCGTGCCTTCATGGCGTCTCCGTGGATGATGTGAACAGCGCGCGCAGCGCCTCGCCCGGATCGTCCGCGCGCATGAACGCCTCGCCGACCAGGAAGCCGTGCACCCCAGCCTGCCGCATGCGGGCCACGTCCGCCGGCGCGGCGATGCCACTCTCGGTGATCAGCAGCCGTTCGGGCGGCACCCGGTCGCGCAGCGCCAGGGTGGTCTCCAGCCGTGTCTGGAACGTGCGCAGGTTGCGGTTGTTGATGCCGATCAGCGGCGTGGCGAGCGCCAGCGCCCGGTCCAGTTCGTCGGCATCGTGCACCTCCACCAGCACGTCGAGCCCCAGCGCCGCCGCCTGCGCGGCGAGATCGACCAGCGCCCGCTCGCCCAGGGCGGCGACGATCAGCAGAATGCAGTCCGCCCCCATCGCCCGCGCCTCGACCAGCTGATAGCGGTCGATGATGAAGTCCTTGCGCAGCACGGGCAGGTCGCAGGCGGCACGCGCCGCGATCAAATCCTCGCTGCGGCCGTGGAAGAACAGCTCGTCGGTCAGCACCGACAGGCAGGCGGCGCCGCCCGCCGCATAGCGCCGGGCGATGTCGGCCGGGTCGAGCCCCGGGCGCAGCGGCCCCTTGCTCGGCGAGGCACGTTTGATCTCCGCGATCACCGCCGGCCGGCCAGTATCGATCCGGCGCCGCAACGCGGCGGCGAAGCCACGCGTCGGGGGAGCACTGGCCGCCGCCGCAGCCAGGGCCTCGCCCGGCACCGCCTGGCGCCGCTCGGCGACCTCCTGACGCTTGCGGGCGAGGATGCGCTCGAGCACGTCCGGCAGCGTCGCGGACGGATCGGCCTCAGCCATCGCGGGCCGCTCCCAGACGCTGCGTCAGCGCCGCCAGCCGCTCCAGCCGACGCGCCGGCTCGCCGGCATCGATCAGCGCCGCCGCCCGCGCCATCCCCGCCGGCAGATCCGGCACCAGATCGGCGGCGTAGAGCGCCGCGGCGGCATTGGCCACCACCATGTCGCGGGCCGGGCCGCGCGCGCCGGCGAACACCTCGCGGATCATCGCCAGGCTCGCGGCCGCATCCTCGACCCGCAGCGGCGTCAGATCGTGGCTCGCCAGGCCCAGCTCGAGCGGGCGCAGCGTGTACTCGCGCAGTTCGCCGGCGTACCACTCGGCGATGCGCGTCGGCGCGGCGATGCTGATCTCGTCCAACCCGTCCTCGGCATGCACCACCAGCACGTGCCGGCTGCCGAGCTCGCCCAGTACGCGGGCCAACGGCGCGGTCCAGCGGGCATCGAACACGCCGACCAGCTGATGGGTGGCGCCAGCCGGGTTGGTCAGCGGACCGAGCAGGTTGAACAGCGTGCGCACGCCGAGCTCCCGCCGCGGCCCGATGGCGTGACGCATGGCCCCGTGGTGGGCGGGCGCGAACAGAAAACCGATGCCGAGCTCGGCGATACAGGTGGCGACCTCGGCCGGCGTCAGATCCAGTCGCACGCCAGCGGTCTCGAGCAGGTCGGCGCTGCCACAGCGGCTGGAGACCGAGCGGTTGCCGTGCTTGGCCACGCGCGCGCCGGCCGCGGCGGCGACGAAGGCGACCGCCGTGGACACGTTGAACAGCGATTGGCCATCGCCGCCGGTGCCGCAGGTGTCGAGCACCACCGGCCCGTCCGGCAGTGTCACGGTGTTCGCCAGCGCCCGCATGACCTGCGCCGCGGCGGCGATCTCCGTGACCGTCTCGCCCTTCATCCGCAGCGCGATCAGGAGCGCACCGACCTGTGCCGGGCTCGCCTCGCCGCCCAGGATCCGCTCCATCAGCGCCGTCATCTGCGCCGCCTCGAGATCCTGGCCGGCCAGCAGCCGTTCCAGCACGGCGGGAACGGCGGTATTCATGCCGGCGCCGGAGCGTGCTGCTCGAGGAAGTTGCGCAGCAACGCGTGACCGTGTTCGGTCAGGATCGACTCCGGATGGAACTGCACGCCTTCCACCGGCAGCGAGCGATGCCGCACGCCCATCACCTCATCACGCGCGCCGGCGGCATCCTCGGTCCAGGCCGTCACCTCCAGGCACTCCGGCACGCTCTCCGGCGCCAGCACCAGCGAGTGATAGCGGGTGGCGGTGAAGGGATCGGGCAGGCCGGCGAACACGCCCTGCCCGCCGTGGCGCACGGTGGAGGTCTTGCCATGCATCACCGTGCGGGCACGTACCACGCGGGCGCCGAACACCTGCCCGATCGCCTGGTGGCCGAGGCACACGCCCAGCATGGGAATGCGCCCGGCGAGCCGCTCGATCAGCGCCAGCGAAACGCCAGCCTCGTTCGGCGTGCACGGGCCGGGGGAGATGACGATCTGCGCCGGCGCCAGCGCCTCGATCTGCGCCAGGGTGATGCAGTCGTTGCGATGCACCACCACCTGTGCGCCCAGCTCGCCGAGGTACTGGACCAGGTTGTAGGTGAACGAATCGTAGTTATCGATCATCAGGACCATGCTCAGCTCCCCTCCGGCTCGCTGCTGGCGATCGCCACGGCGCGGAACATCGCCCGGCGCTTGTTCAGGGTTTCTTCCCATTCCAGCGCCGGCACCGAGTCTGCCACGATACCGCCGCCGGCCTGCACGTGCAGGCGGCCGTCCTTGATGATGGCGGTGCGGATGGCAATGGCGGTATCCATGTTGCCCTGCCAGCCGATGTAGCCGACCGCGCCGGCGTAAACGCCCCGCGCCACCGGCTCGAGTTCGTCGATGATCTCCATCGCCCGGATCTTCGGCGCGCCGGTCAGCGTGCCGGCCGGGAAGGTGGCGCGCAGCGCATCGATCGCCGACAGCCCGGGCGCTAGGCGGCCGCGCACGTTCGAGACGATGTGCATCACGTGTGAATAGCGCTCGATCACCATGCGCTCGGTCAGCTCCACCGAGCCGATCTGCGAGACGCGCCCGACATCGTTGCGCCCCAGGTCGATCAGCATCAGGTGCTCGGCGCGCTCCTTGGGATCGTCGATCAGTTCGGCCGCGAGCGCGGCATCCTCGGCCTCGTCGCCTCCCCGCGGGCGGGTGCCGGCGATCGGCCGCACCGAGAGCTGGCCGTCCTCGAGGCGCACCAGCACCTCCGGCGAGGCACCCACCACGCTGAAGCCGTCGAGGTTCAGGTGGAACATGTAGGGCGAGGGGTTCAGGTAGCGCAGCGCCCGATACAGGTCGGTCGGCCGGGCGGCGAAGTCGATCGACATGCGCTGGCTCGGCACCACCTGCATCACGTCGCCCGCGGCGATGTAGCGCTGGATGGTGCGCACGGCCGCCTCGTAGCCGGCCTGGGTGAAGGTCGCCTCGAAGGCGTCCAGTCGCGGCTCGGCGTCGAGCGCCAGGCGCCGGCGCGGCGCGTCCGGCGGCGCCAGCATCTGCGCCAGCAGCGCGTCGGCCCGTGCCTCCACCGCGGCCCGCGGCGCGTCCGGCGCGGCGTGCACGATCAGGTAAATCAGGCCGCGCAGGTTGTCGAACACCACCAGCTCGTCGGAAACCATCAGCAGGATGTCCGGCAACCCCAGCGGGTCGGGGTTGCGCCGCCCGGCCAGCCGCGGCTCGATGTAACGGATGGTGTCGTAGCCGAAGTAGCCCACGAGGCCGCCGGTGAAGCGCGGCAACTCCGGCAGCGGCGGGACCTCGAACGCGCGCTGGAAGGCATCGATCCAAGCCAGCGGGTCCTTTAGCTCGAGCTCGGCCAGCAATTCGCCGTCACGCTCGTGCTGCAGCGTGTTGCCGCACACCCGGACGCGCTCCCGACAGGGCAGGCCGATGATCGAGTAGCGCCCCCAGCGTTCGCCGCCCTGCACCGATTCGAGCAGGTAGCTGTAGGGCTGGTCGGCGAACTGGAGGTAAATCCCGAGCGGCGTGTGCTGGTCGGCGAGCACACGGCGCACGACCGGAACGCACGCACGGGTCGGCAGATCGAAGTCGGGCTGGTCAGACATGTGAGGAATCCGGCGGAGAAACCATGGACGCACGCGAGCGCCCGGCTGTCAGTCAGGCAGCGGTTTCACCATCGCCAACGCGGCGGCGTCGGCCTCGCCGGTTCGATCCTCATGGCGCTCATCGCCCGGTGGCGCGGGTCCGACCCGCGAGCAGGTGCGCCGGCGGCTGAGGCGCCGGCTCGGCAGGGCTCGTTATAACCGGCGCGGTGGCGGCCTGACAAGGCCGCCACCGGCGCGGGCGCCCTAGAAGGCGTACTCCAACCGACCGTAGATGCTGCGGCCATAGGCGTCGGCATAGCGGGCGTCGTAGCCCGGCTGACCGACGTCCGGCTGGTTGGAGAACGGCGGGTCCTCGTCGAACAGGTTGCGCAGGCCGACGGTAAGGCCGACGCCGTTGGCGAACAGATAGGAGCCGAAGGCGTCCCACGGCGTGTAGTCGCTGACTTCCCTGTTCCCCGCCGGGTCATAGTCGACATAGTCGCTGAGGTAGTTGCTCACCAGGCTCGCCGAGGCCGGGCCGCGCGTCCAGCTGAAGGTGACCCGATGCTTCCAGCGGAAGATCACCGAGTCCGAATACACGTCCACGTTGTCGATGAAGTCCTGATCCGGCGAGCGCTGGTAGTCGTACTTGTTGACGTAGGTCCCGAAGGCGCCGATCGCCCAGATGCCGTAGCGGCTGGGCACGCTGAGGTTGGCCGACAGGTCGAAGCCGTTGGTCAGCGTCTCGCCGAGGTTGATGTTGCGCGTCTCCACGTAGTCGATGGTGCCGTCCGGAGCCCGCACGAAGTTCTCCTCGTACTGCTCGTAGCGATCGAAGAGCAGGCTCACCGGCAGTGCGTTGATCTGATCCTCCAGCTTGATGAACCAGAAGTCCGCCCCCAGCGAGAGCGCATCAATCGGCTGCACAATGGCGCCCAGGGTCAGGTTCTTCGCCTTCTCCGGATCCAGATCCTCGTTGCCGCCGAGCTGGCGCTGGAACTGGGTGTTGCAGTCCCGCGCCGCGACACCGCCGGCAGCCGGCGTACCACCGGGACAGAGCAGCGGATCGCTAAAGCCGCCGGGCGAGAACGTCAGTTGCGCCGGATCGTAGAGCTCGTAGAGCGTCGGTGCCCGGAAGCCCTCGCTGTAGGCACCGCGCAGCACCAGTGCGCGGGCCGGCTGGAAGCGGAAGGAGACCTTGGGATTGGTGGTACTGCCGGCGTCACTGTAGTGGTCGTAGCGCAGGGCGCCGGTGACCTCGAACTGCGTGGTGAGCGGCACGTTGATCTCCGCATACACGCCCTCCACATCCCGGCTCTCGTCCACGGCTGCATCGGGCGAGAGCCCGCCGCTGCTGGCGCGCGCGGCGATCTCCTCGTCGGCCTCGAGTTCGAGCTGCTCGTGGCGTACCAGCGCGCCCAGGGCCATGGCCGCCTGGCCGGCCCCGAACCAGTCGCCGATGCTGCGGGTGAGGTTGCCGTCCCAGCTCACCACCTCGCCGGTGGCCTCCTGCACCACGCCGGTCACCACGGCCGCGTTCAGCGCCTGGCGGCCGGCCGGTGTCAGCGGCGCGGTGGAGAAGGGGTTGATCGTGCCGGCGTTGAAGGCCGCCTCCAGCACGCTGTCGTCGAGATAGCCACTGAGATAGTCCAGCTCCGTCTCGGCGCGGTTGTAGGACAGCGCCGAATCGTAGCGGAAGGCACCCAGCCGGCCGCTGAAGTCGATCACCGCCCGATGCAGATCGTTGGTGTTCTCGGTCAGGCGCCGCCCGCCCGGCACCCCGCGCCAGCGCACTCCCACCGGCAGTGTCGGATCGATGCCGAGCGGGTCGGGCACCAGCCCTCCGCCCGGAAAGAAGGGCGTGCCCGGCTGCAGCTGCGGCACGGTGGAGGTCGGTGCCGGCGCGCCGATCGAGAGGCTCTCGTTGTGCGTCCACAGATAGGAGAGGGTCGCCTGATGGGCCGGCGCCAGCCGGATGTCGGCGCGGCCATAGGCGGACAGGTCATCCCGTTCGGGCACCACCTCGCCCCAGCGCGAGAATTCGTACGAACAGGTGCCGGTGCCGGTGTCGATCAGGCCGGGCAGCGCGCAGCCGGCCGCGGCCGCCGGATTGCTGGCGAGGTTGCCCTGGTAGTAATTCGCCGGATAGGGAAAGGAGGAGATGCTGAATACGCCGCGATCCGGGTCATACGGCACGATGATGCCGTCGCGATCGCGCACGGCCACCTCGTCCTGACCGCGGTAGGTCAGGTTCGCCAGCACGTTGAAGCCCTCCCGCTCCAGGTCCCCGTGGCCGGCGGTGAGGCTCAGATAGCTGCGGTTGCCCCCGCCATCGCGGGTCGGCACCTCGTAGGTGAAGCCGAAGTCGCCGCCCTCCAGCTCCTTCTTGGTGATGAAGTTGATCACCCCGCCGATGGCATCGGTGCCATAGAGTGCCGAGGCACCATCACGCAGCACCTCGACCCGCTCGATGACGCCAAGCGGGATGGAGTTGAGGTCCACCGCGCCGCCATCGAAGGCGTTGTTGCCGAGCCGGCGCCCGTTCAGCAGGACCAGCGTCTTGTTCGGCCCCAGGCCGCGCAGATCGGCGAACGCCGCCCCGGCAGTGATCGCCGAGCCGGTACCGAGGCCGGGACCGGCCGAGGTGTCGTTGGTCGGCAGCTGCTCGAGCAGCTGCGCGGTCGAGGTGATTCCCTGCTGCCTGATGTCCTCCGCCTCGATCACCGTCACGGGCAGCGCAGTGGCGGCGTCGGTACGGGCGATGGCCGTGCCGGTCACGGCCACGGCGCCGAGATCCACCGTCGGCGCCTGCTCGCCGGGCACCGCCACGGCCGGCAGGCCGGCGACCGGCTCGGTGGCGACGGCGGCCGGTGCCACCGCCGCCGGTGCGGCCGGTGCGATCTCCTCCGCCGCCGGCGCAACGTCCTCCGCCGCCGGCGCGATCTCCTGCGCCAGCACGGCCGGCGCGACGCCGAGCGCAGTCCATCCCATCAGCCCCGTGGCGATCGAACCGCCGGCCCGCCACCTCGGCGGATCACGATCGGCCGACGACGCAAACCTTAGTTGGCACAGCAATGATTCAAGCGCATGCATGTCGTTCTCCTTCGGCAGGCGGCCGCAGCCGCATGGCGCCGCGGGCGGGCGACCCGCGGCAAATCCGGCCGCTATTCGGCCGTGATCATCGCGATCTTCTGGATGCCGGCGCGCTGCAGTGCCGCCAGCGCACGGGCCACATGGCCGTAAGCGACGCTCTCGTCCGCCTGCAGCTGGGCCGCCCGTTCGGGCCGCGCCGCATGGGCCTGCCGCAGTGCCTGCTCGAGCGCCTCCAGTTCGTGTTCGCGCTCGTCGAGGAAGTAGCGGTGGTCGGCATCCACGGTGACGATCAGCGGCTCGAGCGTCTCCGGCGGCGCCACCGCACCGGTCTTGGGCAGGTTGACCGTCAGGGCATTGGTCATCAGCGGCGCGGTGACGATGAACACCACCAGCAGCACGAGCATCACGTCGACCAGCGGCGTGACGTTCATCTCGCTGAGTACCTCATCGTCATGACTCTGGGCGATGGCCATGGCAGATCTCCGGCAGCGTGGGCAGGGGCGGTCAGCCGGCGGCCCGAACGGGCCCGGCGGGTGCGGCAACGGCGGTGCGGCGCGCCGTCCAGCCGGCGAAGCCGGACTGCTGGGCGAGGCTGTAGAAGTCGTCGGCGAACTCGTCCATCAGGCTCGCCGAGAGCTTGAGCTGGCGGACGAAGTAGTTGTAGATCAGTACCGCCGGCACGGCGACGGCGATGCCGAAGCCCGTGGCGATCAGCGCATGGCCGATGGGACCGGCGACCGTATCGAGGCCCGCCTGGCCCGTTTCGCCGATCTGCACCAGCGCATCCATGATGCCCCACACCGTGCCGAACAGACCGATGAAAGGCGCCGTGCTGCCGATGCTGGCCAGCACCGCCAGGCCGCTCTCCAAGGCCCGGCGCTGGCGCTGGATCTCGCGGCGCAGGCTGCGCTCGAGCCGGTCGGAACGGTTGATCTTGTGCGCGAGATCGCGGTTGTCGGGCGAGATGTCACGGCCGGTGAGCACCGCAAAGCCGGCGGTGGCCACCGCGGCCATGGGGCCCGGCTGACGCTCGCTCAGCGACTCGCCCTCCTCCAGACTGCCGGCCTGCCAGAATCGCCGCTGGAAGCGGGTGTTCTGCATCCGCACCCGGTAGAACTGCAGCAGCTTGACCGCCAGCAGCCCCCAGGTGAGCACCGACATCAGGCCCAGCGTCCACAGCACACCGGGCACGATCAGGGTGGTCAGCTCGTTTGTTTGCATGTCCGGACTCCTCGCAGGGTGAAGGCCACTAGCGCGGCAAGCGAAAGGCGATGGTCTGAAGGGCGTAGCCCTTGATCGGGGTGTCGCCGCGGCGCGCGGGCTGGAAGCGCCAGGTGCGCACCGTCGCCACGGCGGCCTGATCGAGCTCGGCATGGCCGCTCGAGCGCATCACCTCGACCTGTCCGGCGGTGCCGTCCGGCAGCACGAGGATGCGCAGCTGCACATCGCCTTCGTACCCGCGGCGCAGCGCCCGCGAGGGGTAGCGCGGCGGTGGGTTGCCGAGGCTGCGCAAATCCGACACCGCCGGCGTGATCGGTGCCTCGGCCGGGGCTGCCGGCGCCTCGGCCGGCGTCGGCCCGGGCGATGAGGCTGCCGGCGCCCGCGTGGCGGGGGCGGGCGCCCGCGGCGGTGTCGGTGCTGGCCGGGGCGCCTGCTTCGGTGCGGGCTCGGGCGG
>PVBE012445754.1_pt1 | contig 221799 bp, 225 predicted proteins | sample 1631181 | NCBI WGS metagenome assembly PVBE01 (sample SAMN08397723, study PRJNA350692) | Marine metagenome, whole genome shotgun sequencing project. | isolation source: water | place: Pacific Ocean | collected 2012-04 | reverse complement strand
TCTCCGAGGCCGAGTCCGAGATCGTCGCGGGCTATCACACCGAATACTCCGGCATGCGTTTCGGTCTCTTCTACGCGGTGGAGTTGCTCAACACCTTTGGCATCTCCGCCTTCGTCGCCACCTTCTTCCTCGGCGGCTGGTGGCTCTGGGGTCTCGACGAATGGGTGCCGCCCTGGATCATCCTCCTCGCCAAGACCGGCGCCGTGTACTTCATCTTCATCTGGCTGCGCGGTACGCTGCCACGCCTCCGCCTCGATCAAATGATGAACTTTTGCTGGAAGTTCCTTGTCCCTTCGGGGTTGCTCTTCCTCGTCGCGGCGGCCGTGGAGCGGACCTTGCTGATCGAAAAGGGATGGGATCCCAGCGTCGCGCTACCCGTCTTCGGGATCATCAACTTCGCCCTGATGGCCGTGGTCATCGTCGCCTGGGCCAGAGCCTCCGGTACGCCCGAGCAACGACTTCCCTCCCGCGCTCTGATGGCGCGCGGTCGCTTGGGTGGCCTCCGCGCGGCGCGGGCGATTCGCAGCGAGGAGCTCGGAGTGGAACCCGCCGGGGGCGGCGACTAGCAGCGGCTAAGACGAGTGTCGGCTAGCGTTACCGCCGGCACCGCACCAGAGGAGCAAGACCCGGAACCATGTCCGACGTTGGCTTCCACCTCGCGTTTTGGTCGCTCGCCGTGATCACGGTTGGCTCCGCCTTGATGATCGTGGTCAGCCGGAACCTGATCCACGCCGTGGTCTACCTGATCCTCTCCTTCGTCGGCGTCGCGGGCTTGTATCTGACACTTTCGGCTGAGTTCATCGCAATGGTGCAGATCTTGGTCTACGTCGGCGCGATCGCCGTGCTGATGCTCTTCGCGATCATGCTCACGCCGCGCGCGGCGCGGGATAACTCCGAGACCTTGATGCGGTTCCCCGCACTCATTCTCATGGGCCTCGTCATCGCCGCCGGCACCTTTATCGCCCTCGAGACCGACTGGGGCGCGATGCGAGGCGAGGCTATCGGCAACCAGACTCGGATCATTGGCGAGTCCTTGATCAACGAGTTCGTCCTTCCCTTCGAGATCGCCGCGGTGCTCCTCACCGCCGCGCTCGTCGGCGCGATCGCCCTGGCTCGTGAGGACAGCGAAGACCAAGCCCTCCATGCCGAGAGCCTGGCCGAGGACGGCCTGCTCCCAAACCCGCTTCCAAACCCGGACGCTGACACCACCGCACCTTCCCCCGCTCCCACGTCTGGAGGCGGGGACTCATGACGATCGGGCTGGAGGAGTACCTGGTTCTGGGCGCCATCCTTTTTGGGATCGGTCTCTATATCGCGCTCTCCAAGCGCAACGCCATCGGTGTCCTGATGGGGGTGGAGCTCATGCTGAACTCCGTCAACCTCACGCTCGTCGCCTTCAGCCGCTTTTCCGACAGCAGCGTCGCCTTGTCGACACAGGTCTTCGTCATCTTCATCGTTGCCGTGGCGGCGGCCGAAGTCGCCGTGGGCCTCGCGCTCGCCCTGGTCGTCTACCGAAACCGCCGCACCATCAGCGTCGACGAAATCGACCTGCTCAAGTGGTAGCGCTCATGCCGGCCAACACGACCCCGACCAACCGCCCTTCGGCGACGGAGGCCTGCGTCTGATGTGGGCTGAATTCATGCGCGTACCGAACCGTTACATCGCCGAGACCTGGAAGGAACTGCTGCACGCTGAGGGCATCGCGGTCCGGCTCATCGTCCCGCCCGATCGCGAGGCGGAGGGCGACTTCGCCCCCCGCCTTCTCTACGTCCCCGACTCCAAGACACACGTCGCCCGCGAAATACTGCGCAAGGTCTAATGAGCGAATCCGTTTCCGAAGCCATCGTCTGGGCAATCTTCTTCCTGCCCCTCGCTTCCTTCGTGGTGATCGCGATAGGCCACCGGCGCCTGCCCCAATACGCCGGCTACGTCACGATCGCGGCAATCGGCACTGCCTTCGTCCTTTCCCTCATCACCCTCGTCGACGTAATCGACGCCGGCGGCGTGCCCATCGGCTTCGATTCGCACGAGCTCTTCACGGCCGGTCCGCTCACCGTCAACGTCGGCGCCCGACTCGATGGTCTCTCCGGCGTGATGTTGGTCGTCGTCACCGGTGTTTCGCTCATGGTCCAGATCTACTCACTCGGCTATATGCAGGGCGACAAGGGCTTCGGCCGCTACTACGCCTTCATGTCGCTCTTCACGATGGCCATGCTCGGCCTCATCATCGCCGACAACCTGCTCCTGCTCTTCGTCTTCTGGGAGCTCGTCGGTCTCACCTCGTATCTCCTGATTGGGTTCTGGTTCCATCGACCCGCCGCCGCCGCCGCCGCCAAGAAGGCGTTCTTGATGACGCGCTTCGGCGACCTTGGCCTGCTCGCCGCCATGCTCCTGATCTGGGATCGTGCCGGGACCTTGAACATTCACGAGATCAACACGGAAGTCGTGGAGTTGGTCGGCCTCGGAATCCTCAGCCAGACGATGCTCACGCTCTTCGCGTTGGGTCTCGCGGCGGGCGCAATTGGGAAGAGCGCCCAGTTCCCCCTGCATTCTTGGCTCCCCGACGCCATGGAGGGCCCCACGCCTGTCTCCGGACTGGTGCACTCCGCCACGATGGTCGCGGCGGGCGTCTACCTCCTCGCGCGTTTCTTCCCAGTGCTGGAGCATTCCGTCTTCGCCAGCGACTTCATCGCCTGGATCGGCGCCATCACCGCCGTCGGTGCCGCGCTGCTCGCCGTCGTCCAGACCGACATCAAACGCGTCCTCGCCTACTCCACCATCAGTCAGCTCGCCTACATGATGTTCGCGCTGGGGACCGGCGCCTATGCCGCTGCCGTCTTCCATCTCGCCATGCATGCCTTCTTCAAGGCCCTGCTCTTCCTTGGCTCCGGTTCAGTCCACCACAGCACGAACACCTTCGACATGACCAAGATGGGCGGCCTCCGCCACACGATGCCGCGCACCTACATCATCTTCATCATTGGTGCCTTGGCCCTCTCCGGCATCATTCCCTTCGCGGGTTTCTGGTCGAAGGACGAGATCCTGATCGAGACCTGGCACCACAACAAAGCCATCTTCTTCTTCGGCCTCACCGCCGCCGGGCTCACGGCGTTCTACATGTTCCGTGCCATTTTCATGACCTTCCACGGACAGTACAAAGGCGGCGAGCCGGTCCCGCCCGGCGAGCACGGCAATGAACAGCCCGAGCACACGCACGAGTCGCCCAACAACATGGTCATCCCGCTAGGGGTTCTGGCCGTCATGGCGGCCGTCGGTGGTTTCATCACGATCGGGGGCGAGTTCCAAAGCTGGGTGCTCGGTGCCCTGCCGGAGGCGGCCGAGGAAGCCAAGCTCGTCTGGGACACACCCATCTTCATCGTCTCCACCGTCATCGCCGTCGGCGCCATCGGCCTTGCCTATGCCATGTACGAACGCAAGTCCATCGACGTCGTCAGCATCCGGGACTCAGCGTTGATCAAGCCCATCCACCGCGTGCTGGAGCAGAAGTACTACGTCGATGTCTTCATCGAGGACATCCTCGTGCGCAAAGTCTTCTACGGCACGATCGCGCGGCTCTCAGCCGCCTTCGACGGTGATGTCATCGACGCAGCGGTCGATCGCGTCGGCACAGGCACCGTTGACGTCGGGCGCGTCGCACGACACGTCCAAAACGGCCAGGTGCAGACAGCGGGTGTCTTCATCGTCATGGGTGCCCTGATCATCTTCGGCGCGGTAGTGATCTTCTAGTGAGTGATCGTTTGATGCAGCATACGAAGATCAACCAGATGCGGCGGGTGTCCTAGTGGAGGGCCCGGGCGTGCCGATCCTCTCCATCCTGCTCTTTCTGCCGTTGGCGGGAGCGGTCCTCATCGCGTTGCTCCCCGGCGAGCGCGTCCGCACCGAAGGGGTCCTCGGCTGGCTCCCGGGCACCCTCCAGGAGCAGGCGAAGTGGCTCGCCTTCGCGGTCTCTTTTGGCACCCTTGTCATCTCGCTCATCCTCTTCATCGTCTTTGACAAGAGCGACCCCGACTTCCAGTTCACCGACACCTTCACCTGGATCCGTGGCGAGGATGTTGGCTTCGATGTTCAGTACGCCCTCGGCGTCGATGGGCTCTCCATGCCCCTCGTCCTGCTCAATGGTCTCCTGGCGACCGTCGCCGTGATGATCTCCTGGCGCGTCGACGTCCGCCCGAAGGAGTACTTCGCCTACCTCCTGATTCTGGAGGCCTCCGTCTTCGGCGTCTTCATGGCCCTGGACCTGATCCTCTTCTTCCTCTTCTTCGAGCTTGAACTTATCCCCATGTTCCTCTTGATCAGCATCTGGGGCAGCGGCGAGCGCCGGAACTACTCCGCGCTCAAGTTCGTGCTCTACACTATCTTTGGCTCCTCCTTCATGCTCGTGGGCTTCCTGCTGATGGGGACCGCCGCCGATTCCTTCGACTTCCGCGACATCCGTGAATCAGACCTGGCTGCAGCCGTCGTCCCGGTCCAAATGATCTTCGCGTTCGTCATGATCGCCTTCTCGGTCAAGCTCCCCGTCGTGCCGCTGCATACCTGGCTCCCCGATGCGCACACAGATGCGCCCACAGCCGTCTCGGTCCTCTTGGCTGGTGTCCTGCTGAAGATGGGGGGCTATGGCATCATCCGGCTCCTCTTCACGCTCATGCCGGATGTGGCGGCCGACGCCGATCTGGCCATCGCCATCATCGCCGCCGTCAGCATCGTCTACGGAGCTATCGTCACGATCCGCCAGACCGACCTCAAGCGGCTGATCGCCTACTCGTCCGTCTCGCATATGGGCTTCGTCTTGCTCGGCGTCTCCGCCCTCGGCACCACGGGCATCTCCGGGGCGGCCATGCAGCTCGTCACGCATGGCCTCATCACCGCCATGCTCTTCGCCGTCGTCGGCATGCTCTACGACCGCACGCACACGCGCCAAATCGGCGACATGAGCGGTCTCATGCATCACACCCCATTATTGGGGGCGGCCGTGGTCTTTGCTGGGTTGGCCGCCCTGGGCCTGCCCGCTCTGGCGGGCTTCGTCGCGGAGATCACCATCTTCTTCGGGGCCTTCGAGGCGCATAAGGAAGCCGCCGCGGTCGCGATTCTCGGCGTTCTGCTGGCCGCCGGGTACATCATGTGGACGCTGCAGCGCACCATCTTTGGCCCCCGCGATGACAAATGGTCACATCTGGAGGACGCCAAAACCTGGTGGGAGTTCGGCAGCCTCGGCGTCCTTGCCGCCGCCATCATCTTGCTGGGCGTCTATCCCGCGATCGTCATGGACCTCTTCGAGGCAAGCGCGGAACCCATCGCCAGAGGCATCGAAGTAGCCGGGTCCACCGCGATTACTAGTGTGGGAGCCGGCGGATGATCGGTGAAGTCAACCTCCTCGGTCCGCAACTCAGCCTCATGGTCGTCGGCGGCTTCTTGCTCATCGCCGACCTCTTCACCAAGGATCGACGAGTCCTTATCGCGATCGCGATCGCGGCCCTGGGCGGCGCTGTCCTCTACTCGACGATCCTGCTCGCCGACGGCAAGGTTGGCCAGACCGCCTTCGACGAGATCCTCGTCTTCGACCAGTACGCCCTGTTCTTCCAGTTCTTACTGGCCGGAGCGGCGATGGCCGCGATCGGCGCCTCCTATGAGACCCTGGAGCGCATCCCCTCGCGCCGCGGCGAGTACCTCGCCCTGATCCTTTTCAGCACTACGGGCCTGATGTTACTGGCCGGCACGCGCGATCTCATTGGCATCTTCATCGCCCTCGAACTCAGCTCCATCTCACAGTTCATCCTCGTCGGCTTCCACAAGGACCGCCTCGGCTCGGAAGCGAGCCTGAAGTACTTGCTCGCCGGTGCCATCGCCTCCGCTGTGATGCTCTACGGCATGGCGATCCTCATTGGCCTGACGGGCCACACCAACCTCCTCGGCATTGCGGAATTCGTCGCCAACGGGGACTCCGCCGTGTTCGAAGCCCTGATCTTCGCCACCGTGTTGCTCATCGTTGGTTTCGGCTTCAAGGCCGCCATCGTGCCTTTCCAGATGTGGGTCCCGGACGCCTATCAGGGGGGGCCCACGCCGATCGCCGCGTATCTCTCCGTCGCTTCCAAGGCGGGCGCCTTCGCCGTCCTCATCCGCGTCTTCTTCGAAGCCCTCGGCGATGATCTGCTCGCCGACCACTGGAAGACCATCTTTGGCGCGCTGGCCGCGCTGTCGATGTTCGTGGGGAACGTGCTCGCCATTCAGCAGGACAACATCAAGCGCATGCTTGCGTATTCGTCGGTGGCTCAGGCCGGCACGATCCTCATCGGTATGGCTGCTGTCACCGCCGATCGCGGTGAGACCCTGGGCGCTGGTGGCATCCTCTTCTACCTCGCCGCCTACACCGTCACGAATTTGACCGCCTTCCTCGTCATCATCACCGTCTACAACCGCATCGGCTCCTACCAAATCGACGACTACCGTGGCCTCGGACGCAAGGTGCCGCTCCTCGGGGCGATCCTCGGACTGAGCCTCATCTCGCTCACCGGGCTGCCCCCCAGCGCGGGCTTCTTCGCCAAGCTCTATCTCTTCGACACGGCGATCCAGAGTGACCTCACCTGGCTTGTGGCGATCGGCGTCGTCAACAGTGTCATTAGCGCCGTCTATTACATCCGCCCAATCAAAAGGATGTTCATCGATGAGCCGGAAGAATCCGCGGAAGCCACCGGCGACATCCTGGCTGGAGCGCGCGACAGCCTCTCCTTCTGGCCCAATCCGATGCTGGGCGCCACGCTGACCCTCACGGCGGTGGGAATCTTGGTGATCGGCTTCGCCCCGTCCCTGCTCATTGATGTCGCCGACGAAGCCGTCGCCGTCATCTTCGCCTAGGCCGGCGCGTGCCCGTCCGTCACGTGATCGAGGTCGATGTTCGGCCGGAGTACGCTTTGCGCCTAGATCCATCGCTGCTGCGTGCCGCCGTGACCGTGACCCTCGCGTCCCGTCGTCTGCGTGCCCCCCGCGCCATCTCCGTCACGATCACCGACACCCGCACCGTCCAGCGTCTCAACAAGCGCTACCTGGGCGACGACAAGCCCACCGACGTCCTCTCCTTCAATGTCGACATCCCAGGCCTGCGCCGTCCCGATCGTGTGATCGATCTGGGTGCGCTGATCGTTGCGTTGCCCGTCGCCGCCCGAGGCGCCCGCGAACGAGGCGTCGATCTCGCCGATGAGATCGCGCTGCTTCTTACCCACGGCACCTTGCATCTCCTCGGCTTCGACCACGAGACACGGCCGGATGACGCCGCGATGAGGGAACTCGAGCGGAAAGCGCTCCTTCGTCTCGGCCGCCCCCACGCCGCCCGCGATCCGGCTTAGGGAGCCTGCGGTCCGTAACTGAACACCCGTTCGAATCCCACGCCCGTCTCACCTATACTCCCTTTGCGACCTCAAAACGAAGCCCCAACCTGAACCGACAAAAGCCTAATGGCCGGTACCGTCCTCTATCGGAAATGGCGCCCCCAGCACTTCGCCGACATCGTTGGCCAGGACCCCATCGTCCGCACGCTCAAGAACACCGTCGCACAGGACAAGATTGCGCACGCTTATCTCTTTGCGGGACCCCGGGGCACCGGCAAGACGACCGCCGGGCGCATTCTGGCGAAGGCGATCAACGCCGGAACCACGGACGACGGCGAACTCGTCGATGACGCGGCCGCGCAGGACTTTGAATCGTCCTTGGACCTCATCGAGATCGATGCCGCTAGCAACCGTGGCATCGACGATATCCGTGACCTGCGCGACCGCGCCCAATACGCACCCAGCGCCTCCCGCTACAAGGTTTATCTCATCGATGAGGTGCATCAGCTCACCGGGCCTGCCGCCGATGCGCTCCTCAAGACGCTGGAAGAGCCCCCGCCGCACGTCATCTTCATTCTGGCCACCACCGACCCGGAACAACTGAAGTCCACGGTCCGCAGTCGTTGCCAGCGTTTCGACTTTCGGCGCATCAGCGTCGAGGCGCTTGTGGGGCGGCTCCGCTACATCGCGGACAACGAGAACATCGAGATTCCGGACGAAGCGCTCAACATTATCGCTCGCGAGGCCACCGGCTCCGCCCGAGACGCGGTCAATCTCCTCGACCAGGCCTGGGCGACCTACGGAGACGAAATCAGCCTCGACAACACAGTCGAAGCTCTGGGTCTCACCATCGACAAGCGGGCGCTGGACGTCGCACGCGCCGCGCTCACCAAGGACCTGCCCGCGGGGCTGTCCAGCCTCGCCGCCGTGCAGGACGACGCCGTCGACCTCAACCGCTTCAAGCGGCAGGTTGTCCTGCATCTCCGCCACGCCCTCTTGGTTCAGACGGGAGCGGCAGAAGGGTTGGGGCTCAGCCAGCCCGAACGTGAAGCTCTCGACGAGCTCGTCAAGGGCGCGGAGATCGGCGTGACGGTCGCCGCCCTGAAAGCATTCAACGCCGCGGATGTTCGTGGCGACCCCTACCAGGCCTTGCCCTTGGAATTGGCCCTTGCCCGTCTCGTTTACGAGACGGAACTGCAGCCGCAACCAGCGGCACCCGCCCGGGGGCGTGGCGCACAATCCGGCCGCCAAGGGAGCCCGGGTCGACAGCAACAGGGTCGACAGCAACAAGGTCGACAACCACGTGCACAGCAGGGCCAGCAACCAGCCCGACGTTCCCAGCCGGCTCCAGCGCGGCGCGAGCCTGCCCCCAGTGGTCAAGGCCGACCGAATCCGCCACCGGCGAAGGACGGCGCGCCGGAGAGTGCCGGGGCCTCTCGTTCTGAGAGAGCTCCTGCCAAGGAGCGTCGCCCCGCACCAGTGCCCGTCAATCGCACCCCGCAAGAGCAGCTCCTCTTCGACATTCGCCAAGACCTCAAGCAGCGCGGCGAGGGAAAACTCGTCGCCCTGCTCAACGGATCTTGCGTCATCCCGGACATCGAGGGGGACGAGATCACGTTCGCGTTTCTCCCCGCCTACGTCGACTTCCACCTTGGTATGGTGCGTGAGAGCGCCGCGTCCGTCGCCGAAGCGGCAAGCACGGTGCTGGGGCGGACGGTCACTATCCAGTGCACCGCGGCCGAGGGCGGCGGCCCCAAGCGCAGCTCGCTCGTTGAGGAAGCCGAAAAGCTCGGCGCACGACGCGTGAGCCCTCCGGCGGGCTGACCCAACGCGAAACAGACTGAAGGAGGCCAGCATGGCCAAGGGCAAGGGCGGGATGTTCCGCCAATCCAAGAAGAGAGCTCGAGGCCCGGGTGCTGGCGGCATCGATCCCGCCATGATGCGTCAGGCGCAGGAGCTCCAGAACCAGCTCGCCGAAGCGCAGGCCGAGCTCAAGGAAGCCACCGTGGAAGCGACGGCCGGCGGTGGCGCCATCAGCGTCGTCATGGGCGGTGATCACAAACTCCGCTCCGTCACCGTCGAGCCCGACGTCCTCGACCCCGACGACCACGAGATGGTCCAGGACCTCATCGTCGCCGCCGTCAACGAAGCGATCGACAAGCTCGAAGCGATGTCTGAAGAACGCATGGCGGGACTCACGGGAGGCCTCTCCTTGCCCGGTCTTGGAGGTCCCTAGCCCCACATGACCGGTCGCGCGCCCGTCACTGCCGCCCCCCTTGCTCGCCTGATCGAGGCCTTTCATCGGCTGCCAGGGATCGGACCCAAGAGCGCCCAGCGTCTCGCCTATCACGTGCTGCGTGCCCCCCGGGACGAGGCGGAGGCGCTCGCCGTCGCCCTCCTGGAGGTCAAAGACCGCATCCAACTCTGCGCCGTCTGCCAGAACGTCACCGAGCAGGACCCGTGTACCGTCTGCGACGATTCCACCCGCGATGCCTCAACCATCTGCGTCGTTGAAGAGCCGCTCGATATTCTCGCCATCGAGCGCGCTGGAGGTTTCGACGGTCGCTATCACGTCCTCCACGGTGCCCTCAGCCCCATGGATGGCGTCGGTCCGGAGCAGCTCAAAATTCGCGAATTGCTTCAGCGATTGCGCTCCGCCGATGTCACCGAGGTCATCCTCGCAACCAACCCCAACCTTGAAGGCGAAGCCACCGCCACGTACCTCGCGCGAATCCTTCAGCCGATCGGCGTCCACGTCACTCGCCTCGCCCATGGACTCCCCGTCGGTGCCGACGTGGAATACGCGGATGAGCGGACCCTCAGCCGTGCGCTGGAACATCGCGTTTCCCTCACCGGTCCCGTGGGAAGCGCGGGCGAGCCCATTGATCCGTCTCCGGAGCCAGATGACATCACGCCCCCGGACTTCGACTAGCCATGCCCAGCCCGCGCGTCTATCGCACCGAGGCAGTCGTCTTGCGGCAGCGCCGCCTTGGCGATGCGGACAAGATCTGCGTGCTCTTCACGCCGCAGCGCGGCCGGATCGAAGCCGTTGCCAAAGGGCTGCGCCGACCCAAGAGCAAACTCGCCGGGCACCTGGAGCCGCTGACCAAGGTCTCGCTCATGCTCGCGACCGGTCGATCACTAGACATAATCACTCAGGCGGAAGCGATCAATCCCTTTCCGCGGCTCCACGACGACATTGATCGCCTCAGCCGCGGCCTCTACGTAGCCGAGCTCGTCGATCGCTTTACCGACACCGCGTCGGACGTGGGTGAGCTCTACCGGTTGCTTATCGGAGCGCTGGAGCGGCTCAACGAATCGAGCGGCTTGGATCTCATCGTCCGCTGGTTCGAGATGCAGCTCCTCCTCGACCAGGGCGTTCAACCGCGCCTCGACCGCTGCGTCCACTGCGATTCGGACCTGGCGCCGGACGGCAACGCCTTCGCCCCCCTCTTGGGGGGCGTTCTCTGCCCCACCTGTCGCGTTGGACTGCCAGGGCGGCCACTTTCAGCCAAGGCCTTCAAGTTGCTACGCTTCCTACAGACCGCGCCGTATGGCGAAGTCGCGCGTGTGCGTATCGACGAAGCGCTCGGAAGCGAAGTCGAAGCCCACCTGCGGGATGTCGTGCAGGCGGCGCTTGACCAGGAGGTTCGAGCGGCTGGCTTTCTTGAAGCGGTGCGTGCCACGCGTCCGCTCCCAACGGAACGCAGCCCCTAGACAGCGGATCGCCGTACACCAGAGGAGCCAAGGGCCCGCCTGCAACTCGCAGGCTCATCAGAAGGAGCGAGAATGCCTGTATATGAGTATCTCTGCGAGGACTGCGACGGCATCTTCGAAGCCGTCAAGCCCATGCGGGAGTCGTCCGAGCCGGAGCCTTGTCCCGTCTGTGATCTGGACGGCAAGCGTCTCATGCCCACGCAATTCAACGCCTACATTATGCGCAAGGGCTACGCCCGGCGCATTCCCGACAAAGGCACGTATTGGCACCTGGGCACAGAGGTCTCCTATCTGCCCAAGCAGGCTCGGGCGTACGAGCACCCCCAAATCAAGAAAGAGCGCCGCACCGAACCCCTGAGCCGCCAAGACGTCGTGGAGCTGACCGAGAGGAAGGTCGTGGAGCGCCGCCTCCAACGTGCGGATCAACGCAGGCAACGTTCCTTGGCCAAGGATGCCCGTGCGCGCCGCAGTAAGGAAAAGCTGCCGCCGCGTGTCCCCGGCAAGATCACCACCTAGAAGTTCCGGCTGCGGAGAAGCACGCGACCGGGCGTTTGCCCGGTCGTTCTCTTTCTGGTGTTCCTGTGGAACGGGTGGGAGCCTAGGGTGCGCTCCGCCATTAGAACTCGCGGTGCGTGCCCGTGCGACTAGAAGTCGCGCTGCGTGACCCTGCGACTAGAAGTCGCGCCGCGTGACAAAGTCCGCGATCCCCTCCAGCGCCTCTCGATGTGCGTTGCGCGGCAACGCTGCGATCGCCGCCAAGGCCTCATCACGCCACTCTTGTGCCACCGCCATCGCCCGGTCCGCCACGTCGCCGTTACAGACGAGATCAAGGGCCTCCGCAAGGCACTGCGCTCGCAGGGCTGGATCGTCTGTCTCGAATAGCCGCGTGATGGGATTGCTCTGCGGGTCATCTTCCATCAAGAGGATCGAGGGCAGCGTCAAGGTTCCGCCGGAGAGATCGCTCCCCACCGGCTTGCCGAGCGCCTCCTCGGTCCCGCAGAAATCAAGTACGTCATCGACGATCTGAAACGCCATCCCCAGATGCCGCCCGAAGGATCGCAGCGCGTCGGTTGTTTCTCGATCACAGGCGCTCATCATTGCCCCACCCGCGCCGGCCGTCGCGAACAGCGATGCCGTCTTGCCGAAGATCCGCCGGTAGTAATCGCGCATCGTCCCAGAGGTCGCGTCGAAGGCGCTGATGTCCTGGTCCAGCTCGCCCTTCGCCATTGTCATCAACGTCTCGGCGAAGAGACGGATCACATCGATGTTGCCGGTTCGCGCCACCAACTCCGCCGCGTGGGCGAACATGTAGTCGCCCAGCATGACGCTCGCGGCGTTGTCGTACTCCGAGTTGGCGGTGGGTAGACCGCGCCGCGTCGCCGCCGTGTCGATCACGTCGTCATGGACCAGCGTCGCGGTATGCAGCAGCTCGATCGACGCCGCCAAGGCCACTTGGTTGTCTGTCTCGTAGTCGCCGAACCCCCCGGCCAGCAGTGCGAGAGCCGGGCGCAGCCGCTTCCCCGCCCGCTGCAGCACGAGCTCCAGCATGTTCCGCAGTGGCAAGAAATCGGATCGGGTGACCAAGTGGAGCGTGTCTTCCACGAGTTCCAGATCCTCGGCGATGGGGCCGTAGAGGCTGTGTACGCTTGTCACCGTGTCATCTTCGCGGGCGGCGGCAGACGGAACAAGCGGAAACCGTTCGCCAGCGTTGTCCTCGCGAACACATCCACGCTGACGCCCCGTAACTCCGCGATGAAGCGAGCGGTCTCCGCGACGTAGGCGGGCTCGTTGCGCTGACCCCGCTTGAACTGCGGCGTCAGGTAGGGGCAGTCTGTCTCCACCACGATCGACTCTGCCGGCACAAGGCGTGCCGCTTCGCGCAGGGCGTCGTTCTTCGGATAAGTGACGACCCCGGCGAACGAGATCGTGAATCCGAGACGTGCGTAGCGGAGGGCGAGGTCCGCGTCTCCGGAGAAGCAGTGCAGCACGCCCACAGGCTGGACGGCGCGGCGAGGGAGCTTCTCCGCCCAGGCCGTCAGGATTGGCTCCATCTCAGCATCCGCCTCGCGTGAGTGAATCACGACCGGCAGCTCGAGCTCAGCGGCGAGCCCCAGCTGGTACTGGAAGGCGCAACGCTGTAACTCGGGAGGCGAGAGATTGCGAAAGAAATCGAGCCCGATCTCCCCGATCGCGACGGTCGACGCGTCCGATGCCAGCCTGACCAGCTCAGCCCGCGCCCCTGGCCCCCACTGATCCGCATCGTGGGGATGGATCCCCACGGTCGCCCAGACACCCTCGTGCCGGCGGGCCAGGTCCACCGCGGCGCGGCTCTCCGCTAAGTCGCTCCCCACAGTCACGACCGCGCCCACGCCCGCTTCCCGAGCACGATCTAGGATCGCTTCTCGGTCCGAATCAAACGCGGCGTCTTGCAGGTGGGCATGGGTATCGATCAGAGCCACCGGACTGTCCATCGCGAAGCCCCACTTTGTTGCGCTGCTCAGGACGAATTCAACGACCGCCGCGTCTACGCGCCGAGCCGCGCCTCTTCTTCCTCAACGATTGACTCATCTAGCTTCTTAAAGAGCGGCGCCGGCTTCTGGAGGGGCGTTCCGGGGTGCAACGCGTGGACTTGCCATCCCTGCTCCTCGACCGAATTCGTTGCACCCAGATAGCCGTTCAACCGATCGCACGTGAACGGGAGGTAGGGAGCCAACGCCGTCCGCAGGCCCGCGATTGCATTCAGCGCCGTATACAACGACCGGGCCGCGGCCTGCCGGTCCGTCTTGATCGACTGCCACGGTGCGGTCACATCGAGATAGCGGTTCGCTTCCTGCGCCAGCGCCATCGCCTGCTGCAATCCCTGGCGCAGATGCACCCCTTCCATCGACTCTCCCACCGCGTCCAGCATCGACTGCGTCGCATCCAGTAACTGTCGATCTTCCGCTTCCAATGGACCTGGCTCTGGTACGAGCCCGTCGAAATTCCGGACCGTGAACGTCAGCACGCGATTGACGAGGTTCCCCCACGTCGCCACGAGTTCGTCGTTGTTGCGACGCCGGAACTCGCCCCAGGAGAAGTCTGCATCGCTGGTTTCCGGCATCTGCGAGGCCAGCGCATAGCGCAACGGGTCCGGGTCATAGCGGGTGAGGTAATCCGGGATCCAGACCGCCCAGTTCTGGCTGGTGCTGGCCTTGCTTCCGGACATGGTGATGAACTGATTGGCCGGAACGTCGTAGGGCAGGTTGAGGTCCCCCGCCCCCAGCAGGATCGCCGGCCAGATCAAGGTGTGGAACGGGACGTTGTCTTTGCCAATGAAGTTGTAGATGCGTGCGTCGGGGGCCTGCCAGAAGTCCCGCCACGCTTCGGGCTCACCCTGAAGCTCCGCCCACTCGATCGTCGCCGAGAGATATCCCATGACCGCCTCGAACCACACGTAGAGGCGTTTGTTCTCGTAGCCCTCCACCGGGACAGGCACTCCCCAGTCGATATCGCGCGTGATCGCTCGATCTTTCAAACCCTCGCGCAGCAGCCCCTGCGTGAAGTTCAAGACATGTTTCCGCCAGTGATCTTTTCCCTTCGACATCCATTCATCGAGCTGATCCTGCAGCGCCGTGAGCTTGAGGAAGTAGTGTTCACTGCTCCGCGTTTCCGGCGTTGTCCCTGAGGTCTTGGACCGTGGATTGATCAGGTCGACGGCATCCAGTTGCCGACCGCAGTTGTCGCACTGATCCCCGCGGGCCTTGTCAAACGAACAGTGGGGACAGGTGCCCTCCACGTAGCGGTCCGGCAGGAACCGCTTATCGATTGGGTCGTACAGAAGCGTCTGTTCAGCCGTGTAGAGATATCCGTGGTCCAAGAGTCGCGTGAAGAGATCCTGGCTGACTTGGACGTGATTCTCCGTGTCCGTCGTCGTGAAGAGATCGAACGAAATCCCCAGGCCCTCCCAGGTGTCCAAGAAGCTCTGATGAAACTCCTCGAAAACCTCCCGCGGCGACCGCCCCTCCGCCTCCGCACGTACCGTGATCGGTGTGCCGTGGCTGTCCGACCCCGACACCATCACCACCCGGTTTCCCTTAATCCGGTGATAGCGCGCGAAGATGTCCGCGGGCAGGTAGGCGCCGCCCAGTTGTCCGTGGTGGATCGGACCGTTCGCATACGGCCAGCCAACGGCAACGAGGATCGTGTCGGTCAAGATGAAGCCTCGACTTAGCTCAAGGGAACGACCGTGCGAGGGCGTGGCTCATGCTCTCGTTGGGGCCAGTTTAGTCACGGCGTCCGGAATCAACGCCAATCGAATCAATGCCAGCGTATCAACGGCTCGCCCTACTGTCCGTCCCGGACGTCCACCTCGACAGGTCCTAGTCGCGACCAGAGGGCATAAACCTCTCGTCGCGGTCGCCCTGACTCCGCCGCCACCGATGTTGCCGCGTCGCGATGGCTGAGTCCCGAAGCTCGCTCCCCGCGCAGCGCCGCGAGCACCGCCTCGTCCGTCCAGGCCTCGTCTGACTTTCCCAGCGGGATGACCAGCAAGGCGAATTCTCCCCGTGGCGACGTGAAGTGTTCGACCGCTTCCGCGGGGCCTCCGGTCCAGATCTCTTCGTGCAGCTTCGTGAGCTCGCGTCCGACGACCAGTCGCGCCTCCGGCAGCACGGCCTCAAGGTCTACGAGCGTCTTCGCGATTCGATGCGGACTCTCGAACAGCACCGTTGGCTCGCCGACCGCCGCAATCCGCTCCAAGGCCGTTCGGCGCTCGCCGCCCTTGCGCGGCAGGAACCCGATCATCCGGTACGTCCGACCCCAGCTTCCCGCCACCGACAGCAGCGTCGCCACCGCCGAGGCGCCGGGCACCGGCACGACGGTCACGTCCACCGTCCGCGCCTCCCGCACCAGGTCCTGTCCCGGGTCCGAGATACCCGGCGTCCCCGCATCGCTGATGAGCGCCACGTCCCGCCCCTCCGCCAACGACGACAGTAGGCGCGCCGTCGTTCGTGCCTTGTTCCGGTCGTTGTAGGGGACGACCGACGTCCGCAGGCCGATGTGCTTCAGCAGTGTGCTGGCCGTCTTCGAGTTCTCCGCTGCGATCAGGTCGACCTCACCCAGAACTCGCGCTGCCCGCTCGGTCAGGTCTGCCAAGTTCCCGATCGGAGTCGCGACGACGTAGAGCGTTCCAGACATCGGGACAGTGTAGTCGCGTTGCGCGGAGTTGCTCGGGACCAACTCGGGGCCGAGACTGCGTCCCTGTTCGCCTGGCGTATCGGGAACGAAACCGGTCGCCTGGCATGACAGACGAAGTGACAGAGCCGAACGACGAGGACTGCCCATGCCCGACACTCCATTCTCCCTTGACGGTCAGACGGTCCTGGTCAGTGGCTCCGGCCGCGGTATGGGCCTCGATGTCGCGCGACTCGTGGCCCAGCTCGGCGCTAAGGTCGCGATGACCGCGCGGACGGAATCCCAAGTGGAGGCCGCGGCGGAATCGATCCGCCAGGAAGGGGGCAGTGCTGAGGCGTTCACCTTCGACATCGCCGATCTCGAGAAGCACGCGGATCTTCTCGATCAGGTCGAAGCGAAGTGTGGCGAACTCACGGGTTTGGTCAACGTGGCCGGTGTCAGCCCCAACCTCGAGCGCGCGGAGCGCATCTCGGTGGACCAATACAACGAAATCATGGATATCAACGCCCGAGGCACCTTCTTCATCAGTCAAGCCATGGCGCAGCGCTGGATCGCCCGTGGCTTTGGTGGCGCGATCGTCACGTTCTCCTCGATCGGCGGGAAGTTCGGTATCCCGCGCAACGGCGTCTATTCCATGAGCCGCGCCGCCGTCGACGCCATGACCCGATCGATGGCCGCCGAGTGGGGGCACGCGTTGCCCGAGCCGATCCGCGTCAACGGCGTCGCGCCCGGCTTCATCGACACGCAGTTCATCGGCGACCTGCCACCGTGGTTCCGAGAGAAGACACGCAATCACACGGCCATGCGCCGTTGGGGGAACTCGGATGAGGTTGCTGGGGCGGTTGCCTACCTTCTCTCGCCCGCCGCCTCCTTCGTCACCGGTGAGATCATCGAGGTCTCCGGTGGGTACGGGCTTTGGTCCCTCGACCCCGCCCCCCCGCGCGGCGCCCCTGCTCCCTAGGCACGCTCCTATACTGCGCCAATGACTCTCAACGCCATCACCGATGTCCCCGGAATCAAGGTCGGCCACTGGTCCAACCGTCGCGCCGCGACGGGCTGCACCGTCGTCGTCGTCGAACAAGGGGCGACGGGCGCCTACATCAACCTCGGCGGCGCCCCCGGCACGATCGACACCGACCTCCTGCGGCCGGAGAACAGCATTCAGCGCATCCATGCCGTCCTGCTCACCGGGGGCACCATCTATGGCCAGGAAGCCGCCGCGGGCGTCCGGGCCCACCTCCGCGACAGCGGCATCGGTTATCGCATGGGCGAGAACACGGCTCTCATTCCCATCGTCGTCGGTGCCAATCTCTTTGATGTCGGCATCGGTTCCGGTCACGCCTATCCCACGATCGACAGCGGGCGTCGCGCCGTGGCTCGTGCCAAGCGAGGCCGCGTTGCGCAAGGCAGCGTCGGCGCCGGGACCGGCTGCACTGTCGCCAAACTCGGCGGCCGTGATGCGGCTCTCAAATCTGGCATCGGCACAGCCTCCGTCCAGCACGAGTCCGGCGTGGTCGTTGGTGCGATCGTCGCCGTCAACGCCGTCGGCGACGTCTACGAACCCGACACGGGCGAGCTCCTCGCCGGCCCGCGCGGCAAGCGACGCGGCCAGATGCGATCCGGTGCGGATCTCGCCATCGACAAACCCCTCGCCGCGTACCTCGAAGAGGCGGAGCCGGCTCGGGGGGGGCTCAGTGGCTTTACTGAGCCCAGCAACACCACTATCGGCGTCGTCGCCACGAATGCGCGCCTCGACAAGGCCACCGCGACCCGGCTTGCCATCATGGCCAACGAAGGGCTTGCCGCCGCCATTCGGCCTGCCCACACCCCCGGCGACGGCGATGCCCTCTTCGCTCTCGCCACCAACGAAATCGACATCGACGTGGAAGCCACCCCGGCCCTTGTCACGCTTCTCGGGACGATGGCCGCCCGTGCCGTCTCCCGGGCCATCGTCAACGGCGTCCAGGCCGCCACCGGCCTCGCCGGAGTCCCATCCCCTTCCGACTGGCGCTCCCGCCGCCGACCGTCCCGCGGCCGACCGTCGCGCCGCTAGTCCGGCTCGCCCTCCGACGCCTGCCCGATACCGCAGAATTGTCGAATCGGCGACGATGAACTCTGCCCGCCACGCCCCGACCCGGCTCTGGAGAACGTCATGACCACCGACCGCCCCGACCGCCCCTACATTCTCGTCTCCAACGACGACGGCATCGATGCGGACGGGCTTTGGTTTCTCGCCGAGGCCCTGCTCGAAGTTGGCGACGTCATGGTCTGTGCCCCCGCCTTTCAGCAGTCGGGCATGGGCACCGCCTTCACTCTGCATCGCGGCTTGGAGACCGAGCGCGCGCGGAGCCGCTTGGACGCTGTCAACGCCTTCCAAGTCAGCGGCACGCCCGGTGACGCCGTCACGCTTGGCCTCCGTCGCCACAGCAAGCCGCGACGCGTCCACATGATCGTCTCCGGCGTGAACCCCGGGGCCAACATGGGGCGGGACGCCATCCACTCGGGGACCGTTGGCGCCGCCATGCAGGGGCACCATCGCAATTTGCCCTCACTTGCTGTCTCCCTGGCCTCCATCGACGAGGAGTACCTCCAGGACGCGGCCATTGTGGGAGCGCGCGTGGCCGCCCTGCTCTGGGCCTCGGGCAAGTCTGCCTTCCTCAACGTCAACGTCCCGGCCAAGCCGCTCGCGGAGCTCACCAAGATCCAGGTCACCCGTATGGCCCAGGCCAGTACCGAGAAGCTCATCGAAGAACCGGACGCCAACGGCATCATCCAGCGCCGTCTCGAATACCGCGACGATTACCGCGTCCACGAAGGCACCGATGCCTGGGCCGTACGCAACGGCATCGTCTCCGTCTCCCCGATCGATACCGATATGACCGCGCACCATGGTCTGGACGGCACGCTGGCCCTCTTCTCCGAAGGTTTCAGCCTCCAGCCCTGATCGAATCCTGGTCCCCGATCGTGGAAGGCACGGTCCGCGGGCCCGCCTGCCAGCCGAGCCTTTGCGAAATGCCGTGATAAGATCGAATGGACGGGCGGCCCCCTTCTAGCGGACTAGGGGCGGGACTGTTCTCCACGTGCGACATAACCGCTGCGGTCTGTTTCCCCGGATCTCGCGGCGACCCAGGAGCAGCCTCATGTCTGGCCATTCCAAATGGTCTTCGATCAAGCGCAAGAAGGGCGCCAACGACGCCAAGCGTGGTCAGATCTTCACCAAGATCGCGAGGGAGATTACTGTCGCGGCTCGCGCTGGCGGCTCCAATCGTGATGAGAATTCCAGCCTGCGGCTCGCGGTCGCCAAAGCGCGCCAGGCCAACATGCCTCGTGACAACATCGACCGTGCCATCGAGCGCGCGACGAGCGCTGCCGACGCCGATACCTTCGACGAGGTCCGCTACGAGGGCTACGGGCCAGGCGGCGTCGCCATCCTCATCCAGACCCTCACCGACAACCGCAACCGCACCGTGGGCGAAGTCCGCTCCACCCTCTCCAAAGCTGGCGGGAATATGGGCGACGCGGGCAGCGTCGCCTGGAACTTCAGCCAGCGCGGCCTGATCACGATCGATGTCGAAGGGGACCAGGATCCTGATGAAGTCGCCCTCGAAGCGATCGAAGCGGGTGCCGACGATGTCGCCGTCGATTCCTCCCTGATCGAAGTCTTTACCGTCCCACGCGACGCCGACAAGGTACGCCAGGCCCTCGTCGACTCCGGTGTCAACGTCAGCGCCGCTGAAGTGGTCTGGCACCCAGGCACCACCATCGAGGTGGACGAGGAGAAAGCGCTCAGTCTGCTCAAGCTCATCGATTCGCTCGAGGACCTCGACGATGTCCAGGCCGTCGCTACTAACGCCGATTTCCCAGACTCCGTCTTTGCGGAGGCCTAGGCCGGTCGTCAGACTGCACCGCGTCCTGGGAGAGGCCTATCCCCGGTCGTGGAGAGGGAAGCCCGCTGTCTAGACCCGCCGACACGAATGCTGTTCCGACAAGCGCCCCCGCCGCCAGCGTCCGCATCCTCGGTGTTGACCCTGGCCTCCAGATCACTGGCTGGGCCATGCTCGTCCTCAGCGACGGCCAGGTCGGCACCCTGACCGGCGCCATCCGCCTCCCAGCCGGCGCCGACACGCCGCAGCGACTCCGGCTCATCCACGCCGCACTCCTTGCCGTCATCGACAAGCACCAGCCGCGCGCGGTGGCGGTGGAACGCCCCTTCGTCAAGGAGAACGTCCGGGCCGCGATGGCGCTCGCGTATGCCCAAGCCGCTGCCTTCCTTGCTGCCGCCCAGTGTGACATTCCCGTGCATGAGTACGCTCCTCGCGAGATCAAGATGGCCGTCGCCGGCGACGGCCATGCCGAGAAGACCGTCGTCGCCGCGGCCCTGGCCATGGAGCTCGGATTGGAGTCCGCTCCGGAGCTGCTCGATGAGTCGGACGCCCTCGCCATCGCCTACAGCCACCACCTCCTCACGCAAGCTCCGGCCGAGAGTCAGCCCCCCACAAGTCAGGCCGCTGGGAGCCACGTGGAATGATCTCCCGTATTCGCGGCACGCTTCGCCACCGCGTCCCAGAGACTCAGACCGTCGAAATCGACGTTGGCGGCCTCTCCTATGAAGTCCTTCTGCCCAGCTTTGTCTGGCGGGCCTTCGAAGACTCCTGGCCGGACGAAGTGGAATTCTTCACCTACTACCACGCGTCCGAGCGAAACCCCACACCGATCCTGGTGGGCTTCCTTCGTCCTGCTGAGCGCGACTTTTTCAAGAAGATGCTAACCGTGCGTGGAATGGGAGTAGGCAAGGCGCGGAAGGCCTTTGCCGCATCGGTCTCCACGATCGCCCGCTGGATCGAGGACGAAGACGAAGCCGCTCTCCGCCGCCTCCCCGGCGTTGGTACCCGACAAGCGGCGCAAATCGTTGCCGAGCTTCGCGGCAAAGTGGTCGAAGAGGCCCTGCTCCGCGACGAACAGTTCACCGGCCCAGCCGAGCCCGCCGCCTTGCAAAGCGAAGGCATTCTCGCCGAAGCGGCTGTTGCCCTCGAAGGCCTCGGATACCGCCGGACCGAAGCGCGGGACCTCGTCGATGCCGTGGTCGCCGCCAACGCCGGCGCGACCAACGACGAGAACGCCCTGGGCCTCGAGGAGATCTTGCGTGCGGTGCTGCAGTCGCAAGCTCCCGACACCCCGTAGTACGCGAACCCATGCCTACCGCTACCGCTACCGCCCCACTCCGCACGCGGAACAGGATGTCTGCGGTCCTCCCCTAGGGGATCTCACCGACGCGCGATTCGAACGTCGACGCCATGATCGATCGGTGAATATGCATCGAACGAAGAACATACAACGCCTGCGCCGCCTCTGGCGGTTCCACGCCTACCTGCTCGCCACGGCCGTCTTCACGGTGGGCGTCGGTGTTTTCTCGCTCTCGCTTGAGCCGATGCAGGCGACGCTCCGCGAACTGGGAATCTCGCACGGCTTCGCCATCGAACTGGTCATTCCGTTCCTCTTGACGGCCAGTTTCCTCGCGATTCAGAGCCGGCGCGAGCGACGTCGGCGTGTTGAGCATGAGTGGAACTTGGTGCGGTCCAACCTCCAACTCCGTCACGGCGCCGCGGAGCTCGAACGCCTTGCGCTTGTCGATTCCCTTACCGGCATCGACAACCGCCGCAGCTGGCATGACAAGTTGGACCGCGAGTGGCGACACGCCCAACGCTACGGCCAAGGCCCCGCCGTCATCATGCTCGACCTCGATCACTTCAAGTGGGTCAACGACGAGTATGGGCACGAAGCGGGCGATCAGCTCCTCCGCGCCGTCGCCGATGTCCTCGCCGGGGCGATCCGTGACACGGACGCCCTTGGCCGCCTCGGCGGCGGCGAGTTCGCCGTCCTCCTGCCAGAGGCCACGGCCGCCGACGCGCAGGTCGTGGCCCAGCGTATGCAGGTGCACCTCAGGCGAGATCTCGCCCAGCGCGTCGGCGCCGATCGTTCCGCAACCTTCTCGGCGGGGATCGCGAGCGGCCAATCGCAGAGCCCCACGGATGCGGAGGAGTTACTTAGGATGGCGGATGCGGCCCTGTATGATGCCAAGGCGTCTGGCCGCAACTGCGTGGTTGTCGCCGGTCGACCGCGGGACGCTCGCGCCCTGCCTGAGGCGCGCCCCGACGTTGAGGTCTCGGCCTAGATCCCGTCCCGGGACAGCCGCCCTCATCGCCGGTCCAACCGCGGAAGATGAATCGTGGGGCGGCGCGTGCCCGAGAAGTTCCAGCTCGTTTCTGACTTCCAGCCCATGGGCGACCAACCGCGCGCCATTGACCAGCTCATCCACGGACTCAGCGCGGGCCAACGCGAGCAGACCCTGCTCGGTGTCACTGGTTCCGGCAAGACCTTCACGATGGCCAACGTTGTTGCCCAGGTGAATCGGCCCACCCTCGTCCTCGCGCATAACAAGACGCTGGCGGCGCAGCTCGCCTCCGAGTTCAAAGACTTCTTCCCCCACAACGCCGTCGAGTTCTTCGTCTCCTACTACGACTACTACCAGCCGGAAGCCTACGTTCCCCGTACGGATACCTACATCGCCAAAGAGTCCGACATCAACGAAGAGATCGACCGCCTGCGCCACGCCGCCACGCGCGCGCTCTTCGAGCGGCGTGACGTGCTCATCGTGGCCTCCGTCTCTTGCATCTACGGTCTGGGCGAGCCGGAAGAGTACCAGTCCATGGTGCTGACGCTCGCCAAGGGACAGCACGTCCCGCGCAATCAGATCCTGCGTCGCCTCGTGGACCAGCAGTATGAGCGCGATGAGATGAACCTCACCCGAGGCCGATTTCGCATCCGCGGCGATACCCTCACCATCTTTCCCGCCTACGAGGAGCTCGCTGTGCGCATCGAGTTCTGGGATGACGAGGTCGAACGTATCGTCGAACTCGATCCCCTGACCGGCGAACTCCTCGCTGAACGCGACCGCGCCGACATCTATCCCGCCAAGCACTTCGTCACCAGCGAGGATCGCATGAAGGCGGCCGTGCAGGACATTGAATCGGAGTTGCTGCAGCGTCTTGAGGAACTCCGCGGCGAAGGCCGGATCCTTGAAGCCGCCCGTCTTGAGGAGCGCACCCACTACGACCTCGAAACCCTGCGTGAGGCGGGGTACTGCCCCGGCATTGAGAACTACTCCCGCCACCTCGCCCGTCGCGCCCCCGGCAGCACCCCCTGGACGCTCCTCGACTATTTCCCCGAGGACTGGCTCCTCTTCATCGACGAGAGTCACATGGCCGTCCCCCAGGTACGGGGGATGTACGGCGGCGATACGAGCCGCAAGAAGACCCTGGTCGACTTCGGTTTCCGTCTGCCTTCCGCCATCGATAACCGCCCCCTTAACTACGAAGAGTTCGACCGCCACATCAACCAAGTCATCTACGTCTCCGCCACGCCCGCCGAGTTTGAGCGCACGCACTCCGACCAGATTGTGGAGCAGCTGATTCGTCCCACGGGGCTCCTCGATCCGCTGGTTGAGGTCCGTGGCACCGACGGCCAGATCGATGACCTGGTCGCCGAGGTCAAGGTTCGCGTCGCGCGAGGCGAGCGCGCCCTGGTTACCACCCTCACGAAGAAGATGGCCGAGGACCTCGCCGATTACCTGCGCGAGGTGGGCGTCAAAGCCCACTACCTTCACAGCGAGATGGACACCTTCGAGCGTGTCGAACTGCTCCGAGACCTGCGCCTCGGCGTCTACGACTGCGTCGTCGGCATCAATCTGCTCCGCGAAGGCATCGATCTACCGGAGGTGAGCCTTGTTGCCATCCTCGACGCTGACAAGGAGGGCTACCTCCGCAGCGAAAGCTCCATGATCCAGACCATCGGTCGTGCCGCCCGCCACGTCGAATCGCAAGCCATCCTCTACGCCGACGTGATGACCGACTCCATGCAGCGCGCCATCGACGAAACGGCCCGGCGCCGCGCCACCCAACTGGTCTACAACGAGCAGCATGGAATTGAGCCCGTCTCCATTCAGAAGGCCATCCGTGACATCACGGATCAGGTCCGTCGGGTCGCGGAAGAGCCCGCCCCCTACGACGCCGGGGACAAGCTCCCCCAGGCGGGCGATAGCCGACGCCGTACCAAGGAACAGCTGACTCGCCTCATCAAGGACCTCGAGAAGCAGATGAAGGCCGCGTCGCGTGAGCTGGAGTTTGAACACGCCGCGCTGCTCCGCGACCAGATCGTCGATCTCCGTCGCGATCTCCTCGGTGATGAGGAAGCGCTGCCGGAATGGTCGGACCAGGCCTACGGGCGCAGCCGTCGACCTCTCAACCGGCGCAAGGAGCCCACGTCCACTGAGCCCACGTCCACTGAGCCCGCGTCCACTGAGCCCGCGTCCACTGAGCCGATGTCGTGACACCGCTGTACGACGTTGAGAGCTCGGCGGGTTAACACAGTGATCGCCCCGGCCAACTGGCATGCCGCTCCAGCATGTTGCCTTTTGACCCCGGTTCGGGGAGCTTGCTAGACTCAACCTTCAACCAAGGTGTGATGGGCTGAGGCGAGAAAACTCAGGCCAAGAGGGAGCTCCGCAATGGTACGTCCCGGTATTCCGACTGAGGATGGCTTGTAAGGTGGGTTGGCATTACCAAGACCGATGCCAAGGTTGGCAGAACGATCGACCCACCCGCTCACGAGCCGGTGGGTTTTTGTTGTCCCCTGACCGTAAGACTGAGATGGGCCGCACGACTGAGTTAGGCCTGGCGACTGAGATGGGTAGCGAGAAAGTACACGGAGTCATGGTGAGCGGTCCCGAAGGACCCGCGCCTCCAGGAGGACGACCCGCGAGTGTGCCCCAGTGGCTCCTCGCAGATGAGCCCGATGTCGGACTATCGACGGGGCGTGTTTGCGCCTTCTGCGGCGAAGAGGCTCCCCCCGATTCCGCCTTCTGCCCCAACGATGGCAAGGCGCTGACTGCCGCTCTGTTTCCAGCCAGCGGCGCGCCCCTCACGGTTGTTTTTACCGACATCGAAGACTCCGTCAAGCTCACCGAGCGTCTGGGAGACTACGCCTGGGCCGATATCGTCGACGACCACAACCTGATCATCCGCCAAGCCATCGAGCAGTTCGCTGGATTCGAGGTGAAAGTCACCGGCGACGGCTTCCTTATCGTCTTTGCGGACCCGGCGCAGGCCATCCGCTGCGCACAAGAGATCCAGCAACGTCTCATTGCCCACGCGGCGCGCCGTCCGGATTGGCCCGTCCGCGTCCGCATTGGTATCCATCGCGGTGACGTCATCCTGCGCCCCGGCGGTGATGTGCTCGGTCGCACAGTGAACTTTGCCGAGCGGGTCCTGTCCAAGGCTGCCGGCGGCGAGGTCTGGGTCTCCGACAAGGTCTATGCGGAAGCTGCTTCCGCCGTTGCGCCGGACCAGTGGCTCGACCGCGGAGAGCGCCGACTCAAGGGCATGGCCGGGCGTCAGCACCTCTACGAGCTCGCCTGGGACATCGACGAACGTTCCGACTACCGCCCCTAGGATCCAGGGACCCAGACGCTGGGGTTAGAAGAGGTCCGCTGTTTGCTTCAACACCGGCCGTGATTGGCCGTCCTCCGCCGTGCCGATCACCCCGGCATCCTCCAAGGCGTCGATCAGACGCGCCGCGCGTGGGTAGCCAATCCGCAACCGCCGCTGCAAAAGGGACGTCGAAATACGGGTGTGGTCTTGCGCCAACGCCAGCGCATCCTCGTACAACGAGTCGCGTTCCGCCTCGCGTGCGGCTTGCGCCTCCTCCGCAGCCCGCTGGCTCGCCGCCTCTTTCGCCTCATCCAGCATGTGATCCATCGTGGGGCGCGGCATCTCCGTGAAGCGGTCTTGCGTCCAGAACTCGATCAGCTTCCCGATCTCCTCATCCGACACGAACGTCCCCTGCACCCGCTGCGGCTGAATCGAATCCTGATTCATGAACAGCATGTCGCCCCGACCGAGCAATTTCTCCGCGCCGGCCCGGTCCAAGATCACCCGCGCATCAATCTGGGAGGAGGTGGCGAAGGCGATACGCGTCGGGAAGTTCGCCTTGATCAATCCCGTCACTACATCCACCGACGGACGCTGCGTCGCGATCACCAGGTGAATGCCGGTCGCTCGCGCCAACTGAGCCAGCCGCACCAACTGCTGCTCCACCTCCACCGGCGCCGCCATCATCAGATCCGCCAACTCATCCAACACGACGACCCAGTACGGCAGCTTGCCCTCCGGACGGTCGTCTTTGTTGTACGCCTCGATGTTTCGCGCCCCCACGTGTTCGAAGCGCCGGTACCGGCGCTCCATCTCCGTCACCGCCACCCCCAGCACACCCACCACCTCGTCCGGGTCCGTCACCACGTGGGAGAAGGCCTGATGCGGGATGTCGTTGTAGCCAGTCAACTCCACGCGCTTCGGATCCACCATCACGAAGCGCACTTGCTCCGGCGAGTGGTGCATCAGCAACGACGCGATGATCGTGTTGATGGCGACGCTCTTTCCGGCGCCCGTTGCTCCCGCGATGAGCAGATGCGGCATCCGCGTCAGATCGGCAACCACCGGCTTTCCGCCGACGTTCCGTCCCAGCGCGATCGGCAGCCCGCCCTTGGCTGCCGCGCTGCGAAACTCGCGCGAATCGATCACGCCACGCAGCGAAACCACCGTTCGTGTTTTGTTCGGCACCTCAATCCCCACCACTGGTTTCCCCGGGACCGGGGCCAGCACCCGGATCGACGGCGCGGCCAGGGCGAGCGCCAGATCATTCGTCAATCGTGTGATCTTGTTGACCCGCACACGCGTCCGCGACAGCTCCTCCTCGCGCACGACGGGCAATCCTCGATCGTCCACGATCGGCTTACCGCCCTCGTCGCGCACGGCGATCCGCTTTGTCTTCACCTCCCAGCCGGGCTCGATCCCGATCTGGGTCACGGATGGCCCTTCATCGATCTGCGCGACGCGCGCGTCGACACCGAACTGAGACAGCGTCTCCACGATGACCTCGCCTTGGCGCTTCGCATCGCTCTTTCCGGATCGCTTCATATCGGCCTTGAGGATCGAGAGCGCCGGCAGTTGCCATCCGTCGTCGGTTCGTCGCTTGCGCTTTGGTGGTTCCTGCTCCGTGGCCTCTGCCGCGGCGTCCTCCCCTGCCCCGTCCCCCGTCGCCGCGCCCGCGGTCGACACGGCGGCGGGCGTCTGTGGCCTCGATACGGGTGCTTCGGCGACGACTTCTGGCGCCCCGGCGAGGAGGCCCCCTTCGAAGACCAAGTGATGCTCGTCCAGTTCCGGGGCGTGCTGGACCGGTGGCGCGTCCCATCCCAGTTCCTCCGCCCATGGATCGGCCTCCGTGGCGCGGCCGGGAATCTTCAGTCCACCCTCCGGCGCGTGATCGGCCGCTTTCCGCGCGCTCAACGCACCCGCTCGCCAGGCGAGCGCCAGCGCCCGCAGGGTCCGACTCGGGTCGATCAGCACACTTCCCGCCAGCAGCAGCGCCAGCATTCCCAATGCCCCCACCGGCGATGACAGCGCATCGCCCACTGACCCGCCGGCCGTCTTCTCTAGCAGTGAGACCTCCGCGATCTCCCACGAGGGTTGAAACGATCCGGCGATCCCGAGTCCGAAAATGAGCAGCAAGAGCCCGCCAGTGGCCCGATGCAGCGCTCGCACGCCTACTCGGTGCGCTCCCGCCAGCAACCAGAGACCAACCAGCACCACCAGCCCCAGCACCAAGAACACACCGACGCCCAAGGCCTCAATAAACGACTCCTGAACGCCCGTGAGCACGTCGAATTGCCCCGTCACCCAGTTCACCAAAGCCGCAGCCATCAGGACCAGCACCACTCCCGCGATTGGAAGACGGTGCGCGTGGAGTCCAGCGCCGCGAGCTCGCCATGCGCTGTTGTCGCTCGAGGAGCCACGACCAGATCGGGAGCGCGTAGAGGAGGAAGCACGCCGTTTCCGGCGCGATGGAATTGAAGAACTCGTCATACCAAGAAACCGCCCATCAAAAGGACGGTTCACCCAGTGGAATTAAACTTCCACAGCCACCGGTAACACCATAGGACGCTGACGCGTTTCGCGGTACAAGAATCCGGAAACGCCGTGACGCACCGACTCCTGCAGATCATGCCAATCGACGGGGTGATCGTCGCGGTCCAGCATCTTGAGGACGTGCTCCTCAAGCCGATCGCGCAGCCCCGGCAGCTCATCCAGGCCCGCGAATCCCTTCGCCACGATCTCCACCTCGCCCGCGATCTGCCCCGTCTGCCGATCGATGGGCATCACAATCGTCACGACACCGTCCATTGCCAGATGCTTGCGGTCTCGCAGCACGGTGTGGTCGACGTTGCCCACCGTCATCCCGTCCACGTAGACATACGATGCCGGTGCCGAGCCCACCAGCTCCGACCGTTCCGGCGTCAGCTGCAAAATCGTGCCGTCGAGGATCAGATGGCACTCCTCCGTGGGCACTCCCATCGCCTCCGCGAGGCGGGTATGCAAGCTCAGATGCCGATATTCACCGTGGATCGGCACAAAGCTCTGCGGCTTCGCCAAGCTCAGGACGGTCTTCAGCTCTTCCTGCCCGGCATGCCCTCGCACGTGCACGTTCTGCGCGCCCCCGCCCACCCACATCACGTTTGCCCCCAAGCGGAAGAGATTGTCGATGGTCCGGTTGACCGCGGCCTCGTTGCCCGGAATCGGGCTCGATGAGAACACCACCGTGTCGCCCGCCTTCAGCGTCACATCGCGATGGTCGTTCACCGACATGCGCGATAGCGCCGACATCGGCTCACCCTGGCCGCCGGTGCCCACGATCAGCACATCCTCATCCGCGAACGAGCCATGCTGGCCGATGTCCCGGATCAATCCCTCCGGCGGATTCAGATAGTGGAGCTCCCGCGCCATCTTTACGTTTTTCTCCATCGACCGGCCCGTCACGAACATCGTCCGGCCTGACGCGTCCGCCCCATCGATGATCTGCTGGAGCCGCGCAATCTGCGACGCAAAGGTCGCGATGATCACCCGGCCCGGAGCCGTCATCAGGATCTGCTCCAGCGCATCCCCCACAAGTTGCTCGGACGGCGTGTGTCCCCCGCGATCGGCGTATGTGGAGTCGCTGCACAGCAGTCGCACGCCCTCATCACCGAGAACGGCTATCCGCGACAGATCCGTGGGGAGGGACATCACCGGAGTGTGGTCGATCTTGAAATCGCCGCTATGCACGATCAGGCCCGCCGGCGTCCGCAGCGCGATCCCCGTCGCGTCCGGGATCGAGTGGGCAACTGGGAAGAACTCCGCCGTGATCGACCCGAAACCATACTCACTGCCTAGCTCTACCGTCAGCTGCGCAGCGTTCTTGATCCCGTTGTCCCGCAACTTCACCGAAATCAATCCCTGGGTCAGGCGCATCGCGAAGATGGGAGCTGGGGCTTCGGCGTACACGTAAGGCAACGCCCCGATGTGATCCTCATGCCCGTGCGTGATCAAATAGGCGCGAAGCTTGTCGCGCCGCTCCGCGATGTACGACGTGTCCTGGATGATGTAGTCGACGCCGAACATCTCGTCCGAAGGGAACAGGATTCCCGCATCGATGACCACCATGTCCTGGCTGGTCTCGATCACCATCATGTTGCGGCCAATGTCGCCCAAGCCGCCAAGAGGGATCACGCGGACGCCGTCGCTGGGGATCTCGCTCAAACTATCGTGCTCCCACTTTTGCTGTCGGGCGCTCGCGGTGCGCCGCGTCCCCCCAGCCTAGCCCAACACCGCGTTACAGCAGCGAAAGCTGGGCTCCCCCTGTCTCAGCCACACCGCCTTCCGCCGTCGACTCGGGAGTCGGCGCCTCCACGATCGCGGGCCGCTCGGCCTCCGCGAGAAGCGCGGGGATCGCCAAGAAGTCCTCACGTAGCGTCGCTAGCATCTTCTTTTGCCGGAGCCCGGCGGCGGGATGGTACACGGGGAAGATGAGCCAGTTGCCCACCTGTGCCGTCCGACCATGGGCGCGCGAGATCTTGGCGCTCGGCAGAAAGTAGTTCATGGCGAACCGACCCAGCGGCACAATCAGCTTCGGTCGGATCCCCCGGAGTTGTTCCTCCAGATAGGGCTCACACGCCGCGATCTCATCGGACTCGGGATCGCGATTGTTCGGGGGCCGGCACTTCACGACGTTGGTCACGAAGACATCCGCGCGCGTCATCCCGATCTCCGCCAGTAGCCGGTCGAGCAGCTTCCCCGCCTGACCCACGAATGGATGGCCTTGTTTGTCTTCGTTCGCCCCCGGGCCCTCCCCGATGAACATCAGTTCCGCGTCCGCATCGCCATCGCCGGGCACGATCTGATTGCGGCCCGTCGCCAGCCGACAGCACTGACATGCGGAAATCCGGCGCTCGATTGCCTCTTGCTCTTCGCGTTGCACGCGTCTCTCAGGCCGTACTCACTCGACGGGCTGATCCCGGCATAGGCCATGCACCCTAGGGCGGGCAACTCCAGGCGGCTGAGCGAGAGACGTAAAGCCGCGAACGCCGCTTACGGTCACGCCTCATCAGCCGGATCTGCGCGGAATCTACTCGTCGTCCAGCTCAGGTGCGGTGACGTCCGCGGCGCCCAGGCCTCGCTTCTCCACGAGCTTCACCAGGGCGATGCCCAGCACGTACAGCACCATCAACGGAATCGCCACCGCTGCCTGGGTGACCGGATCGATCGATGGCGTGATAAAGGCGGCGATGATGAACGCCCCAATGATCGCCCACCGCCACGATTGGATCAGGCGCTGCGCCGTCAGCAGCCCCAGGAAGCCGAAGCCCATCAGGACCAACGGCATCTCGAAGACCACCCCGGTCCAGAAGATGAACCGCGTCAGCACATCGATGTAGTTGTTGATCCGGATGTTCGGTTCCGCCACCCCATCGCCGAAGTTCAGCAGGAATTCCATCGCCGGCGGCCAGGCGATGAAGAACGCGAAGGCACCCCCGCCGACGAACGAGAGCGACGCCAGCAGCACCAAGGGCAGAATCCACTTGCGCTCCTGGCGCGTCAGTCCGGGATTGATGAATGCGAACACCTGGTACAGCACCATCGGCATTCCCGCCGCGATCCCCACCAGCAACCCCACCTTGAAATACGCCCCCACGAAGCCCAGAACCTCCGTGAAGATCGGCTCGAAGTCCGGATCCGCGTTCCGCGCGGGCTCAATCAGGAAGGCGATGATGTCCTTTGTAAAGATCAACGCCAACACCGTCGTCAGCACGATCGTTAGCGCCGCCATGGTGAGTCGCTTGCGCGCCTCATCCAAATGCTCGAACAGCGTCATCCCCTCGACGACGTCGGGTCCACCGCCGTCGGGGCCGTCTCCATCGACCTGGTCTTCGAGCAGCGTTTGCGAAGCCATGCTGTCCTAGCTGCCTATTGGGACGACTTGCGTCGGTTGATGGAAATCACTTTGCCGGGGCGGGCGGGGGCATCGCTCTCCCCGCCTCCGCGTCGCCGCCCGCGCGGCACTCGCCGCTCCCGCTTCTCGGCCACCGCGCGTCGGGTTTGTGGCGTGCGGGCATCTGTTGTCGCGGCGGCCGTATCGCCCTGCCCGTTCGTATCCGCCGCAGCGTCAATCGGTGAGGGAGGCGCGGCGACACCGGTTGCGGTACCCGCGTCAGGAGCGGCGCTGTTCGCCCCCACGGCCGCCTCTTCCGCCCCCTTCACTGCACTCTCCGCCGCCTTCAGCGCCTCCTCCGCGTCTTGCTCCGCGTCTTTCACCACGGACCGCAGGTCGGCGTCCAAGTCCCGCATCTCTTGGCGGAAGGCACCGTCGGTCTGTTCCAACTCATGCCGGACTTCCAGATATTCCTCGCGGACCTCCTCGAAATCAGTGAGATACTCATCACGGAAGTCGCGCGCGTACTCCCGCAGCTCACGCACGGCCCGACCGCCCTGCTTCGCGATCTCCGGAAGCCGGTGCGGCCCGAACACGATCGCCATCAGCAGGCCGACTGCGAGGACTTCCAGGACGCCGATCCCGAAGATCTCCACGAGCTTCCTCGTCACGTATCTCGCTCAGCCCTCCGTTCGCACGGACAATCTGTCCGCCCGGAGTGCGCACTTAACGGTATAACAAATGGTCTGCTAACGCGTGGAGGAGGGGCCGTTCGGGCCTTACTCGTCCGGGATGCCCTTGCCGCGAAGGAAGCTCACGGCGTCCTGCACCGTGCCGATCCCCTCCGCTTCCTCGTCCGAGATCTCCAGGTCCGGAACCGCGTCCTTGAACTCGTCCTCGAACGACATAATCAGCTCGACCAGATCCAGCGAGTCCGCCCCGAGGTCATCGATGAACGATGCCTCAAGCTTGATCTCGTCCGCATCCACGCCTAACTGCGTCTCGATAATGGTCTGCACACGTTCAAAGAGCGCCACTCGGCTCCTCCGTCTCTGCATGCGTACCCGCCAGCGCTTCCTCCCTCTCGGGGAGGCGTTCGCGACTGACAGTGCCCAAAACCCCGTTTACGAACCGGCGACTGGCGTCGCTTCCGAACGTCTTGGCCAGCTCCACCGCGTCATTGATCACGGCGCGAACCGGAACGGCGGCATTATTGAACAGCAGTTCGTAGAGCGCAATGCGCAGCACCGTTCGGTCCACGATGGCGATTTGGGAAATCGGAAACGCCGGGGCCACTTCTTGCACGATCCCATCAATCTCGTCGCGGTGCGCCAGGACACCGCCAACGATCGCCTCGGCGTAGGCGAGGTCCGCCGCACCAAGCTTTTCCGTGCCACCTCGCTGCAGGGCCGCAAGCGCGTCGGTCCGCTCAAACTCCGCCTCGAACAGCGCCTGGAACGCGCGGGTGCGACCTTGTCGATAGAGCTTCGCCATCTGAACCCCTGCTTCTGCGCAGACTAGCGGTTCGATCACCGGGACCGAAACTAGTGGTCACCGCGGATTGATGCGGCGTTGTTCAGGTTCCTGAGCCGCGGCTTCAGGTCGCCGGCGATGGTTCGCACCATCCCCGTCAGAGCCGTTCCAGGCCCGATCTCCACGAACGACTCCACCTTGCCCGCGATCATCGTCTCCACACCCTGCCGCCAGCGCACCGTTTCGCGTACCTGACTGGTCAACTCGGCCCGCACCTCGTCGACCGTGGTCATTGCGGTGCCGGTCACGTTCCCCACCACTGGCGTGCGTGGCGCGGCGAATTCCACGTCTGCCAAGGCCGCCGCCATTCCCTCGGCCGCGGGCCGCATCGCCGACGAGTGGAACGCCCCCCCGACTTTGAGCTGGATCGCCCGGCGTGCCCCCCGCTCCTTCGCGAGCTCCATTGCTGCCGCGACATTCTCGTGTCGACCACCGATCGCGATCTGGCTCTGCGAATTGATGTTGCAGAGCTCCGCGCCTGTCTCCGCGCAGATCGACTCCACCGCCGCTTCGTCTAGTCCAATCAGCGCCGCCATTCCACTGGGATTCTGGTCACACGCCGCCTGCATGACCCGGCCGCGTTCCTGCACCAAGCGGATCCCAACCTCAATCGTGAGGCTGCCGGCGGCTACCAGTGCGGTGTATTCGCCCAAGCTGTGCCCCGCCATAAACGACGGGGTTGGCCCCAGCACCTCGCCGCTTGCTTGGGCCGCCGCGAGGCAGGCCAAGCTTGTGACCAGGATCGCGGGTTGCGTATTGATCGTGCGGACCAACTCGTCCTCGGGCCCCTCAAAGATGATGGAACTGAGATCGCGTCCCAGCGCGGCGTCGGCTTGCTCAAAGACCGCGCGCGCCGCGGGGAACTCATCGAAGAGGTCTCGCCCCATCCCCACCTTCTGCGCGCCCTGGCCGGGGAAGATCCACGCCGTGCGCTCAGAATCCTCCGCCACCTAGTCCTCGTCCATATCGAAGATGCGACGACCGCGGTAGCTGCCGCACTCGTGGCAGATATGATGAGCCTGGTGGGGCGAGTTGCACTCTGGGCAGGTGGAGACCTGCGCCCGGCTCGGGCGCAGGTGCTGGCGGCGCAATCGCTGCCGGGTCTTCGCGTATTTTCGCTTGGGCAAGGGAGCCATCGCTCCGCCCTCCTCAATCGTTGTGAGCGCTGCCGGACGAATCGATTCCGTCGCGCAACGCCTCTAGGGCTGCCCAGCGGTCGTCCGCCGGCGCCTCATCGGAGCCCCCCGATTCTCGGGCTGAGCTCTCGCTTGTTACGGTGACGAACGGCACCGCGGGCGAACCCCCGCATGCCTCGCCGCAATGGGCGCGCATTGGACGCGCCATCTCCACATATTGCCGGATGGCCTCGCGCAGGTCGATATGTCCTTCGACAACCGGAAAACCTTCACGCTCCTCCGGCACCTCGACCTCTTCCTGCGAAAGCGGGTCTCGTTCCGGCCAAAACTCCTCTCGCATCTCCAAATGCAGCGGCTGCGAGAAGGGTTCCAGGCAGCTATCGCAGACTTCCCGCACCGACAGATCTAGAGTCGCGATGGCCAAGATCGAGCCATCTGTACGGATGAGCTCCACGTTCCCGTCTACTGGCGTCTCCTCGTCATCCACCAACAAGGCTGGGCGGCTCACTTGCCCCTCGTCGCTGATTGCATGGACACGCTGGCTTCCCAGCGGCTCTTGCAGCAGCGTCGAGACATTGAAGATCAACGCCGCCTCCGCGCCGATCTGCTCTCGATCCGCCCTTCTCACGTCTTTGGCCTTCGCTGGTCGCTTTGTCATTCACCCATCGTATCAATCGTGCCCCTGGCCTGACCCCGTGTTCGGCGACAGTCTCTGATTGGTCGCGGGCCTGGGTTTTGGAGGGGCGGCTCCCCCTGGTCAGATCAACGTAACGGCCAGGCAAGCGTTGGCCTTGCTTGCTCCGTCCTGAGATCGATTCATACACTCGCTATACCTAATCGAAGCGGAGAACATGTGATTGCGCTGGGCGAGTTGGCCGAACTGAACGAAGCCGATCTGCGTGTCGATCGCCTCAAGGCGGAGATCGCTCGAATCGACGACGGTCTCGGCGCTCCCCCCTGGCTGGTTGCGATCGACGCGGAGATCGAGGCCCAGCAAGCACTCTTCGACGATGTCAGCAGTCGCCGGAAGGACCTTGAAGCCGATCTGGACAACCGGCGCGCCAAGATCGAAAGCGAAGATGCCAAGCTCTACGACGGAAGCATCTCCGAGGCCCGGGAGCTCCGCAACCAACAGGAGTCCATCTACGCGATGCGCCGTGGGCTCAAGGACGCTGAGGACCCGGCCATCGCCGCGATGGAAGCGGAGGATGTTCAGAGCGCCGCGCTCGACTATCTCAAGGCGCTCAAGGCGGCCTCCACTGCCGCTTGGGCGGATGCCCAATCCGATCTCAAGATCGAGCGAGCGTCGCTGAAAGGCGGCCTTACCGAAGCCCAGTCGGAGATCGACTCCTGGCGTGAGGAGCTGAGCGCTTCGGACCTCGAGATCTACGACAGCCATCGCCTGAAGCGGCCGCTGGCCGTGGCCGCGGTCGTTGGAGGCGTCTGCGGCGCCTGCCGGGTTGGCCTGCCCACCACCCTGCTCACCCGAGCGCGCCGGGCCCAAGAGCCGGTGCTTTGCCCCACCTGTTACTGCATAGCGTTCGTGCCCTAGGGCGCGGGGCGGGACCCCCGGCGCCCTCCTGGGCGGCCGGCATCACGGAAGGATCGAGCGGAGCGTCGGCGCGAGAAGGAAGCACATGCGTGCGATCGGGTATTTCAGCGAGCCATCCTCTCCCAGAGCCGCGTCCAAGCATGGCGCGGGTCTACCTAGCGGCATTGGAGGCCAGCTCCAAACTTCAGAGGGGGCTCCAGGAGAAGGCGCTGGGAGAGTCGCCGCGGCGGACACCCTCTCCCTCTCCGCCCAGAACGACCGCTTCCTCCACTACTGCGAGAACAACGGCTACGAGGCCGCCGCCGCCTTTCTCGATTCCGACCTGACGGGAACTCGACCGGGATTCCAGCAGCTGCTCCGCTACCTCGATGAGCCGGAGAAGGGCTTCGTCACGGTGGTCGTCGCCGGCTTCGTCCACCTCGGCGAATCCCCCGTCGATGCCGCTCGCGGCTACTTTCAGATCACTGCTCGCGCCGCTCAGATCGTCTCTCTCGCTGAAGGCCTGCTTGACGACAACCAAGTCCTCGAAATCTGGAACGGTTTCCGCGCGCAATCCGAACTGAGTGACAAGGTCCGCAGCGCGATGCGGAAGCGCGCTGTGCAGGGCCAAGTGCTGGGCCGCCCTCCCTATGGCTACGCCGTCGGCGAGGACCGGCGCCTCCAGGTCGTTGAGCACGAGGCGGAGGTTGTTCGCCACATCTTCCAGCTCTACCTCGATGGTCTTGGTATCCGCCGTATCGCCAAGCGTCTCAACGAAGAAGGCTTTCGCACTCGCCGTGACGGGCGCTGGAGCATGGTCTCGCTGCGGGATCTGCTCCGCAACCGGACCTACGTGGGTACGTATGCCCGGTTCGGCGTCAAGGTTCCCGGAAACCACGCCGCCATCATCCGCGAGGCTGACTTCAAGGCCGTCCAGGAAGCCACGGAACGACGCCGCACGAAGGGTTCTAGTACCGAGAAACCCCAGCCCAGCCAGTTCCTCCTCTCCGGCCTCGTCTATTGCGCTGATACCGATGCCAAGATGATTGGTGTGACGCGCCGCCAGCGTTGGACCCGTCGTGACGGCGAGGTCGCCAAAAACACCTATCGCTACTACCAGAGCGAAGCCCGCACGAATCAATCCGTCGGCGACTATCACACCCGCCGCGCCGACGAGCTCGAGGCCGAGGTCGTCAAACACCTCACTGGTGACATCCCCGGCGCGGTGCAACCCGTCGTCCTCACGGCCGGCGATGCCGATGCGATCGCCGCCGAGATCGCCGGCGCGCAGTCCCGCATCCAGGGACGGCTGCGAGGCGTCGAGAAGCGTCTCCAAGAGCACCTGGACAGCGCCGCCCGGGGCGCCGTCCCCCGCGACGAAGTCCGCGCCACAGCGAATGATCTCGTCCACGAGTTCCAGCAGGCCCAGGACGAACTCGCGGGGCTCCAGCGCCGCAGCGCCGCCCAATCGTCAGAGGACGAGCGCCGCCGCTATCGGGAGCAGCAGCTCAGTCGCTTGCGCGGCGATTGGGACGATCTGCCCTTCGACGAACGACAGGCGTTGCTCCGCGATATCGTCGAAAAGGTCATTGTCGATGTCGATGGTGTTCGCACCATTCTGCGAGCCTGACGTGCCCTCACCGCCCCCTGCGCGAAACGTTCCCCAGGAAGAGCCACGCCCTCCGCTGCGTCTCATCGCTTTTGCCGATGGCGCCTCCCGGGGAAACCCCGGCCCGGCCTTCTATGGCGCGGTCATCTACGACCTCCAGCACCAAGAGCTCCGTGCCAGCGGCGACGCTATCGGTCGCGACACCAATAACGTTGCCGAATATCGCGGCGCCATCGCCGCCGTTCAGGGCGCGCTTGATCTCGGCGCCACCGAATTGGAGCTCAACATGGACTCGCAGCTCATCGTGCGCCAGGTGGAAGGCTCCTACCGCGTCAAGAATGCGAAGCTCCGGCCCCTCTTCCTGCGGCTGCAGGCGCTGCTGAACCAGCTTGACGCGTTCAAGATTCAGCACGTGCCCCGCGAACAGAACACACGCGCCGATGCCCTGGCCAACGCCGCTCTGGACGGACGCCTCACCGGCGTCGAGTGAATCTCACGCCACCAGTGCTCCATGCCATCTAGCCCACAAGGACGCGTGCTTTCCGCCAGTCGGATAGTTCTGCTCCCCTGCGCCCGCTGATATGCGCGCCCTCCGATATGCGCTTAAGCTGAACCAGATCAGACGGTCGGGCGGCCGCGGCCCGCGCAAGCGGGTCGAGGAAAGTCCGGACTCCATCGGGACAGGGCGCTGGGGAAATCTCAGGAGGGGGCGACCTCTCGGATAGCGCCACAGAAACATACCGCCGGATCCGCCGCAACGCGGGGCCGGTAAGGGTGAAATGGTGCGGTAAGAGCGCACCAGCGGCTGGGCGACCACGCCGGCTGGGCAAGCCCCGCCCGGAGCAAGGCCAAATAGGAGGGCATATGGCGCGTCCCACGTCGTCCTCGGGTAGGCCGCATAGATAGATGGTCGCCGCTCACCGCTCGTCGGTGAGTACAGAATTCGGCTTATAGACCGTCTGATCGACAAACGTGGGGGCGGCCTTCGGGCCGCTCCCTTCAACTCCAGCCCGCAAGTTCCGCCGGATGGTCCATGGTTGATCGACGCCTCCCCGCCCTCCTCCAAGCCACAGCAGTTCGCGATCACGCCGGACCGACCTCGGCGGAGCCGCTGACCGGAATCACGCAAGATTCGCGCGCGGTCACCCCGGGTGCCTGCTTCGTCGCCGTCCCAGGATTCACCGTCGACGGCCACGCGTTCTTGGACGCCGCCCTTGCCAATGGGGCCGGGGCGCTCGTCGTGCAGGAAGACCGTTCCTCTGCCTGGCAGCGGCTCCTGCCCAATCCCACCGTTCCCCTCGTCGTCGTCCCCGACGCGCGCGCCGCCCTCGCCGACCTCGCCGCCGCCTTTCACGACTTCCCCGCGCGCAAACTCACCGTCATCGGCATCACCGGCACTGATGGCAAGACCACCACCTCCTATCTCACCCGATCCATCCTGGAGGCAGCGGGGCATTCCGCTGGACTCATCGGCGGGGTCCAGTTCAAGGTCGGCGATGAGTGGCGATGGAATACGCTGACCCAGACCAGCCCCGAAGCCGACCTCATCCAGCGTCTGCTGTCCGAGATGGTTAACGCCGGACAGACCCACGTCGTCATGGAGGCGACCTCGCACGGTCTCAGCTTGCACCGCCTCGACCATTGCGAATTCGATGTCGCCGTCTTCACCGGCCTCTCCGACGACCACCTCGACTTCCATCTGACCCGCGAGGCCTACCTCGACACCAAGCTCAACCTCTTCCGGGCGCTTACGACATCGGCGCAAAAGGACATACCGAAGACCGCCGTCTTCTTCCACGACGAAACCCACGCCCCCGCGATCCACGAAGCCATCATCGGGCCCCATCCCAACGCTGTTGGCACGGTCACACTCGGCTTCGAGAACACCGGCTCCGACATCTCGACCTCCGATATCCAGGCCAGCGCCACAGGTTCCAGCTTCCGCATCGTCACCCCGGGCGGCGCATTCGCCACCCAGGTCCATATGCCGGGACGCTTCAACCTCCGTAACGCCCTGACGGCGACCGGCGCCGCCTGGGCGGTTGGCGCTCCCATCGGGTCCATCGCCCAAGGTCTGGCCGCCGTTCAAGGCGTCCCTGGGCGCATGGAGCGCATCGATGCGGGACAGCCCTTCACCGTCGTCGTCGATGCCGCCGCCACGGGAGCCGCCCTCCGCACCGTCCTCGAGTCTGTGAGACCGCTCGTGACCGGACGCCTCATCACCGTCTTCGGCTGCGCCGGTGAGCGCGACCCAGAACGTGGTCGAGAGATGGGCCGCGCCGCCGCCGCCCTCGCCGACTACTCCATCCTCACCAACGAGAACCCCCGCTCCGCTGATTCGGTAGAACTCGTCCGCGACATCGCTCGAACGATGGAGGGGGCGGGCGCGGTTTCCGGATCCAGCTTCGAAGAGCAGCCCGACCGTCGCGCCGCCATCGCGCGTGCCTTCGATCTGGCCAAGCCAGACGACTTCGTCCTCATCGCCGGCAAGGGTGCCGAGCAAACCATGATCTACGCCGAGCACACGGACCCGTGGGACGACCGCGAAGTCGCCCGCGAACTTCTCGAAACCTGATCCCGCCTCGGGCGGCAGTCGGCGCTATCCTGCGCCCCATCGAACGGCGACACCCCTCCCAACCAACGTCGAGGAACCCCCATGCCCGATGCCCGGTACGACGAACTGGTCCAGTCCGACCTCGCGCACTGGGTGCACCCCCAGTATCACCAGGCCGATCATCAAAGCCCGCTCATGGTCGATCATGCCGAAGGCGTCCACATCTACGATACCCATGGCAAGAGTTACATCGACGGGCTCTCCGGCCTCTGGAACGCCGCCGTCGGACACGGCCGCCCGGAACTGGCCGAAGCCGCCGCCAAAGCCATCCAGAAAAACACCTGGACCAACAATTACGTGGGTTTCAGCAACGCGGCCGCCGTCGAGCTCGCTGCCAAAGTCGTCGACCTCTGCTACGACAACATGCAGGCCGTCTTCTACACCAACTCCGGCAGCGAAGCGAACGAGACTAACTTCAAAGCCGCCCGCTTCTACTGGTCCGTGCAAGGCAAACCCGAGAAGAACAAGATCATCAGCCGGGTCGAGGCGTATCACGGCAACACGCTCGGCGCCATGAGCGCTACCGGCATGTCGGTCTACTACCCGAACTTCGAGCCCACCGTCGCCCAGATGATTCCAGCGACGACTCCTAACGCCAGCCCCACCGGTGGCGGCCGTATCGACTCCGGCAACCTCAACATCGACAACGTCGTCGCCGCCATCGAACGAGAGGGTGCGGATACCGTCGCCGCCGTCATCGCCGAGCCCGTGCAGGGTGCTGGCGGCGTCTACCCGCCGCCGCCGGACTATTTCCGCCAGCTCCGCGACGTCTGCGACCGCTATGACGTCCTCTTCATCGCGGACGAGGTCATCACCGGCTTCGGGCGCACCGGCAAGTGGTTCGCGCTTGAGCACTTCGACGTGCGGCCCGACATGGTCTCCCTCGCCAAGGCCATCACCAGCGCCTATATCCCCATGGGCGCCGCTGTCTGGTCGCAAAAGGTGCACGACGTGATCATCGGTACGGACCCCAGCGTCAAATTCATGCATGCCTACACGAATTCTGGACACCCCGTCGCGGCCGCTGTCGCCCTGCGCAACCTTCAGATCTTCGAGGACGAGAACCTCGTCCAAAACGCCGCGGAGCGGGGCGACCAACTCCTCCAAGGTCTGCAGCGCCTCAACGAGAACCCGCACGTGGGGAATGTCCGTGGACTTGGCTTCATGTGCGGCTTCGACTTCTTGCAGGACCCAGAGACGGATACCGCCTTCCCCGCCGAGGCCAAGATGGGCGCGAAGTTCCTGGGCGCCGTCAAGAGCCGGGGTCTCATCTCCCGCGTTCGCAACGACGCTTTCCTGCTCGCCCCCCCGCTCGTTTCCACCAAGGAGAACGTCGACGAAATCCTCACCATCGTCGAAGAGAGCGTCAAAGAGGTCACGGCAGGCGTGTAGCTATGACTCGGGCGGCGGACCGAACTATCTTGGCCGTGCCCTCAACATGAGGGCGCGGCTGCCGGAACGGGCGGCCGCGAGAGTATTCCGTTCCTCGGTCATGTAAGGGCGATGATCACGCCTGGCTCACGAAAACCATCTCGCCTCGACATCCCTCCCCTGACATCTGGTAGAATCCTAGGCAGGAAAGGAGGTGATGCACGTTGGATAAATCGCATAGTTCGATGCCCAGCCGCCAGGACGTGTCCAAGGAGGTGGGCGCTCCCTAATAGCGCACCTTCCTGACCGACTGGGCGTTTCGAAGTCGAGTTTACTTATGACCGCCGGTGGCCCGCCGGCGGTTTTCTTTTGCCCGTCTCCAGTGCGGTCTGTCGATCCCAGCTCCCCCGGCGGGAGCCGACCCTCGCGGCTTCCCTTCTCCCGCGGGCGGGCTTACCGTTCCCCCATGACGCGACTCAGCCGTTCCGCCGTGCAACGCGACTTGCGCACCCGCTGGGTGGGACGTGAGCTCATCTACCGCGTGCGCACCACCTCCACCATGGACGACGCTCGGGACGCGGCCGATCGCGGCATGCCTGACGGCACCGTCATCCTCGCCGAGGAGCAGACGGCTGGCCGCGGACGCAAACGCAGCCGACGCTGGGTTTCGCCGCCCGGCCAGAACCTCTACTTCACGATCCTTCTCCGCCCCGATCTGGAACGCGCCCGACGCATGAGCATCGTGATGCCGGTCGCGATCGCCAATGCCGTCGAGCAACTGGTTGGTGTCTATCCGCGCATCAAATGGCCCAACGACCTGCGGCTGCGCGGCCGCAAGTTCGTCGGTATTCTCACGGAGGCGGAGTGGAAGGCGGGCGCGCCCGAGTATGTGCTCTCGGCGGCGGGTGTCAACGTCAACTTCGATCCCGGGAACTACACGTCGGACATTGAGCAGGCCGCGACCAGTCTCGCTCTGGAGCGGGGCCGCCCCCTCGACCGCGAAGCGGTCCTCTCTTCCATCCTCAACGCCTTCGAACGCGCCTACGAGGGCGCCCTTTCCGACGCCCTTTTCGAAGGCTGGCGCAGCCGCTCCGAGACGCTGGGTCGTCAGATCACCGTGACCCAGGATAACGGTCGGATCCTGGAAGGGGTTGCCGAGGACCTGGACGCCGATGGGGCCCTTCTTGTACGCACGCCGGACGGCACCTTGCATCCCCTCCACGCTGGCGAAGTCTCCGTGCGCACCATCACGCCTCCAACGTAGAGGCTCCAATCAAGACTGAGCCGCTACGTCCGAGGCACGCCGTGCTGGGGCAGAGTTCGCCCGATCGGTTCGTTGCTCCCCTCCAACACCGCTTCCACAAGCACGCAGAGTCCGTCGACATCGACGACTTCCACCTGGGTTCCCTCCGGGATCGTCGCCCCCATGCTCCTTGCCGACCACAGCTCTGAATCCACCATCGCGGTGCCGTCGGGATCCAGCGTCGTTTGCGCGTGGCCGCGCTTTCCCAGCATGCGCCCTTCCATGCTGGTGTCGCGTCGGGGCTTTCGGCGGTCGGCCAGAATCACGACCCAGAGCAGCAGCAACACCGCCGCGATGAAGACCACCACGGATAGCAGCACCCACAGCGAAATGTCCGGAGCGTTCGGCTCATTCGAGAACAAGATCAGTCCGCCCACGAGCAGCGAGATGATCCCGCCGATCCCGAAGAAGCCGAAGCCCGGAATCACGAATACCTCAACCAAGATCAGCACGAAGGCGAGGACGAGCAGTGCGATCCCGGCGGGACTCGTTTCCAGAGCACCGAGCGCGAAGAAACCTAAGATTAACGCGATCACGCCGAAAACCCCGGGTCCGATTAGTCCCGGCGAGATGATCTCTACGAAGAGAGCCAAACCGCCCAAACTCACCAACATGAACGCGATGTTCGGCGTGGCCACGAAGTCCAACACGCTCTCGAAGAGATTCATATCCGTTTCGACGATCGGCGCGCCCGCGGTTCGCACCACCCTGGAGGGTCCCTCAGGCCCCAGCGCCACGACTAGCCCATCCACTTGATCGAGCAAGCTCTGCAAACTCGGCGCTACCAGGTCGATCACGTTCAGTTCGACAGCCTCACTCGCGGTGATGGAGACCGACTCCCGCACCGCTTGCTCCGCCCAGTTCGCATTGCGCCCGCGCAGGTTGGCGATGCCACGGATGTCGGCCGCGGCATCGTTGGTGATCTTGTCGCCCAGGTCGCCTTCGATGTCGCTGCCGCCGCCTGCCACGGGATGGGCGGCGCCGATCTGCGTACTGGGCGCCATCGCTGCAATGTGTGCCGACAGCGTGATGAATGTCCCCGCCGACGCGGCGCGGGCTCCGAGCGGGCTGACGTAGACCGCGACGGGAACCGTCGCGGCCTCAATGCGCTGCACGATCTCATCCGTCGCGCTGACCAGTCCGCCCGGCGTGTCGAGTTGGAGCACCCAGAGGGTCGCATCGTTGTCCTCCGCGCGATCCAGGGCCCGGTCAATGAAGTTGGCGGTGACGGGGCCAATTCCTCCCCGCAGCTCCGAGACGTGGACAGCCTGCGGGGGCGAGCCGCCACCGCAGGCCAGCAAGAGCAGGCCGGCCAGCGTGATCAGCGAGAACAGGCTGAGCTGGCGCCGCTGAGCGAAGCGGCGAAGGATGAGTGGCGGAAGGAGTCGTGGCGGCACGCGATCCTCCTCTGAGTAGTGTATGGGACCCGCTCCATCGCGGAGCGGCGTGTAAACTGAGGAAACCGGGATGAATCCCTGATTCGGCGACCCGACCGCGCCGATCTTGGTCCGGTATCTCCAGATCGGCAGCCCCGACGATCGATTGCCCAAGGCGGCGGATCGATGGCAGGGTCCTGATCGATTCCCGAGGCCAGGTCGATGCAAGGGGAGAAATCGTGCCGCCGCTGGTCTCGCACATGATTGCCGCCAAGCGCGCCGCGGCGCTGCTGCCCAGCGCCGCGACCTCAGAGGCGGATTGCGTCGGGCTGAAGGGCGGGTCGGGTGAGTTCCTCCTGGGCGCGACCACTCCCGACATCCGCGTGCTCACACGCTGGGAGCGAGATCGCACCCACTTCTTCGATCTCGGATCCGATCAACACCAAGACTGCGTGGAGAACTTCCTTGTCGCCCATCCCCACCTCCGCGACCCCGGGAGCCTCGACCCAGACACGTTGCAATGGGTCTGCGGCTACATCTGCCACATCGCCATGGATCAGGAGTACATCACCCAGGTCTACCGCCCCTACTTTGGTGAGCGCTCGGCGCTGGGCGGCAGCGAGCGGGCCAATCTCCTCGACCGCGTCCTGCAATACGAACTTGACCGGCGGGAGCGTGAAGATCGCGACGCTATGACGGAGATCCGCGATGCGCTTTTCGGCTCCGCCGTTGACATCGACGCGGGTTTCATCGATCGCGAGACCTTAGAGAAGTGGCGCGATGTCTCCGCCAGCGTCACCGAGCACGCTCCCGACTGGGAGCGGTTCACCTACATCGCCTCGCGCCACCTGAAGCGCGCCGGGATCGAGACCGAAGGGGACTATCAGAGCTTTCTCACGCGAGTCCCGGAGTTGCTCAACGAGACCGTCGAGAGCGTTGGACAGGCCGAAGTGGAGGGGTTCTTCGAAAAGGTGGAGGCGCGGACCGCTGCTGTACTGGGGGAGTACCTGGGGTGCCGTTAGACGCAGCTTCGAACGCCGAACCAGCCGCGCTGCCCCTTGTGCGCGGCGCCGACGCCGCGCGCCGCACCATCCTCCACCGGCAGCGCCTCGACGAGGCGCTCTCCGATGCCGAAATCGAAGTCATCCAACGTTGCTTCGGGGAAGTCCTCAGCGCCGAACAGGCCGTCCAGCGCATCATCGGCGAGGTCAGGGAGGGCGGCGATGCAGCCGTCCGCCGCATCACCCAAGCCATCGATGGATTCGTCGACGCGCTCGTCGTCACCGAAGAGGAGTTTGCTGCGGCCCGTTCGCTCGTCGACGACGAAACCCAGCAAGCGCTTCAGGTCGCTGCGGACCGCGTTCGCGCGTACCACGAGCGGCAGCTCGAACACTCCGTGCGTTCGTTCGAGACGGGTGGTGTTGGCCAGATCGTTCAGCCCCTGCGTCGGGTCGGCTTGTACGTGCCTGGTACGCGGGCCGTCTATCCCTCGTCCGTCCTGCACACCGCCATCCCAGCCCAGGTCGCTGGCGTCGAGGATATCTGCATCGCCAGCCCCATCAGTCCCACGGCCGAGGGTGGGGAGGTTTCGCCACTGAAGCTCGTTGCGGCGGAGATCGCGGGCGTCAAGACGGTCTACAAGGTTGGTGGCGCGCAGGCGATCGCGGCGCTGGCCTACGGCACCCAGAGCATCCCCGCCGTCGATAAGATTTTCGGGCCGGGGGGGCGTTTCGTCACGCTCGCCAAACGCCAGGTCTTCGGCGATGTCGGAATCGATGCCTTCTACGGGCCCACCGAGACCGTCATCGTCGCCGACGATAGCGCCGACTTCACGCTCATCGCCGCCGATCTCCTCGCTCAGGCCGAGCACGATCCCCTGGCGGCGCCGATCCTGATCACCTCCAGCCCAAAGCTCGCCGAAGAGGTCGCCTCAGAGGTCCCGGCTCAGGCCAGCTCGCTGGAGCGCGCGGCTATTGCGCTGGAAGCCTTCGAGAATCGCGGCGGCATCGTCCTCGTCGAAGATCTTCGCACGGCGATCGAGCTCGCCAACGAGTACGCGCCGGAGCACATGGCACTCGTCGTCCACGATGTCGACCGCCACATTGATCTGGTCCGCAACGCGGGTGGCCTGTTCATTGGCGAGACCTCTCCCGAAGCCCTCGCCGACTACATCGCGGGGCCGAGCCACGTCATGCCGACGGGGGGCAGCGCCCGCTACGCTTCACCCCTCCACGTGGGGGAATTCCTCAAGATCACCTCCGTCGTACGAACCACCAATGATCAGATGCAGGAGATTGCGCCGTCCGCTGCTCGCATCGCGCGTGCTGAGAACCTCACGGCCCATGCGCGCTCGCTTGAGCTTCGTCGCGAGGATCGCTAGCTATGCTCGACCCCGCCTTGCCGCCGCCTCTGCGACCAGAGTTCATCGACTTGCCCGGCTACGATCCGGTTGAGCCGCTCGAATCGATTGCGAACCGGATCGGCATTGATCCCGCCGACGTGCTGAAGTTGGACGCCAACGAGAACCCCCACGGCATGCTGCCCGCCGTACGCGATGCCATCGCTGGCGTTGACGACTACGCGGTCTACCCAGATCCCCTCCAAGTAGAGCTGCGCGAGGCCATCGCACGCTACCTCAAGGTCCCCGCCGCACGCATCGTGGCTGGCGCCGGGTCGGACGAGCTGATCGAGGTATCGATCCGCGCGCTCGTTGCGCCTGGCCAACGCGTCGTCGTCTGTCCCCCCACGTTCGGCATGTACCGCTTCGTCGCCGACGTCCAGGGCGTTGCCCTCGATGAGGTGCCCCGCGCGCCGGACTTCAGCCTCGATCTTGACGCCGTTCTCGGACAGATCACAGATGAGACCGCCCTCGTTCTGCTGGCTTCCCCCAACAATCCCACTGGCGCCGTCCTGAGCGACGCTGAGCTCCGCGCCCTCCTTGCCACTGGTGTCACCGTCATTCTCGACGAGGCCTACGCTGAGTTTGCCGGGCGATCCTTCGTCTCTTGGATGGACGATCATCCGCGACTCATCGTCTTCCGAACCTTTTCCAAATGGGCCGGATTGGCTGGGCTCCGCATCGGCTACGGTGTCTTCCCGCCGGCCGTTGCCAACGTCGTGATGCGCATCAAGCAGCCCTATAGCGTCAATCGCGCCGCGGAGATCGGGGCCTTGTCCGCGCTCGACCACCGAGCCGAGTACGCCAGGCAGATCGAAACGATCGTCGCCGCGCGCGACGACCTCGCTGCCCGCGTCGCTGAATTCCCCTGGCTGAATCCGCATCCGTCCGCCGCCAACTTCCTGCTCTGCGAAGTCCAGGACGGTCGCGGCAAGGACCTTCGTGATGCCCTGGAGAAACGGGGCGTCTTCGTTCGCTACTACACCCGTCCCGACCTGCTGGCACGCTGTGTCAGGGTCAGCATGCCCCGACCTGACCAGCTGGACGACTTGATGGAGCGCTTGCGAGCGGCCGGGCGCGACCTCGGCTTCGCTGACTGACGCGCTTAACGCCTGCGTGATAGCCCCCTTGGAATCCCCCTGCAATGATCGTGGTGCAGCGACGAGAGAGACGCGATGCGCGAGAGCACCGTTCACCGCCAGACCAAAGAGACCGAGATCGATGTTGCCCTTCGCCTTGAGGGCACCGGGCAGTCCGATGTCGATACCGGGATCGGCATGCTCGATCACATGCTCGATCAACTCGCGCGCCATGGCGGCTTCGACCTGAGCGTCAAAGCCGTCGGCGACCTCGCGGTCGACGCCCATCACACCGTTGAAGACATTGGTCTCGCTGTGGGCAAGGCGTTCGACGACGCGCTCGGCGATCGCGCTGGCGTCGCCCGGATGGCCGACCGAACCGTCCCCCTCGACGAGACGCTTGTTCAAGTAGTTCTCGATCTGAGCGGTCGCGCGCATGCAGCAATCGCATTGGAGTTTGCCACGCCCGCGGTTGGTCAACTCCCGACACAGATGGTGGCGCACTTCTTGGAGTCCTTGGCCCAAGAGGCACGGCTCACGTTGCACGTCCGCCAACTCGCGGGCGAGAATGACCATCACATCATGGAGGCCGCGTTCAAAGCGCTTGCGAGAGCCCTCCGCGATGCGGTTCGGATCGTCGAGGGTCCGGACTCAGTCCCGAGCACCAAGGGTACTTTGAACGCGTAAGCGCGCTAGGTGGATACCTGCTCGGCCTGTCTCACGTCGTAGCGGTAGTCCTCGATCACGGGGTTGGCCAAGAGCTTGTCGCATATCGAGTTGATCTGCGACTCCGCCGATGGTTGATCGTCCGCGTCCAGCCAGACTTCCACGTACTTGCCCGCTCGCACCGCATCCACATCCCCAAATCCGAGCTGCTGTAACCCACCCTTGATGGTCAGGCCCTGCGGATCGTTGACCGTCCGCTTCAGCGTCACATAGATTTCCGCTTTGAAGTGCACTGGGCCCCTCCTGCTACGGGCGCAGCAACTCGCGCCCTGTGATTCGAGTAAACGCTTCCAGGTATCGCCGACGCAGATCCTCCCCCACCTCCGGCGGGATCGCAGGTCCTGGCGGCTCTTTCTCCCACCCGCTCGACTCCAGCCAGTCGCGGAGGGTTTGCTTGTCGAACGCCTCCTGGTGAACGCCGGACTGATAGTTCGACGCATCCCAGAACCGCGACGAATCCGGCGTTAGCACCTCATCAATGAGGATCGTCTCCTGCTCCCCGTGCTCGTTTGGCGCCAGCCCAAACTCGAACTTCGTGTCCGCGATCACGAAGCCCTTTTCACGCGCCTTCTCGAGACCGTAGACGTACAACGCGACCGAACGCACCTTGATGGCGTTGGCGACCTCGTCGCCGACGATCTCGACTGCCCGTTCGTACGAGATGTTCTCGTCATGCTCGCCCACGGCGGCCTTTGTGGCGGGCGTGAACAGTGGCTGTGGAAACGGTTCCGACTCCGTCATCCCCTCGGGCAGCCGGATCCCGCAAACTTCCCCGCTGGCCTGGTAGTCCTTCCACCCGCTGCCCGCCATATAGCCCCGCACGACGGCCTCAATCATCACCGGCTCGGCTCGACGCACCAACATCGATCGACCGATGTGTTCCGGCCCGAGCGCGACCGGCAGATCCGGATTCTCCGTCGAGTCGATCATCCGGATCATGTGGTTCGGGACGATGCTCTCGCTACGCTCGAACCAGTACGCTGATATCTGGGTCAGGACTCGCCCCTTGTCGGCGATGCCCGTCGGCAACACCACGTCAAAGGCCGAGACCCGATCCGTGGCCACGATCAGCAGCCGCGATTCGTCGACTTCGTAGATCTCGCGCACCTTGCCTTGCCGGCGTGGCAGGTCCAAGTGCGATTCCATCAGCACATCGCTGGGGGCATTCGTCGTCATGGAATCCGCCCTCTCAAATCCCCAACCGCTCGAATGAGCGGTCAATATTCTTCAGAAAGAACTGAACGTCGAAACAGTCGCGAAGCTGTTCCGCGCTCAGCGCGGTCGTGACTCGCTCGTCGGCGGACAGAAGCTCGAAGAACTGACGATCCTCGTTCCAGGCCGTCATCGCATGCGACTGCACCAGCTTGTACGCCGCGTCGCGCTGCATTCCCCCGTGCGCCACCAAGGACAGCAGTACGCGCTGCGAGAACACCAACCCGAACGACCGATCGAGGTTTTGCTGCATCCGCTCGGGGTAAACCACGAGCCCCTCTACGATCCAGGAGAACAGATCCAGCATGTAGTCCAACAGCATGCAGCCGTCAGGAATGATGATCCGTTCCGTGCTGGTGTGGCTGATGTCGCGCTCGTGCCAGAGCGCCACGTTCTCTAGCGCCGTCGACGCGTACCCGCGCAGCACCCGCGCCTGGCCGCAGATGCGCTCGCACTTCTCCGGATTGCGCTTGTGCGGCATCGCCGACGACCCGGCCTGCCCGGGCATGAACGGCTCCTCGACCTCACGCACCTCTGTACGTTGCAGGTGCCGAATCTCCTGCGCGAACTTTTCCAACGACGCCCCGATCTGCGCCAACGTGCCGGCGAATTGCGCATGGCGATCCCGCTGGACCACCTGGTAAGAGACCGGTTCCACGCCGAGTCCCAGCTCCTTGCAGACCCGCTCTTCGATCTTGGCGGGCACCGTCGCGTGTGTGCCCACCGTGCCGCTGATCTTGCCGACGGCGATCGTGGCCTTGGCGTCGGCCAGACGCCGCTGATGTCGACGCACCTCGTCGACCCATCCGGCGATGCGCAGCCCGAAGGTCGTCGGTTCCGCATGGATGCCGTGAGTCCGTCCCACGCAAATCGTGTGTTTGTGGCTGCGCGCCAAGTTCTCCAAGGCACCGTGCAGGCGCGCCAGGTCTTGCTCCAGGAGACTCGCGGCGTCCCGAATCTGCAGCGCCGACGCCGTGTCCCAGACGTCGCTTGTCGTCAGGCCGTGATGCACCCATCGACCCTCGTCGCCCAGGTGATCGTTGACCGACCGTAGGAAGGCCAAGGTGTCGTGATGGACCTCGCGCTGGTAGCGATCGATGTCATCCACCACGAACGCCGCATCTTGCGCAATCTTCGCCGCGTCCTCCTGCGGCACAACACCCTCATCGGCCCAGGCGTTCGTGACCGCGATCTCAACCTGTAGCCAGCGCTCCCACTTTGCCTGATCAGTCCAGAGTGCGGCCATCTCGGGTCGGGAGTAGCGAGGGATCACCGCAATGCTCCAGACATCGGCAGAATTCCGCTCATGGGATGTACTCCGTGCGTGCCGGCGCGAAGATGTCGAGCGCCACGGAATCTTCGAGTGCAGTGACCTCGTGTGGCAGCTCTCCCGGCACCAGCCAGGAGTCGCCGGGCTCCAAGACCTTGTCCAAGTCAGGCATCACAAATCGAAGCCGACCGGAAACGAGGTAGCCCGTCTGCTCATGGGGATGGGTATGTTCGGGCACGACCGCGCCCTTGGCGATCGTGATTTCGTGGATCGACATCTTGTCGCCGTGGTTCAGCGTTCGCCGCGAGATTCCCTCGAACATCGCGATCTCGTGCGCCTCATCGTGCGACTGCAGGTTTGCCTCCGCCATGCGGCGTGCCTCCGGCTATGACTCCCGAGGAGTCTGTTCTCGAAGCGCAATGTCGGAACGGTACATCCGTCCCTCAAAGTCGATCCGAGCGACGTTGTCATATGCTCGCGCCCGAGCGTCCGCAAGGGTCGACCCGCGCGCCACGACGGTCAAGACACGGCCCCCCGCCGTGAGGATCGTCCCGTCGTCCGCCATAGCGGTGCCCGCGTGGAAGACCGTCACGTCGCCGTCCACGGCGTCGAGTCCACGGATCGGCAGCCCCGTCTCATACGACCCGGGATACCCCCCGCTCGCGAGAACCACCCCCACCGCCGCCTCCCCGCTCCAGGTCACATCCAGCGATGCCAGGCGCCCTGACAGGCAGGCTTCCATCACGTCCACGAGATCCGTGTCCAGTTGCGGCAGCACGACCTGCGTCTCCGGATCCCCGAAGCGACAGTTGAACTCAATCACCGAAGATTCGCCCTCATGCACCATCAGCCCGGCGTAGAGCACCCCGCTGAAGGGGGAATTCGATTCCCGCATCGCTCGCACGACGGGATCGTGCACGGCGCCAAAGACTTCGGGCGCCCGGCTGTTCGGCAGGAAGCCCGGTGGGCTGTAGACGCCCATCCCGCCGGTGTTGGGTCCGTCGTCGTCGTTGAAGGCGCGCTTGTAGTCACAGGAGAAGGGCATCGGTACGACGGTCGTGCCGTCGACGAAGGCCATCGCGCTCGCTTCCAGCCCTGACAGTCGCTCCTCCACCACGACTTGCGCGGAGGCCTGACCGAATCGCCCCGCCAACAGCTCATCCACTGCGGCGTGTGCCCCGGCCATATCGGCGGGCACGATCACACCCTTGCCCGCCGCCAGTCCGTCCGCCTTGATCACCGGCGGCACCAGGAACGTCTCATCGATGAACGTGTGCGCCGCCGCGGCGTCGGAGAACGCTCGCCCGTCCGCCGTCGTCACTCCAGCCCGCTGCATCACTTCCTTCGCGAACCACTTCGATCCCTCCAGCCGCGTTGCTGCCTTGGTCGGGCCGAAGGCCGCGAATCCCGCGCTGATCAATGTGTCCACCATCCCCGCCGCCAGGGGATCCTCCGGGCCCACCGCCACAAGGTCGATCTTGTGCTCGCGAGCGGTATCAAGCACCCCCGGGATGTCATCCGCCGCGACGGGAAGATTCGTCCCCAGTGACGCCGTGCCGGCGTTTCCCGGGGCGCAGAAGACCGCGTCGACGCGCGGACTGCGCGACAGCGCCCAGGCCATCGTGTGTTCGCGCCCACCGCCACCCACTACGAGGACTTTCACCTGACTTTCACGCCAGTCTCCACCTGTCTCATTCCCACTCGATCGTGCCCGGCGGTTTCGAGGTGATGTCCAGCACGACGCGGTTGACCTCCGGCACCTCATTCACGATCCGGCTCGAGGCCCGCGCCAGGACGTCGTACGGCAATCGTGCCCAGTCCGCGGTCATCGCGTCCTCCGCCGTCACCGCGCGTAGCGCGATGACATAACCGTACGTGCGCGCGTCTCCTTGGACTCCGACGGACCGCGTGTCTGTGAGGATCGCAAACGATTGCCAGAGGTCGCTGTAGAGGTTCCCCGCATCGATTTCATCCCGGAAGATCCAGTCCGCGCTGCGTAAGATCTCCAGCCTCTCTCGGGTCACCGCACCGATGATCCGGATCGCCAGACCGGGTCCAGGGAACGGTTGACGGAACACCATCCGTTTCGGCAGGCCCAGCTCCAGCCCCACCTGCCGCACCTCATCCTTGAAGAGGTAACGCAGCGGCTCGACCAGGCTGAATTCCATGTGCTCGGGCAGGCCGCCCACGTTGTGGTGGGACTTGATCGTCGCCGTGACGCCGTCGGCGCCGCTCCCGGCGCTCTCCACGACATCGGGATAGGTGGTGCCCTGCACCAGGAAATCCACCTTGCCCAGCTCTTTCGCCTTCTCCTCGAAGACTCCGATAAACGTCTCGCCGATTCGTTTCCGTTTCGTCTCTGGGTCCGTCACCCCGGCCAGTTCCTCCAGGAACTGGTCTACTGCGTTCACATGCCTCAGATCGATCGCCAGGTGTTCGCGGAACGTCTGCACCACGCGGGCCGGCTCTTCCCGACGTAGTAGCCCGTTGTCCACGAAGATGCAGGTCAGCTGGTCGCCGACGGCTCTGTGGACCAACGCGGCGGCCACGGCGGAGTCTACGCCCCCGCTGAGCGCGCAGATCACGCGGCCCTCACCCACCTCATCCCGAATCCGTCCCACCGCCTCATCCACGAAGTTGGCGGCCGTCCAGTCGCCCCGGCAGCCGCAGACATCGATCACAAAGTTCCGCAAGAGCTGAGCGCCGTCCGGCGTATGAACCACCTCTGGGTGGAACTGGATCCCGTAGATGCCCGCGTCGTTGCCCATCGCTGCCACCGGGATGGTCTCGCTTGACGCCAGCGGCCTGAATCCGGGCGGCAGCTCCGCCACGCGATCGCCGTGGCTCATCCAGACTGGCATCGCCTCGGGCAGATCGTGCAGTAGATGGCCGCCGACCGTGTCGAGCGCGTCGTCGCCCCCCGCGCCGTGATGGAGCACGGCGTGACCGAACTCCCGCTCCGATGCCCCCACCACCCGACCTCCCAGGTCCGCCGTGATCGTCTGCATCCCGTAGCAAATGCCCAGTACCGGAAGCCCGCTCTCGTAGATATAGGCCGGTGCCCGCGGTGCGCCGTCATCGTTCACCGACGAGGGCCCCCCCGACAAGATGAAGCCCTTGGGGTTGAGGGCCCGCACGCGCTCCCACGACGCCGTGTGCGGGATCAGCTCGCAGTACACATTCAATTCCCGCACCCGCCGGGCGATTAGCATCGTCGTCTGTCCGCCGAAATCGATGATCACGATCGTCTCGTGTGGCTCTGGAGACTCCTCAAACCCCGTCGGCCGGGCGCCCTGTCGCTCCTCCGCGATCTCGAGGTAGCGGGAGACCTCCAGGTCGTCGGTGGTGCGGATCCGAGGGCTGGTGGCGGAGTCGTCGCTCAAGGGGCGCTCCTAGGGGGCATGCTGGTTCACGTGCTCGGTTAAGCCAGGTGTATCGCAGGTGTATACTCGCGTCAAGAACAGTTGTCCTAACGGGAAGTCCCCTGTTGAATCGACGACTGAACTGACCACCAATCGGTCCATCCCACCAGATGCGGAGAGATGCCATGCCAGCCGCCCCAGACCTCCCTCCGATGCCTGAGCTTGATGATACCGATCTGCAAACGCTCGCCCGCGCCGGGGCCGATGCCTTGTTGGAGAGCGGGTTGGTCGCCATCCCCACGGATACCCAATACGCCCTGTCCGTCCTCGCCTCCCGTGGTGACGCCGTCATGCATTGCTACGCCGTCAAGCAGCGCCCCGACAGTGAAGCCATGCCCGTCTTCATCTCCAGCCTTGACGACCTCGACACTGTGGCCACCGGTGTCGACGACGGCGTGCGGGAGCTAGCCGCCTCGGCTTGGCCTGGTTCCCTCACCCTGGTGCTCCCGAAGAACCCGGACTGGCACTCGCTCGCAGTGCCCAGTAAGACCGTTGCGGTGCGCGTGCCCGATCACCCCGTCGCCCTTGCCGTACTCGAAGCCGTCGGCGAGCCGATCACCGGCAGTAGCGCCAACCGCCACAGCGAGCCTCCCGCCGCCACCTCCATCGATGTCCGACGCACCTTCAGTACGGAAGTGGAGACGCACGAGGTGATGATTCTGCCTGATATGGGCTCTGCTCCCCAGGGCACGGCCTCGACGATTCTCGACTGCACGAGCGCCCCCCCTCGGATCGTACGGGCCGGCGCGGTCTCCGATGCGGAAGTGGAGCGGCTCCTCGCCGAGCATCTCCCCAGCGAAGACCCGGAACAGGATCTGCCAGACGCTGCGGGCCTTGAAGCGTCGCCCGATGCCAGCGCGGAGGCAGATACCGCGGCTCCGACCCCGGATCGAGATTAAAAGGGTCCCTCGTTGAAGAAGCGAACCGTCCACGACCTCGACGTGCGTGGCAAGCGAGTCCTCGTGCGCGCCGACTTCAATGTGCCGCTGCGCGAAGGTCCCTCCGGTCAGCCTGAGGTCGCCGACGACACGCGGATCCTCGGCGCGCTCCCGACGATTCAGTACCTCATCGACGAAGGCGCGAGCGTCGTTGCCTGTTCGCACCTCGGCCGCCCAGACGGACAGGTCGACGCCGCGCTCAGCCTCGCACCGGTCGCGCAGCGCATGGGTCGGCTGCTTTCGCGTCCAGTGCAGATGGCGCCCGGCTGCGTGGGCCCGGCCGTGGAGGCCGCTGCCGCCGCCCTCGGTCCCGGGCAAGTACTGCTCCTGGAGAACCTGCGCTTCCACAGCGACGAGGAAGCGAACGACCCAGGATTCGCGGCGCAGCTGGCTTCCCTCGCCGATGCATACGTCAACGACGCGTTCGGCGCGGCGCATCGGGCCCACGCGTCCACCGAAGGTGTGGCCCACCTCCTCCCCGCGGCGGCGGGCCTGCTCATGCAGCGCGAGCTGGACGCCCTCTCCAGCGTCTTCGACGAGGAGGCCGGCAGACGGGCCATCGTCAGCGGCGGCGCCAAGGTCAGCACCAAGCTCGCGCTCCTCCAGTCCGTCGTGCGGCACGCCAGCGTCGTCTGTATCGGTGGGGCAATGGCCAACACCTTCCTGCTGGCGCAGGGCACCCCCGTCGGCGCCTCGCTCGCGGAACCGGACATGGCCGACCAGGCCACGGCGATCGCCGCCGAGGCCAAGCGCCGCGGCTGCGCCTTGCTCCTCCCCGTGGACGCGGTGATCGCCGAATCGCCTGATGCTGATCCCCGCGCCCGTCCGGTTGATCTGTCTGAAGAGACCATTCCTGACGGCTGGAGCATCTTCGATGTGGGACCACGCACCATTGAGCATTTCGCGGCCGCGCTTCAGGACATGAACACTGTCGTCTGGAACGGCCCGGTTGGCCTCTTTGAGACCGAGGCCTTCGCTGGAGGCACCCGGGCCATCGCCGAAGTCATCGCGGGTCTGGCCGCCCGAACGATCGTCGCTGGAGGCGAGACCGTACAAGCTGCTCGCGAAGCCGGCGTCGCCGATCGGATCTCGCATATCAGCACCGGCGGTGGCGCCGCGCTCGAGCTTCTCGACGGCCGCGACCTTCCGGGTCTGGCGGCACTGCCGGACCTGGCGGCACCGCCGAACCAGCGCCCTGAGATTTTCCCCGGACAAGGCTAGCCGTATGCTGGCGAGCAACATGACGAACCGGCCGTTGCCTGCGTCAGCGGGGAGTGAGCCCGAATCGACCACCGCTCGTCGCCAATCGACTCCTTGATATGAGAAAGAGCTTTCCTATGCCGAACACCCTGCGAACCCCGATCAGCGCAGGCAATTGGAAGATGAACGGCACCAACGACGAAGTCGACGCCCTCTGTGATGGGCTCGCCGCCATCGGCGAGATCGATGGCGTACAGGTCGTGCTGAGCCCTTCCTTTCTCCAGATCGCCCGCGTGGCGGCGAAGTTCGAAGGGAGCAGCGTGGGCGTCGCGGGACAGAACATGCATGCCGAGGACAGGGGAGCGTTCACCGGCGAGGTGAGCCCCACCCAACTCAAGGAGGTGGCGAACTGGGTGATCCTCGGCCATTCCGAACGACGCCAGCTCTTCGGCGAGGAAGATGCGGCGCTCAACGGCAAGCTTCAAGCGGCCCTCTCGCATGGGCTGAAGCCCATCCTCTGCGTGGGCGAGACGCTTGAACAGCGCGAGGCCGGAGAGACGGAGTCCGTCCTGCGGCGACAGGTGACGGAAGGCCTACGGGACGTTCAGGTGCCCGATGCCTTCGTTGTCGCCTATGAACCCGTTTGGGCCATCGGCACCGGCAAGGCCGCCACCGAAGTGGAGGCGCAGGCAGCTTGCGCATTCCTTCGCGAGGTCGTCGCTGGCATTACGACCGCTGCCAAGGCCGCCACCGTCCGCATCCTCTACGGGGGATCGGTCAAGCCCGACAACGCCGCGACTCTCGCCGCCCAGCCCGACATCGACGGCGCCCTCGTCGGCGGTGCCGCCCTCGACGCCGCTGCCTTCCTCGCGATCACCCGTGCCATCGCCACGTCTTGAGTCCAGCCTGCGCCGCGCCGCTTTCCCTGCTCTGTCGAGGGACTGCCAATGACTGAAACGCCGATCGGCAGTCCCGTGATCGCCGTCGTGGGTCTCACGGGGACCGGAAAGACCCAACTGGCCATCGATCTCGCGGAGCGTTTCGATGGCGAGATCATCGGGGCCGACAGTCGGCAGGTCTACCGCCACCTCGATATCGGCACCGCCAAGCCTACGCCGCAAGAGCGCGCCCACGTGCCGCACCACTGCATCGATCATGTCGACCCTACGGAGCGCTATCACCTCGGACGTTTCCTGCGTGAAGCGCGCGCCGCAATCGACGAGATCCGGGGGCGGGGCAAGATCCCGATCATCGTGGGCGGCACCGGTCAGTACATCTGGGCTTTGTTGGAAGGCTGGAGCGTGCCCGAAGTCGAACCTGATCTCGACTTCCGCGATCGGATGACCGCCCTCGCACTCAGCAACGGCCCCGTCGCTCTGCATGAACGACTCGCCGAGGTCGATCCCGTCGCCGCGCGCCGCATCGATGCGCGCAATGTGCGCCGGGTGATTCGCGCGCTTGAAGTGCAGGCGCGCACCGGCCGCCCTATCTCCGCCTGGCACGACGATCGCGACCCGATCCCTGCCATCATCGTTGCCCCCGCCTACGACCTCGTCGATCTCGACGATCAGATCAACGCCCGTGTGGACCAAATGATCGTGGATGGCCTCGTGGAGGAGACCCGTGCGCTCATCGATGCGGGGCTAGGCCCGGCTGCTCCGGGCCTGGAGAGCATCGGCTACCGCGAGGTTGTCCAGCACTTTGCCGGAGAGAGTTCGTGGGAGATGGCGATCGAGGAGATCAAGCTCGCCAGCCGCCAGCTTGCCCGTGCCCAGGCCAAGTGGTTCCGTCTCGACGACGAATGTATCCGCTGGTGCAACGATGCTGCCACCGCTCGCGTCCACATTCGGGAGGCCTTGGGCGCCTGACGCGGGCTCCGCCCCGTCAAGCGAGGCACACTTTTCGCGAGAACCACGATCGGGACCCATATGCCCCGTGCAGCTAGAACCCACTGCCCCCTACAATCAGTCCCTTATGCCGACGATTCCTTTCACCAAAGTTCAGGGAGCCGGGAACGACTTCGTTCTCGTCGATGGGCGCACGCGAGACCTTGATTGGTCGGCGCTGGCGGCTGAGATCTGCACACGCCATTTCGGAGTCGGCTCGGACGGATTGCTCATCCTGCAGGAGTCCAACGCCGCTCCCGTCCGTATGGTGATGTACAACCCGGACGGCTCCCTCAGCGAAATGTGTGGGAACGGCTTGCGCTGCTTCGTCAAGTACGCGGTCGAGCGCGGCGGGATCCCCGCCTCCGACGGCGGCCTCGCTGTCGACACCGGCGCGGGCATCCTCCATGCCAGCTTCGATGCCACCGCGGCCCGCATCGACCGCGTGCGGCTCTCCATGGGAGCGCCCGGGCTTTCGCCGCAGGCCGTTCCCGTCGTCGCGGAATCCGCCGGACCAGTCATCGGCTTGCCTCTGGACGTGGACGGCGAGACCTACGACGTGACCTGTGCCTCGATGGGGAATCCGCACGCCGTGCACTTCAGCGAGACCCCGGTGGACGAGATCCCGCTGGATCGCATCGGTCCATTGGTTGAACATGATAACCACTTTCCCAACCGCACCAACTTCGAGATCGTGAACGTGCTGGCGCCCGATCGCCTCCGCGCCCGCGTCTGGGAGCGCGGTGTCGGCCTAACTTTGGCCTGCGGCACGGGCGCCTGCGCCGTACTCGTCGCCGCCCGGCTCAATGGCCTCGCCGATCAACAAGCCACCGTCTGCCTTCCCGGAGGCGACCTTGAACTCGAATGGGACGGCGACCCAGCAAGCCCGGTCTACCTAGAGGGGCCTGCCGCGTACGTCTTCGATGGAGAATGGATACTCAATGGTCACGCCTGACAGCACTCGCTACGAACAGGACATCACGCCCGGTCTGGTCCGGCAGTTGCACGAAGCTCTGGCTTCGCACGCCTTGGCCTATCGCAACCGCACCGATGTCGACTACGGCGAACTCGTCAAGAGCCCCGAGCTCATCGCCTCATCCTGCGACGATGGCTATGTGCTCGGCATCCCTTTCGGACGGCACCTCCGCATCTATTACGAGTTCGACCAAGTCGAGCCGATGCGCCAGCAGTTTACCGAGTTGCTCAATGAGGTGGCCGAGATCGCCATCAAGAACAGCGCCATCGAGCTGCTGGTCTTGGAATTCAACGATTTCCCCCGCCGGCATCATCAGGAAAGTATCTTCATTGGCGCGCAGTTCGAGGCGCCGATCAACCTGGCCCTGATGCGCTGCCGCGATGTCCGCGAGCAAGAGATGCCCGAGGCCCCCAGCGACGTGACCGTCCGCGAGGCCTCCGTCGCCGATATTGAGGCCTTCGGTCAAATCGAAGAACAGATCGGTGGCGAAGATCGACTCGCGCCGCCCTTCCCCAAGACATTCTTCGATGGTGCCCGCTGGATCGCGATCGCGGAAGTGGACGGAGCGCCGGCTGGCTACATCCGCATCCGCGACGCCGAGAAGCGGGGCCTTCTCGCCGACCAGTTCGTCGTCGATGGCGATCTGGGTTCGGAGCGGATCAGCTCCGCGCTGTTGCGTGCGGCAGTCGTACATGGCCGCGAGGACAACCGCCGCGCCCTGACGGTCCAGGTAGCCCAGGACGCTATCGGCGACCCCACGCTGGTGACCTTTGGCTTCAAGCACGCCGGGGACGGTCTCCGCTACCAACGCATTGCCGATCCGGCCGTGGTCGAAGAGAACCGGCTGGCGAAGGTCACGCCCCGCGTTAAGGTGGGCCGGATCTGGGGACGCTTCTAAACCGAGTCCTCGGCCGTCCGATTCGTCCATCAAACCGACGGGCTTCATCGTCCCCTCCGGAAGAGATGCGCCAGGGACTATCGGCAGGATCCATCAAACAGTAGCTAGCCGGCCGCGGCCGCGGTTTTGGGTTGGGAGAGTCACCGATGCAAGTTGCCAAGCGGGTCGAATCGCTGCCGCCGTACCTCTTCGTGGAGATTTCGCGCAAGATCGCCGAGAAGCGCGCACAGGGCATCGACGTCATCACGTTCGGCATCGGCGACCCGGATCTGCCCACGCCGGACCACATCTTGCAGGGGCTCTATGCCGCCTCGGTCGACTCCGCCAATCACCGCTACCCCGAGTCCGAGGGGTTGCCGGAACTGCGGCAAGCGATCGCTACGTGGATGCAAGGCCGCTTCGGCTTCAGCTTCGATCCGGAGACGGAGATTCTGCCGCTGATCGGAGCCAAGGAGGGGATCGCGCATATCCCGCTCTGCTTCATCGACCCCGGTGATGTCGCTCTGGTCCCAGACCCGGGTTACCCGGTCTATTCCATCGGCACGATGTTCGCGGGCGGCGAATCTCACTACATGCCGCTCACCGAAGAGAATGGCTACCTGCCCGATTTCTCCGCCATCCCCGCCGCCATCGCCGACAAGGCCAAGATGCTCTGGCTCAACTACCCCAACAATCCCACCGGCGCCACGGCCACGCCCGAGTTCTTCGATGAAGTGGTGCAGTTCGCCCGCGACCATGATCTCGTCGTCTGCCACGATAACGCCTACAGCGATGTCTCCTATGACGGCTACGTACCGCCCGCTTTCCTTGCCTCGCAGGGTGCCCGTGACGTCGGCGTGGAGTTCTTTTCCTTCAGCAAGACCTTCAATATGACCGGCTGGCGCATCGCTTGGGTTGCCGGCAATCTAGAGGTCATCAACGCATTGATGCGCGTCAAGTCGAACATCGATAGCGGCATCCCCCAAGCGATTCAGCACATGGCCATCGCGGCGCTCAAGGGCGATCAAAACGCCATCACGCGCAACAACGCCCAGCTCCAGAATCGCCGCGACCGCGTCGTGGCCGCCCTGGAGAAGATTGGCCTGCGCGTGACCACGCCTCAGGCCAGCCTCTATGTCTGGGCGCGCGTTCCCGACGGCACTTCCAGCGCGGACTTCGCGGCCGATCTTCTGGAGCAGAAGGCTGTTGTCGTCACGCCGGGCCGGGGCTACGGCGAAGCGGGAGAGGGCTACATCCGGCTCTCGCTCACTGTCCCCGACGACCAGCTTGAAGAGGGCGTCCGTCGCATCGGCGAGTTTACGGGGGGCTGAGCCCCATTTGCATTGGGTGGCTTCGGTCCGCCTTGAACCGTCTGCTGGTGCCGGTTCAGGGCGTAATGTGGCGCGCGTGTCTGAATAACGCAGCGGCGTGCGCCCCAAAAGATCTATCCTCCCCATAGTCCCGGTGTCCGTGGAGCCCGCTCGCTATGACGGCAGGTGGATATTTCCGGCTGAACGGAGCGGCTCATCGCCAAGCGCAAACGCCAACCGCTGCACACGACCGCTCCCGCCCAAGAACGGGCCGTCCTGGTCGCCGCCGACACCCCGCAGGCCGACCACTGGAGTGTCGAGGCGTCGCTGGATGAGCTCGCCATGCTGGCACGAACGGCGGGCGCGCGTCCCGTGGCGCGCGTCAGCCAGAAGCTGCGTCATCCCGATCCCAACTCCTACATCGGCAAGGGCAAGCTGCAAGAGATCGTGGAGTCGCGTCCCGATCTCCAGTACAGCGTTGCCATCTTCGATGACGAGTTGAGCCCCGCGCAGCAGCGCAATCTGGAGAAGAAGCTCGACGTCAAAGTCATTGACCGCACCGCGCTGATCCTCGACATCTTCGCCCAGCGCGCCCGTACCCGAGAGGGCAAATTGCAGGTCGCGCTGGCCCAGCACGAGTACCTGGTGCCGCGGCTGCGCGGGCAGTGGTCGCACTTGGAGCGAATGGAAGGGGCAATCGGCTTGCGGGGCCCTGGCGAGACCCAGCTTGAGACCGACCGGCGCCTGATTCGCAATCAGATCAAGAAGCTCAAGCAGGAGATAGAGCAGGTGCGTGGGCACCGCAAGGGCTACCGCCAGCAGCGGCAGAAGGCGGGTGTCCCGATCGTGGCGCTGGTGGGGTACACCAACGCCGGCAAAAGCACCTTGATGAACCGGCTCACGCATGCCGATGTCAAAGCCCGTAACCGCCTCTTCGAGACGCTGGACCCGGTCACCCGTCGATGTCATCTCACGGATGACCTCACGGTTCTGCTGACTGACACCGTGGGATTCATTCAGAAGTTGCCAACCCATCTCATCGCGGCCTTCCGTGCCACGCTGGAAGAGCTGAGCGATGCAGACTTACTGCTCCATGTCGTGGACGTCACGCACCCGGACGCCGCCGAACAGGCGCAGACCGTGGAGGATACGCTCGACGCCCTGGAGATCGGCGACCGCCCGCGGCTGACGGTGTTCAACAAAGCCGACCAGTTCGAGATCGAAGGGATCGGCCACCCGCGTGACCTGGACGACCTCGCCGTCGCGACCGAGGAGCTTCAAGTCGCCCGGCCCGACGCCGTGCTGATCAGCGCCGCCAAGGACTGGGGGATCGATACGCTTCGCAGCCGGGTGACGCGGGCTCTTGCCGAAGGCGTCGAGGTAGCGACACCGGCGCCGGAGCCGATGCCGGTCGTTGCGGCGGAGCCTCCCGCGCAGACTTGGGTGAGCTGAGCCGCAGTTAGGTCATGGCTGAGAGCGAGAAGCTCACGCCCTCCGCGACCCATTGATTCGCAGCCAGGAAGATCGAGGTATGGGAGTGCTCGTACCAGCTCAGCCGTGGCTCTCCCCAGGCGCGCCACACCTCTTCGATCCCCGCCGGGGATGACACGGTGTCCCAGCGGCCAGCCTGGATCAGGATCTTCTCTCGTCCGATGGCCGGCGCCTCGCGAGTGCGGAGCATCCGGAAGATCGCGGCGATATCGTCCTCGGTAACGCCGCTCTCGCGGAGTTGCAGTAGCCACTGCTTGGTCAGAGCCGACTCCATCGCGTGCTCGTGGCCCAGCGGTGGCTGCACCAACACGGCGAAGGCCAGGCGTGGATCGCGGACAACAACGAGCGAGGCGACCAGTCCACCGAGGCTGAGCCCCCAGAGCCCGGTAGGTCCGTAGTTGGCCTCGAGCCAACCGATCGTGGCTTGGACGTCGCGGACGGCTTGGGCGACGCCGCGGGCATAGGGGAAGAGATCGCCGTGCAGGAGGTCGTGGCCGCTCTGGACGCCGGGCGCCGTGCGGCGGCGATGCAGGGGCGGGTCGATCAGCGCCGCGACGATGCCGCCGCGGGCGAAGGTGCGGCAGACCTTGTCGTAGACGGGGAGTTCGGTGCCGAAGTTGGCTCCGGTAAAAGCCCCGGGGAAGACCACGGTCGCGCCGCGGATCCCGCCCGACGGCAGATACAGATCGCCGTGGACCTCGGTGTCGTGATCAAGGGCGGGGGTAGGCGTCGAAGGGAAATGGAAGTGATAGTCGGGGCCGTTTCGCCGCAGTCGGTTGCGGGGCGCGGGCGCCACGGCAACCTGGGTCGGAGGGCCCGGATCGGAGAAGTCGAGCGGTGGGAACGCCCCGCTTCGCAAGCTGGTAACCAGGTCGGGGTCGGGCCAGAGCGTGCGCTTGCCAAGCTGCGCCCGCCGCGCGGTCCAGCGCAGCACAAGGGCGTCGAGTCCTTGGGCGAGCACCCTATGCATCGCTTGATCCTATCGCAGTCGGACAGTGGTGCAGGGTTCGACACTCAGCCCCTATCATGCCCCCACGAAAGGTCGTCGCATGGTCAGCACTGATTCCGCTTCCGTTTCTGACGCTGAGGGGGCCCTTGCGCCTTTCCGCGTACTCGATCTGACGAACGAGCTGGGTCAGCTCACGGGTCGCATCCTGGGCGACTTGAGCGCCGACGTGATCAAAGTCGAACAGGTGGGGGGCGACCCGTCGCGCTGGATCTCGCCGTTCTACAAGGATGAGCCGGACCCCGAGCGATCGCTGCATTGGTGGATGTTCAATGCCAACAAGCGCGGTATCACGCTGGACATCTCCCGCGAGGCTGGGCGGACGGTCCTTCTGGATTTGGTGCGGGAGTCGCACTTTGTTCTGGAGTCGCTGCCGCCGGGGGCGATGGCGAGTCTGGGGCTGGGCTACGACGATCTGGTGGCCGTGAATCCGGCGATCATTATGACCTCGATTACGCCATTCGGGCAGGACGGTCCCTATGCCCACTGGCGTGGCTCCGACCTGATCGCCTCGGCGATGGGCGGACAGATGTATCTCAACGGCGATCCGGATCGTGAGCCGATCCGACCGACGGTGTCGCAGACCTACGCGCAGGCCTCTGTGCAGGCGGCGGTGGGCACGTTGGTCGCGAACTTCCATCGCACCCGAACGGGGCAAGGCCAGCACGTCGACCAGTCGGCGCAGGAAGCGACGACCTACGCGCTCGACAACGCCATGGCGACTTGGGACCTGCGGCAGGTCAATATTGAGCGCCCCGGCAATGGCCGCAACATCGGCGGCTTCAAGTCCGGCAAGTACGTCTACGAGGCGGCGGACGGCTACATGAGCGCACTTTCCTACGGCGGCCTCTTCGGCCTGACGGCTGTGCAGACGATCGAGTGGTTGAACTCCCATGGCTGCGCCGACGACCTGACCAATCCGGATTGGGTGGCGAAACTGGATGCCAGTACAGCGGTGATACCCGCCCTCGAGCCGGAGGACTCCCAGCATTTGATCGACGTGCTGGCGGACTTCTGCAAGCAATTCCCGCGCGATCAGCTGATGCGGGAGGCGCAGGCGATCCGCAACGGCTGGGCGCCCGTCAACACTCCGAAGGATGTCTTCGAGAACGAACAACTTCAGGCCCGAGAGTATTGGACGGAGGTCCAGCATCCGGAGCTCGACGAGACGTTCTTGTACCCCGGGCCGTGGGCCAAGCTGAGCCAGACGCCGATTACGATTCGCCGTCGGGCACCGCGCATCGGCGAGCACAACGACGAGGTGTATCTGGGGTTGCTAGGCATGGACGCGGGAGACTTCGCGGCGCTGAGCGAGGCCACCATTATCTGAGCGCCACCGACGCGCGCCCGGCCCCGAACCCAGACTCTCTACCCCAGACTGGCGTAGACGGCGTTGATGAGGCGCTCGGTGCGTGGGTCCCCGGTCGTGGTGCTCTCCATGCGGGTCATGGCGTAGCCGATCGAGACCCGGGCATCGAGATCGATGATGGCGCGGGAGCCGCCCCAACCGCCCCAGGTGAAGGCGCGGGGGTTGGGGCTGTGGGCCATGCCCTCGGCCGAGATGGCGTAGCCCATTCCCCATTTGGCCTGCATGCCCAGGGCCATGTCGACCCCTTCGATCTGCGGCTCGAGGACCCGCTCGACGCCCGCTGCGCTGAGCAGTGTGATGCCGTCGACGGTGCCTCCGCAGGCGAGGGCGGAGTGGACGCGGGCGATGGCGCGGGCATTGCCGATGCCGCCCGCGGCTGGAATCTCGGCGGCGCGCCATTCGCGGGTTTGCGGTTCGAGGGCGGTCATGGCGGGGCTGCGGAAGGTGCGCGAAGGGATGGAATCATCATCGGGGACGCCGGCGGTGAGATTCTCTTCGGGCGGGATCAGTTCGGCGACGCGGTGGTCGTGCTTGGCGTCGAGGCCGATGTGGAAGTCGGCGCCGAGGGGTTCGGCGATCTCCTCGCGGAAGAATGTGCCGATGGTCTTGCCGGTGATGCGTCGCAACACCTCGCCCTGGAGGTAGCCCTGGCTGAGGGAGTGATAGGCGTGGGCCGTGCCGGGCTCCCACCAGCAAGGCTGGGCGGCAAGCTGGGTGACAATCTTGTCCCAGTCGTAGCAGTCTTCGACGCTGACCGGTGAATCGAAGCCGGAGAGGCCGGCGCTGTGGCTCATGACGTGCTTGACGAGGACGTTCTCCTTGCCGTGGTCCGCGCCTGCGTTCTCAGAAAACTCCGGCCAGTACTGGGCGACCGGAGCGTCGAAGTCGAGGTCGCCGCGGTCGGCGAGGATGAGCATGCACATGCCGGCCATGGTTTTGGTGGTGGAGTAGACGTTGACGATGGTGTCTTCGCGCCAGGGGTTGCCAGCGGAGTCGGCGGTCCCGGCCCAGAGGTCGACGACGGACTTGCCGTCCTGGGTGACGGCGAAGCTGGCGCCGACATCGAGCCCTTCGTCGAAGTTCTGGGCGAAGGCCTCACAGACGGCTTGGAAGGCGGGTTCGTAGTGTCCTTCGATCTTCATGGGTCGTCTCTCCTGATGGATGGCAGCCTGCCTCAGCTATGGGTGGGCCGTGATGATGGGCGGCAGTATAGGTTCCTGTCCTTCGACTGTGGCGGTCCGCTAGACTGCACGTCGCGGATCCGACGTCGATCAGACTCCCGGTCCGATTCCTGAAGGCAGGCCCATGACGACGAACTCTGAGACGACCACCAGCGATACGACTCCCGCCAATGCGTTTGAGGGGATCCGGATTGCGGATTTCGCCTGGGTAGGCGTGGGTCCCCTGGCGGCCAAGTACTTCGCAGACCACGGGGCCGAGGTGATCCGGCTGGAGAGCGGAACCCGGCCGGAGGCGCTGCGGCGGGCGCCTCCATTCGTGAACGATGAGCCGGGCCTGGACAACTCCGGCTACTACGCCAACTTCAATTCGTCGAAGTTGTGCGCGGGGCTGAACATGTCGCACCCGCGAGCGGTGGATCTGGCGAAGCGGATCGTGGCGGAATCGGACATCGTGACGGAGTCGTTCACGCCGAAGGCGATGCGCGCTTGGGGACTGACCTACGAGGACCTGCGCGAGGTGAAGCCGGACATCATCATGATCTCGATGCCGCTGTACGGGCAGACGGGGCCGTGGAGCATGTATCAGGGCTACGGGCATGTGCTGCAGGCGGCGGCGGGGATCAGCCACATGACCGGGTACCGCGATGGGGAGCCGATCGGCACGGGGGTGGCGTACACCGACTTCTTCGTGCCGCATTTGGCGGCGGTGGCGTTGATGGCGGCGCTGGACCATCGCGAGCGGACCGGCGAGGGCCAGTACATCGACTTCGGCCAGTTGGAGGCGGGCATCTACGCGACGGAGACGATGATGCTGGACTACACGGTCAACGGCCGTGAGCAGCATCGTCAGGGGAACCGGCATCCGCAGGCGGCGCCGCACGGGGCGTTTCGCTGTGCAGCGAATGATTCCAGCGATGATAGGTGGATTGCGATTGCCTGCTTCGACGATCAGGATTGGGAGTCGTGCACGGCGGTGTTGGGTGGTGAGCATCTGCGCAACGACGATCGCTTTCAGAGCTTCGATGGTCGGCTGATCAATCAGGACGACCTGGAAGCGGCGATCGGCGAGCTGACACGGTCGTGGCAGGCGGAGGAATTGATGGAGCGCTTGCAGGAGGCGGGGGTGACGGCGGGGGTGGTGGAGACGTGCGAGGACCTGCGGCACGATCCGCAACTTGCGCATCGGCATCACTACTGGGAGCTGGACCATCCGGCGATGGGGTCGTGCTGCTACGACGGGCCGAGCTTTCGCCTGGGCGCGACGCCGGGCGTTTTGACGAAGTCGGCCCCGATCTTGGGTGCGGACAATGAGTACGTCTACAAGGAGGTGGTGGGGCTGTCGGAGGAGGAGTTCGTGGAGCTGTTGGTAGACGGCGCCTTCGAGTAGGGGGCGTGACGCCCGTTTGCTTGTGTGCCTAACCTCTTTGACCGGGGGCTTGCAGCCCCCGGGACCCCATGACTTGTTTATTTCGACCGGGGGCTTGTAGCCCCCGGGACCCCCTGCCTGACCGACGTCGGGAGGCGCGGCAAGAGGCGGGGTTGGGACGGGTGCGGTGATGGAGGCGGGATCTCTGCTGGCTGTGTGTTGGGTTTGAATTGGCGATGTCTGCATGACTCAGAGCATGGCGGTGGGGCGTGGGCGTGGGGGTGGGATGCGTTCGACCGGGGGTTCGACGGCGGTGGGGTCGTCGAGGTAGCGCTGGGTGGTCTCTTCGAGTTCTTCGGTGGTGAACTGGGCGACGACGTCGCGGAGGGTCAGGTCTTCGTCTTCTGGCGGCGGGGCGCCGCTGGGTCCAGTATTGGTCTTGGCGCCGCCGGGGCCGGCGATTGCTTGGGTGAGGTAGCGGGCTTCGCGCTGAGCGGTGACGACGACACGGAGGAGGGCGGCGATGGTGCGTGGGTCGGGAGGTTCGCCGTTGGTGGGGGTGCGAGCGATTTGGTTCCAGGCTTCGCGGGTGGCTTCGCGGACGGCGCCGAGGCTGCGGAGTCGCTGGGCGTCGGCGAGGGCGCGGCGGTCGTCGAGCCAGAGCTGGTGGAGGCGGTCGAGGTTGCGGAGGACGGTGCGTCGGGTGACGTGGAGTTGGTCGGCGACGACGGAGTAGGGGAGGCCGCGCTGAACGAGGTCCAGGGTGCGTTCCATGCGGGCGCGGATGCGGCGGTTGTGGCGCCAGTGGTTGCCGTGGTTCGCGGATGGGGTGCGGGGCATGGGGGACCGCTCCTGGCTCTGGGGTGTCCCCGCGCGCGAAAAACGTCGCGTGGGGGTGGCTCCAGATAGGGGTTGGTCCCGGGTGAGTTGCGCTTTACGAAAGTGGTCACGATTGTGACAGGATTCTGCGCGGCTGAGCGGGGTTTCCTTGTGTGCTCGCGTGGTTCCGGCGATCTGAGGGGTGATTGTGTGTGGTTCGGGGTGGTCCCTACGGCTCTGGATGGTTCGTGTTACGCGGGCACCAGTTCTATTTTAGCGGATCAGTCGTCGAGGTGGCAATGCGTGAGCTGGCGCGACGGTTGGGTGAGACCCCACCCCAAAAGGAAAGAAGGTTTCTGGGGGTTCCTCCCCAGGCCCCCCTAGCAGAGGGGTCCTCCCTCTGCATTCCAGGTGATGCGGAGCCGAGGTCGGATTCCGGTGAGAGGCTAGCGGGGGTAGGAATCTGGCGGGTCGTCATCGGCGATGCGGCGGACAACGGCGGATTCGCTGTGGTCGGCAGCATACGCGCTGAGGCCGGGGTCCTCTGCGAAGGGGGCGACGGCGAGGTCGTGAGGAGAGAGGTTGGTGGAGTAGTCGACGAGTTGGCTGAAGGGGACGAGGCGGACGACGAGGGCGACGTCCAGGGCGGAGGCGATCTCGCGGAGGGTGCGGAGGGTGTAGCGCCCGTGGTCGGGGTCTTCGAGCTCAGAGACTTGGGGTTGGGCTTTGCCGGCGCGCTCGCCGAGTTCGGTCTGGGTCCAACCGCGGGCGTTGCGGGTGGCGCGGATTTGGAAGGCGAGGCCTTCGTTGATGGATTCTTCGACGACGAGGTCGCGGTATTCCTTGTCGGCGAGGCTTTCGATCATTTGCTTACGAGAAGTCGTGGGGGACGACATGGGCAGACTGTCCTTTCTCGATCACGGCGCAGCGCTGTTGGGCGGTGCGGCAGGCGGATGCCGGGACGAGCTGGTCGCCGCGCTCGGTGGCGCCGACGAGGATTGTGATTTGGCCGGACGCGGGGCCGTAGCAGGCTAGGGGCCGGTACTGGACGCCGCCCGCGCGGAGGCGCAGCTCAAGCAGGCCTTGGCAATCGGCTCCGCGCAGCGGTTTGATGAGGTTGCCCCACTGGCCTTGGTCGAGTTGCTCTAGGTGTCTGATGCGTTCGTTCATTTTGGCTTTGGCGCGTTTGGGCTTGGCGTTGATCCATTGATGGATCTGGTTTGTGCCGCTGCTGTCGACGAAGTCGTGGAAGGTGAACAGCATTGGGGCGTCAGGTTCGACTTAGTGGATATAGTAATATACTTATATCCAGATCACAAAGGCAGCGGCATCCAGTCAGCAGAATTACGTCCTTGATGAGAGGCTCTCCCCTTCATTTCGATCTCCCGCAATTTCTTCTCGATCCGGTTGGTGACAGCTGCCCAATCCTGTTTCTGGACATCAGGAATCCCGAGATCGGTAGCCAGTTTCCGCTGTGCCAGCTCGGTAACCCGCATGAGATGAAATACGGCAGCGGTCCATTCGTCCTTCGCAAGACATCGGCCCGCTGCAGCGATGTCGGGGCTAGCCTCTGGGAAGTGCATCTGGACCGACTCTCCGAACAAAGAGCCCTGATCAATCAGGGAGCGGCGGGAGGCTGGAACTCGAAAGAAGTACTGCTCTGCGAGCTCAGACAAGATGTCGTTGTGTAGCTCCTTGAAAAGCACATCGATCTGAACAACGGTCGTGAGGTCTTCCGGATCGTTGAGGCGGAGAAGGAGACGCTCGATCTTGAAAGTCAGGGATGATGAGAGTGGATACCTCTCAGGCTCACTGAGGAATTCGTCCAAGGGACCGGTGAGAAGTTTCGCCAACGCGTGGGCGCGAGAATCGCCATCGCCATCGAGGATCAACATCATCAGCCCGTGGGACTGTCCTGCCAGCTCGCGCATTGCGGCGATATATGAGCCTACGAAGAACCTCTCCACCGTGAGCACCTCTCCGAGCATCCAAGGGGTTGCATCGAGCTGCGACATAGTAAGGGAAGTGGATCTACCATTGCTCTGGGGAGCATTTGATCCCCTCGGCAATGACCGTACCTTCACGCGGTCGACGGGGCAGACGTTGATTCAGTTGATGGGAACCCCCCCCACTCAAAAGAAGAAAAAGGCTTCTGGGGGGGGAGCTACGTGGAGCTGCGCTCGGCTTCTTCGACTAGGGCGGCGGCCGTGGTGTTGAGGGCTTTGGCGAGGGCGGCGAGTGTGGAGAGGGAGGGGGAGGTGAGGCTGTTTTCGATCTGAGCGATGAACGAGGCCGTGAGTTCAGCTTCGTGGGCGAGGGCTTCTTGGCTGAGGCCTAGAGCGGAGCGGCGGGCGCGGAGCACATGACCAAAGCGTTTGGTGAGTTGGACATTGCGGCGCGCCATGCGCCTCAGGCTCTGCCCGTGCGTCCGTGTGGAGAATAAACTATAATGAGGCCGTGTGCAACGAAACTATTCGTTCTGAGGATCTATTTGCTCTCATGCAGGACCTAGGAGACCTGGTGTTCGCGCGGGCGGTGAGGCGGTGTGTGTTTGAGGCGGGGTCGTCGGAGGAAGTGGTGGATGGGTTGGTGCGGGGAGCGATCGATGATGTGCTGGCGCTGGTGTGGTTGGAGCCGGACTATGTGGGGCGGTTGGCGGGGATGTGGGCGCGGTCGGGGGATGAGGGGTCGATCGATGCGGTGGCGATGCGTCGATTTGTGGTGAGGCATCCGCTGGGGTAGTGGTGTTGGGGTCGAAGCCCACCCCGAGAAAGAGGAAAGGAAGGTTTTCTGGGGGGTTCCCCCATGCCCCCCTTGCCGAGGGGTCCCCCCCCTCGGCGCTCCAGGGGAGCGGCTACGCCGGGTTTCGGTCAGCGCGAACAATGCTCCGCCCCCCTACCGACGAATCCCCACGGGCGCACAAGCAAACGCGGCTCAGCCGCCTAATCCGGGGGCGGGCCTTTGAGGCCCCAGCCGTCGCCGAAGGGCTCGTCGCGCCAGGCGAGGGCGTGCTTGAGGCCTTTGCTGCGGGCGATGCCGGCCCATTCCTTGATGCTGGGGGCTTCGTGGGCGATGGCGTCGAAGTCGCCGGATTCGTAGGTGGCGGTGCGCAGACCGGCGAGTTCGAACCAGCGGTTGGTGGTGTGCTTGTGGACGGTGAGCATGTCGAGCGGGACTTGGGCGACGCGCTTGCAGAAGTCGAGGACGGTTTGGTCGAGCTCGTCGGGGTCGACGGCGTGGTTGATCATGCCGATCTTTTCGGCTTCGAGGCCGTCGATCATGTCGCCGGTGAAGAGGAGCTCCTTGGTCTTGAGCATGCCGACTTTGAAGGGCCACATGCAGGTGGTGGGGGGGATGCCGAGGGCGCGCCCGGCGGGGTGGCCGAAGCGGGCGTCTTTGGCGGCGAAGACGATGTCGCAGGCGCCGATCATTTCGCCGCCGCCGGCGAGGCAGAAGCCATGGACTTGGGCGATGATCGGTTTGCGATAGCCCCACATCCAGAGCCAGCGTTCGACGGTGTCCTTGAGGCCTTCGCGGTCGAGGGCGATGCGGGATTCGCCGAGTTCGGCGGCTTTGTCGCCGGTGCGCTTGTTCGGGGCCCAGTTGAGGGCGCCGCGCTCCGGGGTGAGGTCATAGCCAGCGCAGAAGGCGCGGCCGGCGGCCTTGAGGCGGATGACGCGGACATCGTCGCCGTGGCGGAGTTCGCGGAGGGCGTCGAAGAGGTCTTCGAGGAGCCCGGCGCTCATGGCGTTGAGCTTTTCGGGGCGGTTGAGGGTGATGGTGGCGACGGCGCCATCGATGTCGAGGATGAGGTTGTCGTAGTCGGTGCGGACGTCAGGCATGGGATCGGTCCTTGAGCTAGCCGGTGGTCGGCGTGGGTCGTGATCTGCCGGTGCGGATGGTAGCCGACAAGGGCGCGGGGCGCTTGGGGTCCTGGATGAGGGAGGCGTGTTGCTTGAGGCTGTGACCTTGTAGACTCCATCGCGCTGCGCTTGGGGATGTCTCCGGGTGCGGCGCGAGAGGTCGGGAGAGCGAGACTGGCTTTGGATCCTGTTTGGGTTCCCGCGTTCGCGCCGGGGACCGCGCGTCGTCACGACGATGATGCGGGGCCCGCGGGCGGATACGCGGTCAGGTCAGACGTTTAGGGGATACGCCGCCGCATGCAGACGTTCATGGCCAGCGTGGGCTTTGTGGCACGCCGGATGCGGGCGAATTGGCGCTTGCTGTCCGTGGTGGGATTTGGGGTGTTGGTCGCCAGCATTCTGATGGCGTCGACGTCGATCTATACGCGGGCGTTGTCGGACCTGGGGCTGGGTTTCCAGTTGGAGAACCGGGTGGGGGTGGAAGGCCCCGTGACGACCGTACTGCCGGGGGTCTTGGCGGGGGGCGAACGCAGCGCGGAGGTGCGGGCGTTCGCGACGGACAGTGTGGAGGCGCGGTTCGGGGATCTGTCGGCGAGGCGCTTGCGGAGCGGGGAGAGTCGGGCGTTTACGGTGGACTTTCCCAAGTTCGCGTTCGCGCCGAACCCGGCCGGGGTGATCTTCAGCTCGCTGCAAAGTTTGGAAGAGTTCGTGACGGTGGTGGAGGGGCGTCTGCCCGTTCCGCTGTCCGTCGTCAACGACTTGGACACGGGATTCGCGCGGGCGGGCGGGCCGATCGAGGTCGTGATTCCGCTGCCGCAGTTCGAGCGATCGGGCCTGGAGGTTGGCGAGACGATCCAGGTGACGGATCGTTTCGACGAGTGCGACCGGGAGCCACCGGGGCCGCCGGGGGCGCCCCCACCACCGCCGGTGCCGCCGTGCGTGCCCACGTTCGGGATCAGCACGTCATTCACGGCCCAGTTGGTGGGGGTGATCGACCGGCCGGATGCGAGGGCGGATGTGTGGTCGGGCGTGGAGACGGCCTGGGACACGGCGCCGAGTCTGCCGTTGGTGGGTCCGGTCTTCACAATGTTCGCGCACGACGAGACGCTCTTCGGCGGCTTCGGCGAGGTGTTGCCGGGGCAGCTTCTGAAGACGATTTGGTCGGACACGTTACCGACGGAGAACTTCGATGTCTCGGTGGTCAATCCGGCGCAGGCCGGCTTCGACGCGCTGCGGGACGACATCCGGCAGGTCGGCGGTGTGGTGCGGAGCCCGATCGAAAGCATGCTGGATAAGTTCGAGCGGGACTTGAACTTCACGCAGGTGCCGATCTTGTTGTTACTGATCCAGATTGTGGCGATCGTGCTGTTCTATGTGGTGATCGTGGCGACGATGTTGGTGGAGCGGGAAGAGCCGGAGATCGCGCTGTTGCGAAGCCGGGGGGCGTCGATGCGGCAGATGTTGAGCCTCTATGCTACGGAGGGCATGGTGATCGGCATCGTGGCGGTGGTGGCAGGGCCGTTCTTGGCCAGCTTGATCATCAATGCGCTGGGATTCACCGAGACGTTCGCAGAGGTCACAGGCGGTGACGCGATCGATACGACGCTGCAGGCCTTGGCCTGGGCGCTCGCGGCGGGCGGGGCCGTCTTCGCAATCGTGGCGATCCTGGTGCCGGTGGCATTGGCCGCCCGTGATGCGACCTCCGAGCAGCGCAAGCGGGCGGCGCGCCCAGCGGGCCAGAACGTGATTCAGCGCTATTTCTTGGACATCGCCTTCGTGGTGATCGCGGTGGGCTTGATCTTCGAAGCGGATTTGCGCGGGTCGGCGTTCGAGCGGAACTCCGTGGGGGGGTTGTCGTCGGACCCGCTGGTGCTGATCACGCCGACGTTGTTCGCGCTTGCGTTCGCCATCATTTTGCTGCGGGTGCTGCCCTTCTTGTTCCGGGTCGTGAGCTTCATCGTGTACAACCACGTGGGGGTGTCGACGGCGGCGGCCTTGCGTCAGACGGTGCGCAATCCCGGCCCGCCGATGCGGCTGACGCTGCTGTTGATGTTGGGGGCGGCGTTGGGTACGTTCGCGGCCTCGTACGGGGGGACGGTGGATCGATCGTTCGATGAGCGGGTGCGCTACGCGTCCGGCGTCGATCTGCGGGCGAGTCTGGGCAACTTCCCCGATCGTTCGCCGGGTGAGCTCGCGGAGAACTTCAGCGAGGTTGTGGGAATCGAGTCGACTTCGCCCGTGTACCGCGCTCAGGTGAGTACGGCTCGCACGGGGAATCTGGGGCAGACGATCGATCTGCTGGCGCTGGATCCGGTGGAGGCGCGGGATCTGCTCTTCTTCCGCGATGACCTGGCGCCGTCGTCGCTGGATGATCTGATGCGGTCGATCGGTGCGCCCAACGTGGGGTTGGGAATTCGCTTGCCGAACGACCCGGACGAGATCAGTCTCTGGGCCAAGCCGAGCCAGCCACGGGATGATATGACGGTCTGGTTGCGGGTGAAGGACGCCCGGGACCGGTTCACGCAAGTCCGCCTTGGCTCGTTAGATGTGCCGAACGAGTGGCAGCAGTTGACTGGGGATCTGAGCGCTGCGCTTGGCTCGATCCGTGGGGAGCCACCGTTCAGCTTGCATAGCGTCTTCATGACGGAGATCTTCGGTGGCACGTTCGGCGATCCTGGGTTCATCCTGTTCGACTCGATCACGGCGACGGATTCAGCCGGGACCGAGGTGGTGCTTGAGGACTTCGATGGCCCGGATCTGGGCTGGCAACGGATCGAGGTGCGGAGCGACCGCTTGGATGAGATCGAGCAGGCGCGGACGGAAGAGTCGATCTCCGGGGATCACAGCTTGAAGTTCACGTGGTCGTTGGGGTCGTCGACGGGGCGGCGCGGGTTCTACGTGCAGGACGCCGTGCTGTGTCCGGGCGGAACGGATTGTCGGGTGCCTGTGGTGGCGAGCAGCAACTTCCTGGAGGATCGGGGTTTGTCCGTGGGATCGACGAGCTCGGTGCGGATTCGGGACTTGGTGGTGCCGGTGTTCGTGGTGGAAGAGGCGGACTTCTTCCCGACCATCAATCCCGACGACGGTGGATTCATGATTGCGAATCTCGACCACCTGTTCTATTTCAGTGCGATTCAGGACTTCGAGTCCGTGGTCTTCCCGAGCGAGGCGTGGTTTGTGGGACCAGAGGATCCGGAGCTGCGGGCGGCGACGATCGAGACCCTGGCCTTTCGACCCTTCCAGCTGACGGACTTCGTGGACCAGCAGGAGCTGCTGGAGGTGGAAGGGTCGGATCCGCTGACCGCGGCGGGTGGGAGCGGAATTCTGCTGGTCTCGTTCGTGGCGGTGGGGACCCTGATTGCGCTGGCCTTCCTGGTGACGGTGTACATCACGGCGCAGCGGCGGATGGTGGAGATGGCGGTGATGCGGACACTGGGGTTGTCGGGGCGGCAGATCCTCGCGCAGTTGACGGTCGAGTACGGGGCGATTGTGGCGATCGGGCTGGTCGTGGGGACGATCTTGGGAACCCGGATCACGCGGTTGATGCTGTCGTTCTTGGAGGTGACGGAGCTGGGGACGCCGGTGCGACCGCCGTTCGTGATCGACACGGACTGGACGGTCGTGGCGATTTCCTACGGTGTTTTGGTTCTGGTCTTCGTGCTGGGGGTCTCCGGGGCGTGGCGGTTCTTTGCTCGGCTGGCGTTGAGCCGGGTGCTCCGCCTCTCCGAATAGCCGGCTGAGCCGGGTCTGCTTGAGGTGTTGGGAGCACGTTCGGGGAGCGGCGCCGGCGGGATGGTCCTCAGCCGCGCAGGGATGGGGCGCCAGGTTCATCGGTGGAGCGGGGCTTGCTTGAAGGGAGGGTGCTTGGGGGCGGCTGGGGCGTTGCGATTGGCGGACTCGGCCCGAACCAAGTCGGTCGTCGCTAGCGCGCGACTTCCGCGTCGGCGACGACGACGACACCTTGCACGATGAACGAGTTCACGTTGTCGTCGATGCCTCCCACGATCACCCAGTCGCCTGGCTCGACGCCCGGCACGTCTTCCGGTTCCAAGGTTTGGATGATGGCAGCGCCCGGGATGGAGATGTCGACGGGGCCGTCGGCTCCGTGCACCGTGGCGGTGGGAACACTGGAGGAGGTCGAGCCGGCTGGGGTGGTGTTGGCGACGGTGCCCGCCAGATCGGCGATGGGGGCGTCATCGATCAGGGTTTCAGACTGGAAGAGACGCGGCCGCACGGGGTCGTCCTCGCCACCCAGCTGCCAACCGAGCACGATCATGAGGGCGAGCAGCGCCGCGGCGAAGACCGTGAAGATGACGGGGTCGAGCCCGAGCCAGCGCGCCGCCTTGGTCATGCGGTACCACTCTGCCGACGGCCGAGGAGAAGCTCCATGCTGAGGGTCCTACCTACGAGCTGAGTTCGGTTTCAAACCAGGCGGACTGGCCGGGCATCTCTTCCACCCCGACGCGCAGCTGGAACAACCCGTCGGGGGCTTCCAGCGCTAGGCTCTCGCGCAACTGCCCTGCAATGTACTCCGCCAGTCGCTCCGCTGTCGTGTTGTCGATCGGCAAGGCGGCAACGTCCGGCTTCGGGAGGCGATAAGGGAGTTCGTGGCGATATTGGATCTGGTAATGAGTGTCGTCGTCTCGGATCGTGAGGACGCGGGATCCCATTTGGAGGAGGAACTTGTGGTCGAGGGTGTCACAGACCTCACGGGTGAGCCGTTTGAGCAGGGAGAAATCGACGACCCAGGACTCCTCGGTGAGCGGACCTTCGATCTCAACGGCGACCATGTAGTTGTGTCCGTGGATCGGTTCGAGTTCATCGGCGAAGGTCGCGAAGTGGCCCGCCGCGAACTTGAGGCGATTGCGCTCCACGCTGACTTTGTGCCCCACGCCTGGAACTCCTGTGGTGATGACGCTTGAGGACGCCCGCTGGGGGTGCCTCTGGCGCCGGGGCTGTCTCGATCCGGCGAACTGTCGACCAGCCTACGCAGAGGGTGGGGCCCGAACAACTGGGGCTTGCTTTAATACCTCGCTATCCGATATATATTGCATACCGATGTATTGGCACACGAGTGATTGTGAGCCAGGCGCGGATGAGCGCAATCGGCAGCGAAGGAGAAGCTATGGCCGCAGACCTCCACGCTCCCGAGTATTGGGAGACTTCGATCTTTCGATCGGCGGGCCGGCTGTTCATGCTGGCGGCGTTGGCCGATCAACCCAGGCATGGTTACGATATCGCCCGCCGGATCTCGGGGCTGTGCGGCGATTGGTGCAATCCCTCGGACGCGATGATCTATCCCGCGATCCGGGACTTAGAAGCGGCGGGCCTCATTACGTGTGAGGAGGACAATGCCAGCGGGCGCAAACGTCGGGTCTGTGAACTGACGGACTCCGGACGTGAGGCGCTGCGCCTCGGCGCCGATGTCTGGGCCAAGTACCTGCCGTCGCTTGGGCGCGTAGTGGCGGCGGCGCAACAGGGTGCGGCGACAGGGGAGGTCGCGATCAATTCGGAGTGCTGCCCCACTTGCTGCGACCCCGCGGATATTGAGTTCCAGGGTACGGCGAGCTGTGGTGGTGGTTGAGGTGGCTGTTGATCCGGGGAGATGAGAGGGCGCTTGGAACGCAAGAAGCAAGCTTGGTGAGAACGAGTTGTTGGATCCGGTAGAGACTCAGGCAAGGAGATCAAAATGACGACGAAGCAAGACAGCAGCGAAATCAAAGCGGCGGTCAAGCAGCACTACGGGGCGCGGGCACAGGCGCAGCTCGATGCCGGGCCGAAGAGCGAATTGATCCCGTTGGTTGACGCTTCGGCGACTGCGGGGGCGAGCGCGAACGCTTGTTGCGGCCCGGACGCGTCGGATGACGGCTGTGGCTGTGGCACCGAGGCGACGAGCGAAGATCAGATCACGGCGGTGAAAGCCTTCTATGAGGGCACCGACACGAGCGATCTGCCCGAGACGGTGACGGATGTCTCCTTGGGCTGTGGCAACCCCACGGCGATCGCGGAATTGAAGACCGGCGAGACGGTGCTCGATCTGGGATCCGGTGGCGGGATCGACTGCTTCATTTCGGCGAAAGCCGTAGGGCCAGAAGGGCATGTCATCGGCGTCGATATGACGGACGAGATGCTTGACCTGGCGGCGAAGAACGCCGGGAAGGTGGGCGCGACGAACGTGGAGTTCCGCAAGGGCGAGATTGAGCACCTGCCGGTGGCGGACAACACGGTGGACGTGATCATTTCGAACTGCGTGATCAATCTGTCGTCGGACAAGAGTCAGGTCTTGGATGAGGCGTTCCGGGTGCTGAAGCCGGGTGGTCGCTTTCGCGTGAGTGACATTGTGCTGACGCGCGAGCTGACGTTCGATGAAGAGAAATACCTGGCCGAATGGGCAGGCTGCATCGCCGGGGCGCTGCAGAAGGACGACTTTGCCGCACACTTGGAGGCCTCCGGCTTCCAGGACATCTCGCTGGATCTCAAGAGTGAATGGCGTGACGCCGTGCACTCGGCCGACATTACGGCAGTGAAACCCGCGTAATTCTGATCGACTCCGATCAGGCGGTTGGTCCGGCTGACATCCCAGCGCGTCATTCGCCGGGATGTCAGCTTCCTGATCTCGCCGCGTACGGAGATCTCCGGGGGGCAGAGGTTCGATGATTCGACGGGCGAGCGAGGCGTTGCGAGCTACGCCGGATGCGTGGCGCATGTGGTGGCAGGTTGTCCTGCTCGGGGTGCTGATGGTTGGGGCGTACGGGCTGGTGCTCTACTCCTTCGGCGTGTTGATTGGCCCGGTCCATGATGAGACGGGCTGGTCGATCGGCTGGCTGTCCTTCGCGTTCACGCTGAGCTTCCTGATCGTGGGACTGGGAGCCGCGGTGGCCGGCTGGTTGCTGGACCGCGTGGGTGGTCGACCGGTGATGCTGAGCTCACTGGCGATCGGGAGCGTGCTGTTGATGGTGAACGCCTCGGCGGAGTCGCTGCCGGTGTTCATCATCACGTGGGGTGTTGGTGGCGGGATTCTGGGGGCCGGCCTGTTCTACAACGTGACGATGGCGCTGACGACGCGGTTGTTCCCGGAGAACCGGGTGCGGGCGTTCGCCGTGCTGACGTTCGTGGGTGGATTCGCGAGCGTGATCTACTTTCCGCTGTCTGGCTTCTTGGTCGACCTCTTGGATTGGCGCGATGCCCTGCGGATCATGGTGGGGCTGCTGGCGCTGACGGTGTTGCCGGCGGCGCTCCTGATCCCGGGTGGGGCAGCGTCGAAGGTTGCGGCGACTGCCCCGGCGACGACGATCGCCGCGGTGCGAGGCTTCCTGTCGTTGCCGGGGTGGGCGTTGATGGAGCCGGTGATTCAGCGCACGGGCGTGCGAGGCGCCACGATGACGGCCTACGCGATGATGGTGGTCGGGACCGTCGTGCTGCTGGGAGGTGGGGGGCTGGCCTGGATCCTGCTGTTCGCAATCATCTCCGGGCTGGCGTTTGGGGCGATTACGCCGCTGCACGGGCTCTATGCGGCAGAGGTTTTCGGCGAGCGTCGAATTGGAACGCTGATGGGGGTGCAGTCACTGATCGTCAGTTTGCTCTCGGCGGCGGGGCCGGTGGTGCTGGGGCTGACGGTCGATGCGATGGGGAACTACGACGTGGCGATTCTGCTGACGGTGATCTTGTTCGCGATGGGCTTCGTGATGCTGGCAACGCGGCCGAAGCTGAGCGACGCGGAGGCGGCAGCGGAGGTGGTCGAGGAGCTCGACCCGGACCCCGCTCCCGCGTCCTGAGCGCTCCCGGATCCCGCCCGCTAGATCCCTCTGGCGACGCGGTCTTCGCGCATGGTCTTGAGGGAGTCTTTCTCGACGAGGACGACGTGCTTGGCGACGGCGCGATAGGTCCAAGCTCCCTCCTCGGTCTCGGAGTTGAACTCCTCGTCGGAGAGGCCAACCATGGAGCCGATGAAGCGGGCGCGCTCTTCGAACCATTCGGCGATGAGGCGGGCCATGGGGGACGGCGTGATACGGCTTTCGTAACGGCCTTCGAGGACTTGGCCGGCGTGAATGATCTCGTGGTCGATGTCGTTGGTGATGAGGGCCCAGGCGTCCTTGCCTTGGGCGCAGACGTGGGAGGAGGGCATGGGCAGCTCGTCGTCGGAATACTCGAGCAGGGCGTCCAGGGTCTCCATGGTGGATTCCAGCAGTTCGCGGATGGTGGCGTTGACGGTCTCTGGCATGGCGGGCTCCCCGTTGGTGGTTGATTCTTCAGTGGTCGTTGCGTCTCACTCGGTCGGGAGTCTAGCGGCTTCGGCACGTATTGGTTGGGTGGCGTCAGGATGCCGGGAGAGCCCTGTGGCGGTAGGCTTGTGCCGGCACGCCGGTCTTGCTCGGTGTGTTGGCGGGGGGTCCCGGTGTTGCCTTGGTGAGCGCTGATCTGTCACAGATCGAGGCGCGACGGATCGCGCTCGCCGCTCAAGGGTTTGCGGAGCCGCGACCGTCGGGTCGGGTCGACATTCGGCATCTGCGACGGGTGATCGACCGGGTGGGGCTGCTGCAGATCGATTCGGTGAACGTGCTGGTGCGGTCGCACTACATGCCGTTGTTCTCGCGGCTGGGCCGTATCCGATGGGGCTGCTGGACGACGCGGCGTACGGGCGTCGGGAGTTGTTCGAGGCTTGGGCACATGAGGCGTCGTTGTTGCCGGTGGGGCACTATCCGCTCTTGCAGCATCGGCGGTCGCAGGACCGGCCCTGGAAGCGGATGGAGCGGATCCAGCGCGACCATCCCGGCTATGTGGAGGCGGTGCTGGAGGAGGTGCGGTCGCGCGGGCCGTTGACGACGAGCGAGCTGGACGATCCGGGAGAGCGGACGGGGCCCTGGTGGGGGTATGGGCGTGGCAAGACGGCGCTGGAATATCACTTCTTTCGCGGTGACGTGGCGGTACACGGTCGCAAGAACTTCACGCGCTACTACGACCTGCCGGAGCGGGTCTTTCCGCCGGAGGTCTTGGAGGCGGCGCGACCGGGGCAGGCACCAGATGTGGAAGCGGCGCAGCGCGAGCTGCTGCTGATGGCGGCGCGGTCGCATGGGGTGGGGACGGCGAAGGATCTGGCGGACTACTACCGGCTGCACGTGCCGGCGTCGCGGAAGCGGTTGGCGGAGCTGGCTGCGGAGGGGGCGCTGCGGGAGGTGCGGGTGGAGGGGTGGACACAGCCGGGGTATCTGCATCCGGAGGCGAGGCTGCCGAAGTCGATCGAGGCGCGGGCGTTGCTGTCGCCGTTCGATTCGCTGATCTGGGAGCGGGAGCGGACGCAGCGCTTGTTCGACTTCCGCTACCGGTTGGAGATCTATGTGCCGCAGCCGAAGCGGGTGTTTGGCTACTACGTGTTGCCGTTCCTGCTGGGCGAGGCGCTGGTGGGTCGGGTCGATTTGAAGGCGGACCGGGCGAAGTCGCGGTTGTGGGTGCGGGGGCGTTTGTGGAGGAGGGGCAGGCGGCATCTGGCAGAGCGAGCGCGGTGGCGGAGTCGCTGGCGGAGGAGTTGCGGTTGATGGCGGGCTGGCTGGGGCTGGAGCGGGTGGTCTGTGGTCGCCGGGGTGGGTTGATGGGAGCGCTGCGGGCGTCGCTGCGAGGCCCGAGCGGCGCGCAGGCGTCGATTCTCGACATAACAAAGTGAGCCACATGACTTATGCAGAATTGATGAGGTATTCGTGATACTCCCGTGAATAGTGCACGGGGGGGCCACAATGACTTCACTCTACGTTGGATTGGGCCTGCTCCTGCTGGCGCTGGTGCTGTTCTTTCTGCTGGCCTTGTGGCGGACGTGGAAGTTGGATTGCAAGGATTGCGACTCCATCGTCCGGGGCTTGGGCTTGCCGCGTGGGTCGATCCGGGGTTTGATCGCGTTTGCGGTGATCGGGGCGTTCATCATCCTGATCTTCTTGGGCAAGGACGCGCTGACCACGGAGACGGTCCTGCGGGACGCGGCTGGCGTGCCATTGCGTGAGCCGACGGGTGATCCGGTGGTGTTGGGGCTTCCGATCACGGAGGGGAGCACCGAGCTGTTTACGGCGGTCCTGACGTCTTTGGGAACGCTGACGGCGGCGGTGTCGGGGTTTTACTTCGGTGGACGGTCGGGCGAGACGACGCCTGATTCGCCTGGCGAGAGCAACGGCACCGCGCTCAGTGGTGCGGATGGCGGGGTCGATCCGGAGCCTGAGGCGGATCTAGAGGAGGGGGCGGAGCCGGAGCCGGCTACCTAGCGGGCACGCCCCGGCACGCCCCGGCACGCCGGGTTCCCTTGGGGTGTTGGGGGGCGGAGTCAGGTGATGGGGTCGTGGGGCGTGAGTGGGTGGTGGGCGGTGAAGCGGGCGATGCCGGCTGGATCGGTGAAGGCCGTGTCTCCGGCGCGACGGCGCATGTGCGCGAGTTCCATCAGGTAGTGGGGCTGGCAGATGGCTAGGGCGAGGAGGGTGTCGAGGGTCGTGAGGACGAGGGTGTCGGTGAAGCTAGCTGAGGGGTTGATCTGCGCTTGGTGCGTGTGGACGGCGTTCTGGTAGGAGACCTCCGCCAGCTCGACGAGGATGGGAGCGATGGTGTCGAGGTCGTTAGCCATGACGTGGCGCCGGCACGCCGGGTTCCCTTTGTGCGCTGGTGGGGCGGTCAGGTGATCGTGGGGTTCCAAGGTGGTACACTATGGCCGATGTGGGAGCCGTTGTCAGGTGATGTCGATTGCACGTGATGTGGGGTGAGGACTGACGACGACAGCCGTCGTGGCGGCGAGTGGCAAGACCTGCTCGGTGCGCCATACCGTGGGACGCCGAGAGGCGCGCGATGCTGGGAAGATTGCAGTCCATAGTTTGTAGCCAGAGCGATCGTCGCTTGGCAGCCTGACTCGATGGCGCGATCAGACGAGCAGTGGCTTGCGGTGTTGGCGGATCTGCGGAGGGCGTTTGATGACGCCCTCCGAGCGGCCCTACGCGAGGTCGTGGTGGACTTGCCGGAGGCGGATGTGGATCGCCTGGTCAGAGCGACGGTGAGTGGTTCCGGGGCGCTGAGTTACGAGCAGATTGTGAGCGAGGGTCGGGCGGTTAAGGCGGCGGAGGTGAGGCCGAAGCGGGGGACTGGGAGGGGTAAGGAGCCTGGGCCATGGGTGCGGCTGGCGCTGGAGCTTCCGGTGGGAGAAGGGAAGGAGTGGACGTTATCGCGAGAGGCAGCATCCAAAGCGGCCAACGCGGTGACGAGCAAGCGGAGGCGGAGCGGGAAGAAGGCGAATGGGCGCTGGAAGGTGCCGATCTGGGCGAGCGTTCGGCCTGAGGGGGTGGGGGGAGACTATGTGCTGACGGTCGTGAACGACCCGGACCGAGGGGTCGATCCGTTGGAGTAACGGCGGGTTGATGCGGAGGGTCGAGGGGTAGCGTCCCGCTCGCACCCCGACAGGCTCAGTACGAGCGGGAGTCATAGGGGCGGATGCCCGTGGGGCCTGACGGTCCTCTACCGTAGCTTCGGCGCAAGCTCCAGGAAGTTTGACTCCCGTAGGAACACGGTGAGCTCACTTACGATCTTCTGCTGCGGAAGAGCAGCATGCTCAAGGGACTCAAGAATTATCTGAAGGAGGTGCTGTTTAGAAACTGGAACTTGTGATTGCCCGTCACCAAGTAGTGGAATCGCGATAGGGCCGCCATTGGACCAGTCGCGGACCGCTTGCCACAGACCGTCCATGGAATTCCAAAGGTCGTGAACATCTGCGCTGGCTTTCCAAGATCCTTCTTTGGTGTCCGTGTGTGCGAGAGCAACAAGAAAGACCTTGTAGGGCCCGTTCGGAACCACCGCCGTGGTTCCGAACGGATAGCGTAAGTTTTCGCCTGCGCACCACTCAGCGCCAGGGATCTCACGCCTGGCTAGATCGTTCGCGACTGCGGAGGCGAAGGCGTCGGCATCCTTGTTGAAGACTTCTCGGATGACCTGCCCGTGAAGCGACTCGGGGGATACGCGGTTCCCTATCTGGGAATCGAATAGCTCGTTCACGCCGACGACCAAGTGGCCCTGAAACTCAAGAAGATCTCCAGGTTGAATGTTCACGGGGACGAGGCCAGCGGACAGCCGGATCCTGCCGGGAATCCGAAGAGTCCAGAGGCCGAGTGCGCCGCCAACGAGGACGCAAATGATGGCGAGTAACACAGATGCGGGATCGCTTAGGCCTGAGACCTCAAAGAACGATGCAGCAGCACCGATCGTGCCGAGACTCCACAGGGCTGCCGCCGATCCTGATCGCCTCCAACCAGCCCGCGAGATTCCCCGCTTCAATCGCGCGTACAAAAACCCTGTCAGCATCCCAAGTGAGCCTGAGGTCATCATAGACAGACGACTTCAGGTAGAACGGCCCTGCCTTCTCCTGGGTGCGCGTGTTGTTCGCGTGCCAATCAGGAAGATGGTCCAACGCGTACTGGATAACCTTCGGTTGGAACGAAACCGAGAGCGTGTACTTCTTGCGTAGCGCGGCCGGGATCTTCGTGTTCTGGGCGGTCCGGGATTGATTCAGATTGGCGAAGACGACTGGCAAGTCGAGCTGGTCGATCACCTCGACCTCGTAGTGGATGAAAGAGTTCGCCTGAGCCGCCTTGGCGGCCGTATCTTCCCCGATCAGCAGGATGACTTGCCTGGTGTTCGCTAGCCGTTCCCTGAGCCTTCGTCGAATCGTCTCAGGTTGGCTTGTGTCCAGTGCAGTGTTTAGGTCGTGTGCATCGTGAAAGTTGAAGTCGATGTTCTGGTTGGCGTTCCACGCCGTCATCAAACGGTATTGTGCGAGATCCGTGCTGGAGAAGCTCACAAAGGTCTTATTTCTATATGCCATGAGATCCTCTCGGAGGGCACTTCACATCCTTCCGAAGGAGTGCAGTATGACGCACCCGAGTTGACCAGGAATCGTGCTGACGGAACGCGATCCCTTCCGTATTGGAGGAGTATGAAGTGTCTGCATTGAGATGCTGACGGTGCTGCGTCTGTTCTGGCCGAGGGAGCGCGATGCTGTCGATATTGGCAGCAGCTGATATGCTGTTGATAATGCCCGCATGACGGAGGTCGACTTCCGGCAGCTGCGACGGCAGATTGGCAGCCTGGGGCAGCGGGAGTTGTTGAGCGTGGCGCGGCAGTTGGACTGGTCGGTGGAACCGGACGCGTGGGAAGGGGAGCCACGTGGCGATCATCGCGCCGAGCGGTTTCACGACGACGATTCCGATGCGACCGAAGACGGGGACGAAGAGACAGATATTGCGGGATTTGGAACGGGAGAGTGAGTCGTGAGCCGGAAGCCAGCGATAAGAGGGGCCGAGATGGTGCGGGCGGCGTTGGGCGCGCCGTACGCGCGGGTCTTCTACGCGGAGGAGGAGGGGGGGTACAGCGCGGCGGTGTTGGAGTTCCCGGGGTGCTACTCGTCGGGGGAGTCTGCGGCGGAGGCGATGGAGAATCTTGAGGACGCGATGGTGGTGTGGATGGAAGTGCACCTGGAGCAGGGGCGCGAACTTCCGCCGCCGATTCGTGATACGGAGTTCACAAGCCGGATGAGCATCCAGGTCAACCAGCCGTTGCGGGAGCGCATCGCCGAGCTGGCGGCGGCGCGCGGGATCAGTCAGAACCGGTTGATCGGGGAGATGTTGACGGCGGGGGCGCTAGAGACGGCCGGGGAGTCGAACGAGAGCTTGGGACGTGCGCCGCGGCGGCTTGCCTAGTCTGGTTCGGTGGCCGGGGCGGGACGGTCGCGGGTGAAGACATCCGTGCCGGTCTGGGTGGTGTCCTAGGTGGGGGTGACGGTGTCGGTGAGTCGGTACCAGGTGGCGGTGATGATCTCGCGGCCGTGGCGACATTGGTAGTGGCCGGACCAGGTGGTGGTGGTGACGGGGTCGCCCTGGGCGTCGCTGGTGGTGATGAACCAGCCGAGGCTGCGGCTCTGCTGGTCGGCGCTGCCGGCGAGGAGGGTCGGGCAGGAGGAGGAGGGCTCGTTGTCGCGCGGATGGTGGCTGAAGTATTGGCCTTGGAAGAGATGGTCGGGGAGGGGGTCGATCACCATCTTGGCCCCGCGTTCATTGAACCAGACTCCGGCGTAATCCATGCCATCCCCTTCAGTGCTCCCGTTGTACCTGCGGCGGGGGGTACGGTCATCGATCAGATGGCCGAGCTGAACGATTCGTGAGACTTATGTGAGGGTCGTGGGGCTCTAATCGCCGGTGTTGACGACGCCAGCGGGCTCGAAGAGAACGATTTCGGTTTCGACGGGGGCGATGGGCTGGTGCTCAACGCCTTTGGGGATGGTCGCCAAGTCGCCGGGGCCGAGCTGGAGGTCGCCGTCGGCCATGCGGATGGTGAGCGCGCCGCTGAGGACGAGGAACAGCTCGTCGGCGTCGGCGTGACGGTGGGCGTCGAACTCGCCGAGTAGTTTGGCGACTTTGACCTCCTGACCGTTGAGGGTGGCAACGACGCGCGGGCTCCAGTGTTCGGTGACCGCTTCGAGTTCGCGGTGGAGATTGAGAGGGTCCGTGGGTGGTTCCTGGTCTGGCGAAGGGTGGGGAGGACTTTGTGGGTGAGGCGTCTCGGACCTGCTCAGCTATGTGGGATGGGAAGAGGGGCGGAGTTGGCGGGCGGAGGCGATGGCCTGAGGGCTGGGAGATTGGCGGGTAAACGTTTCGGTGCCGGTATCGGTGCGGGTGCCGGTGCCGGTGGAAGCAGAGTCGGGCGTGCCGGTGCCCGGGGATTGGTGCCAGTCGGAGGTGATCATCTCTTGGCCGTTGCGGGATTGGTAGCGACCGGACCACGTCGTCGTGGCGAGGGCGGCGCCGGGTTGTTCGCTCCAGCGGATCGACCAGTTGAGCGTGTGGTCGCCGTCGTGGGTCCCGTCGACTTCACTCGGAGCGTTGGTGCGGCTGGCGCTGCCGGCGATCGGATAGGAATGGACGGCGTCGCCATCGCTGTAGGGCTGATAGTGCCCCCGGAAGAGGTCGGCGGGCAGTGGCTCGAGCCGGAGCGTGGCGCCGAGGTCGCTGTACCATAGGCCGGCGTACGGCATGCTATCCCCCAGTGGTCCAGAGTTAGCTGACGGCGCTTGTGTCGTCAACGGAATGGGCGACGAGGGATACGTTTGGTGATGGTTTGGTGAGGTATACAGAGGCTCGGAGGATGGAGTCACCAAGGAGTAGCCGTAGAGGCTTGGCTGGGGGCCTAGTGGCCCAGGGTCGCCTCTGGACCGGAGTGCCGGGGCGCGGGGCGTCAGCCCGGCATTAGTCGCCAAGGGAGCGGAGGGCCGGCATGATTTTGTCGGCGAAGAGCTGGACGGAGGCCGTGGACATCGCTGGGTCCTATCTCCTGGAGGCGCCAGGGGCGCCTAATCATTTCCTAGAGGCGCCAGGGGCGCCTAATCAGAGTCGTCAAGGCCGCGGAGTGCGGGGATGACTTTGTCGGCGAAGAGCTGGATGGAGGCCGTGGACATCGCTGGGTCCACACCAGGCCAGATCGACCAGAAGAAGTGGCGCTCGAAGGGGGCCTGTTCATAGGAGGTGCGGAGGCTTTCGATGATTTGGTCGGGGGTGCCGACCAGGTAGAGGCCGCGGGATTCGAGGTCGGCGTAGTCGCTGGGCGGGTCGCCGAAGGCGGGCTGGCCGGCGTCGCTGAACCATTTGGCGTAGTTCTGGAGCTGGTAGAGGGCGTGGGGCTTGAGGATCTCCCAGTCACGTTCGGGGTCGTCGGAGCAGAAGATCCACTGGCCGTTGCTGGCGATGTGGGGGTGCTGCCAGTCCTTGCTGTGTTGCCGCAGGGCGTCGATGTAGAACTGGCGGCCGCCGGGGCCGCCGCCGAGGAGGCCATCGCCGAGACGGGCGGCGCGGTCGATGGCTTTGCGGACCGTGGCGCCGAACCAGATGGGGACGTTGCGATCGGGGGAGCTGGGTTTGACGGGGCGTTGGTCGTAGGGGACGGGCTTGGGGGTGCAGCGGACGTCGGTGAGGGAGAAGTGCTGGCCGCGGAAGCTGAACTGCTCTTGGGTCCAGCATTGGATCATGATGTCGACGGCCTCTTCGGTGATGGATCCACGGTGGTCGCGATCGACGCCGAAGCCGGCGAATTCCTCGCGGCGATAGCCAACGGCGGGGCCGAAGATGAAGCGTCCGCCGCTGAGGTTGTCGACGACGGCGCAGTCTTCGGCGAGGCGGACGGGGTCATGGAAAGGGAGCAGGAGGATGTTGGTGCCAATGGCGACGCGGCTGGTTTGGGCGGCGATGGCGGCGGCCATGGGCAGGCAGCTGGGGAGGTAGCCGTCGTCCATGAAGTGGTGCTCGGAGAGCCAGATGTCGTCGTAGCCGAGCGCTTCGGCGAGGCGGATCTGTTCGAGGGTCTGGGCGTAGAGGTCGGGTAGGGTGCGCCCGGACTCGGGCGGGTTGCGGAAGTCGTACCAAAGTCCAAATTTCACTGGCTCGCCAGGTTTCCTTTGGGTGTTGGTGGGGCCATCGCGTAGCGGGGGCTGCACTTAGGCTAGGGGAGGGACGCGCAGGCTAGAGGATAGGAGTTGGCTTATGCAGCGGTCATCGGTGCTCGCGTGTTCCCGGGCGTTGGGGCTGTTCGCGGGGCTGGCGTTCGTGGTGGGTGTGGTGTTGCTGGATTCGGGCGAGGCGCGGGGGCAGGGGGAGTCGGTCGCGCTGAGCGCGGGGTGGTCGAACGTGGCCTACGGCGGCGAGCTGCTGCCGGTGGCGGAGGCGCTGACCGACGCGGGGGCGGTCGTGGTGTCCGTGTGGCATTGGGATGCCGATGGGCAGATCTGGGGGGCGTGGTTCGCGGGGGCGCCGGTGGCGTCGACGTTGGTGGTCTTGGAGCCCGGCGAAGCGTATTGGATTCGCGCGCGCGAGGCCGTGTTGTGGTCGCCGCGGGCGTCGGTGACGTTCCAGACGGCGCGGGTGCGGGTGGAGACGGCGGTTGGGGTGTCGTTCCTGCTGGATGTGGAGCTGGCGGATACGTCGAGCCGACGCTGGCGTGGGTTGATGTTCCGGCAGGAGCTGGCGGCGAGCGCCGGGATGCTGTTCTTGTTTGCGTCGGATACGCAGGGCGGCTTCTGGATGCAGAACACGTTCGTGCCGCTGTCGATCGCGTTCATCGATCCCGACGGGCTGATCGTCGACATTCTGGACATGGAGCCGCTGACGACGACGACTCACACGCCGTCGGCGCCGTATCGCTGGGCGCTGGAGACGAACCAGGGATGGTTCGACGATGGCGGTGTGGGGGTGGGGGACCGGGTGTCGTTGACGGGGCGCTAGGGGCCGTCAGTCGAGTAGCAGCCCGCCGCGCGGGGTGAGTTTGTAGCCGATGTCGTGGCTGATGGTGAGGCCGAGACGTTTGAGCTTGCGCACGTCGGCTTTGAAGGGGGAGTGTCTCGCGGTCGATCTGCGGCGCGAGCTTGGAAGCCGCGATCCGAGGTTGGGCATCGATGAGTTGAAGCACCTGGCGGGTCCAGGGGCCGTGCTTGCTGCGCCCATCCATGGCGTCGAGCTTGGCGCGGAGGGCGTTGAGTTCGATGGGGGGCGTTCGCATCCAGGGGGGGCCGGGGCTATCGTCGGGGCCGAGGTAGCGGAAGGCGACGCGGTAGGTCCGGGCGTCGGATGACTTGTTCTGGGCGAGGACTTTCTTCAAGGCTTGGCCGGTGGGGAAGCCGGAGCGGCGGGCGTCGACGGTGGTGATGGAGTCCACGGCGACTTCGGTGAGGGCGATGACGCGGATGAGACCGATGCGACCCACGGTGTACTGATTGCCGACCTTGATCTGGGGGCGCTTCCAGCGTCGGAAGGTGAGGGTGGTGGAACCGTCTTGGATGCCCGCGTGGAAGGTCGATTTGAAGAGCATGGGTTCGCCGTCCCGAGCTGATCCCGGCCAGCGTTCGGCGTCAATCCGCAGCCTGTTTGAAGATCGTGGTGTGGCGAAGGCGGGCGAGGTCGGTGCCGTCCTCGCCGCGGATGAGGCAGTCGAAGCGGACCAGGTGGCGATCCTTGCGCTCGAAGATGTCGATGCAGTGTGCGCCGACGGTGACGGAAGGCCCCGCCCAGGCGGGCGCCAGGTACTGGACGCGGCTCTCCGTGTGGATCGAGGTGGGCATGCTGAAATTATGGCGCATGAGGCGCTCGGCGCGGGCAGCGAGCCAGGCGGGGTGGATGCGTGGCTGGAGCCCAATGAAGCGGTCGTCATCGAGGCGGTGGCTGGCGGTCGCGTATTCCTGCAGTTCTTCGACCGACGCTGAGATCAATTGCGGGGCCCAGTCTTGACCGATGAGTGCCGGATCGAGCTTGAGATCCGGACGTGGGTCGGGGCTGGCGCCAGGATCCATGCGACCCGGCGTCGTGAATTCGTCGATCCAGGAGCCGTCGCCGAGGCCAACCGCGCCGACGACACAATCGACACCGTCGCCGTTGGTCATGGTGAGGTCGAAGATGTTGGTTGTGTTCTCTGGTGGCGAGAGGCGAATGCTGATTTGGTTGTCGGGGTAGATCGGGCGGCGGAAGCGAAACTCAGCCCAGCCGTGGTCGAGCCAGCCGTCGCCGAGGGCTTCGAGGATGGCGGGGGTGCACCAGCCCCATGTCGTGACACCGCCGACCAGCGGTCCGTCGAAGCCATAGCGCTGGGCGACGGCGGTGGAGTGGATGGGGTTGTCGATCGTTTCGCTGTCCTCGTTGTCGAGGAAGGCGATGATTTGATGCTCGACGCTGGGCTGGTCGATCGTCATAGCTGCCTCCGGGCGCGGACCCGACAACGTGCTTTGCTGGGGCTGTAACGCCCTGGAGTGTATCGCCCCGGCGGCTGAGGGCGGCTAGACACGCAGGAGGTAGAAGCGCCAGAAGTCGTTTTCGATAGGGGTGACTTGGAACTGAGAGAAGCCGGCCGCTTCCGCGTAGGCGCGTACGGTGGGTGCCCGCATGACCGCGCCCGTGCCGAGGGAGGGGGCGTCGTCCGTGCCGTCGGCGAGTCGGGATGGCAGGCAGTGCAGGACGCTGAACAGGTAGAGGAGGCGTTCCATGTCGTCGCCTTCGCCGGTGAAAGTTTCGCCGACCCGTTCGTCGCCGATGAGGACCGCGCCGCCGGGAGCGAGGAGTTCGCGGCAGGCGCTCAGCACTTCTACCGGGCGGGCCATGTCGTGGAGGGCTTCGAAGATCGTGACGAGATCGTATTGGTGGGCGAGGGCGGGATCGGCGGCGTCGCCGTGGATAAAGGTGACGCGGTCCTGCACGTCCCGCTCGCTGTCGGTGAGGTAGCTCTTCGCGAGGTCGATGGAGGGGGCATCGAGGTCGATGCCATCGACACGGACCTGAGGGTAGGCGCGGGCGATGGCGATGCTGGAGAGTCCACCACCACTTGCGACATCGGCGACACGCGCGGGTGGGTCGGCTTGGAGTCGCGCGTGGACTTCCGGGAGGGCGGGCAGCCATTCCTGCCCGAGGAGCTGGACGAACATGGGGCGGGTGAACTCGGCTTGGCCCTCGCGGAGGTCGACGCCGTAGTCGCCGTAGGGGACGCCGCCACCCGTGCGGAAGGCATCGAGAAGAGCGGGTAGGGGGTAGGCGACGCCCACGAGGAAGCGGGCGAATGGAGTCATGACGGAGAGACTGTCGGGGTTGGTGAAGACTTCGCTGTGCTCCGCGGGGAGGGAGAAACGTGGCGCAGCGGATCCGGAGTCGTCGACGGCGAGGAAGCCGCTGACGGTCTGCTGTTCGAGCCACTCACGGAGGAGGTGGGGCTGTACGTCGGCGCGGGCGGCGAGCTCGGCGGTCGTGGAGGGTCCTGCGGTCTGGAGTGCTTGGTACAAACCCAGACGTTCACCCACGTAGACCGAGAGCATTTCCATGGCGCCGATGGCCGATCCGAAGAGGCGGTCGACGAGGACTTCCTCTGAATAGAGTGTGTTCGCTTCCGGCACGGCGCGCTCCTTCCGGCTCAGTGTTGAACCATCGTGGAGGGGGGCAGGGGCGAAGAGCAAGGGCAGGAGAAGCGAAGGCGCGGGAAACTCCGTTAGTCGGAGGCGCTGCTATTCGGAGGCACCGCGCAGTTTGCGAAGGAGGCCCTTGGAGCGTTCGACACTGCGCTTGAGGGCGGATTCGTCTTCGGAGAGATCGTGCATCATGACGACGATGTCGTGTTCGGCGCCCTTCTGGTCGACGGCGAAGCCGGGGAGGACGGCAACGGGCTCGAAGCCCAGCTCCTTGAAGACGGACTGCGCGGTGCCCTGGCTCTCCACCATCTGCGCGGTGAGCTGCTGGAGCTGGAGTTCCTTGGCTAGTGTGAACACCTCCCGCGCGAGGATGCGACCGAGGCCCTGACCACGCGCGTTGGGCGAGATGACGATGCGGATCTCGCCACGATGCTGGTTCCAAGTGGACTGGCTGTGCTCGAGCGAGGCCTCGCCGACGACGTTGTCACCGGCATAGGCGAGGACGGTGAGGGCCTGACCGCGACGGATATTGCGCAGCCACTCCTCCACGACGTGTTCATCCGTGATGTCGCGCTGCTCGTAGAGCAGGTCATCCACGGGGAGGGAGCGGGCGAAGGCGAGAAAGCGCACCTCATCGCGGACACTCATCAAGCGCAGCTCAATGGGGCTGCCGTCGCGAAGTTCGCGCTGGACGGGATAGTGCGCGATGAGTTCCTCGTTGCGGCGAACCCGGTCCGTGATCGACGTCATCATCTGCTCCCGGCTGAGGCGAGTGCTCCCGGCGGAGCGCGCACTGCTCAGCGACCCTAGCGGCTATCCTTCCGCCAATCCAACGGCATCCAGCCAGGGTCTAGAAGTGGGCCTCGTAGTAGGCAGAATTGGGCAACAAGGGAGCAACTCATGGGCATTCTCGACGGCAAGACGGCGATGGTGACAGGCGGGGGCCGAGGCATTGGCCGGGGCATCAGCTTGGAGCTGGCGAAGGACGGGGCGGACATCGCGATCGCGGACATCGATCTGGAGAACGCGGAGAGGACGGCGGCGGAGATCCGGGAGTTGGGGCGGCGAGTATCGATTGTGGAACTTGACGTAACGAGTGAAGACCGGGCGGCGTCTGGGTTGGCGGAGGCGATCGCGGCGCATGGCCAGATCGACATTCTGGTGAACAATGCCGGTGTTGTGGGGCAGCACGTGGGAGGGGGCAGCATTGACCTGGCCGACTGGGACATGTGCTACGAGGTGAATTTGAAGGGAATCTGGGTGATGAGCCGGGCGGTGGTGGAGCACTTCCGATCGAATGGGGGCGGCAAGATCATCAACATTGCGTCGATCGCGGGGCGGAAGGGGGGCGCGGGGATGGCACACTACTGCGCCTCGAAGGCGGGGGCGATCAGCGTGACGCAGTCGTTGGCGGCCGATCTGGGACCGATGAACATCAATGTGAATGCGGTGTGCCCCGGTCTGCTGTGGACCGACATGTGGCGGCAGATAGAGGGCATGATCGGCGGCGACGCGACGGAGGAGGTGGTCGATCAGCGGCGCGTCTTCGAGTCGTTCCTGGAGCAGAACTGTCCGATGCGTCGGGAGCAGACGCCGGAGGACATTGGCATGGCGGTGGCGTTCCTGGCGTCGGACCGGGCGCGGAACATCACGGGACAGGCGTTGAACGTGGATGGCGGCATCGAGATGAACTAGGGGGCGGAGACGCCCCCGAGCCTCAGTGATGTGGCGCAGGGGCGGCTAGGCGCGAGCGCACCTACAATCGCGCCATTCCAGATAGTCAGCGAGTGAGCAAAGGACAGGCCATGAGCAGCGACGCCCCGATCCTCTACGACGTGAATGGCCATGTGGCCACGATCACGTTGAACCGACCCGAGAAGTTCAACGCCTTCACGAACGAGATGCTGGACTTGTGGCAGGAGTCGATCACGAAGGCACATCTAGATGGTGGCGTGCGGGCGGTGGTGGTGACGGGGGCGGGTCGGGGGTTCTGCTCCGGCGCGGACGTGAGCACGGAGACGGTCGGCGGTGACGTGATGGGCGCGGATCCGAACGCACCGGCGATGAACCGCAACGGGCTGCGCAACAGCGTGCAGCGGGTACCTCGCGCGCTCCTGAGTCTGGAGAAGCCGTACATCGCGGCGCTGAACGGGGCCGCGGTGGGGGCAGGGATGGACATGGCGTCGATGGCGGACATCCGTATCGCCTCGGAGAATGCGAAATTCGGGATGGCCTATGTGCGCATGGGGCTGGTCCCCGGCGACGGCGGAGCGTACTACCTGCCCCGGATCATCGGGATGGCCAAGGCGCTCGAGCTGATGTGGACGGGGCGGATCTTCACGGCGCAGGAGGCGCTGGAGATGGGGTACGTGTCGCGGGTCGTGGAGAAGGACGCGTTGGTGGGCGAGGTGGAGGCGTTGGCGGCGGAGATCGCGAACAGTCCGGCGGTGTCGGTGCAGCTGATCAAACGGTTGGCCTATCGGTCGGCGACGGCGGGCGTGCACGAGGCGCTAGAGATGGCGGAGCACGCGATGGTGATCGCGCGCACCACCGAGGACGCCAAAGAAGGCCCGAAGGCCTTCGCGGAGAAGCGCCCTCCGAACTTCCTGGGGCGGTAGCCGCCTGCGACTAGAGCTGTCTCGTTGGTCCGACGCCGGACGCAGCGGCGCGTTACGCTCGAAATAGGGGCGGAGGTGCGTCCCACTCCGCCGGAGATGAGTCATGTCGACGCCGCCGCTGCGACGCATCGCGATCATTGGGGCCGGGGCGATGGGCGGGTCGTTGGCCGCGATCACGGCGCCCCACGTGCCGACGGTCCTGGTGGTTCGGAACGCCGCCCGGGCGGAGCGAATTCGAAGGCACGGGATCGAGGTGGAGGGGAAGCTGGAGGCGGTGGGGCGTCCGGAGGTCGTAGAGTCCATTGACGACCTGGCGGACATCCACCCGATCGATCTCGTGGTCATCGCGACGAAAACGACGGCGATCCCGGCGGTTTGCGCAGCGATGGCGCCGCACCTGCGCGATTTGCCCTATCTGGTGTCGTACCAAAACGGGATCGAACCAGCGCAGACGATTATCGATACCTTGGGTATGCCTCGCGTCTTGCGGATGGTGCTGAACTACGGGGGGCGATTGTCGATGAGGAGGATCCGTCAGACGGGGTGCCCGGGGCGCTGTTGCGGATTCGGGTGGGGGCGCATCAGCCGCCGCATGAGGTGGGTGGGATCGGCGCGGATGCGCGTGCGTTCGCTCGGGTATTGGCTGAGCGACTGTCGGCGATGGGATTGCCATCGGAATTCGCCGACGACATTGATGCGGCGGTCTGGCGCAAGGGACTGCTGAACGCCGCGAGCAATCCGATTGCCGCGTTGGTGCAGGCGCCGTTGGGAGAACTGATGGCCTCCCCGGCGATGCCGTTGATCGAGCGGCTGTTGGATGAGGGAATGGCCGTGGCTTCGGCCGCGGGGATCACGTTGGGATCCGGTTTTCGCGCGCAAGCGCTGGTGACAATGCACGCGGGATCCACGCACTTGCCGTCGATGGCGGAGGACGTCAGTCGCGGTCGAGCGACGGAGATCACCCAACTCAACGTCCAAGTTGCCCAGCATGGGCGCGATGTGGGCGTGCCCACACCCACGCATGATGCGGTGATCGCGCTGATTGAGACGTTCGACTGGCGCTTAGGCCGGACGGTTCCGCTGCGCTGAGGTCGGCTCAGTCGCGGCCTGTCCGCCGCCCATCCGATCCGGCTGGAGGCATGGCGCAGGCTAGCGTGGTGTCGCGGGTGCCGGGTTCGTCCACGTCTGAGTCCAGCTTGGCACGTGGGCTCGATGTCGCGCCCGTGCCATTTCTCAGTGAAGGGGTAGCAGAGGGCCGCTGGCTAGTCGTCTGTGACTTTGATCGTGCCGTCGACGATGCGGGTGCGAAAGGTGCGAATTTTTTGCGGCTTGAGCTTGGCTTCGAGCGGAGGAGGCAGCGGCGGCGCCAGCTTGTCGATGAGGTTCCAGATGCCTTGGGGGAGCCAGCTCTTGGTGGAGCCGGTGCGCATGTCGAATTCGGAATCGTGCCAGGGGCAGACGATGCTGGCGCCGTTGAGGTCGCCGGCGGAGAGTGGGGCGAGCAGGTGGGGACAGCGATCTTGGACCGCGTAGATCTCGCCGTGCACGTTGGCGACGCAGACGCGTGTGCCATCGATCTCCGCCGCCGCCACAGTTCCTGGCGGCAGTTCTTCCACCGGGCAGACGTCTACCTCAGCCAACGTTGTCCCTCCCTTGGGCGCCTCCCTTGGGGAGGCTTCGTCCTGGATTGCGTGCGCCGGGGGCGGCGCTCACTTCCCTGCTTTGGCTCGGCTACCAGGATGGCCCCGCCGTCCCGCTCGGTCAACGGAGAGACGGGCCTGGTTCGCGGGGAGGTGAGGGGTCGCCTGATGGTCAAGGCCCGTGCATGCGCGGACGACGAAAGGGGATAGGCTCGATTGACGGGTTGCGGGACCGCCGCATTTGGGCCGGGAGGCCGCCCTTGAGCGCGCCGCTGCGTGACCGTGTAGAGGAGAGAGTGCTGATGAATATCAACGAATATCTGCCACCGCGCGTGGCGATCATTGAGATGCACGGGGTGATCGGTCCACGCGTTCGCCCGCATGAGTTCACGAAGCTGCTGCAAGAGGTTGGAACGAATCCGCGTCTCAAGGCGGTCGTGCTGGATGTGGACTCGCCCGGTGGCAGCGCCTTTGCCTCGGAGGACATCTATCTTGCGGCGAAGAAGTTGGCGACGAAGAAGCCACTGGTTGCGGCAGTGCGCGGGGTGGGTGCCTCCGGGAGCTACATGGTGGCGGTGGCGGCCGAGCGCATTTTCGCCTTGCCGACGGCGGTGATCGGGTCGATCGGTGTGATCTCGGCGCGACCGATGGTTGAGGAGCTGCTGGACAAGGTTGGCGTGGAGATGATCGTGGCGAAGGCGGGGGCGAGCAAAGATGCGGGATCGCTCTTCCGGCAACCGACGCCGGAAGAATTGAAGCGCGAGCAGGAGCTGTTGAACGATGTGCATGCCCGGTTCCAAGAGATCGTGGCGGAAGGCCGGGCCAATCTGACGGCGGAGCGGGTGACGGAGCTGGCGACGGGCGATATCCATCTGGGGACGAAGGCGTTGGAGTTGGGATTGATCGATGAGCTGGGCACGCTCGACGACGCGGTGGAGCAAGCGGCGAGTCTGGCGGGGATCAAGCCCGAGACTCTGGTGTTGCGTCCGCGCCGTTCATTGGCGCAGATGCTGATGACGCGCGGCGCCACCGCGCTCGTCGACGCGATGGGGCAGGCGACGGTCGAGGCGTTGGCGGAGCGGCTGTACGCGAGATCGCTGGGGTTGCCGCAGCGCTAGCCCCATTTCCACGCAGACAGGACGAAGCGGCTTCAGCGCATCATTTTGGGACCGTTGACGATGTCATCGGCGTGTTGGTCGACGTGTTTGACGTGGGTCTCCATGGCGGCGAGGGCGTTGGGCGCGAAGCCGAAGGCGTGGAGGAGCTGTTCGGCGCTCAAGCTGACGAGCCGTTTAAGGATGGCGGCGAGGCCGGCGTCGTAGGCGGTGGCGAGGTCGTCGATGCTGGCCGCCGCGCGTTGCGTGATCTGACGCTGGTTCCAGCCGTTCTGAGTGACAGCGGGGTCGCTGGGATCGGGGAGCCAGCGCTCCGCCGGAATGGGGCTGCCCGCTTGGATAGCATCGAGGCTGTGCAGGTACTGCGCGTCCCACGAGACCAGGTGCGCGAGGAGGTCGTGGCGGGTCCAGCCGGGACAGGCGCTCGGCGCGTCCCAGGCGGGCGCCGGAAGCTGCTGACGCATTGTCGTGAGGCGGCGGCGCGCGGTGACAAGGCGACTGAGCGGCACCCAGAGGGCCGGCACATAGTCGTCGGCACGGATGTCAGGATCCTGGGCGATGATCTGGTATGAGCGGGCTCCTCGCCCTTGATCCGATTCTGTATCACCCATCGATGGTGTCCCCTGCGCTAGGCGCTGGGGGGCGGGACGCCTTCGACGAGGCAGGCATTGCCGGGAGCGGCGCGGAGGCGAAGGGGGAGGACTGCCTGATACTCCGGGGAGTCGTACCAGGCGCGGAAGGCCTCGCGGGAGGGGAACTCGATGATGATCGTGCGTGGCGGCGCCTCGTCGCCTTCGATTGTTTCGGTGGACTCGTCCAGGGCGAGGACGGTCGCCCCGGCTGGGATCGTTGGCCCGGCCTTTTCGGCGTAGGCCGCCAGCGCCGCGGCATCCTTCACCGTCGCTTGCCCAACGAGGTAGACCGACATGGGATCCCGTTCCTCTCCCCAGCCCGGGAGCTCCGAGCGATTCTCAAGTCGAACTACAGCTGCTCTTCGGGCGCCAGTGTCCGCCCGCGTCCCTTGTAGAACAGGATGGGGTCTTCGGGGGATTGCTCGGCGAAGGCCTTGACCTCGCCGACGAAGATGTCGTGGTCGCCGCCGGCGAGGACGTCGTGGACGACGCAGTCGAGGACGGTGGTCGCGTAGGAGAGGCGGGGACAGCCGGTCTCGCCGAGCGTGTAATCGACATCGGCGAATTCCTCGGGGGGCGCGGGCCGGTCCTTGGAGGCGAAGTACCACATTGCATCTTCCTGAGATGCGCCGAGCACGTTCACCGCGAAGGACTTGGATTCGTTGAGGAAGTCGACCATGCTGGCGCCTTTGTAGACGCAGACGAGGACCAGCGGCGGATCGAGAGAGAGGGAGGAGAAGGACTGTGCGGTCATGCCGTGAAACATCGGATCGTTCCCGGTCGTGATGATGACGACGCCGGTGGCGAAAGCTCCCAAAATGTTGCGGAACTCGCGGCTTTCGAACTCCATGTGTTGCCCCCTGCGTTCTGGTCTGACGTGCTGGTCACGGTGTTGGTGACGGTGATGGCGATGGCATGATACATCGCCGTCGCGCTTAGACGAGGTCCCTCGCCGGCGATGATCAGATCGCCACGGTTCCGGCTATGGCCCGTGCTGGAGGGCTGGTACCATCCGCCTCACAGCCGTGGCAGACACTCTGGAAGATGAGGCACGATGGCCTTCGAGTTTCTCAAGATCGACACCGACGACGCCGGCATCGCGACGATGACTCTGAGCCGACCCGACAAGCTGAATGCTTATAACCACCAGCTTGAGCAAGAGATGTGTTTGGCGACGGAGCAGATCGGGAGCGATCCGTCAGTGCGGGCGCTGGTGGTGACGGGGGAGGGGAGGGCCTTCTCTGCTGGCGGTGATGTGAGCGACATGGTGCCGGGCGGCGGTTGGGATTTGGGACGGCAGGGCCGCTACGATCGTTTCAAGGGGCTGCACCAGGTGGCGTTGAACCTACAGGCCATGCCGAAGCCGACGATCGCGATGATCAATGGTTTCGCCGTGGGGGCCGGTTGCAATCTGGCCATGGCCTGCGATCTGCGCGTGGCCTCCGACAAGGCCCGGTTCGGGCTGGCCTTCGTCAACGTGGGCTTGGGTGATGACATGGGCGGCGCCTGGTTCTTACCCCGCTTGGTCGGCATGGGGAAGGCGCTCGAGCTGTATCTGAGTGGCGCGATCATTGACGCGGAGGAGGCGCTGCGAATTGGTCTGGTGAACCAGATCGTGGCGCCCGACGATTTGCCTGACACCACCTATGCGTTGGCCGGCCGGTTGGTCCATGGGGCCACACACGCTCAAGGTCTGATCAAAGAGACCATCTACAAGGGCATGAATATGACGCTGGCGGAGTTGCTCGATTTTGAAGCGGAGCGTCAAGTCGACGAGATGTACGACCCCGATCATCAGGAAGGGGTCAGCGCCTTCTTGGAGAAGCGAGAGGCGCGATTCCAGTCCTGATCCCGTTGCCCGCCCGCCGCGCTCGATCCTCATCCATGCGACGCGGAGAAGACCGGTCGATCATCCGGGCCGACAGCAGTGGACTTCGACGATCGTGGACGGCCGGAAGCGATCAGGCTGGAGGACATTCGCACTAACCGAGACCGCGTGGTTCCTTCGCACTAGATCTTCTCGTCCGTAGACCTAACTGTAGCCACAAGCGGCGGGGTGCCGCCGCTTGCCGGGAGGTTCCCGGGGAGGGAGAGCCGTCTCGTTCTGTTGCCAGCATTACGCGGGTCCACCAGATAGAGCGTAGGGAATGTCCGCGCTCAGCGATCCCTCATTCGACGGAATGCTTCGACGCCCCAACCCTACGATGTGAGGAGTTATCTCTTCATCACCTTTCTATTGCGATCAAGCGTGTGGTCAGGAAACCCCATTGACCTGGGATTGCTGTTTTGATGTAGTGTGGAACCGCTAAAGAGAAGAATACCTGAAAACAAGAAAGGTGATGGATGGAATGGTGATGAAGTTTGTGCGTTGGGGAACCGGCGTGGCGTTGGCCGTCGCTGTGTTGGTTGGGGTGGGCGTGTCTGTCGCGCCGAGCGGGGCATCGGCTGCGTCGGTCGCGGGGGTGGCAGGAAGCGGCTCTGTCGTGGACGATCCCGATGTCGTGTTCCAAGGAGATAACTTTCGAGTCGTTGGGACCGGCGAGGTGGCGTTGGCGGGGGCGTTCCAGATCCGAGGGATCGCCAAAACCCCGAGCTTGCGGATCGTGGACCCCACGTTGCGAGCGCGAGTGTTCTTGAACGGGAAACTCCACCAGTTCCCTCGAGACGGGATTCTCATCGTTGAGAACTTCTCGGGCGATTTCAGCATCCTGGGGAAGGTGGATGTGTTGTTCAGTGCTGAGAGCTCCGTGAGCTTCCAGGGGCGCGGGACCGGCAAAGGAGTATTCGTGGGGCGTGGCTGGTACTCCATCAACGGAGGCAGGCTTGTGCGCTGGTCTTCCTCGTTGGAGGGGGCCTCGGTCGACGGTAGCCAACTTCGCCTGGGCTAGGTTCTGGCCTAGCTGGCGGTGAGTCCTTGACGACGATGGTCGTCAACGCGTTCGGTTGGGAGAGCGGGCTCCGGTGGATCTTGATAGAGATAGAAGCCGGTTCCCGCTCGTTCCAAGGCTCGCAGGAGTGCGACTTCGGCTTTGAGCAGGATCTCCTCCGCCAGGAGGTGGGGTGGTCGGCTCACGGCGACGCCAGCCCGCAGTTCAACCTGCCAGCTCCGGCCGTCATGGTCGAACTCGGTAATCTGAGAGAGTGTGCGGTCGAGGCCGATGGCAGCGCCGCGGGAGTCCGAGACATCCTCAAGGAGAAGCGCGAAGCGCTGATCCGGAGCGGCGGCGACGGTGTCGCTGGAGCGGACGATGGTTTGGAGCCGTTCGGCAAGAAGAGGCCACCAGCCCTCGGGTTCGGCGATTGGCGTGGCAGACGCATCGAGGCAGCGGGCGGAGATGAGGGCGACGCCGAAAGCCGTCTTGCCGCGAGTGGCGCGGGCAAGACAATGCTGTAGGCGGTCCTGGAATACGCCCCAGCTGGGTAGGTTCGGTTCGGGTGTATCAGCGTCCATGGATCGATGTTGACGCTGGCGCGACGCGCTGGAAACCGGGGAACTTCCCATGTTTGGAAGGGCGCGTGGTGACGACGACGCGCTATCGCAAGGGCAGGTCGAGCACGGTGACGAGGCCTCGGGGGGCGGAGGGGATGACCCGGGCGCAGCGCAGTATGGCCGCGGCGGTGGCTTCGTCGCCGAGCACGCCGCCTTCGAAGCGCATGTGGAGCGGCGGTGTGCCGTCGACATCGATGGAGTCATAGGACGGATCGACGCCGGACTGGGCCTCGAAGTGGAGGGTGAGGGTCTTGCCGTCCGCGGTCGATCCGCGCAGCACCTCACGGGTGCCGAGGACGAGACCGTTGGGGTCGGGTTGGACGGGATGCATTGCGCGGTCCCAGTGCTGAATGTCCCAACCCAGCCCAAGGGCGAGCAGGAGCCCGCTCTCTTCCAGGCCGACGTGACCGAACTTGCCGCTGTCGAGCCGGGTCTCATATTCGGCGCGGGAGATGTTCATGCCGACCTTCTGTTGGAAGGGTCCCCGTCGGGCCTGGGGGTTCTGAACGCGTTTGACGGTCACGGCGCGGACCGTGTGCGAGACCGACGTGAGGGCGACGGGGAGCTGATCCATGAGGAAGCCGGGGTTGACGCCCGTGCCGACGACGGTGCGTTCGGCGGCCATCGCCGCGGCGCAAAGCCGCTCGCTCCGCTCGGGATGGCGGCGGAAGGGGTAGGCCAGTTCTTCGCAGGTCGAGACGACGTGCAGGCCGAGTCCGATGGCCTCTTCGATCTGCGACGCCACGTCGGCGAGGTAGGAGCCGGTGGCGTGGAGCACGGTCGCCTTCGTCAACAGTGCCTCATCCAGCCTCGCATCGGCCCGCGCTTGTCCAAGCGAAGGGCGAACGGCGATATCTTCCGGGCCGCCGGGCACGACATCGGCCACGGGGCGGCCGAAGAGGCGTTTGTCGATGTCAACGGCGCCGACGATCGTGAGATGCGGGTCTTGGTGAGCGGCCAGTAGGATGCGCTGACCGATGGGACCAAGGCCTTGGATGATGACGGGTACTGGGGTGTCCATGCCCTCGTTCTACGTGATCGGCGGGGGGGCTGTCATCCGCGTGCTGAACTTGGATCGCGAAGGGAGGTGTCATCGTTTGGGGGCGTTGCGAGGGTGCCTCTCCCGTCGCCGGATGCAAGGCACAGCTTGGAGGATTGGCATGGCCATTTCGGATCAGAGCTCCGCTGAGTTGGATCGGGGTCGAACCGTTCGGCTCAATACGGAGACCCGCGATGCGTGGAATGCCCTGGCCGATGATTGGGACGCGCTCCAGGGGGAGAGCGGGAACATGTGGCCGCGTGAGATCATTGTTCCGCCGACGCTTGCGCTTCTCGATCCGCAGCCTGGCCAACGGGTGCTTGAGGTCGCCTGCGGCAATGGTCAGTTCGCGCGGGCAATAGCGGGGATGGGAGTGTCCGTCGTTGCTGCGGATTTCGCGGAGAAACAGCTCGTCCATGCGCGGGAGCGAGCAGGGGACGAGCCGATCGACTTCCGTCTGCTCGATGCGACCGATGCCGATCAACTTCGGTCGTTGGGGCCGGAGCGCTTCGACGCGGCGGTCTGCAACATGGCGATCATGGATATGGCCGATGTGGAGCCGCTGCTACAGGTGTTGCCGGAGCTTCTTCGCCCCGGTGCGCCGTTCGTCTTTTCGATCTTGCATCCCTGCTTCAGCACACCCGCAACCAGCATCGTGGCGGAGCGGTTCGAAGCCCCAGGGTTGCCGACGCGCTACGCCGTGAAGATGTCGGGCTACAAGAGCATCGGGCCGCGGAAGGGTGAGGCGATGATCGATCAGAAGGAACTGCAGTGGTACTTCCACCGCAGTTTGGAGGCATTGCTGGGGATGGCCTTCGGGTTCGGTTGGTCGATGGACGGCATCGCCGAGCCGACGAAGCCCGAGGGCATCTCCGCTCACCTGCCGGGGTGGGCGGAGATGCCGGATATCCCGCCGATCTTCGTAGCTCGGCTGAAAGCCCCAGGCTGAGTACCTCAGCCTGGGGCCGAGCATGTCTCTGGAGCTATTTCAGGGGTGAGAAGTCGGTGGGGTTCATGATGCGGTTCTCGATGTGGTGGACGAGGCCGCCATTCTCCTCGGACTTGCGGCGGGCTCCCTGCCAGTCGGGGTCGGAGGCGAAGGCGACCCAGGCCTTTTCTCGCTGTCCGTGATCCTCGAACGAGACCATGTACCAGAGCTCGTCGCTGCGACCGCCGACGGTGTTGAGCCAGTAGCCCACGTTGGTGATGCCGTGCTTCTCGAAGAGGGTGCAGGTGTGGTCGCGGAAGCGCGCGAGCAGCGCCCCCATCTTGCCCTCGGCGGCGGTGTAGATGCGAAGTTCGTAGATCATATTTCGTCCCTTTGGGTGCAGATTGAGCGAAGCGATGTGTAGTGAGCTGAGCGCACGAAGTCTAGCCGGGCCAGGGTTTCGCCGGAACTTGGCTCCGCTGCGGCAGTGCCGCGATGGTGGAGTGGCGGTGCGCGTTTAGGAGCGGATGGGACCGCCCGCGATGGTGTCCGCGCAGCGGACGCAGCCGTCGACAGCGCAGCGGGTGATCTCGGGGTCGGCGTTGATTGCCGAGACACAGGCATCGAGCGTTTCGCGGGCTGGGAACAGCCGCCAGAGACTGGGGCCGACCCGGATCCGGCGTTCTAGGGGTGCGAGCGCCGGCTCAAGGTTATTGAAGCCACGCGAGCAGGAGCCCACATCACACTCGACGACCTCGGCGCTGTCGTTGGAGTGGGGAGCCACGGTTCGGGCCCAGCGCCGGAAGAGGGTGCGTCCGGCCTGGTGTTCGGCGAGGTGAATCAGCGTGAGGCTGCGCAGATCGACGCCCATCAGCAGGATCCAGCCGCGCGCGGCGACGAGCGCACGCAAGGGGGCGTAGACATCGAGGGGATGTTGGACGCGGACGAGGGAGTCGGCCCATTCGCCGACGGACGTGAAAGAGTTGAGGGGGTGATCCCCGCGTACGCGCCCCGGGGTGGTCAAGACGGCGGCGGGAACGACGCCCATGGGACGGCGGGAGAGAAGGTTTGAGGCCGGAACGAAGGCCGGGGTCTGGCTCTTGGCCGGACGGCTGTTCGGGAATTCGTTGGGCTCGTAGCCGTTGCGGCGATAGGGGATCCCGTCTGGTGGTGGCGCTTCGCATTGGAACGTGAAGGTGGGGACGAGCAACGTGCAGCCCGCCGCCAACGTTGCTTCGACGATGGAGCGGGCACCGCCATCGACGCCGCCAAACGAGGTGAGCGAGGAGTGCAAGCCGGTGATCCCGCCATCGAGGTCGAGATCGGTAAGAGCGTGGCGGATGTTCTCGGTGGTGATGGGCATGAGTCGTGCCTATCGGTCAGCGTAGCCATCGCCTTCGGCGAGGTGGTACGACTCATCGAGGAGATCGATCGCGTGGGCGGTCGCGCCGGAGGGCCCGTCGGGGTCGGAGAAGAGGCGGATTCCGGCGTCGAGCTGGACCATGCAGCCGGGGTTGGCGGTGCAGACCTGATCGGCGCCCGTGGCGTTGACGTCGACCATCTTGTCCCGCAGCAGGGAACGGGAGATCTTCTTCTGGGCGATGGAATAGAGCCCGGCGCTGCCACAGCAGCGGTCAGGATGGGCCATCTCGACGAGTTCCAAGCCGGGGATGGCGGACAAGATCTCGCGGGGAGCGGTCGTGACCTTCTGAGCATGGACGAGGTGGCAAGAGTCTTGGTAGGTGATGGAACGGTCCAGCGACCCCTGAGGCGCGTCGAAGCCCGCGCCGACCAAGAATTCGTGTATATCGCGCACGAGGGTCGAGAAGTGTGCGGCCTTCTCAGCGTAGGCCGGATCGCTGCGGAGGAGGTGGCCGTACTCCTTCATGTGAGCGCCGCAGCCGGCGGAATTGACGATGATGGCATCGGGCTCTTGAGCGAGGAAAGCGTCGATGTCGTGGCGGGCGAGATCGCGGGCCGTTTCGATATCGCCGCCGTGGGCATGGAGGGCGCCGCAGCAGCGCTGCCCGGGCGTGGCCAGGACGTCGAAGCCGTTGCGGCTGAGGACGCGCGCTGTGGCGTGGTGGGTGGCGGGGAATGACAGCGGCATGATGCATCCAGTCAGCATCACGACCTGACCCCGCTGTTCGCCCCGGGGGGCATAGCGCCGGACATCGGTGGGGATGAAGAAGGGGTGGGTGGCGTCCGGGGCAAGAGCTTCGGTCTCGGCTAGACGCGGCGAGATCCTGGCGAGGATTCCCGTGGCGCGGACGAGCCGCTGCAGGCCACTCTTCTGATAGGCGCGGAGACCGAGAAACGCCAACTCCAAGCGCTTCGGATAGGGAAGAATGCGCCGCATGACGAGGTTCCAGGCCAGACGTTGGCGTTTCCCCCAGCGATCTTGCGTGAACATCTCGGTGCGGGTGGCCTCCATCAGCCGCCCGTAGGGGACGCCGGATGGGCAGGCGGTCTCGCAGGCGCGGCATTGTAGGCACTGGTCGAAGTGCTGCTGTACGCGTGGCGTCCAGTTGACGCGGCCTTCGTGGAGAGCACGCATGAGATAGACCCGCCCGCGCGGTGAGTCGGTCTCGAGACCCAGATCGAGATAGGTGGGGCAGGCATTGAGGCAGAAGCCGCAGTGCACGCAGAGGCTGAGCTCATCGATCTCGGGGCCCTCTTTTCCCGCGAAACGGGAGAGGATGTCGCTCCTGGGGGTGGAGAGCACGTTCAGATCCCCCCCACGAAGCGGCCCCGACTGAGGATGGCGCCGGGGTCGAACTGTTGCTTCATCTCACGCATGATGGCGATGCCCTCGCCGGCGGATCCCCAGACATCGATGGCGGCTTTGACATCGGCCGCCGCTGCTTCGACGGTCACCGCGCCCTGTTCGTCGCCGAGGCGGCTGCGCAGCGTCGTGAGAAGTGTCGCGGTGTCATCCGCGGAGAGCAGTGGGAGCTCCGCGAAGAGGATTCCGGAATCGAGATAGAACCAGAGCCGAACGCCGTCCGCGAGTTCAGAGACCTCTCGCGCAACCGCCGCCAGCCGGGTGGGGCGCAGTCCGATGCGGAGCAGGGTCGGCTCGACTCTGTCCGGATCGTTGCTTGCGGAGTCAGGGTCGGGCGCGGGAACCTCCAGGTCGACGAGGTGCTGCCAGAAGGCGGGATCGGTCGCGGTGGGCGTCTTCGCGGTGCCCGCCGCTTGCCCGAGACCCAGCAGTGTTTCGTCGACCGCTTCGCGAACGCCGGAGACGCGGATCGCGAGGACGGCGTGGGTTGCGGCGCTGGTGATAGCGCCGCAGCGCTGAGCGGAGTCCGGGTCGAGCGCGGCGACGGCTTCGACGCTGGGAGCGGCGGTGGTGAGCCGTGCGCCGAGTTCGAGGGCGTTGTGGATGTCGGTGCAGGGCAGAAGGAGAGTGGCGTCGTCGACGGGGAGCGGGCGCAACTTGAAGCTGACGCGTGTAATGCAGCCCAGCGTCCCCCAGGAGCCCGCGAAGAGCTTGGGTAGGTCGAAGCCGCTGACGTTCTTGACGACGCGACCGCCGCCCTTGATCGCCGTGCCGTCGGCGAGGTGCATCTCGCAGCCGATCAGCCAGTCGCGGACGGAGCCATAACGCGCGCGGCGTACGCCGCCGCGACCGCGTGCAACCAAGCCGCCGACTGTTGAGCGTTCCACGAGCGGCACGTCTAGCGGGACGAACTGCCCGTGCTCCCAGAGGGTCTGCTGCAAGTCCGAGACGGTCATTCCAGCTTGCACGGTCACCGTGAAGTCTTCGGGCTGTAGATCGATGATCTGGTTCAGGCCCCGCAGGTCGATCGCCAGATCGTAGAGCTGGGGCGCATTGCCGACGGCGATCTGGGTGCGCCCGCCCTGGAGGATGATGCCCCGATCGTCCCGCGCTGCCTCGGCGAGGATCTCGGCGAGCTCAGCCTCGCTGTCGGGGCGAACGACGGCGCTGGGTGTGATCCCGTCGACGGCGAAGTCGTTGGGCAGGCCTGCCGTTGTGGAGGTGGGCGAGGCGCCTGAGGAGGACGGGTCAGGCATGAGCGTGTTCAGACAGGGGGTGTTCAGACGGCGGGTGATCAGACATAGGCGTCTTTGCCGAACTTCTCCATCTGACGCTGCTGATGTTTGGCGTCGCCTTCGCCGCAGCCGTGTCCCGTGGGGAAGATCTTGCAGGGGTTGAAGTCATCGGAGGCGCCGAAAGCCAGTCGCAGACGCTGCATGGCGTCCATGTCCGCGTCTGTGAAGATCCAAGGCAGATAGGACTTTTTCTCGAGGCCGATGCCGTGCTCCCCGGAGATCGCCCCCCCGGCGTCGACGCAGACGCGCATGATCTCGCCACCGGCTTCCATGACGCGGTCGATGACACCGGGCTCGCGTTCGTCGAAGAGGAGGCAGGGGTGCAGATTCCCGTCACCGGCATGGAACATGTTGGCGACGGGAAGGTCGTAGCGCTCGGCGATCTCGTAGACGGCGTCGAGGACTTCGGTGAGCTTGGTGCGGGGCACGACGCCGTCGAGCAGGCAGTAATTCGGCTGGATCTGGCCGAGCGCGCCGATGGCGAGTTTGCGCCCGGCCCAGAGGCGTTCGCGTTCATCTTCTTCGGTGGCGGAACGGATCTCGCGTGGTTCGTGCTGGTTCAACACCCGTTCGACGACCTCGCTTTCGGCCTCGACCTGAGCAGCGGTGCCGTCGACCTCAACGAGAAGGACGGCTTCGGCGTCGAGGGGGAAGCCGGTGTGGAGGACGGGTTCGACGGCGGCGATGGTCTGTTTGTCGATCATCTCCAGCGCTGCCGGGACGATGCCCTGTTTGACGATGGCGCTGACGGCGGAGCTGGCTTGGCGCACCGAATCGTAGATCCCGAGCAGCGTCTTCACGGCCTCGGGACGGGGGACGAGCCGCACCAGGACCTTGGTGACGATGCCGATCGTGCCTTCGCTGCCGACAACGCAGCCGACGAGGTCGTAACCGGGGACGTCACGGGTGGGGCCGCCGATCCAGCGGATGGCGCCGTCGGGGGTGACCAGTTCCAGCCCCAGGACGTGGTTGGACGTGGTGCCGTAGGCGAGGGTATGGGGGCCGCCCGCGTTCTCGGCGACGTTGCCGCCGATGGTGCAGGCGCGCTGGCTGCTGGGGTCCGGAGCGTAGGCGAGCCCATGAGGAGCGGCGGCGTTGCCGAGGTCGAGGTTGACGACGCCTGGCTCGACGAGCGCGGTGCGGTTTTCGACATCGATGTCGAGGATGGTGCGCATGCGATTCATGCCGATGACGACGCCACCCTTCGCCGCCAAGGCGCCGCCGCTGAGGCCGGTTCCCGCCCCGCGCGGGGTGACTGGGAGGTCGTGCGCGCGGGCAATGAGGATGGCTTCGGCCACCTCTTGGGCGTTGAGCGGGAAGGCGATGGCATCGGGCCGGGCGCGGTCGGTGGTGCCGTCATACTCGTAGACGAGCAGGTCCTCGGGGCGCCAGATGACGGCATTGGCGCCGAGGGCTTGTTGAAGGTCACGGACGACGGGCGCTGCACTCACCATGGTCGCGCCTTTCTTGTCGGGCGAGTCCGCCCTGCACATGCGGAGCGAGTCTGATCTGGCGCATCTTCGACGCCTAGGACCTCTGTTCCTGCCTACAACCGGGCCAGGGACTTGCGAGGAAATCGAGCACGGCGTCGTTGTAGGCGCCGGGCTGCTCGAAGTAGGCAGAATGTCCGGCGTCCTTGATGGCCATGAACTGACTCCCCGGCATCGCCGAGTGGGCGGCCTGCATCGCTGTCGCGGGGACGATCATATCGTGCTCGCCAACGAGAAAGAGCAATGGAATACCCAGGCGCTGCAATATGGGCATGGATGAGCCGCGCCAGCGCGACATCCCCAAGGGGGGAGCGAGGAAGGTCTTGCCGCGTTTTGCATTGAGCGCGTTCATGCGTCGGTAGAGCCAGGCGACCTGGGGCTGGTTTTCTTCGGTGCCGGGCGACATGGTGCGTTGACGCAGGGTTTGGCCCTTGATGCGCTCCGCATGCTTGGCCTGGATCTCGCGCACCTCGTCGTTGACCGCGCCGCCGAGCGTGCCGGAGAGGATCAGGGCCTGCAAGCGATCAGGGAACTGCCAGGCGAAAGGAGTCGCCGTACGACCGCCCATGGAGTGGGCGATCATCGCGAATTTGTCGACCTCGAGATGGTCGAGCAGAGCGTGGAGGTCAAGCGAGAAAGCGCGACGCCCCGGTCCGCCCGGCACGTCCTTGGAGAAGCCAAAAGCGCGATGGTCGTACGTGATGACGCGGTACTGCTGGGCGAGGCGGGGCACTTGCTGCCACCAGACGAAGTGGTTGCCGCCCGCGCCGTGCCCGAGGACGAGCGCGGGCGCGGATGGGTCTCCGTGCTCTTCGTAGTAGATGTCGATCTCGTTGGCGTGGAGATAAGGCATGTGGATGAGCCTAGCGGACGGGCGACATTGAGCGGAACAACAGCGCCCGGCGGCGCTAGGCCGAGGTTGCAGCGTCGATGGCCATTTGCAGGGCTTGCCGCGCCGTCTGTTCCTTGTTGCCGACGCGGTCTCCGTCCCAGACGTGGCGCTCCGCCACGATGCGATCGCCGGGGCCGACGCAGGCGATCCAGACGGTGCCAATGGGGCGTTCGGCCGAGCCACCTGTGGGGCCGGTGATCCCGGTCTCGGAGATCGCGATGTCGGTGCCCAAGGCGTCGCGCGTGCCCTGAGCCAGGGCAACCGCCGCTTCTTCGCTGACGGATCCGTGTGCCTTTAAGATCTCGCGGTCGACGCTGGCCAGGGTCAGCTTGGGCGGGTTGTGATAGGGGACGATGCCGCCGATGAAGACCGCGCTGCAGCCCGGCACATCCGTGATGAGGGATCCGATCAGGCCTCCCGTATCGGTCTCACAGGTGGCGAGGGTGAACCCGCGTTCTTTCAGGGTGTCGACCGCCGATTGGGCCACAGCGTCAGTCACGGTGGCTGCTCCTTTCGCTCCGAACGCGATCCCGTTCGATCTCGTCTGTTGTTCGCAGCGCCAGTTCGGGCTGCCAGTTTGTCGCGGTATGAAGAAGCCCAGGCATTGCGCCTGGGCTTCGATGTGGACGTGATTCCGAGGGGGGCTACTCGCGCCCTTCAGATTTGTCGATGCCGAAGGTGAGCCACATGATGCCTGTGAACAGCACGAGGAACGGAGCCAGCAAGACCGCGAACATTACCCAGTCCGAGGCGCCGAAGCCATTGAGGCCGTCGTCTTGGACATCACTGTCGATGGGGCTGGAGATGACTTGCTCGGTCACGGGTTCCGCCAGATCGGATGCTTCCAGCACGGGCGTGGCCGCAAGGAAGATGCCGAGGATGAGGGCGGCCGCTACGAAGAGCACCAGCAGCGGTCGTATGCTGAGCGTGAGGGTCGTCGATCGCATAGGCATTCCCCTTTTGATCTGATGCTTCGGCGGCGAGCCCGCTCCTGCGAGGCACCAGACCTTGTTCGTACCGGCCGGGGGCCAAGCCCTGTTCCGTACTGGCCGGGGGCCAAGTCCTGTTCCATTCTGGCTGGGGTTCGGGGCTCCAAGCAAGTGCACCGGGCCTGGCGGTGGATGGTCTGGAGGGGGAAAGCCGGCCTCGGTCGCGGGTACCTCTTAGGCCAGGGCTCCAGCTTCTTCCAACGAGGCGATTCGATCGGAGCTATAGCCCAGGATCTCCTCCAGGATCTCCCGGGTGTGCGCCCCCAGTTGGGGCGCGGGTGTGTGAATCTCCGCAGGTGTGAGCGACAGCCGCCAGGGCGGCGCCAGCATGAAGCGCTCATCCATCTCTGGGGGCGTGACCGGGACGGAGTTGAGACGGGCTTGGAAATGTGGGTCGTCGTGCAGGGCGTGGCCCGTGAGGGTGGGGCTGGCGGGGACTCCCGCCTCCAGCAGCGTGTCCGTCGCCGCGCTGGCCGATCGCTCCTTGGTCCAGGACTCGAGAGCGCGATCGATCTCATCCCGGTTCTTCCAGCGCTTGAGTCCAGTGCGGAAGCGGGCATCTGTCTGGAGACCGGTGAGGCCGGTCGCGTCGCAGAGAGCCGCCCATTCGGCGTCGGTTTCGCAGACGATCGCGATCCACTCACGGGCGCCGGATTGGCCGTCAGGCGGGGCGCCGCATTCGTAGACGCCGTGTGGTGCGAAGGAGGTGTGGGCGTTGCCGCGACGTGGTGGATCTTGGCCGGTCATTGAGACGGCGAGAAACTGCTCGCCCATGTGCATGGCGATCGCCTCTCGCGCCGAGGTGTCGACGAACTGGCCTTGGCCGGAGCGGTCGCGGTGGAGCAGGGCAGCGAGCATTGCGAGGGCGGCGGCCGTGCCGGCGCGCAGGTCGATGGAGCCGCCCATCTGCCAGGGCGAACCGTTGGGATGGCCGGTGAGGTACGAGAGACCGGCCAGCGCCGCGAACGTGGGCGCGTAGCCGACGTAGTTCCTCTCGGGGCCGCTGGCGCCCACGGCGCTGGCGGAGACCATGACGAACTCAGGGTGGACCGCGTTGAGGGCGTCGTAGCCGAGACCGAGCTTGTCCAAGGTGCCGGGGCGAAAGTTGTCGATCGCGGCATCGCTGGTTGCGGCGAGATCTTTGACGATCTGAACCGCCTCCGGTGTCTTCAGGTTCAGTGTTAGGGAGCGCTTGTTGAGGTTGAGCTCGTTGAACATGGGGGCTTGGTTGAGGCCACCCGTGAACTGCCCGGCGGCGAGTGATCGCTGACGACTGTGGTCAATGCGGGTGGTGCTCTCGATCTTGATGACGTCGGCGCCCAGGAGGGCGAGTTGCATGGCGCCGTACGGTCCGGCCCAGGCCCAGGTGAAGTCGATGATGCGTTTTCCCGCTAGAGGGCCCGGCATGGTTGCCTCGCTTCGAACGTTGGAGGATCGCTTTGGGCGGCAGTGAGTTGCGACTCAGTCATGCGACCCCCGCGCGACGCGCCGTCGCCGCCGACCATCCGCTCGCGGTCAGAGGCTGGGTGGAACGCAAAATGGCGGCATTGCTGGAACCGAGCCCTGGGGCGGCCTGCCGCGGTGGGGCAGCGGTTTCGGAATAGAGAGCGGACGTGGTCGTGTAGTCGAACCGGCCAGCGTCGGGATGGTCGATGGGACTGAAGAAGGCACGGGCTCGCTCTTGCTCTGAGGCCATGACCTCCGAAGGCCGGTAGACCGCTCCGACGGGGGCGGAGTGAGACTGGGCCGTGCGATAGATCTCTTCGCGGGGGCGAGTGGCACACCACTCGCGGAAACCTTGATCCAGCTTTTCGGCGCCTTCGGCGCCGCGATCAAGGAGATCGCCGTTTTCGTCCAGCGCCCAGTCCGGATCGCCCATGGCATGCACCATGCCCGCCCATTGGTGGGGCTGGGGCATCACCGAGACGACGTAGCCGTCCTGGCACTTGATCAGGCCGCCAAACCCGGCGGGTCGTTTGCTGAACGTGGGCGCTCCATCGTGGCGAGCGATGGAGATGTCCACGCGGTCCAGGGACGACATCGCTTCTTGCACCGAGACCTCCGCGACTTGCCCGTCACCCGTCCCGCGGTCGGGGCCGCGGGCGATCAATGCGCCGATCGTGGCGATGGCGCAGGCCATGCCCCCGTCGGCCTCGTTGACATTGCCGCCGGTGGAGATGGGCTTTCCGAGGTCGGAGCCAAGGCCGCGGACGAGGACGTGCGCGGTGCCGGCGCTGTGCATGCGGGTTAACGGGGTCGTGGGCAGATCGGCTGCCGGTCCGTCAAGTCCGTAGGGGGTGACGCTGGCGACGATCAGCCAGGGGCGATTGTTGCGGACCGCGCCGGAGGTGAGGCCGAAGTGCTCTTGCTCGCCGGGGGTTAGGTCCGAGAGGAAGACATCGGCATCGTCGATCAGGGCGTTGAGCAGGCGATGGCCGGTATGAGTGCTGAGGTCGATCCGCAGGCTTTGCTTGTTGGTGTTGTAGTGGAGGTACAGCGCGCCCGTCTCGCGGTGTGGCCCGGCGGCGCGTCCGGGTACCGGCGCGAACGGCCCGAAGCGTCGTCCGCGGTCGCCGCGGGGCAACTCCACCTTGATCACTTCGGCGCCGAAGTCCGCGAGGATGCGACCCGCGAAGGGTCCAGCGACGAAGTCGCAGAACTCCACGACTCGAATGCCATCAAGGACGCGGGGCTCGCTGTTCTCGGTCTTCGGCACTGGCGCTCCGGCTCCTGGGTCGCGATGCCGCTCGACTCGGATTGCCGCGCGACTGGTGGGATGGTTGTATCAGCGCCCAGCACCAGAGTCGAGGACGCCAGTTAGGTGATGGGTCGAGTGGCGCAGGTCGAATCCCGCGGCAAGTGTCTTGCCCGCATTGTCCCGATTCTATCCCGCCGCATACTCTATTTCGAGATGGCGAAATAACTGATCCGCCGTGCGCTGCGCGGACGCGTCGCCCCCAAGCTCCTCGTCGTTGGCGTCTTCTCGGAGGATCTGGTGCGGAATCGCGCCTTCATTGTCCTAGCGCTGTCCGTCTTCTCCTCCACGCTGGGTATTGGCATGGTCAGCCCGATCCTGCCCGTCGTGGCCAAGGATCTGGGGGCAACGGGGGCCTGGCTGGGGTTGTCGTTCTCCGCTTTCGCGGTCTCGCAAGGGGTGTCGACGTTGCTTTTCGGTCGCCTCTCAGACAAGTGGGGGCGTCGGCCTTTCATCTATGGCGGATTCTTGGTCTACGGCCTGTCGGCCGTGGGCTACGCGACGGCGACCAGCTTCGAGCAGATCATCGCGTTCCGGTTTATCGCGGGCTTCGGTACGGCAGCGGTCTTTCCCATCGCCATGGCCTACATCGGAGACATGGCGGAGAAGGGGCGTGAGGGGACGTGGATGGGGACGTTCAACGTTGCCAACTTCGTGGGATTCGGCGCGGGCCCGCTGATTGGTGGCCTGGTCCGCGATGCGGTGGGGGCCGATGCGGCGTTCTGGACGATGGGGGGAATCCTGTTCGCGACGGCGGTGGCGGTGTTCCTCATGCTTCCGGCACGACCGCCCATGACGACGGACAATCGCTCCCGCCGGGATTCCTCGAGAGAGGATCCAGCGCAGCGCCCCGGCGCGCCGATCATGCGCATCCTTCGCGACCGCACCATTCGAGGCATGATGGTGTTTAGTTGGGCGGACAGCGTGGCGTTCGGTGCGGCGTTCGGGTTTCTTGCGGTGTATATGGATGAGAACTTGGCCGCGAGCGCCGTGATGATAGGGATTGTGCTCGCGGCGCGCACCTGGATTAACGGGTTGATGGCGCCGGTCTTCGGCCGCGCGGCGGATCGATTCGATCGGGTGCGGCTGGCGTCAGCCGGGCTCGCGGTGGGCGCCGTCGCCAGCTTCTTTGTGCCGGACATGACGACGGTCTGGGCGCTGGGTGTGCTGTTCGTGATCACGGGGATTTCGGAGGGTGTCGCGTGGCCCGCGATCTCCGCGATGACGGTCGACAAGGGGCGGACCTATGGGATGGGGGGGTTGATGGGGCTGCGGGAGACGGCAACGGCGGGAGGGTTGTTGTTTGGATCCGTGGGTGGTGGCCTCTTGGCCGATGAGTTCGGCCTGGGCATCGTCTTCCGGATGTCATCCGTCGCGATGCTGACGGGATCGATCGCGTTTCTTTGGCTTGCCCGCGATTACGTGGCGGCGCGTGAGGGCGCACCTCCTCGCCGACCAGATCGTGGTGTTCAGTCGAACCAGCTACCAGGCGAGTCAGCAGCCTCACCGGTGGTGACGCTGGACTCCGAGCCCTAGCTCGCGCCTAGCCGCGTGCAGCGGTGATCGTCTGGACCAGGGAGAGCCCGCAACGTAGACTCGCCGCCCAGAGAGGTCGACCGGTGTTGCTATGACGTCGCAGGCCATGCCAGAGACGGATGCCGCCAGATTCCCCCTCGCGGGCATGCGCGTGCTCGAACTCGCGGAGGGGATCGCCGGGCCGTATGCGGGGAAGTGGTTGGTGGCGCTGGGCGCCGATGTGGTCAAGATCGAGCCGCCGTGGGGGGAGTCGTCGCGAGCCTTCGGCCCTTGGCCGGAGGACGATCCCAACGACGAGACGAGCGGCCTCTTCCTCTATCTCAACCCCAGCAAGCGCGGCATCACGCTGAATCTGGAGACCTCCGACGGTCGCGAGATCCTGCGAGAGCTGGCCGCGACGGCTGACGTCATCGTGGAGTCGTTCGACCCTGGATACCTGGAGGGGATCGGGTTGGGGCGGGCGGTGCTGAATGAGAGCAAGCCCGATCAGGTGCTGGTCTCGATCACGGCGTTCGGACAGGACGGCCCCTGGGCCCAGATGCCGGCGACGGAGCTGACGCTGTTCGCGCTCAGCGGGCAGATGGGCATCACGGGTGACCCGATGCGTGCGCCGCTGAAGAACGGGGGCTCGCAGCCGTCGTACCAAGCCGGCCTGAATGCGTTTACCGCGATTGTGAGCGCCTACTACGGCGCCCAAGTCCACGGAGAAGGCGCGCACATCGACCTGTCGATGCGGGAGACCTTCGCGTCGATGTTGGAGTTGTACGCCTCCAGCTACTCGCAGTTGGGTCTGGAGTTCGGTCGTCGGGGGAATCAGGTGAACGCCGTCTGGGGGATCTACCCCTGCATCGATGGCTACGCCGGTCTCTGCTGCTTGCCACGGAACTACGACCGGATGGCCGAGGCCGTGGGAATTCCGGAGCTGCAAGAACCGCGTTTCGCCGATCCGGCCCAGCGCCTGGAGAACGAGGACGAGCTGCAGGCGATCATGTACGGCTGGTTCGCGGGGAAGACGCGCCAAGAGGTCCACGACCTGGGGATGGAGAATCGATTCCCCTCCGGGTTCGTGGCGACGATCCCCGATTTGCTCGACTCGGAGCAGCTCAACGGGCGTGATTTCTTCCGGGAGGACGACCATCCACGCGCGGGGAAGCTGAAATACCCGCGCCGGCTGTGGCAGGGCTCTGAGCATGCGTGGCGCGATGGGCGCGCCCCGGAGCTGGGCGAACACAACGTCGAGATTCTGCATGACGAACTTGGCTACGAGATGGAAGACCTACCGCGATTGCGAGAACTCGATGCCATCTAAGAACGTGCCATCTAAGAGAGAGCCATCGAAGCGGCCTCTGGAAGGTGTTCGTGTTGCGGATCTGACGGCGATGTGGGCCGGTCCCTACGCGACGATGCTGCTGGCCGATTTGGGCGCAGAAGTGATCAAGGTCGAATCGCCCCAGGCCTGGGACAATATCCGCACGCTGGTGCCGCCGCCGGTGGCACCGGGGGAGCATTGGTGGAATACCTCCAGCTACTTCCATGAATACAGTCGCAACAAGAAGTCCGTGACGCTCGATCTGGCCGATCCACGCGGTAAGGAACTCTTCGGCAAGCTCGTCGCGGAATGCGACATCGTGATCGAAAACTACCGGACGGACGTCCCGGCGAAGCTGGGGCTGACGTACGAGTGGCTGCGATCGCAGAACGAGCAGGTGATCGTGGTGGGCATGGCGGGTTTCGGGAAGACGGGGCCGGATGCCGAGGCGATGGGCTACGGCCCCATCATCGAGCAGATGTCGGGGATGACGGCGCTGAGCGGGTACGGCGACGATGGCGTTCCGTACAAGACGGGGATCTCCTACGGCGACCCCATCGCGGGGATTGGCGCCGCTAGCTCCGCGATTGTGGCGCTGATTCAGCGTCGCAAGACGGGCAAGGGCCAGTACATCGACCTGGCGCAGCGCGAGATCATGACGGCGCAGCTCGGCGAGGCGTTCATGGATTGGTGCATGAACGAGCGTCTCCCAGAGCACATGGGTAATGGCCACGACTGGATGGCGCCGCACAATGCCTATCGCTGCGCCGCCCGTCCTCAGGATCCGAACCAGGACCCGCTGCAGCCGGACGTCAGCGACGACCAGTGGGTCGCGATCGCCGTGCGCACGGATGCGGAGTGGGATGGATTCGTGAGGGCGATGGGCGACCCGGATTGGGCGTCGGCGGAGGAGTACTCCGACCAGATATACCGTTGGGACAACCGCGAGAGTCTCGACCAGCATGTTGAGGCATGGACCCGGGGTTTGGACAAGGACGAGGTCTTCCAAGCCTGCTTGGCCGAACGAGTGCCCTGCGGCCCCGTTCTCCATACGCGCGATCTCTTCAAGGACGAGCAGCTGCTCGCGCGCGACTTTTTCGAAGAGGTGAGTCACGAGGAGCACGGCGCCTGGATGATCCACGGCTGGGTCTGGCGCGCGACCGACGCGGGGTCCTGCGTGATGTTCAAGGCGCCGGATTTCGGCCAGCACAACGCGGAGGTCTTGGGTGGAATAATCGGACTGGGAGAGGCCGAGATCGCCGAGCTTGCCGAAGCGGGGATCATCGCCGATGCGCCCGCCGCGACGCCGACCGGGTCGGAAGTGCGGGCCGCGGCTGAGGCCGCGGCCCGGGCTCTGGACTAGGCGTGGTGTACGCCCTGGTTCTGCATCTCGATGCCGCGACCGACGAGGCCGTGCGCTTGGTCTGGGATCGACTCGCCGACGAGGGGATCGCCAAGCCTCCCCCGGAGCCGCATGTGCCACCGCACGTGACCATCTGGGTCAGCGACGACTTGGAGCGCAAGGCCGCACCGCCGGTCATCGACCGTTTCGCGGAGCGTCTCCAGCCGCTTGAGGTTCGCTTCCGCAGTGTCGGATCATTTCCGGCGCGCTGGGGCCCGGTGTTCTATGCCCCCGTCCCCACGACCCAGCTTCTCGACCTGCATCGGGATGCCTTCACGCTGGCGATGGATATCGGTGCCTATCCCCAATGGCATCAGCGCCCGGCGCACTGGGTGCCCCACCTGACGGCATCCCTCGAACTGGAAGAGGGCAAGGTCCCGGAGGCGGTGCGGATCTGCACGGAGATGGAACTGCCCGAGAAGTCGCAGTTCAATAGTCTGGGCCTCTGGCGAACGTTGCCGAACGTCGAGGCGATCCATCGGGTGCGGTTCGAAGAGCCGACGCGATTGCTCTAGGCATCGCGCGGCCGCGCCGAGGCAGGTGGTGGGCGCCCGTTACTTCCCCGCTAACGGCCGGATCTCTTTAGCGATCTTGTTCATCTCCGCCCGCAGATCCTCGGTGCTGGCGACCGGCGGCGAGAAGAGGATGTGGGACATCCCCGCCGCAGCGAAAGCGTCGATGTCGGCCGCGACCTGTTCGGCGGTGCCCGTGAACGGCGCCCGCTCGACGGTTGGGTCGAAGGTGGGGCCGGGCATGCTGCGGAGGCAAATGGGGCCCATTAGTTTGTGGGCGTCGCGACAGGCGGCATGATAGGCCTCGACGCCGGCGGAGAACTCCGCCAGCGTCAGGTTGATGGGGTGCCAGCCGGTGCCGCGTTGCGTGGCGCGGGTGATGGCGGCGGGGCCGTTCCCTCCCACCCAGACGGGGAATGGAGCGCGCAGCGGTTTGGGGTTCTGGCGCATGTCGTCAAAGTTGGTCCAGGTTCCTGCGAAGGACGTGGGGTCGGACGTCCAGAGCGCCTGCATCACGTCCATGTATTCGTCGCAGACGACGCCGCGTTGGTGGAAGTCCGCGTTGAGGGCGTCGAACTCCTGCTCCAGCCAGCCAACGCCGGTGCCAAGGATGATGCGGCCTCGCGACATCTGGTCCAGCGTCGCCAGCATCTTGGCGGTGACTACGGGGTCGCGGTAGGGAATCACGAGGACGCTGACGCCGATCTCGATCGACTCGGTGACGGCGGCGGCGGCGGTCATCACGATGAGCGGGTCGTAGAAGTAATCCGGGATGTAGCTCTCGCCGGCGGGCACGATGATGTGGTCGCTGGCCCAGATCGATTCGAACCCCAGTGCTTCGGCCTCACGCGCGACGCTCTCCACCATGCCCGGTTGTGCGTTGCGTCCGAAGTGGGGAATGGTGATGCCAAACTGGACAGCCATGATCGGGTTCCCTTCGTCCTGCTCTAAACGGGCGCGGTCGGCGCCAGTCTACTGGCGTTGGAACCGCAGTGACCGTCGGCCAGGTTGATTGTCCGTCGGTCGGCGCTGCTCTAGTCTCGCTCCTTGCCAGACAGAAAAAGGGGACCCGCATGGCCGACTATAAGGGCGCGCTGCCCACACCCACCCCAGACACGGAGGCGTTCTGGGACGGCACGAAAGAGCACAAGCTCATCCTGCCGTACTGCGCCGCCTGCGACGCCTACGACTTCTATCCGCGTCCGTTCTGCCGCGGGTGCTTCTCCTGGGATCTGGAGCAGCGTGAGGTGAGCGGCAGAGGCAAGCTGCACACGTACGTGATCAACCACCGAGGGCCGGCGGGGTTCGAGGACAAGACGCCGTACGTGATCGCCGTCGTCGAACTGGACGAGGGACCACGGATGATGACCAACATCTTGATGGATGAGGAACCCACGCCGGAGAACCTGCGCATCGATGCACCGGTCGAGGTGGTGTACACGGACGTGACGGAGGACGTCACGCTGCCGCATTTCCGCCTGATCTAGGCCGCGCAGGTGCAGGACCGCACCCTTCCCGAGATCCGTCACCGAGTCGCGCCGCCGAGGCCCGAGGAGATCCATCATGGTTGAGAGCATTCGTCACAAGATCGCGATCGTTGGGGCCGCCGAGACCGATACGCTCGGCACTCAGCCCGATATGCCGCGTCTGGCGCTCCACGCGCAAGCGGCGCGCAACGCCCTCGCGGATGCGGGGCTGCGGCTCTCGGATGTCGACGGCATCCTGAGCGCAGGGGCCTCGCCGAACGAGTTGTCGGAGTACCTGGGCATCGTCCCGCGCTTTCTGGACGGCACCTCCGTGGGTGGCTGTTCTTTCATGATCCACGTGCGGCACGCGGCTGCGGCGATTCAGGCTGGCTACTGCGACGTGGCGCTGATCACGCATGGAGAAAGTGGCCGGTCGCGGGTGGACATGGGCGGCGGCGGCAGTCGCCAGTCGCACGCGGCACAGTTCGAGTCGCCGTTCGGTGCGGCCGGTGCACCGAGCACGTTCTCGATTCCCGTGCTGCGCCACTTCCACGAGTACGGCACCACGAAAGAGCAGATGGCCCACGTGCCCGCCGCCACGCGCGAGTGGGCGATCCGGAACCCGATGGCGATCATGAGCGAAGCGGGGCCGATCACGCCGGAGGATGTCTTCAACTCGCGGATGATCTGCTACCCCTTCAATCTCTTCGACTGCTGTCTCGTCGCCGATGGCGGTGGCGCGCTGGTGATCGTCTCCGAAGACCGGGCCAAGGATTTCCCGCACAAGCCGGTCTACGTGCTGGGTGCGGGCGAGGCGGTGGCGCATCAGAGCGTCTTCCAAATGCGGGACTTCACGACATCAGACTCCAGCAAGCTGTCGGGCGAAGAGGCGTATCGGGTCGCGGGGATCGGCCCACAGGATATCGATCACCTGATGTTCTACGACGCGTTCTCCTTCACCCCCATGATGTTTTTGGAAGAGATGGGGATCGTCCCCAAGGGTGAGGTGGGTCCCTGGATTGCGGAGACCAAGACCGGGCCGAACGGCGAGACGATCTACAAGACCGGCCCTGGCGGCGAGATGCCGATGAACACCAACGGTGGCGGCTTGTCGTACTGCCACACGGGCATGTACGGGATGTTCGCGCTGCTGGAGTCGGTCTTCCAGCTGCGCGGCGAGGCCGGGGAGCGCCAAGTCGAAGGAATTCAGACGAGCCTGGCCCACGGCCCGGGCGGCATGTTCGCCGCCGCCGGCACCGTGATCATGTCGAACGAGTAGGAGTTGGCCGAGGTGGCAGTGGAGGACGAAGAGGAGCGAAACCTCGCGGCCCTGGAGGACTACGTTCGGGAGTACAACAGCGGGGCGGGCTATGTCGATCGGTGCTTCACACCCGCTGCCGTTCTGACACTGCTTCGCTTGGGGACCAGCACTGCTGGTCGTGCTGACTTGCAAGCCGCGGCTGAAGCGGTTCTCGCCACGCTGCCCGATCGGCGCACCTGCGTCGTTGACGCGTCGGCCTCCGGCAACATCGTTGTCGCCCGGATGCGCTTTCGAGGTACTCCGACCGCGGATGGTCCCTTCGGGCCCGGAGGGGAACTCTTCGTCGCAGAGATCCTGAACGTGATCACATTCAGAGATGCACTCATGGCCAGGAAGCTGGAGTTTCCACTGGGTTTCCCGCCCCGGGATCCCGCCGAACTCGACATCGCGATTCTGAAGGACGTGGTCCGGCTCTTCGGAGAAGACGAAGGGACTCTGGGTGACCTTCTCGCGCCAGATGTGGACTTCCGCCAGTTCCCTTCTGGCGTCGCCTTCGCGACCCGTCAAGATCGCGGTGAGCTAGCCCAGTCCGATCGGGCTGGGGTCGCCAGTCGGCAGGTTGTGCCGTTGGATTGGGGCGTCGCGGGCGACACCCTCACTCTACGCTTTCGCCGAACCAGGGGCGCTGACGATTCGGCTCAGGTTCGGTCCGTCCAGCCGTCATGGCAGGAGTTCGTCACAGTTCTGACCATGCGGGAGGGTCGGATCGTTCGGTACTACGAGTACTGGGTGGAATAGCGCGGTTTGCTTCTTTCTCCTTCACGGTGCGCTCGCTGCGTTCATCGCGGTCTCCGAAGTGGGCGATGCCCTTGGTGGCTTGGGCGGCTTGGCGAAGAAGATGAGCAGGGCGCCGAAGAGCAGCAGACCGACGAAGACGGCGAAGATGAGGTCGTATGAGCCGCGGGCGTCGAAGACGATACCCGCCACCAGCGGGCCGCCGGCGTTGAGGCCGAACTGCACAGGCGCGGTGATGCCTCGGATCGCGCCGATTGACCAGCGGCCAAAGTAGTCCGGGAACGACGTCTGATTGAGCGGGAGTTGCACGCCGAAGGCGAGCCCATGCCAGATGGCGAAGGCGTACGCCATCCAGACTGTGTCGACGAAGATCAGCCAGATGATCGCGGTCGAGGTGATGATGAGGGTGACCGGGAGGGCGAAGCGCAGCGGGAAGCGGTCGCGGATTTCGCCACCGAGCAAGCCGCCAAAGAGCCCGACGACCGCCCAGACAGTGATCACCAGCACCGCGGTCCCCTGGGAGAGGCCGTTATCCCCCAGGTGCGACGCCAGCGAGAAATTCACGGCGCCGCCGACGACGAAGAGCTGACTGGTACCGAAGAGCAGCAGCCAGAAGGCTCGCGTTCGGACCGCCTGACCCGCGGTCCAGACGGGATCATCGGCGCTGGGTTCGGTGGAGAGCGTGTCGCCGCCGTGGAGGCCGTCGGGGCGGAGGCCGAGGTCCTCGGGTCGACGCCGGACGAGCAGGTAGGGCGGGACGACGGCAACCACCAGGATCAAGACGCCCAAAGCGGCGAAGGCGGCGCGCCAGTTGAACAAGGTAATGAAGAGCAAGATGACTAAGGGCATGATCGCCATTGCGCCGCGGGTGCCGAGCAGCATCAGGCCCGTGGCTCTGCCTCGTCCGCGAATGAACCAATTGGCGATCGTCACGGCGATGGCGATCTCCAGGATCGCGGTGACCATGGCGCGGCCGGCCCCGAAGAGGATGTAGAACTGCCAGGCGGAATCGATGGCGGCGAGGAGGATCAGCAAGACGCCGCCGAGGGCGATACCTCCGACCATGAAGAAGCGACCGCCATAGCGATCGATGTAGCCCCCCAGAAATGGCGAGACGAGCGCGCCAAACAGCGTGCCCGCGGAGAGCGCCCCGGCGATCGTGGCGCGGCTCCAGCCGAATTCGTCCTCCAGGGGCTGGACGAAGACGCCCAAGACGGGGTTGAAGAACGCAACGCGGGAGAAGGAGACGAGGGAGACGGCGATCAGCAGCCACCAGCCGAGATGGCCGCCTTTTGCCGCAAAGCCGGGGATGCCAGCCTCTCTGAGGCGCTGCGCTGGGCGATCCATGAATCCTCACGAAGCAGGTGGACCCCCACCCTACCATCGAAGGCACGCGCGCCCGGTGCGTGCCTTCGATGCGACGAGTGAGCCGGTGGGGAAGGTCAACTTGCGAGAAGAGCCCTGGAGCGTCAAGGATGGGCGCGGGGATCCCGACTCCCAAGCGGCGTGTTCAGCTCCTCGCGAGGAGCGCTGTGTCTGAGAGGTCGTCATGAAGATCTGTGTGACTGAGACCGTGTGGGCGGAGGCGGGCGGGCGGATTGCCGCAGTCGCTCCGGACGTGGAGGTGGTGCGACTCTCCCACGAGGGGGAGTACAGCGGCGATCCCAATGGGGCCGAGGCGTTCTTCTTCTCGTCGGACCTGTTTCAGGCGCGGCGGACGGCCGTGGAGGAGGCGATGCGCGTCGCCACCTCCGGCACGTTGAAGTGGATCCATTCCTCCGCGGCGGGGGTGGATCATCCCATCTTCCAGCAGATGATCGCGGCGGGCGCGACGCTGACGCATTCGCCCGGCCTGCATGGCAAGCCGATCGCGCAGTATGTGCTTGGCTACATGCTGCATCACAGCAAACGCATGGCGGCGCACGCGGAGGCGCAGCAGCGGCACGACTGGACGCGGGAGATCGAGAGTGTGGAGCTGACCGGCCAGACGCTGGGCATCGTGGGCTACGGCGGGATCGCGGCGGAGATCGCGCGACTCGCGAAGGCCTTCGAGATGCGCGTGATCGGCACCAAGTGCACGTCGATCGATGATCCGAACCTGGACGAGCTGCTGACTCCCGATCACCTGCGGGACCTGCTCGCGCAGTCCGACTATGTGACGCTGGCCTGCCCGCTCACGGATGAGACGCTTGGGCTGATTGGCGCCGCGGAGTTCGCGGCGATGAAGGAGGACGCGGTGTTGATCAACATCGCTCGGGGCGGTGTCGTGGACGAACCGGCGCTGATCGATGCGATGACCAGCGGCCAGATCGCGGCGGCGGTGTTGGACGTGGTCGGCGAGGAGCCGTTGCCGCCCGAATCGCCGCTGTGGGATCTGCCCAACGTCGTGATCACGCCGCACGACTCGAGTCGCACCCAGTTGGGCCTGCCGCGCACCATCGACCAGTGGCTGAAGAATCTGACGCACTATGTCCGCGGTGAGGCGCTGGAGCATGTGGCGGAGGGAACCGGCGTGGCGGAGGCGTAGGCCGCGCGCACCTGCCCGGCGGTTGGGCCTAAGCGGCATCGGCCCAGCGACGGATACCGATGGCGCTGGTGACAACGTCGTCGTAGGCGCCGGCTGGAGACTGGCGTCGGCCGTTGGGAGTGCTGCGCTGGGCGTGGTGGGCAATGGCAAAGCTGCTGGCGATCGCCAAGTGCAATCCGAAGGCGAGCCCAACCAGATGAACCAAAACGAAGTGGGGATGGAAGACCCAGCGGAAGTAGGCCGTCTGCAGAGTGCTCATCCGTTCCCCCTTCCCGCAGTGTCTAGAGAAGCAGTAGTCGTCGAACAGCCAGCCGTGAGCAGGCTGGACCTAAATGTTCGGATGCTCACCGGGCCAGACGCATAAGGGTTCCGCGTAGTTCCCTTGCTTCGTGCACCACAAGCCCTGCGCCCAGGATTGGCCCAGGTACACTGCGCCAGCGAGGCCAGAGGAATATGGGCAGGCTGCCCTTCGGGCCTACCTCAAGTTGAACCCACTGCGAGGTAACAGCATGAGCGGTGCTCTCGACGGAATCACGGTCCTGGATCTGACCTGGGTGCTCTCAGGCCCCTATGCCTCCATGATCCTCGCCGACTTGGGCGCGGACGTAATCAAAGTCGAGCGACCTCCCTACGGCGATGTCGCGCGCACGACCGGTCCCTTCCAGAACCACGAGAGCATCTACTTCCAGAGCATCAATCGGGGCAAGCGCAGCATCTCCATCGATCTGCGCCAGGAGCGTGGCCAAGCGTTGTTCCTGGACCTGGCGACGGAGGCCGACATCGTGATGGAGAACTTCAAGCCAGGGGTGATGGACCGGCTCGGCGTCGGCTGGGAGGCGCTCTCGGCGCGGAATCCGCGACTGATCTATGCCGCGACATCGGGCTTCGGACAGACCGGTCCGCTGCGCAACCGCGCCGCCCTCGACATCGTGGTGCAGGGGATGGGGGGCGTGATGAGTATCACGGGCTATCCGGATGGGCCGCCTGCGCGTGTCGGGACCTCCGTCGGCGACATCACGGCGGGGCTCTACACGACAGTGGGCGTGCTGGCGGCGCTGCATGAGCGCGAGCGCAGCGGGTTGGGGCAGATGGTCGACGTCTCGATGCTGGACTGCCAGATCTCGATCCTGGAGAACGCGGTGGCGCGCTACTTCGCGACCGGCAAGGAACCGCAGCGACTCGGCACAAGGCACCCGTCAGCGACGCCGTTCCAGGCCTTCCCGACGCAGGATGGCTGGATGGTGATGGCGCTGGCCTGGGGCATCGACAACCAGTGGGCGCTGTACTGTTCGGCGATTGAGCGCGTCGATCTGATCGACGATCCGCGCTTCGACACTTCGTTCAAGCGCACCGAGAACCACGCCGAGTTGGAGCCGATCCTGTTCGCGGCGATGCGCGAGAAGACGACCGACGAGTGGCTGGCGATCCTGGAGCCCTACGGCATGCCGATCGGCCCGCTCAACAGCGTGGGCGAGGCGGTGAGCCAGGAGCAGATCCAGTATCGCGGCATGATCGTCGAGGTCGACCATCCGGCGGCCGGGCCGATCAAGATGGCTGACTCACCGCTCAAACACATGTCGCGGACCCCGGCCGCTGCCGGGGAGGCCGGGCCGTCGTTCGGGCAGGACACGGCGACCGTGTTGGAGGAACTGCTCGGCTACGATGCCGCGCGGGTGGCGGAGCTGGTCGACTCGGGGGTGGCGCATACGGAGGGCGGGCCGGACATGGAGGCCTATCTCAACGCTTAGCTGATCGACAGGGGAGCGCGATGGGATTGCTCGACAAGCTGCGACGACGCGTCCGGCCCGAGCTGATCGAGATCGAGATCGACGTCATCGACCAGATCATTCTCAAGCACCTGATCCGTCACCAGACGGCGCCAGCTCTGGACCTGGTCCAGGAGGTGTTGATGGCGCGTCGCACGGCGAATGAGCAGCAGGTGCGGCTGTCGCTGATTCGCTTGGAGTCGCTGCGATTGATCGCGCGGGATTCGGCCCCCCAGCTGGAGGTCGACAATCGGGGGCGGGAGTATGCGATCACGTCGGACGGGAAGCGGCTGCGGAAGGTGTTGCAGACGGTGCCGACGTCGCGGATTCAGACATATTTATAATCGCGCCGTCCCGTAGCGACGCAATGTGGCGGAGGTCCTGCCGGAGGTACCTGCCGCGCAGGGTTGTCAATCCTGCGGTGTTGGATCGGGTGTCGTTGGCGCCGCACGCGGAACGCTGATCGGGGCGTCGGCACGACGAGCACTCTAGACGGGGCGTCGGCTAGACTCCCTCGACGCGAACGCCTGGGGCGGAAGGACAGGGAGTATCCATGCGACCGAACACGCTGAAACAACTTTGGAACGACGACAAGCCCGCCTTCGGGGTCTGGCTCTTATCGGGTAGGAGCTTCGTGGCGGCGCGGGCCTGAGATGAGCGCGCCAGACCCCACGACGGATTTCCGAAGCCGCTACGACGCGGAGGAGCTGCGCCAGTACATCGCCGCAGTGTTGCGTCACTATGAAGTCCCCGACCGCGACGCCGCCCTTGGCGCCGAGGTCCTGATCGACGCCGACCTAAGCGGCATTGAGTCGCACGGCATCGCGCGCATGCCCTGGCACCCCGGCTACGCGGTCGGCTTCCAGCGCGGCATCGTCAATCCCAATCCCAATATCAAGGTGCTGCGCGAGACGCCGGTCAGCGCCGCCTGGGACGGCGATGGCAGCATGGGCGTGATCGTCTGCACCAAGGCGATGCACGCCTGCATGGAAAAGGCGCAGGAGGCTGGGATTGGCATGGTGACCGTGAGCAACGGTCGGCACTTCGGCGCCGCGGGCTACTACGCCCGTATCGCGGCGGAGCAGGACCTGATCGGGATGGCCTATTGCAACGTGCCGCTGATCGCCGTCGCGGCCGGGGCCTTGGACCGCGTCTTCGGCACCAACCCCATCGCCATGGGTGCGCCCGTCCAGGACGACAACCCCTTCCTCCTCGACATCGCTACGACGGCGGTTGCCGGCGGCAAGCTGGAGATCGCTCAACGTCAGGGCAAGCGTCTACCGGAGGGCTGGGCGGTGAACGAGGACGGGTCGTCATCGGACGAGCCGGAAGCGCTGCGCCAAGGCGGCGCCTTGTTGCCCCTGGGCTCGCGCTTGGAGACCTCTTCACATAAGGGGTATGGGCTGGGCCTGATGGTCGACATTGTGTCCGGGGTGCGGGATCGGGTCTCTTCGTCGATCGCCAGACGCTGGTGCAAGGGCAGTGGTTCGCGGCCTGGCGTATCGACCTCTTTCGCGAGCCTGCCGAGTTCAAGGCCGAGATGAAACGCATGGTCGATCACATCCGGGGGACGCGACCGGTGCCCGGAGTTGATGCTGTGCTGATTCCGGGTGATCCGGAGTATGCCGCCCGTGCCGATCGGGAAGGGAACGGGATCCCGCTCGACGCCGCCAGCGTCGAACAACTGACATCGCTAGGTGACGAAACCGGAGTTCCATTTCCGGTTGCGCTCGCCTAGGCTGTCGCGAACCATTTAGGTGCGGGATCGGCGAGGTTTGACCCGCTTGCGGGCCGGATGGGATGATTAGCAAGACACGAAATATCTATTGGCGCTCAGTGGGTGGCGCCGATAGAAGCGAGGCGACAATGGCTGACGATGCGCGCGCCGCCCTTCTGGAGAGAGTTCTTGCGGAGTATGGTCCCGCCGTCACTCTCGCTGACCCGGCACGGCTCCAGGACTGGGAAGATATCGGTCTGACGATGTCGCAGCTTCGTGTCCTGATGATTCTCAACCGCGAGCGAGGGATGACGGCCGGGAACTTGGCTGACCGCTTGGGTGTGCGTCCGTCCACGGTGACGGGCATCGTTGATCGGCTGGTGAAGCAGGACTTGGTGGAGCGACAGGCGGATCCGGACGACCGGCGCGTGGTCCGCAACCTATTGACGCCGCACGGCAGCGAAGTGATCAACAAATACAGCGTTGTGGGGGCTGACTTCATCAAGGCGATCTTCGACCAACTGAAGGACGAGGATCTGAACCTCCTCGCGGTCGCGCTGGGCACGCTCAATCTGCAAGCTCAGAAGATGGGCTTGCAGGTCCCGCCTCCGGTGATCTCCGAGGAGGCGCCTGCTCAATCGTGAGCCGCCGATCGTCGAGTTTCCGATGACTCTGCATGGAAACTCGGAGGCTGGTCCGAGAGCTGGCACTGGGGAGCGATCAGATTCGGGCCAAGCATCGTCGTCCGCACCTCAACCGCCGTCCGCACCGGAGTCGCCGAGCGCGCCGTCGCTGGGGATGATGGCACCCGATCAGGTGCCGCCGGGGATGCTCCTCCCGGCCCGGCAAAAGCGCGTGATCATGGCCGCAATCATGCTGGCGATGTTCGCCATGGCTGTGAACCAGACCATCATTTCGGTCTCGTTGCCCCGGATCATCGCGGACCTTGGTGGCCTTGACCTGTTTGCCTGGCCGCTGACGTCGTATCTGCTGGCCTCCACGGCGCCAGTCCCCGTGTTCGGCAAGCTCTCCGACATCTACGGACGCAAGCCGTTCATCTTGATCGGCCTGATCATCTTCATGATCGGGACCGCGCTGGCGGGTACCTCCGGCACGATGATTGAGCTGATCGCCTATCGCGCCGTGCAGGGACTAGGTGGCGGTCTGATCATGGCGACGGCGTTCACGGCGATCGGCGACCTCTACCCGCCGTCGGAACGTGGACGATGGTCGGGGCTGTTTAGCGGGGTCTTCGCGCTGGCCAGCATCGTGGGGCCGCTGGTGGGCGGGACGATCACGGATCAGCTCTCCTGGCGCTGGATCTTCTACGTCAATCTGCCCATCGGCATCATCGCCTTCGTCGCGGTGTTCCTGCTGCTGCCCTGGTTCCGCACCAATCGCAAGCAACGTGTCGATTACCGGGGCGGTCTCTTCCTCATGGCGGCGGCGGTCGCGCTGTTGCTGGGCCTGTCGACGGGGGGGAACCAGTTCGGCTGGACCAGCTTGCCCGTCTTGAGCGCCTTCGCCGTGACCGCCGCAATGCTTCTGGGCTTCCTGGTGACTGAGAAACGGATGGGGATGGCGGGAGTCCTGCCGCTGGCGCTGTTCAGGCAGCGGGCCTACGTCGTCTCGATCTCCGCCCTGGCCGTCGTGGGGTTGGGGATGTTCGGCGTCATGCAGTTCATGCCGCTCTTCGTGCAAGGCGCGCAGGGATTGTCGGCGACGAGTTCTGGCCTGGTGACGATGCCGATGATGGGGGGCTTGGTAGTCGGGTCGATCATGGCGGGGCAGGGGGTGAGTCGCTTCGGCCACGCCCGTGGGCTGGCGGTCACCGGTGGGTTGGTGTCGGCGCTGGGCGCGTTCCTGCTCTCCACGCTTGAGGCGGATTCGTCGCAAAACCTGACCCGCCTCTACATGATCCTCCTTGGCTACGGCATCGGTGTAGCGATGCCGCTCTACTCGTTGGTGATCCAGAACTCGTTGCCGTTATCCCTGCTGGGCGTGGGATCGTCGTCCGCCCAGTTCTTCCGACAGATCGGCGGCACGATGGGCCTGGCGGTCTTTGGCTCCGTCATGGTGAGCAGCTATGTGAGCAACATTGGTGCAGACATTGCCAAACCCGGGGTCGCTGCCCTTGCCGAGTCACCACAACTGCTCCTGGATCCGGATCGCATCGCCGCCTTCACGACCCAGCTCGATGCCGCAATTCCCGGCGCGGCTGTAGCCGCGATCGCGACGGCGCGGGTCGCGCTCTCCTCGGCCGTGACGGACCTCTTCTTCGTGGGATCGATCATCATGCTCAGCGCCGTGGCCCTTGCCGCGTTCCTCCCGACCATGAAGTTGCGCTCCGCCAAGGAGATGATGGCGGAGATGGGGGAGATGCGGCGAGCGGCGAGTGCGGGCGCGACTGGTGCCGGCGCGCCCGGCGGGGAAGCGACGCCAGCGCCGGATGCTGTGCCCCGGGCCGCTCCAGCTCTCGGCACGCAAGTGTCGGAGCGGCCGGTGGGGAACACTCCCGCCTCCGGGGCTCCTGATCCCGTTCCCGTTCCCGTGGGAATGTCAGCCGCGGCCATCCCGGGCACGGCGCCGCCCCTGGCGCCATCGGCGGGGCACGCCCGAACGAATGGGTTACCGACTGGACGGCGGCGCTCCGCCCCGGAACGGGCGATCAACGGCGATGCAGGGATCTTCGCGCGCGCCGCCGGATTCGGTGCGGCCTTCGGCCTCGTGGGCGTGTTGGCGCCGCGGTTGTGGCTGGCGGTGAGCAATGCGGACGGTGTCGCCCTCCGTCGCTCCGTCCGGCGATCCGTGGGTGAGTCGATGCGGGACCCAGTCCTGAAACCGCTCCTGAAGCCGATGCAAGAATCGGTGCGCGACGCCCGGCGTCGGACTGCTCGTCGCTTGGCGCCGCTGCAGCCGCCAGCGAAGCGGTCGATCCGGCAGCGCTTCGTCGATCAAGCGAGTCCCGATCGTGTCTCCAGCCGAATCGTGGGCGGGCTGGCCGACTGGATCGATCCGGCAACGCGCAGACGGTGGCCGTAAGCGAGCTCGGCGGACCCGGCTAGGCCTGATCGACGGCGATCGCCATCGCTGCTTCCGCCCGCTCCAACAGAACGCGCTTGTAGTCGCGCGGCATGACCTTAACGAACTGGGGCAAGTAAGTATCCCAATTGGCGAGGATCTCCTTGGCGCGGGCGCTGTCGGTGTACTCGATGTGAGCCTCGACCAGATCGCGGAGCGTTTCGCGATCGCGTTTTCGCGTCACGGGATCGAGGTCGACCATGTCCGGATTGCAACGACGCGGGAACGTGCCGTCTTCGTCGAGCACGTAGGCGATACCGCCACTCATCCCGGCGGCGAAGTTTCGGCCTGTGGGGCCAAGGATGGCGACCCGTCCCCCGGTCATGTATTCGCAGCCGTGGTCGCCAACCCCTTCGACGACCGCTCGCGCGCCAGAGTTGCGCACCGCGAACCGCTCGCCGGCCTGTCCGGCGACGAAGAGCGAACCTCCGGTGGCGCCGTAGAGCACCGTGTTTCCCACGAGGACTCCCTCATGCCAGGGGAAACCCGCGTCGTCTGGAGCCCGCACGGCGATAGCGCCGCCGCCCATGCCTTTCCCCACATAGTCGTTGGCTTCGCCGACGAGATGCATCCGCGCGCCTCGGGCCAAAAAGGCGCCGAACGACTGTCCCGCCGAGCCGTGAAAGATCAAGTCGACGGTTCCGGGCTGGAGGCCATCGTCGCCGTACTTCCCAGCGATATAGCCCGAGATCCGGGCGCCGACGGCGCGATGGATGTTGCGGACTTTGTAGGCGCGCGTGATCGGTGTCTCGGTGTCGATCGACTCGCGGACATCTTCCAAGATCTGGTCGTCGAGGCGCTCGTCGACGAGGCGGTCGTTGCGCTCCTGGTTGGCACGGTGCGGTTCTTTGCCCTCGGGGTCGATCATTTGCAACAGTCGCGAAAGGTCGATTCCCTCGGCCCGGAGGGAATCCGTCGCGGGAATCTGCTTCAGCAGATCGGATCGGCCGACGATCTCATCCAAGGAGCGATAGCCGAGGCTGGCGAGAATCAGGCGAACCTCCTGCGCCACGTGGAGGAGGAAGTTCACGAGCATCCTTGGCTTGCCGAAGTACTTGGCACGGAGGTCTTCGCGCTGTGTGGCCACGCCGACGGGACAGGTGTTGAGGTGGCACTGTCGCGCCATCTTGCAGCCCAGGGCGACGAGGGCCGAGGTGCCAAAGCCATACTGCTCCGCGCCCAACATGGCCGCGACCACGACATCGCGGCCGGTATGGAATCCGCCATCGGTGCGCAGCGTCACGCGTCCCCGCAAGCTGTTGCGAACCAGCACCTCATGGGTCTCTTTCAGCCCCAGCTCCCACGGCTCACCCGCGTATTTCACCGACGAAAGGGGCGACGCGCCGGTGCCGCCATCGGCGCTGGAGATCTGAATGACATCGGCGTAGGCCTTTGCCACGCCGGCGGCGATGGTGCCCACCCCCTCCTCCGCCACCAGCTTGACGCAGATCTTGGCGGTGGGGTTGGCCATCTTGAGGTCGTAGATGAGCTGTGCGAGATCTTCGATTGAGTAGATGTCGTGGTGCGGGGGCGGAGAGATGAGCTCCACACCCGAGGTCGAGTGCCGCAGCATGGCGATGTAGGACGAGACCTTGTGGCCGGGCAACTGACCGCCTTCGCCCGGTTTGGATCCCTGCGCGATCTTGATCTCAATCTCCGTCGCGGCGGCGAGGTAGGCCGGGGTGACCCCGAAGCGTCCGGAGGCGATCTGCTTGACCTGGGAGTTGGCATCGCGCCGGCCACCTTGTGGCCCATACCGCCGCGGATCTTCGCCGCCCTCACCGGTGTTGGAGCGGCCACCGAGTTGATTCATGGCGCGGGCCAGGTCCTCGTGGGTCTCCATGCTGAGCGCCCCGAGCGACATGGCGCCGGTCTGGAAGCGCGCCGTGATGGCGTCCAGGTCTTCCACGCCGTCGACTTCGATCGCCTCGCGATCGGTGTTGAAGTCGAGAAGGTCGCGGAGGGAGGTCGGGGGCCGGTTGTGAACGATCTCGGTGTAGGCGGCGTAGTCTTCGTCCTCGCCGCTCTGTGCGACTTTCTGGAGGGCTCGCCACACGGGCGGCGCGAAGGCGTGATAGTCGGCGTCGCGCCGGTACTTGTACCAGCCCCCGCGTGTCATCGGACCTTCGAGCGACTGCGCGTGCCGAGCCAGGACATCCCGGCCGACATCGTCGTAGTCGATGCCGCCCACGCGGGACGTTGTCCCGGGGAAGGAATGCTCCATCATCGGGCTGCCGATGCCGAGGGCATCGAAGATCTGCCCGCCGTGGTAGGACGCGACGGAGGCGATGCCGCGCTTGGACATGATCTTGAGGATCCCCGACTCTACGGCGACGCGATAGCGCCAGAGGACATCGTCGATCGGCGTCTCCTCGAACTCATCGTCGTCGTGGAGCGCACGGAGGGACTCGATCGCTAGATAGGGGTTGACGGCGCTGGCGCCAAACCCGATCAGGCAGGCGAAGTGGTGAACATCGCGAACGTCGGCCGCTTCGGCGACGAGGCTGGCGCGCATACGCTTGCCCGCGCGGATCAGGTGATGATGCACCGTAGAGACCGCGAGCAACATCGGAATCGGGGCGAACTTGCCGTTCGTGTCGCGGTCACTGATCACGACGATGCTGTGTCCGGCGTCGACGGCGTCCTCCGCTTCGTGGCAGAGGTTGTTCAGACCCGTGCGGAGGCCGCCCGGGCCGTCCGCCGAGGCGAATCGCGCTTGGATCGTTGTGGCGGAATAGCCTTCGAGATCGAGGTCCCGCAGGTGCGCGAGCTCTTCGTCGAAGAGGAAGGGCGATTGCAGGTGCACGAGCCGTGCGGCCTCTGGCACCTCCTCCAAGATCGAATGTCGGCGACCGATGTGGGTGTTCAAGGACATCACGACGCGTTCGCGGATCGAGTCGATCGGCGGGTTAGTGACCTGCGCGAAGCGTTGCTTGAAGTACGTGTAGAGCGGCCGCGGCGCATCCATGAGTGCCGACAAGGGTGTATCGTCCCCCATCGACCCGACGGGCTCCTTGCCGTTCCGGCCCATGGGGATGAGGACGTAGTTCAGCTCTTCACGAGTGATGCCGTGCAGGATTTGGCGAGACACGAGCGCCGCCTCGTTCTCCACGGATTGGCTTCCGTTGGAGCGATGACCGTTCGCGCCATGGGCGATGTCGAAGTCAAAGTGGTGCATGTGGTCGTCGACCCAGCCTTGGAACGGCTTGCGGCCCGCGACTGCGGTCTTGATGTCGTCGTTGTGGAGGAGCCGCTTGCCGACGGTGTCGACGACCAACACCTGGCCAGGACCGAGCCGTCCCGTTTCCACGATCTCGCTGGCCGGGATCTCGATCAGGCCCACCTCGGAACCCATCAGCACGAGGCCGTCGGCGGTGACTTGGTAGCGAGCGGGCCGTAGGCCATTGCGGTCTTGGATCGCGGCGGCCACGTCGCCGTCGGTGAAGGCCACCGTGGCCGGTCCGTCCCAGGGCTCCATCAGGCAGGCGCTGTACTCGTAGAATCCGCGCAGCGTGGGGTCCATGTCGGGAGTGCTCTCCCAGGCCTCGGGGATGAGCATCATCATCGACTGCACCGCGTCACGACCGGAGTGGATGAGGAGCTCTAGGGCTTCATCGAGCGAGGCGCTGTCCGATCCAATCGGCCAGATGATGGGACTCAGGTCGCCAACATCGTTCCCCCAGACCTCGGAGGAAATTTCGCCCTCTCGGGCAGACATCCAATTGCGGTTGCCGTCGAGGGTATTGATTTCGCCGTTGTGTGCCGTGTGCCGGAGTGGCTGGGCGATCTTCCAGTTGGGCAGGGTGTTGGTGGCGTAGCGCTGATGGAAAAGTGCCAAGGCGGAGAGGGTGCGTTCGTCTGTGAGGTCCGGATAGAAGGCACTGAGTTTGGCGGCGACCATGAGGCCCTTGTAGGTGACCACCTTTTCGGAGATGGAGACGATATAGGAGTCGATCTCGCGGATCCGCCACTCGTTTTGGGCGCGCCGGCCGGCCAGATAGAGCGCGCGTCCGAAGGCATGATCGGCGCGCATCGTCTCAGGCTTGGCGAGGAGGAGTTGTTCGATGCCCGGCAAGGTCTCCATGCCCCAAGGGCCGAGCACGCTGGCCTCCGTGGGCACGACGCGCCAGCCCACGATCGTCAGGCCACTGCGTCGCGCGGCGTCCTCCAAGACGGCCCGCGCCTCAGGGCGCTGGTCCTCCTCGTGGGGCAGGAAGACCATGGCCAGTGCGAGATCCTCAGGATCGTCGACGGGGTGGCCCAGTCTGACCGTCTCTGCTTGAAGGAGTTCGAACGGGATCTGAATCTGCACGCCCGCACCATCGCTGGTCAGCGGGTCGGCGTTGACGGCGCCGCGATGGGTCAGATTGACTGCCGATTCGACCGCGATCTCCACGATGCGGTGCGTGCGGTCACCGTTGATGTTGGCGACGAAACCCGTGCCGCAGGCATCGTGCTCGTTCTTTGGGTCGTAGAGACCGTCCGTGGGGAAGGGCGTTCGTTCCACTCGTCCACCAATTCACGCCGTCGCGTATATGCGTCTGACCTGACGAGGGGCCGTTCGGGCCGCCTGGACATCCGGTCAGGGTCGATTCGTCGATACATTGGCCCTCACGCTCGCCTCGTGGACGAGTCGTTGTCGGGACGATGCTAGCTCGCTCGAAATGAAAGAGCCGCCGGGTTCCAGCGGCGCGGCGAGCATACCAGACGAGCCATCACTCCCGGCTGAGCGACCGGCTCAGAGCCTTGGTCTCGGCCCGCTTTCGCCCCTGCCCGTCTGTGATTATTTTCTCATTTTCCATCTGGATCGTCTAGAGACATATAGACGCTTCCGATGGGTATCCGCGAAGTTCCCGACAGTAAATGCGCGATAGGTGATCACTATGCGTCGGAGCGATGGATTCGTGCCTGGGGTTAGAGGACTTCGTCGCGTCGCAGATCGGAGAGGGCAGCGGCGAACGCATCGATCGACTGGTCGATATCTGCCTCGCTGTGTACAGCGGACACCAGAGCGATCATGCCGATCAGGTCCACGCCGTGGTTGAGGAAGGCGCGACGGAAGGGCCAGAGCACGGCCGGCGGCGTGGAAGGCACGGTGGCCTGCGGGCCAGCGCTTCCCCAGTTCCAGGTCAGATCATCCTCTGGGGACGGAACGTCCGCGCCCAACAGGATGTGCACAATGCTGGCTTGGGCATAGGCGGCGCCGGGTACCTCGGCCTTGCGGATAGCACGGTTCATCCCCGCCGTGAGCTGTCGGGCCCGTGCGTTGGCCCGCGGCACGACCTCACCCTTGGCGATCTCTTGCAGCACGGCGGTGCCGACGACCGAGCTCAGGGGATTGGCGTTGTAGGTGCCGGGATGGGCGACCCGTTCCGCGTGACTCCGATCGGCCCCCTTGGGGATCGCGATCTGGTCCAGGAGGCTTGCCCGCCCAACGACGGCTCCGCCCGGGAGGCCTCCCGCCAGGATCTTCGCCAGCGTCGTGAGATCAGGGACGATGCCGACGTCTCGCTGCACGCCGCCTTCAGAGGCCCGGAAGCCCGTCACGACCTCGTCGAAAATCAGGATCGTGCCCGTCGCGGTTGATTGCTCGCGCAGCATCCGCAGCACCGCTGGCTCCAGCGGTCCGGTGCCCATGCTGTAGCCGGTGGGCTCGCAGATCACGGCGGCAAACTCCTGGCTGGCCAAGGCTTGCTCGAGAGCCGCCGCGTTGTGTTGATCGACGACGGTGACCAGTTCGGCCATCTCGTTGGGGATGCCGCCCGCGGTGATGCTGCCACCGGGGATCGCGGCGCCGGCGACCACACTGTCATTCCAGCCGTGGAAGTGGTTGCGCAGCCGTAGCAAGCGCGACCGGCCCGTGGCAGCGCGGGCGAGCCGCACCGCCATCATCGTCGCCTCCGTGCCGGAGGAGGTGAAGCGGACTTTCTCGGCGCTGGGAATGAGGTCGAGCACGGCCCGTGCCCAGGCAATCTCGGCGCGGTGCGAGGCGCCCAGGTGGGTGCCCTTGCCGACCTGCTCCTGGACCGCCTCAACCAGCAGGGGGTGCGCGTGCCCCAGGAGCAAGGAGCCGTGCCCCATGACATAGTCGACGATTTCGTTGCCGTCCACGTCCCACTTCCGCGCGCCCTGGGCACGATCGACGTAGAGGCCGAACGGGTCGAAGTAGCGAGTGTCGTGAGTGACGCCGTTGGGGAAGAGCTTCTCCGCCTCGGCATGCAGCTCCGAGGAGGTGGGGTGGAGGGCGAGAAACCGGTCGTCGATCGCTGTCGGCATTGGGGCCCCAATCTCAGTGTGCCAGCCTTCTCGCCGCTGCGAGTGCGAGCAAGCTCGGTCGCTGAAGGAACGTGACTACCGTAGGTGGCTGCTCGGGCGTCGTGAAGTGGGATCGCGAGTGGGGGCGCCACGCAGTGTTCGGAGACGGGACCGCATCGGCGTTGCGACGTGCTTGGCTAGCCAACGATCACCACGCGGTGGGCGAGCCAAACACTCCAAGGTAGCGGGGTTCCTTCAATCGCGATCCGCTGTCCCGACTCGATCGCGGCGACGGTGGTGGCGCGCCCGTCGAACCCGACGACCTCCGTGCCGGCGTCGACGATGATGGAGGTGTAGCCCCCGATAGCGTCGGTGAGTTCGATCGCGGCTCGCCATTGCGGTTCGGTCTCCTCCGTCGCGTGCGACGGCAAGCCGTCGACATGCGATACGGTCCCCGTCCCGGCGAGGTCGAGGCCATGCAGCGGTTCGCTGAGGAGCAGGTGGGTGAAGCCGGCGGCGAATTGCGCGGGTGGAGTGGGACCGCAGCCGAGCTAGATGCTGACGATGCCGCCGTCGGCGATCCGGACCGTAGAGCCGACGACTCCTCCGGCGCTCTGTGCCGCGAAGACGACCGCGTAGTCACCGGCGGGCCAGTCTGATGGCTCAGCGACCGGCGGGACTTGATAGACGCCGTAGACCCGGAGCCTGCCGATGTTCGTGGCCGCGTTTACGTCGGGCGTAGTCGTGAGCTCTGGGGTGACCACGCCGCTGAGAAGCAGCGCCGGGTCGGTGCCGCGAGGGGCCCACCCGCCTTCACAGCCGGAGGTGGCGAAGACCTCGACGCGGGCGCCTTCTACCTGCGGTGTTTCCGGCACCTCCCAGCACTTCGGTGGTCCGCCCAGGCCGGTTTCAAGCGTGCAGCCCGTTGAGGTGTAGCTGAGATGCCCGGTGATGGGTCCGAAGTCGCCTGAATATGAAAGGATCGTTTCGACGATCTCGTCGACATGCGCGATTCCCGTGGGGGTGTTCGGCGGGAGCAACGGGTCCACGGGTTCTACTGGGGCGTCGCGCGGCGCCACGACCTCGACGACCGTGTCGGGTTGGGCATTGGGATCGGCAAGGGCGCTGTCGGCGACGAGTGCCCCCGCGCTGAGATCCAACACGATCCCTTCCGTTGCCGCGATCGCGACCAGCCTGTTGGCGAGATCACCGAATCGCGCGCCGAGCTGCGTGCCGTCGCCAACGCCCAGGAACGTCTGCAGGATCTCCGGATTCGCTTCACCCCGCTCCATCTGATCGGCGGCCTCATCGATCAGGGCTTCAAAGTCGGCGTGCACCTCCGCGGCAACGGCCGGAGGGTTCAGTGCTTCCAGCTCGCTGCGGGTCTCTTGAATGAGGGTGCGGAACCCGGGCAGGAAAGCGGGCGGAATCTTGACCATTGCCTCGAAGGCTTCCTCAATCGATTAGACCTCTTCGAACTGGGCCGCGAGATCCTGGCTCAACACCTCAGAACGCTGCTCTTGCTTTTCGTGCAGCGTTTGGACGCGTCGGAGGTATGTGTCAAGCGGAACTTCCTCGCGGGACGATCCACCGGAGTAGGCCGCCAGCAGGACGATGCCGCCGACGAAGGCCAGCAGGTAGCCCGGTACTGTGTGACGTCGCATGAGTCCTCCGCTCGTGACTTGTTTCAGCTGTTCACGACTTACTCAACGACGATCACGTTCCCATCGTTCCGACTGACTCGCGGGTTGTGTCTCTGACGGAACACGAAGCGAGGTCGCGGGTCCCGGCGGAGGCACCGGAGAGGTGGTCCACAGCAAAGGCCCCGCCTTGCGACGGGGCCTCATTGTGGCAAGTTCAACGCGTTGCGTCAGATCGCCAAGCGACCGCTCGACAGGGACAAGCCGCTGATCCGGCCCCACCCCACTTGGAATCGATAGCAGAATCGACGGCTAGGCCTTGAGTTGGAGATCTCAGGCCGCATAGGCAGCCACCCGTTCCATGGGCCCAATCATCGCCCGGCCGCCGCAACGACCGCAGGCCAGACCCACGCTCGGTTTCCGCACCAACTGTGCCGCGTTCGGCGTCTCCGGGGCCTCGATCAGGCGCATTGACTCGTCGACGCGCTCCAATTGTCCCAGGTTGCGCCCACAGAGTAGGCACGAGACGTCAGCTCGCTCTCGGAACATGGCTACCTCCATTCGGAGTGGATCGCTCGCCCCCGTCGTTGGCGGTCCACCTTCATGCTTTGATTAACACTACGTCGCAGGATGTGAGAAGGTTCCCGCGCGCAGGTAAAGGATCTCTTACAAAGCGTTAGACGGGGAACAGTTCCGGAGGGTGGGGCAGCGGTTGCGCTTCGCCTAGTTCGGCTGGCGGGAATTGCCCCGAATCATGGCCGCCGTTTGATAGGCGACATCCGTCGTCGCGAGCGATACGTACAGTTGTGTGCCGCTCCGACGCAGGGAGATCAGGCGGGCCTCCTCCAACATCCGCAGGTGGTTCGACACGGCTGGGGGCGTGACGCCAAGCCGGGCGATGAACTCCTGGCAGGGATGCTCAAGACCATCCTGGGTTAGCGTTTCGACGATTTCGTATCGGGCCGGATTGGCGAGGGCGCGAAACGCCAAGAGTTGTGGCTTGCTCACGTCTTCTCCGTACGGGCACTCAACGCCATTCCATCAGTTCACGGATCCGTTAACTAGCGTAGGTCCGCACGGCGGAGCACGTCAACGTCGTCGTAGCGGCGAGAGTCCCACCGCATCGCAGGCACGAAGGGGCCAGGACACAACCCCCGCAGGCGATATGCTCCGAAGCGATGGACATCACCCGACGCCAGGCTGTCTACCTGATCATCGCGGTCATCGTGGCCTTGGGGCTGCTGATCGCGGCGGATCAGCTCGTGGAGCGTGTTTCCCCCTGGGATTACGAGGACTTCGAACGTTGGATCGATGATCTGGGCGCTTGGGGCCCCATCATCTACATCGTCTTTTTTGCGCTTTCCATGGTGGTCGCCCCGATCCCCACGGGTCCGGCGCCCGTGGCCGCGGCGGCGGCCTTCGGCGGCGTGTTGGGGTTCTTCTACACCCTGATCGCGGGGATCATCGGGGCGACCCTTTGCTTCTGGATCGCCCGGGCTTGGGGACGCCCGCTGCTGCGCCGCTTCCTGCCCGGCAAGGTCGTTGACGAGATCGATCGATTGACCAGCTACCTTGGTCTCCGCGTCCTTTTCATCATGCGGCTGTTCCCGCTGCTCGGCGTCGATGCGGTCTCCTACGCGGCAGGCCTCACGCCGATCCGGTTCCTGCCGTATCTGGCGGTGTCGATTGTCGGCACCATTCCCGTGTTGATACTCACCTCCGCGATTGGCGAGGGGATCCAGGAGAATCGGACTCTGGCCCTGGGTGCCGTCCTGGGGCTGGGATTCTTCTTGATCGCACCCCTCACGTATTTTGCGTTGCGGCGGCGGCGCACCGAGGCGCCGCTGCTCAACCTACCCCCACCTGAACCGAGTGAGGACGGCGTGGGCTCGCCAAGCCCGGACTGACGGTCGCGATAATTGGCGCCGGAAATGCCGGTCAACTCTTCCCTGGACAGCTAGACTCCCACCATGCCAGATACGTCGCCGTCGCCGGACACCTCGCCCCAGTCAGACAGGTTGTCTCAGTCAGACAGCGCGCCCGAGCCGGCATTCCCCCCGATCCCCGAGCCGATTCGCGATGCCGTCGATCTGCTCTCGCTGCTGTGGAGCCCCCTGGTCGTCATCACGGCGAATCATGAGGGAGAGCGCGGTGCGCAGATCGCCGTGAGTGCCTTCGCCGCGTCAATCGTGCCGCAGCAGCCGCGCATCCTAGTGGAAGCGCAGAAGCGGAATCACACCTACTCGCTGATCGAAGCCAGCGGTCGCTTCGGGGTGAGTCTCCTGCCGGAGGATCGCTGGGAGTGGGTACGCGACTTGGGCTTCCGCTCGCAAGGCGCCGTGGAGCATCAGGTCGACACCGACAAGTTCGCCGATGACAGCCGCTGGACCGACGGTCCGCACGGGATTCCGCTACTCGCCGATGCTATCGGCACGTTGAGCTGCCGCGTCGTCAACTCGATGGACGGCGGCGACATGACGATCTTCCTGGCCGTTGTCGAGCGGGCACAGCGGCTGCGCCAGGATCCTCCGGTCCATTGGGCCGACGTCCGCCCGCGCCTGCCGGAGGATTGGGTGGAAGAATACGGGCGCAAACTGGCCTTCGACATTCCCGATTCCGCGCGGCGGATGGGGGAGCTTGATCCCGGCTGAGTAGGGCTCGCGAAAAGGCGACGCCCGGCTTTCGCCAGACGCCGCCTTCCCATGAGCCCAAACTCCCTCGCGATCAAGCTCGCCGGACGCGACGCTGCACTGCGATACCGGTGGTCAGCATGAGGGCCGCAATGGCCAGGCCGATCCCGATCCAGAGACCGGTGCTGCCGCCGTCGTCCGGGTCCGCGCCGAGCGCGGCGTCGGGGCCGTCTCGCTCATCGGTCCCGCCGCCGGTGGCTGGATTCTCGACCGTGGGGTCGTCGGGCTCAGTGGTGATGCTGCCGTCCATGTTCCCGTCCGCGCCGTCGGACGTCTCGCTGGATGGGTCGGCAGTCCCGTCTCCAGTCCCGGGATCCGTCGTGGCATTCGGGTCTCTGGTGGGAACGGTCACGGAGTCGACCGAATCCGGGTCGGGCCAGACGATGAGGACGAAGCCGTCGGGGCCGCTGACGAGGATCTCGCCGCCGAGGGCCGCCGCCGCCGAAACGTCGGGCTGCTGCGCGACGAGCTCCGCGAAGGCATCGCTACCCACAATGACCTTTTCGGCGTCCTGGTCCAGCGTGTAGCCGTCCTGGTACCAAACGCCATCAATCAAGGTGTAGCTGTGCGCTCCCACGATACGGATCTGCTCGGTGCCCAGGGCCGCGATGCCGTCACGCAGATCCTCGGCATCGTCAGCAGCAGTGACTGCATTCTCACCGCTGGGGGCTGATTCGGACTGGGCCGCCACTTCGTCCACCGCTTCCGAAGCCTCTTCGGCGAAGTCGCCGTCGAATTGGCCGCGAACTTGTTCCACCGCCAGGAACGACGTGAAGGGCGTGACGATGCCGAAGCGCGTCGCGATGTCCACGATCTCTTCGACCAATTCCGGGCGTGACCCTTCCAGACGCAGTTCCGTCAGGAGGTCGGCGATGCGCTGCTGTGCCCAGAGTTGGGCGATGCTGGGATCGCTGGTTGCCAGGCTGGGCAGGCTGAGTTCGTAGGTGAACGTTTCGGGACCGGCCTCGGAGTTGCCGGTGACGCGGACGGTGACGTTTCCGGGGTCGCCATAGCGGCCGGTCAGCAGCGTCTGAGTGCCGGCGAAGATGCCGGTCGTGATCTCGGGCGCGACGGCGGTGACGTCTCCGCCGATGATCTCGATCTCCACGTCGGTCAGAACGGGCGACGAGATCTGCTCGAACAGGGTGCTGACCTCGCGGTCGATGCTCTCCGCTGGGGTGACGTAGTGGCTGGTGCCGACGAATTCCCGCGTCAGCGAGTCGAGCAGGACCGTGTTGACGTCGAAGCCCACGCCGAACGCGAAGAGCTGTGTTCGGCCCGGCGTCGTCTGGCGCGTTGCGTCCAAGATGGCGGCTGTGTCTTGCAGCCCCATCGTTGCCAAGCCGTCTGTGAGGAAAATGATGGTCGCGGGGCGGTCGCCCTCGGCCAGACTGAATGCGGTCTGCAGAGCACCGGAAATGTTCGTGGACCCACCGGCACTGAGGTTCGAGACGAAGGTGTCCGCGGTACTCGCCTGGGAAGCCGGAAGGAGTTCGTTTGCGAAGGTCCGGATCGCCGAGGCGTAGCTGACGATGCCGAAACGATCGTTCTCTCCCAGGTTGTCGAGAATGAATCGGGCCGCCTCGCGGGCTTGGACGATCTTTTCACCGTCCATCGATCCCGACGTGTCCAGCACGATGATCACGTCGCGGTCCACGCGCGAGCTGGCGTCGACTTCCGGCGCGAGCAACAGCGCGAAGAAGCCGTTGTCGCCGGGCAGCCGGTAGGGCAGGAGCTGTGTGTCGAGGAGTCCTTCGCCGCCGTTCAGGTACAGCGTGAAGTCCGTGTCGCCCGTCCAGGAGTTGTTCGATTCCCAGCCCAGGGACAGGCTGCTCGAGTCGATGTGTTGGACGTCGAGGGCGAAGGTCGGGGCGATCGCGGAGCGGACCTCCCACGACACGTCCACGTCGCCCGTGACCGTGGCGCTGACGGGGCGTGGTGACATCTGTGACCAGGGGATCGAGACGGTGACGGCATCGCCCTCGGCGAGCAGCGGTGTCGTCACGGAGAAGGTGACTTGGCGCTCTTCGCCCTGCGGCACCGGGAAGGCGCGCACCTCATAGAGATCGCCGCCGAGCGCTTGGAGCAATGCTGGGTCGATCAGCTGCCGGACGATGTCTTCATAGATACGGGCGGCCTCGTTGGCGCCCACGATCGAACCTTCCAGGGTCTCGGGTCCGCCGGAGAGGACGAGCTCCGAGACCGCGCTGTTGGGCGGAACCGGCAGCACGATTCGCCCCTCGGCGAAGCCGCCGGAGTCGTTGCTGAAGTTGAGGGCGTAGCGTGCGACGGTGGAGCCGTCGCGGACGTCCAGATCCACCTCCAACGCGTCGAGTTGCGCGCCGAAGGTATTGACCCGGATCTGGGCGGGCTCTGGTGTTTGCGCCAAGAGTTGTGCCGGGAGCATCAGTATGAGGCCTAGCACTAGGACGAAGATTCGGATCATGTTTTCTCTCGCTCTCCTGCGGTCTTCCCGTGCCAGCCAGACGACGAACAGGCGCGAAGGGTTCCGCCAATCCGGGCCGTAATCCCCGTAACCCCGCATGCTCTCCCGAATTGACCCCCGTGATCCGTCTCCGTACGCTAAATAGTGATTAGCGAGTACCGAACTATTTGGGGCGTTGCAAATGACTGCGGTTGCTGAGACCGGCGCGGCTGATGAGGTTGCCGAGGCAAATCTCGGCGCCGACGACTACGAGACTGTCACCGGCTTCCATCTGCCCTATCGCACCAAAATGCTCATCATGGGCGGCGCGATGCTGGCCATGTTCCTTTCGTCGATGGAACAGACGGTCGTCTCCACGGCGTTGCCGCGTATCGTTTCCGACCTCGATGGCCTCAAGCTGATCGCCTGGGTCGTCACCGCGTTCATGCTGACGTCGGTGACGGTGGTGCCAGTTGCCGGCCGTCTCTCCGATATCTACGGTCGTAAGCCTCTTCTGCTGATCGGACTTGTCGTCTTCCTGCTCGGCTCGGCTTTGTCGGGGTTCTCGCAGGACATGACGCAGCTCGTCCTCTTCCGTGGCTTGCAGGGCTTCGGCGCCGGCGTCTTGATGGCCAACACGATGGCGATCAGTGGCGACCTCTTCCCGCCTTCGGAGCGCGGGAAATACATGGGGATGTTCGCGGGAATCTTCGGGATCAGCGCCATCATCGGGCCCACCTTGGGCGGCTTCCTCACAGACAGTCTCAGTTGGCGCTGGGTGTTCTGGATCAATCTCCCGGTCGGTGTCTTCTCCGTCTTCGCGATCCTTTTCTTCATGCCCTGGATCCGGCCGCCCAAGCGCAAGGTCAAGATCGACTACATGGGCGTTGTAACGCTGGCCTGGGCACTCGTTCCCGGCTTACTCGCTCTCGCGCTGATTGGCGATTCCGCCAGCGTCACCGACGCGTACATCCTGCTCATGTTCCTGGCCTCAGGCGTGGGGCTCGTCGCGTTCGTCCTCAACGAACGTCGAGCCGCGGAGCCGATTGTCCCCCTGGAGTTGTTCAAGAACCGAACCTTCACCACCGCTGCCATCGTCATGACCGGGATGGGGGTCGGGGTCTTCGGTGTGAGCTTCTTTGTGCCCCTGTTCGTCCAGGGCGTGATTGGCAAGACGGCCACGCAGTCCGGCACGATCCTGACGCCGCAGATGCTGGCCGTGGTCGTCATGGCCGCGCTCTCGGGTCAAATCATGTCGCGCACCGGCAAGTACAAGATCATCGCGCTAATCGGCTCAGTCTTGCTTTTCGGCTCGATGCTCTCGATGACGCAGCTCAACGTCAACAGCTCCCTGGGCGACGTGATCTGGCGGATGATCATCTTCGGTTTGGGTATGGGGTTGATCTTCCCCGTGATGATGCTGGCTGTACAGAACGCGGTGCCCCAGCGCTTCCTCGGAACCGTCTCCAGCTCGAGCCAATTCTTCCAGACTATTGGCGGTCTCGTGGGCATCACGATCTTCGGCACACTGCTCAACAACAGCGTCGCCTCAGACATCGCCCAGGCCTTGCCGGAGGATCTGGCCGGTCTTGCGAATCCGCAGCAACTCGTTGACCCCGCCCAGCAAGAGGCGATCATCAACGCTATCGGGATCGACCAATTCCTCATCGTCGCGGAGGCGACGCGGCACGTACTCTCGGACGCGATCACGGGGAACTTCTGGATCTCGGTGGGTGTCGTCGCTCTAATCTTCGTGGCGCTGCTGCAACTGAAGGAGCTCAAGCTCCGCGACGCCAGCAATCTCGGTGGCGCTGAAGACCCGGACGCTGACCCGGCGGCTGCGGGCGCTGTACCCAGCGATCCCCTGCCTGCAGCGGCGGTCCCGCCTACGGCGGACGGGCCACCAGCGGCGCAAGCGCCGCCGTTTGAAACCGTGCCGCCACAGCCCGCACCGGCCTTCAGCGCACCGGCCTTCAGTGCGAAGGGACCGATTCCGACGCCGGTGGCGGGAGGAGTCGGGGCGCCGCTCTGGGTGCGAGCCGCCAACATGCGGCTGCCCGCCGGGTCAGTCTCCAAGCGACGTCGGGCGGAGTTGCTCGGCGCACTGACGGTGGGGTCGGCGCTGGGCTTGGCCGCGTCTGTCAGCGCCCGCAATGGCAAGAGTAACGGCAAGGGCAGTCGCGGTCTTGGCAGCGCCCAGAAGCGCGAACTTGCTGAGAGCCGCAGCCCGCGGGCACGAATCGATGATCGTGTCTGGGGCGCGCGCCGACGAGCGGCGGACTGGCTGGACCCGCGTCCGCTGCCGCCGCCGAAACGTCGTTGGCCCTGGCGCTAGCGGCCTGGTCGTTCGCCAGACACGTCATTCGTCAGACAAGCGGATCATCAGACAAGCCGAGTGCCAGATAGGAAGAGAGCCCCGCTCCAGCGGGGCTCTTTCGATCGACAGCAGCGGACGGTTGGCGCCTACTTGGCTTGCCAGTTCGGGTCGCGCTTCTCGGCGAAAGCCCGTGGCCCTTCGATTGTGTCCAACGACTGTCCCATCACCCGCTGGCCGTGGAAGCTGTGCGTGATCGCCGCGTCCAGGCCCATCTCCAGTCCCTTGTATGTGGCTTCTTTCGTGGCGCGGATGGAGAGCGGGGCGCATTCCAGGATCTCGGCCGCCCAGCGCCGCGCCGCGGTCATCAGCTCTTCCTTGGGGACGACTTCGTTGATCAGTCCCCACTTCAGCGCGTCCTGAGCCGTCATGTGCTTCGCGGTCAGCATGTAACCCATCGCCACTTTGAGTGGGATGTGGCGAGGCAGTCGGTGCACGCCGCCGGCACCCGCGAGCAGTCCCACGCGTGGTTCGGGGAGACCGAGTCGCGCGTGGTCCGCCGCCACGACGATGTCGCAGGCCAAGGCCATCTCGCAGCCGCCGCCCAGCGCGAAGCCGTTGACCGCCGCGATCATCGGCTTCCAGCACTCGAAGTCGGCGGTGATGCCGCCGAAGCCGCCGGCGACCGGCGCGAAACGCTCACCGGCGTGGTCGCCGCGGGAGGCCTCCGCCGTGTACTTGAGGTCGTTGCCGGCCGAGAAGGCTCGATCGCCGGCGCCGGTGAGGATGGCGATCCAGGCCGAGTCGTCGTTCTTGAAGGTGTTCCAGGCATCGGCGAGTTCCGCCGTCGTGGGGGGGTGGATGCTGTTCATCCGCTCGGGACGGTTGATCGTGATCGTGACGATCTTGTCGTCCTGCTCGTATTTGATCAGCTCGTAGGCCATGGTTTTCCACCCTTGCTGTTGCGTACGAATTGGGCCAGCGCAGTCTCGATGAGTGACTCGCGCCCGTCAACAGCGACCGGCGCCCATCAACAGCGACCTGCGGTGGTCAACAGCGACCCAAGACCGCGCCCGTCCTAGACTGCCATGACGAGTCGGTCTGCCGCAGCGATTGAGGAGGAGGATGCATGGAGATCACGCTGGCGCTGCTGGCCGAGGCCGCGAACTCCACGGTCGATGGCAAGCTCAACATCCACGCCGCCTTCACGGCGCTCGGGTTCGAGCAGTTCCCCGCGACGGTGCCCAAGACCGTGCTGGTGCTGCGCTTCGAGATCGGCGACGCCGATTGGGGCGCGCAGCAGTGGCTCACGGTCACCATCTACGACGGCGACGAACAGGTCGTGACGACCACCGATGCCTCCGTCAATCTCCCCGCTGACCCCGCTACGGGCCAGCCGGTCAGCTTCTTCCAGCTCTTCCAGTTCTTGGGGCTGACCTACACTTCCCCGGGCGAGTACGAAGTGGTTGTGGAGGTCAACGACGAGCCGAAGGAGAGCGTCCTGCTCACCGTCGGCCAGGTGGAGCCCCCGCCAAGCGAGTAGGCGCCCAGCGAGTAGGGGGCGATCGGCCCGCCCCGCGGCGGGCGTCAGACGCAGCGGAAGGACCGCATGGCACTGCCGGAACCCTACATCCTCATCGTCGCGGGTATGCCGGGAGCGGGTAAGACCACGGTGTCTCGACTCGTGGCGGATCGCCTCGACCGGGCCGCGCATCTGGAAGCGGACGCGTTGCATCGCATGATTGTCTCAGGCGGTGTCTGGCCCGACCGTGAGATGAACGACGAACAGCGCAGCCAACTCGCGCTCCGTGGTCGCAACATTTGCCTGCTCGCGGATTCCTTCGCTCAGGACGGCTTTAGCGTGATCGTCGACGATGTGGTCATCGGCGCGCGCCTGGCGGAGTTCCGGGCTCAGATTCGTCACCGACCCCTCGGGTTTGTGCTGCTCACGCCCCGTCCCGACGTGCTTCGCGAGCGCAACGCCGGGCGTGAGAGTAGAGATGTCGTCGAGGCCTGGCAGCACCTCGACGCGGTGATGCGAACGGAGACACCGCCAGTGGGCTTGTGGATCGACTCTTCTGAGCAGAGCGCGGTGGAGACGGCCGAGCAGATTCTCGAGCAAGCGGAACACTCGGCGCTGTTGGAGGGCGGATGACGGAGCAACCGTTCCCACTGACGATCACCGATCTCATCAGCCGCGCCATCCCACCCGAACCTTGGGCGGAGGGCGAGAAGTTCCCCTGGAACGATCCCGACTTCTCGCGACGCATGCTGTCCGAGCACCTATCCCAGGAGCACGGCATGGCTAGTCGCCAAGGCGCCGTCATCGATGAGCACGTGGATTGGTTGCATCAACGGATCCTGGATGGCCGTCCATCGCGCGTGTTGGACCTTGCGTGCGGACCGGGGCTGTACACCTCGCGTCTCGCCCAGCTTGGGCACGAGTGCACGGGCATCGACTTCGGCCCCGCGTCGATCGCGTATGCCCGGGAGGCGGCGGAGCACGACGGCCTGTCGTGCCGCTACCTCGAGGGCGACCTGCGAACCACGGACTTCGCCGCGCCCGATGACAGCCCGTACGACCTCGCGATGTTGATCTATGGCGAGTTCAACGTCTTTCGCTCGAAAGAATCCCGCGATCTGCTGCGCAAGGCCCGGGCCGTTCTCGCCCCGGGCGCAAGGCTGGTGCTGGAGCCCCACACCTACGATGCCGTGCGACGCTCCGGCGAAGCCCCGCCCGCTTGGTCGAGCGCCGCGCAAGGCCTGTTTTCAGACGACCCGCATTTGCGCCTCGACGAGGCGTTCTGGGACGCCAAGCTGGACATCGCAACGCAGCGTTACTACATCGTGGATGCGGCCTCGGGACGGGTGCAGCGCCACGCGGCCTCGATGCAGGCCTACAGCGACGCCCAGTACGCTGAGCTGCTGGTGGAGACCGGATTCACAGTCGATGCCACGCACGGCATGCTCACAGGTTCCGAACGGCTCCTCGACGACGACCTGCTGGTGACCGTCGCCACCGCGGTTTGAGCCCGGGACTACCGCGAGCAGTCCACACACCCGTGCCTGCTGCTGGACGGCGGTGCCGCCGCCTAATGCTGGACGGCGGTGCCGCCGTCGATGTTGTAGGCCTGGCCGGTGATCCAAGCGCCTTGGTCTGAGCAGAGATAGACGGTCGCATAGGCGATGTCTTCACCCGCTCCCGCACGACCCATAGGGACCCGCGTTTGGATCATGTTGTCCCAGACCTCGCCGCGCTCTATGTCGTCCATGCGGTACGTGTCGATGATGCCGGGACAGATGGAGTTGACGCGGATCTGGTAGCGACCGACCTCCTGGGCCATCGACGCCGTGAGCGCGTGAATCCCCGCCTTACTGGAGGCATAGGCCGCCGTGTTCGGCGGCAGCAACTTCCCCGCGATCGAGGAGATGTTGATGATCGCGCCGCCTGCACCCTGTTCGATGAGCTTCTGCCCGAAGTAGTGCGACATCAGGAAGGTCCCCGTGAGGTTGACGTTGATCACCTTCAACCAGTCGTCGACGGCCAGGTCCACGACCGGCACCCGGTCCGAGCCTCGTGCCGCGCCCGCGTTGTTGACCACGTAGTCGACGCGCCCGAACTCGTTCATTACCTGGCCGGTCAGCGCTTCGACGGAGGCGGGGTCGGACACGTCGGAGACCACGGGTAAAGCCCGCCGCCCGGTCGCGGCGACCTCTTCCGCGACCGACTCAATGTCGTGCCAGCCGGCGTCCTTCTCGTCGTCGGGGTAGTTCTCCGGGGCTCGTCCCGTGCCCGTGAGAACAATGTCGCAGCCGGCCTTCGCCATTTCCACAGCGATTGGGCGGCCGATGCTGCGCATCCGCCCCCCGCCCGTGATCACTGCGACCTTGCCTTCCAGTCCGCTGAGTTCGAGTCCGGGCATGAGAGCCTCCCCGCGAGCGGTCGTCGCGCCGCCCTTCGAGAGCTGGGCGATCAGGGCGCCTCGCACTGAATGGCGACGGGCCTCGCGCCAGCGAGTTTCGGGCAGGCGGCCGCTCGCGTCAACGCGGACGGCAAGTCTGTGCAGGTCACAACCAAGGCAGGTGCATTCGGAGCGTGGGAGCCGTATTCTGGCGAGCAGCAAAGCTCGGTCCCAGGGACCGAAGAAAAGTTAAGGATGATCCATGGAGCTGCAGAACTGTGTGATTGTGGATGGCGTGCGATCGCCGTTCACGCGGGGTGGTCGGGGTGGATTCACTGCCACGCGTCTAGATGAAGTCGCGGTGACGGTCCTTCAGACGTTGCTGGAGCGGAACCCGAAGGTCTCCAAGTACGACATTGAGGATCTTGGTCTGGGCAACGTGACAGGCGTGGCGGAGTTGGCCGGGATCGGCGGCAACCACATCGCCCGGCTCGCGGGACTGCCGGAGCACGTCTGCACCTTCGACTCGAACCGCCAGTGCGGCTCCAGCATGGAGACCCTGCAGCGCGTGGCCCAAGAGGTCATGGTGGGCCAGATCGATGTCGGCATCGCTATGGGCATCGAGCGCATGGGCCGGCAGCTCGGCGGTGGCGCCGCGGGCGAGCGCACGCGGATCACGGAGTTCAACAAGGCCCGTGGCGAGCAGACCGCCGAGCAGCGCGACATGCCCCCGGACCACGACCAGAACTTCTCGGTTCCGTTCCCGGACTTCATCCTCGATTCCTCGCCGATCGTCTCCATGACGCAGACGGCTCAGAACGTCGCCGAGGTCTATGACCTCTCCCGCAAAGAGCTCGACGAGTTCGCCGTCGAGAGCCACGCGAAGTATGGCAAGGCCTTGGAGGCTGGCTTCTATGAGGACGAGATCGTCCCGATCGAAGCGGAAGCGCCGGTCTTTGACGAGGAAGGCAACCTCAATCTCGATGAGCGTGGCGAAGTGCGGCGCATCACCTTCGACGAGGGCTACCGCGCTGGCACGAACTTCGAGAAGCTCAGCGAACTGCCGACGATCCGCGGCCTCGTCAGCCACGGCAATAACGAGCTGATCATCACCGCCGGCAACTCCTGCCCCACCAACGATGGGGTGACGGCGGCGCTGCTGATGAACGAGAAGAAGGCTGAAGAACTCGGTCTGGAGCCACTGGCTCGCATCGTCGGCTTCGGCGTCGGCGGCGTGAAGCCGCAGGTCATGGGTCTCGGCCCGGTCCCGGCGACGAACAAAGCGCTCGAGCACGCTGGCATCGGCGCCAGCGACATCGATCGCGTGGAGTTCAACGAGGCCTTCGCGGCGCAGGTGATTCCCAGCATCCGAGAGCTCGGTATCCCGATGGACCGCGTCAACGTCAATGGCGGCTCGCTCGCCATCGGCCACCCGCTCGGCGCCACGGGCACCCGTCTGGTGACCACGGTCGCGCGTGAACTGAAGCGCTCCGGTGGCAAGTACGGCATGGCCACCCAGTGCATCGGCGCCGGGATGGGCATCACGACGATCGTCGAGGCGATCTAGCCAGCCCGTTCCGCCTTAGACATGAAGACGCCCCCGGCCATTGGCCGGGGGCGTCTCTCGTTTCAGTGTGGTGCAGGCCGCGATTAGCCCGGCCATGCCCCCAGCTCCACATTGATCGTGATGACGTTGCCGCCACGCTCGACGCTGAAGCTCACCAGCTCGCCCACGTCACGTCCATCGAGGCTGACGGCCAGCTCCTCGAAGTCGTCCAGGATCTGTCCGTCCAGCTCGAGCAGCAGGTCACCCGCTCGTAGCCCAGCCTCAGCGGCCGGAGCGCCGGAGACGACCGCGGCGATCGGGAGCCCGGATTCGCCGCTGCCCGCGCCTGCGGAGATTCCCAGCCAGGGGTGCGCGACATCGAGACCAGCGATCATGTCGGGCAGGAAACGGGTCAGCACATTGGAGGGAATCGCGAAGCCAACTCCGACGGAGCCACGGATCGGGCTCTCCACGCTATTGGTGATCCCGATCACCTCACCCGCCGCGTTGACGAGCACACCGCCGGAGTTGCCGGGGTTGATCGCCGCGTCGGTCTGCAGCAGGCCGCGCTGCGGGCGGCCGTTCAGCTCCAGCGACTGGCGGGTCCGTTCTTTGGCTGAGACGACGCCCGTCGTCAGTGTTTGTTCCAAGCCGAAGGGCGTCCCGATCGCGACGACCGGCTCTCCCACCTGCGACAGGTCCGAGTCGCCGATCGTGACGGGGGTGATGTCCAGAGCGTCGGGATCGATGGCGATCACGGCGAGGTCATTGGCGCGGTCGAAGCCCAGGACCTCACCCGGCGTGCGGGTGCCGGAGGCATCCAGGATGAATACCTCGTTGGCGCCGGCGATCACGTGGTAGTTGGTGACAACATGCCCCGCCTCATCGACGAAGAAGCCGGTGCCGCCCCCAGTGTTCGTCTCGACGCTGACGACGGACGGTCCCACGCTCTTGAAGATCTCCGTGGGTGCGAAGGCAGTGTCGAGCGTCGAGATCGCGGGGGGACCCTCCGGCTCCACGACCGCGGTCGCCTCTTCGCTGGGAGCAGCCGCGATCGGTTGGGATGCGGACTCCGTCACGAGGGCGGACTCCGTCGTGGACACGGCGGCGTTGACGGGAAGCTCCTGAACGACCGTCGTTTCGCCGTCGTCCACGGCTAAGACGACGAATGCGGCTATCACGGCGGCCACCGCTGCTGAACCAAGCGAAGCGATCAGGGTCTTCATGGCGAACTCCGTTTCGTGTGGAAGACCGGCGTGTGGAAGACCGGCGTGCGGAGGACCGGCCTCTGGTCGAGCCCTCCACTGCCAAAGTAACGGCGTGAACCGGTGTCCGGATGGGCATCGAGTCGCGAGGGCGTGAAGCCTTACGCATCTCTTACCCGGCTCTTACACGACGGCCCGATCGCTAACATCGTGGGCCGGAACGGCATCTGCGCGACCGTCGCCTGGCCTCTAGACGCAGCCCCCGATACGCGGTCTCTGGGCACGCTCCGTGCTGGGTTCGATCGATTGCTGGATCGGCGAATAGGTTCAACAGCCGAGGTCGATGGGGTGACGGGCCGGGCCGGGGGCGGGATACTCCCGCAATGACATCCGAGTCGACATCCGCATCGGCGTCCACCGCGAACACCCCATCGACAGGTGAGGACGCTGAGCCTACGAACGCGGGCGTGCTTGCGGGCGTGCGCGTCGTCGAAATCACCGAAGAACCGGGCCAGTACACCGGCAAGCTCTTCGCCGATCTCGGGGCCGATGTCATCAAGATCGAGCCGACCCAGGGGGACGCCACCCGAGGCCGGGGTCCCTTCGCTCACGATCTGCCGGGGCCCGACCGCAGCCTGCGCTGGTGGCAGTTCGACAGCGGCAAACGCTCCCTGGCTCTCGATCTCCAATCCGCCGACGGACACTTCTTGCTTGCCCGACTCGTCGCGAAGGCGGATATCGTGCTGTGTTCGGGGTGCCCCGCGCAGCTGGAAGCCCTGGGCGCGCCCTGGCCGGAGACTGGTCCCATCGTCACGACGATCACCCCCTACGGTTGGACCGGCCCCAAGCGCGACCTCCCCGCGACCGATCTCATCGCCCAGGCCGCTGGCGGCATCCTCTACATCGCCGGCTTCCCAGGGGAGCAACCGACACAGGTCGGCGGCGAGATCGCCTATACGCATGGGTCGCTGCACGCCGCCGTGGCGACGCTGATGGCGCTCTGGGGTCGTCGCGCGGGCGTTCCCGCTCAACACATCGACATCTCGCTGCAGGAGAGTGTTGCCGCCTCAGTCCAGCCCGACATCAACTTTTGGGACCTGCGTGGCGAAGTCCGGGCGCGTGAGCCGGTCAGCGCTCTGCGACCGGGCGCCGGCGTCTATCAAGCCACCGACGGCTGGGTGGCAATCCACACGCTGCCTTGGTACTTCGACGAAGCCATCGCCTGGCTCAGCGATCACGGCATGGCGGAAGAACTCGCCGATCCCACCTGGCTCGACGCGGCCTTTCGCGTCGAGCACAGCGATCAGGTGAACGATTTCTTCACCCGCCTCTGTGGCTCGCTCGACAAGGCGACCATCGCCGACGAAGGCCAGGCCCATCGCGTCTTGGTCTTCCCCGTCTTCGATGCGCTCGAGATCGTCAACGATGACCAGGTTCAGTCTCGCGGCTGGCTGGGCGCGGTCGATCAGCCCAGCGCTGAGGAGACGGTGCAGCACCCGGGCCCGCCCTTTCGGCTCACGAAGGAGCCCTGGCGCATGCGTGGTGGGGCTCCGTCCTTGGGCCAGCACACAACTGAGATCCTTGACGAGTTGGGTGTGCCAGCGACTGAGCAACTCGCGCTGGCTGGGGCGGGAGTGATCGCATGACGACCTCTGAGCAGGAACGCCCCCTGGTTACTGGCCAACCGGATGATGGAACTGGGGTGGCCGACGGCCTCTTCGCGGGGGTCAGGATCCTGGAGTTCTCCTGGTTCGGCGCGGGGCCGATCGCCGCCAAGTGGTACGCCGACCTCGGAGCGGACGTGGTCCGGGTCGAGAGCGTCGTCCGACCTGACGCTTTGCGCTTCGGGATGCCTCGCCCCGTCGTCTATCCCACGGACCCCAATGCCAGCGGATACTTCAATAACTTCAACAGCAGCAAGCGCTCGATCACCTTGGAGATGGGCCATCCCGAAGCGCTAAAAGTCGCCAAACGGCTGATCGACTGGTGCGACGTGGTCGTCGAGAATTTCCGGCCCACCGTCATGGCTCGCTGGGGCCTCGATTACGAGACCGTCTCCGCTGATCATCCCGAACTCATCTACGTGTCCATGCCAGCCGTGGGGCGGGAGGGGCCGCGTGCCGGGTACGCCGGGTTCGGGACCGGGATCAAGATGATCTCGGGTCTGGCCATGCTCAGCGGGACGCCGGACCAGATCCCGATCGGCCCGCCCGGCGCTTTCCCCGACTACGTGATCAATTGCGGCCACGGCGGTGCCTCGATCATCGCGGCGCTCCTACATCGACAAGCGACGGGCGAAGGCCAATTCATCGAAGTCGCGCAGATGGAGAGCAGCATCGCCGTGACCGGAACCGCCGTCCTGGAAGCGACCGTCAACGGCCGAGCGGCGGAGCGGATCGGAAACCGACACCCCGTCTACTGCCCGCATGGCGTCTTCTCCTGCGCGGGGGATGCTGCGGGGAACAGCGCGGGCGATGACGACTGGGTCGCCATCGCCGTCACCATCCAAGCCGAGTGGGAAGTGCTTTGTCGCACCATCGGCCGCGACGAATGGCTGGTCGACCCGCGGCTCGCCACGCTGCCGGCGCGCCGCCACCAGGTCGAGGAACTGGAGAAAGGCGTCGAGGCCTGGACGCGACATTGGCCGGCCCGTCACGTGGAGGAGGTCCTGCGCGAGGCGGGCGTGCCGGTCGCCAAGGCGCAAACCAACCAAGAGCTTCTGCAAGAGGACGACCACCTGCGCCAGCGGCGGTACTACTGGACCCTCGACCACCCGCTGCTCGGCCCCACCTCTTACGACGCCACGCCGTTCCGCCTCTCGGAGACGCCGGCCTGGGGACGCCGCCCTGCACCGCTGCTGGGAGAACATAACGTGGATGTCTACCAAGAAGCTGGCTTCGATATGGAGGAGATCGCGGACCTCGTCGCTCAGGGAATAATCAGCGGCTGACCCCCGGCGTTACTGAGCCGTGCGGCTTCTGCGCTATGTTCGTGAGAAGCGGACGGCGCAACTGATGCGGCGCAACTAATGCAGGGCGAACGGGGACACCGCATGAAGTACCTGATCACCATGACCGATCTCGATGGCGCCTGGGACGCCCTGCCGGAGGACGGCCAAGACCGGATCCTGAAACAGCACGAGGAGTTCACGGAGGCGCTGCAGATCGCGGGCAAGTTCATCGCCGCGTATCATCTCCGCCCGCGCGACGAGGCAATGACGGTTCGCGAGGATGACGCGGGCACCCACACCGTCTCACCCGGCCCCTACGACGACCGTCGCGAGTACATGGGCGGCGCCTACGTCATCGACGCCGACTCCATGGACGAAGCCGTCGAATGGGCGCGCCCGGGTCGCTTCATGACCGGTGCCAACGAGGTGCGCGAGGTGTGGGAGTAGCGAAGAGTCCGTTGCTCGCTTGCACTTTGCGGGCGGCGTGGGAAGCTACCACGAGCCTGAGCCACCGAGGTCTGAGAGGGCTACCCCCATGCCATACGTCGTGACCGACCCCTGTGTCGGGAACAAGGACCTCACCTGCATCGATGTCTGCCCCGTCGACTGCATCTACGACGGCGGCGACGTCGACAAGATGGTCTACATCAACGTCGATGAGTGCATCGCCTGCGGCGCTTGCCGCCACGCCTGCCCAGTGGAGGCGATCCACATGATCGTCGACGCCGACGGCAGCGAGGAGACGGTCTTTACGCCATTGGCCGCGCAGTGGTTCGACGATCGAGACGGCGCGCGTGTGCGCCTGGAAGAGCTTCTGGCTGAGCGCTCCGGCGCCTGATCGGCCCGCAGCCGCCGGCCTTGCTCCCACCCAAACGAAAAGCGACGGTTAAGCAAGACTCGATATCCGGGCCCGCTCCTGCATACGCTAGATCGATGCAGAGATTCTCACGCCCCCGCTCGCAACTCTCGCGTCGTCGCCTGCTCAAAGGGGGCGTGGCGGGTGTAATGGGCGTCGCGGCGTCTCTGACGGGGTTGGATCTGGAGGCGGGGCGAGCTTTGGCCGGGAACGGAGCGACCGTCCCCCTGACCCAGGGTTGGAACTCCGCCGTCTGGTGGGGCGCCTCCACACCCTCGGCGGAGGCCTTCGCCGATATCCCCGCCCACGTCGTCTTCGCCTGGCACACCGCCGATCGACGCTGGCTGCCCTTCACCCCCAACGGCCCCTTTGATGATCTGGCCAGCGTGGAGCACGCTCAGCCACTCTGGCTCTACCTGACGGCCGACGCCACCTGGACCCAAGGCCCGGTCGCTGTGGGTCGTGCGGAGCCGGTGATGCTGCCGCGTGGCTGGTCGCTCGTGTCCTGGGTCGGCGATCAGTCGCCCGTCTGGGACGTGCTTGGCAACGACTTCGACTCGCCGATCCGGCAAGCGCAGCGCTGGAACGCCTCGGAGCGACGCTACATCTCGTTCCATCCCGGCTTTTCCGCGGACCAACTCTTCGCCGTGCTGCACCCCGGTGACGCGCTCTGGGTGGACTCGATCGCTTCCACATTGGAGTGGAGCCCGATCACCGGCTTGGAGCCCGACGCTCTGGCCGGGGGGCAAGTCGTTCAGGGCCAGGCCACGTTCTATTGGCGCGGTTTGCAGGGCGGCGTCATGTACTGCGGCGGCACCTACGACTACCGCGACCCCACCATCGCCGCCGCCACCAGCTGGCCCTGCGGCACCCGGCTTCGTGTCCGGCGCGACGACAACTTCGTCGACGTCGTGGTGCAGGACACCGGACTTCTGCCCGCGAACCATGTCGACCTCTCCGAGGCGGCCTTCGACCAGCTCGGCTTGCAGGCCGAGGGGCGCATTCCGGTCCTGATCGAGGTGCTGCCCGCCCCGCCTGCCTGAGGCGCCCGCCTGCGTGAGCCGCCGTCTGCCTGAGCCGCCGCCTGCCAGAACCTACTGCGGTACACTCGCCGCCCAGAGCCGGTAGATCGACCGGCTCGCAGCGCAAGGCAGGCTCGTATGAAGTTCGGCGTCCACCTCCCCCACATTGGCCCGGTCGCGACGCGCGACAATGTGATGCGATTCGCCCAGCAGGCAGAGGCACTCGGCTTCGACTCCTGTTGGGTCAGCGACCACATCGCCTATCCCGACACGGCGACGCTGGAGTCAAAGTACCCCTACAACGACACGGGAGACTTTCCCGCGCCAGCACAGATGCCTTGGCTCGACGCGATCGGCACGTTGCTCTTCGTCGCGGGTTGCACGGAGAGACTGCAGCTCGGCACAACGGTAATGATTCTCGGCTACCGCCCGGCGATTCAGACGGCCAAACTTTGGTCCACGCTCGACACGGTCTCGGAGGGACGGGCGATTCTCGGCGTCGGCGTGGGCTGGATGCAGGAGGAGTTCGAGGCGCTGGGCCGCCCCTTCGACCATCGCGGTCCCCGTGGAGACGAAGCCTTGGAGATCTTCGAAGCCCTGTTCACTGAGGACACCATCCGGTTCGAAGGACGCTTCACCGAGTTCGGTCCAGTCGGCTTCGCGCCGAAACCGGTCAATGGCCACATCCCCATCTGGGTGGGTGGCCACTCGACCCCCGCCTATCGGCGTACAGCTCGCTACGGCGATGCCTTCCACGCGGTCTTCATCCCGCCGGAGACCGTCGCCGAGCAGTGGGCAGAGGTCGGCCGCTGGTGCGACGAGGTCGGCCGCGAGAGGTCGGAAGTTGAACTCACGTTGCGTCTGCGTCTGGCCATCGATCAAGAGGTGGATGACGAGGGCGCTTTGCGCGGAAGCGCCGACGAGATCGTGGAACTCGTCGGTCGCTACGCCCAGGTCGGCGTCTCGCACATCACGCTCGATGTCGGGCCCGTCGGTGCCGAGGGCGTCGATGGGCAACTGGAGGCGATGCAGCGCTTCGCTGCCAACGTCCTTCCCAAGCTGGGCTGAGCGGCGTTCAGGTGGGCAACACTGCCAGCGGCAAGCCACGTCGTTTCGATGGCAGCATTGGCGTTGGCAAAGGCCAGGGCACGGGCACAGCGCGCGAGCTGGCGGCCGAGGCCCGCGCGCTCGAGGCCCTCGGCCTCGACACGCTCTGGGCCGCGCAGCGACATCAAACTCCCTTCGTGCCGCTGGCCGCCGTCGCCAGCGTGACCGATCGCGTGCAGCTGGGGACGGCGATCGCGCTGGCCTTCACCCGCAGCCCCATGGAGACCGCCCTCACCGCGCTGGACATGGACCGGCTGACCGGGGGGCGATTCAAGCTGGGCTTGGGCGCGGGCGTGAAGCGGCTCAACGAGCAGTGGCACAATGTCGACGACTTTGGCCGACCGGCGCCCCACCTCAAGGAGACGGCGGAGCTGATCCGCCTCCTCATTGAGCAAGGCGCCCGCGGCGAGGCGGTCCACTATCGGGGCCGTTATCACCAAGTGGAGCTGCGCGGCTGGCAGCCCATGTACGAACCGGTTCGCCCCTCCATCCCCATATACGTCGCGGGGGTCGGCGAGGCGATGGCGCGGGTTGCGGGTGACACCGCCGACGGCCTGCTTGGACATACGGTCTGGTCGCTGCCCTGGATCCGCGACCTCATCGCGCCCAACGTGGCCGTCGGGCTGAAGCGCTCCCAGCGGTTCCGCGCCGACTTCGACCTCTCGGTCGCGATCCCCGTCTGCATCGCGAACGATCTCGCACGGGCGCGCCGTGATGCTGCCTCTGGCATCGCCTTCTATGCCACGATGCGCACCTATCGTCAGCTCTTCGAGTGGCACGGGTTTGGCTCGCAGGCGCAGCAGGCTCGTGAGGCCTACGACGCGCAGGGCTGGTGCGATGCGGTCATCGACGCCGTTAGCGATGAGATGGTCGACGCGTTCACCGTCGCGGGTGATCTGGATAGCTGTCGTCAGCAGCTCGAAGCTTACTGGCCGCACGTCGACTCCATGCGTCTTGAGCCCGGCGGGCACCGCCTCGAACCGGCGCGGGTCCAAACGTACGGCGACGCGATCGTTGAGCTCGTGGGGACGAGCCTCGCTTCGAGCGGCGGATCCTGAGCAATGGTGTCCTCGTAGGGAACCTTCTCCTCCCCCTTGGCGTCTAGCTACCGCGGGCGGACGGAGGAGGAACACGCATGTCACGATTCCGGCCCGATCGGGCCTCCAGCTCAGGCCGCTCCGTCGCCGATCGCCCCATCCCCGACCGCGATCAGACCCAGACCCACGATCGCGGCACCCCCTTCGCCGACCCCGCGACGGAACCGAGCCCTGGGATGACCGTCGATCCCGACGCGGTCTCTGGCTCCGACGCGCCTGGCTCCGCCGCGCCTGATGCCAATGCTCGGCAGGGCAACGCGGGGGAGCAACGCCCGGCCGCACCGCCGACGTTCAGCACCGCGCACGACCAGAGTCACATCGACGAGCACTCCAGCTTCGATGGCAAGTTTCACACCGCGCACGACCTCGTCGTCAACGGGGCGATGGAGGGCGAAATCGGCTGCGAAGGGCAGCTGGTCGTCGCCGAGGGGGCGCGGATCAAAGCTCAGGTCACGGCGGCGAACATCACGGTCGCTGGTGAGCTCGAAGGCGAGATCACCTGCACCGGTCTCCTCGATATCCTGCCGAGCGGACGCCTCAAGGGCACGGTGACCACTGGTCGGCTCTCCGTCCAAGAGGGGGCCATCTGCGAAGGCTCGCTGCAGATGGCGGCAGCCGTGGAAGAGGCGCCCGTCGCAACCGACGTGAATGGCGAGCCTACGGCGATCTTCAAGACCCCCGTGCGCAAGGTGGAGTAAGGGTCAGTCCGCCGTCGAGCGACCGGTCTCTGACGTCCGGGCGAGGAACGCGCGGAACTCGTACATCGCGACGGACGCCGCCATGGAGACGTTGAGACTGTCGATTTTCCCGTAGACCGGGATCTCGATCTCCAAGTCTGCTGCCTCGGCGAAGGCCAGAGGCAGACCATCGCCCTCGTTGCCGACGACGATGAGCGGATGCTCCGGCCACTCCGCCTCAAACAGCGACTGCGCGTCCGGCCCCTGTTGCAGCGCCACGATCTGGAACCCCTCCGCGTGGGCTCGTTCGATGCAGGCCGCCGGCGTGTCGACGACCTCCACCGGCAGCCACCAATCGCTGCCTTTGGTCGAGGGTCGGTAGTAGAAATCCCGTCCCACGATCCAGACCGCTTCCGCGCCCGCTGTTTCCGCGCTGCGGATCAGGGTGCCGAGGTTCACGCCGTACGAGAAGTTGAACGCCGCGACTGCGAATGAGCGGGGGCGTGCCGGAATCCCGCCTGGGGGCGGATGCAGGCCGAATGGGCGCTGCGCCGATTCCGAGAGCGGTTCCTGCTGGCTCAGCCGCCCGGCTCGGCGATCCGCGAGCACGGCCAATGCTCGTTCTGCGCGACGCCGGAGCGTCCCGTCTTCGTCTTGTGTGAACTTCCGCAGGAGTGGTTCCGCCTCGTCACCGATCGCCGCCAGGACGACGCAGGCTGTGCGCCTGCCTTGGCGGGTCGCATTTGGCAGCCAGGTGTTCATTTGCCGTACTAGTTCTTCAGGATCGAGCTTGGGCAGCAAGGTCATCGCCCGACGTCGTAGTCGCTTGTTGTCGGATGTCAGCGGCGGCAGCATCGCCGCGACCACCTGTTCCGCCGGCGCAAGCTGCAGGGCGATACGTGCCTCGCCACGCGGGAAGGCGTGGTTTTCGTTCAGGGCCAGGTCGACGCAGTGGTCGATCCAGCCCTCGGGCTGGTCTTGCGGCAACGCACGCACCTCGAGCCCGAGTCGATGCGCGCTCTCATCGACGGATGAGAGCGTCGGGACGGAATGGAGGGCCTCGCCCTCTGGGGGTTCGTTGGTGGTTGGTGCGGACATGGAGCCATCATGGCCTTGAGCTACGGCTGCGGCCAGCGTTCTGATGGGAACGCCTTGCGGGCAGCGCCTGGCGGACAACTTGATGAATGGTGGCGTGACTCGGTCCGAACGCGCCGGCGTCGACTAGTAGTCCGACCCCTCGCCACGCGCGATGCGATCCTTGCGGTCGCGCATCATCTGCTTCATCCCCGATTCACCGGCCTGGGGCTCGGGATTGGTCATGCGCAGCCAGGAGTTGAGGCTCGTCGTGTAGCGGAATTGCGCGCCCCAGCCCAGGAGGTCGGCCTGGGTGTGCCACATCTCCTTCTTGCTCAAGATCGACTCCAGCGGCGCCTCCGCGATGCTGAGCGCCATCTCCCGTACGGTCGTCTCCAGGTCCTCAACCGGCACCGATCGCGTCACCAGGCCCCAGTCCTCGGCTTCCACGCCGCTCAGGACGCGACCGTTGAACAACATATCCGTCGCGCGGCGGGGTCCCACGAGCCAATACCAGAACGGCATGCTGCTCGCCCCGCCCAGCCGCATGAACGGCTCCCCGATCGATGCGTCGTCCGCCGCCACGACCATGTCGCACAGCATCGACAGGTACATCCCGCCCGCCAGCGCGTGCCCGTGCACCTGCGCGATGACGACCTTGGGGTTGTCCCAGATCGCCTCATAGATGCGGCGCATCTTGCGCTGGTGTTTGTGCCCGGAGGTCACGTTCCAGCTCGTCTCGCCCTCAGGAATCGAGATGTAGGGGCTGCCGTCCAGGTCGAATCCGGCGCTGAAGGCCGGGCCGTTGGCCTTGATGATCGCCACCTTGATGGCGTCGTCATCCGCGACGACCTCCAGCGCAGCGACGATGTCGTTCAGCAGGTCGTGGTTGAGGGCGTTGCGCTTCTCGGGTCGGTTCAGCGTGATCGTCGCCAGCGGCGCGTCGATGTCGAATTCGATGGCGGTGTAGGTCACTGGCTTCTCCTGATCCGTGAGCACTCTTCCACGCGTGGTCTTGAGTGTGCTTCCGGAAGTATACGGAAGCCAGGGTAGTCTGCCGCTCGATCGCCGCCCACCGGGCGAAATCAGCGGTCCCGGCCTGCTGCGCTATGCCCCAGGGTCCGTCTCTTCGAAGACGAGGCCTTCCTGGATGAGTATTTCGGGGACTCCCGACGGGCCAATGAACGAGAGAATCCTTGTGGATTCATCCGCGTTGCTTATCGAGACTCTGGGCGGTGCTGTACGCAGGCTGACCCTTCCGTCCTCTCCCGTTAGGTTCAGGCTAGCGGCGCCTCCGCTAACATCACTGCCGTGCAGCCGAGCACGCAGCTCCTCGTCCGGTGTGTAGAAGCCGAGAATCTGGTGATCCTCATCGGCGGTGCTCAGAACGATCGAACGCGTTCCGTCGTGTCGGTTGATCGCCAGGGTGGACAAAATCTCTCCTTCATCCAGACTCAAGTTGATCCTCTCTTCTCCCCTCGACGAGAGGAACCGGAGGGATCCCACGCCGGTTGCACCTGCACGCAACTCGATTGATACTGACCGTTCATCGTGTCGAAGCAACAATCTCTCGCTACTTAAAGTGGCGACTGCCTTCTCGTCGTTCCCCCTCAAGTTCAGCGTTTTCGCGGTCACGCGGCCGTTGCTTGTGAGAGCAACAGTGACATCGCCGTCTGGGTTGACCAGCTCGATGCGGCGACCCCGGATGACGCCGTCGCCAGGAACGACCTGATCAAGCTGCGTAAGGGCGCTCGCTAGTTCCCCTGAGAGCCGATCGATCTTCACATCGCGTGTCGCGATGTCGTCCTCAAGAAGGCCGAGTTGGCTCTCCAGCGCAACGAGACGCGCATCTTGTGCGGCAAGCTGTTCTGCGGAATCCCCGGTCGAGCAAGCCGCAGCGATGAGGGCAATGCATCCGGCAATAGTGAAGATAACGGTGTGGCGGGACATCGGCGGCTCCTCGTCAGATTCGTTCTCCGTAAGAAGAGAATATCTGACGAAGCACGCCAATGCCCAATAGCGGGTCCCTAGCCGCCCAGATGCTCGCGTACTATGCGACGCGAGTAGAACGACTCACCGTTGTGCTGCGCCGCCTCATCCGACGTGGCCAGCCAGATGGCGGCACGCCCCATCAGGTCGTTGTCCTCCACGTCTGTGTCGGCGCCGGGCAGGCCGTGGTACGTCGCCCCGGGCGAGAGCACCAAACCCTCTGGCTTGAGACCGAAGCTGCGGATGCCTTGCTCCCCGTGCTCGGCGGCGATGCCCTCCATCATCTTCTCGATCGAGACCTTGCTCATCGCGTAGATCACGTTGTTGCCGCTGGGGCTGTCGGCGGCACCGGAGGAGATGGTGATGATTGTGCCGGAGCTCACCTCCAGCATCGGAGGCAGCGCCGCTTGGGCCAGCAGGAACGGGCCGCGCACATTGATGCGATGCAGCAGATCGAGCCGCTTCACCGCCGTCGCCTGAAACGCGCCTGGGAAGATCAATGCCGCGTTGTTGACCAGGATGTCGACCTTGCCAAAGCGCTCGATCGTCGCCGGGATGCAGTTAGCGATGTCCTCATCCGACGTCACATCGAGCTTCAGCGGCATCGCCTCCACGCCAAGTTCTTGAAGCTCCGCGACGACCGTGTGGATAGTGCCCGGCAGCTTCGGATCGCTGACCTCCTCCGACCGCGCCGCTATGACGATGTTGCAGCCCTCTTTCGCGAGTTCCAGGGCCATGAAGTGGCCGATCCCGCGCGAGCTGCCGGTGACGATCGCTACCTGTCCGTCGAGTTTGCCCATTGTCTGCTCCTTCACACTGTCTTCGTCGCACCGACGCCGGGAATACCGCTCTCCGCCGTGCCTGAGATTGTTCCCGCGCGAGTCTCCGACTCGCGGGAGATGGTGTCAATCGAGACACCATCTCCCGCGGTCGTCGGCCAGGCCGGATTGCTTGAGCCGAGGCTGTGGCCCCTCGGCCGGTTGTCGAGGTAGGCTCTTCCCATGCCCGTTCGACGCGACACCTTCATCGACGCCAGCCTTCTCGATACCTACGACTCGACCTGTGAGCTGCTACACGGCCATATCGAGCTCGGGGCGTTCAAGGTTTGGGAGGATGAACCCGGCGAGCGGTGGGGGATTTTTTGGAGTGGCCCGCTGGCCAGCTCCCGCTATCTCTTTCAGTTCCAGGCGGAAGCGGACGGGACTCGGGTTGAAGCGTCGCTGTGGCTGGGTGGCGCGCTTGGGCCCGTGCATCATCTGCTTCGACGTCGTGGCAATCGCAGGCACGTGGATAAGATTCTCTCGGACCTGAAGGCGCTGGCGGAGGGGGGCGACGCCCCCGAAGACGAGCTGGCGGAGCTTGGTGATGATGGGCACGGTGGTGATGTGCCCAGTGGGGATGGAGTGGACGACGTCGACGCGTCGCCGGATGCCTGACGTCGCGCGGGACACGGCGGCAGTGGTGGAGTCGCGCACACAGGAACGGACCTACGTCCTGACCGTCTCCGTCGCCCATGCCTTGGTGCATGCGACCGAGCTGACTTTCGCCGCTCTTCTCTTGCGCATCGAAGCCGACTTCGGCACCGACCTCCTGATACTCGGAGTCCTCGCCAACGTTGGCGCCTTCGCGTTCGGACTGGGGGCGCTGCCCTCGGGCATGCTCGTCGACCGCTTTGGCACGATTCCGATCCTGCGCCTTGCCCTGGGGGCGTCGGCGGTGACATCCGCACTCGTCGCCCTCTCCGGCGACGAGATCATGTTGGGCATCTCGCTGGCGCTGATGGGCCTGGCGACGGGTCTCTACCATCCCGCCGGAATCACGCTCCTCGCCCGGACGAAGCGACGGGCCCGCAACGTGGGACTACATGGCGCGATCGGGAACTTCGGCATCGCAGCCGCTCCCGCGCTCGCCGCTGGACTCGCCGTCACGGTCGACTGGCGCGCCGCGTATGTCGTGTTGGCTGTCCTCGCCGGCCTCGTCTTTCTCATCTCGATGCGGCTCGATGGTCGGGGTCCGGAACCTGACGTCGCGGAATCGCCCGCTCCGGCCGCGCCCGGTGCTGACGGCGAGACGCTGCCCAAGGCACCCGAGGCTGAGACTCCCGAGCGCGCACGTTGGCGGTCGTTGCTGCTCGTTTACGGCGCCTTTGTGATCAGCGGCTTCATCTACCGGGGGAGCCTCACCTTCATCCCGGCTCACATCGAAGAGGAGGTGTCGATCTCACTCTTCGGTTGGGAGGCGGCCGCTGTGGCCGGCGCGCTTTCCACGTTGGCTCTGCTGGGCGGCGCGATCGGGTGGTACACGGGCGGGATGGTCTCGGAACGTTTCCGCAAGGAGTATTTTGTCCTGGTGCTCTCGCCGATCGTCGCGGCGCTGCTCTTCCTCACCTCCTTCGCGACCGACGCCGCCTTGCTCGTCGTCATCTTCATCTTCGTCATCGTCAACTTCGCGATGCAGCCAGCCTTTGTCACGCTCGTCGCCGACTACTCACCGCCGGGGCGGTTGGGAGCATCGTTCGGGATCTCGTTCTTTCTTTCGTTTGGGATGGGGTCGTTCGCCGCTTCGTTTGCCGGCTTCTTCGCCGATCGCTGGGGCACGGATTCCGTCTTCGCCATGCTCGCGGTCGTCGGTCTGCTGGGGACACTCCTGACCATCGCGCTCGTGGGAGTCTCGCGTCGTCGCCTGCGCCCCGTCGCAGCGGTACCGTAGCGAGAACGCCGACTCGAGGCGTTTGTTGATTGGGGACGCAATGACACGTTTTGAGCCCACCGCCGGGGCGACCGACACGTCAGAAGCTGAGGGCATCACGTGCCTAGCCTGCGGTCTCCGGAATCCCAATGGAGCCGCGTTCTGTGCGCACTGTGGAGCCCACCAGGATCGCGGTTCCGATCAGATCGAGATCGTCGACCTGGTCCGGATGGCGCTGGCGCTGATCGCCGCCGCTGCCGGAGTCCAACTGATTCTCTCCGCGGGCTCAGCCTGGACGACGATCGATCGGCGTGATCAGTTCCCAGGTTTCGTAGACTGGGAGTTCTGGCTGCTCGGAGTGCTCCATACGCTCGGTGCGATCTCGCTGATCGGCGTTTGGGCTGCCGCGTCGTCGGGACTGAGGGGCGAGGACGCTCCGGTGCAGGGGAAGGTTGTCGCCGCCTTGGGAGGCGCTCTGCTTATTGGTACCGTCGTCGCGACCATCGGCTTCCACGTCTAGGATCTAACTCCTTGCGACGCCGCCGTGCAACAACGATGATGCAGCTTGCACTCGCTCCCCTCAGGACGGTTTGGGGCCGTCCGTAGATCACACGAATCGAGGACCATATGGCTTTCCGTACCCCTGACGAATACCTGGAATCGATCCGCGACGGCCGCGTCGTCTACCTGGACGGAGACGTCGTTGAGGATGTCACCACCGACCCGCGCACCCGCGATTCCGCGCAGTCGGCCGCCGACGAGTTCAACCGCTACCACGACCCCAAGGTCAAAGACATCTTCGTCATGAAGGACCCGGAGACCGGCGAGGAGACCGACCGCTTCCTGATGATGCCGAAGAGCACCGAGGACCTGAAGGCCCGCGCCCGCGCCATCGACTTCGCGCAAGAGACCGGCATGGGCCGTCTCGGCTTCCTCTCGGATGGCATGCTGGCGATGCGCTGGGTGGCCCCGGAACTTGGCAAAACCAACCCCGACTACGCCAACGCCATTGAGACGCAGTTCCAGCGCATGCGGTCGGAGAACCTTCTGGCCTGCATCGCCATGTCCGACACCAAGGGCGATCGCTCCAAGCACCCCGGGGAGCAGACAGACCCCGACCTCTACGTGCGTAAGGTCGACGAGATGCCGGATGGCATCGTCATTCGCGGCATGAAGGCGCACATCAGTGCCGCGCACCTCGTCAACGAGATGGTCGTGATGCCGACCAAGCGCATGCGCGACGACGAGCCCGAGTATTCCGTCTGCTGCCTCGTCAGCCCCGGCATGGAGGGCGTCAAGCTGGTCGCCCGTTACGACGAGCCCAAGAACCAGTACGATTACCCGCTCTCCTACAAGGGCGGCGCCGGTGAGTCGTTCATCTGGCTCGACGATGTTTTTGTGCCCCGCGACCGCATCTTCCAAAACGGCGAGAACCACCTCTCGGGTCCGATCGCCTACGCCTTGGGGCTCTGGCAGCGCTACTCGGCCATGTGCTACAAGCGGCACAGCATCCGCATGTTGGCGGGCGCCGCCAGCTTGATGGCCAAGTACAACGGCATCGAAAGCGCGACGCACATCCAGGACAAGCTCTTCGAGATCGCCATGCTGGCCGACAGTCTGGAAGCCTTCATCGACGCCGCTGCGGAGACCGCTCAAGTACGGGATGGCGTTGCCGTGCCCAACGAGTCGATTACGAACATCGGCAAGTACATGTTCGCCAGCAAGTACCACGAGCTGATCAAGCACGTGCAGGACATCTCCGGCGGCATCCTGGTCACCGCGCCTTGGCAGCGCGACTTCGAGAACGAAGACCTGCACGGCGCCTTCACGAAGTACCTCAGCGGTGGCGAGAAGTCCACGTCCGACCAGCGCCTGCGCCTGCTCAACTTCATCCGCGACCTCACCGCCGACGAGTACGGTGGCAAGCAGATGGTGACCAGCCTCCACGCCGAGGGATCGCTCGTCGCGCAGAAGATGATGACCCTCCGCGGCTATGACTTCGTCTCGGCCGAAGACGAGGTCAAGACCATCGCTGGGATCAGCGACTAGCCCGTCCATTGGCACTGCACAGCGAGGGCGTCTCCAAGGAGGCACCCTTTCTGCTTTTCAAGCATCTACCCGCAAGGAGAGATCATGGCCGACGACCCTTTTGCCCCGCTCAAGGACTGGGTGCAAGAGCAAGCCGCGCCGCTCTCTTGGAAGGCGGTGCTGGGACGGGCACGGGAGATGCGCGCCGCCTGGCAGGAGACGACCGATGGCATCACTGCGGCTGACGCACCATCCGGTCCCCAGGACGGTGAGTGGTCGCCCTGGCATCTGATCAACCACGCCGGTGCCTGGCTGGAGAACGCGACCAACGCCCTCGATCGCTCGACCCAAGACCAGTCCACTGATCTTGGCACCGATCAGGCTTTCTACCAGGACATGCCGTCGTTCGCCGCCGCTAGCGAGCGGGTGGCGACTCACCTCGATCGGTTCGTGGCTCAAGTCGAGGCGTGTGCCTCAGGCGTCGGCGAGAACGTGATCGTGACGCACCGGCGGCTCGGCGAGCTCAACCCCCGGGAGTACGCGGTCTTCACCATGTGGCACGTCAACGACCACGAGAAGCAGATTCGCGAGATGCGGAGCTGAGCAACCACCTCTCGGCCGCGTGATCTCCCTAATCGGCGGGTCGTTTACACCTAATCTGTGTCGACTAAGACGCTTCGCCCCTAGCGAAAGGTCTCCGCTCGACGGATAATTATCCCGACGTGCAATGATGCCCAGTTCGCACCGCCTCCCTGATTGGTCCGGGGAGATGGGTGGCGAGAGCGAGACTCCTTGAGCGCGCGCGCAGCTACGAATTCGGGACAGAGCCAAGCCATGTCGCAGAGCGACGGCTCCATGTTCACGTCGCTCGCCGAGCGCGATTACGTCTGGTACTTCGTTGGCAATCTGACCTTCTTCATGGCCATGCAGATGCAGATGATCCTGCGCGGCTACTTGGCCTTCCAGATCACCGATGCCGCCACGGCCCTGGGCCTGATTGCAGCCTCGGTGGCCGTGCCCATGTTGATTGTGGCGCCGATCGCTGGGACCGTCGCCGATCGCGTCGATAAGCGGAAGCTGCTCATGGTCTCCCAGACCGGCAGCGCCGTCTCGGCGCTGGTCATGGCCCTGCTGATCATCTCCGGCAACGTCGAGTTCTGGCACTTGGTGGTCGTCTCGGTCGTGACCGGCACTTTCATGTCGTTCAATATGCCGGCGCGACAGGCGATCGTTCCGCAACTCGTCCCCCAACACAAATTGATGAACGCCATCTCGTTGCAGCAAGCCGGGATGAACGTCACCCGCATCCTTGGCCCCGCCATGGCTGGGATGCTCATCGCCCCCCTCGGCGTCGGTGGCGTGTACATGATTACGTTCGTGCTGTTCGTCGTCGCCGTGGCGACCGAGTTACACCTCCCGAAGCACGGTATGAAAGAGGATCGTCCTCCCAAGAAGTTTCGTGAGGATTTCACCGAGGGCTTTCGCTATATCTACCAGCATCCGCTGATCGCCAAGCTCCTCATCCTGGGCCTGGTCTTCCCGCTCTTCGCCTTCCCGCTGCAACAGATGCTCCCGGTCTTCGCGGCTGACGTGTTCAACAAGCCGGACACGGGGCTCGGCCTTCTGGGCATGGCGACCGGCGTCGGTGGGCTCACCGGAGCCATGCTCGCTGCCCGGCTGCACAGCTTCCCTCGCAAGGGGCGCCTGATGCTCGCGGGCGGCCTCTGGATGGGCACCATGTTCATCGTCTTTACGCAGACCTCGGCCTTTATCCCGGCGTTGATCATGCTGGGAGTTGGCAACATCGGTGGCATGGTGTTCCAGACGACGAACCAGACCGTCATCCAGACGCAACTTCCGGCCGCGGTACGCGGGCGGGTCATGTCCGTCACGATGATGTCGTTCGGTCTGATGCCCCTCGGCGTCCTGCCGGTCACCATCGCCGCCGATAAGTTTGGCGCTCAGACCGCTGTTCTGGGGTCCTCTGTCGCGCTCGTCGCGATGGTGGCGCTGTTCTTCCTGGTCAGTAAGCAACTCCGCCGCCTCAACATTGCCCAACTTGCCGAAGCGGAACTCTCCCCGGCGCAAGCGGCGGAGTTGGTTGCCCAAGGCAAGCTCACGCAAGCGGAAGCGGATCGCCGCTCTGGCCGGGACAAGTCTCCTGGAGCACGCGCGATGGAGACCGAAGCAGATCCAAGACCCGAGTTCGTGCTGGCCCCGGCCCCCGTTCCAACCCCTAGCGCCGCCCTCGCGCAGGCACCCGCGCTTGCGCGGGCCTCAGCCCTGCCGGCTGAGCCAGAGGTGCCGCCGCTCGTCGCCGTCGTCGATCCACCACGACCCCGTGGCTACGCCACCGAGCCCGTCTGGTCGACCCGGCTGCGGCAAGCACGACGCCCGGCCGTGTTGTCGTCGGCCTTCGGTATCGGCATGCTGTTGGGCTTCACCTCAACCGGTTCCGGCGAGTTCCTGCGGTCCCTGCGCGCACGCCTGGCCGAGATCATCGACCCGGATAACTAAGCCCTGCGCGTCTCTAGCGAGAGTGTCGGCCACGCTCCCCAGAGACGGCGAACAGTCGGCACCAGACTAAAGACCAGCACGGTGGCCGCGAGCGCCGCTATCCCCATCACGAGGATCCCGTTGCGGGAACCAATGCCGTCTGCCAGGGCGCCCGCCACCAAGCCACCCACCGGGATCAACCCCCGCGCGAAGTTCATCAGGCTCATCGCCCGCTCCGCCATCTCGTTTGGCGCCAGGCTCAGCATCGTCAAGTTATTCACGGACATGAAGGCCACGTTCGAGCCACCGATCCCGACCAGCACGACCGTGATCAAGATCAAACCCGGTGCCGCTGCCAATGCCAGCAGGAGCAGGCCGCTGAGGCCGAGTAGGCCCAGCATTACTAAGCCATGGCTCGGCAGGCCCCGCAGGGAGGCCACCGTGAACGATGCCACGACGGCGCCGACGCCGGTGGCAGCGGCCAGGAACCCCACGAACGAGCGATCCTTTCCCAACTCATCGAGAACCAAGATGGGGATGAACACGGACTGGTAGGGCACGACGATCATGAACAACACCGAACCAAGCAAGACGACCACCAGGGGCTTGCGTGCCTGCAGCGCCCAGCTCGCCCCTTCTCGCGTGCTGCGCCAGATCGATACGGTCGCTGTCCTTCCACCACCCGTCGCGGCCGTGCCCGCCGCTCGCACGGGATGGGTGTCGGCGCGGATGCCGAACATCAGCACGATGGCGATGCCGTAGAGCACGGCCATGATCGCGTAGATCACTTCGAACGACGTCAGCGCCAAAAGCACGCCGCCCGCGATGCCCCCGACGATCCGCATGCTGTGTTGGGCCGTCTGACTCATTGCCACGGCGCTACGCATAATCTCGCCGGGCACTAGGGCGGGAAGGATTGCCTGCCGGGCGGGCTGGAAGAACGCGATGTTCACTCCCTGTACCGCGACCAGTGCGATGACTTGCCAGGCCTCGACGACGTCGAAAAGCAGAAGCGGCACCAGCGCGATTGTTGTCAGGCTGTTGAGGGCTTGCGAGGCGATCAGAATCGATCGGCGGGGATAGCGGTCGACGAGCGAGCCGGCGAACATCCCCAGCACGAAGTTGGGCGCCATGCGGGCCGCGATCACCGAACCCACGAGGAACCCCGAATCGGTCAATTCAAAGACCAGGACCGGCCGCGCGACCTGGTCCATCCATTGCGCCGCCGCGCGCGAGAGCAGCGCGAACCAGAGGAAGCGGAAATCGCGGTACTTGAACGGCGCGAAGGGTCCGCTGGCTTGTGGATGGCGACCGAACCCGGCAGATGTCGTGGCGGGAGGGGGCCGGGGATGGGCGATGGCAGGCGAGGGCTTCTCTGGCTCAGAAGCGCCGCTGCCCGAGCTTGAGTCTGCGTCCGTCCCCGGCTCCCGCGTGGTCGATGAAATCGAGCCTATCCCCCAAGCTCGCCGCTAAGGCGTCTCTTGCTTGGCGGCGGGACGACCGCCCATCAACTCCGCCAGCCCCGCGCGGCTGAACTCGGCGGACTGGGCGTAGTTGATGATCACGCGCTCGCGGTCCTCCACCTTCTGGGCCGCCTCCGCCACATCCGGCGCAATGTCGTGGGGGATGTGAATGGCCCCGTGTTGGTCCGCGTGGAGCAGATCACCGGGATGGACCGTGACGCCGCCCACGGTGACCGGCTGACCGATCTCCACGATATGCACATAGGCGTGTGAGACCAGGAGTTCCTTCGCGAGGAATTGGAAGCCGAGTTCGCGCACCTCGTCCAGATCGCGCACGCCGCCGTCGGTGATCAGGCCCACCGCGCCCAGCGCTTTGTGGATGTTGCCATTGACCTCGCCCCAGAACGATCCGATCGGCGGTTGGTCGAGGTCCTGGATCACGATGATCCGGGGCGCGGGAACCGTCTCGATGAACTCGTGCCACTCCAATGCCGATTGCGCTTCCGGATCCTCGCCCGGCGGGATGCTGGCCCGGATCTTGCAGGTTGCTGCGTAGCCCACGATTGGAGGCAACTCGGGAAAACGGCAGAGGATGTCGGGTGCCATGAAGCCCGTTGCCCGACTGCGGACGTTGAACGTTTCAATGGCGTTGGCGATGGCCGGTGATGGCCAGGCCTGAAGCGCCTCAAGTTGCGCCGCGCTGAGCGGGCTGGGCACAGCAGAGTCTCCCCGACGTCCGTCCGCCCGAGCCGCGGCTCAAGGCAGGGCTCGGGGCCCAGCCTGAGCGTGTTACCTGTCACGGGGACGGGGACGTCAGAGGAATGCTACCACCTGGTGCGAATGGCGCTGCTGGATCTGAGCGGTGGATCAGGAAGCAGGGATCGTGCCGCCGCGGGGCGTGACCGAAACGCTGGCCTAGGCGTGTACGTCCACCTGCCGGCCGAGTGCATCGAAGCTGAGCCGCACGTGTTGTTCCCGGCCTTGCGGGTCGTAGATGTCGACCTCGACCTCCAGCAGCGCCTCGACCGCCGCCCCGGCACTCGGCTGGAGCAGGGTCTCGATGCCAAACGAATTGCCCGAGCTCGTTCGTCGACCAGATCGTGCCGCGCCGCCCCGGCGCCGGGGTGACCGCGCCGGCGAGAGTGCCGGCATTGAAGCGCGACGGGGGACGATTGCGGTGAGGGCCATACCCAATCATCGTCCGGCGCGGACGGTTCGCCCTGGGGGATCTCCCTAGACCCTGGAACGCAGACACCCTCCCTTACCGGGAGGGTGCGCGTGCGGGCCAACCCTGAGAGTCAGCTCTTCGCCTTGCCCGCTTCCGCAACCGCCGCGTAGTCGATCTCTTTGTAGACGGTCTGTGCCATCCCGCTGGGCTCGAGTCGCCCCTTCATCGTCGCGGGAATGGCACGACGCAGGTCGTCCAGATCGAAGCCGCCGCGCTGCGTGAGCACGAACTTCTCGCGCGGGTGCTGCCATAGGGCGAGCCGTTCGCCGCCGAGGGCAATGACCTGGCCGGTAATCCACTTCGCCTCATCGGAACTGAGATAGACGAAGAGTGGCGCCACGTTTTCCGGTGTGCCCATCGCACTTCCCGGCGGCAGCTGCGTCGGGTCGAATTCTTGCTGACCGGGGATGCTGGCGATCATCCGCGTGAAGGCGGAGGGCAGGACGCAGTTGACGTTGACGCCATAGCGCGCCAACTCGATCGACGCCGCGTACGTGAACGAGGCGATGCCGCCTTTCGCCGCCGAGTAGTTGGTCTGCCCGAAGTTCCCCTCCTGTGAAATGGAGGTCACGGTCACGATCGACCCGAAGCGCTGAGCCCGCATCGCCCGACCCGCGGCCCGGGCGAGATAGAACGTGCCGCCCATGTGCACATCCATCACGCCGTGGAAGTCCTCATCGCTCATGTTGACCATGGCACGGTCGCGCAGGATGCCGGCGGCGGTGATCGCGAAGTCGATCTTGCCGTAGCTGTCCAAGCAGGCCTGGACGATGCTGTCACAGTCCTCGGAGACGGTGACGTTCGCCTGAATCCCCGTGGCCTCGCCGCCTGCGGCCTTGATTTCGTCGACCTTCTGCTGGGCTACGGAGGTGTCTTCGCCTGTCCCGTCCATCGCCACGCCCAGGTCGGCGACGACGACACTCGCCCCTTCGGCTGCCAGAAGGCTCGCCGTGGCGCCCGCGATTCCGCGACCCGCCCCCGAGATCACTCCTGCTTTGCCATCGAGCAAACCCATGAAACTCTCCTTCGTCCGTTCAGCTGGTGTCCGGTGATTCGTCCGCTCGGGTCAGACGGCGCGTCTCAAACCCGGCTATCCGCGTCTTCACGGCGTGGGCGGCAGGCTACCAGTTGCGTCTTCTTCGAGACAGGGTTCGAGACCGGGTTCAAGGTCGAACCGAGGGAGGGGCGGAATGCGCATGAACGCGCCTAAGCCGTGCCACGAGCGAGGGCTCGTTTCGGAGGAGATGCGCCCGAAGATGGTGGGCTAGGGCGAGAGCGCGAAGTGGACCTCGAGCCGCTCCGGCTTGAGGATCGTCACGCGCTGACGACGCACGTTGACGATGTCCTCCTGGCGCCAGGCCTGAAGCTGCTTGTTCACCGCCACGCGGCTGGCCCCAATCATGCTGGCGAGGTCTTGCTGGCTGACCTTGAGGCCAATCTCAATACCATCGCTGTCCTCGGACGGAATGCCGTGCTCGCGAGCCAAGATCAGCAAACGTCGCGCCAACCGACCGGGGACATCCAGCAGGTAGGCGTCCTGAATCGACTGGTTCGTCTGGCGCAGCCGCTTCACGAGAACTTCCAGGACCGCCCGCATCGCTTCCGGGTGGCTGGTCAAGACGTCCTGGAAGTCTTGCCGGCTGAGGCTGAACATCTCGGTGTCTTCGAGCGTCGTCGCCGAGGCCGAGCGCCGCTCATCGTCCAAAAGCGACATTTCCCCGAACAGGTCACCGGCTCGATTGATTGCCAGGACCACCTCACGGCCGTCCGTGGACGGGATGAAGATCTTCACCGCACCTCGGATGATGATGTAGAGCATGGACCCCACGTCATCCGCATGGAAGATGGCCGTGCCGGAGCGGAATCGCAGCGGTCGCAACTTGCGCGAGAGCTCGCCCAACAAAGCCGGAGGCATGTTTCGGAAGAGCGGGACCAGCTTCAGTAGGTCCGACTGTTCCGGGGGAGCCGGTCGGGGCGTCACCATCAGGTTTGCAATCCGTTCCTGTACGCATTCTGCATACTCGTACTGTATCACCGTTGTCGCTGAAGAGCAGGGGCGACGACCCGAGTCGCCGTGGTGATTGCTTCGCTCACCCACCTAAGATGTCGCCATCCCTCGTAGTCCGGGCGCCCGCGACTCAAGGAAGGATGCGATCATGGATTTCCGGCTAGACCAAGAGCTTGAAGCGTTTCGCGGCGAAGTGCAGGCGTTCATCGAACAGGGGCTGCCCGCCGGCTGGGACGATGAGTTGCTGAGCTTCGACGAGCACCTCGCCATTGAGCGGGATGTGATGGTTCGGCTCGCGGCGAAGAATTGGCTGGCGCTGCCCTGGCCCGAGGAGGTTGGCGGCCTCGGTGCCACGCCGCTCCAGCAACTCGTCTTCAATGAAGAGATCGCGTACGAACGCGTGCCGGGTGCGGTCAACATGGGCGTCGCCTGGGTGGGACCCGTCGTGATGCTCTACGGCACCGACGCGCAGAAGGAGCGCTACCTCTCCCGCATCGCGGATGGCACCGACCTCTGGTGCACCCTCTACTCCGAACCGGGCTCCGGATCCGATCTCGCTTCGATGCAGACCCGGGCCGTCCGTGACGGCGATGAGTACGTGATCAACGGTCAGAAGATCTGGACCTCGTTTGGGCACTACGCGGACTGGGGGTGGTTGGCGGCTCGGACCGACCCCGACGCTCCCAAACACAAGGGGCTCTCGACCTTCGCCATCGACATGAAGACCCCAGGCATCGAGATTCGCCCGCTGGTCAACATGGCCGGGTCGCACGAGTTCAACGAGATCTTCTTCGAAGACGTGCGCATCCCCGCCACGCAACTCGTGGGGGAGGAGAACCGTGGCTGGTATCACGTCGCGGTGGGGCTCGACTTCGAACGGTCGTCGATCGGCGCGGTCTCCGCGGCGCGCCGCGATGTCGATGACCTGCTCGCCTTCGTCCAGTCGACGAGGCACGGCACACAACCACTCGCGTCGAAGCCGGGCGTCCGCCATCTCGTGGCCGATCTCGCCGTTTCGGCGAATGTCGGTCGGCTCATGGCCTACCACGTCGCCTGGATGCAGAACACGGGAAGCGTGCCCACCCGCGAAGCCAACATGGCCAAGCTCTACATGGCGGAGCTGCAGCAGCGCATCCACGCCACCTACTTGCGCATTGCCGGTCTGCCGGGCGCTCTGGGACCGGGAGACTCCGGGGCCGTCTTGAATGGCGGCATCCAGCATCGTTTCCTGCGCGCCGTGGCCAACACGATTGAAGGCGGGACGTCCGAGATTCAGCGCAGCGTCATTGCGACGCGGGGTCTGGATCTTCCGCGCGAGTAGCGCCATCTGGGCCGGGAGGCCGCTACGCGGCGGAGCGGCGGTGCGCGTGCGCGCTGTGAATCCGCCGCGGCACGCCGCCCACACGCGGCGTCGGCCGCGCCCGTCGACGGCCCGGCGTGGGATTGGGAAGCGTTCGGGGGTTGGGCAGGAACCCCGGTGCGTGCAGGCTGGTCGTTGCCGGGCCACGGTCCGCCAGGACGGCCTCGCGCCACTGCCAGATCAACGTCGCAACCACACATGCGCCAAAGGCGCCCAACACGATCGTTTGGAGCATCGCTGCTGCCTTTCCCTGGACCCACCCCTGGGTCGGCCGGTGCCCGCCACCAACTCCGCACTTGCGCCCGCCAAGAAGAGAACGCGTGTTCGGAACGCATGGACTATAGAACGCACGTTCCGAATAGATCAAGTGTTCTAGTGCGATCCTATTCGCCGAAAGGGATTGGGAGTTCGGGGTCATTGATATTCAGCGAAACGCCCCGCTGGATACTCTGACTCTCGAGGTGCCCGAGTTGGCGCGCCTCGAGGAAGAGGAGTCGATGTACGTCCCCAAGCACTTCGCCGAAGATGACCCAGGAGCCCAGCTCCAGCTCATCCGGGCGGCGCCCTTCGCGACTCTGCTGACTAGCGGTGGTCCGGGGGCGCCATTCGTTACCCATCTGCCGCTTGTCGTGGAAGAGGGTGGGGGCGAGGCGAACTGGCGCCTAATCGGCCACATGGCCCGAGCGAACTCCCACTGGCAGGCCTTCACTACCGGCAATGTCTCCACGGCGATCTTCCATGGGCCGCACGCCTATGTGTCGCCACCTGGTATCAGGACCCTAACCGAAGCGTTCCAACCTGGAACTACGCCGTCGTGCACATCAGCGGCCGGCCGCGTGTTGTAGACGACTCCCGCGCGCTGGAGATCCTGCGGATCTCCGCGGGGATCTTTCAAGACGGCGTAGGCGAGCTTTGGGGCATGGACGACGCCGGCGCGTTCGTTGACGGACGTCTGAAGGCAGTCGTGGCTTTCGAGTTCGTGCCTGAGAGAGTGCAAGGTAAGTTCAAACTCAGCCAGAATCGCTCGGCCGAGGATCGCGGCCGCGTCATCGAACGCCTTGCGGCACGGGACGATGCGGAGAGCCGGTCGACGGCCGCCTTGATGCGCCAGCGTGGTCAGTCGTCCTAGTCTCGCTTCGTTGTGGGACAAAGACTGCACTACGGGTCTGCACAATGAGGTCTGCACAACGATCTCCGTACGACGGAGATCGCGCCATCAAGGCAAGGAGCACCACTATGGCGAACGAGTACGAAACCATTCTTTACGAAGTGTCTGGACGCGTGGCCACGATCACGCTGAACCGCCCGGAGAAACTCAACGCCATCTCACGGCAGCTCCAGAGCGACGTTCTGGAGGCGCTCACCGTCGCCGAGGCTGACTCTGGGATCCGCGCCGCCGTCATCCAGGGCGCCGGTCGCGCCTTTTCCGCCGGCTACGACGTGACGCGTGGAACCGACGAGGGCCACGGGGCGCAAGGTGCTGACGGGCAAGGAGTGGGCGCTGCACAGGCGCGGGCGATCACGGTCGACCGGGACGGTTTGGAGTCGTTCTTGCGCGGCTGGTTTCGGATCTGGGATCTGCGGCTCCCGGTCATCGCCAAGGTGCATGGGTATTGCCTGGCGGGGGGTACCCAATTCGCCTCCATCTGTGACGTCACGATCGTCGCCGAAGATGCCAAAGTCGGCGCCCCACAACTCCCCTTGGGCGCGGGCTTCGTCGCGTCATTCTGGGCCTGGCACATTGGCGCCAAGCGGGCCAAAGAGTTGTTCTTCCCCGTCGGCAGCATGATCACGGGACGTGAAGCCGCGGATCTGGGGCTCTTCAACCGGGCCGTACCGGCGGCGGACTTGGACGAGGTCGTCGCCTCGTATGTGGAGTTGGTCGCCAAAACTCCAAAGGAGATCCTCGCTCTCCAGAAACAAGCCATCAACAAGACGCAGGAGGTGCAGGGCTTCCGCGAAGCGCTCATGCAAGCCGTGGAGGTCGACGCGATCGCGCATTTCTCTCCGCCTGTACTGGAAATGAACCGCCGCATCCGCGAGAACGGACTCAAGTCCGCGCTGCAGCAGTGGCAGGACGTTGGCTACGAACCCGCGGGCGACGAGCCCGAGGCACAATAGTCAGGACGGGGAACGCGTTGGTCGACGAGACTGCCCCTGACGACCTGACCTCGTTGGAGGAAGCCAATCTCATACCAGAGCAGGGAGCAGAGCTTCTTGCGCTGGCAGACGGGCTCTGTCGGATTGGCCGTCTACGCGACGGCAAGTATGCGGGCCAGTTCTCGATCTTCAACTTTCGGCTGCGCGCCGCCTACGAGATCGCCTCTCGGAAGGCGGATTCCGCGTCTGATGCGGAGCCGTTCCCGGATCCGACGGCCCGCGCGCCGATGGTCGTCTTGATGCGAGCCGGGGTCGCCCGTCGCCATACTTGGTTCGCCCGTGTCTACTGGGCGGAGGCGGAGCAGGTGATGCGTATCGAAGCCCCTTCGCCCCTGGACCAGGGCTGGGAGTGGTGGCTCGACATCGACGAGATCCGCAAGCGCCTCGTGACGGAGGATGTCTGGATGCAGGCGGTGGGCCTGGTTTGGCACGACCGTGTCGCCCAGGTGGCGGCGGAGTTGGCCGATGCTGTGGTGGTCAAGGTCGAAGCCCTCGTCGAGGGTCGCTGAACTTCGGGATCGGCCGATCCGGGCGACAGGCTCGGTTCAGCTTACTTCGGCCAAGAAGCCCTCCAGGAGCCGCAGGCATTCGGCGGGCTGTTCGGCGGGGATGCCGTGCCCACAGGCTTCAATCATCTCTAGCCGCGCGTTCGGGATCTGGCGCGACATGATCACGCTCCCCCCCGGAGGCGTCAGCTTGTCCTCCAGGCCCTGCAGAATCAACGTCGGGCAGGTGATGCTGGGCAGCTCCGGCGTGTAGTTGTAGTCGCTCACGGCGCGCGCCGCGGCCGCATAGCAGCGCGGGTCGTTGCGGGCCGCCGTCTCCTTCGCCGCCGCGGCGATCTCCGCCGCATGCTCTCGGGCGTACCATTCGGAGTAGGCGATCGACGGGCCCGATTGCTCCATCAGCGGCAGCATTCCTTCTGCCTCCACCATCCGCGCTCGTTCCTCCCAGCCGCGTCGCCCCGCCTCCCCGACCTGGCTCGATGTGCTCATGAGAACCAGAGCGCTGGTCTTCTCCGGGAAGTCCAACGCGAAGCGCTGGGCGATGACGCCCCCCATCGAGATTCCGCTAACCACGGCTCTGTCGATGCCCACGGCCTCGAGCAAGTGGGCGAGGTCCGCCGCCCAGGCCGTGGGGTTGAGGGTCGTCAGTCTTGACGAGGTCGATGGTCGTTCGGATTCCCCGAAGCCACGCACATCCCATCGCAGCACGGTGTAGCGATCCTGCAGCGCGGTCGCGAAGGACTGCCAGGCATCCAAGCTGCCGCCCAACCCATGCGTGAGGACGAGGGCCGGGCCCGTGCCACTGACCTCGTAGTTGATCGGAACGCCATCGAGTTCGATGCGCATCGCAGGCCTCCATCTCGCTCCGCAGTTCGACCAGAGCCTAAGCCCCTCTGGAGGCAGCCTAGCCGTCTTACGAAGGTATTACCTGGACTTGGCGAAGGATTACGTGCGGGGCGTGGGGGGCTTACGTGGCGTCCGTAGTTTGCTCATCAGTGGCAAGTGAAACGGCCTTCCAGGAAGCGGAAGGCGAAAGGACAGAACGATGCGGATGCGTAGCAAGTTGGTCGTTGGAGTTGGAGCAGCAAGTGCGTTGAGCGTGGGCGTGATTGGCGGCATCGCCGCCCAGACACCCGGCGATGCGCCAGACATCCCGGAGGAGCGCGCCCAGCACGCGCGCCACAAGCCAAATCGAGGCCAGCAAATCAACTTCTTCGCTGACATCCTCGGCGTCGAGCCGGGGGAGATCGCTTCAACCCTGCAAGCTGGCGGCACTCTGGCCGAAGTGGCCGAGGAGGCCGGCGTCGACCCCGACGCACTCGTCAGCGCGATGCTGGCGGAGTTGTCGTCACGGCTGGATCAAGCCGTAACGGATGGCAATCTCACCCAGGACGAAGCTGACGACAAGATCGCGCAGGCGACCGAGCGGGCGACGACGTTCGTCTATGAGGGTCCTCAGAATGACGGTCCCCGACCGAACGGCCCGCGACCGGATGGCCAGCGCCCTGGTCGCCCGAATCAGGGCCAACAGCTCAACCTCGTAGCGGATCTGCTGGGCCTGGAGCCCGGTGATGTGGCTTCGACCCTGGCGCAGGGTGGCACCCTCGCCGACGCGGCGACGGCGGCCGGCGTTGACCCAGACGTCATCGTCGATGCGATTGTCGCTGCCTCGACGGACCGTGTGGAGCAGGGCGTGGAGAACGGCAACCTGACCGATGAACAGGCCGCCGAGATCCTCTCCCAGTCCGCCGACCGCGCCACCACCTTCGTCTATGAGGCGCACCCGGGAGTTGGCGAGCACGAGGGGCAGCGGCAGCACCGCGAGGGGCGCCGCGGTCCGGGCAAACTGATCGGGGCGGCGGCCCAGGTCATCGGCGTGGAGCCCCAGGACGTGTCGGACGCGCTCCGTAACGGCACATCGGTCGCTGACTACGCGGCCTCGCAAGGGGTCTCGGAAGAGGCGCTGATTGCCGGCATTACGGCGGAGTCCGAATCGAAGCTGGCGGAGGCCGTGGCTAATGGCCGGCTGACGCAGGAGGAGGCCGACGCCAAGCTGGCCGAGATGGCGGAGCGACTGGCCGAGGCGATCCACAAGGTGCCGGACGCCCCGGCCCCGGCGGCGACTGGTTCGGTGGGCTCCTTCTAGGCTCGTTCGCTCGATCGGCCCAACTGGTCGGTCGGCTTTCAGACCAGCGCCGCTGTCCCCGCTTCGGCGCTGAGCAGAGTCCCCTCCTCACGGAGGGGACTCGCTTCTTGTGTGGCTGGCCTTAGGTCAGCGTGCCGTCCTGCTCCGCTTGCTTGATTTCGCTGGCCGGCACCTCGAGCCAATCAGAGAGGACCGCGTGGTTGTCTTCGCCCACCATGCGGACGCGGTGGTAGGTGTCCGCTGGGGTGCGCTGGAAGTGGAGGGGGAGGCGGTCGGCGTAGGTGGCGCCTACCTCCGGCACTTCGCCATCCGCAATCTCGTAGAGGAAGCCGCTGCGCTTGAGTTGGGGGTCGTGCTCGGCCAGGTCCTCACCGTTTTGGACGACGCCGGCCGGGATGCCGTTGGCTTGGCAGAGGGCCATGACCTGCTCCGCCGCCATGCCGCCCGTCCAGTCGGCGATGTGATCGTCCAGCACTTCCAGATTTGCCGTGCGACCGATGGCTGAGTGGTAGCGCTCGTCCGCCGCCCAGGGCGGGTTGCCCATGACCCGACGCAGGGCCAGCCACTGGTCGTCGTCCATGCAGGCGATGGCAACCCAGCGCTCGTTCTCGACGCCTTCGCCCAGTGGCTGGCAGGGGTACGTGTTGTGCGGGGCGGCGTCGTCGTAGGGGAGGCGGTTGCCGGTGGGCTGGGCGGCACGACCGTTGACGAAGAGGTCCAGAAGGGAAGGGCCCGCGAAGGTGGCTCCGACTTCGAACTGGGAGAGGTCGACGCGCTGGCCACGGCCGCTCTCGCGCCGCGACTCCAGGGCGGCGAGGATGGCGACGGCGCCGTGCAATCCGGACTGATGGTCGTTGTAGGAGAAGCCGATGCCGATGTCCTCGCGACCGGGGACGCCGGTGGCGGCGGTGAGCCCGGAGAGGGCGTGGATGGTGGGCGCGTAGGTGACGAAGTTGGACCAGGGGCCGCCCTCGCCCATGCCGGACATCTGGACGTAGACGACGCCGGGGTTGGCCTTGCTGACCTCGTCATAGCCGATGCTCCAGCGGTCGAGGACGCCGACGGAGAAATTGTCGATGACGACATCGGCGCTCTCGGCCAGGCGGCGGCAGATAGCCTTGCCGCGGTCCGTCGACATCTCCAGGGCGAGGGCACGCTTATTGCGATTCCACATGATGTAGTAGGGGCTGGTGGGACCGTTGTTGGTTTCGGCGCGAGAGGCGGGATTGACCTTGACGACATCCGCGCCGAGGTCGCCCAGGATGCGCGTGGCGAAGGGGCCGGCGAGCACGTGGGTGAAGTCGAGGATGCGGATGCCGTTGAGTGCGCCTGGCACGACGGTCGAGTCGGGAGTCACCATGGCTAGTCCTCCCAACCGATCTCGGCGAGGATCGCCTCGGTGTCGTGGCCGGGGCCGTGATAGGGGCTCATACCCCAGGCCGTGTCGCTGAACTGGTAGGGGGCGCCGGGGCCTTTGGCGGGCTGGTCACCCAGGGTGTAGTCGGCCCACCAGTTGCGGGCGGCGAGTTGGGGGTTGGCGCCGACTTTCTCAATGGGGAGAACCCAGCCGTAGGGGGAGTGACGCTCCTGGGCTTGGTAGAAGAAGGGCTCGATCTCCTTGGTCGCGACCCACTGGTAGAGCAGTCCCATCATGCGCTGGATCAGCAGGATCAGATTCTCGGGCTCCAGGTACTTGGGGTCGAGCAGGTCTTCGTGGGCGTCCTCTTCGACCAGCCACATGAGCTGGGCCTCCATGTCGGGCGTCGGCGTGATCATGATCGAACCGCCCTTGGCGGGCATGACGACGTAGGCGTTGGACCAATGCAGGCTGCCACGCCGGGGGAGGTGGGGAGCCTGGGCGAAGGGCAGCGCCTCTTGGTACCAGTACCACATGAGGACGTGCTCCAGGCAGGAGGCCAGGCACTCATGGACTGGCACATCGACGCGCTGGCCTCGTCCTTGATTAGGCCCCGTGGAGCGCGCATGGTGCAGCCCGGTGAGGGCGGCGATGGCGGTGTAGGCGCCGGAGACGTAGAAGGCGATCTCGCCGAAGCCTTTGAGCGGCACGGTGTCGACGTCACCGGTGGTGGCACAGATGCCCCCGAGGGCGGAGGCAACGAGGTCGGGCGCGAGGTAGTCCCGCCAGGGACCGTCGGGCCCGAAGGAGGAGCTCTCGACGATGACGAGCTGAGGGTACCGATCGAGGTAATCCTGCACGTCGGTGGGGCTAATGCTGCCGTTGTCGATGACGACGTCGGCCCAGCGAACGAGGCGGTTGAGCTGGCGGCCGCCGTCCTGGGTATGGCGGTCGACGGTGGCGAAGCGGCGGTTGGAGGCGAAGAAGGCGTGATAGAGCGAGTTGGTGGGGCCGGGGACGTCGTCCTTGTAGGGGCCGCGATGGCGCAGGGGATCGCCTTCGGGGGGTTCGAGACGGATGACGTCGGCGCCGAGGTCGGCGAGGAGTTTGGCGCCGTAGATGGCCCGTTCGTCGGTCAGATCAAGGATCTTGACGTGGGACAGGGCGCCGGGGCTGGGGGATGAGTCGTCAGCCATGCTTGTCGCCTCCTGGTGGGGGAGCGTAGCGGAGGCGCTTGCCGGAGGGAACGAGCCGTAACGGCTGGTCTATGGCCCGCGCCCGGGGGTATCTCGGACGGAGCAACGCGAGCCTGGCAACAGGAACGAGGCGAGCGGCGCGGTGGCGGCGCAGGTGTCGGTCGGACTAGGCTGCCCGGCATGGGTGGCCCGGCGGTGCGGCACCCGAGTTTGGGGGAACGGCTATGAGCTGGCGCGAGCTGTACGCGGACAAGTTGGTGACAGTGGATCACGCGGCCGGGGAGGTGCAGTCCGGCGACCGGCTCTGGACGGGGATGCTGAACAGCGTGCCGCTGACCTTCGCGCGGACGTTGCACGACCGGCGGGGCGGTGGGCCCCAGGGGAACGGGCTCCGCGACGTGGAGATTTAGTATCACATGTCGCCGTTCGACTGGCTGGCCGACGGCGGCGGCGCCTCGTTTCGGCCGCACCTGGGGTTCACCTCGCCGGTGGACCGGGGGGCGGTGAACGGGGGCGAGGCGGAGTACCTGCCGATGGGCAACTTCGAACGAGGGCACTGGCTGCGCTTCCTGCCGCGCCTGGACATTGGCGTGGTGACGATGTCGCCGCCGGACGACAACGGCTACCTGAGCTTCGGTGGGGCGCTGTGGGCCAACAAGACGATGCGTCAGGTCTGCGACCGCTGGTTCGCGGAGATCGACGAGCGCTACATCCGCACGGCGGGGGACAACTACCTGCACGTCTCCGAGGTGGACTTGCTCTTCGATCATGATCATTCCGACGACCGGGAGTTGCCGATCACGGCACGGGACCCGGAAGTAGAGGACGCAGCGGCGGTGATCTGCACGGTGGTGGCGGAGGAGCTGATCGCGGATGGGGATTGCCTCCAGATCGGCTTGGGCGACGTCTCGGCGGCGCTGCCGGTGTTCCTGGGCAACCGCAAGGAGCTGGGGCTGCAGACGGAGCTGTTCGGCGGTGGGGTGATCGACAAGATCGAGGAGGGGGTGATTACCGGGTCGCGGAAGCAGATGGGCCAGCACAAGGCGGTGGGGGCGGGCTTCGCGCAGATGTCGGCGGACGAGCTGCGACGGGGGCATATGCATCCTCAGATTGAGCTGTGGGACTTCTGCGACACGGACGACCTGCGCAAGCTGGTGCAGAACGACGACTACAAGGCGATCAACAATGCGCTGCAGATCGATGCGACGGGGCAGGTGACGGCGGAAACGTTGGGGACGCAGACCTGGAGCGGGCCGGGCGGACAGACGATCTTCGCGATGGCGGGGAGTTACTCGGCGGGCGGGTCGTCGATCATCGTCATGCCGTCGTCGTCGGTGGTGAAGGGGGAGCGGGTGTCGCGGGTGGTGCCGAGCTTGCCGCCGGGAGTGATGGTGACGGTGCCGCGGACCTTCGTGGACTACGTGGTGACGGAGCAGGGCGTCGCGACGCTGGCGGGGAAGACGGTGCGGGAGCGCGTGGAGGAGTTGGTGTCGGTGTCGCATCCGGACTTCCGGGAGGACCTGCGCAAGCAGGCGGTCGCCACGTACGGTTTGTAGGCGTGCATCGCGGGAGAAAAAGGCGGCTGTGACGGTCGTGAGCGCCGCTCCCAGGTAGGGAGCGGCTTCTTCGCGTCCGTCTCTGTTGCCTAATCAACGAAGACGGACACGATCCTGCCACGATTCTGCACGAATTCGACAGCGCTTTTGTCGGGAGATGGCCGCCGTCTGGCGCGAGGGCGTGTTAGGCCGTCGCCGGTGAGTCCGGTCGTGGGGGAGGGGTGGTCGATTGGGAAGGTGCGGGTTGGTCCATGGATGAGGATAAGAGATAGGAGGGAGGAGGGGTTATCGTGGGGGTGTCCGACGGATCATGGCTATACACCTGCCCGACCTAAGCTCACTGCGTAGTCGGTTTCGAAGCGAACTCCCTTGCTTCCAGGCCGAAACGCGTCCGTCTGACGCCCTCTGATCTGCGACCGCTCCGGCTGAGCGACTAGCGACGCATCTGGGAAGGTCTTCTGGATGCTACGAAGAACGCGCCTCGTCAGCTCAGATTTGGAGTAGTGTTTGGCTCCGATCCTGCAAACCAGTATTGCGTCATCACGAAGCAATGGGGCTAGTCCTGCCCAGGATTCCTCAAGGAACCGCCAATAGTGTTCAGGCTTCTGATGCCGATCATCGGGAGAGATTTGCCCCCTTGTATCGCGATCAGCGTAGCCAAGAAACCAAAGCCTCAACCATTGATCCTCTTCGAAGTGAGTGACGTCAAGATACGGCGGCGAAGTGACAACATGCCGCACCTCTCCAAGATGTTCGGGGAAGGCTCGGCCGACCTTGCGCGAGTCGGATAATTCAACCGATCCTCGGCCAACGGGTGCTCCATGCGCCATTCTGAACGCGAACTCGTTTCGAAGGCCCTTGAAGACGTCGCGCTTCCGTGGGTACAGAGCATGCTCGTTCCAGTACTTGATCGAGTAGCCGGGTTTTGGACTGATTGTCCTTGGCATCTGATTGCTCAGGTATCGTTTGGATCCAGTCCGCTCGCCGTGCAAGATCCCTAGGATTAGCGCTGCGACGAAGCGGTCGACAGCGTTATGACGCCAATCGAGCGTCGCCCTGAGGAAGAGAAGTTGATTGAGCGTGGAATGGTAGAAGGCTCTCCGAAAGAATCCAGGCAGTTCCGCACGCTCGTCCCGGAATCGTTCCTGACTTGAGGTCTTATGCACTTCTTCGAGATCCCGGACCCGGTCAAGAAAAGCTTCGGAATCGGGAGATTCAGCCTTCGCTCCCGAAACGCAATAGGCAACAGGATTGAGGTCGGACGCGAGTGCACGCCGATCCATCAGCAGCGATTGTAACAGCGTAGTTCCTCTACCGGAGAATGAGTCGATAACAAGAGCTCTTGGTAGCGTGTACGTCCTGACCTGTTTCTCAACGAAACTCTCAGGGAACATTGCGAAGTATGGGCATAATGCGTGCAGGCGATTTCTGGTACTAGACACGAGCTAGCCTGATCGCTTCTTGCGCCCATTTCGAGCCGCTGCCGTGCTTACGATCACTTGGGAGGCGGCGAACAAGATTCGATATTCGACAACGATCGAAGGGGATACCCGCCTTGATGGCCACGGTCCCCCAGTCGTCGTTCGACGGAAGTCGATGGGGTACGAAGAAGGCGCTGACGAATGGGCTCTCCAGGAGCCTTTCGAGCCACAGTTCGCACCATTTCCTAACTTGTAACTCGTAGACTTTCTCAACCCACCGTTTTCCAGCGGCGCATGCTCCGAAGAGAACAATCTTTCCGGATCGTCCGTCGGGATGCTCGCGCCACGCGGAGAGGTCAACCCCCTCGTCACCCAGCCAGACGCGGCTTCGGCCGCTGTAGGACACACCCTCGTGCAAGTAAGTCTCACAGAGCTCGGTGACCGCCTTCTGAAAGCTTGCGCTGAGCTCAGATGGGTGTCGGGGCGCGCCGAATCGAACACCCTTTCCCGCTACGAACTGACTCGCGACTACGACGGACAGAGCTTCAAAGATTCGCTCGGGCCGATGCCCCTGCACCGCAGCACCCTGCGGCCCGAAATACGACAAGCAGAGGCAGAACAGGTAGGTAGAGAAGTTCTGCCAAGGCAATGATCGACTGGAGAGATGGTTGCCGACTACGTCGAAGGGATAAGAGCTCGGGGCGGATCGGCGCCTGTCTTCGATTTCTGCGCGCACCTGCAGTACGTAGCCGTCCAATTGAGCAGCGCGAGGTCCGTCGAAGAGGCCCGCAGCATCGAGAGCACCGCGCAGGCTGCCAAAGCTGCATCTCTTCGCTCGAGACGTAAGCGCCGCGAGCTCCATCCAATCAGCCGCTGCGATGGGATCCAGAGGAGATTTCGGCAGCGAGATCACTTTCTGCGTGCTCTGCTGCGAGATCTCACTTTAGTCGACCGCATGTCCGAGTAGATCCGATCGGATAGCTTTACGACAGACTCGGCGACATCGAGGAGCTCAGGATCACCTGCGTAACCGGTAGTGACGGTTCCCGCGGCAGTGATGAGTTCCTCATGAGCCTGAACTAGAGCCTCTCGGAACCGACGCTCTTCTCCGAGACTGGCGTCATGCGCAGCTTTCAACGATCTGCGGTTCAGAAGCATTGCGACGCCGCGTTGCGATGAGACGACTTCGCGAAGCGTGTTGAGATCTGGGTTCTGACTTCGTACGACTGGCTGGATGTCCTGAGAGCTTCGGCCGTAGAGCCAGATCATGAGATTCTCAAGATTTGGGAGCTTCTTCTTGGGAACGGGATCAGGCTTCAGTGACCCGTCAGCGGAGATGCCTAAGAACTTCTGGAAGTCATCCTGGTGGGCGGCCGTGTAGAGGTGCGAGAAATAGAATCGATTCCTGACGCGATCCTCACGATCAAAGCGCGTCTGTGATTCTGCTTGCTCAAGTAGCTTGATTCCTCGGTACAAGCGACGAACTGTTGCGTGTTTGTCGCCGATCCGGGAGGCAATATCTCTTAAGCTCACGCCGTAATGCTCTCGGACATGAGCAACATACTGAGCTTTGCTGAAGGCATCCCAAGCCTTCGTTCCATTGATGTGACGGAAGCCCAAATAGGACCAGAGAATCTCACGGTCCTGGTAGACGGAAACGGGAAGCTCCGCCAGGCGTTTCCTGTCGACCTTGCTTAACCGAGGGAGGTCATCAGCGCCTAGTTCAGACCGAAGCTCGTCGTCGCGCAGTACCAGGACGGCGGCGAGCCGCCGATTGCCCTCAACAACGATGTACGGTGCGCGAAGGGCTTGTCACGACCAACCGCGAGCAGACGCTCTTCTGGGTAGTAGCCGTTTTCGGCTATAGACAGTGCGACTTCGTCGACCTCCATCTCCTCATAGAGGGACCGCAGAAGCTCGTCTTGTTTGGGTGCGTGCTTGGTCTCAAGGACGGATGCGAGTCGCGGATTTTCGACGTCCAGAAGCAGATCGTCAACGGAGGCATTGAAGCTCTCCACTTGTCCTTGAGCGGCAGATCGCTTTGCCATCGCCGAACTCCAGAGAGATTCCCCATGGGTGCCTCATCACACCATACGGTGATCCGAGAGCAGGGGCGAACCTCAGATTCTGGGCACGCCGAGCGATGCTCAAACTCGGCCGTGGAAGGCTCGGAACGGCGCGGGCTGGTAGGATCGCGACGCCGCAAGGGAGGCTCGCATGGATTTCCGATTTTCGGTTGAGGATGAGGCGTTCCGGCAAGAGGTGGTGGACTTCTTAGACGCGGAGATTCCGGCCGATTGGGCCGATACGCCGGAGGGCGTCGCCGAGGACGGGGCGACCGACAAGGCGCGCTGGGAGTTCACGCGCGCGTTCTCGCGCAAGTTGGGCGACCGCGGCTGGCGCGGGCTCGGCTGGCCGAAGGAGTTCGGCGGCGCCGAGGCGGGGCCGATCCGGCAGGCGATGTTCAACGAGACGATGGCCTACTACCGGGCGCCGATCTACGACCAGGGCGTCGATCGGGTGGGACCGACGTTCATGCTGCACGGGAGCGAGGAGCAGCGCGACTTCTTCCTGCCCAAGATCCGCGATGCGGAGATCGTCTGGTGCCAGGGGTTCAGTGAGCCCGGGTCGGGATCGGACTTGGCGTCGTTGCAGTGTCGGGCCGTGCGCGACGGCGACGACTACGTGATCAATGGGCAGAAGATCTGGACGAGCGGGGCGCACCACGCGGATTACATGTTCTTCCTGGCGCGGACGGACCCGGATGCGGCGAAGCATCGCGGGATTTCGTTCTTCGTCGTCGACATGAAGACGCCGGGGATCTCGGTGCAGCCGCTGGTGAACATGGCCGACCGTCGCCATTTCAACGAGGTGTTCTTCGAGGATGTGCGCGTGCCGGCGAAGTGGCTGGTGGGCGAGGAGAATCGGGGCTGGTACGTGGCGACGACGACGCTGGACTTCGAGCGGTCGGGGATTGCGCGGGTCGTGGCGGGGATCCGGCTGCTGGGCGACCTGACGGAGCTGGCCAGCAAGCCGCTGCCGCAGGGGCAGGCGATGGCGGGTCGTCGCCTGGGGGACGATGCGTCGGTGCGGCACAAGCTGGCGGAGCTGCAGATCGAGTTCGCGATGGGACGGCTGCTGTCGTACCGGGTGGCGTGGATGCAGAGCCAGGAGCTGGTGCCGAACTACGAGGCGTCGATGTCGAAGTCGTTCGGGGGCGAGCTGAATCAACGGCTGGCGCAGTCGATCAATATGTTCGGGATGGCGGGGGTGCTGACTGAGGATCAGCCGTATGCGCCGCTGGGTGGTCGGCTTCCGCTGGAGTATCTGAATTCGATTCCGTTGACGATCGCGGCGGGGACGAGTGAGATCAATCGCAACATCATGGCGACGCGAGGGCTGGGGCTGCCCAGAGGCTGAATCCTGAGGGTTGTTTGTCGGGCTGAACCGAGGTGTGCCTGCGGTCGCCATGAGCTGTGCGCGGATGGGGTGGACCCTGAGGGTCAATTGTCGGGCTGAACCGAGACGCTGAGGGTTGCTGCGGGAGCTGTGCGCAGATGGGGTGAAGGCGGGCTTAGTCGGGAGGCTGGACTTCGAGGGCGGGTGGCTGTTGGGGGAGGGCGAGGATGCGGCTGCGGTGGCGGCGGAGGAGGGCGATGCCGCTGAGGGCGACGATGAGGCCGATGATGCCGTAGGTGGCGAGGGCGGGCTTGTCGTGGAGGTCGTCGACGAGGATGGCGGTGGAGACGACTTCGACGGCGGCGAGGGTGCCGACGAACTTGACGAGGCGGTCTTCGTGGAGATGGTGGATGACCCAGGTGCCGAGGGGGCGCCCCAGACGACGATGGGGACGGCGGCGAGCCAGAGGCCGAGGAGGTCGTAGCGGGAGGCCTTGACGGGGCCGAAGGGTTGGTTGTCGAGGCTGATCACCTGGTTGCCGGTGGAGTCGAGGGCGACGTCGAATTGACCGTCGAGGAAGGCGAGGGTGACGAAGCCCGCGACCGAGACGGCGGCCATGATGCAGATGCTGGTGGAGACGCCGACGCGCGGGTGCAGGCCAGCCATGACGACGACGAAGAGGAAGATGACGATGTTGACGCCGGTACCGGTGAAGGCGGTGATGGCGCCGCCGAGGAAGGCGGCGATGACGAGGCCGGTCAAGACGCGGCTGTTCCAGTGGGGAATGCTCTCGCGGCCCATGTCGGACTGGCGGAGCATCAGGAACATTACGAAGGACATGGCGGCGAGGGCGATGGTGAAGGTGATCTTGATGAAGGCGGGGGAGAGGCTGGCGGGCCAGAATGGTTTGTCGGGCTCGCCAACGAGGAGGAGGGCGGCGAAGAAGCCGAGGAGTCCGGCGGGGATACCGATGGCGATGGTGCGTCGGTCGATGGGGCGGTGGGCGAGGAGGATGATGAGGGCGGCGCAGGTCATGCCGATGGCTTGGATGGCGAGGGAGAACGTGCGGGCGACGGGGACCGTGGTGTCGAGGGCTTTGGTGAAGACGGGGAAGGCGACAGCGCCCGCGCCAGCGGGAGAGGATCCGGCGAGGAAACTGCCAAAGATCATCGTGGCGCCGGACTCCCAGTTGTCGATGGCGCGGTCGAGTTGGGAGGTGGCGAGGACGTAGATGAGCCAGCCGAGGGTGACGCTGGCGGGGATGAGAAAAATGGCGAGGCGGCGAAGTCGCGGCGTGGTTCCGCGATCGGTGAGACCCCGCACGCCGATCACCGACATGAATTGGTTGTTCCGGGCGATGAGGGTGCCCCCGAGTCATTCCGACGATGATACGCGCGGCTTCGAGGACGGGCATTCCCACATGGCTGAGGTCGTGGGCGGCTATTCGAGGAACGCGGTGCCGATGACGCCCGCGGTCTCGAGGGCGGCGCAATCGTCGGCTGAGAGGCCGAGGAGGTCTTGGAGGACGTAGTTGTTGTCTTGGCCGAGAGTGGAGGCGGGGCGGTGGAGGGGGGAGCGCTGGCCGTTGAAGGTGAAGAAGGGTTGGGTATGCAGGCGCTCGCCGATATGAGGGTGGTCGACACGGGTGAGAAAGTGACGCGCTTCGAGCTGAGGGTCGTGCGCGAGGTCCGCCGCGGACATCAGGGCTTGGGCCGGGACGCCGAAGGATTGGAGTTGCGCGGCGAGCAGGTGGGCATTCTCGCCCAGGGCCCAGGCGTCGAGGTAGGCGTCGAGGTCGTGGCGGTGCTTCCAGCGCTTGAGCGCGGTTCGGTAGTTGGGGTGGGCGGTGAGCGTGGGATCGTCGATCAGGCGCGTTAGGTTGTCCCAGTGGGTGTCCGTGAGACAAGCGATGGCGATCCATTGTTCGTCGCCGGTGGGGGTGCTTTTGCATCGGTAGGTGTTGTGGGGCGCGGCGGTGGGGTGGTCGTTGCCGGTGGGAGACGCAAGGCGGTCGTTCCAGGTGTAGTCGCTGATGGCGTGGGCGAAATGGGCCGTGGTGGCTTCGGCTTGGGAGACATCGATGATCTGGCCGAGCCCGGTGGCGTCACGCTGGCGGAGGGCGGCCTGGATGGCAAAGGTCGCGGTGGCGGCGCCGACGCTATCGGTGTAGAGGATGCCGGTGTTATCAAGGGGCGCGGTGGCGGGATAGCCGCGGAGGGAGGAGTGGCCGCAGAAGCCATCGGTCGTGGAGCCGACGGAGACGTAGTCGGGATAGGGGCTGTGGAGGCCGAAGCCGAGGACCGAGACGATGATGAGGTGTGGGTGCCGTCGGGCGAGGTCGTTGGGGTCGAGGTTGAGGCGAGTTAACGCGGCGGGGGTGAAGTTGAAGACGAAGACGTCGCTGATGGCGAAGAGTTGGTCTGCGAGGGCCGCGCCGCGGTCGTCCTTGAGATCGAGGGTGATGGAGCGCCTGTTGTGATCCACGGCATGAAGAAAGATGTGGCGCTCGGTGGGGGTGTCGCCGGGGTCGGCTTCCGGGTAGAGGGGATGCGGATAGGCGTCGAGCGGGGTGCCGCGGACGATAGCGGGTCGTCGACGGACGGTTTCGATGCGGATGGATTCGGCGCCGAGGTCGGCGAGGAGAGTGGCGGCGTAGGGGCCGGCCCAGGCGTCGCCCATTTCGATCACCCGAATCCCGTCGAGGGGGAGGGCCGGGTTGTTGGTTGTGGCGGTCATACGATGCCGGCGCGGCGGAGGGCCGGGAGTCGGGTGCGGTTCGTGAGGCCGCCCCAGATCTCGGCATTCTCGCCGCCGAGGGTTGTTGTGACGCGGTATTGGGGTGGGGAGTCACCGAGAAGCTTGGCGGGAGGGCCGGGGACGGTGGCGATGGTGTTGGTGTTGCGCGCCTTCACTTGCCTAAAGAAGTTGCGTTCGACGTAGGCGGGTTCGTCGATGAGGTCGGCGATGGTGTTGACGGGGGCGACCATCACGTGGTGGCGCTGACCGATCTCGACGATTTGACGCCGATCGCGGGTGATGGCCCAGGCGGCGACGTGGGCGTCGAGTTCGTCTGGCGTCTGGAAGGCAGGTGGGGTGGGATCGGCCTCGCCCTCGGTCAGCATGGCGAGGAGGCCGGGGAGACCCAAGCCGGGGGAGATGCAGACGTGGCCGTCGGCGCACTGGTAGTAGGTGAAGGCGCGGCGGGCCTCGCCGCGTTGGAGGGGAAGGAACACCTGGTCGGCCGGGGCTTGGAACTGTTCGAGGAGCCAGAAGCGGCTGGGAACTCCGAGGAGGATCTCCTGGATGGAGATGTCGATGTGCGTGCCCGAGCGGTTGTGTTGGTTCAAAGCGGCGAGTGTGACTCCCGCCGCTGTGGCGCCCGCGAGGTAGCTGATGGTGCCGTGGGCGTAGCGAATCGGTCGGAGGGGGCTGATGCCCATGTCCTGACGGTTGCCGCCGGACATGAGGACCCCGAGTTCGGAGGTGGGGTCATTGCGACTGGGGCCCGTCTGCCCGAAGTTGGTGATGGAGGTGATGATGAGTCTGGGATTGGTTTGCCAGAGGGCGGCGGGAGAGAGGCCCAGGTTTGGCAGCACGCAAGGGCGGTAGTTTTCGATCAGGGCGTCAGCGCTGCGGACGAGGTCGAGAAAGAGGCGTCGTCCGGCCTTGGACTTGAGGTTGCAGGTGACGTTGCGACGGTTGGTGTTGAGAGAGAGGAACTCGCCGGGGACCTTGCGCGTGGGGACATCGGACGGGAAGGGACCGAGGCGCCGTTGGGCGTCGCCCCGGGGCGGTTCGATCTTGATGACCTCGGCGCCGTAGTCGGCGAGGAGTTTGGCGGCGTAGGGGCCAGCGCGACGGTGGCCGAGATCGAGTATCCGGAAGCCCCGAAGGGCGGTCGCGCCTGCTTCAGCCGCTGGCGGCTGCTCGAGACTTGGTTGGGACGGAGACATGAGGCGGGGGATCCTCGCGGGTGATCGATGATTGTCTTCGTGAGAGTCGGGCGGACATTGAGTCAGGCAGGAAGGTATCGCACGGGCAATGGATGTGCTGGATGATGGGGGAGGAGAGGCAGAGGGATTTGGAGCAACGGGCACGCCGGGCACGAATGATCAGCGCGGGGATCTCGCTCGTGTTCGCGATCGCTGCGCTTCTCTCGGGGCAGCCGGTGGTGGGATTGTTGCTCCTTGTGCTGGGAGGATTGCTGGTCTTGCGCCTGGCGTTGGTCCGGGATGCGCCCCGCTCGGTACGAAAAGGTGGAGCACTGCCCGCCGAGTCCGATCCGGAGCCTGACTCGGATTCGAGTGTTGAGGAGATCGACGATCAGGACGCAGGCGAGCGGGAGCCGTAGACGATGAACTCGATGAGGTTGCCGTCTGGGTCACGGGTATAGACGCTGGTCCCCTGCACACTGCCCAAGGCGCGGCCTCCTTCGCGGGGCACCGGGCCTTCGATCACTTCGGCGCCGGCCTGTCTGATCTGATCGGTGGCGGACTCGATGTCGCCGTCCCAGACGAAGCAGAAGTCGCCGCAGCCGGGTTGGGCGGTGGGGCCGCGCAGAGTAAAGCGGGGGTTCTGCCAGAGCTTGGGGTCATGGACGTTGATCTTGTTATCGCCGAAAGCGATCGCGAAGACGGGCATCGCACCAGACCGCCAGGCGTCTTCGCCGACGATATGGAATCCGAGGGCCCGGTAGAAGGCGAGGAGGCCTTCGGGATCATTCGTGGGTATGGCGGCGTGGTCGAAAGCGATGACGGACATGCGATCTTCTCGTTGGCTAGGCGCAGGGGTTGCTCCAACCGTACGGGTTCAGAGGTTCGGTGGGGCTGGACGTCCCTTCAGCGCAGGATGCGAGCCGCGAGAAGGCCGCCCCTGAGGGGCGGCCTTCTTGAATCCCGATGGTTCCGAGCGTCCTAGCGATTGCGCCGGCTGGCGATGGTCATCGTGATACTCAGCGCTCCCATGAGAACGGCGAGAGCAATCGCAATGGTCCAGGTATTGCGATTGGAGCGGTCGAGGAAGCCGCCGCTGCCCGTTCCGGGGAGGACCTCTGGTGCGTCTCCTGGCGCAGCGGCCGGGGGATCCGTGGGAGGATCGGTGGGTGGTGTTCCGGTGGGAGGGTCGGCCGGCGGATCGGTGGGAGGGCTCCCGGGGGTGTCGGTCGGCGTGTCCGTGGGGGGATCGGAGGGGGTGTCGACGGGGTCGAGTTCGTCGATCGTGACGGGATCCGGTTCGTCGATCGTAACGGGATCCGGCTCATCGATCGTGACGGGTTCGGGGACCGGGACTCCCGCGAAGATGATGCCGGTGATCACCGCGTGGAATTCGCGCTGGGGCGCGTTGTAGCTGGGGTCGTTGGCGTCCGCGCCAATGAAGAAGCCGAGCCAGTAGGAGTCGTCGTCGGGATTGAAGGCGGGGGCTGTCTGGGCCGTTATGATCTCGTTGGAGACATCGATCTCGTCGGGCACGGTGATTGTGATGGTGAAGCTCTTGTTGCCGGGGTTCATGACCACGCCAAAACCGATGCCGCTGGCGAGGACTTGCGGGGCGTCATCGTTCGTGGTGGCGAGGACGCCGTCGAAAGTGACGTTGATGCGGGAGGCGAAGGCGGCGGTGCCGGGCCCCGGGTAGTTCCCAGTAATGGTGTGAGTGCCCGGGCCGACGAGCGAGGCGTCGGTGCTGGTGTTGAAACTTTGGCCGTCAGCCTCAAGGCCGGTGATGTTGCCCACCGCTGACTTGTCCGGAGGCGTTGCTTGTGAAGACGCCGAGAGCAAGGGCGATGAGGGCTAGCGCGGTAGCCAGGACGGCGACTATGGTCGCGGGGCGACTCAGGGTTCGTGTCATGGGGCTCCTCTCGGTGGGTGGTCACATGGTGTGGCTATTGGGTATGAGAACAGATAGTGCGAAGTACGGGTACCCTGATGGGGGCCGTCATCAATCCAGCGTCGATCTATGTCTAGTGGGTGTCCCATGCCACAGGTTCAGGCCAACGGAATTGCGATTGAGTACGAGAAGATGGGGCTGATCGATGCGCCCGTCGTGCTGCTGGTGATGGGGCTGGGGGCGCAGCTGACGGCCTGGGATGTGGGCTTCTGCGCGGGGATTGTGGAGGAGGGCTATCAAGTGGTGCGCTACGACAATCGGGACGTGGGGTTGTCGCGAATGTTCGATACGGAGTGTCCGCAGCCGGCAGCGCTGTTGCCCGGGGTGATGGCAGGCGAGGAGGTGCTGGTGCCGTACAGCCTGCGGGACATGGCAGATGATGCGGCTGGCTTGCTGGATGCCTTGGACCTGGCGTCCGTGCATGTGGTGGGTGCGTCGATGGGGGGCATGATCGCGCAGCGAGTCGCGATTCACCACGAGAACCGCGTGCGGACGCTGACCTCAATCATGTCGACGACGGGGAACCCTGATTTGCCGCCGGCGGCCCCGGAGATCATCGGGTTGCTGACGGCGCCGGTGCCGGAGGACGAAGACGCGGCTCTTGATCAGGGCGTAGAGCGAAGCCGCGCCTTTTATGGCACCGGCTTCCCGTTCGATGCTGGTCTGGCGCGCGATCGTTTGCGGGAGACACGGGCGCGGTCGTTGAATCCGGCGGGGATGGTGCGCCAGATGTTGGCGATTCGGACGGACGGGGATCGACGGGAGGAGCTGCGGACGCTCTCAACGCCGACGTTGGTGATTCACGGCGGCGACGATCCGTTGGTACCGATCGCGGGAGGGCACGACACGGCGGAGGCGATCCCCGGCGCCGAAATGCTGGTCGTGGAGGGAATGGGGCATTCGATGCCGGAGGGGGCGTGGCCGGCGATGTTGGAGTCGATGACGTCTCTCTGGGAATCGGGGTCGTAGCGGGATGCCAGCCGGTGATGCGGAGTATCACGAGACGCTGAACGTCTTCTTTGACGTAGATGGCACGTTGATCACGTGGGACAACAAGATCCGGCCTCAGGTGCGGGAGGTGTTCCAGCAGATCAAGGACGACGGGCACGATATCTACATCTGGTCGGGCGTGGGGATTCGGCACGAGGTGGTGGACCGGCATGAGTTGCACGGATGGGTGTCTGGCTTGTACCGGAAGCCGCTGTACGACTACCGCGCGCGCCTGCACGAGTTCACGCCGATCGTGCCGGATTTCATCATCGACGACTACCCGGAGATCGTGTCGGACTTCTCGGCGGGGCGGCAGGGCGGGGTGCAGATCCGCCCGCCGATCTGGCCGATGACGAACGACACGGAGATGTGGCGGGTGTACGAGGCCTTCGCCAAGCACGTGCGGAGGTTGCGGCGCGGGGATGAGGCATCCCCGCAATGAGGCGAGTCTCTTGCTGGGCGAGATTCGCGGGCCGCGTATGACGTGCCCTCTACGTTTCCCCTAGCAGTCAGCGTGAGCCGCCCGCGGACTCGGAGTCTGAGGCGTCCTCAGCATCAGTGCTGTCGCCGTCTTCGCTGGACGCGTCTGCATCCGTGTCGTCCTCAGGGAGAGTAGGCCCAACCGGGGCGTTGGGGTCGGCGGGACGGGGTTCGGGGTCGGGGAGGACGCGAAGCTCGTCATAGTCGGCGTGGGTGGTGTCGAGCCACATCTTGTCGAGGTGGTGGGCGGACCAGGCGAAGTCGAAGCTGCGCGGATCGAGGTGGAGGTAGGGCTTGTGGATGCCGAGTTGGATGCCGTTGGCGACGTTCTGAATCCAGAAGGTGTCCTCGAGGAGCTGGTTCTGGACTTGCTGCCCTAGGGCCTGTCGTTCGGCATCGTCGAGGGTTTCACGCATCTGTTCGATGAGCGCGTCGACATCTGGGTTGCTGAAGCCGCCGAAGTTTTCCGCACCATCGCTGTGGACGGTACGCAGGAAGGAGGTGGTGGGATCAGCGGTGCGCGGTGCGGCGCCCCAACCGAACCAGGCGTTGACTTCGCCGTCGCTGAGACCAGTGCGGATGGCGGCGTAGTCGCGGAAATCGGTGTCGATGTCGAGACCGGTGTTGCGCTCCAGCATGCTGCGAAGGCTGAGGCCGATGCCGGAGTACACGCCCTCGAAGATATCGGCGACGACGAGTTCGACATCCGACAGTGTGTCGACTCCGCCGGCGGAGTCGAGCAGGGCGTTGATCTCGCCGAGGTCGTCCTCCTTGTTGAGCCGATAGCCGGGCTTGGTCAAGAGCTCCGCCTCCGGGAGGGTCCAGCCGTTGAGGAACCAAGGGACGGGTCCGGAGGGGCGGCCGTCGCCCAGGTAGATGCGGTCGATCAACTCGAAGCGATCGATGGCGAGGCCGAGTGCCAGTCCCACTCGGGGATCGCTGAGCGGGTTGGCGGAGTCTGAGGATTGGGTGAACTGGAACTGCACCGGGGTATCGATGGGGAGTTCGTACTGGGGGTCATCTGGGGCGTCTTCGCGCAGGGACTCGATGGAGTTTTTCGTCAGAGGGAAGGCGACGCGGTCGAGTTGGCCGCTGGTGTAGCTCTGGGCGATCGAGGGGGTGGGGACGCGTCGGATGATGATCCCCTCCGCGTAGGCGCCTTCCCCCCACCAGTTCGGGGAGCGGATGAAGGAGACGTCGCCGCTGGCGACGAAGCCCACCGGGATGTAGGGGCCGGTCCCGGAGGCGAACTGATAGACCTGCGCGTCATCCCGCCAGCGGTTCCCGAACTCGTCCGTGCCCTCGGGGCTGACCATCCAGCCCCAGGGTCCAGTCAGGACGTCATAGAGGGTGGAGTCGGGGCCGTCCGTGCGGAGCGTGACGGTGTCGTCCGTGGTTTCGATGGCAACGACCTTGCCCCAGTCATCGCGGCGGTAGAAGAGGAGATCGGGATCGCCGTCCGCGTCGAGGGCGGCCTGTTGGCGTTCGATGTTGAAACGGGCGTCGGCGGGCGTGAAGGCACGCCCAGCGGTGAGGTCGTCGTCCCAGAAGCGAGCGCCTTGGGTGATGGGGAAGATGTGCGTGTCCGGCTCCGGCGTTTCAGGCAGGCCGGCGAGATCCGGTTCTCGTGCGCCCTCCGAGACGGTGCTCGGACGGAGGAGGCGATTGTAGCTGAGGCTGAAGTAGATCTGGCTCTGCTGGAAGCGGGAGCGATGGGGATCGAAGCGGTCGTGCTCTTCCGTGACCCCAAAGAGCTGGGCGATGCCGCCGGTGACGGGCTCGGTGGGTGGGACGATCTCTGGGGTTTCGATGTCCGGATCGTCGATGGGGGCGTCGGGGTCTGTCTGGTCCGTGGCCTGATCGGCCGTTTGGTCGGTTGCCTGGTCGTCCGGCGCTTCCTCGTCCGGGGAGGGTTCGTCGTCATCGTCGCCGCCACAACCGACAAGGGCGAGTCCGGCGGCACCGATGCCCGCGCGGGCGCTCGCTCGCAGTAGCCCGCGACGGCTGAGCCGCGCTCGCTGCAGGGGATGCCAAAGGGAGGTCTCGCTCATACTGCTCCGCTGTCGACCCGGCCAGGGGAAGACGTGTCCCCATCTCTGCCAGCGTAGTTGGGTGGGCGCGACGGAGCTAGAGAGCGGATGGCTTGCGGCGATTGAGGGTCGCTGACGTAACGAAGGGGTCGAGCCCATGTCGTTGGGATGGGACGCCGCCTGTGGGCCCCCCTGGGGCGAAAGATGAGGGACCGACGGCTGGACGGTGGATTGAGTGGCGCTTAGGCTGACCGAGAGACCGAGCCCGCCTTGAAAACAGGGAGTCTGCCATGCCACCGCTCGTTCCTTCGTTCATGCTGCCGAAGTGGTTGCAGGAAGCGCCTTGGTGGCTCAAAGCGATGTTGTTGGGTCCGGCAATGGCCGTGGGTGCGGTGCTGGGCATCGTGGTGCACGCAATTCTGATTAACCTTGGCGCGGGGAACCAACATTTGAGTACCGCCGAGGGCGGCTTTGAGCCGTGGCTGATCTGGCCGATCGCCGTGATTGGGCTCTTCTTGTTCGCCGGGATCGCAGGCTTGGTGTATCTGGGCGTGGGGCTGGGTGCCGACGTTGAGTTGGACGACGACGAGGAGCACGAGGGCGAGACGGGGTTGCTCGAAATCTAAACCCTGCTGATGCTCGAATGGTTTCGGGGCCCCGCCATGGCGGGGCCCTTTTGCTGTGCGATCCACGTGAGACGTCTGGGGGATGGATTCCGCCCCTCAACGGCTTACACCCAGCGGTGCTTCGGGCGGTTGGCAGCTAGCGTGGTCGGTCGTGCTCGCTGCGGAGGAGATAGGCGGCACGCTCCCGTGCGATCACGGCATGGCGCTGCGCAGCCACCTCGACGGGGTGCACATCGTTAACCTCTGGGGCGAAGCGGATGTCGTCAAGCGAAGGCCCTGGACCGACGGTGTAGGCGGCGCCGTCCGCAGTGCGCAATAGGTAGGCATGGTCGACAAGGCTTCGACGGAGACGGACGTGGTCGACGCGGAATTGGGGGGCGACGCGTCGCCGCCAGTCGCTGATGGCGGCGTTGATTTCGGGCTCGCTGTAGACGGTGCGCGCATCGAGGAACAGAGCGATGCTCCGGAGGAGAATGTGGAGGTCACGGCGTTTCCGCGGAAGCAGGGAGCGAGGGCGCGTGCCGAGATCGGCGAGGCGCTTCGTGAAGGTGGCTAGGTCGATGCGAATCGGGGCCATCGGGCCAGGGTAGCGGGGGTTTCGCGCTCGTTAGCCCCTGAGGCTCATGTTGAAGAAAGTCTTGAGCTTGTTCCAAGCATCCTCAGCGTCATCGGCCTTATGGGCTTCGCTGGTGTCGTTGAAGAACCCGTGGTCGGCGTCCGGGTAGACGATGATGTCGTTGTCGACATCGGCGGTATCCAGCGCGGCTTGCACTTGGTCGACGTATTCCTGTGTGACGAAGCCGTCGAGCCCGGCGTAGATGCCGAGGACCGCCCCTTTGATGTTGCTGCACTCGGCGAGGTCGCCCATGGGGACGCCGTAGAACGGGGCGCAGGCTTGGATGGCGGGATTCTTCATGGCCAGCAAGAGCGAGAGGCCGCCGCCCATGCAGAATCCGGTGACCCCGATTTGCCCGGCGATGACATCGTTGCGGGATTGGAGGGCGGCCACCGCGCCATTCATGTCCTTGACGGCCTGCTCTTGTACGAGGGACATCATGAGCTTTTGCGCGAGGTCTGGCTCTTGCGCGACTTCGCCGTGGTAGAGGTCCGGCGCCAGAGCGATATAGCCCTCGGCGGCGACGCGGTTGGCGATGTCGCGGATGTTGTCATTCAGGCCCCACCACTCTTGGATGACGATGACGCCGGGGTAGGGACCGCCGGAGGTGGGGGCCGCCACGTAACCCGTGGCGGTGCCGCCATTCGCGGCGAATTCAATGCTGTCCGAGCTGGTGGCGACCATCGGGTACTCCTGAGGCTCTGTGTGTTGTCGGGTGAAATGCGTCGTGGAGGTGTTAGACCAGGCGCGCGACGACGCTCGGCCAATGACGGGCGCATGCTACCGGAAAGGGACGAAGAGAGGACCCCTGACATTTCAGGGGTCCTCTTGGAAGCGAGGGGGCGTGGACGCCTGCCTTGGGGCTTGACGTCTAACTCTGGGCTGGGGCGATGTTCTTGATCTGCCCTAAGAACGACCCGCGCGCGATCTGAGAGATGTAGTCGACGGTCCAGTCACCTTCGGGGTTGTAGACGGCGCTTTCGACCGTGGGTTCGCTGTAGAGCCCAATGACGTTGCCACCGACGAGGAAGGAGCAGCCGTTGACGTTGGCGGCTTCATCGGTGCAGAGCCATGTGACGAAGGGCGCGACGTTTTCGGGTTTGTAGAGATCGGCGGCCAAGCCCTGCTCCGCCAGGGGATCGCCGCCGCCGGTGGAACCGTCAATCTGACCGCTGGAGCGCTCGGAGCGGGCGCGGGCTTGCTGTTGCAGCAGGTTTTCGTCCAAGGTGAGGCGGGTTCCGGCGCGGGGGCGGATGGAGTTGCAGGTGACGCCGTAGCGACCCAAGTCGCGGGCGGCGACGCGGGTGAGCCCGGTGATTCCCTCCTTGGCGGCGGCATAGTTGCCTTGGCCCATGTTGCCGAGGGCGCTCTCCGAGGAGGTGTTGACGATGCGGCCGCTGCGCTGCTGGCGGAAGACTTGAGCGGCGGGCTTGAGGCAGGCGAAGTGACCCTTGAGGTGGACAGCGATGACGATGTCCCACTCTTCTTCGCTGGTGTTATAGATCATGCGGTCGCGGAGGATGCCGGCGTTGTTGATGAGAATGTCGAGGCGTCCGAAGGAGTCCAGCGCGGCTTGAATGATGCACTCGCCGGCGTCCATGGAGGCGACGGAATCGTAGACGGCGACGGCATCGCCCCCGGAATCCTTGATGGCCTGGACGACCTCATCGGCGGGCTGCTTGGTGGCGTCGTCGACTTGGCCGCCGGGGCCGCCGCCGAGGTCGTTGACGACGACCTTGGCCCCTTCGGAGGCGAGGTTGAGGGCGTGAGCACGGCCAATGCCGCGCCCGGCGCCGGTGACGACGGCGACGCGTCCTTCGAGTCGGTTACCCATGATGTGTTCCTCATCCCTTACTGCTCGCCAGAGGCGAGCGGGTCTCCTGGTGCTTGCCCGGGGCAAGCGTGTCTCCTAGTGCTCGCCAGGGGCAAGCGGTCGATTGGTCACAGCCTGCTGTGCGGGCTGGGGGTCGATGCGCGTCGCAGTATCAGGGATGGCTGGGTTTGGCGGTATGACTTGAGCCGCGTGGTCTCATGAGGCGGCCAACGGGGATCGAGTCGGCAGCGACGGTACGGCCTGCCACCAGCGCTACGGTGGAGAGTGCCGGGGATGGAGGGCTCCGGTTCGGGATGAGGTGTCCCGGCAGCGTCAAGCCAGGGGACGAATGTTTCGAGAAGCGCGGCGCGATCGGCCGCGATCCGCGCGCCGAGCCGCGTGTGGGTGGCTGAACGGGGGTTGCGCCAGGCGTCGAACCAGCGGCGGCGGTGGGCACGGGAGCGCAGGGCCAGGAGACCGGTGAGCGGACCGACCGCAGTCCAGGCGTAGGCGAGCGAGGATGAGCGCCGATCGAGGGCGCGGAAGGTGAGGCCGTACCAGGTGACGAAGACCGGGGCACCGATGAGGAACTTAATGAAGGCCTTCTTCTCGCGGCTGGGGACGAGGTAGCGCGCCCAGAGTTTGGGAATCAGGTACGGAATGGCGTGATAGGTGAAGCCGACGGTCGCGAGGGGGAGGGCGACGGCGTCGCGCAGGCGGCGGCTGATGCTGCGACGTTGGGCGATTGGGTCGGCCTGCGGGAGCTGGTGCCGACGCCAGGCTTCGCTGCGCTGCCATAGATCATCGAGTTGATCACGACATGTTTGCGCCTGATAGGGCTCGCGGTCGCGGAAGTTCTCCGTGGCGGTGCTGATTCGCTGGCGGAGGTGCAGGGCTTCGCTGGGAGGGACATCGTCACCCCAGCGGATGAGGTCGTGCATTTGGTCGACGAAGCTGGCCCAGGCGGGATCGGGGAGATGGAGGGTGAGATGACGGAGGTCGGCTTGGATGGCCTTGGTGAGGGCGCGGACGGCGTGGCCGGGACGGTCGCGGTGTTGGGCACAGAAAGGGTCGAGCAAGATGGGCTTGCCGAAGACCACGACGCCGTCGGTGAAGTAGCGGTCTTCTTCAGGGAAGAAGAGTCCGACGGGCACGACTTGGACGCCGAGCCGATAGCCGGAGCGGGCCTCCGTCTCCAGGACGATGCGGGCGGTGCCGGTGCGGAGTTCGCGGACATGAGGATCGGGGTGGCTTCGGCCTTCGGAGAACATACAGATGATGCCGCCGGTTTCGAGATGTTCGGCGCAACGGTCGTAGGAGCCGCGGTTATCGTGCTGGCGGTGCGGGTCGTCGCTGGGGCGGTAGATGGGGATGACGCCGATTTTGCGGAGGAAGGGGGAGAGGACGGGCCAGCGGTCGACGAGAGGGCCTTTGCCGACGAAGTGGATGTGGCGACCGGTCTGGATAGCGATCGCGAGCGCATCGATGATGTAGTTGGGATGGTTGGCGGCGAGGACGACGGGACCGGTGCTGGGCAGGTTGTGGAGGTTGATGGCGTCGATGCGGCGGTAGAAGAGGCGTAGGGAGAGCGAGGCGACCCAGCGGGTGAGTCGGTAGATAAGAGGGGCGCCGTTGGAGAGGCTCCGGAGGGTGGGCATGGGTCGATGGTAGAGGGTCGGTGAGGATCAGGCGCAGTCGCTAGCGACCCAATTGCCCGAGGAGCCGATGCTCAGGGTTATGGAGATGGGAGATCCCGCAGCCGAGGCGATGCTGATTCCAACCGGGGCTCCGGCAATGACGGGGTTGAGGAAGAATGCCGATTCGAGGGCGGGGTGAGCCTCGATCAGCGCTGTTGGTTCGTCCGCGATGGGTGCTTCGCCCGTCAGGGCTTGGATGCGGTCGATGTACCACGTGGTGATGTCGCTCGCCGTGGTGGCGGTGTTGTTCGCGGCTGAGTCCTGAGAGCTAGTGCCTTCAGAAACTTGGAAGAAGGCGTCTTCCTGTGGCTGGCGTGAGTTGGGGTAGGAGCGGCGGGCTGCGCTGCACTCCGTGGCGTCGGGGTGGGTGAGGGCGGCGACGATGCTGTTGTCGAGCTGCTGGCCGGTGCCGGCGACGCGAGGGCTGTCGCTGGGACCGTCTGAGCACGCAGCGAGGAGCACGCGCGTGCCGACGAAAAGAAGGAGTAAAAAGGAGCGGTGTCGGTGGCGAAGATATTCGTGGCGGATCCATTCCGATTGGCGCCTTCAGTCGGGAGAGCGTAGAGGAGAAATATTCCTAGTTGTTCGCGTTCCCTGGATCGTCGCGCCGGTGGGCAAGAAGCAGGGCGTCGGGGCGCCAGGCAAGGGATGGTGAGCAGGCAGGTTCGTTGACCTTCTTCGCACTATTGACAGTAAATGGAGCAACCGTATAGTTCGTCATACGGTTTTGGTGTCTGGGGCAGGGGAGGCGCCGTCATGGTGCAGACGCCCGTCCAGACAGACCGGCTCGTTGGGCAGCGAGCCACTTTGTCCGCATCCGTGTCGCCATCTTTGACTGGGGCGCCGGTTCTACCCGCGTACGCGGTGAGTTGCAGCGTGCTGACGCCGAGCGGCACTGTCGTTGCCCGGGGCGAAGCTGCGCCGCGCCGCGAGGAACATCTCCCGGGCGCCTACAGCGTGGAACTGCGTGATATCGAGCCGCCCGGTGTGCTTGAGGCGATGGTGTATTCGGATCGGCCGGACATCGTCTTGCGGGCTGAGGGGATCCCCGAGTTGCGCTTGCGTATCGATCATGTGACCGGGATGCCTGATCAGCGCCAGTTCTACTGCCAGGTTCGCTGACGCAGGTGCGTCCGGGCGGAGGTTCAGATCCTTCGTCTTTCAGGGGCTTAGTCGAACAGGGGTTGGTCGACTAGCCGGTCGACTAAGAGATGGCGCGGGCATAGGCTCGAAGCCATGCTGGATGTGGCCGCCCGTCAACTGCTGACGAAGAAGCTCCGCACGCTGCTGACGATCGCCGGATTCGGCGTTTGCGTGAATCTGTACATCGTCGTGACGACGGTGATGCGGTTTGTCTCCGACGATCTCGATCTTCAGGTGAAGCGTTTTGCCGGGCTGCTGATGGTCCAGTCGCGCAGCGAAGCGGGGATGACGGGGATCGAGTGGCCGCCGATCTCGTCGGCGATGCCGCGGCGGACGGCCGATCAAGTGCTGCAACTGGATGGAGTCAAACGAGACGCGTCGTCGGCGGTGACGTTTGCGGCACTGGCGCCGCCGCCGTTTCCGACGGCGCCGCCGGAAGCGCTTCTGATCGGGATCGAACATGGGAAGGAAGCGGCCTTCCTCGGCGATGCTCCCGCGATCCTGGGCTCCAACCGGTTCGGTGAGAAGCGCCTCGGCGAAGGAGTCGTGTGCCCCGTCGTCCTGGGCATCTTGGCAGCACGACATTTCGCGCCGACCGCCAGCGAGACTGTGGAGGTGCCGTCGCCGGTGGGGCCGATTCCCTTGGCGGCGGTTGACAGCACGATCCTGGTGCGCGGTCATCAGTTCGAGGTACGGGGCATCGTGGAACCGGAGACGAATCAGTTGCTGCGATCGTGCGTGCTGGTGCCGCACGAGGCGGCGCAGGCTGTGCTGGGTCGGGAGGAGACGGTGAGCGCGGTGCTGATCACGCCGGCGCACACGCTGGACATCGAGCCGCTGCAGGCGACGATCGAGCGGAACTTCGACGACCTGATGGTGATCAACGACAAGGCTCTCGCCGAGAATGCCGGGCAACTACTGGAGCGGGTGACGCAGCTCTTCAATGTGGTGCGCTGGACGGCGGTGGCGGTGGCGGCGCTGCTGATCACGATCGTGATGTTCGTTTCGGTGTTGGAGCGGACGAAGGAGATCGGGACGCTGCGGGCGATTGGAGCGCCGGCGCGGGCAGTGTTCTCGATGGTGCTGGCGGAGTCGTTGGTGATCGCGACGTTGGGCGCCCTGATGGGCGTGCCGTTGTCGCGGAATGTGATCCGCCGGGCACTGGGGCCCGACGCGGTAGGGATTCGCAGCGGCCGTATTGAGCTGATGGCGGTGGGGCTGTTGGCGTCGTTTGGCTTGGTGGCGGCCTTGCTGCCAGCGGCGCGAGCGGTGCGCGTCGATCCGATCGTGGCCCTGAGGTACGAGTGATGAGCGATCAGGAGAGCGTCGGAAGCGTGCCCGAGCCTGCCGAACCCGAGGCGCTGCTATCGGTGCGGAAACTGCGTCGAGTTTTCACGATTGGCGACGCCAAGGTGGAGGCGGTGCGCGATGTGGATCTGGATATACATGAGGGCGACTTTGTGGCGGTGGTGGGACCGAGCGGCAGCGGGAAGTCGACGTTGCTACACCTCCTGGGATTGATCGACTCGCCGACCGAGGGGGAGGTGCTGCTGCGCGGCGAGGCGGCGAGTCACCTGGGTCGGGAGACCCGGGCTGGGTTGCGATTGCGCTGGTTAGGATTCGTCTTCCAGACGTTCAACCTGTTGCAATTGCTGACGGCGCGGCAAAACGTGGAGATCGCGTTGCGTTTGGCGGGGGTGCCGAAGAGAGCGCGCCGCGAGCGGGCGGAGTCGTTGCTGACGGCGGTGGGCCTGGGCGCCCGGATGCGGCACCGCCCAGTCCAACTGTCGGGTGGGGAGCGTCAACGGGTGGCGATTGCACGGGCGCTGGCGAATGAGCCGGCGGTGTTGTTGGCCGATGAGCCCACGGGTAATCTCGACTCTGGAACCGGTCTCGAGATCGTGTCACTGCTGGAACGGCTGAACCAGGCGGGGCAAACGATCGTGATGGTGACGCACAACATGGAGATCGCGAGTCGAGCAACGCGACTCCTGCACATGCGCGATGGCCACTTGGTGGAGGATGGAGACGAGTTGCCATAATCGTCCTAGGACGCGCTAGCGATGCCCGACGTTCCGCGCTACCTCTCCGGCGATTGACGCGCGGCGGGTTGGGAACCCAAGATTGAGCCACCTGGTCGGTTCCCGATTGGGAGCGAGCATCTGGTGTCGACGCTGAATCTGCGCCTGAGGCGGAGTTGGTGGCACGAGGAGCGCCCCGATGGTCGATGAATTGCCGGAGTTTTGGGACGAAGCCCTGGAGATCATCCGGGCCGTGCCCATCGCCTTCCTCTCGACGGTATCCGGGGATCAGCCCGCCGTGCGCCCGGTGACGCCGGCGTACGTGGGTACGACGGCGTACATCGCGACGGATCCAGAGACGCTGAAGGTGCGCAGCATCGCCTTGAATCCGCTGGTGGAGCTGCTGCACTGGAAGGACTTCCGGCATGTGGCCTTGCGTGGCCGGGCGTCGATGGTGCGGGACGAAGCACTGAAGGCGGAGATGTGGGACAAGTTCGGGTATGACCTGAGCGACTTCTTTGAGCGGCATGAGCCGGGTGAGGGGACGGACGGCCATCAGACGCATCACTACGGTCTGATGCGGATCGAGCCGTTTCGTATTGAGGTGACAAGTCTGCAACGGGTGGCGGCGAACCGACCGCCGTTGATCTGGCGATCGCGGTAGCGGGCGACCATGGGGCGCGGATGCGCGGGCGGATTCAGCCTGAGCGGGCTCCAGCGGAGCCCGTTTTTCGATCCGGCAAGGGTGCGTGGTGGTCATCCACGAGGTGGGACAAGAGGGGTCGCGTTGCGACCTATGGGAGGCGCCGGTAGCCTTCGGCTCTCGACGACGACGACGAACGACGCACGCCTGAGCAGATCCTGCCCGGGGTGATTGATGAACGTAGGGGAGATCGCCATGCGGATCGCTGTGATCGGGCAAGCGCCGTTTGGGGCCGCGGTGTACGAGAAGCTGCGGGAGAACGGGCACGAGATCGTGGGAGTGTTCACGCCGCCTGAGAAGGAAGGCGGAAGGTCGGACCCGCTGGCCGATGCGGCACGGCGGGATGGGGTGTCGCTGGTGCAGCCGCGCCGGTGGCAGCGCAAAGGCGAGGTGGATGAGGCGGTGGTGGCGGAGTATGAGGCGACGGCGCCAGACCTGAACGTGATGGCGTTCGTGACGCAGATCATCCCCCAGCGCGTCCTGGACTTCCCGCCGCAGAAGACGATCCAATACCACCCGAGCCTGTTGCCGAAGCATCGAGGCCGGAGCGCGATCAATCACGCGCTCTTGGAGGGCGACGCCGAGACCGGACTGACGATCTTCTGGGTCGACGAGGGGCTCGATACCGGGCCCATCCTCCTGCTGAAGAGTTTCGCGGTGGGTGAAGACGACACGGTGAACAGCCTCTACCGCGACCATCTCTTCCCGCTGGGCGTGGAGTCGCTGGCGGAGGCGGTGGAGTTGGTGGCCAGTGGCGAGGCCCCACGCATCGTGCAGAACGAGGATGAGGCAACGTACGAGGGGCCGTGGGAGAAGGACATCGCGCGGATCGACTGGTCGAAGTCCGCGCAGGACGTGCACAATCTGATTCGTGGCAGCGATCGGCAGCCGGGCGCCTGGACGATGCTGAACGGCGGGTCCGTGAAGGTCTATGGCTCGACGCGAGCAGGCGAGGATGCCGGAGCGGCGGGATCGGTGGCGGCGGTGTCGGAAGAGGGTGTGTCGATCCGCTGTGGTGATGGCGGGCTGGTGCGGGTGGACACGGTGATGGCGGAGGGGGAGAAGCGCGGACCGGCTGGTGAGTGGGCTGGGGCGGCGGGGGTTGGCGCGGGGACGCAGTTCGAGTAGGTCGGGTCGGCGCGTCTGGTCTGGAGCTAGTGGAGGTCTTGGACGCGGATGCCGGAGTCGGTCATGGTTTTGAAGCGGGGATCCTTGGACATCGGGTCGCCCTTGGCGGCCTTCTCCCAGGCGGCGTCGACCATCTGTGCGTACTTGGGGTGCATCTCGTTCATCTTGGTGCGCTCGTCCTTGATGAAGGAATAGCCCGCGATGGCGCGCTCCACCTTGGCCTTCTTGCCGCACTCGGGGCAGGCGGGCTTCTTCGCGTCCATCGTCTTATGGAACTTTTCGAAGGGGATCGCGCAGGCTTTGCAGATGTACTCGTAGATCGGCATGAGGTGGCTCCGTGGCTGCTGAAATTAGCGTAGCAGTCGCCGTAACGTGGTCGGTATCGAGTCGAGCGCGGGCTAGAGCACTCGGATCCGGCGGCTCGATTCAAGACGCGCCCGGGAGCATGGCGTTGTCCCGCAAAGCCCTTCTGTAGGCGACAAGAAGGCCCGTGCCTGGGACGGAAGTCCGTGCCAGAACGGCCGCGCTCTTGAAGAACGGGCTGCGTTTTAGAAGAAGGGGCTGCGCCCTAGAAGAAAGGCTGCATTCTAGAAGAAGGGGAAATCCGCATCGAAGCCAACCTCGACGCGGCCGGCGGCTTCGAAGACGAGGGGACCGATCATGACGTGGGCGGCGGCGGTGTGGATGTCGCGGAACTGGCGATCGAGCGGGTGGGACGCGAAGAGCGACGAGGTCCCCAACGCGGCGTGCATGGAATCCGTCGCCCGGACCGCCGACTTGGCGGCGTGGCTGCCGGCGAGGCGGAGCCGGGCACGGAGTTGGGGGGTGTCGTTCTCAGCCTGCACGGCCTGCCAGAGTTCCTCCGTGGTGGCGTAGAGGAACTGGCGTGCCGATTCAACGAGACCGACGGCTTCAGCGACCGCGAGGTGAAAGGTGGGGAGGTCAATGATCTTGAGCTTGTTGCCCCAGGCGTTCTTGGTGGCGGCCGTCTCCTTGGCCGACTCGATCGCGGCACGGGCAATGCCGAGGGCGTGGCTGGCGTGGTTGATGTAGACGAGTCCCGGCGCGCGGTAGACGGGCCAAGGATCCACGGGTGTCTCACCGAGGTGCACCGCGTGGGTGGCGGGGGCAAAGATGTCGTCGACGGTGAAGTCGTTGCTGGCGGTTCCACGCAGGCCCAGCGTGTCCCAGGTGTCGATGAGGTTGACGTCCGCGCGGGGTACAAAGAGGGCTGCGATGACCGGTTCGCCGTGCTCGTTGAGGCGCGGCTCGTCGCCGTCGTAGACGACGGATTCGGTTCCGAACCAATCGGCGTGGCTGCTGCCGCTGGCGAAGGGCCAGCGGCCGCTGATTCGGAATCCGGGTTCCGGCGTCTGCGTCGGTATGGCACGGCCGATGGGCCGGGCGACCCCAGCGGCGATGCCGCGGTTGGCCCAGCCTCCACCGCGCCCTCGTGCGGCATGAAGCCCGCGAAGGCGCCGGCTTGGGCCGCGAGCGTGACGCACCAGTCGGTTGAACCGTCGGCGACGGAAACCTCTTCGACGGCGCGGGCGGACGTGACGGGATCAATCTCGTCGCCGCCAAGGGAGCACGGAATGTTCATGTGCATGAGGCCGGAATCACGCAGTGCCGCGACGAGCTCGCGAGGGAGTTGCCGTTCCTTTTCGATGGTGGCGACACGACTACGGATGAGATCGTGGAGGCCAGCGGCGACTTGGACCGGATCCGTCGTTGAGCTGTTGGGCTCAGTCATGCAGCAACCCTGAACGCTGTCTGTGATCGACCGTCGTCGATCCGCAGCGATCGTAGAGCGGCGGTGGCCTGCCCTCGCCATCGTGCAACACAGATCAGGCGCGAACTGTCCGCCCCGCGGTGCGCCCCTTGGCGCTACTGCGCGACGAAGGTCTCCACCACGTCATTGACGATGACGGTGTAGCTGGTGCCAGAGACGAACTGGATGCCGAGGTTGATGTTGTGCTCGTCGAAGCCGAGGACATCGATACAAGCGATGCCAGCGGCGGGGGCTGGCGCATTGTTCCAGATGCGGATGGTGACGGTTTCGTTGTCTTGGCTGGAGGTGAAGTGGTCGAAGCTGGCGCAGCCGTTCGGCCGGATGGAGGTGATCTGGGCGAAGTACTGCGGCGGGAACGATTCGGCGACGTTGATCTGGACGGACTCAATGGGCGCCGGCACCAGGACTCCTTGGAAGGGGTCACGTTCTACCCGCAGGCGGATGCGGTACTCGTTGGGTCCGATGACCGCGGTGCTGAGGGGAGCCGGCGTGAGTTCGAGAAGCGTGACCTCGAAAGCACCGACGGTGACCGTGACGGGGCCAACGGGGGTGACGACGATGACCAGCGGTTCGGGCTGATCTTCGAGGGTCGCGGTGAGGTTGATCGTCGCTTCCCCTGCGGTGATGCATTGCACGTCGGTGGGACAGCGGGAGTCGCTCGTGACGTTGTTGAAGGTGAGCGAGAGGATGGTGTCCGTGACGGCGATGTCGCCTCCCGGGCGGAGGGTGACCTGATCACCCAGCGCGACCTGGCGAACCGAGGCAGTGGCGGCGGAGGGCTGTTCCCAGGTGTCGGGGGCCTGCATGTCGAGCCAGAGGCCGTCGCCGTGGGCGAGGGTCTTGGCGGTGTTGGCAAAGGCGGGCGCGCTGGCGCATAGCTGAGGAAGGTTTGGCTGGGCGCATTCCAGAGGTACAGGGTCGTGAGTGAGTCGCTCACGGCCGTGATGGCATCGACGACGGAGGTGCCGTCGGGACCGGTCCAGGAGACAAGGTTGAGCCCAGCGTCGAGAGAGACGGCACGCTGCGCTTCGGTTGGCGGTTGCGTCCAGTCGACCCCTTGGGGGTCCGTCACGTGGATCCAGAGACCGTCGCCGAAGCTCAGTTCCTTGAGCGGGTTGAGTGCGGCGGGGAGGGCAGGGGCGTAGGAGAGAAAGCCGTCGCCGTCTGGGGTGCGGAGCTGGACGATTTCACCGTCGACGATGTCGGCGGTGATCGGATCGCGGAAGATACAGAAGCAGAGGACTTGGTAGGTGAGCTGGTAGGTGTCGATGTCGTGGGCGGCCCAGGCCTGACGGTTCTCGTCGAGTTCCTGGAGCGTTGTCTCAGAGGGATCCGAGGAGGCGGTGGAAGGGCTGGGAGCGAAGAAGACGCTAGCCAGAAGCAGGGCGGCGACGGCGGCGGTCGCGAGGATCCATCGTGGCTGGCGCATGAGCGGTCCCTTTCCCGCGGCTGATTGTGTCTAGGCCGATCGCATCCAGAAGGCTCGACGCCAGAACGGGGTCTTGGGTTCCGAATCGAGATTACAGAGGCGAGGAATGATCCAGGGCGGACACAGCCACGCACCCGGCGGGCGGCGGCTAGGTTGAGAGGAAGGTCCGGAGCGCCTGGAGGAAAGCATCGGGTTGGTCATAGGGGACCGGGTGACCGGCACCCTTGATCTCGATCGCTTCGGCGTTGGGGAGATGTTCGAGCATCTTGTCGACGAGTTCGGGGGAGAGGATGTCGCTGGTCTCGCCGCGCACGACGAGGGTGGGGCAGACGGTCTTCTCCAACGCCTGCCAGAGGTACGGCTGCTCAGCGATGGCCGACTTACCGGTCACCTGGAAGAGTTCGGGGTCGTACTTGTAGTGGAGGCGGCCGTCTTCGCCGGTGCGGAGGGCGTGGGCGATGCCGGCTCGAGCGCGGCGTTGCTGGGCGGAGTCGTCTGGGTGTTCGGCTTGGGAGATGGCATAGTCGTAGGCGTCGTCGGCGTTGGCGAAGCCGGCACTGATATCGACTTGGCCGCCGATGTTACCGCGAACTCGCTTGGCGCCGCCCCGGGCCATCTCCGGCGCCATGTCGACCAGGACGAGGTGAGTGAGCTTGTCGCGTTGCTCGCCACCCACGGCGATGGCGTTGCGGGCGCCGAGCGAGAGACCGCAGACGGCGTAAAGGCTGAGGCCGAGGTGCGCGGCGAAGGCGGCGACATCGGCGGAGAACTTGGTCACGGCGTAGTCGGAGGCGTGGTCGGAGTCGCCGTGGCCGCGTTGGTCGAGGGCGTAGACGTGATAGCTGTCGGTGAGGGGTTGAGCGATCTCGTCCCAGGAGCGGGCGTATCTGGTCAGCCCGTGGAGCAAGATGAGGGGGAGGCCATCGCCGCCATAATCGACATAATGCAAAGCGAGACCGTCGGTTTGGAAGCTGTGGTCTGTGGGCATGGGTTCTCCCGTTCCTGCGACTGGGGACGTGGGGGAGTGTAGTGGGGGCGGGGCACAGTTTCGAGGGTGCTGTCTGCTCCGGACCGGCGTGCGGCACTTCGCCCGTGAACTTAGACTGCGGCCTCTACGCGGTGACGGGAGGAGCACGACCCATGGCTGACTACATCGTCTATCACTCCGATGCGTCGCAAAATTTCGGCGACTTTTCGATCGAGCGCGAGCAGGTGGCGCGAGTGGGCGGGGAGCTGCGATTGATCGAGCCGCGCAAGCCCGCGGCGGAGCTGGCAACGGTGATGACGGATGCCGACGCGGTCATCGTGGGCGGCGCCCCGATCACCGCTGAGGTGCTGGACTCCATGCCCAACTGCAAAGTGGTGGTGCGCTACGGGGTGGGGGTGGACACCCTCGACCTGGATGCCGCGACGGAGCGCGGGGTGATATGCGCACATGTCCCGGACTTCTGTTGGGAAGAGGTGGGGAACCATGCGTTGATGTTGATGCTGGCGACGGTCAAGAACCTGTTGCCGCTGGATCGCGCCGTGCGCGACGGCACTTGGCGACCGGGGCCCCTGGCGCCGATGCAGCAACTGCACGGCCAGACGCTGGGCCTGGTTGCAGCGGGGCACATTGCGCAGGCGCTGGCGAAACGGGCGCTGGCTCTGTCGATGCGGGTGATTGCCTTCGATCCGTACATCGACCCGGACCTGGCCGCCGCGGCGGGGATCGAGATCGTGCCAACGTTCGATGCGCTGCTGGCGGAGGCGGATGTGGTGAGCGTGCACACGCCGCTGGCGGACGACACGCGTCACATCATTGACGCGACGGCGCTGAGCAAGATGAAGCCGACGGCGTATCTGATTAACACGTCGCGCGGGCCGACGGTCGATGAGGTGGCGCTGGTGGATGCGCTGGAGCGTGGAGCGATTGCGGGGGCGGGCTTGGACGTGTTTGAGATCGAACCGCTGGCGGCGAGCAGTGCGTTGACAGAGATGGACAACGTGGTGCTGACGCCGCATTCGGCCTCGTACTCGGACTTTGCGTTCCGCTTGCTATCGCGTCGAGTCGGGGAGAGCGTGGTGGATGTCTTGAGCGGGCATTGGCCGCGGTTCGTCGCCAACAAGGCGATCTTGGAGAGGCTGGACCTGCAACCGACGCGGCACCCCGACTAGAGGAGTTGGAGCGGGTCGCCGACGAGGCGTCCCGAGGCGTGGGATCGCCAACCTCAACGACGAGACGGGTTCAGCGAGGGATAGGGCGCTGGAGGAAGCAGAGGACGGCGGCGACAGTCGCCTCCGCTGCAAGGAGCCCGACATCCGTAAGAAGCCCTGGATCCCGGCCCGGGACTTCGAGGAGTTCGGCGCTGGGACAGAGCTCAAGCAGGCGCTCGATCGCTTCGGAAGGGAGGGTGTCCGATTCGGTGCCGCGAATGATGAGCGTGGGGCTGGTGATGCTTTCCGCGGCGGCGAAGAGGTCGACGTCGTGCAGGTCGATGGGATTGAGATCGCGGAGGGCCGGATCGAACTTCCAGCCGACGCTGCCATCGTCGAGCGTGCGGAGGTGGCTGGCGACGAGGCTTCCTGCGGCGCTGTCCGGCTTGTCTTGCAGGCTGGGATTCCGTTGGCGCCACCATGCGGCGGCGGCAGTGAGATCGTCGAAGTGGGTGGGTGTCTCTTGGAGTTGCTCATGGAGGCGAGCGATGCCCGGGGTGGTGGGGTCCGGACTTGGGCTGCTGAGGACGAGATGATCGACCATGTCTGGGCGTGCGCCGGCGTAGGCCAGCGCGATGTTGGCGCCGAACCCGGTGGTGATGAGCGCGATACGGGAGAGTCCCCGGGCCTGGAGGAAGTGATCAAGGTCTTGGACGTGGGCGCTGAGGCGGTAGTTGCGGTCGGGGGGCCAGGCGGTCTCGCCGTGGCCGCGGAGATCGAGGGCGAAGCCATGGAAGCGTGACTGGAGGCTTGCGGCGAGGGTGTCGAAATTGTGGGCGTCGCCGCCGAGGGGATGGAGGAGGACGAGTGGTGAGGTGTTGAGGGCGCCCCACTCGACGGCGTGCATCTGGAAACCGATGTTGACGAAGGTCGAGTGAGCGACGGAGGCCGCCGCAACATCGATCGCCTCGGGAGGCTCGGCTGGTGGAGAGTCGGCGAGGTTGCGCGGGATCCGTTCGCGCGCGGCCTCGAGAACGCTGTTGTCGATGACGTCGCTGGGGAACGCGACATGCGGAGCCGGCGTGGCGCTGATGTTGCCCGGCGCGACTGGGGCTGTCAGTGGGGGGCGTGCCGGGCTCGAGCGCTGCCGGAGCGGAGTCGCCCGTGGGCGCTGGGGTCGGGGGAGTCGGGGTCCCGGCGGTCGGCGCGGCTTCAAGGGGGGCATTCAAAGCTTCGAGGGTGGTGCGCAAGGCGTCGCGGAGGCGGCGGAGTCCTTGGGTTTCGCGTTCGTACGCATCAAGTTCGCCATGAAGGAGCGCGGTTTGGCGCTGAATGGTTTGGGCGAGTTGGGTGAGTTCATCGATCGTGGGCGTCGGATCAGAATCTGATTCCGCCGCCTGGCGGATGTCGTGGAGGGAAACATCGACGAGCCACTCCCCGGAGTCGCTGTCTTGTTGGGTGACAAGCTCGCCGGCGCGGACGCGGCGCCAGAGGGTGGTGGATGGGATTCCCAGCAGTTTCGCGGCGGCATCGATGGGGAGAGTGGGCACGTCGCGCCGTGCCTCCTGTCGATGCGGGGAGTGTACGGGAGAGGGCGGTACCATGGCGGGCGGTTCGACGATCCACGCAAAGCACCGCGTGCGGCAGAGGAGACGATCGATGGTTCGACCGACGGAGTTCGGGATTCAGACGGCGCCACAGCATGTCTCGTATGCCGAATTGCTGGCGATCTGGCAGACGGCGGAGCGGGAGGGGTTGGATCACGCGTGGACGTTCGACCACTTCATCCCGATCTTCTCGGATCCGACGGGACCGTGTATGGAGGGGTGGACGGTGCTCACGGCGTTGTTGTCGCAGGTGCCGCGGATTCGCGGGGGGACGTTGGTGACGGGGAACTCCTACCGGCATCCGGCGGTGCTGGCCAACATCGCCTCGACGTTGGACGTGATCTCCGGGGGGCGTCTGGAGATGGGGATCGGCGCGGGCTGGTGGGAGATAGAGTACGACGCCTACGGCATCGACTTTCCGCATATCTCGGAGCGGATCTACCAGATGGAGGAGGGCCTCCAGGTTATGAAAGCCCTCTGGACCGAGACCCGCGCCAACTTCGCGGGGAAGTTCTACACGATCACAGACGCGCTCTGCGAACCGAAACCCATCCAGGACCCACACATCCCGATCTGGGTGGGCGGCGGTGGACCGCAACTGACGCTGCGTGCGGTGGCCCGACACGCCGACGGTTGGAACACGTTCCTCCAGCCACGCGAGGACTACACGCAGCTGTTGGGCGCGCTGGAGAAGCACTGCGAGACGGCCGGGCGCGATCCCAGCACGATCCGGAAGTCGTTGGCGGCGCCGCTGGTGATCGACACGGACCCGGCGAAGCTTGAGGCGAAGCTGGGAGCGGTGGCGAAAGCGCGCGCGGGGACGCCGGAGGAGGTACGGAAGCGGGCCCTGGTTGGCACGCCAGATGAGATCGCGGCGCAGGTCGCATCACTGGGGGAGTTGGGCGTCGACCACGTGATCCTCAGCCTGCGCGCTCCCTACGACCACGAGGAGTTGGCGTTGTTCGCCCGGGAAGTGATCCCGGCGGTGCGCAAGGCGGGGTTCTAGGGGGCGAGCCGGGCTCGGAACCTACGCGAGCGCGAGACTATCCAACTTTTGGAGACAGGCACGGATCTCATGAGCACGAGGGATGTCCGTAAGGTCCACGCCCTCGCTGACGAAGAGGAGCTCGACCGCGACTGGCGAGCCATCAGGGCGTTCGTGGACATAGCGACGCCCGTCCAGCTCGCGCGCGCGGTCGGTTTGCTCTTCCGGCTGGAACTGGAAGAACAGCACGTCGGCCTCAGGGTCGTAGCGGATCTGCATGGCTCAGTTGGTTTCTTTAGGCTCGCAGCCACATGACAGTCACGACGAGCGGTGGATCTGGAACCGTCTTGCTGACGACTACCCTCAAGATCCCTTCGCTTAGGGTCTTATCGTAGCGGAACGCAGCGGCATCCTCTGTGATCTTGTCGGGGGATGTGATGGCCTCTTCGACATCCGCGACGGAGATCTGACGCACGTCGATGCGCCAGAGAGCGTGCTGGGTGAATCGGAGTTCCATCGACGCGACCTCGCCTGTTGTGTCTGTATGCGATGGATTGGCGTCCGTCTGAGCTGGGATATCGTGTGCTGGAGTGTAGAGAAGTTGCGTCGGGCCGGCTCACGAAGGGTACCAAGGATGGAAGATCTGAACGGCAAGGTGGCGGTGATTACGGGTGGGGCCAGCGGGATCGGCCTGGCGACGGCGCGGGCTCTCGCCACTGAAGGCATGCGGCTCGTCTTAGCCGACGTGGAAGCGGCGCGGTTGGACGCGGCGGTCGCGGATCTGGCGTCGTGCGGCGCCGAAGTGGTGGGGGTGGTGTGCGACGTGGGCGATCGTGCCAGCGTGGAAGCCCTCGCCGACACCGCCTTCAAACGCATGGGCGCGGTCCATTTGCTCTTCAACAACGCGGGGGTCGCTCTCGGTGGCCCAATGCTGGAGATGAAGCACTCCGATTGGGAGTGGGCGATGCAGGTCAACCTCTGGGGGCCGATTCACGGAGTCGAGGCGTTCGTCTCGCGGATGGTGGCGCAGGGGGAACCAGCGCATGTGTTGTTCACATCGTCCTTCGCGGGGCTGGTGCCGAACGAGGAGTTGGGGCCGTACTGCGTGTCGAAGTATGGCGTTGTGGCAATCGCGGAGGTGTTGCAGCGCGAGCTGCGAGGAACGGACGTGGGAGTCTCAGTGCTGTGTCCGATGCGGGTGGAGACGGCGATTGGGGAATCGCAGCGCAACCGCCCCGCGGTGTTCGGTGGACCGACGGCGTCGCCGGGCGTCGCGGATCAGGACGCGGGCAACGAAGACATGGCGGGTGGCGTCCTCGGCGCGGAGGCAGTGGCGGTGCTCGTCGTCGACGCGGTGAAGGCGAACCGGCTCTACATTCTGCCCCACGAGGAGAGCCGCGTCTCGATCCGGCGTCGGTTCGAGCGGATCGATCGGACGTTCGAGCAGCAAGGGGTGTAAGGCGCTCAGTCGCGCCGGGCGCCCCAGGCGTTCCAATGCACGACGTTTTCGATGGGTTGGCGCTTGGTGGGGCCGAACCAGCCATCCGGGTAGCCGAGGGGGATGAGTGCGACCGGCGTCGCTTCTTGCGGTAGCGAGAGCAACTCGCGGAGTTGCGGCTCGAAGAACTGCTGGAACGTGGTGAGGACGGTGCCGAGTCCGTGACCGCGCGCGGCGAGTTGAAGGTTCTGCACCGCGCCGTAGATGCTGCTGCCCGCCAGGAGTCCGGTGGGCGCCGGTGACTGGACTTGATGCAAGCACGGGAAAACTAGGACGGGCGCGTGGTTGAGCTCGAGGAAGAGCTTCTGCGCGCCTTGCAACATGCGACGTTGGGACGGGTCCTCGATCTTGTCGACATCCTCAAAGAGACCTTTGAAGCGCTCGTCCTTCTGGACCGCCTCACGGAGGTAGCCTGCGATGGTGGCGCGCGGTTCATCGTCAGTGACGATGACGAAGCCCCAGGGCTGGGTGTTGCTGCCGCTGGGAGCTTTGGTGGCCGCTTCAAGGACCTGCCAGAGGACATGGTCGGCGACCGGGTCTGGCTTGAAGCGGCGGATGGCCCGCTGCGAATAGATGGCCTGGAACAGGTCCGTGGTTGGATCTTGGCTGCGGTTGGCTTGGATTCGTTCGGACATATCGCGCTCCAGGTGGTGCTGTGGGGAGGCCCAGTCTCGCAGAGATCGCGGTTTGAAGGGCGGCATTGGTGTTGGTACTTGCCGAGGCCGCGAAGGCCGGTGATGATGAGCCGCGATTGGATGGTGTCGCATGGTGGGGACCGATGGGCGTGGACCGGCGTTGGAGATTGCGGAGGCGTTGGCGCCTCAGATCGCGGCGGCGGCGGACGAGATCGACTCCGAGCGAAAGTTGCCGACACCCCTCGCTGAGGTGATGGGCGATGTGGGGCTGTTCCGCCTCCTGGTCCCCAAGACCTACGACGGGCTTGAGGTGGAATTGCCGGACTATCTCGACGCCGTCCAGCGCATCGGACAAACGGACGCCAGCACGGCATGGTGCGTCAATCAGGGCTGTGTGTGGACGGCGCTGGCGGTGCTGCTGCCGGACGAGACCAGTCGCGAGATTTGGGGGAATCCGCGGGCAGCCATCGCGAACGGAACGCCGGTGGAGTCGCGGACGAAGGCGGTGGAAGGTGGCTACGAACTGACCGGACATTGGCGTTTTTCAAGTGGCTGCGACCACGCGACTTGGATGGGTGGTGCGGCTCGGATCGATGACGGGACTGCGGATGGGGGCGGGGTGGGAATGTTCGTCTTTCCTAAGGAGGACGTGGAGATCGTCGAGGCCTGGGACGTGACCGGCATGCGAGGCACGGGCAGCCACGACTTTCGCGCGAGCAGGCTGTTTGTGCCGGAGGGACGGCACACTCGGTCGCAGGCGGAACCACGCGAGCCGGGACCCCTCTACGCGATCCCAATGAACCTGAAGTTCGCGGTGGGTTTTGCCGCTGTGGCGCTGGGAGTTGCACGCTCCGCGCTGGATTTCGCCATTGACTTGTCGAGTGGGAAGACGGCGTTGTATAGCACGAAGCTCTTGCGCGACGATCCGGTGGTGCAAGAACTGGTGGGCTGGGCCGAGACGCGCTGGCGGGTCGCCAACCAATTCCTGCACACCACGGTGGGGGAGGCTTGGGCTTCGGTGGGGGCGGCTGGCGAGACCTCGGCGGAGCAAAAGGTTCGGATGCGAATGGCCGGTACCCACACGATTCGCGAGGCCGATGCGGTGATGGATCTGGCCTACAAGATCGTGGGCACCGACGGCATCTATCGTGATCGCGACTTCCAACGTCGATACCAAGACATGAAGGTCATCACCCAGCATATGCAGGGGCGGTTGACTCACTACCCCCGCCTCGGGCAGTACGTCCTGGGCCTGCTGGATGGAGATTCAGTCGGATAGGGCCGGGTGCGGTTCGCCGGTTGTGCCTTGGCTCCTACGTCCTGCCGCGTAAGGTCTTCGATGCGCTAGCCTGACCCGCGCTGCCGCCGGTTCCTGGCCGCGGCACGACCGACAGCCCTGAGAGATCGG